>OKVN01000003.1_pt1 | contig 401224 bp, 344 predicted proteins | sample 1606961 | NCBI WGS metagenome assembly OKVN01 (sample SAMN03281020, study PRJEB24777) | human gut metagenome | isolation source: fecal sample PR170 from 1 month old male Malay infant, vaginal delivered... | place: Singapore | collected 2005-12-29 | reverse complement strand
AGGCTTTTTCTGGCTACCAGGAAGACCTGACATGGCTCTGCTCTGGAACCAGGCCGCAGGAAGCATCAATCTGGAGTTTATCAGCTACTGGAATTCCGGTGTATTGGCAGCCCCTGATAATCACCTGCCCCACGAAGAGCGCTCTGCTTTGCAGAAACTCTGGGGCGGTTTGGAGACAGGAGATGTAACGATTATAGGACGTTCTGATGAAGTCTATGATTTTACCTCCGCCTTAATTAACTGTTTTCTTTCTGAAGAAGAAATTGTCTGGTGGCAATCAGGTGGCATTTTCCCGGATCCCTGGCCCGCTAATATATCCCGGCTGAACTGACGATTAACGCGATATTGCAAATATGGCATCTGAATCGATCATGATTTGGCGGCATCCATCTCCGTTCACAGTTTGGCATGCTTCCGATCATTGATTGGCATCCAGCCAGTCACTCCGGGAATTAACTCTTTTCACCGCAGTCTCCATTGCCGTGTTTAAACCAATGGAGACGTCAATGTCCAAAAAGAGAATATCCAGGAGCACTATGGATACCTGTTTTAAGATCCTTCAGCTCAAGTTCGACCAGAAGCTGGCTAACCGTTGTATCGGACTTGCAAAACACCAATGGGGATTGATCTCTATTTTGCGACACAGACGCATTATCAATACATCGATGGTGCGATCAAATACCTCAGTGGTCTCACCGTGGATCAAATCCAGCAATTGCTCACAGATTAAGACTCGTCGGGAGTTTTGAGCCAACGCCAGCAGTAACCTATATTCACCTTGAGTGAAATCTACAGGCTGTTGATGAGCATCAACCAGCACGTAACGGTCCGGGATCAAGTGTCCAGCCGTTAAAAAAACCACTCTACTACCCTGCTCGACCTAAGCCTCGGCGTTCAGCCGCCTGAACGGGTATGGCAAGGGTGAAAAGAAACAGCATCCCCACAGTACCGACCAGACGACAGGATGATGCTGGAACAGAAAGCATTCGCACCTCCCTTAGAATTAGACAGTGCGTACAGGATACGTAAGACAGGGTGACGGGGCGGCGATAAACTCTATTTACAAAGCTGAAAATTTTCTGACGATGAAAAACTATTCAACAAGGTTATCTGAGGCGTTAAAATAACCAGCTCGATTAACGACTAACTTGAGGTGAATATGAATTTAAAAAATATAATTTTAAGTACTGTTTTATCAATCGCTAGTTGTCATGCCCTGGCTGTAGGTAATTCTCAAATAGCGCTATCTAACCTTCATGTGGAAAACACCCCAAGTGGGACGAAGGCAATTGTGGGTTATGCTGAAAATAAATCAAACTCTGTTGTCAAAAATGCTTATGTAAAATTTAATCTTTTAAAAGATGGAGTAGTTATCGGTCAAACAATCGACACAGCATCCAATCTTGAACCAGGCCAGAAGTGGAAAATACAAGCCTTCATTAACACCTTTAACGGCAGCCCCGACTCATTCAAAGTTACTGAAGTGAAAATAGTTAACTGAGTGCGCCACTGACTGCCGCTACAAAAATTATATGGAGGTCCTGGGAAAGGGCAGCTCTGCACCAGGCCGCCATAAAGGAATCAAATACTCTCGTTGCTTATGACACCGAATGCGTATTTTCATGAAAGGAGATCACTCAATAACTTCCATCGAGATCGGGTAATAACATTTGAACAGATCGCTGAATAACATCGATGGAGATCACTTTTGACTCATTTTGTTATTCAGTGATCTCCATCAATGTTATTGGAACTTCACAGGTGTGTTGATCTGTATCTTTTGCCATTCCGGTAAAGGATACCTATGCCAACAGTTCCAATTTCTATGAGAAAACTTAAAGAAATTCTTAGGCTTAAATACGGTGTTGGACTCAGCCATCGACAAATTGGTCGTAGTCTTGCAATCTCCCCTTCCGTTGTATCCAGATATGCTAATCGGGCGGCTCAACTTGGCATAAAGCAGTGGCCCTTACCTACAGGATGGGATGATACAAAACTAAAACATGCGTTCCTTCAGACCCAGGTTAAGATGAAGAAGCACTCTCTGCCTGACTGGGCTACAGTACACCGGGAACTGCGTAATAAATGCGTGACGCTGCAGCTACTCTGGGAAGAATACTGTGAGCGTAATCCAGGCGGTTTTTACAGCTATAACCATTACTGCCGGATGTACCGTGAATGGCTCAAAACCACTTCACCATCAATGCGTCAGGTACATAAAGCTGGCGAAAAACTTTTCGTTGATTACTGTGGACCTACCGTTGGCGTTACCGACCCTGAGACCGGAGAAATAAGAACTGCTCAGGTCATCGTAGCTGTTCTCGGGGCATCAAGTTACACATGGGCAGAGGCCACCTGGTCTCAGCAGCTTGAAGACTGGGTGATGAGTCATGTTCGCTGCTTCCAGTGGTTGGGTGGCGTTCCTGAACTTGTTGTTCCGGACAATCTGAAAAGCGCCACATCCAGGGCATGTAAGTATGATCCTGATGTTAACCCTACCTACCAGCAGATGCTTGAGCATTATAATGTCGCAGTTTTGCCTGCGCGGCCACGTAAACCGAAAGATAAAGCCAAAGCTGAAGTTGGCGTTCAGGTTGTTGAACGCTGGATCATGGCCCGAATCAGGCATGAGATCTTCTACAGCCTTGCATCGCTTAATCAGCGCATTCGGGAGTTGCTGGAAAGACTGAATAACAAAATAATGCAGAAGTTGGGTTATTCACGTGCAGAACTCTTCATCCAGCTTGATAAACCCGCACTTCAGTTGAAAAAGTGGGCACCTACGTTACCAATACTGGCTTAATGGCTACATACGGCGGTCAGTTTACGCTTACTATTGTACAGAGAAAATGGGCAATTATTTGTATTTTTCCTTCATAACGACTTCAGTACACAGGATGACCGCAACCACGCTTCTTCTCCTGCCCGGGCGAAGTGCCTGGTTCAGACAATGATATTAACTGGCTGAAATTTTCGACGCGGTACAGGTCTCCCTGCTTTGAAAGATGCCTGGCGCTGCAATTTTTATCATTTGTTTTTGTATCCGGAAAAACACGTCTGCAAGAATCATTATTCTTTTGCCTGAAGCTATCCGGCATACTCAGGCATTTCACGCTTTATGAGCTGACATCATCAAGATGCGCCAGTAATTTTTTATTAATGACTTCAAACAGTTCCTGTTCATCATGGGTCAGATAACCCCAGATTTCTTTCAGATACATGCTTTGTGCAAGAGTGAGCCTCTGAATAAAAAACATACCTTCAGATGTCAGACTGATTTTTTTAGCACGGCGATCCTCCCTGCTATCCGTCCTTTTTACATATCCGGTTTTTTCTAAAAAATCTGTAATGCGGGTAATATTAGTTCTGGTAAACTGCAGTTTCTGGCTTATCTCTGAAGGTGACAGACAATGACTCTCCGCTGTGAATAATGTGGTGAGAACCATGTACACTGAGTGATTTATTCCATACGCCCCCAGAAATTCAGATATATTATCCTGCATCCTTTTATTTGCGCGAATACAGAGTTGCATCAACAAATGCTCCTGAAAGGGATATGCGGGGTCTTTGTTTTTTTGGTGTCTGATTATTTTTTCTAATGTGTCTGTGTTATTCATTTCATTATTCTCCATATTACTGAAACACACTGTCTGTGTACAAGCGCGCATCAGTCATCCGGTAAACATCGACTTTCCACTACAATTTATTCCTGCCTGATTTCTGTATAACTGAGATATCCCGGCACAGCGTACAGATAAATTCCCTCAGATAAAAGAACATAAATGCTGGCTGCTGACAAGTCTGTGAAAAAGGATTATCCATACTGCTCAGTAATCGCGGATAATTCACCAGCCCTCCGCCCGTCTGAAAGGTGACTTCCCGGGGCATGCCAGATATCCACAACACACTATCCGGCTCCGGATAAACCATTTATGGCAATATCATGAGCAGCGTTGCTGAACCAGATAGTACTCCTGGTTGTATCTTTGAAGATTCACCATAGAGGCGACTGCCGATGGTCAGGTTTTGTGTACCTGCACTGTACCATCTCATCGTTGTCTCTCCTTTGTCCACGCCATTAACCGAAACAATGGAGTCCCAGCCATGACCCAGACCAACCGAAAATTGCTGACCATGGCTGTATGCCGGAGTTGTATTGCTTAACAGGAAAAAACGAATATTTGTAGGCACATCGCAAGACACAGAAAGAGTCTGAGCCGCATAATGATTATTAGCGCTATTAATCGACAGATCACCATGATTTATTTCCAGAGACTGTGCAGAAGGACGGCATCCTCCGGTATTCTTAATTGAGAAATTCAATGTACCATTAAAAGGAAATGTTTTCATTAACGAGGAAGGAATTTTGTAGCGTCCACCAATATAATCATAATTATTACGCTGAATGCCACGTAAGAACTTAACTGGAAACGTATAATCCCCCTTAGGAAGGTCAACAGGCAATCTGGCGTTCAGGGTAACACCACCAAATGACCATGCCAGACTTCTTTTTTCTCCGATATTGAAACATGTCTGTCCAGATGTGTTTGCTTCATCCCATGCAAATCCCTTGGTAAGATAGTAATTATCATTATCTTCTGCATCAAGTGAAAAACTTCCTCTGGACTGAAGTTCAAGATATATATTATATCCATTATAGGAAACATGTTTAGGAACAACCAGCCATGCAAAATACTCAGACCAGTAAAGACCATGAGTCCAGGTAAATCCATTGCAGGCCACATAGCTTAAAGTTGCCGTACTTGATGCGGAGTTTATATCCACTATGAATTGAACAATATCGGTTACTTTAACACTAAGTTGAGGACGATAAATGTTATCATTAAACGAGTAAAACATTGTACTCTGGTTTGCAGCCAGAGCATCATTACAGCCTGACAGGGATAAAAATAAAAAAGCAGGGAGCCATTTTTTCATCAGAAATCACTTCCGTAATTACAGTTATTCATTTGGGTATGACTCAGTTATAAATCATGCTCATACTGGCCGTGGTCCGGAAATCCCCGCCATTCAGTATCCCGCTGCCATTACGAAAGGGCACTGAAGTAAAGGTGAACGTTGAACGTGCTGTGTCCAGACCTGCTGTAACTCTGTAACCATTTCCTGAACCATTACCTAATGTAAGAGGTGTTGACATTCCTTTTCCCTGATACAGCGCTATACCAAAATGAGTTATATTTGTTGCCAGTACATTATTCTGACCTACTCCCATAGTATTTCCCGTAACTTTTATCCAGAGAGAGCCACTCTTATACGGACAGGATATGCTTATGTTTTTTGTGACTTCACCACGTGAGTTGTCCACGTGCTCAGGATTAATATTCCCAAAATCAACAACAATATTCTGCCCGTTATTAATGGTGCATGGGGGGATATAAACATTTCCCCTGATGTTAATCTGCACATCAGCCAGTACAGCGACCGATGTCAGAAGCAACGATATAAATAATGATAAACGAATCATCCCCCCTCCGGAGAGCGGCACAGAAAACATTTTATTTTATGAGATATAAAATCGGCGTATTTTAGTTGATACTATTACGAATATGATGCAACCAGCGTTGCCGTTGCAGAAAATGTTCCCGCCTGCAAACTCTGCATATTTCCTTTATATCCAAGTTTTGCGTAAAGAGTAATCTTTCTGGCTGGTGCTGTTCCTGTGATTTTTCCGGGCGTAAACTGACTCCCTAAAGTGACAGCGTTACCAATACCACTGTTATTACTATTGTAAAGATAAATGAGCAGCCCATCACCAGAAGCGGTTGAAGTATTAGGCACCAGTATCGAATTACCTGTCTGACCATTTGATGTTATTGTAACTTTCATGGTTCCCAGGCTATAGGGGCAGTTCATGTCGACGGTAAAGTCTTTCTGATTTCCGCCACTCTGTACCAGATTCTGAATTTCAATATCACCCCAGTTAACTTCAGCATTTTGTACAGTACAGGCAGGAATAATCAGTTTTCCTTTAAAGGTCAGATTATCAGCTGCATGTACATGCTGAGACATTAACACTGCCCCCAGCATTACCGGAAGACACAAACCTCTTATCTTTTTCATCTGAAATATCCTGTACAAAATTTTTTCTAACGATATGTTAATTCAAACGTGGCTGTTGCTTCATAATCACCGGGTACCACACTCTTCGTCCGCAGGGCTTCCGGCGTTGCCACAACATACGCGCCGAAAGGAAGCTCAAGACTGTTTCCGGTAACCTTTTCCCCCTGGCCTTTGTTATGGGAGGTGCCGGGTTTCAGCAGACTGCTGCCATCGGTGTCCAGCAGTGCAATGCCTAACCGGCCGGAATTCACTCCGGTTACCTTCAGATGGCCCGGGAGGGCCGCCTCCTCCGTCCCCTTAAAGGTCAGTGTCACAATTTTGCCAACTGCTGTTGCATGGCAGTTTTCCAGCCTGATGACAAACGACTCTGTCGGCGAACGTCCGGGCGGATACCAGAAATCCCTGGACGCGCGGGTTTTGAAGACGACATGTTTATTCAGACTGTCACCGGACACATGGCAGGGTCTGTCAAGCAGATTACCCCTGAATGCCACATCTGAGGCCATTGCCTGCCCGGCAGACAGTGCGGCAAACAGTAAAAGAGCGCCTGTGCTTTTTATCATCACATTCCCTTACTCATATTTTATGCTCAGACGCAGCATGGCCGGATTGCTCCTGGCATCAGAATACTCACCCTCCTGTGTCGCCCTTTTCCTCCAGGCGGCCAGCATCTCCTCCTGCCGCCGGTCAGGCCGGCACAGTAAAAAGGTATCACCATCGTGTATAACAAGATGGTCACAGCCGGATAGCTTACGGTCAGGAAGTAAAGCACTTCCGCTTCCGGGACCGGTTACCAGTGAGCCGGAGACTGTCATCGCAACGCCCCGTTTTCCGGGCTGAAGTGCACCACCGTCCCCACATCCTGCCAGCCTCAGCATCAGAGGTGCTCCGGCTGACGCAGAGTGATTCTCCGGCCGGAGGCTTAACGGCACCTCATTACTCACCAGCGTGCAGGGTGAGGACAGCAGTGCACCACTGACTGCCAGGCTTCCGGTGCGTCCCCCCCGTTCATTTATCCGGTAATGATGCAACTCATCTGCAGTAAAGACGTCATCGTATATACCCCGCTCTTCAGCCCGCAGGAAAGTATGGATGAAACCACTCAGCGACAGTGCAATAAGATACAGTACTGCTGTTGTTTTATTCACAACCATAATATCCCACCCGCATTTAACCGTTATTGCGGTACATTATTTCTCTTTTTTCACAGAGCAACGGCTGCCATTACAGATAAACGACAGTACCGGGCGACCACCATAGTCGTTAATATAAGACAGATAAGGGGTATTATAATTTGCCGATTTTACTGTCTGCTCTGAACGGGGAGACAGCATCACGGTTTCAAACTCACCTTCCTCTGCCTGCTTTTCACTTCCTCCCAGACCAATAACAGTGACATAATAGGGCGTTGGGTTTTCAATACGATACCCACCGCTGACTTTGTTCAGAATTAACTGGTCCTGCCATACTTCATTTGGTCTGGTTTTAATTGCTGCCGGGCGATAAAAAAGCTTTATTTTGGTCTGTAAGGCTATCTGCAGTACATTGGCCTTTTCACTCCTCGGCGGTATTTCCCGGAGATTAAAATAAAACAGTGATTCCCTGTCCTGAGGAAGTTTACTGATATCCGGTGTGGTACTCAGCCTGACCATGCTTTTCGCACCCGGCTCAAGGCGCTGAACCGGAGGGGTGGCAATAACCGGCCCTGTAATAATTTTTTCCTGATTTTCATTTTCTATCCATGCCTGAGCAAGATAGGGCAGTTGTTTGTTATCATTGGAGATATCAAGCGTCATTGACTTCTCACTCCCGTCAAACACCGCGCGGGTTCTGTCCAGCGAAACAGCAGCGTCTGCCCCGGATATAACAAACAGGGGGATGGCAGCCATCAGAATCTTTTTCCGAATCATACTTAATTTCCACATTCTGTAATTTCACCTGGCCCGGAAAATGGCATAACCGCATTCATCAGCCGTTAATATTCCGGACTTTCATTTATTTCTGAGGCGTACAGGGAAGCAATAACTGCTGGTCAGATATTGCTGTCTCCGGTACATTTACCTGACACTGTATTTTTCCATCCCAGTTTACCGACAGGGTTTCCCCCGGCGTCACGCCACTCAGCCAGGCAAGGCCTTCGTCGGCCACCATGCCCAGTTCCCGGCCTTTTTCACTGGTTACACTGGCACCAAACGGGGGCTGAGAGCCATCAGCAAGACGCAGTATTGCAAACAGACGTTTCCCTTTAAGCACGCTGAATTTCCGGTAACCAATGGCACCTTCTGTCAGCGCCGATTCCACAACAGAACGGGTTGCTTCCACATCATCCGGTAAGCGCTTCAGGTCAACAGAGGTTGTATTCCGGTAATAACTGCTGATGTCAGTCACCACGCCCGTTCCCCAGCGATTTGTCACCACCTGCCCGCCATCAACCGGTACACCTCCCACACCATCCGTGTCAACAAGAAGACGTGTTCCACCGGACATTCCCCCTGCATGTAACGCCGCACCTTTTCCGGTAATTGTTGCCCCACCGGAAGCACTGACGCCGAAAGACGTATATCCTTTCTGCAGGGATGCAATATTCGCGGACAAATTTGCCAGCGGACTACGATGACTGTAATAGGCATTAATCTGACGTTGCGATGTCAGTCCACCGCCACTGTTAAGGCCGGCGTTCAGGCTGTAGCTGTCCAGACCGTCATTGAACGTGTCAGTGTAGCCGGCCATATTCACATAACGGTCATTACTCATACTGCCACTGTAGCTCGCTGTCCCCGTCCCCAGCGGCACGGATATACGCAGGTAAGCAGAATCGTTATCACGCCCCAGATATTTAGACCTTGAGGCTGACAATCCAACCGCCACACCCTGCAGTCCGAAAACATTAAAGTAGCGGTTGACGCTCACCGTATAATAGTCCGTTTTCCGTATGTCCCAGTATGTCTGACGGCTGTACTGCAGGTTAAAAGAGGTGTTCCAGTCCGCCACGTTTTTATTCAGCGTAACGGTATACATCTCTTTTTCCCGACTGCTGTAATCATTACGGTAGCGGGCGTTCAGGTACTGCTCCATGGTCATATAGTTTCGCTCTGAGAAACGATACCCGGCGAACGTAATGTCGGCATCCGCATTATCAAACCGTTTGGAGTAGCTCAGACGCCAGGATTTTCCCTGAAACGTTCTCTCTCCCTCAATACGGGCTACTGACTGCGTGATATCAGCGGAAAGGGTCCCCGGCACACCCAGGTCCCAGCCGGCACCGGCTGCCAGTGCATTATAATCACCGGCAAGCACAGCCCCGCCATACAGCGACCACTGGTTACTGAGCCCCCAGGATGCCTCTCCGGTCGCAAATACAGGCCCTTCGGTCTCATGCCCGTATCCACGGGAACGACCGGAGACAAGTTTATACCGGACCTGTCCCGGACGCGTCAGATAAGGAACCGAGGCTGTATCGACCTGAAAGGTTTTCTTCCGTCCATTCTGTTCAATAACCTCAACATCAAGACGTCCGCGAACTGAACTGTCCAGGTCCTGAATACTGAATGGCCCTGCGGGGACCATCGAGTCGTACAGCACCCGTCCCTGCTGCGACACCACAACACGGGCATTAGTCTCCGCAATCCCGGTAATCTGCGGTGCATAGCCTCGCAGTCTGGGCGGCAGCATCCGGTCATCGCTTTCCAGGCTGGCTCCCGTATAACTCCATGACCGGAATATATCTGAGTTGATATTATTCTCGCCCAGCGTCAGGTTTGCCCGCCATCGTGGAATGGCACGGAACAGATAAAAGCGACTCCATGTGAAATTTCTGTTTGTCGTTTTTTCCCCGTTGTAGCGGCTCTGCTCCTGGCTTCCCTGATAGTCAGCCCGCAGGCGCCAGGGCCCCAGATTCCCCCCCACAGTCCCGTTATAACTGAACTGATGAGAGTCTCCTCCCTGATAATTACGGGAAACCGTCCCGTTGAGGTTATAATCCAGCATCAGTCCGGGAATGCCGTCGTCCCAGCGTGAGGGAGGCAGCCAGGTGGCATCAGAATACTCAAGCCAGGCCTGCGGCATATTGATGCGTAATACGCCCGCTCCGGTATCAGGACGAATATCCACTCCCGGCAACCCATGAAAATCCGCACACTGACCATCATGCCAGTAAACAACTTTATCCAGAGATTCTGCTGTTAACCCCATCAGTCTGACCATATCTGATGTCAGACAGGCCTGCGGCAATTTTTTTTCTGCCTTATCTCCTGACAACGCAGGTTCAACAAATGAAATCTGTAACGATGCGGGAGAAATACTTTGCCCGTTAACAATCACATCCAGAAGATATTGCCCCGGCAGAACATAGCCGGCTTCTGAAAAACGGGTGAAGTCAATATTTTTCTTGTCCGCTGCGTCAAGTACATCTGTATTAAACTCAACGGCACTGGCTGCGTTACAAAACAGAGACAACAATATCACACAGGTAATATTGTTGACTGCAAAAGGTATTCTGTCTTTCATTCCACGCATCACCAGATTCACAAAAAAGATAAATAACCGGACATCTCACCGGAGTGACTCACTCATAATCGACCCGGAATCCCAGCACAGCAAAATAATTTCCGGCTTCAAGTTTTTTTCCGTTTCTCACAATTCTGAGGGTGTAATCCAGCGCTTCTTCATTACCCGTCAATGGTATTGCAGGCATTACTTTCCCTGCCCGGGCAATATTTCCCCTGGCATCAGCTATCTGCAGATTAATTCCTTTTGCCTGACCGGATAAATTAAACTTATCCGGCGTTTCACCCCGGACGCCATCGAAAGTCACCCTTATCCGGGAATCAGAGAAAAGGTTCCCACCCTGACTGTTAAATTCACAATTCCTGAGCCGGAGGCTGAATTTTCTTTCAGGTCCGGAGAAACCATTCTGTAAATCCCGCACCGGGGTTTCCCCCATATCGATAATCTGCCAGGCGTCTTCCATCGCCAGAGTACAGGCAGGTCTGACAACCTCACCATGAAAAGTAGCCCTGCCGTCCCACCATACGTGTTCTTCTCCCCAGTATTCAGGAAGGGACATGCCGGGCGGAGGAAACGGACCGGCAAAAACACCATGAACAAACACACAGCCAAAAAAGAAAAGTGGAACAGAGAATCGCAGTCTCATGATAAATACCCTGAGAAATAAACAGCGGAATATTTCCGCTGTTTACCGGACCAGATTATCGTATTACTGTTACTGATAAATCAGGTTGAAATTCGCAACTGCTGAGAAGGCACCTTCAGCTACATCATTGCCACTTGTGTCTTTCTTAACCAGAGCAGTAAAATGGATTGTATTATCCCCATCGACAAGACTTGACACACCTGTCGCTGTTGCTCCATCAAATTTTACTGCTTTGCCATGAGGATCTGTAACAAGAATTGCTGTATTAGTCGTACCAACTGTTTGCAACATATCGGTACCAGCTTGAACCCCTGAGAATGTCAGAGATACAGTCCCCGCTTTACCAGCCTTCTTATAGTTAGTAACATCACAATCGGTAAGTTTTATATCAAAATTCTTGGGCGTTGAGGATCCACCATTATTCAGTAAAACTTTAGAAACCTGACCAAACTCAATAGATTGATCAGCAGACTGAGCATCAATACCACATGGTGCATCTACTACAGTTCCGTTAAAAGTTACTTTTCCCTGCCCCTGTGGAGCTGCATTTGCACCAAAAGACACCACTGCCATAGCTACCGCACCGGCAATAACCGACTTAATCATAAATAACAACCTCTTTTTCATTACTGAACACACCAGAGATATCTGGCAATTTAAAATGACCCGATTACCTTTAATAACCAGATCAATACAAATAATATTCTCGTATTTTCAGGGCAGGTTATTTATCGACAGAATACTGATATAACCTGTCTGCTTTCTGATAAGGGCTTCTTTTTTTATCTTCCAGAAACTCCGGAATGCCATAATTTAGTCAAATGCCGACGACTCATCTGTATAATAAGGTGCAAGCCTTGCTGCAAGAGCATTCAGCCGTATAAGTCTCCCCAGTGTTGTACTGAAATACCCATTATTCATCTGGTATTTCTCGCAGACCTCCTTACGGGAGTGCCCACCTACCAGATAGTCCTTCATAGCCAGAATGACCCTGTCACTGTGAATAGAAGAAATACCTATCAGTAAAAAAAAATGCATTTCAGACATAGAGCCGGGCAACAGTACGCTCTCGCGTATATTCAGCAAAAACGCATTTCCTGCCCGACTGATGACTTCATGATGCGCCATGTTTCCCCCCTTCTGTCGGGCCCCTGGATATATGCTTCCGGCCCGGAAACACTCTTAACGCAATAAGGTAAATTTAGTTTTTTATGTTGTAAATATTGATTTAAACGATCTTTTAACCCATAAAACAAAATCAAACCAGAATAAAACACCAACAACAAGAATACACTCAGATAAAAACATCATAGTGAATTGAATTTACAGCATAAAAGATCGTCTAAATGCATTTTTACGGACTTTCTTTTCACAGAAAAATAACACACAAAATGTGATACACATCAAATAAAGCCAACAAAAAGCAAATTCACTAAATTATGCAAATAAAGCAAACACAGAGAATAAAAATACCTTTCCGTTGATAACAGAGAGCATGATTTTTATTATTCGAAGAAACTTTGTTACAGTGAGATGAGTGAATATATGAAGAATGAAATACTGGAATTTCTGAACAGGCATAATGGAGGGAAAACCGCAGAAATTGCGGAGGCGCTGGCGGTAACGGATTATCAGGCACGCTATTACCTGTTATTACTGGAAAAAGAAGGTGTGGTTCAGCGCTCTCCATTAAGGCGAGGCATGGCGACATACTGGTTTTTGAAAGGAGAGATGCAGGCGGGACAAAACTGTTCTTCCACAACTTAATAACTCAATTTGTGGGCATGCTTCACTGAAACAGATAAAAGTTACATCAGAGTGCAGATTCAATTTTGCAGCATTCGTCACAAAATAAAAATCCAGCATTTTATGTCAGAATACCTCACATGATAATAAAACCTGTCCGGTTTTACTGCATGGCCAGACATTATAAAAAAGCAAATCCTGTAAACTCCATTCAGCCTCCTTGCTGTCCGGTAACGGAGGCTGTTTTTTCGTTACGCCTTTCCCCGGCAGCATCAGTAGCAGTAATTTATAGATTCTACGAACTGAGACTGTCTGTCCGGGGAGAACGTACACAGCCCGACACAATGTACCAGTCAATAATATCCAGTTTCTGATTCCCTGCCTGACAGACCACTCTCTGGCAACTTTGTATTCAGTTCATCTACTACTGGAGACAGATTTATAAAATCCAACGCCGCGATCTTTGACCGTCCGCATCCCCTACTCTCTGTGCTGCGGTCATCGGTTAATTCCAGCGTCCGTCCGTTACGATCATATATTACTGTTATATACCTATACCTTTTTAAAGGCGACTTCGTCTACATTCATATGACGTGCTAATAAAGGCTTTTTCATCCGGGACAGACCGCGCTTAACCACACGAGTCATAATGCCGTCAACGGCATTCCAGCTAATTTTAAGTTGTTTCCTGACGGCATCAACGGTGCTGATTTTTAGCCATGAGAGCACGAACAATTCGAACAGCAGCGAGTACCGGCTGCCGGACCAGTCCATGCTACAGGCAGGGGCTGGCAACAACGCTTCGGGCACATAATGCGGGGAACATCGGATTCGACTAATCTCATGAACTGGCAGGTATCGAGGTGGAGCCATTTACGATGTTGGTGATCGTGAACAAAGCTGAGTTTTACGCTACCGTAGATCTTTCTGCTGATGACCTGAAGGAACTGCTGGCAGAATGGCAGCATTACTATAACTGGGAACGTCCTCATAGCGCTCACAACGGTAAAACTCCGATGGAACACTACTTTGAACTTGCTGAGAAAACACCATACTCCGATGCCGTTCATGCAAACTATCAGCCCAATGAAGAGCATATACAGGAACAGAATTACAAGCTTGAACTTGAACTGAGAAAATTGAAACGATGTCTATGAATCACACAAATGACATAACATTATGAACAAGCTCACAAGTCTGATGGTTAAATTTTATAATGCTCCTTACTAAGACCGTATTTTTTCATTCTGAGATAGAGTTTTTTCCGTGGGATTTGTAAATATTCAGCAACCTCATTGATACGCCCCTGATGGATATTAAGCGCCTCTGTGATTATCTGTCGCTCAACGTCCTCCACTCGCCTGTCAAGCGGTGCCGGGGTTCCGACGTGCATCAGCGGGTTTGCTGTTTCTGCCAGCGGTAATATTCCTACAGTAAACAGTTCTGCTGCATTGGCCAGCTCTCGCACATTATTTGGCCACATGCGGCGCATCATCTCTTTGAGCATCTCTTTTCCCACTTCCGGAACAGCATGGTTAAGCCGTTGACATGCCTTACAAAGGTAATGGCGAAACAGTGGTTCAATATCATCGGGGCGTTGAGTTAATGGCAGGCAAGCGATTTGTGTCATTGCAAAGCAGTAATAGAGCTCCGCGATGATATGGTTGCTGGCGGCCAGCTCGACCAGCGAGGTGTCTCCAATACCAATCAGGCGAAAAGGTCTGTGTTCCTGGCTTTGTAGCTGAACCAAATGGTACTGCTGTTCACGCGTCAGGTGTTCAGGATGGCTGAGCACTAATGTTCCCCCCTGAGCCAGCGCAATGAAATCATTAAGCTGTGGTGCATTGTCTGGTGTCAGCTCGCGATAGACAAATTTGCCTTGTGCATTACGTCCAAATTGGTGCAGATAACGTGCACCGGTCATCCGTCCTGTGCCTGGGGCACCGTAGAGCCAGACGGCAATATCTGTTTCAGACAACTGCTGTAAACGTCGCCGATACTGATTTATCCATTCACTTCTCCCTATCAACTCCACCTGCAACGTCTGTTGGCAATACTGACGACGCGCAATGATTGATTGACGCTGGCGTAGCGCCTCTTCAACCAGAGAAAGCAATTTGCCGGGATCAACCGGTTTTTGCAAAAAATCCCACGCGCCTTTTTTTACCGCATCAACTGCCATTGGCACGTCGCCGTGCCCGGTGATAAGCAGAATGGGGATCTGTTGATCATCCTGGTGGAATAACATCATCAAATCGATACCAGAGCAGCCAGGCATACACACATCACTTAGCACAATGCCTGGCCAGTCTGGTTGTATCCACGCCTGCGCCTCAAAAGGATTGTTACAGGCAAAAACCCGATAGCCTGACTGTTCAAGTAACTGTGTGTAGGCGTCCAGCACATCAGCATCATCATCAATCAGCAGAATCGAATATTCACTACTTAGCATCTTCCACATCCGTTAGTCTGAATTGTAGTACCACACAGGCATTCCTGGTCATCGTTGATGCCAGCCGCAATTCCCCTTTCATTTGCTCCATCAACGAAACACAAATTGAAAGACCAATACCCAGTCCTACTTCTTTACTGGTGGTAAACGGCTTCAATAACGAAGGCAACAATGCCTCAGGCCAGCCCGGGCCATTATCGCCAATGAATACGTTCAGCGTTTTACCCTGCATTTGCCAGTTAACGGTAATGACAGCGCCTTGCCCACAAACATCAAGCGCATTCGCCAGTACGTTAACCAGTACCTGCTGGGTTCTGACCTCATCGCCTGAAACTGTGGCTGTACCTTGCGGCAGAACAAGCGTAGCTTGCAGAGGGCGATGACGCATGGCTAGAAGTTCCCAGGCCGCACTGAACATCTGTGCTAAATCAACGGTATGGAGTGATGTTTCCAGTTCGGCGCGCCGGGTAAACTGCCGTAGTGAACGGATAATGGCGTCAATACGACTAATCACCCCTTCGGCTTTACCAAGCATCATGCTGGCTTGTTCTTTCTGGGTCTGTTCAATGGCCCTGCGGGCTGTAAACAGATACATTGACAGCGCATTTAGCGGCTGATTGATCTCGTGGGCCAGCGTGGTCATCGTTTGCCCGACTACCGCCAGCTTCGCTGTCTGAATCAGTTCGTCTTGGGTGGCACGCAGATCGGCTTCTATCACCTTTCGATCGGTAATTTCTTGTTCAAGTTGCTGTTTTTGCACATTGAGCTGCCCGAGAGTATGGCGTAATAATCCTGCAATTCTCCCCAGTTCATCATTCCCATAAACAGGAATAGTCGTTTCCGTGCCTCCCAGACCAATTTGCACAACGGCCTGATTCAGTAGGGTAAAGCGTTTCACCAACCGTGAGCGGATAAAATAATGGTTGAATACCCATGCCAGCAGTAACGCCAGTGCTGTCGCCACTAGGATCAGCCCACCGCTAACGCGAACAATTTGTTCCATTCGTTGATTAAACTTCTGCATTTGTTGATGAGTACTGCCAAGCTGCGCTTCCAGTAACGTTCTGAAGCGACCCAGTGTCGCTTCCCTGGTGCGACTGGCATCCTCTAAGGCTTTTTGGGCGGCGACATATTCACGCATCGTATCCGGCATTTTGTTTTTTACGATTCCCATATCCAGCAATTCATCGATAGTCTGCCTCAGGGTAATGGTGCCAGGCCAGTCATCCAGCATACGTATATTTTCATCTGCCGTTTTTTTCAGATTTTCAAAATAACGGAGATGAGTTTCCACCTGTGTGTCGTCATCACGTCCTGATTTGAGCTCATTGAGTCTGTCACGCAGATCGTCAACAATCTGATTTTCAATGCGTGCCAGGGTATAAACCTGCTGCTGTTCATTTTGCACTTCACGAGATCGCTTCAGATATTGCGCCGTATCGCCCTGTCGGGAGGCGATTTGATCCAGCAGCGTTCCCTGCTGCCAGGTGAAATCCTGCACTAAAGAATTAAGCTCGGTAGTAAAATCATCGTGTAACCAGTCAATCCGCGCTGATAGCTCACTCACCTTTTCCCGTAGTAAAAACATGTTGTAAAGCGCACGATCCAACTCGGATAGCAGTGATCGACTGTCCTGCAAAATGACCGTCAGTTGTTGGCGTTCCCGGGATGACAGTCCCCGACTAAGCCGTTCTATGGTGTCGAGATGCTGAATAATCTGGGTACGAAGTTGCAATCGCACCGTGGTGTTGGGAGCCTGCAAAAATTCATTTAGCTGGTCTACCACCAGATTCAGGTTCCCTTCAATAAGGAAAGCAGAGTGAATACGGGGAAAATACTCATCCAGCGAGTAACGAATTTGTGAGCTTTGTTCATGCCATGAATACAGACTGACACTACTGACAATCAGGGTCAGTAGTGCCCCCATCAGAAATGCGCAACGTAAGCTGGTACTGATACTGACCTGTCTTAAACGCTGCCACAGCGTTATGTTTTTCATTTCAGCTCTTCCAGTTTTTTTATCGCCAGGCGCTGGTTATTCAGAAACCAGAGTTGCCATTTCATCATTTGCTGCTCGGTAAAACTTTTGTTATTGAACTGTGCCAGCCAGACGGGATCTTCACTGCTGGCCGCTGCAACGGGCACTTGTGTTAACAGTGCACGTATTTCTGGTAATGGTTTCTTCAGGCGTGCCTCGGTACTGTGCAGCGCTCGCCAGGCATCTTTTAGCTGTGCTAACCGAAAGCTAATTGCCGTATCAAACAAGCGCTGCACCAGACGCTGACGTTTCAGGATAAGGTGATAATTCAGCGGGGGTTGATTCATCAGGAGCTGTTGTTGCGTTGCCCGCGGATTGTCTGCGGCAAGTGGTGTCACCGGATATTTTCCTGTATTGGCATCGGCCAGAATACGCTGTCCTTTCGGACTTAACAGGTAGTGAATAAAGCGACGGGCTGCATCGGCGTGTGGGCTTTTCCTGAGAATTGCAACGTAGGTGGGAGATACCGCAGACCGGGGGAAATAGGTAAAAGAGAGATGGGGGTCATTTAACAGTAAATTAGCATAGTTATCGATAACGGGGCCGGCAACGCCGAGTCCGCTTTTTATTTTATCGGCTACGCCAAAACTGCGGGAGGAGATTGTCACCAGGTTTCCTGCACTTGTCAGCAACGTTTCCCATCCTTTCACCCAGCCTTTTTGCTGTAGTAATGACTCAACCATTAAATGGTTAGTATCTGAACGCGACGGACTACTCATCAATAAAGCGTCCTGATAGATCGGCAAAGCAAGATCGTCCCAGTCAGCAGGGGCAGGAAGGTGTTTTACAGAAAGCGCAGGACGATTAATGAGCAGACCAAAACCTGATATTGCTACTGCAACGGAGGTTGCACGGATCGACTCCGGCACCAGGTTTTGGCTTTCTGCGGGTGCATCATCAAACGGGGCCAGTTTCTGGTGCTCCTGAAGGTGCTGGAGCAGCATTGGTGATGAGGTCAGGATCAGATCGACGTTTTCTACGTTGTCCGTATCAAGCAACTGTTCCAGTGAGGCACTGGTGCGGTTAAGCGTACGGATCATTACCGACTCAGGCTCTGTTTGCCAGCGCTGTATTATCCACGCGGTAGCTCCGGGTGAGAATGTGGTGGCCATCACCAGTTCATTTCGTTGAGCCCTGACGACCCCGGCATCCATCAACAACAGTAAAAGAATCATGGTTTTGATGCCGATTTCGCACCAGCTAAAAAATCGGTTTGTGATCCAGGTCATAAATATTAATACACCGCAAAAATCGCATTGAGACAAAAATTACCCGTTTCAGACACTTCGTCTGATAACACCTCTGCTCAAAGAGAGCGTTAATATATTAATCAGTGATTACCCGATAATCAGCATGAGATTTGTTAATATCCGCACATGCTAACAATAAAACAGATAAAGCATAAATCTACCCTGTCTATGCATCAATAAAATGGGTCAAAAACAGGCTTTGATTTTATTAATTTGTGTCAATTGTGACACATTTTTTCAGTTTGATGTTTCATCTCAATTATATAACTCTCATTGTCAGAATACTCCAGGTGTTCATATCAATATAAAATACAGGTGAAGACATGTTATCAATATTTAAAACGGGGCAAGCGGCGGATAGTGTTCCGGCGGAGAAAATTCAGGTGACATATCGTCGCTATCGTATGCAGGCGTTACTTAGTGTATTTCTGGGGTATCTTGCATACTATATCGTGCGTAATAATTTCACCTTATCGACGCCTTATCTTAAAGAGCAATTAGATCTCAGCGCCACACAAATTGGCGTACTGAGTAGCTGTATGCTTATCGCCTATGGTATCAGCAAAGGAGTGATGAGTAGCCTTGCCGATAAAGCCAGTCCGAAAGTCTTTATGGCGTGTGGGCTGGTGTTATGTGCCATCGTTAACGTTGGCCTGGGATTCAGCACCGCATTCTGGATTTTTGCGGTATTGGTTATTCTGAATGGTCTTTTCCAGGGAATGGGCGTTGGTCCTTCTTTCATCACTATTGCTAACTGGTTCCCTCGCCGGGAGCGTGGTCGGGTTGGTGCTTTCTGGAATATCTCTCATAACGTCGGTGGTGGTATTGTTGCACCCATTGTTGGTGCCGCTTTTGCCCTACTCGGCAGCGAGCACTGGCAAAGTGCGAGCTATATCGTTCCGGCCTGCGTGGCCATCGTTTTTGCGGTAATTGTGCTGATTCTCGGTAAAGGTTCCCCACGTCAGGAAGGTCTACCCTCTCTGGAAGAGATGATGCCGGAAGAAAAAGTCGTCCTGAATACCCGACAGACGGTAAAAGCACCAGAAAACATGAGTGCCTTTCAGATTTTCTGCACTTATGTATTATGCAACAAAAATGCCTGGTATGTCTCACTGGTTGACGTATTTGTATACATGGTGCGCTTCGGGATGATTAGCTGGTTGCCCATTTATCTGCTGACGGTGAAACATTTTTCTAAAGAACAAATGAGCGTCGCGTTTTTATTTTTTGAATGGGCCGCAATCCCTTCCACGCTACTTGCCGGTTGGTTATCAGACAAACTGTTTAAAGGGCGTCGTATGCCATTGGCGATGATTTGTATGGCGCTGATTTTCATTTGCCTGATTGGCTACTGGAAAAGTGAATCGCTGTTTATGGTGACAATTTTTGCTGCCATTGTTGGTTGTCTGATTTACGTTCCACAATTTCTGGCTTCTGTTCAGACTATGGAGATCGTGCCCAGCTTTGCTGTTGGCTCCGCGGTAGGTTTACGTGGTTTTATGAGCTATATCTTCGGTGCATCTCTGGGCACCAGCCTGTTTGGTATTATGGTCGATCATATTGGCTGGCATGGCGGATTTTATCTTCTTGGCTGCGGTATTATTTGTTGCATCATTTTTTGCTGGTTATCACATCGTGGTGCAATTGAACTTGAACGTCACAGAGCCGCATATATAAAAGAACACTGATTACCTTCCCCAGGGCCATTTCCCTGGGGAGTGGAGCATATTATGATTTATAAGATATCTGGCAATCAGAAATTAATATGGAGATTTTATAAAACTGATGACAATAAATGGAGGTGGTATTGTCATGAGAAAAATGGATATCTTATTTCTCAATCAGATAACGCATATAATTCGCAATTGTTATGCATTGAAAATGCTAAAAAACAGGGGTACTCAGACGAATCAGTCTTGCCACTTTTTCTACATATTTCCTACATTCAGGAAAAAGGCTGGAAATGGTATCAATATTATGACTGTGGATATATCGTAAAACAAGCATCTGTTTTCTTTCCGACATACCAAGCATGTATCATTGATGCTGAACAAGAATGTATTGGTATACTAGTTCAACTGTCTGAAAAAACTTGAACCGCCCCTTGAAACGCCAGACAGTGGATGTATCTTAAAATAAGAGATAGGCTTGGATATATGTCTAACACTAGTTCTAATTTTGATATAACTGGAACTTTGCTGGGGCAGGAGCTTCGTAAACGTAAAACTCCTCAGAAAAAAATTGCCATTACTCAGCAGACAACGGAGCCTGGCATGACGGTGTCCCATGTGGTGCATTTGCATGGTATTCAGCCCAGTCTGTTGTTTAAGTGGAAAAAACAATACCAAGAAGGAAGTCTCACTGCTGTTGCTGCCGGAGAGGATGTTGTTCCTGCCTCAGAACTGGCTGCCGCTATAAAAAATAAAAGAGTTACAGCTCTTGCTGGGTAAAAAAACATGGAAGTTGAGATCCTCAAAAAAGCCGCGGAGTACACCACTCTACTGTAGTTGCGCAAAGTCGGAGTGGACGATAATGTGATCGTCTATAAGGGCAACGCTATCATAGTCTTGTCCTGGCGGGTAAAAAAACGCGCTTACCTTAACGATAAGCGCGCCGCTGTTCAGGCCTTGAGTGGTTATTCAATTCCTGTGGTGACTGTAAAAGTGCGCGTTTGCTGCGGTGCAACCTGAATCAGCGTGCCATTACGTTGCGCGGCAAGATACCCCTCAGGCCGACAGGTTGCAGGTAATGCAAAGGCGGCTACCTGTTGCTCGCCGTTATAAAGGATCCAGCGTGTCACATAATTTAGTTCAGCACTGTAGAAACGAGTAACAAACGTAGTGCCATCGGGAGAGATCATGCGAAACTCTGGCTGATCTGTATAAGCGTCCAGTTTGTCTGCAAAGAAGACTATTTCTGGATCATAAAATTCCGGTTGACTCAGCGTCGACAGAGAGGCTTCTCCCTGCATAATCCGTTGATTAAACGCCAGCCACTGAGCGGTGGGATTAACATGCGAAGGCACTGATTCACGCAATCTTAATATTTCGTCCGGGATATTCTGGCTGAATGTAGCATTTGGTATATATGCATAATTCATGTGGCACATATATTGTAGTGGCATATCTACAGAAGCCAGATTGGTTACGGCCATCTTAATATCGAACAGTGTAGAGGATTTGTGAAGGACCACTGTTGGTTGAGCCAGATAATGATGACCGAAACCCATTACATACTCGTAACGCCCGTTAAGGCGTAACATATCTCCGTCTAATTCCAGCCATGCTTCATCCATCGCGGCACAGGCCATTTCACCGTGTAGCAGATGAGTATCTTCCGCAGATGGGCAGCCATTAGCCAGCAAACCTGAATGAAAAGCAAAACAGCCATAGGTCTCTATCACCTCTGTCGCCGGTTTAGGCTGGCGAAACATATTGCACATGGTGAGGCCGCGTCCATCAAATTGCGCATCCCAAATCATCTGCCCCATCCAGGGAAGAATAATCAAATGTCCACGACTGTTTGCAATTTTAAGCCCCTCGACACCGCTGTCATAGCGAAAAGACGTGACAGTAAAATCACTATTTTCCAGCAAGATACGAGGTTTCTCGCCAAAAAGCGCCCGCCACAAATTAATACGCGTACTCATAACGGTTCTCCTCAGGACGCTGTGACTTCAGCCAGTGCGGTACGTACTTTGCTTTCACGCCAGAAGTAGACTCCGACATAGACAAAGCAGAGCATAGAAACCAGGAATGAAAGCTGTAGTGAGTGGAACATATCTGCAATATATCCCTGAATTGCCGGAACCACCGCGGCACCGACAATAGCCATAACAATGACTGCTCCTGCCATTTCTGTATGTTCGTTATCAACTGTATCCAGTGTTCCTGCATAGATCGTCGCCCAGCAAGGGCCAAACAAAACACTTACCAGGACGGCGACATAGACCGCGCTGAAACTTGGAGCCAGTGCAACATATGCCAGGAACAGCGCCCCTATAACGGAATAGAGAATCAATACTTTTTCCGGATTAAAACGCGTCATAAGGATGTTGGCTATAAACTTGCCAATAAAGAAGCAGGCAAAGCTATAGACCATGAAGTTTGAAGCATCACGTTCGTTGATATCGCCCAACTCCAGCGCCAGACGGATGGTAAATGACCATACTGCGACCTGCATACCCACATAAAGGAACTGCGCCACAATACCGCGACGAAAGCGCGGATTTCTAGCCAGATAGCGCAGCGTATCCATTGCTGACGGGCGTTTATGGTGACTTGTCTGTGCCACTTTACAGGTTGGGAAGCGGGTTAAAAGGAACAACACCATGACCACAACCAGAATCATAATCATATACTTATACGGTTCAAGGGTGTTCTCTAACATCAGCACCTTAAAGTTGTGAATTTGCTCGGCGTTCATTCCTGACATCTGCTTTTCAAGGCTTTCCCCCTCGGAGAAAACCAGATATTTGCCCAATAAAATACCAGACGCAGCACCAATCGGATAAAAGGTCTGGCTGATATTGAGCCGCAATGTGGCATAGGCTTTTGGACCGATCATTGAACTGTATGTGTTCGCTGCAGTTTCAAGGAAACTCAGGCCAATCGCAATCGCAAAAATAGCTGCAAGGAACATAGTGTAGGTTGCCATATGCGAGGCAGGGAAAAAAAGTGTACAACCACCAATATACAGCGTCAGGCCAATTAAAATTGCCACCTTATAACTGGTCTTTTTAATCACAAGGGATGCTGGTATTGCAATTAAAAAATAACCTCCATAAAATGCGCTCTGCACCAATGCTGAAGCAAAGTTACTTAGCGAAAATACACTTTTGAATTGAGTGATTAATATGTCATTTAATGCAGCTGCGCATCCCCATAGCGGGAATAAACACGATAACAAAATAAACTGGAACAAGGGAGTCTTATTCAGATACCCATCAGGCATCTGAATGATGTTTTTATCGTTCATAGTGCTACCTTTAACTGTGCAGGATGATTATTCGTTTAAGGTTAAAAATTCATTAAATTGTTCAATACTCGGATAAGATGATTGCGTACCTTTCCCTGTGACGCTGAAAGCGGCAAAGAGAGCGGCTTTTTTCAAAGCGGCTTCAACATCACCGCTTTGAACATAATAATGGGAAAAGCAACCAATAAATGCGTCACCAGCGCCACTAGTATCAACAGCATTTACTTTGAATGCAGGAACATGGACTTCCTGATCACGGGTCATCCATAATGCGCCTTTTTCGCTCATGGTAACAATAATATTGTTCAGCCCTTTATCAACTAACGAACGCGCAGCCAAACGAATATGATCATAAGTATCAACCGACATGCCGGTTAATATTTCCAGTTCTGTTTCATTCGGGATAAAGAAATCACATTTGCAGGCATAAGACATATCTAACTCACGCAATGCCGGAGCCGGATTTAATAACACTTCAATACCATTTTTCTTACCAAACTCAATCGCGTGGTAAACTGTTTCCAGTTGAACTTCCAGTTGTAAAACGATCAATTTGCATTTTTTCAGATCTTCTGCAGCTCGATCGATATCTTCCGGGGAAAGAAATTTATTCGCTCCCTTAATTATTAATATACTATTGCTCGAGTTGGCATTAACAAAGATCGGTGCAACACCACTGCTGGTACAGGGGACCTTCTCAACATAAGTGGTATTAATTCCCCATGATTCGAGATTACGAATAGTATTATCCGCAAAAATATCATCACCTACTTTAGTCAGCATCAGGACTTTTGAATTCAATTTAGCCGCCGCCACCGCTTGATTAGCACCTTTCCCACCACATCCGATTTTGAAGGCAGGTGCTTCCAGAGTTTCTCCTTCTTTAGGCATCTGATTAGTGTAAGTAATGAGATCCACCATATTGGAACCAATAACTGCAATGTCCATTTCACTACCTCTTATAAACTTTCGCATAACAATGGTATTTAAATAACATTAGCATGTTACTTTTGCATCATTTGTGACTGAGATCGCGATTAGCACATCAACCCGATGTTTATTTAATAGACTTCCAGTCTTATCACTCAGGCCAACACTATCTAATCATAAGCAACCTAACAGGATTAATACCGAAAATTCAGCAGTCTATACCCTTTTCATTTCAAAGGGTCGGTCGTATAGTATGGTAACTAAAACAATGTTTACTAATGCCATAATGTTATTTTTATAACATTTTTACGGAGAGAGTTGATGGAAACGAAGCAAAAAGAGCGTATCCGACGTTTGATTGAAATACTTAAGAAAACCGACAGAATCCATTTGAAAGACGCGGCACGAATGCTGGAAGTTTCTGTAATGACTATTCGTCGCGATCTCCATCAGGAAGATGAACCTCTGCCACTGACCCTACTGGGTGGCTATATTGTAATGGTGCATAAACCCGCACCATCCATGCCAGTAATCCAGGACGTTCCGAGAAATCATCGTGATGACTTACCTATTGCAATTCTGGCCGCCGGAATGGTTAATGAAAATGATCTGATCTTCTTTGATAATGGCCAGGAGATACCGCTCGTTATAAGCATGATCCCGGATGCAATCACCTTCACTGGCATCTGTTACTCACATCGTGTCTTTGTTGCGTTGAATGAAAAACCTAATGTGACAGCAATACTTTGTGGTGGTACGTATCGTGCCAGAAGTGATGCTTTTTACGATGCCAGTAACTCTTCGCCATTAGACTCTCTCAATCCGCGAAAAATATTTATTTCCGCCAGCGGTGTACATGATCACTTTGGCGTCAGCTGGTTTAATCCTGAAGATCTTGCCACTAAGCGTAAAGCGATGGCCCGTGGACTACGAAAAATTTTGCTCGCCCGCCACGCCTTGTTCGATGAAGTAGCCTCTGCCAGCCTCGCACCGCTCTCTGCATTTGATGTTCTGATTAGCGATCGTCCGTTACCGGCAGATTATGTTACGCACTGCCGGAATGCTTCTGTAAAGATCATTACACCTGATTCAGAAGACGAATGACTTACTGAAAAAACACCGTACTCTTGTTAAACATCGTCGGATTGGACTGATTACGTTGCACTTTCATCACATATTCCAGCTTATCAATTTGGCTTATCATCTACTCCAGACGCTGGTCATCATTGACCAATAGTCTGATATGGCTTTTGTCGCTGTCCTGAATCGGCAGGCAGAAAATGCCTTCAACGTTAAAAGCGCGACGGGAAAAAGCCCACAAAGGTGAGTCATTACGCCCGGATAATAAACAGGCTCCTCCCTGTTATGGAAGCCGTTGTATTGTCCATAATGTCTGGGTTTTTAATGCACACTGGATAACAACCGGACGAATCTTCAAATATCACTGGCGCTGACAGCCGGTTTGAATTCATCTCACAACCTTGCATAGAGCGAATCTCCTGCCTGCACGTCACTCCACTCCATGGTATAAACTTCACACTCTTTATCTGCGGCTAGTTTCAGTCACCAGATAAGCATCGACTATGAAAGGTGAGCCATGACAACATAACGTTGGTAACGCTCTGACGCCTTAACGGAAGATGCCTGCCACCACAGGGAATGTAAACGACTGAAGTGTGGCCTTTAATGCCGTGAACGGCTCATGGTCTCCTGGCACGGTTGCCGCCCCAACCTGTAACAACATTCCACAGTACAATGTCTGTCAGAGCCGGAGCCTCCCATGCCTGTTGTAGTAACTCTACCAGTTACGAACATCCTTCTTCAAAAGTGTTGTCGTATCTCGCATGGAAGAAAAGATCCTGACTAAGCAGCAACACACAATGTATTGCGGAACCTGCATGTTTTTCCTGTAACTAGTGCATTACGACATATGGTAATAGCTACCTGTGTGGTTTCGCTGGATAACAAGGGGATTTATTCGCAAGTAAAATGCCTGATAAAATACACGAATCTAGTAATCATCAATATTTACTCTGGTCGAATGACGCGTGAAGTGGACGGCCAACAGACGCAGTCAGTGATCTACAGCCTGTTGAATAAAACGCTGGATGTCTCCCGGCTCTGAAATTAATGCTTCGGTTATTTGCACGAAATGTTCCTTTTCAAACCCTGTTGAATTTTGTTAAGCCGGTGCAGACACAGTAAAGCGCGCATCAACACCTGAAAGGTACGATACAAACACAAGTTACAAACAATAATAACGGAAGGACAATTAATCAGTGAGGAATAATAACTAAATTAACCAAAAGAATGTTACTGGCAATACAACCAAAACTTAAATAGTAATATATTTGTTAATATTATAAATTCAGACTGAGTATGATATCAGAAAATACATTAGTTAATGTAAGAACAGATGCCCAGTAAGACATATACACAAGACACCCACAAACACTCTCTTTTTATTAAATAAATCACCTGATTAAATTATAAAAGTGTGATATAAGTCAAAATTACTGACGAAATCAATTGATAATGATTATCTCTATCATTATCGTGATATTCGAGAATGAAAGGGGAAGTAGTCATTATAAGCCTTTTATAAATCGTCATAGTAGAACACTTTTTATATGAGTTGCTATATGAAAATATACTGGACAAGAAAAAGCATTCCTGAACTTTCAGCACTTCCACCTTCATTAAGAAAGAAAAATTTTACTGACACATATAATGCTGCATCTTCTCATATCGAATACTGGATAGGTGCTGGCGTCTCATTTATCTCGATGATGATTTTATTCAGAGTATATGACTTTCTTTTACCCGCCCAAGATACTTTCCCGGGTGATATCATCAGAAGTTTATGTGTTGTGTGTCCATCCATATTAATCTGGTTTCAGTTTTCGGTATATGTCATGAGGAAATATTACAGGCATATTCTGGTGCGAGGAAAGGAAACCGAAACCATTTCAGAAAGGTTGATACGTGAGGCTGATACACGAGAATATGAACTATGGCGTCCGGTCCGTCGCTTTTTCTCCATTCTTTTTCTCATTGTTCTATTAGTTTGCATTCATTCACTGATAACAACTATAAAATAAAAATTATAGCTGTTCTGATACCGGAGAAGAAACGTTCATGCTATGGTCTCCTCTTCCTGTTATATAAAAGAATTTAAGAAGACAAGTAAGGGAATATAAATAAAAACAACAAAAATTAAAAATGCAACTATAAAAAACAGTCATCAACCAGCTGTTTTTCAATGTTTACTTTATTATTCGCTATTACTCTTATTTCTGCATTCATTACAAACAAACAGGAACTTATATCCAGGGGGCTTCTTGTTCCAGCATTATTTCTTGCTGAATTTCTAATTCTTGTTTCACTGCATTTTATTTTCTTCCGAAAAAGAGAAGAATTAGGAAGAGGTTCTTTTCGACTGTATGTTTTTTACACTCCTCTCTTTAATAATTATTCAATTATTTGTCCCTTATCTTCTGGGAGTAAGGAAAACGGAAGAGTGGATAGTTTCGCAAATGTCTTTTTCTGGGGCAATTTTATGGATTAATATATTTTCTTCTGTATTTCTTGTTCCTGTATATGAAGAGATTGTATTTCGAGGGTGTCTTTTTAACTCTTTTAAATTCTGGTTCCATGATAATATTTATATCCCTGCAATTGTAACATCAGTTATAATCTCTGCATTGCATCTACAATATACATACTTTCGTACATTTTTGATGTTATTTCTGGTATCGTTAGTTCTTATTAGTGCAAAAATAAAGTCGAATGGCCTGTTAATGCCTATATTACTTCACATGGCGATGAATGTAGCCATAGCAGGAATACAATATCTGGCTTATATCAATTATACCCGTTAGCAAGATTTTTTGTTAAACAACCCTACAACAAAAATGAAATGGAATCGTTATTATGCTGTATCTTATCAACACAAGGTAGCCATCATCTCTTATGATATAATGAAGCACCTGCTATAGGCGCTTCATTAATATAATATTTAACTCTCTCAAAATATGTGCCTGATATTACACTGACTGAACCAGACTGACATGAAAAATCTATACTAATAGTAATATATGAAGGTTTGTTACTGCAATATCTCCCATAAACACATTATAATTATGATAAGACTTATATAATATATTTATATTAAAATATCTTTATATGGCTTTAAAATGTTTTGTTTATACCAAGTTTGTAGAACATGCGGTTTTTGTCTTCAGAATGCTCTCCATAATAGTTTTCAATGTTGGTTGTTTGCCTGTATATTTCTCCTGCCAGTTTTACAGAAGGGATAATTTTATAGGAAAAGCTGGCTCCAGTTCGAATTTCTTTATTATTTTTTGACAAACCATTATTACTTGTGCTTTCGAGGTTTTTTTCTCTATAAGAGAGGTCATATCTTATGAATGGACTCAAAACAAACTCCTCTGTAACTTTAAAATCATAGCCTCCACGCAATTGCCAGCGATCATATTTTGAGGAATGTTGATTATATTTTCTTTCATTATAGACTGATGCCCAGAGCGTATTATCATTATTAAATTTATATCTGACACCCAGAATCTGGAGTTCCTGATAATAATCGTTGTTATAACGTTTCGCCCCTAACTTACCCTTTACATAATTGTTATCTTTTCTCGACTCTTGTTGTGTTTTAAAAAATACAGGGGCAAAAAAACCATTCATATATAGGCTTAACTGGTCATTGAGTTTATAAGTCATATTAGGATAAAAGCGTAGTTCCAGTTTCCACTTATCCTGCTTTTTCGGATTATCGTAGTTTACATCCCATGACTCATAACGGAAACCTGCGGAAGGAGAAAAAGAATATGCTCCCCTATTTAAAGTATAACCTTTAAGATAGAGCTCTATGCGATCGCGATTGGTTTTAAATCTGTCCTCAGATGTTTTTTTATGTTTTTTCCCATATTGATCCTGATACATATAGGTGAGTGACACATTCAAAGCAGAATCAGTAACAGGGTTGAAATTACTCTTAATATACGGCATGAAGACATCTGCAGAACGATAAGCATAATTATATTGCTCATTTTCAAAACCTAATTCTACAGTTGCAGCAATTACGTTGCCAGAGAATAACGTTAATATAAATATCGTTTTCTTCAACATCATAAAATCCCATAACAAAATTTTATATTTTTGTCAACAAAGATATATTACTGCCAGTGTCCATTCTGGAATAACCTGCTTCCGGTAGGCAGCAGGTTAATGGGCATTGTCTAATTAAATTTATTAATGATATTAAGAAAAAAATCAGGATAGATAATATTCCCACTATCATCTCGTGTGAAAAATAAATCTTTTTGTACCGGTCCTGTTTCATGTGAAACAAGCAATTTATAATTCACACTGTTAACTGTATCACCTAAGAAGTCTTTTATTTTATTTTCCCAATCATCTCTGATTGAATAATTATTATCAAAAAGGATAGATGATGGGAATTTATATGGGTTAGTTCTTAAAATATAATTATAGCGTGCATTGTTCATTGCTATATTATTTCTAACTATCAATGACCCAGTATTAAAATTATCAGTGAATCCATCCATATTATTATTAATAGCAATGGAATTAATAACTTTGTGATTTACTGGTTGACCTTCACCACCTAATTTAAAGCCATTGCCAATACTCCCTTTTAGGATATCCGCTTTATTGTATGGCAGGCCATTTTCATAGGCTACAGAATTCTCAATAGTAACAGATGCATTTGGACCATCTTCAATTTTGTTAAATAGGTCCCAACCATCATCTGCATTATTATGTGCAATGCATCCTCGAAAAATGTTTCCCGGTCCGACACCTAATTTTGCAGCAAAACCATCGGCATTAATCCCGGATAAATCAAGATTATTATATGAATCTGAGTTTAAAACTAAGTTATGAGCTGGCCAGAAAAAACGGTTTTTATCTTTCGCTGAAATAGAAATTCCCGTATCATCATTATTTCTGGCTATCACATGCTCAATAATATTATAGCTACCAGCTATACGCAAATATGCTGGTTTATTATTTCCATTATCCACATTGCCGTCAAAGACCACGGATTTTAGATGCCAGTAACTTGCATCCAGATTGAATGTCTTGTTTATAAAAATGGCTTTATGTGGATTAATGGCAGAAATTGTTTTATACTTGCCAGGTATTCCACTTAATTCCCGATCTAAGGTAATTCCATGATATTGACCATCGTTAAGGTATATATTACCGCCGGGTGCGACAAATTTTACGGCTGTCTGTAAATCTACAGGGTCATTTTTGCTGCCTCTGGCCCCCTGTCGACAATCACTACATACGTAAATCTCATAAGGATCAGTCAGGTTTGATTTAACCTGCTCTATGCGTATAGCTTTTTTTGATATATTCCCATCAACGTTAAAGTTGACGGTGAAGTCATTATGTTTTTTTTGCAAAGTAACTGGAAACTGTACCAGTTCACCCGCCTGCACCTGCTTAGTCTGCTTATCATTATCAATACTGACTATTCCAGCCTGATTGGCCAAAAATTGAAGAGTTGTTGAGTTTCTTACAACGGATTGAGGTGAAGCAAGAAAAAGTTCAGGGGCTTTATGCCGGACACGACTGAATTGACGTGAAGTTAATTGTTTGTAATCAACCAGTGGCTTGCCCGGTTTAAATGATGCATTTTTCACCCTTAGTTTCGCATTTCGTGCGGCAAAAAAACCAATAGCTAAACTATTATTATCCAGTTGATTCATAAAGCCTGAGTAATCAGAAAATTGCCATGACTGATTTTCTTTACGATCGGTATCAAAAGCGGTCAGGATGAACTTCTCTGGTAGTCGCTCGATCGTCATATGAATATTTCTTTTTTGCGTAAAGTTTATATTCTCAATGATCGGCTGTTTCTTAATTGTAATACCTTCATTACCCCATGTTTTTATTACTCCTTCACGAACAATTGAAGTAATCTGTACTAAGTTATCATTCTTTTTATTCTGTGTAATAAAGGCATTCATCAATATATTAGAGGCCTGGGGATATTCTTCTGTTCCAGCTGACTGAGGTTCCTGTCGCTGAGGACCGATAATATCTCTGACAAACAATCCAGCTCCCTCCTGTCCCGCTGGTGATTTTCCATTCACCTCCGGACCAATCTGTTCTAATGTCAAATCAGCCTCCAGTCGGAATGTCTGAGTAACCGGAACAATAGTATAAAAGACGGTCATACCGTCATGGGAGTTAGCAATTTTTCCCCCACGGCTTTCAATAAAAAAATCTGTTGGTAAAGTGTAAAATTTTCCAGCTTCAAGAAAATTATTGTTTCCTGCAAGCCAGGCATTATTCCATCCGATCTTGGCCGAATCTATCAGCGATGAAAAGTTGAGATCCGTAGACTGACCAAACGTCGCCACCTGCCAGTTTTGAGCAAAAACGGGAGTACAAATCAAATTCAGAAAAAGAACAGTCAGTAATAGTGTGTGCTTATTCATTCTAGAATGCCCCTGCTTTGTTTTCAAATTTAAAGCCAACATTGTTATTACCGAAGCACTGGTCATATTCATAACCAGTCAGTTGCTTAACAAGCTTACGAATTTCCGGTGTAGCATCTTCTTTTCTGCCACCTTTTTTCAGACGCTCTAATTCTTTAGTTATTTCGGCGTGAGATGCTTTATCTAATTTCATTTTTACAGAGAAATAGATACCTATTAACGCCATACCAGCCACACCAAATATCATGACGCCATTAATTGCATTTACTGCACTGGCTGATTGATGATGAATGCCTGACTCAAAACCAAACAGACTGAGGACAACCCCCAGACAAAATACTACAGTGGCTCTCATTAACTTACCGGCCATAACCATTGCACCAGCATAAAGACCTTCACGACGACGACCAGTTAAGACCTCATCAACATCGGCAAGGAATACATATACACTCCACGGAATGTAATATACCCCCCCCGTCCCCAGACCAAACCAGATAGTGATGCCAATAATGAGCCAGGTCAGATGGGGAATATTAAGATAGTACACACCAACATAACCAATCACTGAAGATACAACAATTAAGATAGCAATGATAAATGGGCGTTTAAATCCTCGTTTGGCACACCACATCATAAAGAATGCTGTAGAGAAGAACTGACAAATACTGCTTAATGAGTTCATCTCAGAAACAAATGTTCTCGGCTGTTCAAGGTTGAAAACAATGAAATAGGTAAATGTCGCTGTAAATAGCCATTCAGCGCCGAAACCAAATAGATACATACCAAGATGGGTTCTGAAGGTTTTTAGCTTAAAGGTTGAGAAAACATCGGTAAAAAGTTTATTAAAGCCCTCCATAAAACCATGCGTTGATTCATCAACTACATCATCAGTTGGACGTTCCCAACTGTTGAAATAGAGCATTATTAATGAAGTGATCATAATAATAGCATAAGTTAAACCGGTCAGGAAAAATGGGGTGGCTGAATCTTTATTGAAGAAGTAAAAATAGATACCAGGAATAGCGGCTGCTAAGAAATTAGCTACTTTACCAAACATAGCTTTAGAACCTGTCAAATAGGTCCTTTGATTGAAATCCTTTGTCATTTCAACAGGTAAGGTATTATACGGTATCATAATCATAGTATATACCACTTCAAAAATGATATAAGTAGAAAGATAATACCAAAAACTCATACCATTTACCCAAAGCAATGGATAGATAATCATACATGGAATGGCAATTAATATGAAGAAGCGACGACGACCAAAGCGACGACCGAGTTTTGTCTGATAAAAATTATCCGTAATAAACCCCATTAGTGGATTCAGGATGACATCCAGATAAGTAGCAATGGAAAATATTACAGTGGCCTGAAAAACTGTCAATCCACAAAATGTGGTGTAGAAATAAAGTAACCATGCTCCACTAATAGCCAGAGCTCCACTGCCGATAAGATTTCCACTACCATATGAAAAACGAGTTATGGCTTTTATTCTTCTGTTTTCTTCAGTCATTTATGATACCTCTTCCACAACAAAAGTCCATTTCCATCTCCTGGAAAAGATGGAGTATATTATTGAAGTAACATTACACTGTTATTTATAAAGTAAATTTATAGAGTCTCACTGTATATGTGTTTTTCCTGAATTATTTAAATTAACTATATTGATACAACAATATGTTCACTCGACTTTATAGAATTCAACTAAATACCCGGATAATCAGATTCTATTATTTCTAAAATTTCCATTTAAAAGATAATATTTTTCAGATTAAAGCTGTCTATGGCAGAAAGAAAAACAATAGATAATTAGTTAACTATATCAATATGTAGCGCATTTTATGCGCTACCATTTTAGTTCATATTAATACTGGGTATTTACTTTAAAAAATCCTGACGTTGAGGTGTAAATATATCAAGCAAAACTCCTTTTTCTAGACATTTGCACCCGTGCACAATGTTGGGCTGCTTATATAAAGTATCACCAGTTTTTACTGTACGCACTTCATCGCCGATGGTAAATTCAAAAATACCTGATAAGACATACGTCAACTGTTCATGTTGGTGGTGATGTAAAGAGCCGATAGCCCCCTTAGAGAAATGGACCTCTACTGCCATCATATTGCCACCATGAGCCAAAACTTTTCTTTTGACCCCGTTGCCTAAATCTTCTATTGCTGTATCTTCATTAAATACAAACATCACCACCTCTCTGAAAATATTTAAAGTAGTACATACAGTTATGACTGAATATAACTAAGGCTGTTTGCCAATGTAGGCCAGAATGCCACCATCGACATATAAAATATGACCATTGATAAAGTTTGAAGCATCCGATGCTAAAAATATAGCTGCACCAGCAAGATCATCTGGTTTACCCCAGCGTCCAGCTGGCGTTTTTGATATAATAAACTGATCAAATGGATGGCGGCTGCCATCTGGTTGAATTTCACGTAACGGTGCTGTTTGAGGTGTAGCAATGTAGCCTGGACCAATACCATTACACTGAATATTTTTTTCACCAAACTCAGAACAGATATTTTTAGTCAGCATTTTTAAGCCGCCTTTTGCCGAAGCGTAGCCTACAACGGTTTCGCGACCCAATTCGCTCATCATGGAACAGATATTAATGATCTTGCCATGTCCTTTTTTAATCATTGAAGGCAATACCGCCTTAGCCATAATAAACTGACCTGTCAGATCAATATCTATTATTTTGCGATAATCAGCTGCTGTAGTTTCTAGCATAGGTTTACGCTGAATAATCCCTGCATTATTTACCAGAATATCAATAATGCCTACGTCACTCTCTATTTTTTTGATATTTTCCTTCACAGACTGTTCATCTGTAATATCAAATAAATAACCATGTGCGTTGATGTTGTTCTCTTTATATGCTGCTAGGCCTTTTTTAATGTTTTCTTCTATTACATCATTAAAAATGATCGTTGCACCAGCGTTACTTAGTGCTTTAGCGATCTCAAAACCAATACCATATGATGCTCCAGTGACTAAAGCATTTTTACCTTTAAGAGAGAACATATTGATGAAATCCATAAAAACTCCAATAGTGAAAAATTTGTCAGTTATTGCTGGGTTAAGATTTCCTCAGGAATTTTAGCCATATATAGTGCTGGTTCACCTTCGGCATCGCAAGAATATAAAACGTACTTATTATCTGGAGAAAATGATGGATGCGGGTGCGTTACCTGCCGGTCTCCTTTCTGTACCCTCCAGGAACTATTATGTTTCACCAATTTATGTATTTTTTTATTTTTACTGCTAAGAATGTAAATCCAGGGATCATTTTCAATTTTATAACTGCAGGTATCTTTAACATCAACCGGACTACCTGAACCATCACCAACATAGAGAATACCATTATGGTTACTCATTAAATGGGAACATGCCGGCATTTCCATCACTAATGAATCTTCATCAGTATCAGGATTATATTTGCGAATATAACGCTGTTGCTGTCCTTTCATATAGGAAACATAAGCCAGTGCAGATCCATCAGGGATCCAGAACTCGTGTGTGCAACTTTCACCAGGTTGGTGCTCATGCACTTTACGCTCATTTGTCCCATCACGGTTAATCATCCACATTCTTGCATCCACCAGGTCATGGGGCCCTTCGTGGCAAAAGGCGATAGTATCGTTATTATTCGGACGAAAAATTGGATGCCCTAACCAAGTATTACGATCCAATATCACTTCAGCGTTTCCGGTTTCCAGATCAATCGTAATTAAACGGCATCGTGGATTCTTATGATAAAATTCCAGAAATATTTTCCAGTCGCTAAGCGGGGTCCAGTCAGTTTTACTGATTTCGATTCCGACGATTTCCGTACAATCAGTATTAGCAACCCATGTTCCGTACCCCACCCAATTATCCGGTACTGTGTATATGGTAACTTCTTCTAATGTGGTCAAATCAACACGCTGCAAATGTTTTTCATTCTTCACATAAAAAAGATAATTATCATCAGGGGACAGGAAGCCACCAAAGGTGTTATCTCCAGCTCCTTCAGTGAGTTGTTTCGCTGTCTGAGTTACCAAATCCATAAGATAATAATTCCGGTTACAATCAAACTCAGCAGCGAAAATCAATTTTTTACCATCATTTGTAAAACATTTTTGATAAAAATAATTGCGATGGCAAAGAATATCTGTTGGCGTTAATCGAATAACTTCGTTATTCGATTCACTATCGTAGAAAGATTCAAACTTCAACTTTTTAATATCACCCTTAGCCATATAATCTTATCCTTTATAAGAATGACAATACTTCATCATATCGTTTCTATCGTTTCTATCGTTTCGTTAGCATCCAATATAGCGTTCAAAAGTGCAGCAAACCGTGATCGAGAGCACACAACAATAAAAATGAAATGATGTTTTGAATTTTCAAATACAATGTTGCAAGTAATGTTTGTAATGTATTATCATATCGTTCATGTTGTTATGCTATGAAGTTTAACAGTATGATTTTAAATGAGGAATTCGTATGAAAATCGCATTGATGAATGAATTTAGCCAGGCATCTAAAAACGCAATAATTTTTAATGAGTTAGTTGCAGCAAGCGCACATCAAGGCCATACTATTTTCAATGTAGGAATGTGTGATGACAATGATCATCGTCTGACTTACGTTCATCTCGGCATTATTTCGGCTATCTTGTTAAACAGCAGATCTGTTGATTTCGTTATTACCGGCTGTGGTACAGGACAGGGGGCATTGATGGCACTGAACACATTCCCGGGAGTTACTTGTGGTTATTGCATCGAACCAACAGATGCCTACCTGTTTGCACAGGTAAATAATGGGAATGCACTGTCCTTGCCATTTGCAAAGGGTTTTGGCTGGGGGGCAGAATTAAACATGCGCTATATTTTTGAAAAAGCATTTGATGGCGAAAAGGGATTAGGCTATCCGGCAGAACGTCGTGAATCACAAAATGCGAATGCCATTATCCTGAGTAATATGAAAGAAGCAGTTAGTAAGCCACTCATGGATGCTCTCCAGGCCATCGATCCGGAGTTACTTAAACAAGCTCTTGGTGGCGAAAAATTCCAGAAATGCTTCTTTAATAATAGTAAAGATAAAGAATTGGTTAATTACGTTAAAAATTTATTAGATAGATGAGTTATTATGAGAAGCCATATATAATAAATATGGCTTCTCTTTTATCTTCACAATTTATCTCAAATGTCGATATTACATAATCTGAGTATAAGTTTACTGTTGTAATGGAAATTAAACGTTTCAGCAGACCTTTCTTTTACCAAACAATATAGTTTTACCAGAGGTATACTAATTAGAACCTCTACGACTTCATTAAATTCACTCAAGTTATTTGATTTTTCTATTATTTCTATAGCGTCAACTGATAATACTAATCCTGAACAATACTGCAGCCCCCCCTTGATCCCTCGATTCGTTGCTACATCCACTGCTCTACTTCACTTCCACTGCTCCACTTCACTTTTGTACCAGCGGCTGCTGCGCCCCAGTTTGATGGGTTTAGGGATATGGCCTTCACTGATCAACTTGTAAAACCATTTGTCAGTCATACCGGTGAAACTGGTGATATAGTTCATGTCGATCAGGGAATTATCGGCACGCAGAAATACGCTGTCGTGGCTTGTTGTAGTCAACACGGTCAGAATGTCCCCTGTGAGATTTATGAAGATTGTGCGAATGCGGGGAATCTGCTGAGCTGTGCTTTCAGAACTGGCCTGTTACGGGATACCAGGGATTACCGGCGAGGTAACGGGCTTCCGGATCATACACACCTCGATGATCGCGGACAAAATCACTGAACGCCCATATCACCTCTTTAAGTATGTCTTCGCAGTCCGGTAAATGACGATCCAGCGCCACATCCCGGGTGGTACTGCTTTGATGCGCCCGGTGACACAAAGCCCGGATTATTCCAGACATCCTGAATCAAACGCCCCAGATTAGGGGCGTCGAAATATGCCTCTCTGACCATTATATTCCGGCGTACAGGTAGCAGGTCAGAAGTGACAATGCGTCACCTGACGTTAAAAGTCACTACACCCAAGATGACGTTCAATGGTACCATGTGATTCAATGTAAGCCCGGGCCGTCTGTTCCAGTACACCAGGCTCAGCGTTGTATGTGTTAGCTGCATCAAATACCAACGACAGCACTTCAGGATACACAACCAGATGTGTAATGGAGTTATCTTCACCCAATACTTTTCCCCACGCCTGCTCAATCAGATTTCTGAGAACCACCACCTCACGACTCTTACACCAGACATCGTTATTAAGTAGCAGCACCATAAGATAAGGAGTGGTATCGTTAGCCACAGCTTCCCTACTCCAGAGATAATATAAAGGGGTGGGCTCAACAGATTGATCTTTACGTCGCTTACACTGCAAATATTCAGAAATGAGTCTATGCAGTTCACCAGTAAAATCAGCCATCAGAGAGGGAATGGCCTTATTAATACCCTGCCCTGGTATTAATTTAAATTGTAATAATTTAATTTCAGGATGTGTGGCTGCAGCCCGATACAGAGTTGCAAGGACACACTTTTGCCAGAGGGCGTTACAGGAAAGCTTAACATTTGATTCTGTATACATAATAAATCACCTTACAGTTACAACAGGTCAAAAACCGCTGTAGCCAGAGTTACGCTGGCCTGATGCTTTAGTACCGGGCATCGTCTGATTATCCAGACGCTCCAATAAGCGCTGATACTGCTCAGGGAAATCAGGATCATGAATATCCTGGATGTCACATCCATTAGCAGGGAAATAAACAATGCAGCCCCCTGGATTAACTATGCAGAAATCGTCCTGAGGCACTGATAAATACGGAGAGGACTCTCGCGTATGGTTGGTTGACACCACAGTGCGGATTCGGCGAATCCGCGATCACGGTGCGATTTCGCACCACAGTACACAATCAATACCCCGGGTTTTATTCAGGTAAGCAGGACTGCGGATATCCGGTGTCGCGCCTTTGTGTCACGAACGGGGTGGGTGCGAAACACCAGATAAAATGCAGGTTCCGATACCTCTGAACGCCCTGAGCAGGTCGGGCATTTCGGATTAAGTACTCGCACCTCCGCAGTCCTGAAACAAGTCTGGCTGGTAGCTGTAAACAGACTTCGTACATACCGCTCTGCAATAAATCCCCGTACCACAGGCCTCACAGAATTTCTTCCCATGAAAAAACTGCTCACACATCATACAATGCCACTCCAGCACGACCGGTAATGGCGATAAAAACATCTCCATATCCTCAATGTAAGGGTGGGACTTTTCCGGATTCAGCACCACGCAGGCTGCCTTCTGTTGCTCGCTCAGGGCATATAAATCATGCTCAAACCATGCCCCCTGAGCATCTGTCTGCAAAATCAACCGGCCATGACAGGAAAGGCAGAAACACTGCCGGATATTTCTGCTGAGTGCAGAATCAGCACTGATTATGTGTTCACCCGGCGTGATCCCCAGCCCCGTTTTTATACCGTTCATTCTGCCACCCCCTCCTCACTGAAGTGCCCGGTATGGCAGTGCGTGCAGTACCGCTCCCCATAATAATCGTGATGACATTGTCTGCAGTGCCGGCTGGCTTTACGCACCACGGGTAAGGCATCCGGTACGAATTGCTGCAGACGCTTAATCAGTTGTATCTCCCTGCGTTCCGGTCTGACATAAGGGCACTGCTGACCGTGCTCCGTCAGCCCGTCGTCAGTGTGTTCAAACCAGGGACGCTCAGTGTCGTATTGCGGGTGGTATCTGAGCGCACTGCCGCAAAGGTGGCAAGTGTAGCGATCGTAAGGTGCAGTCTGTGCGGTACGGGCACCCGTCAGACGCCCGTTGCCATCAAATGCAATAAAGGATTTTGCGTACATCGTCATATTCCTCAGCCGCCAGACGACACGCAGGCAACAGCTGTCCCGGTACGGGCAGTGTGGTCAGGGGGTGAATGGCGGTTCAGTTAAAATCTGGACTGGAGTTTGGGTAAAGCAGGCTGGTTGCTGTTACAGCACTGTGGTTGTCACACAATGGCCCACCGGCGTAAAAAACTGTCAGCAGGCAGGGATGGACATCGGGGGATGCGCTGTATCGGTTGCCGGAAGGAATGGTAAAGAATGTGCCATGGTTAAATCTCCGTATGGTTCATACGGAATAGCCATGTCGTAAAAAATGCGCAGAGTCCCTGAAGTGGCCTCCGGAACCGACCGTAACAATTAGCGCCAGCCCGTAGTTGTCGTTCAGGGTCTTACACCAGAGAATAAGTCTCCGGCAGGGTGCTGCCCAGTCGCGGTCGACCCCGGTTACTTTTTTCAGGAAGCCCGCTGCATTTCAGGATGATGCCACATTCTTTCTGTTCTCGTTTGGCCAGGTAGCTGAGGGCATAGCGTAAGGCATTCACCGCTTTGTGATCTGAATAGTGAATGACGTGGTTAATGTTTACCGGATAATTTTTATTAAACCGGCACCAGTGGTAGTAACCATCACCCTCGGTAACCCGCCTCCAGATATCTCCCATCAACCTGGATACCAGATACGAACTCCTGTGGCTCTGACCGTTCAGATAGCCCACAAAATGAATATGAAGCCCTTTACGTTCCGTATATTCCATTACCCAGGCATACCCGACCAGTTTCTCTCCCACTTCGTTAATCAGTCGCAGTATCTCCGCACACATGGCGTACCTGCAGGCACACCTGTAGCTGAGGGTGTTTTTTCGGTAAGCAAAATCCATTCTGAACGGTAACAGTTTCGAATATACCCCGAATAATGAATCCAGATGCTGGTTAAAGTGTGTCAGGAGCTGGGGATCCATTTCGTAACCGGGATTGGTGTTGTAAGTCTTCATGTTTCTTCCTCGTGTTCTGTAACACAGGAAGAAGCGCTGGCGTAATTTTTGAAGAAAACGTTATCACACGAAGACGTGCAGGTTCACAACTCCCCGGGCGCCACAGAGAAAGTGGGACCACACCCGGGTATCAGAACCATACAGAGAACGGCATACGTGACAGTCAATCACAGCGCAGATAATATCTGAAGTGATGTCATTGTGACGACTGTACTTCATCAGAAACATTTATCAGGTAACATATTTCCAGACTGAAGCGGGAACACGATCGTAAAGTTTGTTCATGGTCAGTTCTGCCAGCCGGTGATCGACCGCAGAGTTGAAGGCTTCCATCTCCTCTGGAGTAAGCTTATAACGCGCGTGGGAAATCACTTTTTCCAGTGAACAACAGTGGAACTACTCTGGTTTAAAATTCCATTACCCTCTCGTTATCTTGTACTGTGATTAACGTAATATCGTCATAATGGCCTGACGTTATCCCGAAAGCCTTTCCACTTCCCTGTTTCTCCGGTAAAAAATGTTTTTAATACTGAAGGCATAACGCCATAACCAGATATTGCAATTAACGTAGCGTTACACATATCAACGTACTACATGAGTAACAGAGGTACAGGGTTAAACAACACTCCGGAAGACTTTTTAATGACATGAAGCATACTCTTTTACGTATTACTACCAAAACTCATCAGGTGAGCTGCAGGAACAGATCATTAACAGTAATTCCTTAATCACCGTTATCCACAGTATCAACACTGGCGAAGTCATACTCTTAGCTATAAAGGTGATGACGGGTTCAGAATAGTTATTACACCATACAACAAAATACAGAAAACAACAGAAAAAATAACAGAAAAAAATAGCAGACATTACTTAACAAAGCACGTTACAGTCAGTGTGTGAACATTACAGATTTATATTCAGGTGTTGCGGGACTACATTACTGAAGAGAGAGTTAAGGGCAGAGTTACAAGTACTACTACAGAGAATATCGCTGCACAGGAATATTGTTCGATGAGACAGACTTCTGCAGGACCTGGTTACAAGGTGTATTTACGAGGTAGAATTACAGGATAGAATTACAAGGTACAATGACAGAGTTCATTTACACGGTAGAATTACATAAACATACTTCTATAAATAATACTAATTAACCTTTATTATTTTTTAATGGTACATGAACTGTTTTTAGCTGTAACGATAAACAAATCGTCCAAAACGAAAAATACTGGTTATCATTGCTCAGAGAACTCGTACGAGTGGCAGCTTCCCCCCTGAGCAATGCTTCATTTTCGGTGGTTCTGTGTGATAGAGTTATGCTGACTACAGTGGCAGTAACACTACTTTCCACCACACGAGGATAAAACCAGTCAAAAAATCAATTATATGAATTAAAAGTATTTTTTATGAAATGTTATGCATATCAACCAGTATGATTAACAGAAAATTTCATCATGACAACACGTATAACTTTCAATATGACCAGTGATGAGACGCTGCGAATTGTGGATGAGTACTGTCATACCCACAAACTTTCGCGCTCTAAGGTAATCGACGCATTACTCAGCGCCACAGCACCTGTCCTTAACGATATTAACTGTTATTATCAACTTGCAGGCAAACTGCAGTCACGCTTATTAAATGGAGTGTATCAACGGGATCTTCCTCACAAACGCAATGTCGTCAGTGCAGAGAAGTATTGTCTGGAGATCTGGGAAAACAAACTTTTCACCAAAAGAATCCTGGAGTTTGACAGTTCAAATGGTGTTCTGTACGCGCTGAAACATAAAAGACACTATCGCCGGGATAAGATGATTGGACGGGTTGAAAGCCGGCGTATCAAAGACATTTGCGAATACCAGATGCAACTGTCCGGGGAGAAGGCAAAATATGCCTGTTTTATTTATATTGAAAGAACAATATACAATCACGATAATCCATCCGGTGGGACACCTGTAAAAGCGGCTGTTGGTAATGCAGTCATCCTGCTGGCAAAAGACGTGATATATGACGAGTACTTTTTTGATCTGCGGCAGTCATTTTTCGTGAGCGTTAAAGATCTGATGGCCTCTGGCGCAAAAGGTATTCCGGAGACACAGAAATATCCGGACGTTTATTGCTGGATCCCGCTTTTCTCCATAAATTCCGGCGTGGTCATTACCCCGGTCTATAAAATTGATCCCCGGAAACCCGTAACGGTAAAAAAACCGGATCAGATCACTGTTGTTTGTAATTACAGAGAATAATCTCAGTCTTCTCCGCTCACCGCAACAGTGTTTACCTCGCTTTATCTTCCGTTCAGTAAATACAAACCTCCGCTCTGGCAGGTACAGGGCGTGGTTTATCTCCGGTACTCCCCTGCACAGTAATAATCATCACTGAAAATACTGATCCTGTCACGGCAAAACGCCATCCCATATTCCGGCAACACAAAATCATCTTCCGTTTATACCGGCTTCACTGACAAAACAGACAACCTGTATTGCCTGTACACAACAGTTTCTCTCCTGGCAGGAATATTCCCCTACTGATTTTTTACGTTTCTCCCCGGTTGTTATGCCGGTGAAGGTGGTGCGTTGTTTTCATCATCAACGCCGGCTGAGATTAACAACATCCGGAGAAGATTTTTATGACCACCCCAGTTTCGCTGATGGATGACCAGATGGTCGATATGACGTTTATCACTCAGCTGACCGGCCTGACCGATAAGTGGTTTTACAAGCTCATCAAGGATGGGGCCTTTCCGGCTCCCATCAAACTCGGCCGCAGCTCCCGCTGGCTGAAAAGTGAAGTGGAAGCCTGGCTGCAGGCGCGTATTGCACAGTCCCGTCCGTAATTTTTAACCACTGGCCCTTCGCCCACAGCAGACGCAATCTCCGGCCTGCCGGCGGCACTCTGCTGCCTGTTATCCCCCGTGAGGAATATGAAAATGAAACCACAGTATCAGACCCGTTACGAGCTGCTCCACGAAAGCTACCAGAAATGGCTGACCGGCTTCACCCGGCACGCCGTATCCTGGGGCGTGTGTCATCCGAATATCCACTACTTCCATAATCTGACGCCCGGGTGGGTGTCATTCAATGGTGAAAAACCGAAGATTGCCATCGTACCCCGGAGTCTGCACCGGCTGATTTATGGCTCTGACAAACGGGCCACGCCGCCCCTGGATGATGATCTGGTGGTGAACTTATGCACCAGCGAACATCTGCTGGTTCATCATCCGATGCTGGAAGGGATTCTGCTGTCTGAATGTGAACGTCTGAGGCAGCGTTCTCTGGCAAATAAACTGATCAGCCTCTTCCGTCAGTTTGGTGGCACGGAGTTGCGCCTCAAACTGGTCTGGCTTTGCTGGCTTGATTTAATGACCGGAAACAGCCTTGACGACTGGACGGAGAACCTGAAACGGAAATCAGAAAAAGAGCTGGGGGAATGGATCATCGACCGTCAGAAGCAGAACGCAGCACTGACGGATCTGATGGATCAGTACGTGCTCCTGGCATACCGCACAACGGTTGACGGTAACCGTAACTGATGCCGGTTGTTTCCGGAAGGTGCGGCAAAATACGGAAATGATGATACCCCCGGCCCTGCATGCTCACCTGCAGAGCGTGTTCGTCGTCATCATACTGAGCCATGACGGATGTCTTAAGGGCATCCTGTCATTGCTGAGCTGGCATGCTGCGGTACATGCCTCACCCTGGTGACAATAAGTACATGGCGACAGTGCTCCCTGCACCGCAAAAGAGATGTACACGGCCGGATGTTATTGCTGAATGTTTCTTCGTCAGATATTCAGGAACAGTTGTAGTAACGAATTTTACCGATCTCTGTACACGGCCGGACGCCGTCAGTGTATACGGGCGGACGTTCCATGCTGCATGACTACATCCGGCCCGGATGTCAATGAGTCCGTCAGGAACGCTTCGCTTCGAAACCCGGCCTGGATACCAGCGCCGGCACGCCGGGAAGAAGTTGATATGGTGGTTGCCGGACAACAGCGCTCCTGGATTGACTGCTGCATCACTCAACCACGCTGAATATCAAAGGAGAGCGTTACCGATTAAAAGAGAAACGGAAAGCTGTGGTGATGACCCAAAACAACACGACAATCAGTGAGGATGGAATGGTGAAAATCAGACTGCATCAGTGTAGAAAATATACTGGCTGGCATGAAAATGGCCCGGCTCGTGGCGTTGACATATTCTCTCCTGAGCATCCTGAATGACTGCAGTTGCTGTGGAAAAGTAAGCAGTCTCCACCCACGGCACCACTTAACAGACATTCAGTAACTCACCCCAGACTTTCTATAACGCTTATCGGTGCACTGAAAACAGGAGAGTGCGCTTAAAACCGCAGACCGCATTGCGGGTGTTACTGCATGACAGCCTGGCGGTATTGTGAGATGTCGGCAGGAACCGATGTCTGCGCAGGGGGAACTTCCGTGATCGGGATAAGTGCAGAAGAAATCAGATCACGACGTAAACCTGCAGTGCCTGACGCTGCAAGTGGCATTAACCATGGGACGTTGCCGATCCCGGATTGCGGAAACAGGAGCACTATTTTCTGCCGCGGGGAGTACCTCTGGCAGTAAATCCGGCTCGCTCATCTGACCGTCTCTCTCCCGGAAAAGACCAGAAATGAGATCGTCACCTCAACAGCAGGGAAGATGTCTTGACAGACTGGTTATATTGCATACGATTTATGAAGAAAAAGACAGCAAATATGGAGGCTATAGCGGAGAACACCCTACGAAATTCCTGTGAAAAACGATTGAAAAAACGATCAGATTCGATTCGTTTTTATATGCTTTTTGGGCACGTGGCGATGACGAACTGTTGCATGTGCAGAGGAGAATGCACCCGGAAGCACCAGAATCATCCAGAAAGGCAGAACGATTACGCATCAAACCAGGAGACAGCAATATCAGGATAACATACTGATTTAAAATGAATTTACAGCAATACGTGAAAACATTTTTTACTTAAAGGAGACAGATGCGCTGAAGACAGTGCAGGTATTTTTATATAAAAATGAGAAGGTTACGGGATGTCTATCCGGCACACTATGACCGGAGAATATCAGTCAGGCTTAAAAAGACAATAAATACAGTGAGTTAAATACACAGAGAAAACGAAAACGTAGTATCAGAGGGTACATCTTACAACAGAGACTGAATTTCCGGTTTTTCATAACCGGCACATTCCGGAAAGAGCAGGCTAACCGGAGGCTTTCTGACACCAGTCCCTGGCAGTTTAATCTGTACATCATGTACGGATGTTTTGTTCGCATTTTTAAAATCGGCAAAAATGCGAGAAGAGCAGCTATATTGTGGATGAACTGAAAAGTGCCCGGGAGCAACAAAAAAGGCGTGATGAACGTGCTGATGGTTCCGTTCCGCTGAAACTGTCCGGAAAAATCCACAAACAGCCTGAAAGTATTGCCCGAAGTCGTGGTGCCCCCCAAAAAAACTGTTGAATGAAATGATTGAGCTGGCGTACCAGGATTTTGTGGCAAATGAGCAGCACAAGACTCGGAGTTAAAGACTGCAGGGTCCCCGGTTACCAATTCTGCAACGTACACAACGAATGCATCCGGCTCTTACCTGTGAGGGGCACGAAAATTATACATTGAGCATGAGTGGATAATCTCGGGTGAGAGTCTCCCGTTTTTACACTATTCACTAAAGGTGAGGCATATCATTCAGTCTCTCTGAATTCTTCATTTCAGTAACTTCAGCTACCGTCGTTTCATCTCCCCCACGAACCGGGGCCGCAACTTGTTGTATCAATACCAAATTGTTGGTCATTACTGTCCTGTATCACTGGGCTGACAAGTGAACTGAAATCCGCACCTTAATATTCTGACTGGCTGCGTACATTCATGGCATGAAGCGGCCGGAGCGGCTGAGCTGAAGGTCCGTTGTGAGCGAGGAGTGATCATTAGCCTCTCAGCCGGATGCCTTAAAGAGCGTACGCCAGAAATAAAAGGATTGCGCTACTGCGCCTTCCTGTTTTGACGGGATGTGGCACATGTCATCGCTACCGCTCCCAGAAGTAACAAACCACTTAAACCAAAAGCACTTCTCCATCCCAGACTGTCGAATACCAGACCTCCAGCCGTTGAACCAAGTGCAATAGATAACTGAATCACTGCAACCATGAGGCCTCCCCCCGTCTCTGCATCTTCGGGTAACGCGCGTGCTATCCATGTCCACCACCCCGTTGGCGCAGCTGTCGCAAGTAGCCCCCACAGGCTGAGTAAAACGGCAACAGCCCAGATATGGTGTCCGACCAGCAGTAACGCACCGGTAATCGCTGCCATAAGCAACGGGATCATTATTAAGGTCTTATAAAATATGGTGTTCAGGAATGTTGAGACGATCATTGTGCCGACAAAACCTGCTACACCTATTGCGAGCAAAATCAGAGAAAGATCAGAAGGTCCCACTCTGGTGACGCTCTCCAGAAAGGGGCGCACGTAGGTAAATAAAGCAAACTGTCCCATAAAGAAGAGTCCGCAGGCCAGCAGTCCCGTTGGTACGATGGCAACGCTGAACAGGCGAAGCACAGATCTCTGTAGCTTTTGTGTTTTATCACTTTCCATCGGAGGCAGACTGACCCATTGCCAGATGAACGCAGCTATCGCAAGGGGGACCAGACATAAAAAGGCCCCACGCCAGCCGATGGTTGTCCCCAGATAGCTACCAAGTGGCGCTGCCACAACGGTGGCCAGTGCGTTTCCGCCGTTAAAAATTGCCAGTGCGCGGGGGACATGCTGCTTCGGCACGAGCCGAATGGCGGTTGCAGCCGACATTGACCAGAACCCTCCAATGACGATACCAATCAGGGCCCTCCCCAGCATATAAACCGGATAGTCAGGTGCTATGGTGATAACTATTCCCGATATGGCCATTAAGGCCGTCAGCCCCAGCAGAAGATATTTTCGATTCAGGTCTCCGGTAATACGGGAGATAGTCAGACTGGTAAGCACCGCCAGCGCACCAGAGACAGCAATTCCTTGCCCTGCCAGCCCTTCGGTAACGTGCAAATCATGGGCAATGAGCGTAAGCAGGCTGACTGGCATAAACTCAGAAGCGATCAGCACAAACACGCAAAGCGTCATGGCGAATACGCCGCTCCAGTATGCATGCGTTTTTCCGTATAATTGTTTGAGACTTACAGTGGACATTATTAGCCCCCTTAATATCGAACCAGCCAGATTCAAGCGCAATCGGGTCAGAAGTTATTCAGGGAATAACGACATAATAGTTGGGTGAGAATATAGGGAGATGCGGCATATTCTGCATCACACCAGGCAGTTAAAAGCCACCCGTTTACGACAGGTGGCCTGGTAAACCTTTCGGGTTATCTTAAGTTTGCCTTGAAAAATTGCTCAAATTTGGCAAATGGGATCTTACCCGCAACGTTGTCGTACAGATCAACATGGTTTGCCTCGGGGACAATCACTAACTCTTTCTCTTTGCTGCCGATTGCCTTAAAGGCATCTTCAGCAAAATAGCGTGAATGGGCTTTTTCACCGGTCACGATGAGTGTAGGGATAGTAACTTCATTAGCGTAACTCAGCAGCGGCATATTCATAAATGACAGCGGCATGGTTGCATTCCAGGCACTGGTTGAGTTGACCGAACGCGCATGGAAACCACGCGGCATGCGGTAATAATCAAAGAACTCTTTCAATACCGGATTAGAATTCGCTGGCAAAGTTTCCGGTAAAATACGATCGGAAGCGGTGACGTTGCCCTTCTCATCAACGTAAATATCATGCCCGCCTGGCGCGAAAGCGCCATTTTCAGCATCCTTCCAGCGCTGCATGTTCAAATACTGCAATACGGCACGACGATCGGCAGTGGTATAGCGGTCTTTGCCATCGCCCACGCCATGCCCCATTGCACGGCTCATGTCATACATCACGCTGCTCGCCACCGCCTTGACACGTGTGTCCATCGCGGCGTCGTTTAAGGCCATGCCACCCCATCCGCAGATGCCGAGCAACCCGATACGGTTGCGATCCACCTCTTTTTGCAGGCCTAAGAAATCAACCGCCGCGCTGAAATCCTCGGTGTTGATATCCGGAGATGCGACGTTTCGCGGGTAGCCGCCGCTTTCCCCCGTGTATGAAGGGTCAAAAGCCAGAGTGACAAACCCCCGTTCAGCCAGCGTCTGCGCATACAGGCCACTGGATTGCTCTTTCACCGCCCCGAAGGGGCCACTAACAGCAATTGCTGCCATCTTGCGATCGCCACGATCCTTCGGTATATAGAGATCCCCGACTAAGGTGATCCCGTACCGGTTCGGAAAGGTCACCTTACGGTGATCAACTTTCGTGCTCTCAGCAAAAGTTTTATCCCATTTCTCGACCTGCGAAACGGGCGCGTTCGGATTGGTTGTATCAGCGTAACTCATATTTGTGACTCCACTTAATGATACGCATAACAGCATGGTGGATATCGCGGCTGTCAATTTTTGGGTGAAAGCAGTCATCAAAATCCCCCTCATAAAATGTGCCAGATACTGGTTTCATACGGATAACACTGCTGTGCTTTGTTGCAACGCGCACATTATAGTTAGCATTAATAGTGCTAATTAGAGGGTAAAAAATGCTAAGATTAATAACATATTGTTCTGAATTGTGATGCAGCAGGGGAAGGATGATGGCGAAACGGGAAAACTATAACGATCTCTATCTGTTTATGCAGGTCGTGCGAGAAGGGAGTTTTACCGCCGCCGCGCAGAGGCTTGGCCTGGCGCAGTCAGGAATTAGCCGTGCAGTGCGCGAGCTGGAAGAGCGACTGGGCGTGCAGCTTCTGGTACGCACCACGCGCAAGTTATCGCTCACCCATGCCGGCGAGTTACTCTATCGAAACGTCGAATCTGGATTTGACGCCTTAGATATGGGGCTTGCCACGCTGGCCCATTATCGCCATACACCATCGGGTACGGTCCGAATTAATGCGAGCCAGCACGCCATTGATAAAGTGCTGCTGCCGAAGCTGGCGGTGTTTAAACAACGATACCCGGATATTCGGCTGGAGCTCATCAGCGAAAGCCGGTTTGTCGATATTATTACTGAGCGCTTCGATGCCGGTATACGTCTGGGCTCGGAAGTGGATAGCGGTATGGTTGCGGTGCGCATTTCGCCCGATATGGAGATGGCTGTTGTCGGCACGCCCGGGCACTTTCAGCGCTACGGATTTCCACAAACCCCCACCGATTTAGTAGGTCATCCCTGCATCGCTTACCAGTTCGGCGACGGCAGTCTGTATGCCTGGGAACTCAATCAGGACGGTAAAAAGATCACCCATCAGCCTCAGGGACAATGGGCCTTTGCTGACAGTTATATGGAAGCCAAAGCCGCAAGGCTAGGTCTGGGGCTGGCTTATGTTCCGGAGGAATTAGTGTCTGATGATATAGAACAGGGGGCGCTAATCAGAGTTTTGCAATGCTACAGCCAACGCCTGGAGGGTTCATATATCTATTATCCGCACCGCAATGTGTCACCCGCCCTACGAGCGGTTATCGATACATTGAGAATTTAAGGGGTGAAGATGAGATGGTTCGCAGGCTTAGGTAATAGTTGGAAAACAATGTCCGCTCCTGGCACAGAGCGGACTGTCAGATTAGATTCAGACCTGTACTCATTAGCTGATACAAATCAGCCACATATACCTGCATTCCAAATAATTTCAGGCAGATATTATCTCCGTGAATCCCCCCGCCACCTTTCCGGTGCGCGGGGTTTTGTCTTTTTTCACCGGGAATACATGTATGAATCCGTCTGATGCCATTGAGGCAATTGAAAAACCGCTCTCCTCCCTGCCTTACTCACTTTCCCGTCACATCCTGGAACATCTGCGCAAACTCACCAGCCACGAACCCGTGATTGGCATTATGGGAAAAAGCGGGGCCGGTAAATCCTCACTCTGTAATGCACTGTTTCAGGGGGAGGTCACCCCGGTCAGTGATGTTCACGCCGGCACCCGGGAAGTGCAGCGCTTCCGTCTGAGTGGCCATGGTCACAGCATGGTTATCACTGACCTGCCCGGGGTGGGCGAGAGCCGGGACAGGGATGCAGAGTATGAAGCCCTGTACCGTGACATTCTGCCTGAACTTGACCTGGTACTGTGGCTGATTAAAGCCGATGACCGGGCCCTGTCTGTGGATGACTATTTCTGGCGACACATCCTGCACCGGGGACATCAGCAGGTGCTGTTTGTGGTGACGCAGGCCGACAAAACGGAGCCCTGCCATGAATGGGATATGGCAGGTATTCAGCCTTCTCCCGCACAGGAACAGAACATTCGTGAGAAAACAGATGCGGTATTCCGGCTGTTCCGGCCCGTACATCCGGTTGTGGCCGTATCGGCCCGCACCGGCTGGGAACTGGATACGCTGGTCAGTGCGCTCATGACAGCACTTCCCGACCATGCCGCCAGTCCCCTGATGACCCGCCTGCAGGACGAGCTGTGCACGGAATCTGTCCGGGGGCAGGCCCGTGAACAGTTTACCGGTGCGGTGGACCGGATATTTGACACGGCGGAGAGCGTCTGTGTTGCCTCTGTGGCTCGTACGGTTCTGCGTGCCGTCCGTGACACCGTGGTCTCTGTTGCCCGCGCGGTATGGAACTGGATTTTCTTCTGAACACTCTGCCAGAGGAAATGCCTGATTACATTGCGTTAACCAACTGAAAACATGACACAACCCCCTCATACTCCTCCTGTTTCTCTTGCGTGGCTGCCTTGTTGTTAATAGAATAAAACGATCGATAAAACAGGTATCGATCGTCACAATCGATCGTTTATAGTGGTTAATGGCCTGCGAAAAGGCAGCTGAATCTCTTCATCATGCAGAACGGAATTGCACACAACGGACTGATACTTCTCAGGCGGATGAGAGAGGGGAAGCATTTATGTCCGGGAAAAACCACTTTATCTGACCATGCTGTTTTGTACCTGCCGGTATCCACATTTGTGGGTACCGGCTTTTTTATTCACCCTCTGTAAGGAAAAGCTGATGAAACGACATCTGAACACCAGCTACAGGCTGGTATGGAATCACATTACGGGCACCCTGGTGGTGGCCTCCGAACTGGCCCGCTCACGGGGAAAACGCGCCGGTGTGGCGGTTGCGCTGTCTCTTGCTGCTGTCACATCACTCCCGGTACTGGCTGCTGACACGGTTGTACAGGCGGGAGAAACCGTGAGCGGCGGAGCACTGGAAAATCATGACAACCAGATTGTCTTCGGTACAGCCAACGGAATGACCATCAGTACCGGTCTGGAGTATGGGCCAGATAACGAGGCCAATACCGGCGGGCAATGGATACAAAATGGCGGTATCGCCAACAACACTACTGTCACCGGTGGTGGTCTTCAGAGAGTGAATGCCGGAGGAAGCGTTTCAGACACGGTTATCAGGGCCGGAGGCGGACAGAGCCTTCAGGGGCAGGCAGTGAACACCACTCTGAACGGCGGTGAGCAGTGGGTACATGAAGGCGGGATTGCAACGGGTACCGTCATTAATGAGAAGGGCTGGCAGGCCGTCAAATCCGGCGCAATGGCAACCGACACGGTTGTGAATACTGGCGCGGAAGGAGGACCGGATGCGGAAAATGGTGATACCGGGCAGACCGTCTACGGAGATGCCGTACGCACCACCATCAATAAAAATGGTCGTCAGATTGTGGCTGCTGAAGGAACGGCAAATACCACTGTGGTTTATGCCGGCGGCGACCAGACTGTACATGGTCACGCACTGGATACCACGCTGAATGGGGGGTACCAGTATGTGCACAACGGAGGTACAGCATCTGACACTGTTGTTAACAGTGACGGCTGGCAGATTATCAAGGAAGGTGGTCTGGCGGATTTCACCACCGTTAACCAGAAAGGTAAACTGCAGGTGAACGCCGGTGGTACAGCCACGAATGTCACCCTGAAGCAGGGCGGCGCACTGGTCACCAGTACGGCGGCAACCGTCACCGGCAGCAACCGTCTGGGCAATTTCACGGTGGAAAACGGTAAGGCTGACGGCGTTGTTCTGGAGTCCGGCGGTCGCCTGGATGTACTGGAGGGCCATTCAGCGCAGAAAACACGGGTGGATGACGGCGGTACCCTGGCAGTGTCTGCCGGCGGTAAGGCAACCGGTGTCACCATGACATCCGGTGGTGCCCTGATTGCAGACAGTGGTGCCACTGTTGAGGGGACCAATGCCAGCGGTAGGTTCAGTATTGATGGCATATCTGGTCAGGCCAGCGGCCTGCTGCTGGAAAATGGCGGCAGCTTTACGGTTAATGCCGGGGGACAGGCAGGCAACACCACTGTCGGACATCGCGGAACACTGACGCTGGCTGCCGGGGGAAGTCTGAGTGGCAGAACACAGCTCAGTAAAGGCGCCAGCATGGTACTGAATGGCGATGTGGTCAGTACCGGCGATATTGTTAACGCAGGGGAGATTCACTTTGATACTCAGATGACACAGGATGCCGTACTGAGCCGTGCTGTTGCAAAAGGCGCCTCCCCGGTAACGTTCCATAAACTGACCACCAGTAACCTCACTGGTCAGGGTGGCACCATCAATATGCGTGTTCGCCTTGATGGCAGCAATGCCTCTGACCAGCTGGTGATTAATGGTGGTCAGGCAACCGGCAAAACCTGGCTTGCGTTTACAAATGTCGGAAACAGTAACCTCGGGGTGGCAACCTCCGGACAGGGTATCCGGGTTGTGGATGCACAGAATGGTGCCACCACAGAAGAAGGTGCGTTTGCCCTGAGTCGCCCGCTTCAGGCCGGCGCCTTTAACTACACCCTGAACCGTGACAGCGATGAAGACTGGTACCTGCGCAGTGAAAATGCTTATCGTGCAGAAGTCCCCCTGTATGCCTCCATGCTGACACAGGCAATGGACTATGACCGGATTCTGGCAGGCTCCCGCAGCCATCAGACCGGTGTAAACGGTGAAAATAACAGCATCCGTCTCAGCATTCAGGGCGGTCATCTCGGTCACGATAACAACGGCGGTATTGCCCGTGGGGCCACGCCGGAAAGCAGCGGCAGCTATGGCCTCGTCCGTCTGGAGGGTGACCTGTTGAGAACAGAGGTTGCCGGTATGTCACTGACGACAGGAGTGTATGGTGCTGCAGGCCATTCTTCCGTTGATGTTAAGGATGATGACGGCTCCCGTGCCGGCACGGTCCGGGATGATGCCGGCAGTCTGGGCGGATACCTGAATCTGGTACACACGTCCTCCGGCCTGTGGGCTGACATTGTGGCACAGGGAACCCGCCACAGCATGAAAGCGTCATCGGACAATAACGACTTCCGCGCCCGGGGCTGGGGCTGGCTGGGCTCACTGGAAACCGGTCTGCCCTTCAGTATCACTGACAATCTGATGCTGGAGCCACAACTGCAGTACACCTGGCAGGGACTCTCCCTGGATGACGGCCAGGATAACGCCGGTTATGTGAAGTTCGGGCATGGCAGTGCACAACATGTGCGTGCCGGCTTCCGTCTGGGCAGCCACAACGATATGAACTTTGGTAAAGGCACCTCATCCCGTGACACCCTGCGCGACAGTGCAAAACACAGTGTGCGTGAACTGCCGGTGAACTGGTGGGTACAGCCTTCTGTTATCCGCACCTTCAGCTCACGGGGTGACATGAGCATGGGAACAGCCGCAGCCGGGAGTAACATGACGTTCTCACCCTCACAGAATGGCACGTCACTGGACCTGCAGGCCGGACTGGAAGCCCGTGTCCGGGAAAATATCACCCTGGGCGTTCAGGCCGGTTATGCCCACAGCGTCAGCGGCAGCAGCGCTGAAGGTTATAACGGTCAGGCCACACTGAACGTGACTTTCTGATAATCAGGTCACTCCCCTTCAGGCCCCGGTCATTATGACCGGGGCCTTTTACTTTCAGGGAGTAACAGATATGCCGGGTTGTACATCACGTTTATTGCCCGAAGGCCCTTTTGCTGCCAAATGGCATCTGAATCGATCACAGTCTGGCCGGTTATTACCGGATCCCGATGGGGTTATTGGGTGATCTCCTTCCATAAAAATACGCAGCTCGCCAGTGAAGGGCTTCTCAGACAATAAACGTCATTCATTTCATTTGTCAGGCCGCGTCTTCTCCGGGAGACGCAGCTTTTTCATTTATACCGCTAACTCATTCATAAGGAGCAAATCATGCGATTAGCAAGTCGTTTTGGTCATGTAAACCAGATACGCCGTGACCGTCCGCTGACACATGAAGAACTGATGCACTATGTACCCAGTATTTTTGGGGAAGACCGGCATACCTCCCGCAGTGAACGGTATGCGTACATTCCCACCATCACCGTACTGGAAAGCCTGCAGCGGGAAGGTTTTCAGCCATTCTTCGCCTGCCAGACCCGCGTGCGCGACCAGAGCCGCCGGGGATACACCAAACACATGCTGCGTCTGCGCCGTGACGGGGAGAGAAACGGACAACATGTCCCTGAAATCATCCTACTGAACTCCCATGACGGTACCTCCAGCTACCAGATGCTGCCGGGTTACTTCAGGTTCGTCTGCCAGAACGGCTGCGTCTGTGGTCTGTCTCTGGGGGAAGTGCGTGTTCCACACCGGGGAGACGTGGTGGAGAAAGTTATTGAAGGGGCTTACGAGGTGGTGGGCGTTTTTGACCGGATTGAGGAAAAGCGTGATGCCATGCAGTCTCTGGTTCTGCCGCCACCGGCACGTCAGGCGCTGGCACAGGCGGCACTGACTTACCGTTATGGTGATGAACATCAGCCCGTCACCACTGCCGACATTCTGACACCACGACGCCGGGAAGATTACGGTAAGGACCTGTGGAGCGCATATCAGACCATCCAGGAGAATATGCTGAAAGGCGGGATTTCCGGTCGCAGTGCAAAAGGAAAACGTATCCATACCCGTGCCATTCACAGCATCGACACCGACATTAAGCTCAACCGGGCGTTGTGGGTGATGGCAGAAACACTGCTGGAGAGTATGCGCTGATGCCGTTTCCCTGAAAGCGCAGTTCTGACTCACGGCTGTCCCTTCCCCCGGGCATTCTTCCATTCATTTGCTTTTTATAAGGAATAATCTCATGACAACCTCTTCGCATAATTCCACCACATCTTCTGTTTCCGTAACTACTGCATCAGGGAATAACCCACCTCAGCTGGTTGCCACTCCCGTCCCTGATGAACAACGTATCAGCTTCTGGCCGCAGCATTTTGGCCTCATTCCACAGTGGGTGACCCTGGAGCCCCGTGTCTTCGGCTGGATGGACCGTCTTTGCGAAGACTACTGCGGTGGTATCTGGAATCTGTATACCCTGAACAACGGCGGGGCATTTATGGCACCTGAACCGGATGAAGATGATGACGAAACATGGGTACTGTTCAATACCATGAACGGTAACCGCGCTGAAATGAGCCCGGAAGCCGCCGGCATTGCTGCCTGTCTGATGACGTACAGTCATCACGCCTGCCGTACGGAGTGTTATGCAATGACGGCTCATTATTACCGTCTGCGGGATTACGCCCTGCAACATCCGGAATACGACGCCATTATGCGCATTATTGACTGAAAGGGGGCAGGAACAATGCAACAGATTTCCTTTCTGCCCGGAGAAATGACGCCCGGCGAGCGCAGTCTCATTCAGCGGGCCCTGAAAACCCTGGACCGCCATCTTCATGAACCCGGCGTGGCCTTCACCTCCACCCGTGCGGCACGGGAATGGCTGATTCTGAACATGGCGGGACTGGAGCGTGAAGAATTCCGGGTGCTGTATCTGAATAACCAGAATCAGCTGATTGCCGGTGAAACCCTCTTCACCGGCACCATCAACCGCACGGAAGTCCATCCCCGGGAGGTGATTAAACGCGCCCTGCACCACAATGCCGCTGCCGTGGTGCTGGCACACAATCACCCGTCCGGTGAAGTCACACCCAGCAAGGCAGACCGCCTTATCACGGAACGTCTGGTACAGGCACCGGGCCTGGTGGATATCCGGGTACCGGACCATCTGATAGTCGGTGGCAGCCAGGTTTTCTCCTTTGCGGAACACGGTCTGCTTTAACCCGTCACCGTCACCACCACATCACACCTGTTTTCACTTTTATCTTCTGTCTTCAGAGGTATCACACCATGAAAATCATCACCCGTGGTGAAGCCATGCGTATTCACCAACAACATCCGACATCCCGTCTTTTTCCGTTCTGTACCGGTAAATACCGCTGGCACGGCAGTGCTGAGGCGTATACCGGTCGTGAAGTGCAGGATATTCCCGGTGTGCTGGCTGTATTTGCAGAACGCCGTAAGGACAGTTTTGGCCCGTATGTCCGCCTGATGAGTGTCACCCTGAACTGAGTCAGGGCATTCTGATGAGCAGAATTATCGCCACTACCGGACCATTCTTAACCGATTTTCTGTGAGGATTTTATCGTGTCAGACACACTCCCCGGGACAACACTTCCCGACGACAATCACGACCGCCCCTGGTGGGGGCTGCCCTGCACCGTGACGCCCTGTTTCGGGGCACGTCTGGTGCAGGAGGGTAACCGGTTGCATTACCTTGCCGACCGCGCCGGTATCAGAGGCCTGTTCAGCGATGCAGATGCGTACCACCTGGACCAGGCCTTTCCGCTGCTGATGAAACAACTGGAGCTCATGCTCACCAGCGGTGAACTGAATCCCCGCCATCAGCATACCGTGACACTGTATGCGAAGGGGCTGGCCTGTGAAGCCGACACCCTCGGCTCCTGTGGTTACGTTTATATGGCTGTTTATCCGACACTGGCACCCGCAACCACCTCATAACCCCGAATATCTCACCTTTAGCACTACCAGTTACAGAGAACTTAAGATGAAAACATTACCTGACACACACGTACGGGAGGCATCGTGCTGCCCGTCTCCCGTCACCATCTGGCATACACTGCTCACCCGACTGCTGGACCAGCATTACGGCCTCACACTGAATGACACACCGTTCGCTGATGAACGTGTGATTGAGCAGCATATTGAGGCAGGCATTTCACTGTGTGATGCGGTGAACTTTCTCGTGGAAAAATACGCGCTGGTGCGTACCGACCAGCCGGGATTCAGCGCCTGTACCCGCTCTCAGTTAATAAACAGCATCGATATCCTCCGGGCTCGCAGGGCGACCGGCCTGATGACCCGCGACAATTACCGAACAGTAAATAACATTACTCTGGGTAAGCATCCGGAGGCGAAACAATGAAACTGGCCCTGACGCTGGAAGCCGACAGCGTTAACGTGCAGGCGCTGAACATGGGGCGAATTGTCGTTGACGTCGATGGTGTTAATCTCATTGAACTGATTAACAAGGTCGCTGAAAACGGTTATTCACTCCGCGTGGTGGATGAACGTGACGCTACCGAAACACCGGCGACTTCTGCCAGCCCTCATCAGTTGCCGGAAGACAATACAGTGATACAGAGCGTGATGCCATTAACCACTGAAACAGCGCTGGATATCCTCATTGCGTGGCTGCAGGACAATATCGACTGCGAATCGGGAATTATCTTTGACAACGATGAGGATAAAACGGATTCGGCAGCACTGTTGCCCTGTATCGAACAGGCCCGGGAGGATGTCCGTACTCTTCGTCACCTGCAGCTTCTGCACCAGAACCGGTAAATATCACTCACCATACTTCATTCCACTGACGTCAGCCTGAACAGGGCTGGCGTTTTCGTTTATAAACCAAAAGGGAAACCGATAATGTCAGACATCACAATCTCCCGTCCGGAAGTGGTCACCGGGCATACGGACGTTATCTGCTCAACCAATATCCGCCACATTCTGGCTGTACGAAAGAGTACACTGCTGCAAATCGACACACTTATCCGGCAACTGGCTGAAATATCAGCAATGACAGAAAGTATTGGCGGTAAAGCCGCCCCGGGCTGGGCCATGAAACAGGATTTTCGCTGCGGCTGCTGGCTGATGGAGAAACCGGAAACCGCAATGAAAGCCATCACACGCAATCTCGATCGCGAAATCTGGCGTGACCTGATGCAACGTTCAGGGATGCTTTCCTTAATGGATGCACAGGCCCGTGATACATGGTACCGGTCACTGGAGTACGATAATTTTCCGGAAATCAGTGAAGCGAACATTCTGATCACATTTGAACAACTACACCAGAATAAGGATGAGGTGTTTGAGCGAGGGGTGATCAACGTCTTCAGGGGACTGAGCTGGAATTACAAAACCAATTGCCCCTGCAAATTTGGCAGTAAAATTATCGTCAACAACCTGGTGAGGTGGGACCGGTGGGGGTTTCATCTTATCACCGGGCAACAGACTGACCGACTCGTCGACCTGGAAAGAATGCTACATCTGTTCAGCGGCAAACCGATCCCCGACAACCGGGAAAACATCACTATTCGTCTGGATGGTCACATCCAGTCCGTTCAGGGTAAAGAGCGCTATGAAGACGAGATGTTCATCATTAAATACTTTAAGAAGGGATCTGCACACATCACTTTCAAAAGGCTGGAACTGATTGACAGAATTAACGATATAATAGCCAGGTACTTTCCTTCTGTGCTCTCAGCCTGATCCCGAGTGTGATTCCCTTTCGATATCAAAAGGGACTGCGGGTATAATTGAGGGTACATTTTTAATCAAACCAAACAAATTATATTAATATCAATATGATAAAAGAAATTTTCAATTCCGATTCCGGCACCACTATTCTAAAGAACCCGCCCACAAGGCGGGTTTTTGCTTTTGGATCTTTATATAAAATAAACTTGGGAGCATAACGCCATCAGGTCTTAAACACTCCCGAATCATCAATAAACATCCCCCCGCTAACAAAACACAGTTCAGTTCACATAACATCCCTGTTATCCCACACATATCTGCTGGCCGAACGACGCCAGTGCGCGTACGGAGGCAAGAGCAGCCCTGCACATGGCAGCGCTTGTGGTAACCTGGTTTAATCCGGTGATAAAGGCATTTTACATGCATCTGTCAGCAGCCGGAAAAACCAAAAAAGTGGCGCTGGTTGACAGTATGCGTAAATTGCTGACCATCCTGAACGCAATGCTCAGAAAGAACGAAGAGTGAAATGAATCGTAGCATCATGTTGCTCCATAATTTTTACGTTCAAGACAGTTGATTATCGGCGCATATGACTCAAAAAGAGCCTGATGATTGCCTCTTTTTCTCTGAAGTGAAGGAAGGCCCGGAAGAAAGCACTCGCTGGCATACGTGACTCCAGGTCAACCGGAGATAATCACCATTGTTATTTTTATATTTAATAATAATCTCCTGAAAAATAGATATAGCAAAAATACAATCCGGCCAGATTTAATTCCGCATTCATTACCAGAAATAATCAACACCACAACTATCATATCATTCAATAGTCACCGCTAAAATTTTATTATTTTCTTCTTCTTTACATAGAAACTGTCAACTTGTTTATTATGACACTCTTAAATAGTTAATCACAAAACAACATCACCATTATTTACGTGTTTTATTTATTAATAACATGGTCATACGTTCTTTTTTTACAAGGAAATAATCAATTGATAAATTGTTTTTTGGTTTAATAGTCAAGTAGGAAACATTTTAATAAATGATAAAAATCCTAAATTCCTTGTTCATAATGTAGGGGTGTGTTAAATAGGTGGGCAAAATTTGGTTCCCCTTCTCGCCTGTAATATTGCAGCATCTTCGCACCTCCATGAGACATTGCGACTTAATAAGAAGGTGATAAGTCCTGCATATAAGCATGGACTGACCATGGTTTTATATTCATTAAAAATTTTGTTACAACCCATTGATTTAGCATAAATAAATTATAGTGGGTTCGGGTTTGTTGTGACTGTGGCATTATTTCCGTGCAAAGGAGCTGATATGTCTGAAAGACATTTACCTGATGACCAGAGCAGTACTATCGATCCATATCTAATTACCTCTGTTCGCCAGACTCTGGCAGAACAAGGCGCAGCATTACAAAACTTGTCTAAACAACTGGATTCCGGGCAGTACCAGCGTGTCCTTAATTTGATAATGAACTGTAAAGGGCACGTTATTCTTTCGGGAATGGGTAAATCAGGGCATGTCGGTCGTAAAATGTCAGCGACGCTGGCCTCTACGGGTACGCCTAGTTTCTTTATTCATCCTGCAGAAGCTTTCCATGGCGATCTGGGCATGATTACGCCTTACGATCTTCTGATCCTTATTTCTGCCAGCGGTGAAACGGATGAAATCCTCAAGCTAGTTCCTTCACTGAAAAATTTCGGCAACCGAATTATCGCCATTACCAATAATGGAAATTCCACGCTGGCGAAAAATGCTGATGCCGTGCTGGAACTCCACATGGCGAATGAAACCTGCCCGAATAATCTTGCACCAACAACGTCTACCACGCTGACGATGGCGATCGGCGATGCGCTGGCGATTGCCATGATCCACCAACGCAAATTTATGCCGAATGATTTTGCGCGCTATCACCCGGGCGGTTCATTAGGTCGTCGCCTGCTGACCCGCGTTGCTGATGTCATGCAGCATGATGTTCCTGCGGTACAGCTGGATGCGTCATTTAAAACCGTGATTCAACGTATCACCAGCGGATGCCAGGGAATGGTGATGGTAGAAGACGCAGAAGGTGGGCTAGCGGGCATTATCACCGACGGTGACCTGCGTCGCTTTATGGAAAAAGAGGATTCTCTGACATCCGCCACGGCTGCGCAGATGATGACACGTGAACCGCTGACGCTACCGGAAGACACCATGATCATTGAAGCGGAAGAAAAAATGCAAAAGCACCGCGTCTCAACGTTATTGGTGACCAACAAGGCAAATAAAGTCACTGGCCTTGTGCGCATTTTCGACTAATTAAGCAACGGGGTGCGAGAGGTTAGTCTCTCATTGAGTTTGCGCCCCACTGAAACTTTGATAATCGTTACATGTTGATAAAAGTGAAGTCTGCCGTATCCTGGATGCGTGCTCGTCTGTCTGCCATCTCACTGGCAGATATCCAAAAACACCTGGCGAAAATCATCATTCTGGCACCGATGGCGGTGCTGCTGATCTATCTGGCTATCTTCAGCCAGCCTCGCTATATGAGCGAGTCGAAAGTCGCCATTAAACGCTCGGATGATTTAAACAGCGGCAGCCTGAATTTTGGTCTGCTTCTGGGTGCCTCTAACCCCAGTTCCGCAGAAGATGCGTTGTATCTGAAAGAGTACATCAACTCGCCGGATATGCTGGCGGCACTGGATAAGCAACTAAATTTTCGTGAAGCGTTTAGCCACAGCGGGCTCGATTTTCTTAATCATCTTAGCAAGGATGAAACTGCAGAAGGCTTCCTGAAGTACTACAAGGACCGTATCAACGTCTCGTATGACGATAAAACCGGATTACTGAATATTCAGACGCAGGGCTTTAGCCCGGAGTTTGCGCTTAAGTTTAACCAGACCGTGCTGAAAGAGTCAGAGCGCTTTATCAATGAGATGTCACATCGCATCGCGCGTGACCAGCTTGCCTTTGCAGAAACGGAGATGGAAAAGGCACGCCAGCGTCTGGACGCCAGCAAAGCGGAATTGCTCTCTTATCAGGACAACAACAACGTTCTGGATCCACAGGCACAGGCACAGGCGGCGAGCACGTTAGTCAATACGCTGATGGGCCAGAAGATCCAGATGGAAGCGGACCTGCGGAACTTGCTGACGTATCTGCGTGAAGACGCCCCGCAAGTTGTGAGTGCGCGTAATGCGATTCAGTCATTGCAGGCACAAATTGACGAAGAAAAAAGCAAAATCACAGCGCCGCAGGGTGACAAGCTAAACCGTATGGCGGTGGATTTTGAAGAAATCAAATCAAAAGTAGAGTTCAACACCGAGCTGTACAAACTGACCCTGACCTCCATTGAAAAGACCCGTGTAGAAGCGGCTCGTAAGCTCAAGGTGCTGTCAGTGATCAGTTCGCCACAGTTGCCGCAGGAATCGTCTTTTCCAAATATCCCTTATTTGATCGCCTGCTGGTTACTGGTGTGCTGCCTGCTATTCGGCACCCTGAAACTGTTGCTGGCTGTTATTGAAGATCACCGAGACTAACGCTGTCGCTGAATGAGTTTGTGATGAAATTATTTAAATCAATTTTACTGATTGCCGCCTGTCACGCGGCGCAGGCCAGCGCGGCCATTGATATTAACGCCGACCCAAACCTTACAGGAGCCGCGCCGCTTACCGGTATTCTGAACGGGCAACAGTCGGATACGCAAAACATGAGCGGCTTCGACAATACCCCGCCGCCCGCACCGCCGGTGGTAATGAGCCGTATGTTTGGTGCTCAACTTTTCAACGGCACCAGCGCAGATAGCGGTGCGACGGTAGGATTCAACCCTGACTATATTCTGAATCCGGGTGATAGCATTCAGGTTCGCTTGTGGGGTGCGTTCACCTTTGATGGTGCGTTACAGGTTGATCCCAAAGGTAATATTTTCCTGCCGAACGTTGGTCCGGTGAAAGTTGCTGGCGTCAGTAATAGTCAGCTAAATGCCCTGGTCACATCCAAAGTGAAGGAAGTATACCAGTCCAACGTCAACGTCTACGCCTCCTTATTACAGGCGCAGCCAGTAAAAGTGTACGTGACCGGATTTGTGCGTAATCCTGGTCTGTATGGCGGTGTGACGTCTGATTCGTTACTCAATTATCTGATCAAGGCTGGCGGCGTTGATCCAGAGCGCGGAAGTTACGTTGATATTGTGGTCAAGCGCGGTAACCGCGTGCGCTCCAACGTCAACCTGTACGACTTCCTGCTGAACGGCAAACTGGGGCTTTCGCAGTTCGCCGATGGTGACACCATCATCGTCGGGCCGCGTCAGCATACTTTCAGCGTTCAGGGCGATGTCTTTAACAGCTACGACTTTGAGTTCCGCGAAAGCAGCATTCCCGTAACGGAAGCGTTGAGCTGGGCGCGCCCTAAGCCTGGCGCGACTCACATTACGATTATGCGTAAACAGGGGCTGCAAAAACGCAGCGAATACTATCCGATCAGTTCTGCGCCAGGCCGTATGTTGCAAAATGGCGATACCTTAATCGTGAGCACTGACCGCTATGCCGGCACCATTCAGGTGCGGGTTGAAGGCGCACACTCCGGTGAACATGCCATGGTACTGCCTTATGGTTCCACTATGCGTGCGGTTCTGGAAAAAGTCCGCCCGAACAGCATGTCGCAGATGAACGCAGTTCAGCTTTATCGCCCATCAGTGGCTCAGCGTCAGAAAGAGATGCTGAATCTCTCGCTGCAAAAGCTGGAGGAAGCATCACTTTCTGCCCAGTCATCCACCAAAGAAGAAGCCAGCCTGCGAATGCAGGAAGCACAACTGATCAGCCGCTTTGTGGCGAAAGCACGCACCGTTGTTCCGAAAGGTGAAGTGATCCTCAACGAATCCAATATTGATTCTGTTCTGCTTGAAGATGGCGACGTCATCAATATTCCGGAGAAAACATCGCTGGTTATGGTTCATGGCGAAGTGCTGTTCCCGAACGCGGTGAGCTGGCAGAAGGGTATGACCACCGAGGATTACATCGAGAAATGTGGTGGCCTGACGCAGAAATCGGGTAACGCCAGAATTATCGTCATTCGTCAGAACGGTGCAGCCGTCAACGCAGAAGATGTGGATTCACTCAAACCGGGCGATGAGATTATGGTTCTGCCGAAATATGAATCGAAAAACATTGAAGTTACTCGCGGTATTTCCACCATCCTTTACCAGTTGGCGGTGGGTGCAAAAGTGATTCTGTCTTTGTAAGGAGTTGAAATGAGCAAAGCAGTTATTGTCATTCCGGCTCGCTATGGCTCCTCGCGCCTGCCGGGTAAGCCACTGCTCGATATTGTTGGTAAACCGATGATCCAGCATGTTTACGAGCGTGCGTTACAGGTGGCGGGCGTTGCGGAAGTTTGGGTGGCAACAGACGACCCGCGTGTTGAAAAGGCCGTGCAGGCGTTTGGCGGGAAAGCCATCATGACGCGCAACGATCATGAATCCGGCACCGATCGGCTGGTCGAGGTGATGCATAAAGTCGAGGCAGATATCTACATTAACCTGCAGGGCGATGAACCAATGATTCGCCCGCGGGATGTAGAAACGCTGTTACAAGGAATGCGTGATGATCCCGCGTTGCCAGTGGCAACGCTATGCCACGCGATTTCTGCCGAAGAAGCGACCGAGCCAAGCACGGTAAAAGTGGTGGTAAATACCCGCCAGGATGCGCTTTATTTCAGCCGTTCGCCGATTCCCTATCCGCGTAATGCTGAAAAAGCGCGCTACCTGAAACACGTTGGTATTTACGCTTATCGTCGCGATGTGCTGCAAAACTACAGTCAGTTACCGGAGTCCATGCCAGAGCAGGCAGAATCACTGGAGCAGCTGCGGTTGATGAGCGCAGGGATCAACATCCGCACATTTGAGGTTGCCGCAACCGGTCCGGGCGTCGACACCCCAGCATGCCTGGAAAAAGTGCGCGCCCTGATGGCACAGGAACTGGCTGAAAACGCATGATTGGCATTTACTCGCCTGGCATCTGGCGTATTCCGCATCTGGAGAAATTTCTGGCGCAACCGTGCCAGAAACTTTCTCTGCTGCGCCCTGTTCCGCAAGAAGTTGATGCTATCGCCGTGTGGGGACATCGTCCCAGCGCGGCGAAACCAGTCGCCATCGCCAAAGCAGCGGGAAAACCCGTCATTCGTCTGGAAGATGGATTTGTGCGTTCGCTGGATCTTGGCGTCAATGGCGAGCCGCCGCTTTCTCTGGTGGTGGATGATTGTGGCATTTACTACGATGCCAGCAAGCCTTCGGCGCTGGAGAAACTGGTACAGGATAAAGCCGGAAATGCGGCATTGGCTGATCAGGCCAGAGAAGCGATGCACACCATCGTGACCGGGGATTTGTCGAAATATAACCTGGCACCTGCGTTTGTGGCTGATGAGTCAGAACGTGCAGACATCATTCTGGTTGTCGATCAGACATTTAATGATATGTCAGTGACGTATGGCAATGCTGGCCCGCATGAGTTTGCTGCCATGCTGGAAGCCGCGATGGCGGAAAATCCTCAAGCCGAAATTTGGGTGAAGGTGCACCCGGATGTCCTGGAAGGAAAGAAAACAGGTTATTTCGCCGATCTGCGCGCCACGCAACGAGTACGTTTGATTGCCGAGAATGTCAGCCCGCAGTCGCTATTGCGACACGTTTCCCAGGTTTACGTCGTGACCTCCCAGTACGGCTTTGAAGCCTTGCTGGCAGGAAAACCAGTAACATGTTTCGGCCAGCCCTGGTATGCAGGTTGGGGCTTAACCGACGATCGTCATCCACAGTCCGCTTTGTTATCTGCCCGACGCGGTTCTGCCACGCTGGAGGAACTTTTTGCCGCTGCATACCTGCGTTACTGTCGCTATATCGATCCGCAAACGGGAGAAGTAAGCGATCTATTTACCGTGCTGCAATGGCTGCAATTACAACGTCGACATCTGCAACAGCGTGATGGTTATTTATGGGCGCCAGGCTTAACGCTGTGGAAGTCAGCGATCCTGAAACCTTTCTTGCAAACGGCAACAAACCGGCTGAGTTTTTCACGTCGCTGTACTGCGGCGAGCGCCTGCGTGGTATGGGGTGTAAAGGGAGAACAGCAATGGCGAGCCGAAGCGCAGCGAAAATCACTGCCGTTATGGCGAATGGAAGATGGTTTTCTGCGTTCATCCGGACTTGGCTCTGACCTGCTGCCGCCGCTATCGTTGGTACTGGATAAACGCGGGATCTACTATGACGCCACGCGCCCCAGCGACCTGGAAGTGCTGCTTAATCATAGCCAGCTAACGCTGGCGCAGCAGATGCGAGCTGAAAAATTACGCCAGCGACTGGTTGAAAGTAAACTGAGCAAGTACAACCTGGGAGCCGATTTCTCTCTACCAGCCGAAGCCAAAGATAAAAAAGTTATCCTGGTGCCGGGTCAGGTAGAGGACGATGCCTCTATTAAAACAGGCACTGTCTCGATTAAGAGCAACCTTGAGTTATTACGCACAGTACGCGAGCGCAATCCGCACGCTTACATTATTTATAAACCGCACCCGGATGTACTGGTGGGGAATCGCAAGGGCAATATTCCGGCAGAACTAATTGCTGAACTCGCTGATTATCAGGCACTGGACGCAGATATTATTCAATGCATTCAGCGCGCAGATGAAGTGCACACCATGACATCATTGTCCGGGTTTGAAGCGTTATTACATGGCAAGCAAGTTCATTGTTACGGCCTGCCCTTCTATGCCAGTTGGGGTTTAACCGTTGATGAACATCATTGCCCGCGCCGCGAGCGCAGATTAACGATAGCAGACTTGATCTATCAGGCGTTGATTGTTTATCCAACCTATATCCACCCAACACGGCTACAACCTATTACGGTTGAAGAAGCTGCGGAATATTTAATCAAGACACCGCGAAAGCCGATGTTTATTACCCGAAAAAAAGCGGGGCGGGTAATACGCTATTACCGCAAATTAATTATGTTCTGCAAGGTCAGATTTGGCTAAACAATTTCATAGTTAACTATTACGCAAATTATTTATGCAAGGTAATGCACTAACCATTTTATTGTCCGGTAAAAAATATCTGCTATTGCAGGGGCCAATGGGACCTTTTTTCAATGACGTCGCCGAATGGTTAGAGTCATTAGGCCGTAACGCTGTGAATGTTGTCTTCAACGGTGGGGATCGTTTTTACTGCCGCCATCGACAATATCTGGCTTACTACCAAACGCCGAAAGAGTTTCCTGGTTGGTTGCGAGATCTCCACCGACAATATGACTTTGACACCATCCTCTGTTTTGGTGACTGTCGCCCATTGCATAAAGAAGCAAAACGCTGGGCAAAGTCGAAAGGGCTCCGCTTTCTGGCATTTGAAGAAGGATATTTACGCCCGCAATTTATAACCGTTGAAGAAGGCGGAGTAAACGCATATTCATCGCTACCGCGCGATCCGGATTTTTATCGTAAGTTACCAGATATGCCTACGCCGCACGTTGAGAACTTAAAACCTTCAACGATGAAACGTATAGGTCATGCGATGTGGTATTACCTGATGGGCTGGCATTACCGCCATGAGTTCCCTCGCTACCGCCACCATAAATCGTTTTCCCCCTGGTATGAAGCACGTTGCTGGGTTCGTGCATACTGGCGCAAGCAACTTTACAAGGTAACACAGCGTAAGGTATTACCGAGGTTAATGAACGAGCTGGACCAGCGTTATTATCTTGCCGTTTTGCAGGTATATAACGATAGCCAGATTCGTAACCACAGTAATTATAACGATGTGCGTGACTATATTAATGAAGTCATGTACTCATTTTCACGTAAAGCGCCGAAAGAAAGTTATTTGGTGATCAAACATCATCCGATGGATCGTGGTCACAGACTCTATCGACCATTAATTAAGCGGTTAAGTAAGGAATATGGCTTAGGTGAGCGAGTCATATACGTGCACGATCTCCCGATGCCGGAACTATTACGCCATGCTAAAGCGGTGGTGACGATTAACAGTACGGCGGGGATCTCTGCACTGATTCATAACAAACCACTCAAAGTGATGGGCAATGCCCTGTATGACATCAAAGGCTTGACGTATCAAGGGCATTTGCACCAGTTCTGGCAGGCCGATTTTAAACCGGATATGAAACTGTTTAAGAAGTTTCGGGGGTATTTATTGGTTAAGACACAGGTTAATGCGGTTTATTATGGGGGAGTAAAATTTGAGAATGCATTGGGTATGAATAAGGATCTTTTGTTTGGATCAAAGTCAATATCATAATTTATTCTAAATTATCAACGTAAAATAAAAGCATTATCTTCAAGAATCCTTGTTTTTATAATTATATGACTCATAAAGATATATTCCTATATATTTAGTTCATATAATTATTTTACCATGTAAACATATCATTTTTATATAATAAAAACTCGTCTGACTTCTTATTGAGTAAATTTATCCAGTAGAATAATGATCCCTTCACTTCTGGAGGTTTTATGATGGTATCTATCACTATAAATATACATACTGTAAATAGTATTATTCTTGACTATCACTCCCTCATTTTCAATTCTAGAAACTGTTAAGCCCATTTTTTTGAGAACATTCATCATTTCATCTGGAGGGAAAATTTTTTCAGATAAAAGCTTTCCGGAAAAATCAAAAACTCTAATGCCTTGATATGTATTATAAGTACTTTCCATTTTGGAGTAGTAAAAAGCACCATAACTAGCAACAAAAAAACCATCACCTAAAGCTATCCCTTGTCTTTTATTATAATTCTTTGCATCAGGACTCGCATCTGATACAATATATCCAGAATAATTATTCTGTAAATAAATTACTCTTAATAAATCTCCACTTACTGAATATAGTTCAAGCCTATTTCTACTATACTTTATACTTCTTTCGCTTTCATAACCTTCAATAAGCCAATAATCTTGACTCATCGAAAATTGGTTAAAAACATTAATTGAAAAATCTCTTTCCTTAAATAAGCTGTCACCATACAAGCTACTCACCATATTGTATCTTTGCAAGGTTCCCGTATTCGAAACGACATATACAACATTAAACCCATTATAGTCTTGTATAATAGCCAAACCTTCGCCGGCCCCGCCTCGCCCACCACTTGGTATCTTATAGTACCCAAGGTAATTTCCTTTTTTATTATAACAAACCAATATATTATTCTTTTGTTTTGGCTCAAAAATATACTGAATATAAATATTATTATCATCATCAAGAGCAAATGAACTAGGGTATAAATATTTTGCCCCGTCATACTGACTGAGCACATCATCGTACTCATTAAATAATAATGGCAGAGTGATATGAATATCATTATGTGAATAGCTTTTACTTAAAATAGCAGCGCTACAAATTTGGATACTGCAAATCACCGCAAGTATAAAAACAAAATTTAATCTTAAAGCCATATTATTTAAACAAAATCACAGATGCCGTTAGATAGTTTTATTCCAGAAAGAGCCATATTAATCATTGCTACAATCATATGAATTGATTGTGGCCCAACATCAGGATGGCTTTTAATTTTATCATTGATGCTATTTGCAACTGTTGAATAAGGGATGATTGGATTTATAATATCCATAATATATTTGTACTGTTCTGAATTTTGTGAAACAATAAAATAAGACATATTCCCCTTATAGTTTATTAAATAGTCATCAATGACTTTTTTGAATAACTCTTCCTTTGGCTGAGGAAAAACACCCTCTATTAAATGTAGATCATTTTTATTATTTACATAATGTTCATCATTTAATATAGGATCCACCGCTACTATTTTATAATTATTAGTTAATCCATGATAAACGGCTGCCGTACCTCCTTTTGAGCATCCATAAAGTACGACATCATCTGATTTTATTTGACATTGTTCAATAACTTCTAATATAAGACTTTTAATTTTATCAGCATTGGTTGGTAATGCATTTGTATTTAAGTAAAATGAGCCAGTAATTCCTCCGATATCAGCCACCCTTAATATAGAAACATTTTTTCCAACATATTTATCAATTGTAGAAAAGTTTTTTGCAAAATATCTGTACAAGCTTGCAGAATATGGTTCAATTGGCATCTGAGAGAAAACAACCAGTAGCTTTTCATTTATTTTGCATGCAGCCCGTTGTAACGTATATACAATCCCATCAGAATTAATAGAAAACTTTTTTTCTTTTACTGGAATCCAGAGATTTTTTATCTCATCAAAGTGAACCAATGAAGTTACATTTCCACGATGAACATACGACATAAAACCTGCATTAGTTAAAGCAATTAATTGTTTTTTTAGATTATAATCATGATATGAAAACTCAATTAAATTTTTACATGAATCACCTTTCCCAATTACTTCAAAATGAATATATTTATACTTGGATGCCTGCAACAATAAACTAATTTCATCTGTGGTTATGTTACTATTAATATGTAAAACTGTCTTATTCATAATTATTTATTAACTTAACTAAATTTCCTTAAATTTGTAAGGAGGTATACCTCCTTACAAATCAATCAATGGTTCTTGACGATCATGATATAGATTAATGCTTTAATGAAGGCATTTTTCATAAAACATCGACAAAGCATTTTTTTGATAAGATTCAATGTCAAAATGTTTAAACTCCAACCTTCCCAAGATAAAGTCCCGCATTCCGTTGAAGAGACCGTCTACACTATTTTCAACTAATACACCAGAACGCCCTTCAAGAGCACTTCTAGAACCAGTAATGTCAGTTGATATTATAGGTTTATCTAGAATCATTGCTTCGAAAAGAACCATAGGCTGCCCTTCATGATTTGAAGAGAGGACAAAACAGTCAGCTCTCTTTAGCAGTGGAAAAGGATTTGATATGCGTCCAAGAAGATGTACGGATTTTTCGAGTCCTAAAGTTTTAATCTGGCGTTGTAAATCAATCTTGAGGGGGCCGTCTCCAAGAATTAATAACTCAATATTAGGATATAATTTTTGTAATCTACAAAAGGCATTAATCAACTTTTGTTGATCTTTTTCGACTGAAAGTCTGCCCAAAGTTATAAAGTAGATTTTATCATTTTCAAAATTAAATCCACTTGTATCAATATCATCAGATTTTTTAATCACCTCATCTGGATTCTGAACATTATCACAATAAATAAACTTATCATGCTCAATATTAAAAAATTCGCTTAAGTTATCTCTGTTCAACTCCATCGTTTTTTCAGAAACAGAAACAATTTTATTGTAAGATTTATAAAAATCAAAAACAACTCTAAGATATGGAAATTTTTCTCTCCACTCGCTCAACTTATCATTATGCTGAAATATTATTTTATTTCTAACTGTATCTTTCGGAGCATTAGCAAACCGGATAACCCAAGATTGATTATAACCTTCAAAATGGATTAGATGATCAATATGACTATAGCCAAAGAGCCTTAAAAACTCTCGTTGGTAAGCATGATCAATAATATCATACATTTCCTTACTTGCCAGGGTGAATTGATTATTTAATTTATCATTAAGCCATTTCTCTTCAATATTATAAAGCATGTTTCCACAAGTTCCAATGACTTGAATATCTGGAGAGACTCTCTTAAACTGCTCGAACCGTTCTTGAAAACTATGAATTGATTTTGGGTCAACAGCCAAAGAAATATTATATTTATCACGATCAATTACCGATGTAAGGTTTAGCCATGATGACAATATACCATTTGGAATAAATGGACCAATATAAAAAAGTATATTTTCTTTTTTATTTTTATTGAGCAATATAGATTTTTCTTCAAAGAAGAACCATTCAATTACTTTTCCACATACACTTCCATCATCATTTTTACAAAACTTATCAACACCTTTAGATGCATCGAAATATATTTCATTACGAAGATATCCACTTAACGCGTTAAGTAACTCTACATTATTAAAACAAACGGTTCCAGGTAATTCATTTAGAGGGAAATACAACCCTCTCTCATTATTATATTGCTCAATGTCATACGCATAGTAAATTACTGGTCTATTCATTACAAAAAAATCGAAAGCAATACTTGAATAATCTGTGATAAGAATATCAATCGCCCCTAGTAACTCATTCGTATCAACCTCAGAAGGAACAATTGTTATACCAGAAATATTCTGCTCACTTACTAATTTTTCGATCATATGATGACCACGGAAAACGATATGACAATCCTGGTCAGCTAACTTTTCAAGATCATTCTTTAGTTTTTCTATATCTAAAGTTGCCTTTCCATGTATTCCTCTCCAAGTTGGAGCATACAAGACTACTTTATCGTAAACGTTCGCATTAATTTTCCTACGTATATATTCCTTCCGTTCAGAGCTAAGATTAATAGTCCGGTCAATGCGAGGATAACCTAACTCTTTAATTTCCCCACTAAATATATTAGATATATCATACCTATCTAATAAAATATTAGTTGTGTGTGTATTAGGACTAAGTAAATGTGTTGTGTGAAGAAAATTTCTAGCCACATTTTTATGTGCTAAAAATTCATCTTTAATATCTTTTCCAAGAAATTTTATAGGAGTTCCATGCCAAGTATTTAAATATCGCTGCCCTTTCTTTCTTATAAAATACTCAGGGAAGCTAACATTATTTATCAAAAATTCACATGATGCCAAACATTGCATGTATAAATCACTTTGCCTTGAAACAAAATATACATTTTTTTTATTTTTTAGATGCTCAGGGATTTTTTTTTCATTATTGATAACCCAAATATGTCTGAAATTATCAAATCGTTGATCATCAATAATATCTAAAAATAATGCATATGGGTTACAAGAAATACTTGCACCATGAAAGCTTTCATAAAGTATAGTGTTTTTTTCAATTGATAATGTTTCATAAAATTCAGTGTATATAGCATTCCTCCTAAAAGTTAAATTTTTTGTTAGAATATCATCAGGAGCCCCATATGGTGTTCCAAAAATCTCTGTTTTACGAAAAAAATTACATGCCTGTTGATAATTCCCATCGCGGAATAATGAATATCCGATTCTATAATAATAGTCTTTGGTATATATATTGTTTCTCATAATACCTTCATGATATGCAATGACAGCATCATTCCAATTACATGAAGATTCATATGTTTTACCTAATTCATACCATAATCCATAATTTATGCATGAATTAGAAATTGCTGACTCTAAGGTATTAATCCTGCTTTCATATTTAAGTTTTTTTCTATAAGAGTTTAAATGGGTATCACTGTTATCAATAGCTTTTGTTTGTGATGCATAAATTTCCTGAGAAGAGTCATATGCTTTTATATACATTTCACAGGATTGCCTGTATTTATTAGCCTTAGCATATGCGTATCCAGATCTATAGTACCAAATCGAGATATGTTTGGTATTGCTTTGTGCTGCAAATTGATAAGCAACAGCAGCATCAAGATACTTTTGACTTCTCTCTAAAACAAACCCTAGCCTATAATGCCAATGAGGATGATTTTCATCGAGTGATAATGCTTTGCGATAATTCTCTGCGGCTTTATCCCATTGATAACATCTATCATAAGATAATCCGAGCCTATAATATAGCTCTGCACATAATGGATTTATGGATGTATGTTTTTCATACGCATCAATAGCCTTAGCCCAGCGTCCCTTATATTGATGAAATGCTCCTATTCCAAATTTATTACTATTTAATTTTTTGTCTAACGATATAGCTGTCGCATATGCTATTTCAGAACTACGGACATTTTCTGCATTGTTTGTTTCATCAGATTCAAGCGAATATCCGAGTGCATAATACCAAATAGCATCATGTTTTTTATTAAATTCAAGTCCTTTTTTATAATATATACTAGCCTCATTAAAACGCCCCATCTTTTCTAATGCAGTGCCAAGTTTGAAATAACGCTCAGGTATTGAAGGATCTAATTTTATTGCGTTTTTCAGCGTATCAACTTCCTGCCACCAACGCCCTTTTTTATGAAGAATCTCAGCAAGTCTATCGTGTAATTTCGGATTATTAAAGTCTGTATTAAGTTTTTCCCTTAATAAATCTTCTTCAGTAGAAGATTTGCTCACCATATGATTATTTAACTTATCAAGATGCCTTGCACACTGTTCGAGTTGTTCTTTCCACTGTATATGTGAGGGTTCCAATTCTAATGCTTTACTTATATATTTAAATGCCGCTTCATATCTATGCAATTTGAGATTGCATATTCCTGCTTTAAAATAGCTCTCCGCATGTTTTGTTCTTTTTATGATTGATTTCTCAAAGAACAATAATGCCCTCTCCCATTCTTTTTTTTTGTATAGAGAAATTCCGTTAATATATTCTTTGGATTGGCATATTTTTTTAGCTAACTTAGTTAACAACATACTATGTTCCCATGATTATTTTTAATATTTAATATATTCAGTTATATAGGCTTCAAGGCTTAGATATAATACACCCAAGTTCATTTAATTTATCTTCATAATATCTAACACCTTCAATACTACCAATTTTCAGATTTATTATTAGCTTTTTATACGCGTGTATTTTCAATTCATACATATTAATTATTTCATGATTGGGTGTATCGAATGCAGAGTCAAATTTCATTTTTTCTTGCATCCAGTTTCCATAATTCTCAGTCAAATATAAATCATAATTTTCTGGTATTAAAAACACGTTACCAAGAAAACCATAAGAAATCAAATTAAATGGAGTATTGTTCCATCTCAGCTTTGAACCCGCATGCCAATAGCTGTCATGATCTCGATAATGAAAAAATATGTCGATTGCCACACCATTAACATGTTTTATTCTCAACGTATACGGTGAGCGCATAGGTGCAATATCAAACAAGCCAGAGCAAGCAATTTTCGTTGATAATGCGGATAGATTTGTTTCGCTCCATACTCCTATATCAATATCTTTGTCATGTTTTAGTAATTTTTTATCACGAATACAACCAAGTAATGTTCCGCTAACTAAAAAAAACTGTATTTTATTAGTATCCAATATTTTTTTTAGATCTAATAATGCAATTTTAGCAGCATTAACAGAAAAATTTTTATTGCTAGTCTTTGGTAAGATAAAAGCCTCAGAATTTATACTTCCCAACAATACTTTAACCCGATTTAATGCTTCTTCATATAGTTTAGCCCTTAACGCAGCAATTATAAGGTAATCGTTCACATCATAATGATACTTAAGTATATTCCTATAAGAACATTCCCTTTCCCAATGATTCAATAATTCATCATAATCTTCTTTTGTATCAACCAAGTTCGCCAATAATAGCCAAGTTTTCAAACGATCAGAAAAATTAAAAACTTGAATAAGTATACCCTTCGCTTCTAATTTATTTCCGATTAGTCTATAAACATCAGCCAACCCATAATAGCTATCAGTATGTATTGGGTTTACCTTAATTATCTCTTGATATAATTTCTTAGCACATATATAATCACCATTAAGAAATGAAGCCCTAGCAACAAAATATTTAGCGACACTCCCGCCAAGAAGTAAAATCAACCACTTAAATTTTAAAATCTCTTTCGAATGACCTTTTCTTATCGCAATTGTTAGCAGCAGATAAGATATTATATTAACAAATAAAACACCTTTAAATTTCTTCGCATTTTTTATAGCGCTTTTTATATCTGAATGAAATTTCAAAATTCCTCTCCAAAATTAACCATATCTTTTGATTTGAGAAATTAGTTCTGTCGTTGAAATACCAACAGTTCTTGGCAGATATGATACTTCACATAATTCCTTATATTCATCAAATCGCCCTAGCCAATCATCTCCCATCACTAAGATATCTGCCTTAAATTTTTTAATATACTCGCCCTTTAATTCCAATGACTCTTCAATAAAAACTTCATCTACAAATTTTAAGGACCTAATTATTTCAAGACGCTCAGTTTCAGGATAAACAGGATACCTCTGTTTTTTTGAGAAATTTAAATAATCGGATGAAACGCCAACTATTAGATAGTCCCCCATTTTTTTTGCCCTTTTTAAGATATTTATATGACCTATATGCAATACATCAAATGTACCAAAGGTGATAACTTTACGCATTTTTAGCTCCACTAAATGTTCAAATTTTCATCATTTTGATATAACTTAATTGCTTCATTAATATTCTGATAAAGACAAGTCTGATGATCTCTAGATATAAATAGCGCCACATCACAAAACTCTTTCAATGAATTCAAACTATGTGAAACCATTAAAAAACTAGACTCTTTATGCCTTTCTTTAAACAATTGAGCGCATTTTTCTTTAAACCTGGCATCACCGACTGCGGTTACTTCATCAACGATATAATAATCAAACTTAAATGCCATGCTTAAACCAAAGCCCAGACGAGATCGCATACCTGATGAGTAAGTTTTAATCGGCATATCGAAGTACTTACCGAGCTCGGCAAATTCTTCGACAAACTCAATTTTCTCTTTCAGTTCTTCTTGCTTCGCGTATAACCGCGCAACAAATTTTACGTTTTCGCGTCCGGTTAAACTTCCCTGAAATCCACCGGCGAGGCCGACCGGCCATGATATTGTTTTATTAGTGATGATCTTTCCACTGTCGGGGCGGTCAATGCCGCCAATCATTCTCAGTAACGTTGATTTACCCGCTCCGTTGCGACCAATAAAGGCAACACTTTTTCCTGAAGGGATTTCAATATTTAAATCCTTAAACACATAGTGTCGACCAGTTGGCGTGCGATATGACTTCGTCAAATTTTCAATCTTAATCATGATGTCAGCATTGCCTCTTCACGCGTTCGGTATAACGCCAGACCGATGAACAGGGTGACCAGAGTGAACATTGCAAGGTAGTTCAGACTCACGCCTTCGCTGATATAGCCAGGCATAACTGCCTCGCGGCTTAACTCTACGACATGCACTAATGGATTCCAGAGTAGATATGACCAGTATTGCTTCGGAATCGAGTGTAGAGGGAACATGATGCAGGAGATGAAATACAGCGGCTTAAGCAGTATCGGCAGGACCTTTTGCATTTCAGGGAAGGTTTTACCAACGACCATGAATATTAAGCCAACGCCACATGAAAGAATGATTAACAAACTCCAGGTAAGCACAAGTTGTAAAAAGTTTGTTATTTCGAAATATTCGCCTGCCATCCAGACGATAAGCATAAGCAATATATAAACAGCAACGTAAATCAGTGTCTCAAGCAATGCACGCGCAATGATCGTATCGATGGGTTTTACTGGTCGATAATTAAACAGCCCCTGATTCGCTTCAATAGCACCTACAGAACGATTGCTGATACTGCTAAAGATAAAAAAGGGAATCAGGCCATTAAGTAAAAACACCGGGAATGAGATGTCTGGCATCGTGCGGTGCATAATGTAACCAAAAATGCCCAACAGTATCAGCAAATGCGCAGAGGGTTCGAGAATCGCCCACAAATATCCCAGACGGAACTTACCAAAGCGTGTTCGTATTTCTCGTAGAAATAATGCCTCTACGGTGACTTTCTGGACTTCAAATCCACTTCTTGCCATTTGATGATGTGATCCTAATCTCTTCAGGTACGCTACCGCCCTTGGCTTAACAGCTACCAATACACTGGAGGTAATGCTTATTTGTAACTGGATAAAATTTACTCAGACGGTTTGACCTTTTTAATAATCGCAAAAAATTTCAGCAGAAATTATTTCCGCAGGGATAAATAGATCCGTCTCGTTTCTTCTAATCCATTCTTCAGGCATGAATGTATTCCGTCTTCTGGTAATTTCAGAAAACTGGCCGTTTTAGAATGTAGAGTTAATTTCTCAGGAAATTATTTTTTGTTATTACTGTTAACTACTTGATTATAATATCCCCCATGGATTTTATGCGTAAAAATACCTGCAATCTGTTTCAAACCAGAACGCACGCGATTGATTACCAATAAATTATTCACCGAGAAACTATTTCCCTATTTAAAATTCACTCGTGTACTTCTTATTTATATCTACAGCCCCCTCTTTACAGCCATATTTGTGATTTATATCACATTTAAATGGTGTTATTTAAGTCGCATCAATAATCCCGAAGGTAATTATTTTCGTCGATTAAAATATACATCTTGATTATTTTGTGTATTTATTTTGACCAGTGTTACAACCAACACCATCCCTCAGTAGATATACCTGAGCAGACATTTCTTAAAATCGACGAATAGTTTCACTGGAAATTATTATGCTTATTTGAAATTCCCTTTCTGATTATCTCCAGGAATTTTACTAATTTCCAGGCTACACAAAATACAGATCACACAAGAATTATCCTATATGTTTTGGCCTATCAATTGTTACTCAATGATTTATTACAACTATTAATAATCATAATGTGTCAAAACACTTAAGCATCTTTACAGTCTTAGAAAGGTGTCGATTAACGAAGGCTACATGGTGAAAAACAGGTTCCTTCAGTGTTACCGAATATTCCGTGGTGGTCTGGAGGGAGATAATTTTTGCTACATCGAAACTCAGCCCGGTGAGCGGGTTTGACAGTTCCGCACTCACCATTGGGCTAAGGGTTATCAGGTGGGGTTAAGGAAATGGCAATACCTACCCCCGTCCAAATTCCAGTCGCTGCACATTCACCATCCCTGGCTTCTCACCTGCGCTGACATCAATTTGTATCACCCGCAGCGCATATTTTTCATCCAGTGCTTTTAACCAGTTCAGCAGGTCATTAAACACCACCGGATCTATCCAGACCTGAATATTCTCCCCACGCTCGGCTATTCGCTTAATGACCACTGAGTGCGCGGAAGCGCTGTCGCTGATGACCCGCGATACCTGTGCTGGCGTTGTCGTGCCGGATTTTCGCGCCGCAATAATATCCGGCGCGGCGCTCTTCAGTCGCGCGTTCATCGCCACCAGCTGCTGCAACATCGTCTCCTGTTGCTCAATCCGTTCGCTCAACGGCTGCCAGATGAGAACGTAATATCCGGCGCTAAACAGGAACACTACCGCTGCCAGTAACATGCCTTTTTCACGCGGAGAACGCCCCGCCAGGTGTTGTGTCAGCCAGTGTTCGCCACGGCTTAACTGGCGTTCACGCCATTGCTGAAAATAGAGAATAAATTTATCGCGTAACATGTTATTTCCTCCGCAACGTTACGCCGCCGGAAACCGCATCACCCTCTTTCTGTAACGCGTCCTGTTGCACAACATAATCTGCCGCCAGTGCGCTACGCAGTTTGTCGAAGCTGGCAAAGTTCGCAGCCCGTAGCTGGAGGTGAAGCGTCTGGCGTTTTTGATCAAAGGTGAAACCACGCATTTCGATGTCGGTAAGTGACGCTGATTTCAGGGTACTGGCGATCGCTGACAATTCTGCGAGCAGCCGGGTATCGTCGGCCTGCGGGCGATATTTTTTCAGCGCCATCGTCACCTGAGAGCGTAAATTCACAATCCGCTTCTGCTCCGGGAACAGTGTTAAGAACTGTTTCTCCGCCTGGGTGCGGCTTTGCGCCACCTGTTCGCTGACGCTCCATAACGTCACGCCCCGTTCCACTGCCAGCGCAACCAGAATCAGCAATATCGGCAGAATCATCACCCGCCAGCGCGCCCACTGTTTTCGGTAGCTGACGCGGGGCTGCCACGGCCCTGTTAGCAGGTTCCCTTCCGATTCGCCATAAGTGGTAATGGCGGGCAGAGCCGTAACGGTCAGGCGTTCGGCGTCCGCACCAGCCCATGCAGACAGTTCTTCCGGTGCAATGCCGACCACGGTTAGTGAAATCGGTAAATTCTGCTCATTGAGCTGTGCGCGGAACATGACCGGAGCCAGCGCCCGCCCGGCGCTCCATCCCCGGCATTCATCGATGCGGCAGATAACCCGTTGCGCATCGCCAGCCATAAACCCACAAGGAATGGACATCCAGTCTGGCGCGACGGTAGCGCGGGTGATGCCGTTTGCCTGCAACCACTGCGCAATGTTGCGCATATGCTGCTGGTGAATCACAGCTACGGTTGCCAGTTGCTGGTCGATTTTCAACGGGGCGAAATGCAGTTCATCGATATCCTGGTTCAGCTCTTCTTCCAGCAAGGCGGGCAGAATCGTCGGTATCTGCTTGCGAGGCACATCAGGCAGTTCAACCTGCCAGACGCTGATCCATTCGCCGGGAATATAGAGTCGAATTGTGTCTGTTTGCAGCCATTGCTGGAGATATTCGTCGGCGACGTCAGGCCAGATGCCGTGCTCCACGTCGGGTGTACGGCGCTGCCAACGGATGGGATCAGCGGCGCAAAGCGGGAAATAAATCTCAAGCATGGAACTCACTCACTTTCTCCTGTCTGATGCCAGAGAACAGAAAAGTGTTGTGGGCCCATGCGGACAATTAACGAATTCATCGTCAGTTCAATCTCATTCACGGTGATATCTGAACGCAGCCAGAAGTAATTGCTGTCCACGCTCAGGACGGTTTTTAGCTGTTTTTTAGTACGCTCATTGACGTCTGCAAGTAGCGGCTGAGCAAGAAACTGATCGACATCTTCCCAGCCCTTCGCCGGACGTTGTTGTAATAATGCCCGCGCCTGAACAGGGCTTAACCACGGGTCAAACAGCGCCTCAAGAATCACACTTTGCGTGACATCTAATGTATTGATGTTGATTTGCTGGCGGGCCATCGGCAGCGCACAGACCAGCGGTTTCAGTTTTTGATAAAGCCCGGCGTCCATTCCCTGCACCACGCGAATTTCGCTGATATCCGTCAGCGGTTGATTAGCGGCGTAGAACGGCACCGAACGGGCAAGATACTCGCTGTCTTCACGGCCCAGACGTGTCTGCACGCTGCGGTCCTCGTCAATAAACTCCCACAGGCTTTCGACTATCAGTTCGGCCCGATAAGCAGGCACATCGAGGCGCGAGATCAGGGCAATCAGTTGTTGTACCGCGAGCGGACGCGACGCCGTCGTCGGCTGAGCGAGGGCATTCAGGTTAAAGCAGGCCTGTGCGTCACGCAGAGTGACGGCAATTTGCCCCTGCGGCAGTGGGAAAAAACGCGGGCCAGAAGCCCACGGTTGTGCCAGATGCACGCGCTTTTCATTTTTCAGGCTCAGACTGAGTGCGCTCAACGCCAGGCTTTCTGCACTGGCGCTGTACCACAGCGCCTGCTGGTACTCCTGCTGGCTGCGCGTTCGCCCAAGTTGTTGCTGCATCCGCCCGGAAAGCGTGATGGTCACCAGCATCATAACCGCCAGCAATACCAGCACCACGACCAGTGCCATTCCGCGTTTTGGTGGTAAGGTGATCATGATAATTGCGGCCCGCGTAACAACCAGATGCGTTCAATTTCGCCCCATTGCGGCGAATGCAGGGTTATGCGTACTGCCACAGGAATCGCCTGCACTGATGACCAGCTCTCCTGCCAGCGCGTGCCGTCGTGGAACTGCAAACGGAGCGAATCCGCCGGGATTAATTTTTGCGTTGTTGGCTTCACGCTGCCTGCCGCATCGGTCAGTGGCCAGGCTAACCGTTCGAGATAACCACCATGAATGCGGTAACCGACGGTGAGCAGATTACTGCGCGGCAGACGCATCAACGGATTAACCACGCCGCCACGTACAAAACGCATCCCTTCACTCTCAGACGCCAGCACGCCAGCGCCCGCCAGTAACGCTGGTTCACGCTGGCCCTGATCGCCTCTTACCGGACGCGGCATCATTTGTGTCAGATCGTGGTTCAAAAAACTCATCGTTTGCTGCATGAGGTTTAGTTTTTGATCGTGTCCGGCGACGGCGCTATTCACGCGTGTAACGCCGTTTGTCACCTGCTGCGCCATCAGTGCCAGTGAGGCAAAAATGGCTATCGCCACCAGCATTTCCAGTAACGTGAAACCAGCGCGAGCCCTTCTCACTGTTGGCCTCCCACGGCGCTAAACCAGGCGCGTCGTGACTGAATCACTGGCGAAAAGTCGTCATGAAGACTGACTTCAATATCCACCGCCTGGAGCAGCACGTTACCGGTATTCAGCGGTGTGGTCCGCCAGTACCAGCGGCTTCCTGCCATATCACTCTCGCCCTGGTGCCTGACCGCTCGTTGTTCACGGGTCATCAGGTAAAGCAGCGCGGTCTGGTTTTCAGCTACCCAGCCCGCTACCGTTTTCTCCTCAAGGATTTGCTGATTACTCAGCGCACCGCTGGCAATCTGTAACACCGCCGTGGCAGCCAGCGCAAAAATCGCCAGCGCGAGCATCACTTCCAGCAAGGTAAATCCGCGCTTCATGGCATCCTCTCATCACATTGATTGAGGGATAACACGCCATTGTGCGCCAGCTTTACCGCCCAACATGCGTTTTGCGCCGCCGAGTAGAAGCGCAGCGTAAACGGCGTGGCGGGTTCAAAAGGCGAAAAACGGATCTGCGGTGTCTTCTTTTTCGCCTCTTTTTGCAGCTCCAGTTCAATATCGTGCAGCGTCAGGCGGCGACGCTGCAGCTCCAGCGCATATTCCTTCTGCCAGATATCACTTCCGGGTTGTAACAGCATCTGCACCTGTTTCGGCACCGTAACCTGTGCCGATAAGCGGGTCGAGGAAACGGGCAACCACTGTCCGTAACGACGCTGCATAAACTGATAGCCAGGCGGGTCGATTAGCACTCCGAGTGTTTGCCCTTCGATTACGGCCCTGTCCTTAAACTGCGCAAAGCGAGTCAGAAAATCCTGTGCCGCTTTTTTCGCGGGCGATTCAGAATCGGTCGCAAATGTCTGTACCACGCCCGCACTGGCAAGGCCGATAAGGAAAATCACCAGCATGATTTCCAGAAGTGTGAATCCGCGTTCAGGCACTGCTTACTGAAACTCCTGCAAATTCCAGTTACCGATATCTGCGCCAGCGCCTTCCCCATTTTCCTGACCATCCGCCCCCAGGGTGTAAACATCAAACAGTCCTTTTTCACCCGGACTGAGATACTGATAATCATTGCCCCACGGATCTTTTGGCAGTCGTTTAATGTACCCACCGGTACGGTAGTTACGGGAATCCGCCATATTGGCCGGTTGCTGGATCAGCGCCTCCAGTCCCTGTTCGGTAGTCGGATAACGCCCGTTATCCAGTCGGTACATATCCAGCGCATTCTCCAGCGCCACGATATCGCTGATGGCTTTTTGCCGATCGGCTTTCTCTTTGTTGCCCAGCAGGTTAGGCACCACCAGACTTGCCAGGACGCCAAGAATAACAATCACCACCATCACTTCCAGCAAGGTAAAACCTGCCCGTGGTTTTTGTGTGCGGGATAACGAATTCATGTGATAACTCCGTAAATTACATTCCAACCATATTGTTCAGTTGCAGCATCGGTTCGAGGATGGCGATGACGATAAACAGCACCACGCCCGCCATCATCACCACCAGCGCCGGCTCAAACAGCCCTAACGCCAGCCCCACCTGGGTATCAAATTCCCGTTCCTGGTTGACTGCGGCCTGTTCAAGCATGGTTTCCAGTTCACCGCTCTGTTCGCCGGAGGCGATCATGTACAGCATCATCGGCGGGAACAGGCGCAACTCCGCCAGCGCGGCGCGCAAGCTGCTTCCTTCGCGGACGCGATCTGCCGCCAGCAGCAGTTGTTGCTCGACATAACGATTTGCCGACACGGCGGCGGCGGTCTGAATGCCTTCCAGCAGCGGAACACTGCTGGCGGTGAGGATGCTTAACGTGCGGGAAAAACGCGCCGTATTCAGTCCGCGCGCAACACGCCCCGTCACGGGCAAACGCAGCAAGGTTTTATCCCAGCGCAGGCGCATGGCAGGATTTTTGAGTAGCCGTTGCCCCAGCACCAGAAGCCCCAGCAAACCCGCCAGCCAGTACCCGCCGCTGGCCTGTAACGCGTCGCTCATAGCGATGAGCATTCGGGTGGAGGCGGGCAGCGCGTGTCCGAGATGATCAAACTGTTCGATAATTTTCGGCACTACTGCCGTCAGCAAAATAGTGACCACGCCCGTTGCCACCACCAGCAGTACCAGCGGGTAGAGCATGGCCTGCAATAGACGTGATTTCAGGCGCTGTCGCTGTTCGGTGTAATCCGCCAGGCGATTGAGCACCACGTCGAGATGCCCGGATTTTTCTCCGGCAGCGACCATCGAACAAAACAGGGAGTCAAAGACGCGGGGATGTTCGCGCAGGCTGTCCGACAGGGTATAACCTTCCTGAATCCGGCTGCGCAGCGCCATTCCGAGGCTTTTTACATGCAGTTTTTCGCTTTGCTCACTGACCGCCTGTAAGCAGGTTTCCAGCGGCATTGCTGCCTGCACCAGCGTTGCCAGTTGGCGCGTGAACAGCGCCAGATCTGCCGCCGCCACGCGACGATGTGCGTGCCGCCGACGCTGCAACAATCCCCCTGCCGATGCATTCATCCGGGCTTCAATGTGCACGGGAATGAGGTCTTTACCGCGTAACAATTGACGGGCATGACGCGCGGAATCCGCCTCAATCATGCCTTTGGTTTTGCGACCATTACGCTCCAGCGCCTGATAGTAAAACAGTGCCATTACGCCTCCATGGTTACCCGCAGAACTTCATCGAGAGAGGTTTCTCCGGCGAGCACTTTCTCAATGCCGTTACTGCGGATACCCGCAGAGTGTTGCCGGACATAACGTTCCAGCTCCAGTTCCCCGGCCTGACGGTGGATCAAATCACGCAATGTGGCATCCACCACAATCAGTTCATGGATGGCAGTACGTCCGCGAAAACCTTTGTGATTACAGGCAGGGCAGCCCTGCGGATGGTACAGCGTGACGGCATGCGTATCGGAGATCCCCATAAGACGTTTTTCTTCGTCGGTGGCAGGCGCGGCCTGACGGCAGTCGGAGCACAGCGTGCGGACCAGTCGCTGCGCCATCACGCCCGTCAGACTGGAAGAGAGCAGGAAAGGCTCCACGCCCATATCCTGCAAACGTGTGATCGCCCCCACCGCTGTGTTGGTATGCAGCGTGGAAAGTACCAGGTGTCCGGTCAGTGAAGCCTGAACAGCGATTTCTGCGGTTTCGGTATCGCGGATTTCACCGACCATCACCACATCCGGGTCCTGACGCAAAATTGCGCGCAGGCCACGGGCGAATGTCATGCCGACGCGGGTGTTAACCTGCGTCTGACCGATCCCTTCAATCATGTATTCGATAGGGTCTTCAACCGTGAGAATGTTACGCGAGTGGTTGTTCAGCTCCTGCAATCCAGCGTACAGCGTGGTGCTTTTGCCGGAACCGGTCGGCCCCGTCACCAGAAAAATGCCGTGCGGTTTGTGTAACAGCTGGCGCAACTGCGCAGTCAGTTCGAGACTTAAACCCAGACGCTCCAGCGTCAGGCGAGCCTGGTTTTTGTCCAGCAGTCGCAGCACCACCCGTTCCCCCCAGGCGGAAGGCATGGTTGATACACGGACGTCAATCGCCCGACCGCCCAGCAGCAGCGCAATACGGCCATCCTGCGGTACGCGCTTTTCGGCGATATCCAGTCGCGCCATCACCTTGATACGCGATACCAGTAGCGAGGCCAGTTTACGACCGGGGCGCAACATTTCATGTAATGTGCCGTCAACACGAAAACGGATCACCAGACTCTTTTCAAACGTCTCAATGTGGATATCCGAAGCGCCTTCTTTGATTGCCTCTGCCAGCATGGCGTTGATCAGTTTGATGATCGGCGCATCGTCGTCACTTTCCAGCAGATCTTCCGTTTCCGGCAGTTCTTCAGCGAGGGTAAAAAAGTCCTCGGCGGAACCGAGATCTTCCATCAGCTGGCGAGCTTCGGAAGAGTCCCGCTGCCAGACCGCATTCAGCCGCTGTTCAAATTCGGCCTCGTCGATTTGCCGCAGCGTAAAGGGCGCGTTCAGCCCCCGTTGTAGCTCCTGCAAAACAGAGAGCGACAACGGATGAACATGGAGGATCTCCAGCGACGCTTCGCACCATGCCACCAGGCTAAACCGACGGCTGAAACTGTAGGGCAGACGCACGGTGTTAGCGGTGGTTTCCTGTGCTACAGGCACCATTAACGCGTTCTCCCGGCATTGAGGAACGCGCGTACTTCCGGCGGTAAGGCCTGATTTTGCGCTGGCAATATCGGCTGCGCGGTGTGCGGCATCAGGCTTAAGCCTTGCTCATCGCGGTAGATTTGCTCAGCGCGCATGTAGTTATATTTGCGCTGCGACACGCCGTCTGCCGCCATACCGTCACGCAGAATGGTCGGACGGATAAACACCATCAGGTTACGTTTTTCTTTTTTATCCGCCGTCGATTTAAACAGGTTACCAATCAATGGGATATCGCCCAGCAGCGGCACTTTCGCCACGCTTTCTCCCGCCTGGTCGTCCATCAGACCGCCAAGCACGATCAGCTCACCATCGTTAGCCAGCACGGTGGTTTTCAGTTTGCGCTCGCCAAACACGACATCGAGACTGGTCTGCCCTTCCACTTTCGAGACTTCCTGCTCAATCACCATCTGTACCGCGTTACCTTCGTTAATCTGCGGCGTGACTTTCAGCATGATGCCGACTTTTTTCCTCTCTACCGTATTGAAAGGATTGCTGTTATTGGAACCAACGGTAGAGCCGGTTAATACCGGAACGTCCTGGCCCACCATGAAGAAGGCTTCCTGGTTGTCCAGCGTGGTGATACTCGGCGTGGAGAGCACGTTCGAGCTGGAGTCGTTTTTGACCGCCTGTACCAGCGCCATCCAGTCGCCTTTCACCACGCCAACCGCCGTACCGCTAAAGCCAGAAAGAAGCTGAGCGAGCGTGGAGAGATCGCCGTTAGTATCCGGATTTATGGTGGTAGCACCGTTTTCGCTGATCACCGTGGAACCTTTCTGCGGCTTGGCTGCAGAAATCGCTGCCCCCAGCGTACCAATAGGGATTTGCGTACCGTTGGCAAACTGCATTAATCCGGCATCTTTTGACCCCCACTGCACGCCGAAGTTGATATTGCTGCCTTCGGCAACTTCCACGATTAACGCCTCGACATGCACCTGAGCACGGCGAATATCCAGTTGTTCAATCACGCTTTGCAGCGACTGCATAATGTCCTGCGGCGCAGTAACAATCAGGGCATTACTGTGTTTGCTGGCGGCGATGGAGACAACCTCACGCCCGCTACCAACCGTGCCTTCCGCCTCTTCTTTAGCCGCCGTGAGCGTACCGCTGACCTGCTTCAGCACATCGACCAGATCTTCGGCTTTGCTGTATTTGAGATAGAACACCTGGCTGTTGCCGCTGCGCTCCATTTCTGAATCCAGCCGACGGATCAGACGGCGCATTTTGTCTCGCGTGGCGGGGTCACCACTGACAATCACGCTGTTGGTGCGTTCATCGGCGACAATTTGAGATTTCAGCGTTGCTGGCTGGTTCTCGCCGCTGTTTTTGGTCAGGCTTTCCAGCACGCGGGCAATTTCCGAGGCTGAGGCGTTATCCAGCGGGATCACCTCTTCGGTGCGATTACCCGCGTGATCCACGCGCTGGATCACTTCCGTCAGGCGCTCCACAACGGAGGCGCGTCCGGTAAGCATAATCACGTTGGAGGGATCGTAATTAACAACGTTGCCTGAGCCTGCGCTGTCAATCATCTGGCGCAGAATCGGTGCCAGCTCGCGTACCGACACATTGCGTACCGGCACGACTTTGGTGACCATTTCATCGCCCGCGTAGTTGTCGCTGCCTTCACCGACCAGCGGCAGCGGCTCGACTTTCGCGGCGCTTGATTTCACCACCTTCAGCACGTCGTTTTCCATCGGTACGACCGCATACCCCTGTGCTTCCAGCAGGTTAAGGAATAACTGGTAATACTGGCGTTCATTGAGCGGAGTCATAGTGCGAATACTCACTTTCCCCTGAACGCCCGGCCCCATAATGATGGTTTTATTAAGGTTAGCGCCGACGGTTTCGATGAACGATTTCAGGTCGGTATCTTTAAAATTAGCGGTGAAAGTGGCTTCTTCCGCCCAGACCGGTGAACTACACAATGCCGCTGCCAGCATCAGCGGCAGTAAACGCTTTTTTGTTTTGAGGCCAGTTGTCTTCTTACGCCAGATAGACAACGTCATATCACGCCAAAACACGATGAATGATTCTCCTGGATTAAATGCGGTTAGCGCAGTGCGATGGAAATGTCGTAGCGCGCACCCTTGCGTAAAACCGTAAGTTGAATGGAATCCATTGAAGGTAACTGCCGCATCAGAGCAATCATTGCTCGTGGATCAGTGAAATCCTGCTGATTTAGCGCAATGGCGATATCGCCTTCCTTAAAACCGCTGGCATCGAACAGAGAACGATCTGCCCCCGGTTTCACTGCATAACCGACAATCCCCTCCTTACGCACAGGCGTAAGCTGGATATAGTTAAAAATTTTCTGCGGATCTTTCGCCAGTGCCTGACGCACGGCAGCCGGGAGCTCCACTGGCGCACTGGCAGCAGGCTCAGCAACAGCTTGCTTTGCTTCGTCACTGGCGGCTTTTTTGCTGGTCACCGCCACAGGGGGGCGTTCCTCCTCTGCCAGACTCAGACGTTCCATTTTCCCCTGATAGCGCAGCATCACATGGTCGCGGTTGATTTCCTCAATCACTGCGTTGTGAGAGCCAAGCCGTTCCCCCTGCAAATAGACCTGCTGTTTGCCGCCTTCTTCAATAACCGCGCCGGGTCTGGCACCAAAGGCGATCCCGCGCAGCACCACATTAAGACGCGTTTCTGCCACAGGCGCAGATTCAGGTTGTTTTACCGGTGCGGCGACGGGTTGATATTTGCCAAACCAGTTTTGTTGGCTGACTAATTGCACGTCATTTTTATCGAACGGTTTTGCATCCGCACGGAGCGGTTTATTCGCCGATGAGGAAACCGCCGTATATTCCGCAGAAAAGGAGAAATAGCGCCAGAGTGAATACGCCATTTTTGCAGAAATAATAAGCAGCATCAGCCAGAACATCCCGCGCACCATTTTTCGCAGATGCTCTTTGTCTGTATTAAGAGATTGTCTCTGGCTAAGAGTGTGACGAATTTTTGTCAGCAACTGAATGAGATAAATTCGTACGTCACGAAAAACAACCCGCGCCAATTTATATCTACCCGACGTTATGCTTTGACTATTCCACAGGTGGTACGATCCAGTTTCCGCTGATACTGGTTACCTGTACGTGTATCATTAATCGTTATGCTGTAATTAATTCCCTCGGTGATCATTAATTTCACCGTTGGGTCAGCGCACATTTGTCGTTGATAGCTGGTTAAAAAGGCGTCAGGTGTCTGCGTGGTCTGAGTACCCGATTCGCTGATAATGGTCATTTTTACCGTCGTGCCACTACTTTGCGCCAGCACTAAGGTATATCCCGCAGATTTAATCGGCAGGTTTTGGCTGATATTTTGCGCCTGTTTTTTCGCCAGTAAACTGGCGTTTTCATTATGGCTGGCGCAACCACTTAATAATCCTGTAACGCTCAACAATAGCGATATTAATACCCTCCCTGGCATCTGTTTTATCGACATGGTAAATAATCTCTAAGGTTATTAATAAGAGTTAAAATGTCACTTTGATAATGACGTGGTTATCATTAAAACAATGCCTGTAGATAAAGTGTTGCTATACCGCCCAGACTTAAACACGGTCCAAAAGGCAGTGTGGTTGATCCTCTTTTTGTAATAACGGCATATATCAGGCCGCAGCATGATGCGATTAAAGCCACATTGGGTAACGACAACGGCCCCACCCAGCCACCTAACGCAGCGAAGAGTAATACATCGCCCATGCCTAATGCTTCTTTACGCAGAACTATTCCGGCTATCCAGCGCAGGGAGTAAAACGTAATAAACCCCACCAGAACGCCGGTGACTGCGTCTTGTAGCGTTAACGGACTCTGCTGCGCCCATGCCGCAATCAGTCCTGTCCACAATACGCCCTGAGTAAAAACATCGGGCAGCCATTGGTTGTCGAGGTCGATGATGCTCGCGGCAATCAGCCACGCGGATAATATCATCACCGCCAGTCCCCATCCACTTTCTGGCCACACCAGACTCGCCAGCAAAAAAGCAAGTGCTGTCAATAACTCAACCAGCGGATAACGCTTGCTGATTTTCGCCTGACAGTCGCGGCAGCGCCCTTTGAGCATCAACCATGAGAGCAGCGGAATATTGTCACGAACGCGGATAGTCTGCTGGCAATGCGGACAGTGCGAACGCGGTAGCGCAAGGCTTATTTTTGACTGCGTACTCGGCGTTTCACCATGAAACTCCGCCATTTGTTGGCGCAGCATGATGGGGTAACGCCAAATCACCACATTCAAAAAACTGCCGATGATCAATCCTCCGACGGTTGCCAGTATGGGCATCGCCGCGGGGTATTGCTGAAAAACATCAAAAAGCATGGTTAAAGGTTATTTGTTGTAATTTGCCGGATGCGGGCCTGCAGGTGTATGCCATATGGCTTTCCTCCAGGCCCGATAAGATGGCGCATCGGGCAAATGTGTTAACCCGATGCGCCTTATTTCATGCCGGATGCGGCGTGAACGCCTTATCCGGCCTACAGGCTTACTCGGCAGACATCTTATGCTCGGTAACCTTGTTAATGGTTTCCGGCCCCTGTTCCGGTTTCGGCAGCTTGAGCGACGCGAGCGTGTTGTAAGCCGACTGGCTCACACCGCCCTCGAAGCTCATCTCTGCCGCTCCCGGTAGCTGGTAAGCATTCGCACCCGGATTCCATTTCTTAAAGAACTCCGAAAGATCCGTCTGGGCGACCCAGGAGGCACACAGCATCAGCGTGTCGGCAGCGTTACCGTTGGATTCAGCACAGTAATTCTTGCCACCAAAGGTGCTGTTACCAACATCATCGCCGCGTGCTTTACGATGCATCAACTGGAACAGGTTCCAGCCTTTCATCCCTTCACGCTCGCTGTAGAACGCTGGCAGCTTGCCATCTGGATACCACTTCGTGATATCAAAGTTTTTCTCTGCCCACTCTTTCAGCTGTGCGTACATCAGCAGACGGTCCCCCGCACCGCCGCGCGCCCAAGCCTGACCGTTGCTCTCGTCCAGATATTCCGGCGCGACGGTAATGTCGTCAGCGACACGGTTCATCTTGCCAAGATAGCGATCCTGCATGTACAGCGCCAGCACGTTGTTCGCCACTTCAGTTGCACCCGGTACGTTCAGCGGTGTTTCTGCAGCGTTATGACCGACTTCGTGCCAAATCAGCCAGTCGTTCAGCGGCGTCGTCGGCAGCGTGGTGCTGTTCGTCGAGAAGCTGCTGTTCATTACCGGATAACCCGAGTGCGCATCACCGATGGAGATCTGCACATCGTTGGCGAAACGGTGTTTATGCCCCGTCAATGCTTCATAGGTAAACATCCGGTGGTTACCGCTCGTTTCATTGCGACCGTAGAAGTCATTCATCGAGCTGGCAAAGGTATCCAGATCTTTAGCGAATTCTGCTACACCACCAGTGAAATTGCTGGCCTCAAGGTTCTTCTTCGGCGTGGTATAGACGAACGACGCAGACTCCAGCTCGCCCAGCGGCGCCGGTGAGTCCAGATCGTTTTTCCATTCGCCGTCTTTATAGAACGGCGCTTTTACTACACCGGTAAAGGTGAAGTTAGCAGAAACATCATCCTTACTGTCGCCCTTGATATAAATCAGACCACCATAAGGCACCTTGAAGGTCACTTCACCGTTAGCCTCCAGAGTATACGTTTTAGTCACTCTTGGCGGACGGTTCAGCGCAACTTCATGCTTCTCACGTCCGGTCAGGTCGTCAGCCAGCGCCACGGTAACAGTCACTGGGACTGACGCCGAAGACTTAATGGTGACGTCCTGCTGGGCCGGTGCCCACAGGCCGGTTGACTGCATGTTACCCGCAAACCATTTGGTCGGATTCGAGTACAGGCTGATGTTTTCCGTAACGCTCTCACCCTTTGCCGATACGGATCCTGGGTACTTCTCCACATCAACCTTAATGTTCAGATCCCACCAGGAACGGCCCAGCATCAGACGCGTCAGCGGTTTTTCCATATAGTTGAGCGGATAGCTTGGGTTCATCATGCCCGCTTTGCTGCTACCGTCACCGTAGATCATGTTGTTATCGACCAGCGATTTTTTCAGATCTGCGGAGCACTTGGTGCCGCCTGCATAGGCATCATTGGCGTAGCAGTTCAGGAACTCGGTGAACGTTTTAAAGCCCAGCTCATCTTCCTTGCCCTCTTCGTAACGATATTTCGTATCGTTCCACAGCCAGACCGACATGTTCTGGTACAGACGTTCCAGATCAACACTGTTCAGACGCTCACCTTTACTGCCTTTGGTACGGAAATAAAGCTCATGCTGATACAGGCGCTGAATGTTGGTGCCTAAATCCGCCGCCTGCACCATCGCTTTCGCGGTGTCGGCGTCAAGATTCAGTTGCGTATAGCGCGGAACATACATGCCACCTGTTACCGGAACATCCGTGCCTGGGCGGCGCTCCAAACAGTTAATCTCGTAATGGTAAGTCGAGTCCTTACACTCCTGTAACCCAGGAAACTTCTCAAAGATTTTTGCCTTTGCCGCTTCCAGAGATTCTTCTGTTGTGTATTCCGCTTCATCAATAAAGGCATAACGCGTTACCTGTTTGCCCTCAACTTCCTCCTGCCAGCTCGCAACTTCCAGTTTCGGCTTGTCATCAGGCTTGTTGTCTTGCTGGTATTTCCAGGTCACTTCCCCTGTATTTGGGTCGATGGTGTACGGCGGTTGCGCGCCGTCTGCAGCAGGATAACGTTCATAAACCCAAATGCCAGTCGCGCGACGCTGACGAACGCGATCCGGATACCCTTGCGGATCGTTGTTCACCACCGATTTGTTCAGAGCCATTGACAGACCCGCGGCATCCAGCAGACGCACAAAACTGGACGCGCTCTCTTCCTTAAGATTGCTCATCACGTTTTCCATGATCAGCACCGAGCCACCTTTGTTCAGATAAGCGATCAGATCGGTCACATCCTGCTGAGTCAGCTTCGGTTTGCTGGTATCTGCACGCAGAGGCACAGCATAGGGATCGCCAGACCACTGAGTCACATATTCAAAGCCGTTGAGGATCAGCAACGGAATCTCTTCCGGATTCAGATCGCCATAGCTGGTCAAATGCTTAACAGAGATACCGGCAAAATCCGGATGGAACCCAAACGCAGCACGACTCCCCGTAACCTGGCCATGATTTTTGAAATAAACGTTCTCCAGGTTGGTGCCGACAGTCATGATGCTCTTGGTATTTGGCTGCCAGATGTCATTTGACAAGTAGCGCAGTACGTTCTGCATAAAGTGCTTCATGTCATCAGAATCACCGCTGAGCGTACACTCACCTTTACTATTAACACCACCGCCCCAACTGTAACCATTAGGGCAACGCAAAATGCTGTTGTAGTGCGGGTTACCGATAACCATCAGTTTGCCGTCGCCGACTTGCCCCAGCGAAATAAACGGCAGGTTGAAGGTCGCGGTATCGCGCGTAACGTTCTCTGGCTGCACAATGGAAGGCGCTTCCGTAATGTACGCCAGCTCATTTTTATCCCAGGCGCGTTTTTCACCGAAGGCCAGCCAGTAGTTTTTATCATTACGCGCCATCAGAATCGGGAATGCCGCGTTGGAGATATTTACCACCGCCTGACCGCGCGCGTTACCGGTGCTGCCATAGAAGTTGGTAGAGTCATGGAAGACGTGGAACTTGCTGACAGACTGATAGTTCGTATCCACGCCCCACAGCTTGTTAATAACGCCCTGAATCTGGCCGTCATTAACATTGCGCGTTGTCAGCGAGAACCAGCGAGCCTCGTTGCAACCGTTGGTTTTCGCACAAATCGCGGTATCGATCTCTTTGGCCTGACCCGTCTTAAACTGCTCGATAAATTCGTTAGGCAGCACAACGTTTTGATCGCCTTCATCCAGCGTCGCACCGTTGGATAACGAAAGATTGATTATCTCGTTGATCACGTTGGGATATTCGGCAAAGACCTTGCGTACATCGTCCGGAACAACACGGGTATTATTTTGACCAGTCGTCGAATAACGATGAATGAGCTGATCGATATTTGCCCCGCGAACTTCATCACCCAATTCAGTCAGCGCAATGGTCGACTTATTGCCACGTACTGAGCCCAGTTCAAAGGTATCGATACCAAAGGAGATGGTTTCGCCCCAGCTAAAGGAGAATTTACCGTTTTCGTCAGTTACGCCACGGCCTGAATTGGTGTAGTAGTCAACGCCAGCAACACCGTTCCCCAGGCTATCCACCAGTTGGCCTTCGGAAAGAATGATTTCAGTGGGTTGATACTGATAAAACTGTTCCGCGTTAGCCGACACGAAGGACGCGTTCAGATCCGGTTTTGTTCCCTCAGTCGTGACTGGCACTACCGTTGAGGTATGGGTGGACGGCGCTTTATCAGTCGCAGCATTGTTTTCCACCTCTTCATTGACCAGCTTGCTGAAATTGTCTGTTGCCAGATCAATTTGCTTATACAGTTTTTCAAATCGCGCGCGATCAACCACTGACGAGAAAGTAAGACAAAGCTGTTCTGCATCTGCGGGGCAACTGTCGCTGGACGTCACCAGAGAGATGGCGTTGGTTTTCTTATTTTCAGAATTCGCCAGCTCCTGCGCGTCCTCCAGGCTAAACGACACTTTGTCAACCGCACGCAGGCTACGCGCAGCTTCTGACTGGGTGTTGAATGTTGCAATGGTCGTACTGCCCACCACACAACTCACGGTATTGCCTAGCGTAAAGGTAAAGCCATCGCTGGATTCACCATTACAGGTAGCACCAGTTACCCGCTGGCTTCCGCCCAGGGTCAGATAACCCGTTTTCGTAGGAACAGGTTCTGGCTCCGGTTCTGGTGTCGGCTCAGGATCAGGTGTTGGATCCGGCGTAGGTTCTGGGTCCGGCGTCGGCTCAGGTGTCGGCTCCGGGGTTGGTGTTGGATCGGGTTTCACTTCCGGCAAAGTCCCTGATCCAGAATCTACAGACGGCGTATCGGAGGACGATCCTGAACCACCACCATCACAACCGGCTAACAGGGTTGCGCTTAAAATAGCCGCTAAAAGCGATTTCTTATATTTAAATTTCTTATTCATTAATAACGCAAGTGACAAAACAAAGTTAAAAGATTCGTAACCGAGGAAATAGTTTTATGCTTTATCTTCTTTAATAACTTCCTCCATTCTTAAGAAAACGGCATCATTGATAGAAAAACAGGTAAAATTTATAAGAATAACCCCTATTCGATGTCTGGGTGGTTATTTTTACGAAATTTCAATAAACAAAAAATTAACAACCATTCACAACGTAACTATATAAATTTGTTGGTAGTTTTAACGATTAAGATTGCAAAAGCAACAGATAGAACGGAGTTTGCTCATCAAGCGAACATAATTAATACAGACTTGTTTTGCGTGATAAAAAATAGATGTTCTCACGCTCTTAATTATTTAGCATGTTATCTGAACGCAAAACATTATTGCCGCATGGATAATAAAGCAGGAAATAATTTTCCATTAATAAGACAGAATAATGTAAACGAAGCCGGATGATATTAACGATCATCCGGCTTTATTGACTTACGAAACTAACATCCCGGTAAACACATACGCCTGCAACAGTGTGATAATGCCGATAACGCTGGCAAAAATCAGACTGTGCTTCACGGTGTAGCGGAACAGTTCAGATTCTCGACCCACCATGCCCGTCGCGGCGCAGGCCACGGCGATAGATTGCGGGGAGATCATCTTGCCAGTTACTCCGCCGCTGGTGTTTGCTGCCACCAGCAGGGTGTCAGAGACGTTGATTTGCTGCGCCGTGGTCGATTGCAGTGAACCAAACAGGGCGTTTGAAGAAGTGTCAGAGCCGGTAAGGAATACGCCCAGCCAGCCGAGGAACGGTGAGAAGAATGGGAACATCACGCCTGTACCAGCCAGTACCAGCGCCAACGTGGTGGACATGCCGGAATAGTTGGTCACGAAGGCAAATGCCAGCACCATGCCAATCGACAGTATCGGCCACTTCAGACTAATTAGCGTTTCGGCAAAGACGCCAATACCTTTCTTGATCCCCACGCCGAGGATGAAGATCGAGATAATCGCCGCAATAAAAATAGCGGTGCCACCAGCAGAGAGGGGGTCGAATTTAAACACCGCGTCCATTGGCGTCGGCTGGGCGACAATGGGGGCCGCTTTCAAGACTTGTTGATGCAAATGAGGGATCTGGAAATTAATCACCAGTGAATAAAACGCGCCGCCCGGAGCAAATAACGCTTTAAACGGCTTCATGGTCCAGATGGTGACCAGCACCGTTAAGATTAAAAACGGTGACCACGCACGAATGATTTGCCCCAGACTATATTCTGAAGGCACGGGACCGCCAGAAGATGGTTTATTCACCACCATCGCACCTGCGGATTGTCCCATGCTGATTGCCGTTTCGGTATTTTTCGGCCGCCAGACTTTAAGGAATAAAGCGAGGGAGACGATACTCACCAGCGCCGAAGTAATATCCGGCAGTTCCGGACCAATATAGTTAGAGGTAAAGAACTGCGTGACAGCGAAGCTTCCCCCAGCAACCAGCGCCGCTGGCCACGTCTCTTTCACCCCTTTCCAGCCGTCCATCATTGCTACCAGCCAGAACGGCACAAGAACCGACAGGAACGGTAACTGACGTCCCGCCATTGCGCCAATGTGGAACGGATCGATACCCGTTACCTGACCGGCGACCAGAATCGGCACGCCCAACGCACCAAACGCCACCGGCGTAGTATTGGCAATCAGACACAGCCCCGCCGCGTATAACGGTTTGAAGCCCAGGCCCACCAGCAGCGCACCGGTAATCGCCACCGGCGCACCAAAGCCAGCCGCCCCTTCCAGCAGCGCGCCAAAGGAGAAACCAATCAGTAACACCTGCAAACGCTGATCGTCAGTGATGGAGATAACCGAGCTGCGGATAATATCGAACTGGCCGCTGGCAACGGTTAATTTATACAGGAATACCGCCGCGACAATAATCCACGCAATAGGCCATAAACCATAAATAAAGCCATAGCCCGCAGCAGCAAATGCCATATCAATCGGCATTTTAAAGGCGAATATCGCAATCAGAATAGATAATATAAGGGTTATTGCTCCGGCGACATGTCCTTTCAGACGTAATACCGCGAGTGCAACGAAGAAGAATATTATCGGGATCAGGGCGACCAGAGCGGATAGCCCCAGTCCTCCCATCGGCATATACATTTGGGTCCAGGTAACCATATTGTTCAGTCTCTTATTATCTTTATATGCTTGATATACTTAAGGTTGTAATAAGCAAAAGAGGACTGAACTGTAAAATATAGGCGTTATACTTTACAGCAACAGTACGCCGCTAACGCAATTGCTACCTCTGGCATAACAAGTATATCGGGTAAGGGTTTCTGTTCCGCACACGCAGGCGCAGAGTATCGTTAAGATGTCCATATTGTTGTTTTAGGCCCGCTAGTAATGCGCTACGGGTATTTAATATTGTTAAACCCTGATAATCGCTCCGGTTATTTCCGGGATAAATGTACTACCGCAGTTACTATCATAGCCCCGACAATAAAACTTGCCGGGGCTTTTTTGACGCTATTAATGACTTTCTTTTTCGCGTAAACGCCAGGCGTGTAATAACGGTTCGGTATAGCCGTTTGGCTGTTTCACGCCGAGGAAGATTAAATCGCTGGCAGCTTTAAAAGCACACGAGTTAGCGAAATTCCCCGCCATCGGACGATAAGCCGGATCGCCAGCGTTTTGCTGATCAACCACTTTCGCCATATTCTCCAGCGACGCCTGCACCTGTTCTTTGGTCAGAATACCGTGACGTAACCAGTTGGCGATATGCTGGCTGGAGATACGCAACGTTGCACGGTCTTCCATCAGCGCCACATTGTGAATATCCGGCACTTTTGAACAACCAATCCCCTGCTCCACCCAGCGCACCACGTAACCCAGAATCCCCTGTACGTTGTTATCCAGCTCTTGTTGGATCTCTTGTGCCGACCAGTTAGCGTTTTCAGCCACCGGAATAGTCAGCAGATCGTCCAGCAGCGGTTCAAATTCAGCATTGAACTCGGTCTGGGCAATGTTGGCTTGCACGCTCTGTACGTTGGTTTGATGGTAGTGCAGCGCATGGAGCGTAGCAGCGGTTGGTGACGGAACCCAGGCCGTGTTCGCCCCGGCACGTAACTGATCGCCCTTCTGGCTGTACATGTCCGCCATCAGGTCCGGCATTGCCCACATGCCTTTACCAATTTGCGCTTTACCGCGCAGCCCACAGAACAGACCGGAAAGCACGTTATTACGCTCGTAGGCTTTGAGCCACGGCGTCGATTTCATCTGGTTTTTACGCAGCATCGGGCCAGCTTCCATCACCGAATGCATTTCATCGCCGGTACGGTCGAGGAAACCGGTATTGATGAACGCCACGCGGTTGCGCGCCTGAGCGATACAGCTACGCAAGTTCAGCGAGGTCCGACGTTCTTCATCCATAATGCCCATTTTCAGGGTATTCGGTGCCATACCGAGCATTGTCTCAATGCGGGTAAACAGTTTGTTGGCGAACGCCACTTCCTGCGGACCGTGCATTTTCGGTTTCACAATATAGACGCTGCCAGTGCGCGAGTTTTTCTGCACTTTTAAATCATAGAGGGCAATCGCGCCAGTCATGACGCCATCAAGAATGCCTTCCGGGATTTCATTGCCTTCGCTGTCCCAAATCACAGGAATAGTCATCAAATGACCCACGTTGCGGATAAACAGCAGCGAGCGTCCGTGCAGAGAAATTTCAGAGCCATCGGCGGCGGTGTAATGACGATCGTCATTCAGTTTACGCACGATTTGTCGACCGTTCTTCTCCATTTTCTCTTGCAGAGTCCCCTGCATCAGGCCCTGCAGGTTGCGGTACAGCAGGATTTTATCTTCCGCATCAACCGCCGCGACCGAATCTTCGCAGTCGAGAATGGTACTGATGGCCGCTTCGACGATAACATCGTTGATATGCGCCGGATCGTCTTTGCCAATCCGCCCGTTGGCATCAATTTGCAGTTCAATATGCAGACCGTTATTTTTCAGCAAAATGCAGGTCGGCGCAGCGGCATCGCCACGGTAACCGACAAACTGCGCCGGGGTACGTAACGTGGTTTCTTTACCATTTTTCAACTGGATGCGTAATTGTTTATCGACCACCTTAAACGCCACCACATCCTGATAGCTGCCGTTTTCCAGCGGTAGTGATTCATCGAGGAAACGCCGAACCCAGGCGATAACCTGCTCACCGCGTTGCGGATCGTAGCCGCTGACCATCGCCCCTTCCTGCGGGATGATGTCGCTGCTGTATAACGCATCGTACAGTGAGCCCCAGCGAGCGTTCGCCGCGTTCAGCGCGTAGCGGGCGTTCATTGCCGGAACCACCAGCTGTGGCCCCGCCTGGCTGGTGATTTCGCTGTCAATGCCCGTGGTTTCCACCGTCACGCGCTCCGGTTGTGGCACCAGGTAGCCCAGTTCACGCAGGAAAGATTTATAGGCCTCTTTATCTTTAACCGGCCCCGGATTGCTGCGATGCCACTCATCAAGCGCCGCCTGAATGCGATCGCGTTCTGCCAGCAACTGACGATTTTCTGGTGCCAGATCGTGAACGATCTCATCAAAATTGCGCCAGAACGCCGCAACGTCCAGCTCCACGCCCGGTAAAACTTCTTCATCGACAAAACGTTTAAAGTTGGCGTCAATGCGTAAACGGCCCTGGGTTATGGTTTGACTCATTGTTTATCTCCTCGTTTTCGCTTATTTCGCCAACACCGCTGCTGCCGCTTTCGCGACCTGCGCATCCTGTGCTCCGGTTAAACCAGAAACGCCCACGGCACCAATAATTTGCCCATCCACAACAACCGGTACGCCACCTTCTAGCGACGTCAGTAACGGCGCAGTCACGAACGCGGTACGTCCGTTGTTCACCATCTCTTCATAGCCCTTAGTTTCACGACGCCCCAGCGCGGCGGTACGCGCTTTCTCCTGGGAGATGTAAGCCGCAATCGGCGCGCAATCGTCCATGCGGCTTAACGCCAGCAGATGACCGCCGTCATCGGCAACAGCAATGGAAACAGACCAGTTATTTTTCTGCGCCTCTTCCTGACCCGCGGCAATAATTGCACTCGCCATTTGCTGGCTAAGAATGACTTTAGTTTTCATTTTGTTATTCCTTTTCAAGGGCTTGTTCTACAATTTCAATCCAGTGACGCACAGAGGTACGACCGGCGCTCGCCAGATGCGTCTGGCAACCAATGTTGGCGGTGACGATCATTTCCGGTTTGCCGCTTTCCAGCGCATTCATTTTGTTATCCCGCAGCTGGCGCGCCAGATCGGGATGCGTTAACGCATATGTTCCCGCCGACCCGCAGCACAGATGGCTGTCGGGAACGTCCGTTAAGGTAAATCCAAGACGAAGCAACACTTTTTCCACTTCGCCGTTCAGCTTTTGCGCATGTTGTAGGGTACACGGGCAGTGGAAGGCCAGTTTTTTATCGCCGCGAATTGCCAGTTTTTCCAGCGGTTCCTCGCGCAGAAGTTCGACTAAATCGACCGCCAGCTCACTGACCTGACGCGCTTTATCGGCATATAACGCATCGTTTTTCAGCATCTGCCCATACTCTTTAACGAACGCGCCACAACCGCTGGCGGTTTGCAAAATTGCCTCGGCACCTGCTTCAATCGCGGGCCACCAGGCATCAATATTATTTCGCGCCCGCGCCAGCCCTTTCTCTTGCGCATTAAGATGATAGTCCACCGCCCCACAACAGCCTGCTTCGTTAGCTGGCATGACGCTGATCCCCAGACGATCCAGCACTCGCGCAGTTGCCGCGTTGGTGTTGGGCGAAAGCGTAGGCTGGGCGCAGCCTTCCAGCATTAAAACCCGACGCTTATGGCGCAGCGGTGGTCGCGGTTTAGCTTTCACCGTTTCGGCGGGCAGTTTTGCTCTGACCTGTTCCGGCAGAAACGGTCGCAGCACCAGTCCTACCTGCGTCAGCGCACGGAAGACCGCCGGACGCGGCACTACCTGGCGCAATCCTTCGCGCAGCATTCGCTCCGGCAATGGGCGTTTCACTTTCTGCTCGACAATATCACGCCCGATATCCAGCAAATTGTGATAGCGCACACCAGAAGGACAGGTGGTTTCACAATTACGGCAAGTGAGACAGCGATCGAGATGTTCCTGCGTTTTAAGCGTGACGTCGTTGCCTTCCAGCACCTGTTTAATCAGATAGATGCGCCCGCGCGGCCCGTCCAGTTCATCGCCCAGGAGCTGATAGGTTGGGCAGGTTGCGGTACAAAATCCGCAGTGAACACAGGCGCGCAGGATGCTGTCGGCTTCCAGCGCGCGCGCGTTCTGCCGCATCTCTTCAGTTAATTGGGTTTGCATAGCCTGCTCCTCAAAGTTCCGCGTACATGCGACCGGGGTTAAACACGCCGCAAGGGTCGAGCTGCTGTTTAAGCTGCTGGTGATAGCGGAATAAAGGAGCCGGTAGCGGGGCAAAACCACCATCTCCGGCACTAAAGCGGGTCGCATGACCGCCAGCGTTGCGGGCGATGCGATGGATTTGATTGTCATCGGCTGTCGATTTCAGCCAGCGTAGCGCCCCGCCCCAGTCGATCAGTTGCTCGCCGGGTAAATCCATCATCGGCGCATCGCAGGGTAAGGAAATGCGCCATAAGGTACCTGGTAACGAGAAGAACGGCAGTTGTTGTTCACGCAATTGCTGCCAGAACTGACCCGCAACCTCTTCGCCACCCAGCAGTTCACGCGCTGCTTTTACCGATCCTTCGCCGCCCTCAAGGCGGATCCACAACGCATTGTCGAAGTAACATAAGCCACTAATGGGTAATGGCTGGAGTTGCCACTGGGCGATTTCATTCATGGCTTCTTGCAGGCTGATTTCCCGACGCAGACTCAGGGTGGCGCGCGGTCGCGGTAACACTTTCATCGAGATTTCAGTGAGCACACCCAGACAACCGTAGCTTCCGGCCATTAACCGTGAGAGGTCGTATCCGGCAACGTTTTTCATCACTTCGCCACCAAAACGCAGATGTTTTCCAGTGCCGGTAATGATGCGCGTGCCGAGGACAAAATCGCGGATCGAACCGCTCCACGGGCGACGCGGCCCCGCCAGCCCGCAGGCGACCATCCCGCCCCAGGTAGCTTCTTCACCATAATGTGGCGGCTCGCAGGGGAGCATTTGCCCGGCGCTCTCCAGCGCCGCTTCAATCGCCACCAGCGGCGTTCCGGCACGAGCGGTTATCACCAGCTCGGTCGGGTCGTAATTAACAATGCCGCGATGACAACGCACATCCAGCGTTTGCCCGGTGACAGGACGACCTAAAAAGGCTTTGCTATTGCTGCCCTGAATCACCAGCGGCGTTTTATCGCTAATCGCCTGATTCACCTGCTCCAGCAGCGCCTGGCTGTAATCACACTCGCGTAGCATCAGAAACGCTCCAGTTCAGGGAAAGGTAAATGACCGTGATGCACATGCATGGCACCAAATTCAGCACAGCGGTGTAGCGTGGGAATGTTTTTCCCAGGGTTCAGCAAACCATCGGGGTCAAACGCCGCCTTGACCGCATGGAAGGTCGTGATTTCATCGCTGTTGAACTGGGCGCACATTTGATTGATTTTTTCTCGCCCGATGCCATGTTCCCCACTGATGCTGCCGCCAACTTCAACGCAGAGTTCGAGGATCTTCCCGCCCAGCTCTTCCGCGCGGGCAAATTCACCGGGTTCGTTGGCATCGAAAAGGATTAACGGGTGCATGTTGCCGTCTCCGGCATGAAAGACGTTAGCAACACGTAAATCATATTGCTGCGATAAACGGGCAATGCCTTCCAGTACGCCAGGCAGGGCACGGCGCGGGATGGTGCCATCCATGCAGTAGTAATCCGGGGAGATTCGTCCTACCGCAGGGAACGCATTTTTGCGACCGGCCCAGAAACGTACGCGCTCTGCTTCGTCCTGTGCCAGACGGACGTCAGTCGCGCCCGCTTTTAACAAGATGTCGTTAACCCGCTCGCAGTCTTCCTGTACGTCAGACTCCACGCCGTCCAGCTCGCATAACAAAATCGCTTCGGCGTCGACGGGATAACCGGCATGAATAAAATCTTCCGCCGCGCGGATCGACAGGTTATCCATCATCTCCAGCCCGCCGGGGATAATGCCATTGGCGATGATGTCACCAACTGCAAGTCCGGCTTTTTCTACCGAGTCAAAGCTGGCTAACAGAACCCGCGCCACGGGCGGCTTCGGCAACAGCTTCACCGTTACTTCGGTGGTCACGCCGAGCATACCTTCCGATCCGGTGAACAGCGCCAGCAGGTCAAAACCAGGCGAATCCAGCGCGTCCGATCCCAGCGTCAGCGCCTCGCCGTCCAGCGTTTGCACTTCAATTTTCAGCAGGTTATGTACGGTCAGACCATATTTCAGGCAGTGGACGCCACCGGCATTTTCCGCCACATTGCCGCCAATTGAACAGGCGATTTGTGAGGAAGGGTCCGGTGCGTAGTAAAGATTATGCGGCGCAACGGCCTGGGAGATCGCCAGGTTACGTACGCCCGGCTGCACGCGCGCGCGGCGACCAACGGGGTTAATGTCGAGGATCTCTTTAAAGCGCGCCATCACCAACAACACACCTTTTTCCAGCGGCAGCGCGCCACCAGAAAGCCCGGTGCCTGCACCACGGGTCACCACCGGTACACGCAGGCGGTGACAAACAGCCAGAATCGCTGTCACCTGTTCCATTTGCTTAGGCAGAACAACCAGTAATGGACGCGTGCGATACGCGCTCAACCCGTCACACTCGTAAGGAATGATCTCCTCATCGGTATGCAGGATCTCAAGTCCAGGGACATGCTCACGCAGTGCCATCAGTACCGATGTGCGGTCGACATCGGGTAAAGCGCCATCAAGACGCTCTTCGTACAAGATGCTCATGAGTAGGCTTCGCTTTGTTGTGTTGTGTGGCAGCTGATTTTTGCGCGCTGCTTCTGTGAACAGTTATTAAGCGGGCTTTTCGTTTTCGTCTATCTCTTTAGCTACCGGTCAGACCATTTTTTTTCCAGCTCTGTGACCTTGCCTTGGTTAACTTAATGTTAAATTGATGTAACATAATCACTTGCGTGATGTGCGTGTTTTGCGAATCAAGAACAGAAAAATTGGTCCTACCTGTGCACGAGGTCCGGGAATGAAAGATGAACGTCGCCCTATTTGCGAAGTGGTTGCAGAGAGTATCGAACGGTTAATTATCGACGGCGTACTGAAGGTCGGTCAGCCGCTTCCCTCGGAACGTCGACTGTGTGAAAAGCTCGGCTTCTCACGCTCCGCACTGCGTGAAGGGCTGACCGTGCTGCGCGGGCGCGGGATTATTGAAACGGCGCAGGGGCGCGATTCTCGTGTCGCACGGCTCAATCGGGTGCAGGACACCAGCCCGCTGATCCATCTGTTCAGTACGCAGCCGCGAACGCTGTACGATCTGCTCGACGTTCGCGCATTACTGGAGGGCGAATCGGCAAGGCTGGCGGCAACGCTGGGAACCCAGGCTGATTTTGTTGTGATAACCCGCTGTTATGAAAAAATGCTCGCCGCCAGTGAGAACAACAAAGAGATTTCGCTGATCGAACATGCACAACTGGATCACGCTTTCCATCTCGCCATTTGCCAGGCTTCTCACAATCAGGTGCTGGTGTTTACACTGCAATCATTGACCGACCTGATGTTTAATTCAGTGTTTGCCAGCGTAAATAATCTCTACCATCGACCACAGCAAAAAAAGCAGATCGATCGCCAGCATGCGCGGATCTACAACGCGGTGTTGCAGCGGCTGCCGCACGTCGCCCAGCGCGCAGCACGCGATCATGTGCGGACCGTGAAAAAGAATCTCCACGATATCGAGCTGGAAGGCCACCATTTGATTCGCTCGGCGGTGCCGCTGGAGATGAACCAGAGTTAGCTGGTATTAAATCTGCTTTTCATACAATCGGTAACGCTTGTACGGCTCCGCCCCAATGCGTTCCAGCATGTTATTCATGCCTGTATTGGTTTCGAGGATCCATGACATTTCCAGCGCATCGATCTTCCGGCGGGCAAACGGATCGCGTAAGGCTTCAATCAATAACAGCGCAATCACCGGGCCGATGCGGCTAAACTGATACTCGTCCCGCACGCCCATCAGCGGTACTCGCGCAGTTCGCACACCGCTGACTTTTAAACGCCACAGCAATTTTGCCCAGCCGAAGGGAAAGAGCGATCCGTTCAGATCGGCAATCGCCTCGTTGATGTTTGGCAAGCCGACAATAAACGCGCAGGGTGCAGAATCAATCTCAGCGATGTAGATCATATCGTCCGGCACCAGATATTTAAGTTGATCGCCCATGGTCGCGAATTCATGTTCGGTAAACGGCACAAATCCCCAGTTTTGCTGCCAGCCAGAGTTGAAAATCTCACGCAGGATCTGCATCTCTTCGGCAAACCGCTGGCGATTGATGCAGCGAATGGTCACCTTCTTACGCACCTGATCCATCAGTTTTTTTAGCGCCGGAGAGAAAGTGAGATCGGTTCGCTGCATCCACCACGCCAGTAAATCAATGCCTTTGTGATAACCCAATTGTTCAATATGCGCGGCATACCACGGTTTACCGTGCGGCATCATCGCACAGGGTGGTGTATCGAAACCTTCAATCAGTAATCCGCTTTCCTGATTGATATTCAGGCTGAAAGGCCCGCTGATCTTACTTGCTCCTTGTGACTTCAACCACGCTTCCGCTGCGCCAAACAACGCGGCAAAAACCTGCGGATCATCAATGGCGTCAATCATGCCGAAATGACCGGTATCTTCACCGTAACGCTCACGGTGCAAGGTATCGATTTGCGCGGTAATTCGCCCAACTATCTGCCCGGCTTTTTTTGCCACCCACGCCTGCCAGATGATATGGTCCGTCCCCGGATTTTTCGCAGACAAATGCTCGTTGCGTTCAATGAATAAAGGGGGTATCCAGTTTGGATCGTCGGGATAAAGTGATGACGGAAAAGCGATAAATGCCTTAAGGTCATTTTTATTAATTACTTTTTCAATTTTAATCATCAGCAGATCGCATTCCATAGTTCTGTGGGTAACAAATAATTAACGGTGACAAACAGGTTGCAACAGCAACGAACGGTACCTTAATAATCAACCCAATGAATACAAACGACGAATAAATAGTATTTATTAATGATTACGATAAGGTCAGAGACTACACAGAAGCGCCACAATGCCTTTTGTCGATTTAAGGCGACCGGACAAGGCTTCTTCTTAATATATTCATAAATTAAATATCATTCACAATAAAAACAAAAAAACTCAAACTCATTATTTAAATCAATGTTCATTTTCACACTGATGAAAATACTATCTCATTTATCTTTTATGCCTATATAATCCACCGCATTATTGTCATTTTATTTTTGATATCCAATTTTTTCGTGGTGTATATGTCTAATAAAATCTTTACGCATTCCCTACCTATGCGCTATGCCGATTTTCCAACGCTGGTTGATGCTTTGGACTACGCCGCTCTGAGTAGCGCCGGAATGAATTTTTATGACAGACGTTGCCAACTTGAAGATCAACTGGAATATCAGACGTTAAAAGCGCGTGCCGAAGCTGGTGCGAAGCGGTTGTTATCGCTGAACCTGAAAAAAGGCGATCGCGTGGCGCTGATTGCCGAAACCAGTAGCGGGTTCGTAGAGGCTTTTTTTTCCTGCCAGTATGCCGGCTTAGTCGCCGTCCCGTTGGCGATTCCAATGGGCGTCGGTCAGCGGGATTCCTGGAGCGCCAAACTGCAGGGTTTACTGGCAAGTTGCCAGCCCGCAGCCATTATCACTGGTGATGAGTGGTTGCCACTGGTCAATGCCGCGACGCATAACAACAACCCCGAATTACATGTTTTAAGCCACGCCTGGTTTAAGGCATTACCGGAAGCCGATGTTGCACTCCAGCATCCAGTTCCGAACGATATCGCCTACCTCCAGTACACCTCCGGCAGCACCCGTTTTCCCCGTGGCGTCATTATCACCCATCGCGAAGTGATGGCTAATCTACGTGCTATAAGCCACGATGGCATTAAATTACGCCCTGGCGACCGCTGCGTCTCCTGGCTGCCTTTCTACCATGATATGGGACTGGTCGGCTTTCTCCTGACCCCCGTCGCCACGCAGCTTTCAGTAGATTATTTGCGCACTCAGGATTTTGCCATGCGTCCTCTGCAATGGCTTAAATTGATCAGTAAAAATCGCGGCACCGTTTCCGTTGCGCCGCCGTTTGGCTATGAATTGTGCCAGCGCCGCGTGAATGAAAAAGATCTCGCTGAACTGGATCTTTCCTGCTGGCGCGTCGCTGGTATTGGTGCAGAACCCATCTCCGCAGAACAACTCCATCAATTCGCTGAATGTTTCCGTCAGGTCAACTTTGACGATAAAACTTTCATGCCGTGCTACGGACTGGCAGAAAATGCGCTGGCTGTCAGCTTCTCTGATGAAGCTTCCGGGGTTGTGGTTAACGAAGTGGATCGCGACATCCTTGAATATCAGGGCAAAGCCGTCGCGCCGGGTGCTGAAACACGCGCCGTATCGACTTTCGTCAACTGCGGTAAAGCGTTGCCGGAACATGGCATTGAAATCCGCAATGAAGCAGGTATGCCGGTCGCGGAACGTGTGGTAGGCCATATTTGCATCTCCGGCCCCAGCCTGATGAGCGGTTACTTTGGCGACCAGGTTTCGCAAGACGAGATTGCCGCGACGGGCTGGTTAGATACCGGCGACCTCGGTTATCTGCTGGACGGTTATCTGTATGTCACCGGACGCATTAAAGATCTGATTATTATTCGTGGCCGTAATATCTGGCCGCAGGATATTGAATATATTGCGGAACAGGAACCGGAAATTCATTCTGGCGATGCGATTGCTTTTGTTACCGCCCAGGAAAAAATCATTCTGCAGATCCAGTGTAGGATCAGCGACGAAGAACGTCGTGGGCAGCTTATCCACGCACTGGCAGCACGGATCCAAAGCGAATTTGGCGTAACAGCGGCTATCGATCTGTTGCCGCCCCACAGTATTCCCCGAACGTCCTCCGGCAAGCCTGCCCGTGCGGAAGCGAAAAAACGTTATCAGAAGGCTTATGCTGCAAGCCTTCATGTGCAGGAATCCCTGGCATGAATCAAACTGTCGCGGTGACGGGCGCTACCGGGTTTATCGGTAAATATATTATCGATAACCTGCTCGCCCGCGGCTTTCACGTTCGCGCATTGACGCGTACTGCCCGCGCTCACGTCAATGATAATCTCATCTGGGTGCGCGGTTCGCTGGAAGATACACATTCGCTTAGCGAACTGGTTGCCGGAGCCAGCGCGGTGGTCCATTGCGCCGGACAAGTGCGCGGACACAAAGAAGAGATTTTTACCCGCTGTAACGTTGACGGCAGCCTGCGCCTGATGCAAGCGGCAAAAGAGAGCGGCTTTTGCCAACGTTTTCTGTTTATCTCTTCGCTGGCGGCGCGTCATCCCGAACTCTCCTGGTACGCAAATTCCAAACACGTCGCCGAACAACGACTGACCGCAATGGCTGACGAAATTACGCTGGGCATTTTTCGCCCGACAGCCGTGTATGGTCCCGGCGATAAAGAGTTAAAACCGCTGTTTGACTGGATGCTGCGCGGCCTGCTGCCACGACTTGGTGCGCCAGATACACAGCTGTCTTTCCTGCACGTCACCGATTTCGCGCAAGCCGTGGGGCAGTGGTTAAGCGCCGAAACTGTACAGACGCAAACCTATGAATTATGCGATGGCGTCGCCGGCGGCTATGACTGGCAACGCGTACAGCAACTTGCCGCCGACGCCCGTTGCGGTTCCGTTCGAATGGTTGGTATTCCTCTGTCGGTACTCACCTGCCTTGCGGATATCAGTACCGCGTTGAGTCGCCTGGCAGGTAAAGAACCTATGCTGACCCGCTCGAAAATCCGTGAATTAACCCACGCCGACTGGTCAGCAAGTAATAACCGTATTTCTGAAGATATTAATTGGTTTCCCGGGATTAGCCTGGAACACGCATTACGCAACGGGCTATTTTGATTGTCTTGTTTAAAGGTGTGTTAACGTTTCTATGGTAAATCGTGAAATAGTAATGGATTACATCCTTTCCTGTTTACAGGATTTGGTCGAAAACGGTGTGGAAATTAAGCCCGACAGCGATCTCGTCAACGATCTTGGCCTGGAGTCGATCAAAGTGATGGATCTCTTAATGATGCTGGAAGACAGATTCGATATTTCCATTCCTATTAATATTCTGCTGGATGTCAAAACCCCTGCGCAATTAATGGAAACACTACTTCCATGGCTGGAGAATAAATAATGGGGCTATACGATAAATATGCGCGCCTTGCTGGCGAGCGACTGCAATTTAGTGACAACGGGTTAACACCGTTTGGCACCTGTATTGATGAAGTGTATTCCGCCACCGAAGGCCGGATCGGCAATAAAAAAGTGATTCTGGCCGGGACCAATAATTATCTCGGTTTAACCTTTAATCATGATGCCATCGCCGAAGGTCAGGCAGCGTTAGCGGCCCAAGGCACCGGCACCACCGGTTCTCGTATGGCTAATGGCAGTTATGCGCCGCATCTGGCGTTAGAGAAAGAGATTGCCGAGTTTTTCAATCGCCCTACCGCTATCGTGTTTTCAACCGGTTATACCGCTAATTTAGGCGTCATCAGCGCACTTGCCGACCATAACGCCGTGGTGTTACTGGATGCCGATAGCCACGCCAGTATTTATGACGCCTGTTCTCTCGGTGGAGCGGAAATTATTCGTTTCCGCCATAACGATGCCAACGATCTGGAACGGCGCATGGTTCGCCTCGGTGAACGGGCAAAAGAGGCGATTATCATCGTTGAAGGCATCTACAGTATGCTTGGTGACGTTGCGCCGCTGGCGGAAATTGTTGATATCAAACGTCGTCTCGGTGGTTATTTGATTGTCGATGAAGCGCATTCGTTTGGCGTGTTAGGCGCAACGGGGCGCGGACTGGCTGAAGCCGTTGGCGTTGAAGATGATGTGGATATTATCGTTGGTACTTTCAGTAAAAGTCTGGCCTCGATTGGCGGTTTTGCTGTCGGTTCGGAAGCGATGGAAGTGCTGCGCTACGGCAGCCGCCCGTATATTTTTACCGCCTCTCCTTCTCCGTCCTGCATTGCGACCGTGCGCTCGTCGTTAAGAACCATTGCTACACAACCAGAGTTGCGGCAAAAGCTGATGGATAATGCCAACCATCTGTATGACGGTCTGCAAAAACTGGGTTATGAGTTAAGTTCACATATTAGCCCGGTAGTGCCAGTAATAATCGGTTCGAAAGAGGAAGGTTTACGCATCTGGCGCGAGCTTATTTCGCTGGGCGTTTATGTGAATCTTATCCTGCCACCTGCCGCGCCTGCAGGCATCACGCTGCTGCGCTGTAGCGTAAACGCTGCCCACAGTCGTGAGCAAATCGATGCCATCATTCAGGCATTCGCTACTCTGAAGCAGTAATGTGAGCCCGCTGGGCGCTGCGCCACGGCGGGTTTAATGTTGTCTGTCATACCAATACACCAGGCTCAACGCCATCAGCACAAACGCTACCGGTAAACCGAGCGCGGTAACAGGTGCGCTCAACGCAAATAGCAACCCCAGATTGACCATGATTTGATAGCTGATCCAGGTGAGTAAGCCCACGATGACGCCTACAGCGAGACGGCTACCCATCCCAGGCGAGCGCGGGGCGCTAAAGGTAAACGGCACAGCCAGCAAAATCATCGCCAGGGTCAGGATCGGTTGCCCCATTTTTTCCCACAGTGCAAGGCGGTATTCGCTGCTGGGTTGCCCGGTTTCCTGCAAATAATGGATGTAATGATTAAGCTGACGGACAGAAAAAGTATTCCCCGGCATCGATAACTCTTCAAGATTCATACTGGTGAAGGCCGATTGCCAGGCAAGATTATCTGATGTTTCCAGCGTTTCTTTGCCATTCAACCATTTTTTATGATTCACACCATGCAGGATCCATGTTTTGTCGTCTTCAATGGAGGCACTGCGTGCAAAAATGTAGGATTCGAGCGAGAGATCGTCGCGATAATGAAATATCTCCACGCCCACAGGCTGGCCCTGCTCGTTCAGCGATTTCACCGTCACAAATTCATTACCGCGCCTGGCCCAAAGCATATTGCCGGTAATGTCATCGTCCTCCCCCAACGCGGTGGCAGTCGATTTGATTTGCAGCGCCTGTTGCTGCAATGGCGACGCCACCCACTCATCTATCGCGCCTAACGAAACAGTCCACAATATCCCGGCAACCAGCGCCACCAGTGCAATACGGAAGATAGAAAACCCAGTGCTGCGAATGGCGGTAAGCTCACTGTTTTTCGATAACTGCCCCAGGCCAACAATCCCTCCCAATAATGCGATAAACGGCGAAAGTTCGACCAGTGTACGCGGTAAGGTCATCAGCACCACCAGCACCGCCTGAGTCCAGCGATAACCGCCCGGGCTGACATCATCCAGTTCGTTAATCAGGTTGAAGGTGGTAAAAAGCGGCAGCAATAGCCCTGCGGCGGCGGCAAAACCGAGAAAGAGATGACGGATTAAATAGCGACTGAAAACATTCATCGGGAAAATTTCTGCAGCAAAGAGAAGTCGCGTGCGACCAGCATCAGCAGGCCCATTAGCATGAGTCCGGGTACTAACCACAAACCAGGAATGAGGGGAATCGCACCGTTAGCCACCAGCGTACGGCAGACGTCGCCGCCATAAAAAATGGCAACAAATAGCAACGTCAGTGGCAATAACGTTGAAAATCGCCCTTGCCGCGGTTTTACCCGACTTAATGAAATGGCCAGCAGCGCCATCAACAATGCGGTCAGGCCACGGCTTTGTCGCCATTGCAGTTCGGCATGATCGGCTGGAAAGACGGAGCGCGCCAGCTCCGTGACCGATTTTGCTTTGCGTTTGACGTTAGGGCTTTGATCCAGCGGATTCAGATGTAATTGCAGATTACGGTAGATCTGTTCGTTGTCGTCACGCCCCTGATGATCGAGAAGATAGGCAGTGCCGTTATGCAACATAACGGTCGGTTTCTCAGGTGATGGGTCAACCACATCAACCGAACGGGCGCGGAAAATGCGGGTTCGATTGGCAGTAGAAGTATAAATCAGCGCGTCAGTCAGGCGATTATTATCCTGATCAACCGTCTGCGAAAGGATCATTCGTCCGTTATCGTTAGTGTTAAATTTCTTTGCCCGCAACTGGCGAACATCCAGCTCCGACTGTGACTGTTGCTCCAGTTGATAAATCTGCGCATAAGCCCACGGACGACCATACATCGACAGAAGGGTGACAAAAATACTTAGCGGTATCGCCAGATAAAGAACGGCTTTGTACAAGCGTCCCGGACTGCCCCCCGCCGCAGAGATAGCGGTAATTTCCGAGTCGGTATACATCTGCCCTAGCGTCACGCCAACTGACACATACAGTCCAACAGGTAACAACATCTCCAGTGCAATCAGCACCTTGTAGAAAACGATATCCAGCACAACATCAAGAGCTAATATCCCATTTGCCGCTTCGGTCAGATAACGCTGTGCGGAGTAGCTGGCGAAAATAAAGATCAGAAAACCGACGATAATCAGCACCAGACGGCGCGTACCACGCATGATGTAGTGTTCAACCAGCTTCATCTCACTAACGCCCTCAATCCTTTGAGTTTTTTATTCATTGATCAGCTTCTGCGCCAGCGCAATGACATGATCTACCTCTTCCGGCGTCAGGCTGCCGTCCTTTGCCCACTGAATTTGCCCGGATTTATTCAGCACCAGAATGGTTGAACTCTGCTCCTGCAAGTGCCAGGCAACGCGTCCCTGTCCATTGCCGTCAATAACGAATTGCGCCCATGGATAGCGGCGTTTATTTTTTTCGATTTTGCCAACGACAAAATAGCCGGTACCAAAGATGGCATCATCAGTGTTCACAATGGTGGTGGGCTGAAAACGATCCTGCGGAAAGTTTGCCGCTTCAACCGCTTTAATTAACAGTGAGTTCTTTTTCTTCGCCGACTTACGCCCGGCGATGTACTGAATAATGCGAACTTTTCCCGCCAATTGTGTGCTGTTCCACTTTTGGTAGTGAATTTCGTCGTCGCTATTCAGAAGCAGCTCGCCGCCTTCCTGGATATAAACGGGGGTAACCGTTTTGCCAGTGACGAAATTGTGTGCCTGCACACCCGGGGCTAAGAGCATGATAATCAGCGCAATAATCAAACGAGATGACATCATTGCTCCGGTTATAGCGGAAAACGCGAAATCAGCAGCTCTAAGCGCTGGCGAATATCGCTATCCAGCGCCACCGGTGCATCATACGACTGGCGGTTTTCCATATCATCCGCCACCATGTCGTCGTGTTTATCCCCCATCAGGCCATTAATGGCGGCGAGGAAACGGGAAATCTGTAACGCCTCTTTATTTTCAGGATCAAGCGATCTTAAGGTGTCGTAATAAGAAACCTGCTGGCTGATGATTTTTCGCACATCATGAAATTCCCTGCCGGTTAGTCGCGGTTTGGCAATTATCTCTTTCAGGGCATGCATTTGCTTTTGCCGATAGGCAATAAAACCGCTTACGCTTTCTAACTGGCTATGGCGTAATGAATAGTTCACCAACGACCAGACCGGAGAGCTTAAATAAACCCGTAACAGGTTGCCGTAATACGACACAATATTTTTCTTACCGTTACGAAAGCCGTCCTGAAAACGCCCCAAAAAAACGGTCGTTTTGCCGAATAAAAATCCGGCCTGATGCTTTTTTAAATACAGCCGTTGCGCAAAACGCAGGTGCTTGTAGCGCGCTCGCATGTATTTAAATTGTTTGCGCTCATCAGCAGTCAGCTCATCGCCTTTGGCCTGTTTGCATATTAAACGCAGTAACTCCTGGCGATTGACGCCATTGAGCCAGAATTGCAGGCATAACGCGTAATTATCATGGATGATTTCGGTGGTACAACTTAGTGCGATAGTCGGCGGCAAACTGACCTGTGCATCAACGACATCATCTTCTTCAATCGCAACAAATAGACGCTCGCTCGCCTCAAGCGGGAAATATTTTCTCATCATCAGGATTTCTCTCCGGCTGCGTTATAAAGCAAGGAATGGCGCTGAAAAAATGCCTTTAAGGTCGGAATTAGCGAGAACACCACATCCAGACATTGCCCACCGAAGTAAGCAAATGCAGCCCCCAGCACGCCAAATAGATGACAGAACATGAACAGCAATACGATGTAGCCGATTGAGGCGATGGTTTGCGCCACGAGAAAAGCGCGCTGTTTTCCCGCCATCAATAGCAATGACTCCTGTGGGAAGCCCAGCATCGAAATCACAATTGCGCCCAGCATCACCTGAATCAGGTCATACGCTTCGAGATACTTAACGCCAAACACCAGCGAAATGAGCGGCTTGCCGACGATCAACACCGCGAGCGCCACCAGAATACCGATTCCGCCCGCCAGTAAACCGGACTTCACGCCTAACAACCACGGTCTGGTGGTGCACGGATCTAAACGCATCACCTCTGGGTAAAAACTTTTACCCAGTAAACCCGCTGGCGTTCCGGCGGCGTCGAAGAATGTCATGGCGATTTTAAATAACCCGGCGGCAGCGGGTCCTAACACGATCCCCACCAACACTGTGCTGCACGAATTACGCGCCGACCAGATGGAATGGGCAATGTTGGTTGACCAGACAAAACTCCACGCGCCTTTGATGTGTCGGGCAGACTCAAACAGATTCAATTTGAACGCGTTATGGATATTTCTGCGGCGTAATTCACGTGCGGCAAACCACCAGTACATGGTGCCGCCAACAAGATTCGAGGCGTACCAGGCAATAACAAAACCCGCAAAACCAAAGTCAAAATACCAGGCAACGACGCTCCCCGCTGCGCGCAGAAAAGGTTTCGTCGCCTGCTGTACAGCAATTAAGTCGAAGCGATCTACCGCACGCAGAATGCCGGTCGGCGTGGAGGAAGCCATTGAAGGAATGAGCGTGCAATACAGCGCTGCCAGCCAAAAGCTTTGGTCATCCAGACCTAATGAATGGGAAAGAAAAGGGAGTAAGGCAATGCCGCCGACAATCGCCACCGCGCCGCTGACGATATCCAGCGAGAAGGAAAATGAGACGACATTGCGAAATTGCTGCGGATTATTGTTGGTCAAGGCTGGCGTTCCGTACTGCACCACCAACTGCCATGTCTGAAACTTAATAAAATCGCTGATCGACTTGGCGTACGATTGCACAATCACCAGTACGCCAAACATGGCGGGCGTCATCCCTTTACCGGCACACGAGAGCGCCAACAGACCCAGCAAAGCGCTCACGACATTACTGGAGCCTAACCAGGCGCTATTGCGAATAATGGTGCGAAACGCGCCATCTGCAAACCAATGTTTGATGTTAAAACCCGCCAATTCAGCCTGACCTTATCGTTGATAGTAAAAAGTATCCCGCCAGCCTTAAGTTAAACTTCGGCGGTCAGAAACGATGGCAACCAGAGAAACCGCCTTCTGTGCCTGTTCCAGCACTTCGCTGTAGGGCGCTCTGGAATCAATCTCAAGAATTTTTGTGCCGTTATAGCCAATCGTCGACATGACGCCGATTTTGTCCTGCAGCTCGGCATAGTCATGGTCAGGCTTGCGGGAGATGGCAGTATCAATATCAATCCCCAAACGAATGATTAATTCAGGACGATACTGCGCCATTTGTTGGTATAACTGTCGCTCGCGCTGTGCCAGAAATTGGTTGATTTTCCCGGTCGCGCGCTCGACGCCAATCCCCGGTCCGTCATAATAAAAGCCCGAAATTTCAGCCTGCGGGAAGCGATCGCTGACCACCAGAACGCCACTTTGCGCCAGTCGCTGAACCTTGCGTAGATTCGCCATTCTTCGCAGCGAGAAGCAGTACATAATCACCGCCGCCCATAGCGCTGGAGATTTGGTTTTCATGCTTTGGGTTTTCGAGGATTTGGCCGCCAGTCGCCGTTCGAGCCAGACGCCAACCAACGGCAATCGTTTGATTTTGTCGCCGTCTTCGCCGGAGAGCAGCCCCAGATAGCGCCGCTCGGTTTGCCAGTGTTGTTGCAGCGATTTCACCAGGTCGGTGGTCAGTGTGGATTTACCGGTGCCATCACACCCGACCACCGCAATCAGCCCCGGAATGTAGTTGGGCTGCGGCGCGGTTGTACTATTAACAGTTTGTGTTTGTAGTGCATCCATTCGTTAAATCATCCCCTATCCATTTTGGTGATCAGGAAAGCGCGGCGTGAATTGCGCGTAGTGACGCTTGCATAATTTCATCGGCTGGTTGCCGACCATCCAGTTCAAGGATCTTTGCGCCATTGAATGTCAGTTGCGGCGTAACGGCGATTTTTTCCTGTAACGCCGCCAGTTGATGGTCAGGTTTACGCGAAAACGCGGTTTGTTCATCAATGCCAAGACGAATCAACAATACGGGCAAATAAGACGCCATCCATTGGTACAGCTTCAGCTCGCGCTGCCTTAACATTTTTATCCAGCCGTTACCGCCCGTGGTTTTTGCCAATTGCGGGCCATCAAAGCGAAAACCCGGCACTTCAACCTGCGGGTAGCGGTCGGTGATGAGCAGATAGCCTTGCTGGCTTTTACACAACATTTTGCGAAACTTGTACGCCCGCCAGCAGGAAAGCAGATAGATAACCAGCGCAGTAATATTGCCAGGCGGTGTTAAGGGCTTTTCGTGCACATGTGCCGCTTTACTTCGCAAATAACGCCCAAAAGGTGCGCCAATAACAGGGAGCTGTGAAATCCATTCGCCAATTCGCCCGGACGATTGCCCGAGATAAATGTGTTCTGTTGGCATTCTTGCTGCCAGTTCATTTACCAGGCTTGCCGTGAGGGTCGATTTACCTGAACCATCAAATCCTACAATGGCAATAACACGCACTGGCGTGGAATTAATTATTGACATATTACGTTGATTCACGAAAAACCCGGCAGCAAATAATGTATTGAATATTACGTGGTCCGTGCTCAGAATATCCGTTCAACCTTATTGTGACAATGGTTAATTGTGACATTGACCTGAATTACGCTTTCATAAAAACATATTAACCAAATAAATATTTTTAATGGATATTTAAATTAAAGGATATATTCATGCAGTCAATAACACCTCCATTAATTGCCGTTATTGGTAGCGATGGTTCAGGCAAGTCAACGGTGTGTGAACATCTCATTACCGTTGTCGAAAAATATGGTGCTGCCGAAAGAGTTCATTTAGGAAAACAAGCCGGAAATGTCGGTCGTGCAGTGACAAAATTACCGTTGATGGGAAAATCCTTACATAAAACAATTGAACGAAATCAGGTGAAAACAGCAAAAAAATTGCCAGGACCAGTTCCGGCGCTGGTAATTACAGCGTTTGTCGCCCGTCGCTTACTGCGCTTTCGTCATATGCTTGCCTGTCGTCGTCGCGGGTTAATTGTTCTAACCGACCGTTATCCTCAGGACCAAATTCCTGGCGCTTACGATGGTACAGTGTTCCCGCCTAACGTTGAAGGCGGCCGGTTTGTCTCATGGCTGGCAAGCCAGGAACGTAAAGCGTTTCACTGGATGGCGAGCCATAAACCTGATCTGGTCATCAAACTCAATGTCTCCCTGGACGTGGCCTGCGCGCGTAAGCCTGACCACAAAAGAGAATCGCTGGAAAGGAAGATAGCCATAACGCCACAGTTAACCTTTGGCGGTGCACAACTGGTTGATATCGATGCTAATCAGCCACTGGAAAAGGTGCTGGTTGATGCAGAAAAAGCGATTACGGATTTTATGACCGCGCGTGGTTATCACTAGTCAAAAATGGAAATGCCCGATCGCCAGGACCGGGCATTTTCAGGAAGATTAAATCAACTGCAATGCTATCCAGTACAACCCACCAGAAAGAAAAATCGCCGCCGGTAAAGTAAACACCCACGCCATCAGGATGCTGGTTACCGTTTTACGCTGTAACCCACCGCCGTCCACCACCATCGTCCCTGCTACCGCAGACGAGAGGACGTGTGTTGTGGAGACGGGCATCCCAATATAACTGGCAAGGCCGATAGACACTGCCGCCGTCATTTGTGCCGCCATGCCTTGCGCATACGTCATGCCGCGCTTACCAATCTTCTCACCGATGGTCATCGCTACACGACGCCAGCCAATCATGGTGCCAATGCCGAGCGCCAGAGCTACTGCCATGATGATCCACACCGGAGCGTACTCAATGGTGCTTAACATATCGCTGCGCAGTTTTTTCAGCAGGTTCTGGTCTTCTTTACTGACGCCTGGCAGTTTCGCCAGCTTCGCGGAGGTATCAGAGATGCACAGCATAATGCGGCGCAGCTGGCTGCGCTGACTCACGCTTAACGGCTCGTAACTTTCCATATTGCCTGGCAGCATCGTTTTAACGCGCGCAATCGCATCAAAGGTATTTGCCGGATGACAGTGAAACTCCGTTACTTGCGTGCCATCAGTCGATGCCGCAGGCAATGGAGGTTCCATCGCAATCAACTTCTGCGGCAGTTCAGGATGCTGTTGCAGGTAGTGTTCGAAGTTGGTGACGGCATCGCGGGTACGGGTAATTTCATAGCCGGACGCATTCATATTGACGACGAAACCAGCAGGGGCAATCCCCACCAGTACCAGCATCACCAGGCCGATCCCTTTCTGCCCGTCGTTAGCACCGTGCGAAAACGCCACGCCCGCAGCGGAAACAATCAGCGCAATACGCGTCCAGAATGGTGGCTTCCGTTTGCCTTTTTTCTTTTTGCGATCTTCCGGAATGCGGTGAATACGGTCACGCTTTTTCGTCCCGCTCCAGTAGCGGCGCAGCAGGAATATCAGGCCTCCCGCAATGACCAGGCCGACGATAGGGGAAACAATCAGCGAGGAGAAAATTTTGGTCACTTCACGCAGGTTTAACGCATCCATCACCGATGAGCCGGTTAACAGCGCGTTGGTTAAACCGATGCCGATAATCGCACCAATCAAGGTATGCGAACTGGAGGCCGGTAAACCAAAGAACCACGTTCCCAGGTTCCAGATAATCGCCGCCAGCAGCATGGAAAAGACCATCGCCAGGCCGTGAGTTGACCCCATATTCAGCAACAAATCGGTTGGCAACATATGGACAATGGCATAGGCAACACTAAGTCCGCCTAGCAATACGCCAAAAAAGTTAAAAAATGCCGCCATCACCACGGCAAGCTGTGGCTGCATGGCACGAGTATAAATAACGGTTGCCACCGCATTCGCCGTGTCATGAAAACCATTGATTGCTTCGTAGAACAACACAAATGCCAGAGCAAGTAATAACAAAAGCCCTGTGTATATATCAAGGCCAACAAATAAATTTAGCATATATTAGATTACGCCATTTTGAATTTACGAACGGACGCATTATCAGTGACTTTAACGGCGTGGGCAAAGTGAAATATCATTTTTTAACGATAAAAAGAGTGTTATTTCTTGTGTATCAGATAATAAGCATTCATTCAAAACCTTTAGAAATAATCAAAACACAGGTATTCCACTGGTTAATACATTCACATATGAAATGAATAAATATTGGAATATATAAATATTGAATATTTTGATTAATCCCTGCACTGATTATTCTTCATAATCAGTGCGGGGTTGCTACAACATGTATTACTCTTTCACCACAATTAACGGTTCAATATCACTCTCTTTTTTAATGACCAGTGATTCATCACCGCGCAAACACGTCCCACCGTAGTTGCCGCCAACGGTGAAGGTACATACCTGAATGTATTTACCGTCCACTTTCGGCAAACACCACAGTTGCTGATAGATGTTTTTCTGCTCGGCAAATTTACCGCTGGTTTTGTCCAGCACCTCTTCATGATGGCTGACGAGGTCGATGTTACTGCCACAGCGACCGGCGATCGGTTTCACTGCGTAACCTGTTTTTACCAGTTCATCATTAACAGTGAAATCGGTATCCAGCAGGTAACGATGGTGCGGGAACAGCGACCAGAGGATCGGCAGAATCGCTTTGTTGCCGGGGATCACTGTCCACAGAGGTTCAAAGACCAGCACTTCCGGGCGCAGCAATACGTCGATAAGACGCACTTCATTTTGCGGATGACCGGTACGGATCGGCACCGCAGCAAACTCACGGTCGCTAACTTCACGAATCTGATCAAACGCGGTTTCCCACGCCCAGGTTTTCCACACGCAGTTAACCAGTCGCCCTTCCCCATCAATCAGTTGCCCGGCAGCATCCCAGCCCAGTTCATCCAGCCCGCGCAAGATACGCGTTTCAAAGCCCGCCTGGTGCAGCGCCTGCTCCATAAACTGCGCGTGATAGTTTTCCTCGATATCTTTGTCCTGCATGATATGGACAAACGGACGTGCACGACTGTGTTTCCAGGCACCAGCCAGTTCGTTAATCAACCCTTCCGCCGGATTGAAGCCGTTGCCTTTATAGCCCTGCTCCGCCCAACGTTCGAGGATCAAGCCAGCTTCGGTATGACAGGAGGCGGAATCGGCGTTGTATTCGTAAACCTTCAGGCCACGCTCATCCATGCAGAAATCCATACGACCGGTGATCATATGGTGACGGCGACGCTGCCAGGAGAGACGCAAACGTGGCCAAAGGATTTTCGGAATGTCGAACAGCGCCAGCAGGTTGTCATCTTTCAGCACCTTGTCGGTGGCGTGAAGATACATCAGGTGCAGTTCGTTGGTGGCTTTAATCAGCTCCTGCTCGGCACTCTCGGTAATGGTGTAGTAATGATACGGATCCTGATTGATCACCTGACCGTTGGCCTGCACATAGGCGTTTTGTAGCGGATCTTTTTCATCCAGCCATTTACCGTCAAACTGACCTTTGTTTTCCAGGCGCGCTCCGCTGATTTTCAGCAGCTCGCCTGCAATTTCCGGCTGCGGTAAGCTGTATTCAGTATCTTCCGTCTGGATCATCCAGCCCAGAATGGTGGTGTCATCAAACGTGTCTTTAAGGGTATAGCAGCCGTTTTCGACCACCATCTCCAGCTCGCGTGTCCACTGTTGCCCTTGCGGTAACGGGGAATGAATCACGTTCTGTTCCGCAATACGGACTTTGTTGCCATGCAATTGGGTAATGATGGCGACATGGCCAGTGTCTTTAAATTCACCGCCTTTATCCCAGATAAGAAGCGCGCCCGCGACCGGTGCACGCGGCGAGCCATTAGGAAATGCCTGCAATGGCAGGATGTTGTCATTAACCACTTCACGCAGGAAGCGCAGCGAGAAAATCTCCCACGCCATACCCACGTCAGTGAAGACCACACCGTAATTCAGAAAGAGAAAACGGCGAGCAAATTCAACGCATTGCCATTTGTGGCCCATATATTCGTCGTCGATATAGCTACGGAATACGGCGTCATCTTCGTATTCCTGCGGATCGAGAGAACTGTAATCTGAAGAGTAGATTGCTACCCCACCTGGGGCGTAGCCCAATAATGTCCCGAACGGGGCATCCTGGCTGGTCGTTCCTTTGCTCATCACTTTACCTTTAACAATACAACCTAAGCAGTTGGCGTAATTGTTGTGCTCTGATTACCTGCTCAGCGACATTAACCGGACAGAGGTCAGACTAATCATACACCTCATCGCAGCGGCTGGCGCAAAGGGTTAAAAAATTCACATTCTGTACAGCAAGTGACCTGCTACACTGCTTCGACACTACCACTCAGAAGGCAACTCACTATGACAGACAATACTTATCAGCCCGCGAAAGTCTGGACGTGGGACAAATCCGCCGGCGGCGCGTTCGCCAATATCAATCGCCCGGTTTCTGGTCCGACGCATGAAAAAACGCTGCCCGTTGGCAAACACCCCTTACAACTCTATTCGCTGGGAACGCCGAACGGTCAGAAAGTAACGATTATGCTTGAGGAGCTGCTGGCGCTGGGCGTTACTGGCGCAGAGTACGATGCCTGGCTGATACGCATAGGCGATGGCGATCAATTCTCCAGCGGTTTTGTCGAAGTAAACCCAAACTCGAAGATCCCGGCGCTGCGCGATCATACGCATAATCCGCCGCTCCGCGTGTTTGAGTCTGGATCGATTCTGCTTTATCTGGCGGAGAAATTTGGCTACTTCCTGCCGCAGGATCTGGCAAAACGGACTGAAACGATGAACTGGCTGTTCTGGTTACAGGGCGCGGCACCGTTCCTCGGCGGTGGTTTTGGTCACTTTTACCATTACGCGCCGGTGAAAATTGAGTACGCCATCAACCGCTTTACCATGGAAGCCAAGCGCCTGCTCGACGTGCTGGATAAGCAACTGGCGCAGCACAAGTTTGTTGCGGGCGATGAGTACACCATTGCGGATATGGCGATCTGGCCGTGGTTTGGCAACGTGGTGTTAGGCGGCGTGTATGATGCCGCAGAGTTTCTTGATGCGGGAAGTTATAAACACGTACAACGCTGGGCGAAAGAAGTGGGCGAACGTCCGGCGGTGAAGCGTGGGCGTATTGTTAACCGCACCAACGGGCCGCTGAACGAGCAGTTGCATGAGCGCCATGACGCCAGTGATTTCGAGACGAATACGGAAGATAAGCGTCAGGGGTAAGTCGCAACATTGGCAGGCTTATCGCTATGTAGCCGGATAAAGCATTTACGCCGCATCCGGCTTTAATCATCACGCGCTGGTAATGTCGTAATCCATTTGGCGCAGTGCGTCTAATGTGGCTTTGGCTTCGTCTTCATCGATAATGCTCATGGCAAATCCGACGTGCACCAGTACCCACTGGCCCAGCAGATCGGCAGGGTTACCTTCACAAATCAGGGCGATATTCACGTCGCGCTTGATACCACATACTTCAACCTGCGCAAGCTGGTGAATATCTTCACCGACAGCCAGCACCTGGCCTGGAACGCCAATACACATTGTTAACTCCGGTTATTCAACTTCAATACTTTTGACGATTAGCGAATCGCCGGTATCGACACGCAACCGCTCGCCGTGACAGATCGGACACTGCGCATCGTGCTGATGAATCTCCACCACCTGGCTGCAATCCCAACACCAGGCCTGGGCGGGTTTATAGACGATATGTAAATCGCACCCTTGCGCTACCGTTCCGTGGCAGACAATTTCAAAACTAAAACGGACGGCGCTCTCCTCAACGCAGGAGAGTGCACCAATTTCCAGCCACACGGCGGTGACGCGCTTAACATCGTGCTGCTCCGCCTGCCGTTGGATAATTTCAACGGCGCTCTGGCAAAGCGACAACTCATGCATTTTCGCCACTCCTGCGGCCAAACAGCAGGGCGCGACGCCCTGCGTGTGGTACATCCGGATTGGTGACTGGCAGCGAAAGGATCATTCGTGCGCAGTCATCCGTCAGGCGTTGGCCCTCTTCAATCGACATGCTGTGCGAAAGCGGCGACATCAGCGAACAGGAGAGATATTGAGAAACACCGTCCAGTTCGCCAACGGTAAAGGTCATAGTGCCATACGGCACTTGCAGACCAATTTTTTCACTCACTTTGCGCAGCGGCCAGAGTTGATCCGGGCCGGGGAAGATAACCGCACTCAGCATCCACGGGGTGATCACACACCCCGTCCACTGACCTTCGAACAGCGTAAAGTCAGAAACATACACCGGCATTGAAGGATGCAGAAAAGAGAGATCGTGCATCGAACGCCGGGCAATTTCTTCAAACGCTGCCTGTACTTGCGCCTTCGGGGAGGTCTGGAAACCTGCTATCTCTTCAGTCATGAATCGCCTCCCGTGGGAGGGCTTCCACGCCTGATTCGCGCAGCGCAGCCAGAACCTGCTCAAGCGCAGGTTCAATCATTGCTTCAACCGTCGGCGTTAAGCCGATGTGTGGCTCCAGCGATTCCGGGATCACGCCGACCAGGGTCAGCTTTTTCGGAAACTCACCGGTGAAGCGCAGGGCCGACAATACGTCGGCCAGGCCAAGCTGATGCGGAGAGATTTTGTTGGTAAACAACGCCGGAACTTCTTCATCCCGCAGGATCATCATCGTTCCCGGCGCGCTCTTCTTCGACACAATAGCATCCGCAATGATCAGATGATCGCGATTTGCCATGTCGCCAAGCAGCTCCATTCCCGCCGTGCCGCCATCGAGGATCTCAACATAATCCGGCAGAATGTATCGTTGCTCTAACGCTTCGACAATCCGCACACCGATGGCTTCATCGGTCAGCAAAATATTGCCGACCCCTAAGACTAAAATACGCATTACAGAACCTTCACTGAAACCACTTCGTTGCCGTCAGCATCCACTACGTGTACCGCACAGGCCATGCACGGGTCGAAGGAGTGAATGGTACGCACCACTTCCAGCGGTTTATTCGGATCGGCAACCGGCGTACCCACCAGCGACTGCTCGTAAGGACCGACGTCATCATTGAAGTTACGCGGGCCAGAGTTCCAGGTTGATGGAACAACTGCCTGGTAGTTACTGATAATACCGTCTTTGATCACCATCCAGTGAGAGAGCATACCGCGCGGCGCTTCGAGGAAGCCAACACCTTTGAACTCACCCGTTGCCGGAATGTTCGGCTTCACAAAGGTGGTGTGATCGCCTTTGCCGATATTGGTGATCAGTGCACTGTATTGATTTTGCAGGATATCCTGCAATTCGCAGCAGTGAACGGTACGACCAATAATACGGCCCAGCGTGGAGTGCAGCTGCGCCACTTCCAGCGTGTTGCCAGTCAGTTTCTGATAAATCGCAACGATTTCATTCAGTTTGTTCTGGGTAGACTCGCGTCCTGCCGCCAGTTTCACCAGCATATTAGCCAGCGGACCCACTTCTACCGTTTTGCCGTAGAAAGTCGGTGATTTCACCCAGGAATATTTCCCGTCGTCAGACCAACCATCATAAGCCGGAATGGTGGTACCTTCCCACGGTGCCTGCGGCGCTTCGTCTTTATACCAGGAGTGCTTCGCGCTCTCCTGAATGCCTTTAATCAGGTATTCATCGGAGTGGGAAGTGATCGGGCGATACGAGGACAGATCCGCATTCTCAATGTAGCCGCCCGGGAACAGGAAGCTGCCGTTTTTGCTGTCGGTCGGGAATTCCGGCACGCTCAGGTAGTTCACCGCACCTTTACCACGCGTCAGCCATTCCGGGTAGAACGCGGCGATAACCGCGGTATCAACCTTATAAACCTGTTCAACAAAGTCGCTCAGCTTGTCGATGAAAGACTTGATGTACATCAGGCGCTCAAGGTTCAGCACGCCCAAACCGTCGAGGTTGATCGGGTTCGCGACACCACCTACCGCCAGGTTCTGAATATGCGGCGTTTTACCGCCCAGCAGCGCCACGACGCGGTTAGCGTCACGCTGGCACTCCAGCGCCTGCAGGTAGTGCGCTACCGCAATCAGGTTCACTTCTGGCGGCAGTTTCATCGCCGGGTGACCCCAGTAGCCATTGGCGAAAATCCCCAACTGACCGCTGGCAACCAGATCTTTGATCTTGTTCTGAACTTTGGTGAACTCTTCCGGGCTGTTCAGGTGCCAGGTCGAAACACCTTTCAGCATTTCGGAGGCTTTGGTTGGGTCAGCTTGCAGTGCAGAAGTGATGTCCACCCAGTCCAGCGCCGAAAGCTGATAGAAATGAACGATATGGTCATGCGTGGTGTGCGCAGCCAGAATGATGTTACGGATGTATTGCGCGTTAACCGGAACGTCGATATTCAGCGCACTTTCTGCCGCACGAACGGAAGACAGCGCGTGAGTGGTAGTACATACGCCACAGATACGTTGCACAATCATCCATGCATCGCGCGGATCGCGGTTTTTCACGATCTCTTCCATGCCGCGCCACATGGTACCGGAAGCCCATGCTTTCGAAACGACGCCATTTTCGATTTCGCAATCGATGCGTAAATGCCCCTCAATACGGGTTACCGGATCAATAGTAATTCTCTGGCTCATGCTTTGCTCGCCTCATGACGATTATGATCGTTTTGTTTTAAAGGAGGAAGTATCGGCAGTAGACGAATGAGTACGATGTAAGCGCAAATCTCAATAGCCACAAAACCAATAGAAATCAACAGTTCTTCCCAGGTCGGGAAGTAGGCGTAACCGCCGCCCGGGTTGAATGCCACCAGCGAATAGGTCAGACGCCAGGTTGCACAACCTAACAGCGCGCTCAGTGCTGACAGGAACAGCATGCGGGAATCATTACGCAGCTTCGCCACACGCAGAACGACCAGCGGGAAGAGCATCAGCAGGACTTCAATCCAGAACATCACGGAATAGAAGTCACCGGCAAACGCTAACGACAGCTTGTCGCGATAGATAAGCTCGCCAAAGCGCAGCACGATGAAAATCGCCAGCAACACACTGATGGTGTTGGTCAGCTTAACGAACAGACTCTTTTCATCCGGACCGTTGCCACGCAGACCCGCCTGCACCAACGAACCTTCAAAGATGACTATCGAGAAGCCCATGATGAACGCCGTCAGCAGCGAGAACAGCGGCAACATTTCATAGCTCTGCCACAACGGATGCACTTTGTAGCCCGCCGAGATCATCAGCGACCCCATTGAAGACTGGTGCATAGTTGGCAGTAGCGCACCGAGCGCGATGATGAAGAACATCACCTTGTTCAGACGCTGTAGCGACACCTTCCAGCCCAATCGTTCAAACAGTGCCGGAGCAAACTCCAGTGCCATCACGCCGATGTAGATGGTCATACAGACCGCCGTCTCGAACAGTACCGAGTTCACGTTGAAGTGACCCGGAATGTAGAAGTACGGCAGGTTCCAGTAGCGACCAACGTCGATAGTGATCGACAAGCCACCCAGTGAGTAACCAAACAGACTCGCCAACAGCGCCGGACGCACCAGCGGATGGTATTGCCCACGGTTAAAGACGTATACCGCCCACGCCAGCGCCCAGCCGCCACAGGCAAAGCCGGTGCCAATCAGCAGGTCAAACGCGATCCACACGCCCCACGGGAAGCCGCCGTTCAGGTCAGAGACAGAGCCCAGACCGAACACCAGACGCTTCACAATCAGGAGCATACAGATGACGATTAACGGTCCAAAAATCATAACCGGTTTACTGATGATTTTGCCGCCCAGCGGTTGTGGATCATGACTCATGATCGTCTCCTCCGTCGTGATGGTCGTTTTTGGTGTTGCGACGAACCAGCACGGTTAAGCCCGCCAGCACAGCCAGTGGTAGCATCATGCCTTTATACAGGGTGTGTTGAATATTTTCGGAACGCGCACCGGTAGAAAGATCGTCCAGTTTCGGCAGGTCGAGATTTTCATAAGGCACACCCGTCAGTACCAGAACCTGAGTACCGCCGCCCTCTTTCTCGCCGTACAGATGCGGATAATATTTCGGCACCGTGTGCAGGTAAGTGTCACCAGATTTCAGCGTCTGACGCGGATAGTGGTATTCGCTGCCAGGCTTCAGCGCCAGACGTTTTTTCGCCTCAGCCATCAGCTCTTCACGCGTACCAAAAATCACCGCGCCCGCCGGGCACACTTCTACGCAGCCAGGCAGACCGCCTTTATCGAGACGTTCCACACCTTTCTGGTTGCACAGCTCGCACTTATGCAGCGCACCAAACGGGTTGTTGTAGTCGTACTTCGGCACGTTGTATGGACAGGCGACCATGCAGTAACGGCAGCCAGTGCACACATCTTTGTCGTAATGGACAATGCCGGTTTTCGGATCTTTTTTCAGCGCAGAGACCGGACACACGGAGACACAGTTCGGATCGACGCAGTGCATACACTGTTTCTTAATGTACGCGTAGCCGTTCTCTTCCTGGTCTTTGTTGACACCCGTGCCGCTGGTCCACACCTGAATAATGTTATTGGTATACGGCGACAGTTTGTCGTTGTTCGACCAGGTCTGTTCCCCTTGCGGGTTACGTTCAGGGAAGTTGATATCCTGACACTTGGTGACGCAAGCCTGGCAGCCTACGCACAAGGTCGAGTCGTACAACATCCCCAGCGATCCCGGAATTGGCGGGCGGTTTTCAGCAGCCGCATGACTGACAGACGGCAGCGCGCCCGTCAGCAATGCCCCGCAGGAGGCTGCTTTAATAAAATTACGTCTGTTCACGGTTATTCTCCCCGTGAGTCAGCGTTATCTTTCTTTTGCTGACGACCCAGTTCACGCACCGCCATCACACTGACACCGGCAACCAGCCCAACCACACCGCCGAGCAAACCAATAGCGCCCGCAGAGACATTGCCGCCTTCTTTAGCGTTAACATCCGGTTTCTGTGAACGCGGAGTCTGGTTTTCGACGTTGGCAAGCTGATGGATGCCTTTATGGAAGCCGATACCTTCTTCGTTACAGCCATAGCACGGGTGACCAATCGCCACCGGCCACACGCCGCCAACGTCGCAGAATTGCAGCGTTGAGCAGTTGCCGTAAGTTTCTGGCCCTTTACAGCCGAGGTGGTACAGGCACCAGCCTTCACGGTGGCCTTCGTCGCCGAACTCTTTCGCAAAGCGACCAGCATCGAAGTGCGGGCGACGTTCACAGTGTTCGTGAATCAGACGACCGTAGGCGAAAGTCGGACGGTTTTTATCATCCAGCTTCGGTGGTTTGCCGTAAGTGATGATGTGCGCAACGGTCGCGAGGAAGTTGTGCGGGTTCGGCGGGCAGCCAGGAATGTTGATTACAGTTTTGCCTGGCAGAACTTCTTGCAGGCTGACTGCGCCAGTTGGGTTAACTCCAGCTGCGGCAACACCGCCCCACGCAGAGCAGGAACCGATAGCGATAATGGCTGCTGCGCCTTCCGCCGCTTTGCGGATGTGATCCACAATCGGCTCACCGGCAACCATGCAATAAATACCGTTATCTTTTAATGGGATGGAACCATCCACCACTAACACATACTGCCCTTTGTACTTCTCGAGAGCGTTATGTTTGTTCTCTTCGACCTGATGACCGAAGGCGGCGGAAAGCACTTCGTGATACTCCAGAGAGATAGTCTCCAGCACGAGGTTTTCTACCGTTGGATGCGTTGCACGAAGCAGAGATTCAGTACAACCGGTACACTCCTGCGCGCCAATCCAGATAACTGGCGGACGCTGCGGGTTAGTAACCGATTCGGCCATCTCTGCAGCGGCTTTGCTACTTAACCCCATGGTGGCGGCTAATGCTGCACAAAGCTTCATGAAATCACGACGGTTAATGCCGTGAGAATGGATGAGGGTGTTATCTCCAGTCATTTATAGTTATTCCGTTGCGAAGACCTGGCATATATTTTGCCTCAATCGCAAAATCAATAATGCGATCGATGCGCCATTTACCACACATTTATTATGGTTATCGATATCATGATACTGCGGCGGGGCGCTAAAACGAAGGGAAGAAGCATTAGTGTAATTAATTAAAGCAAGATAATACGTATGTTTGATCAATTTTCGAGGCGATAACCGGCCATAAAAAAGCGCAACGTAGAACAGGAATTATTCTCACGAAAGAAATCCATTACCATCTCTTTATCCAGTCCATAGCGGCGCGTCAGAATACCCGCTTCCCAAGCGCTAAGCTGGCGATCTCCGGTCTTTTCGTACATCCGGTGTGAGTAGCCTAATACAAAACCGCGTTTATACTCGACACAGTATTTTGTCACATTAACCGCACTGTCGGCATGCGTTGCTTTTAATCCCGCCATTAAGCCTTTACCAAAATGGTTATTCATCGTTCACCTCATTCGCTATATATTGTCATATATAGCGATATTTTAGGCAAAGAACGACTTCTGCGCACGCTATTTTTTCATGCTTGTTTAAGACGTAATCCCGTAAGAGATAAACCTATCAGGAGAGATATTTATCGAACCATTTCAGCGTTCTTTGCCAGGCAAGATCGGCGGCTGATTTGTCATAACGGGGCGTGGAATCATTATGGAATCCGTGATTAACCCCCGGATAGATATACGCCTCATAGACCTTATTATTGGCTTTCAACGCCGCCTCGTAAGCAGGCCAGCCCTCGTTGATTCGGGTGTCCAGTTCCGCGTAGTGGAGTAGTAAAGGCGCTTCAATCTTCGCCACATCGGCGGTGGGTGCCTGTCGACCATAAAACGGCACCGCGCAGGCCAGTTCCGGATACGCGACAGCCGCCGCGTTCGATACGCCACCGCCATAGCAAAATCCGGTAATACCCACTTTGCCTGTCGCTTGCGGATAGCGTTGCATAAACTCAATTGCGGCAAAGAAATCATTCATCAGTTTGGTTGGATCAACCTGCTGTTGCAGCTCACGACCTTTATCATCATTTCCCGGATAACCTCCAACGGAACTTAAGCCGTCAGGTGCCAGGGCGATATACCCCGCCTTCGCCACTCGCCGTGCCACATCTTCGATATACGGATTCAGTCCACGATTCTCATGCACCACCACCACGGCTGGCGTTTTGCCGCTCATCTTTGCGGGCTTCACCAGATAACCCCGTACCTCGCCGTGACCATTTGGCGAAGAATACGTGATGTACTCAGCAACAATTTCCGGGTCGGTAAACTCTACCTGAGTCGCCAGCGCATAATTTGGCTTGAGCAAATCAAACAACGCTAATGCCGTCATCCCGCCTACCGCATACTTCGCCGCAAGGTTGAGGAACTCACGTTTCGAGATTTTCCCGTGAGCGTAATAGTCGTAGTAATCCAGCAACTCTTGTGGGAAATCTTTGGCGGTTAAACGCGGCATCATTGCACTCCTCAGTTGGTGTTTTTTTAAGCAAAGCATAAGCACGTGTTTTTGCCCAGTTTTTCGTCACTCTGTGAGCCAGACTACGGGATACGCGCTGATGAATCGCTAAACTAGAAACATTGTTTCGAAATTGAATGGTGGAAAGGAGAGGTCATGGTCTGGTTAGCGAATCCCGAGCGTTACGGGCAGATGCAGTACCGTTATTGCGGAAAAAGCGGTTTACGCCTGCCCGCGTTATCGCTCGGTTTATGGCACAATTTCGGTCACGTTAACGCGCTGGAATCACAGCGTGCGATCCTGCGTAAAGCGTTTGATTTAGGCATTACGCACTTTGATTTAGCCAACAATTACGGGCCGCCTCCAGGAAGCGCAGAAGAGAACTTTGGTCGCCTGCTGCGGGAGGATTTTGCCGCTTATCGCGATGAACTGATTATCTCTACCAAGGCTGGATACGATATGTGGCCCGGCCCTTACGGCTCTGGCGGTTCACGTAAATATCTGCTCGCCAGCCTCGACCAAAGCCTGAACCGTATGGGGCTTGAGTATGTCGATATCTTTTACTCTCATCGCGTCGATGAAAATACGCCGATGGAAGAAACCGCCTCTGCGCTGGCTCATGCGGTACAAAGCGGTAAGGCGCTGTATGTCGGGATCTCCTCTTACTCGCCAGAGCGGACGCAAAAAATGGTCGAGTTGCTGCGCGAGTGGAAAATTCCGCTGTTAATTCATCAACCTTCGTACAATTTACTGAACCGCTGGGTGGATAAAAGCGGCCTGCTGGATACCCTGCAAAATAACGGCGTGGGCTGCATTGCCTTTACTCCTCTGGCTCAGGGATTGCTGACCGGAAAATATCTCAACGGTATTCCGCAAGATTCACGGATGCATCGTGAAGGGAATAAAGTTCGTGGTCTGACGCCGAAAATGCTCACCGAAGCCAACCTCAACAGCCTGCGCTTATTGAATGAAATGGCACAGCAGCGTGGACAATCAATGGCGCAAATGGCGTTAAGCTGGTTGCTGAAAGATGAGCGAGTGACGTCGGTATTGATTGGTGCCAGCCGCGCGGAGCAACTTGAGGAGAACGTGCAGGCGCTGAATAATCTGACATTTAGCACCGAGGAGCTGGCGCAGATTGATCAGCATATCGCCGATGGCGAGCTGAATCTGTGGCAGGCGTCTTCCGATAAATGACCTGTTAATAACGGGCGCGAGAACCGCGCCCGAATCAGATCAGTGATTATGACGAGTCAGTCGGTCAAGATAGCCCATCACAAATGCAGAGAGCACAAACGTCAGATGGATAATGACGTACCACATCAGTTTGTTATCCGGGACATTTTTCGCATCCATAAAGACGCGCAGTAAGTGAATGGAAGAAATTGCCACAATCGACGCTGCTACTTTGTTTTTCAGCGACGTTGCATCCATTTTCCCCAGCCAGTTCAGCTTCTCTTTGTTCTCGGAGATATCCAGTTGTGAGACGAAATTCTCATAACCGGAAAACATCACCATCACCAGCAAACCGCCAACCAGTGTCATATCCACCAGCGACAGCAACACGAGGATCAAATCTGATTCCGCCATCGAGAAGATATTCGGCAGTACGTGAATAATCTCCTGGAAGAACTTCAGCGCCAGGGCAACTAACGCCAGCGAAAGGCCAAAGTACACGGGGGCAAGCAGCCAGCGAGAAGCATACATTGCATTTTCAAGAAAACGTTCCATACATTCCTGTCGTGTAGTTAAAACGGGCAACAGTATATCGCAATTGAGTAAACAGCGCGCAACAGCAAATCAACATATACGTTAAACCTTTGTCGCATGATGCTGAGGTTTAGGGATTTTCCTGGTTCCCTTATCAACGCATCGAGAGCGTCTACCCTTAAAGGACGTTGAACCTGAAGGGAGAAAAACGATGTCTCATTTAAAAGACCCGACCACGCAGTATTACACTGGTGAATATCCCAAACAGAAACAACCGACGCCAGGCATCCAGGCGAAGATGACACCGGTACCGGATTGCGGCGAGAAAACCTATGTTGGTAGCGGTCGCCTGAAGGATCGTAAAGCACTGGTGACAGGGGGCGATTCCGGAATCGGTCGCGCTGCCGCCATCGCTTACGCGCGTGAAGGGGCTGACGTGGCGATCAGTTATCTTCCCGTGGAAGAAGAAGACGCTCAGGATGTGAAAAAGATCATTGAAGAATGCGGACGCAAAGCCGTTCTGCTGCCAGGCGATTTAAGCGATGAGAAATTTGCCCGTTCGCTGGTTCACGAAGCGCATAAGGCCTTAGGCGGGCTGGATATTATGGCGCTGGTCGCCGGGAAACAGGTTGCCATTCCTGATATTGCAGACCTCACCAGCGAACAGTTTCAAAAGACCTTTGCCATTAACGTTTTCGCGCTGTTCTGGCTAACCCAGGAAGCGATCCCCCTGCTACCGAAAGGTGCAAGTATTATCACCACTTCGTCAATCCAGGCATACCAGCCAAGCCCGCATTTACTGGACTATGCGGCTACGAAGGCGGCAATTCTGAACTACAGCCGTGGCCTGGCAAAACAGGTCGCAGAGAAAGGTATTCGGGTGAATATTGTTGCGCCAGGCCCGATCTGGACAGCACTGCAAATTTCCGGCGGGCAAACGCAGGATAAGATCCCGCAGTTTGGTCAGAAAACGCCGATGAAGCGTGCGGGGCAACCGGCGGAACTGGCCCCTATATATGTTTATCTGGCAAGTCAGGAGTCGAGCTACGTCACCGCAGAAGTGCATGGCGTGTGCGGAGGCGAGCATTTAGGCTAAAAAAATGCCCGGTTGTGAAAAGCAACCGGGCATCATTTTTATTTCGCTTTGGCAGTTTCTTCGCCGACCAGACCTATCTTCAGGTAACCCGCCTGATGCAGCGTATCCATTACCTTCATCAACGTCTCGTAATCGACGGTTTTATCCGCTCGGAAGAAGATGGTGGTGTCTTTCTTGCCTTCGGTTAACGCATTCAACGCCGTAATCATTGTTTCATCGGTGACCGGATCGTTACCGATAAACATCGAGTTGTCTGCCTTCACCGACAGATAAACCGGTTTTTCCGGGCGCGGCTGCGGCGTGCTGGTAGAAGCAGGCAAGTTCACCTTCACATCTACCGTCGCTAACGGTGCCGCCACCATAAAGATAATCAGCAGAACCAACATCACGTCGATAAACGGCGTCACGTTGATATCATGCATTTCGCCGTTATCGTCGAGGTTTTCGTTAAGATGCATTGCCATCGGACATTATCCTGCGCGTAATTTTTGTGCGACACGAACCGGATGTGCAGCGGCGCTGGCTTCCAGATCCAGGTCACGGCTTTGCAACAACAATACCTGCGCTGCAACATCACCCAGCATCGCTTTAAAGCCGCCAATCTGGCGTGCAAATACGTTATAGATAACGACCGCCGGAATCGCTGCCACGAGGCCGATTGCCGTTGCTAACAGAGCTTCTGCGATACCCGGCGCAACGACTGCCAGGTTAGTGGTCTGCGTTTGCGCGATACCAATAAAGCTGTTCATGATGCCCCAGACCGTACCAAACAGACCAACGAACGGCGAAATCGCGCCGATGGTTGCCAGATAGCCGTTACCTCGGCCCATTTGACGACCTACTGCGGCGACCCGACGCTCCAGACGGAAGCTGGTACGTTCTTTAATACCTTCGTTATCGTCGCTGCCTTCTGACAGTTCCAGCTCATTCTGCGCTTCATTGAGCAAATGCAGGCTTAAGCTTTTGCTACCAAAATCAGCGGCGATATCGTTGGCCTGGTTTAAGGAACGCGCTTCAGCCAGCAGTTGCTGCTCGCGCTTAAGGCGACGCTTCTGATTGAAGAACTCTACGCTCTTACTGAAGAAGATTGCCCAGGTGACTACGGAGGCCAAAATAAGCCCAATCATCACGCACTTAACGACAATATCGGCGTGCTGATACATACCCCAGACGGAAAGGTCCGTCTGCATTAAATTATTACCCACTGTGTATCTCCAGGACGCAAGTCACAAAATCTGCGCATAATAATATCAAAACGACGTCGAATTGATAGTCGTTCTCATTACTATTTGCATACTGCCGTACCTTTGCTTTCTTTTCCTTGCGTTTACGCAGTAAAAAAGTCACCAGCACGCCATTTGCGAAAATTTTCTGCTTTATGCCAATTCTTCAGGATGCGCCCGCGAATATTCATGCTAGTTTAGACATCCAGACGTATAAAAACAGGAATCCCGACATGGCGGACAAAAAGCTTGATACTCAACTGGTGAATGCAGGACGCAGCAAAAAATACACTCTCGGCGCGGTAAATAGCGTGATTCAGCGCGCTTCTTCGCTGGTCTTTGACAGTGTGGAAGCCAAAAAGCACGCGACACGCAATCGCGCCAATGGCGAGTTGTTCTATGGGCGGCGCGGAACGTTAACCCATTTTTCCTTACAACAAGCGATGTGTGAACTGGAAGGTGGCGCAGGCTGCGCGCTATTTCCCTGCGGGGCGGCGGCGGTTGCTAATTCGATTCTTGCTTTTGTCGAACAGGGCGATCATGTGTTGATGACCAACACCGCCTATGAACCGAGTCAGGATTTCTGTAGCAAAATCCTCAGCAAACTGGGCGTAACGACATCGTGGTTTGATCCACTGATTGGTGCCGATATCGTTAAGCATCTGCAGCCAAACACTAAAATCGTGTTTCTGGAATCCCCAGGCTCCATCACCATGGAAATCCACGACGTTCCGGCGATTGTTGCCGCCGTGCGCAATGTGGTGCCGGATGCCATCATTATGATCGATAACACCTGGGCGGCCGGTGTGCTGTTTAAGGCGCTGGATTTTGGCATCGATGTTTCCATTCAGGCCGCTACCAAATATCTGGTGGGGCATTCAGATGCGATGATTGGCACTGCCGTGTGCAATGCCCGTTGCTGGGAGCAGCTGCGGGAGAATGCCTATCTGATGGGCCAGATGGTCGATGCCGATACCGCCTATATAACCAGCCGTGGCCTGCGCACTTTGGGTGTTCGCCTGCGTCAACATCATGAAAGCAGTCTGAAAGTGGCTGAATGGCTGGCAGAACATCCGCAAGTAGCGCGAGTTAACCACCCTGCTCTGCCTGGCAGTAAAGGCCACGAATTCTGGAAACGAGACTTTACAGGTAGCAGCGGGCTATTTTCCTTTGTGCTTAAGAAAAAACTCAATGATGAAGAGCTGGCGAACTATCTGGATAACTTCAGTTTATTCAGCATGGCCTACTCGTGGGGCGGGTATGAATCGTTGATCCTGGCAAATCAACCAGAACATATCGCCGCCATTCGCCCACAAGGCGAGATCGATTTTAGCGGGACCTTGATTCGCCTGCATATTGGTCTGGAAGATGTCGACGATCTGATTGCCGATCTGGACGCCGGTTTTGCGCGAATTGTATAACATTGCCACTTTTGGACAATTTTGCAGACATTTTATTGTGAAAAGTCTTAAATTGTTGCGTCCGGGATCAAGGCGTCCCGGACGAATCAGGAGTACAATAGGCAGATAAAGGCTTAAACGCTGTTCCACAGGAAAGTCCATGGCTGTTATTCAAGATATCATCGCTGCGCTCTGGCAACACGACTTTGCCGCGCTGGCGGATCCTCATATTGTTAGCGTTGTTTACTTTGTCATGTTTGCCACGCTGTTTTTAGAAAACGGCCTGCTGCCCGCCTCATTTTTGCCAGGCGACAGCTTGTTGATATTGGCTGGCGCATTGATTGCCCAGGGGGTTATGGATTTTCTGCCTACGATTGCGATTCTGACCGCCGCAGCAAGTCTGGGCTGCTGGTTAAGTTATATTCAGGGGCGCTGGTTAGGGAATACCAAAACGGTGAAAGGCTGGCTGGCACAGCTTCCTGCTAAATATCACCAGCGCGCCACCTGCATGTTTGACCGCCACGGTCTGCTGGCGCTGCTGGCTGGACGTTTTCTTGCATTTGTCCGTACGTTGCTGCCAACCATGGCGGGAATTTCCGGTCTGCCAAACCGCCGCTTCCAGTTTTTCAACTGGTTAAGTGGATTGCTGTGGGTCAGCGTGGTAACCAGTTTCGGCTATGCATTAAGTATGATTCCGTTCGTTAAACGCCATGAAGATCAGGTAATGACGTTCCTGATGATCCTGCCAATTGCCTTGTTAACCGCTGGCTTGTTAGGCACGCTGTTTGTGGTGATTAAAAAAAAATACTGTAACGCCTGACGATTTTCCCCGTTCCCGGTTGCTGTACCGGGAACGTATTTAATTCCCCTGCATCGCCCGCATTCTTGCCGCATCTTCCCCCGGCGTCACACCAAAGTAACGTTTAAACTCACGGCTAAATTGCGATGCGCTTTCGTAACCGACGCGCATCGCTGCCGCACTGGCTTTCATGCCGTCGTGGATAATCATCATCCGCGCCTTATGCAGACGGTAATTCTTCAAATACTGCAACGGCGAGGTGCTAGTGACAGACTTAAAATTATGGTGGAACGCCGATACGCTCATGTTGGCTTCTGCCGCCAGTTGCTCGACGCTCAGGTTTTCGGTGTATTTATTCTCAATCCGTTTCAGCACGCGGCTAATCAGGCTGAAGTGAGTCTGGCGACTGACCAGCGCCAGTAACGCGCCGCCGCAAGGTCCGATCAGCACGTAGTACAGAATTTCACGGATGATCTGTTTGCCGAGAATACGCGCATCCAGTGGTCGCTCCATCACGTCGAGTAACCGCTCCGCCGCGCATAAAATCTCTTCTGATAACGTGGCGGAGTTAATCCCGCTGGCTGCCATCGACGGCTGGAAATGCTCATCTTCGCCAATGTCCATCAACAGTTCCTGTAACTGCAAAATATCGACATTGAGACGCAACCCTGCCAGCGGCACCTCTGACGTGGCATAGGTTTCGCACTCAAACGGCAACGGCACCGTCAGCAGCAGGTATTCATTGGCATCATAACGAAACACGCGTTCATTGATATAACCGATTTTATGCCCGGAAAAGAGAATTATGATGCCAGGCTCGTACATTACCGGTGTACGTGCGAAAGGCGTCTCGCCATACAACAAACGCACATCGGGCAACAGCTCTGACAAACCATTTTCTTTATTTTTCAGTTTATTAACTTTATCCGCCAGCAAGCGGCAAATCTCTTCACGTTTCATATCGCGTAATTTCTTAGGAATAATGCGGCAATTTGATTGTGCGCAATTTTGTAGCATTTCTCCAGCACTCTGGAGAAATAGGCAAGACATTGGCAGAAATGAGCATTGAGAGCCAGGGCGCTGGCGATCACAATGAAAAACATCAGGCAGATCGTTCTCTGCCCTCATATTGGCCCAGCAAAGGGAGCAAGTAATGAACAACTTTAATCTGCACACCCCAACCCGCATTCTGTTTGGTAAAGGCGCAATCGCTGGTTTACGCGAACAAATTCCTCACGATGCTCGCGTATTGATTACCTACGGCGGCGGTAGCGTGAAAAAAACCGGCGTTCTCGATCAAGTTCTGGATGCCCTGAAAGGCATGGACGTGCTGGAATTTGGCGGTATTGAGCCAAACCCGGCTTATGAAACGCTGATGAACGCCGTGAAACTGGTTCGCGAACAAAAAGTGACTTTCCTGCTGGCGGTTGGCGGCGGTTCTGTACTGGACGGCACCAAATTTATCGCCGCAGCGGCTAACTATCCGGAAAATATCGATCCGTGGCACATTCTGCAAACGGGCGGTAAAGAAATTAAAAGCGCCATCCCGATGGGCTGTGTGCTGACGCTGCCAGCAACCGGTTCAGAATCCAACGCAGGCGCGGTGATCTCCCGTAAAACCACAGGCGACAAGCAGGCATTCCATTCTGCCCATGTTCAACCCGTATTTGCCGTGCTCGATCCGGTTTATACCTACACTCTGCCGCCGCGTCAGGTGGCTAACGGTGTAGTGGATGCCTTTGTGCACACCGTGGAACAGTATGTTACCAAACCGGTTGATGCCAAAATTCAGGACCGTTTCGCAGAAGGCATTTTGTTGACGCTGATCGAAGATGGTCCGAAAGCCCTGAAAGAGCCAGAAAACTACGATGTGCGCGCCAACGTTATGTGGGCGGCGACTCAGGCGCTGAACGGTTTGATCGGCGCTGGCGTACCGCAGGACTGGGCAACGCATATGCTGGGCCACGAACTGACTGCGATGCACGGTCTCGATCACGCACAAACACTGGCTATCGTCCTGCCTGCACTGTGGAATGAAAAACGCGATACCAAGCGCGCTAAGCTGCTGCAATATGCTGAACGCGTCTGGAACATCACAGAAGGTTCCGACGATGAGCGTATTGACGCCGCGATTGCCGCAACCCGCAATTTCTTTGAGCAATTAGGCGTGCCGACCCACCTCTCCGACTACGGTCTGGACGGCAGCTCCATCCCGGCTTTGTTGAAAAAACTGGAAGAGCACGGTATGACCCAACTGGGCGAAAATCATGACATTACGCTGGATGTCAGCCGCCGCATATACGAAGCCGCCCGCTAAGCTTTTTACGCCTCAAACTTTCGTTTTCGGGCATTTCGTCCAGACTTAAGTTCACAACACCTCACCGGAGCCAGCTCCGGTGAGTTCATATAAAGGAGGAACGTATGGCTAATCCAACCGTTATTAAGCTACAGGATGGCAATGTCATGCCCCAGTTGGGACTGGGCGTCTGGCAAGCAAGTAATGAGGAAGTAATCACCGCCATTCAAAAAGCGTTAGAAGTGGGTTATCGCTCGATTGATACCGCCGCGGCCTATAAGAACGAAGAAGGTGTCGGCAAAGCCCTGAAAAATGCCTCAGTCAACAGAGAAGAACTGTTCATCACCACTAAGCTGTGGAACGACGACCACAAGCGCCCCCGCGAAGCCCTGCTCGACAGCCTGAAAAAACTCCAGCTTGATTATATCGACCTCTACTTAATGCACTGGCCCGTTCCCGCTATCGACCATTATGTCGAAGCATGGAAAGGCATGATCGAATTGCAAAAAGAGGGATTAATCAAAAGCATCGGCGTGTGCAACTTCCAGATCCATCACCTGCAACGCCTGATTGATGAAACTGGCGTGACGCCTGTTATTAATCAGATCGAACTTCACCCGCTGATGCAACAACGCCAGCTACATGCCTGGAACGCGACACACAAAATCCAGACCGAATCCTGGAGCCCATTAGCGCAAGGAGGGAAAGGCGTTTTCGATCAGAAAGTCATTCGCGATCTGGCAGATAAATACGGCAAAACCCCGGCGCAGATTGTTATCCGCTGGCATCTGGATAGCGGCCTGGTGGTGATCCCGAAATCGGTCACACCTTCACGCATTGTCGAAAACTTTGATGTCTGGGATTTCCGTCTCGACAAAGACGAACTCGGCGAAATTGCAAAACTCGATCAGGGCAAGCGTCTCGGTCCCGATCCTGACCAGTTTGGCGGCTAACGTGCAAATTCTCCCGGTGGCGGTAATGTTCCGCTACCGGACTTTTCAGAAATCATTTATTCCCCTCGCGTCCTGCCCATTGTTACTCTTCCTTGTTCAGGAATGCCAAATATAAGGACATCATCATGCAGAGCCGGAAGCTCTTAAAGGAACAACTCATCTACACCCGGGATAAACGCAACGGAGAGGTGAAAAACAGATGAAAATAATACTTCTGTTTTTAGCAGCCCTGGCAAGTTTTACCGTACACGCGCAGCCTCCTTCACAGACCGTAGAACAAACAGTCCGGCAGATTTATCAGAACTATAAATCAGATGCCAGTACGCCTTATTTCGGTGAAACCGGAGAGCGGGCGATAACTTCAGCGCGTATTCAACAGGCGCTTACCCTGAACGACAATCTTACACTACCGGGCAATATTGGCTGGCTGGATTATGATCCGGTTTGTGATTGTCAGGATTTTGGCGATCTGGTGTTAGAAAGCGTAGCGATAACCCAACCTGACGCCGATCATGCCGATGCCGTTGTGCGCTTCCGTATCTTTAAAGACGATAAAGAAAAGACCACGCAGACACTGAAAATGGTGGCGGAAAATGGTCGTTGGGTCATTGACGATATTGTCAGCAATCATGGCAGCGTATTACAAGCAGTTAATAGCGAGAATGAAAAAACGCTGGCCGCTATAGCTTCGTTGCAAAAAGAACAGCCGGAAGCCTTTGTTGCCGAACTCTTTGAACATATTGCTGATTATAGCTGGCCGTGGACGTGGGTGGTTTCCGACTCTTACCGCCAGGCGGTCAATGCCTTCTATAAAACCACCTTCAAAACGGCCAACAATCCCGATGAAGATATGCAAATAGAACGGCAATTTATTTACGACAATCCGATCTGTTTTGGCGAAGAGTCGCTATTTTCACGCGTTGATGAAATCCGTGTCCTGGAGAAAACCGCCGATTCCGCCCGCATTCATGTTCGTTTTACGCTGACCAATGGCAACAACGAAGAGCAAGAACTGGTTTTACAGCGGCGCGAAGGTAAGTGGGAAATCGCTGATTTTATCCGCCCGAACAGCGGCAGCCTACTTAAGCAAATTGAGGCAAAAACCGCCGCCAGATTAAAGCAATGAGCTGAATTAAATAACAATTAGCCGGAACAATAAATAAAAGGGAACACTATATGAAAACGATTTTCACCGTGGGAGCTGTTGTTCTGGCAACCTGCTTGCTCAGTGGCTGCGTCAATAAGCAAAAGGTCAATCAGCTGGCGAGCAATGTGCAAACATTAAATGCCAAAATCGCCCGGCTTGAGCAGGATATGAAAGCATTACGCCCACAAATCTATGCTGCCAAATCCGACGCTAACAGAGCCAATACGCGTCTTGATGCTCAGGACTATTTTGATTGCCTGCGCTGCTTGCGTATGTACGCAGAATGATAAAAAAATCCCCGGTAGCGTGTCAGTTGCCGGGGATATTTTTTAACGTCCAACCGCCGCTTTAGGCCGTTTCTTCGCACCAGCATTCACCGGACGAGATTGCGTAGACGACGCTTTTTTTGCCGTAGCAGGCGTCTGACGCTGGGTCGCCATCGGCGTATGTTTAGTCAACGCCGGACGGGTATTGCGGTTCTGGCGACGAGCCTCACGCATCTCTTCAATGGTTGGCGCAGGCACTAAGCAATCGCGACGGCTGCCAATCAGATGCTTTTTGCCCATCGCTTCCAGCGCCTGGCGGATTAACGGCCAGTTTGCCGGATCGTGGTAACGCAACAACGCTTTATGCAGGCGACGCTGCTTGTCGCCCTTCGGTACAAAGACGTCTTCACTTTTATAACCAATCTTCGCCAGCGGGTTTTTGCCGGTGTAATACATAGTGGTCGAGTTAGCCAGCGGCGACGGGTAGAAGTTCTGTACCTGGTCGAGGCGGAAGCGGTGCTTTTTCAGCCACAGCGCCAGATTCACCATATCTTCATCGCGCGTACCGGGGTGTGCCGAGATGAAATAGGGGATCAAATACTGCTCTTTACCTGCCTGTTTCGAGTAGGTATCGAACAACTCTTTAAAGCGGTCATAGCTGCCCATGCCCGGCTTCATCATCTTCGACAACGGCCCTTCTTCGGTATGTTCCGGGGCAATCTTCAGATAACCGCCGACGTGATGGGTCGCCAGTTCTTTGATATAGCGCGGATCTTCCACGGCGATGTCATAACGCACACCAGAGGCAATCAGGATCTTTTTAATGCCTTTCAGATCACGCGCACGGCGATAGAGGTTGATCGTCGGTTCGTGGTTAGTGTCCATGTGCGGACAAATATCCGGATAAACGCACGACAAACGACGGCAGGTTTGCTCAGCGCGTGGCGATTTGCAGCGCAACATATACATGTTGGCAGTTGGCCCACCGAGATCGGAAATTACGCCCGTAAAACCTGGAACGGTGTCGCGGATCGCTTCGATCTCATTAATGATCGAATCTTCCGAACGGCTCTGAATAATGCGCCCTTCATGCTCGGTGATAGAACAGAAAGAGCAGCCGCCAAAGCAGCCACGCATAATGTTGACCGAGAAACGAATCATTTCGTAAGCCGGAATACGGGCATTACCGTAAGCCGGATGCGGCACGCGCTTGTATGGCAGCGCAAAAACGCTGTCCATCTCTTCGGTAGAGAGCGGAATAGCAGGCGGGTTGATCCACACATAGCGGTCGCCATGTTTTTGCATCAATGCGCGGGCGCAGCCTGGGTTAGTTTCGTGGTGCAGAATACGCGAAGCATGGGCGTACAGGACTTTATCGCCCTTCACTTTCTCGAAAGAAGGCAGCAACACATAGGTTTTTTCCCACGGTTTCGGGCGCGGCGGCTGCACGGTTACGGCTTTGGCTTCCTGCTTTTTCGGGGCCACCGGTTTGTTATCCGCACAGGGCAAATCTTCGCCATACGGATGCGGGATCGGGTCGATTTTCCCAGGGGTATCAAGACGAGTAGAATCCACACCGCTCCAGCCTGGCAACGCCTCTTTTACGATAATCGCGGTATTACGCACATCGCGGATTTCACTAATCGGCTCGCCCATCGCCAGACGATGCGCCACTTCCACCAGCGGACGCTCACCGTTACCGAACATCAGCATGTCGGCTTTCGAATCCACCAGCACGGAACGGCGCACGGTATCCGACCAGTAATCATAGTGCGCGGTACGGCGCAGGCTGGCCTCAATACCGCCGAGGATCACCGGCACATCTTTCCACGCCTCTTTACAACGCTGGGTATAAACCAGTGTGGCGCGATCCGGTCGCTTACCCGCGACGTTATCCGGCGTGTAGGCATCGTCATGACGTAAACGGCGATCGGCGGTATAGCGGTTGATCATCGAATCCATGTTGCCAGCAGTAACACCAAAAAACAGATTCGGTTTACCCAGACGCATAAAGTCGTCTTTGCTGCTCCAGTCCGGCTGGGCGATGATCCCGACGCGAAAGCCCTGCGCTTCCAGCATACGACCGCAAATCGCCATCCCGAAGCTTGGGTGATCGACATACGCGTCGCCAGTAACCAAAATGATGTCGCAGCTATCCCAGCCAAGTTGATCCATCTCTTCACGAGACATCGGCAAAAACGGTGCCGGTCCAAAACAGGCGGCCCAGTACTGCGGCCAGGAGAACAGGTCGCGATCCGGTTGGATCAGGGAGATAGAGCTCATTTTGCTTCCAGAAATGATAAAAAAATAATCAAAGGCCGGGGATTATAAGCCGGAACGAAAGAGAAATCGAAAGGTATTCCATACTCGCCCTCCTCGGGCGAGTATGAAGATTACGGTACCGGATTGACCAACAGTTGCCCTATCGAGCCACGGTCCGCCATTTCCAGCGTCTGACTGTTGAAGTAGAACGGGAAGTGCGCCCAGGAAGGCTGACCGAAATAAACAAGCAGCTCCACTTGTCCGTCAACCCAAACGGTATCTTTCCAGCCTCTGTCTTCTGGGAACGGCATCGCACCATTCACGTTACGGATCTGGAACATCACGCCTTCAATATGGAACGCTTGCGGCTCGTCCGCGCGTACCGTCCAGCGTTCCCACGTTCCTTGCTGCGCGGTGACATCAATACGGTTAACGTCCCACAGTTGTCCATTAATACCCGGGTCATCACCCAGACTGATATCACGACTGCGAATCGGCGAACCAGCCATGATTTCAGTTGGCAGCAAGCGCATCGGAAGACTGTCTGTGACCAGCGGCAGAAGGCCGGTTGGGCGCAGCGTTAGCACCAGCGTAGAAACCAGAATGCTGGATGGCTCAAAGAAGCCACGAATACGATCAACAATGCTCGCCGCTTCGCCACAGGTGATCGACACTTCATCACCGTTGCTCATATCCACCAGAATCTCACGACGCTCGCCCGGTGCCAGCGAAAGTTGCTTCACCGATACAGGAGCGGGCAGGAATCCCTGATCGCCAGAAATCACATGTAACGGGCGACCATCGCTCATCTGTAGTTGATAGCGTCGAGAGTTCGACGCGTTCAACAGACGCAAGCGCACCCAGCCACGCGAGACTTCAACGTACGGGCTTTGTACACCGTTAACCAGCAGCGTATCACCAACAAAGCCGCCGCTTCCCGGTTCGTTGTATTCTGGCGTACCAAAGTTATCCAGCCGTTTATCCTGGATAATGACCGGAAAATCATCCACACCATAATGGTTGGGGATAGGCAGCGACTTGCTGACTTCATCTTCCACCAGCCACATTCCGGCAAGGCCGTTATAGACCTGCTGAGCCGTGCGGTTGGGAGTATTGGCGTGATACCACAGAGTAGCTGCGTTCTGGCGAATGGGCAGTACGGGTGCCCAGTCAGCGTTTGGCGACATCATCCGTGCCGGACCGCCCATCAGCGGGCCAGGTACCTGTAGCCCGGCCACCGTCATTGAGACATTTTCTGTCAGGCGGTTGCTGTAAATAAGCTTAACATCGTCGCCCTTCCAGACGCGGATAGTCGGCCCCAGGTAACGACCATTGATTCCCCAAACCGACGCGCGTGTCCCTGGCGTAAATGACCAGTGCGCACGTTGTACAGTCATAAACAGCGGTTGCCCACGGCGAGATTCAAGCAGCGGCGGAACGGGTAGCGGTTGCTGTTGCCCGGCTGCGCTGGCCTTCAGGGGAACAGCGCCTGCACAAAGTGCAATCCCCGATGCCTGAATGAACTGACGCCGACTGAGTGACATATTTGCTCCATGTAAAACTGGCTAAAGTAATACCGTGCAGGAAAGTGTTCCCCGCAAAAATACAGATTGCCGACTTAAACTTTTCCGGCGGCTTCGCGCTCTGCGACTTCTTTATCGAGATCAGCGATTTTTTGTTCCATTATCGAACGACAATGGGCAGCCAACTCGCGAACCTGATCTTTGCCATACTGACTGACGTCAATTGGCGGCAGCATTTCGACAATCACCAGACCGTTGTGTAGCCGATTAAGATTAATCTTATTCGAAGTTGTAGAGACGCACACGGGAATAATCGGGACGCCCGCCGCAATTGCCGCGTGAAATGCCCCGGTCTTGAACGGTAGCAGGCCGCGACCACGGCTGCGGGTTCCTTCCGGGAACATCCAGATGGAAATACGGCGTTTTTTGAAGTGATTCACGACTTCCGCAATAGTGCCGTGAGCTTTAGTGCGATTGTTTCTGTCGATCAATAGGTTGCCGGTTAACCAGTACAACTGCCCGAAGAAGGGGATCCACAGCAAGCTCTTTTTCCCCACCGTCACCGTCGGCGGTTGCACAATGTTCGATGCTGTCACCATGTCATAGTTGTTCTGGTGGTTAGCGATATAGATAGCATTGCCGTAGCTTTCAGCGTCTGCAGGTTTGCGGCACTCCACTTTCAGGCCGAAAAGCGGCGCAAGACGGCCAAACATATGCCCAAAGGTGGCCACATGTTTCGGGTTACGCGGGCTGAAAAGGCAGTAAATGGAGCCGAATACACAGACTAAGATGCTGTAAATCACGGTAATAATAAGACGAAAGATATATAGCATAACACCCTCTGAAGGTCTGAGAGACTGGCATTGTACGTCACCTGAAATCAGGTTAGGGCATTGTTAAAAGCCGCTCTCTGGAAAAGCGTATTGTTAATCGCAACGCATGAATAAACAACGGTTTCAAGGGAATTTTTATCGTTTCCGGGGATTGAATACGCTGCCGGATGACGACTTAAGGTTTCATCCGGCGTTCCTTGCAAGCGGGAGGAAACAGCGCCCTCCCCGGCATATTACTCTTCGCTATCACCGCTGCTGGCACGGCGAGGAGAGTCGATCTCAACACGATCGATACGCTGCAAACCGCGCATCAACGTACCGCGGCGTCCACGTTCGCCAGTGACTTTCTGTAGCTCTTCCGGACGCAGTTTAATTTTGCGTTTCCCAACATGAATGGTCAGCGTGCTTTGCGGCGGCAGAACGTACAGTTGCGCCAGGCCATCCTCGCCACGCGCGGCTTCTGCCGATGGAATGTTGATAATCTTGTTGCCTTTGCCCTTCGACAGCTGCGGCAGATCGCTTACCGGGAACATCAACATACGGCCTGCCTGAGTGATTGCCAGCAGCATATCGGAAGCATCTTCAATCACCACCGGCGGCATAACATGGGCATTTTCCGGTAAGGTGATCAAAGCCTTACCTGCACGGTTACGCGCCACCAGATCGTTAAAGGTGCAGACGAAACCGTAACCCGCATCGGAAGCCATCAGCAGTTTCTGATCGTCGCTTTCCATCAGCATATGGTCAACGGTCGCTCCAGGCGGCAACGTTAATTTGCCGGTGAGCGGCTCGCCCTGACCACGCGCCGACGGCAGCGTAATCGGGTCGATGGCATAGCTACGACCGGTGGAATCAACAAACACTACCGGTTGGTTGCTCTTACCTTTCACCGCCGCTTTGAAGCTATCGCCCGCTTTATAATTCAGGCCCGGCGCGTCGATATCATGGCCTTTAGCGCTGCGTACCCAGCCCATCTGCGACAGCACAATGGTGACAGGTTCAGACGGCAGCATGTCGTGCTCGCTCATCGCTTTCGCTTCTTCGCGTTCCTGCAACGGCGAACGACGTTCGTCACCGTAGGCTTGCGCGTCTGCCTGCAGTTCTTTCTTCAGCAGGTTATTCATTTTACGCTCGGAAGCCAAAATGCCCTGCAACTGGTCGCGCTCTTTTTCCAGCTCACTCTGCTCACCGCGAATCTTCATCTCTTCCAGTTTGGCAAGATGACGCAGTTTCAGTTCGAGGATCGCTTCCGCCTGGGTTTCCGTAAGGCCAAACCGCGACATCAGCGCCGGTTTCGGTTCATCTTCATTACGAATGATCTCAATCACTTCGTCGATATTGAGAAACGCCACCAGCAAACCTTCGAGGATATGCAAGCGCTTGAGGACTTTCTCCAGACGATAGTTCAGTCGGCGGCGCACGGTATCGCGGCGGAACACCAGCCATTCGGAGAGGATTTCCAGCAGGTTTTTCACCGCCGGACGACCATCCAGACCGATCATATTGAGGTTAATGCGATAGCTCTTTTCCAGATCGGTGGTAGCAAAGAGGTGGTTCATCACCTGATCCATATCCACGCGGTTGGAACGCGGCACAATCACCAGACGGGTCGGGTTCTCGTGGTCAGATTCATCGCGCAGATCGTCAACCATCGGCAGCTTTTTGTTGCGCATTTGCGCAGCAATTTGCTCCAGTACGCGCGCACCTGAAACCTGATGCGGCAATGCGCTGATAACCACCGCGCCATCTTCTTTCTTCCACACCGCGCGCATACGCACTGAACCACGTCCGTTCTCGTAGATTTTACGAATCTCGGCGCGCGAAGTGATAATTTCCGCTTCAGTCGGATAATCCGGCCCCTGCACGATATCCAGCAGCTGATCGAGCGTGGTTTTCGGCTGGTCGATTAATGCGATTGCCGCCTGAGCCACTTCACGCAGGTTATGCGGTGGAATATCGGTCGCCATGCCGACGGCAATACCGGTGGTGCCGTTAAGCAAAATGTTTGGCAGACGGGCAGGTAGCATTTTCGGCTCCTGCAAAGTGCCGTCGAAGTTTGGCACCCAGTCAGCCGTCCCCTGCCCCAGCTCGCTCAATAGCAGTTCGGAATATTTCGACAACCGGGATTCGGTGTAACGCATTGCCGCGAACGATTTCGGATCGTCCGGCGCACCCCAGTTCCCCTGACCATCAACCAGCGGATAACGGTAAGAGAACGGCTGCGCCATCAGGACCATCGCTTCATAACAGGCACTATCGCCGTGCGGATGGTATTTACCCAGTACGTCACCGACGGTACGGGCCGATTTTTTAAATTTGGCGCTGGCATTCAGGCCCAGCTCAGACATCGCATACACAATGCGCCGCTGAACGGGTTTCAGACCATCACCAATAAACGGCAACGCACGGTCCATGATCACGTACATGGAGTAGTTTAAGTAGGCGTTTTCCGTAAATTCATGTAGCGCAAGGCGCTCTGCCATATCGCTCATTAATTCTGATTCCTCAACTTATTCGCCAGCCTTCAAAGGGGCAATATTGCCGGAGATACTACATTATCTGCCGCGTCGAGTCACAGGAGATCAGCGTGAATAGCGCCGCCGGACGTGCTCCAGCGGCGATAAAGGCATCAATGTGCCTTGATATACAACTCTTTGCTGTAGACATAATCCTGGGGATTATGCAGTGGAAAACCGCCAACGTAGGGTTTAAGCAGTTTGATTAACGGCTGATAGTAGATGGGAATCAGCGGTGCCTGCTGGTTGATGATCACTTCTGCCTGCTGATACAACGCATTACGCTTTGTCGCATCAGTGATCTGCGTGGCCTGGTTTAGTAAGGCGTCATACTGCGCATTTTTCCAGTGACCGACGTTTTCTTCACTATCGCTCTTAAGCGTGTTCAGAAAGGTGGAGGCATCATTGTACGTCGCATCCCACGACTGCCGAGACAACATGAAATCACCGGCTCGTCGGGCATCAAGATAAGTTTTCCACTCCATTGTGCGCAGCGTCACCTGTGCACCCAGCCATTTTTTCCATTCGGAAGACAACGCTATCGCGGTCTTTTCATGCAGATCGTACTTGTTGTAGAACAGCTCAAAGCGTAGCGGATGAGAGGCGTCGTATCCCGCCTGTTTCAGTAAGACTTTTGCCATCGCGACGCGCTCACTCATTGGCTTTTGCAGTTCATCGAACGTCGTCGCGCTAAAGCCTTTTACCTCTGGCGGCGTCAGCGTGGTTGCGGGCGTTCTCAACCCCAGTACCTTTTGCGCAATAAGCTGTCGATCAACCGTAAGATATAGCGCCCGACGCACCCGCACATCGTTAAATGGCTGTTTCTCAAGGTTAAAGTTGTAATATTCGCTGTTCAGACGCGGGATAATTCGTAGCTCGCCAGGCAGTGATTTTTCAATGGCGGGAATTTGCTGCGCCGGAACCCAGGTGAGATCGACCTCTCCCGCGCGATAGCGGTTATAGCCGGTGACCGAATTATCCAGCGCCAGATACTCAACCTGTTGCAATACTGTATGTTGCGCATCGCGGTACTTTGGATTTTTGCGTGCAGTAATCTTTTCGTTAACTACCCATTTATCAAGCACAAAGGCACCGTTGTAAACCATGTTCTCTGGCTTACTCCAGCTATCGCCATGTTTAGCGATGACATGATGAGGAACCGGGAACAGCGTCGGCCAGGCGAGCATCGTCGTGAACCAAGGAACTGGCTGCTCAAGCGTAACTTCAAGAGTACGATCATCCGTCGCTTTGACACCCAGCGATGTAACATCTGCTTTACCCGCAACAATAGCCGCGGCATTGTTAATGTGCGCCTGTGCCAGATAGCCAGCAAAAGGGCTTGCCGTTTTCGGGTCAACCGCGCGCTGCCAGCCGAGGACAAAATCCTCTGCCGTCAGAGGCTGACCGTCTGACCACTGCAAACCGCTACGCAGATGGAAAATATAGCGCTTGCCGCCGTCAAGTATCTCCCAGCGTTCAGCCTGAGCGGGCTGCACCTGGCCTTCACCGTCCATCCATACCAGACCTTCAAACAGATCCAGCACAATCTGCGCGGCGGTATTCTCCTCTACCTTTTGCGGGTCGAGCGTGCCTGGGTCGCTATGATTGTTGTAACGAAAGACTTGTTGCGGGGCGAGCGGTGTGTTGGCGGGAACGTCAGCAGCGTAGAGAGGAGCCGCACTTACCAGGCTGACCAGCCATAATAAATTTCGCGTATACATGGTATTCCTTACCGGAGAAATTATAAGCCCGACAACAATACGCCTGTGGCATTGTTTGCTCAAACTTATCGCGAGTGATTTGGCTCACACTCCGGTAAAGATTCCCCATCACGCCAACGGCACATAAATATCCGTTTCCAGTCGCCGCTCTGTCATCCCTTCGGCAAGATTGGTGTAGTGAAACAGGATCGGGGCTTTGCGCATTTTTTCGCCGCTTGCAGGTAGCCAGTGGCGAATGATGCCCCATATCGTGTGTGAAATATCGTCCAGCTCGCCAACATGGCGGGCAACAGCATAACGCCCACCGGTAAGTTCGCCATTACTCACGCCATAACGATTATCGGGGATCGGTTCGCTAACGCTGCCGCAGATATCAAAGCGAAACGCTTCCGGTGCGGTGGTGGCAGGGTCGTCCCAGGCGACGCCAAAAGTCTGGCTTTGGTTAACAGGAGAAAGCCCCGTCTCTTTACGCCACATGATAAATTTCGCCACGCTGTAGTTGAGCAACTCAGGGCTACAGCGGTGCGGCAACATCGCCACAGGGATTGATGGGAAATCGATAATATTTACATCCAGTGTCAGGTTTGTCATTTTGCCTCCCTGCGAAATTATTCCCGGGAACGCGTCCCGGGAGCGGTAACAATTACGGATTTACTTTGCGGATCTGTTTGACGTCAATTTCAACAGAGTTCCAGTCTTTATCGACTTCCCCCTGAATCTCAACCGTATCTTTCGGCGTCACCGTCACGCCGTTCCAGCGTTTGTGGTCGATATCAACATTGATAGTACCGCTGGCATCTTTGAACACATAGAGATCGTCAGAGATGCGTTCAACGATATTGCCGCGTAGGGTTACCCAGGTGTCGTCACGCAGGGATTTTGCGCTTTCTACGGTCGTTACGCTGCCGTTCGGCCCCTGGAATCCTCCGGCCTGACTTTGCGTTGCCGATGGGTCAGAAAAACCTCCCTGCTCTGCTGCCATAACCGGTGTACTGCACAGGGCCATTACTGCGATTACTGCTGCGAATTTTTTCATGTTTATTACTCCCTTTAATGTCTGTTTCCGAGCATTTAACAAGATAGTCCTTAACAACTTCTTAAGGGAAAAAAATAAAATTTAATGCTGTACAGAGCGCGTTACAACACGGTTTACTGGCAGCAAATACGGTTATCGCAGGGATGAAAAAATGCGAATTTTACTGATAGAAGATGACATGCTGATTGGCGACGGCATCAAAACGGGCCTTAGTAAAATGGGTTTTAGCGTCGACTGGTTTACACAAGGTCGTCAGGGAAAAGAGGCGCTATATAGCGCACCTTATGATGCGGTGATCCTGGATTTAACCTTACCGGGCATGGATGGTCGCGATATTTTGCGCGAATGGCGAGAAAAAGGTCAGCGTGAGCCTGTATTGATCCTGACTGCGCGCGATGCGCTGGCGGAACGTGTAGAAGGGCTGCGTCTGGGAGCTGACGATTATCTGTGTAAACCTTTTGCGTTGATAGAAGTCGCCGCCAGGCTGGAAGCTCTGATGCGCCGAACCAACGGCCAGGCCAGCAACGAGCTGCGCCACGGCAACGTCATGCTCGACCCCGGCAAACGTATCGCCACGCTGGCTGGCGAACCCTTAACGCTGAAACCAAAAGAATTTGCCCTGCTGGAATTACTGATGCGTAACGCTGGTCGGGTACTGCCGCGCAAACTGATTGAAGAGAAACTGTATACCTGGGACGAAGAGGTCACCAGTAATGCCGTTGAAGTGCATGTGCATCATCTGCGACGCAAACTCGGTAGTGATTTTATTCGTACCGTGCATGGTATTGGCTACACATTAGGTGAGAAATGAAATTTACCCAACGTCTTAGTCTGCGAGTCAGGCTGACGCTAATCTTTTTAATTCTGGCCTCGGTGACCTGGCTGCTTTCCAGCTTTGTCGCCTGGAAACAAACAACGGATAACGTCGATGAGTTGTTCGACACCCAACTGATGCTGTTTGCCAAACGGTTAAGTACGCTCGATCTCAACGAAATCAACGCGGCGGATCGCATGGCACAGACGCCAAATAAATTAAAACACGGTCATGTTGATGACGATGCGCTGACTTTTGCCATCTTTACCCACGACGGCAGAATGGTCCTTAACGATGGCGATAACGGAGAAGATATTCCCTATAGCTATCAGCGGGAAGGTTTTGCTGACGGGCAACTGGTCGGTGAAGACGATCCCTGGCGTTTTGTCTGGATGACCTCACCTGATGGCAAATATCGCATCGTTGTGGGTCAGGAATGGGAATACCGTGAAGACATGGCGCTGGCGATTGTTGCCGGACAATTGATCCCGTGGCTGGTCGCACTGCCGATTATGTTAATCATCATGATGGTGCTACTGGGTCGTGAACTCGCGCCGCTGAACAAACTGGCGCTGGCACTACGTATGCGTGACCCAGACTCGGAAAAACCACTAAACGCGACGGGCGTACCCAGCGAAGTGCGCCCACTGGTTGAGTCGCTAAATCAACTGTTCGCCCGCACACATGCGATGATGGTTCGTGAACGACGCTTTACCTCCGACGCAGCTCACGAACTTCGTAGCCCGTTAACGGCGCTGAAAGTGCAAACCGAAGTTGCTCAGCTCTCTGACGATGATCCGCAGGCGCGGAAAAAAGCGCTGCTCCAATTACATTCCGGGATCGATCGCGCTACTCGTCTGGTTGATCAACTGCTCACGCTATCGCGGCTGGACTCACTGGATAACCTTCAGGACGTCGCGGAGATCCCGCTTGAAGATCTCCTGCAATCGTCGGTGATGGATATTTACCACACGGCGCAGCAGGCGAACATTGACGTGCGACTGACACTCAATGCCAACGGCATCAAACGCACCGGACAACCGCTATTGCTAAGTTTGTTGGTGCGAAATTTGCTGGATAACGCCGTGCGTTACAGTCCACAAGGTAGCGTGGTAGACGTCACGCTGAATGCCGATAATTTCATCGTGAGGGATAACGGCCCCGGTGTGACACCAGAGGCATTGGCGCGAATTGGCGAACGCTTCTATCGCCCACCCGGACAAACCGCTACCGGCAGTGGACTTGGGCTATCGATTGTCCAGCGAATCGCCAAGCTGCATGACATGAATGTTGAATTTGGGAATGCGAAACAAGGTGGATTTGAGGCGAAGGTAAGCTGGTAAGGGTAAGACTTTTGCTAAATTCGCAAAAGACTTTGCACATTTTGCTAATTTCACCGTACCGCTCTGTGACGTACTATAGTCGGCAAACGTCTCACCTTGAGGTTAAAAAATGAGCAACATCCTGATTATCAACGGCGCGAAAAAATTCGCCCACTCCAATGGTCAACTGAACGACACCCTGACCGAAGTCGCGGATGGCACACTGCGCGACCTCGGGCATGATGTCCGCATCGTTCGCGCCGACAGCGACTACGATGTCAAAGCGGAAGTACAAAACTTTCTCTGGGCTGATGTGGTGATCTGGCAGATGCCTGGCTGGTGGATGGGCGCGCCGTGGACAGTGAAAAAATATATTGATGATGTATTCACCGAAGGTCACGGGACTCTGTATGCCAGCGATGGTCGTACCCGCAAAGATCCATCAAAAAAATACGGTTCCGGCGGCCTGGTACAGGGCAAAAAATATATGCTTTCACTGACCTGGAACGCACCAATGGAAGCCTTCACCGAAAAAGATCAGTTCTTCCACGGCGTTGGTGTTGACGGTGTGTACCTGCCGTTCCATAAAGCAAACCAGTTCCTTGGCATGGAACCGCTGCCGACATTTATCGCTAATGACGTGATAAAAATGCCTGATGTTCCCCGCTATACTGAAGAATATCGCAAGCATCTTGTGGAAATTTTTGGTTAACTAGAGCTCTGGCTTTAGAAGGAGTTAACCATGATTACAGTAATCGCAGAAATCCGTACTCGTCCTGGTCAACATCACCGTCAGGCAGTGTTGGATCAGTTTGCTAAAATCGTTCCAACCGTACTGAAAGAAGAAGGTTGCCACGGCTATGCGCCAATGGTGGATTGCGCTGCTGGCGTGAGTTTCCAGTCTATGGCACCGGATTCTATCGTGATGATTGAGCAGTGGGAAAGCATCGCGCATCTTGAAGCGCATCTGCAAACCCCGCACATGAAAGCATATAGCGAAGCCGTAAAAGGTGACGTGCTGGAGATGAATATTCGTATCCTGCAGCCGGGGCTTTGACATTTCTAAAAAGAGGCCGGTGCTGCTACCGGTCTCAGCCCAGATTAGCCATTCTTTCTTCCCGTTTTCAGTCCTCGATGGAAATCGTTAATTCGCTTAATGGTTTTAACCGCACGCTGCGGCACTGCGGAAGCTACCGACCAGACAATCATTTCCAGACACAACAATACCGTACCATGTAGCGGCGTTTTCCCTTTTTCATCCCCGCGCGGAACATGAATCACGATACTGGCGTCTTTGCTAAAACGTGAATCCAGCGCGTTTGTCAGCAAAATAACAGGGATCCCTAGCCGCCTCGCCTCACGAAGCGTTGTCAGCCCTTCCCGGTGCGCTGATTTTTGCGCCATCATGATCAGAACATCGCCACGTTGAAGCGCGATCAGTTGCTCGGCAAGGCCAATACCCGTACGGTTTAGTGCCGTGGCAGGCAAACCTATGCGGTTGAATAGTCGTGCGGTATAGTCCGCCAGAATACCCGAAGCGCCAATGCCAAAAATTGCGACTTGCCGTGCCTGCACCAACAACGCTACAGCTTGCGCAAGCGCGTGGCGGTTTTCAGGCTCTGACAGGACATTACAGGTATACAAATGCCCTTCAAGAACAAAGTCGATTGCGGTGTTAACATCGCTCGTCAAGTTACTCACCGTCGTAGACATCTTTTCGCTGGAACTAAGGGCTGGACCAAGCCACTGTTCCAGAGTGCGTTTCAGATCACGCAGCCCGGCAAACCCCAGGGCCTGTATAGCCCTGATAACTGTGGCATCGGAAGTGTTCAACGTGGCCGCAATTTCCATCGCCGTTTGCTCGAGTACCACTTCACGATGCTCATTAATGTAGCTGGCGACAGCTCTTAACCCAGGCGTTAACTGACTCGCGCGAGTGCGAAAACGCTCACCAAAAATATCAACCCGCGCTTTATCTTTCTGGATCATTTAGCCTCCGGTAGAGGTCGCCCTGCAATTTGTGATTGTATCTGCGCAGCCATCAGCCCCAGAGATGCAAAGGAGTTAGAAATTGCCTCTTCACGAGAAATCAGCACATAACGCCCGGAACGACAGGCAGTCAGAAACTGACACCATCCCGGCATGACTTTTTCCATTGCTGCCAGCTCATCCTGAGGTTTACCACCGGTGTCACCGCGCCAGGTTGCAAAAACAAAATCGGCATCCAGTTCAGGTAAACGCTCCGCGCTCACATCCATTCGCCCACCTTCAGGAATGCTCTCAATCAGCGGCGGAAAACGAAAACCCGCATCGCGTAATACCCGCCCCAGCGAATGATAGCTATGCATCACATTAATTTTTCCCTGGTTTGCCTGAATCACCGATACCGTTATTTTTTGGCTGTCCAGCGTCGCCTTCAGCGCATTGATTTGTGCCTGATAGCGGCGTTCAAGTATCGCCAGCTGCGACTGCGTTCCTGTAAGTTCTGCCAGCTTGCGATAGATTTCTGGCGCGCCCCCTTTGAGATGATCAATGCTCACCGTGGGCGCAATTTTTTCAAGTTGTTCAATGGGCGTATTACGGGTCGGTTCTGTGATGATCAGGTCAGGCTTTGCCGCCACAATCGCTTCAATATCAATATCAGCGGTACCAATAAAGGCGATCGATGAATTATCAAAGTCGACACCTGTCAATAACGCGCCAGATCGAATGAAATGGCTACCGTCAGGCCGAGTTCGCCCGTGGCTGGCGACAGGAGGTACACCGAGCTCAATCAGAGGAATAGTGATATCAAGATCGTGTAAAGAGACAATTCTCTTTGGATGAGCAGGAACAGTGACTTTGCGCCCTAAATCATCAGTAAATACCTGAACAGGTTCTGTTGCACGGGAAAAAAATGACAACAGTATCAGCAGAGAAAAAAATAAACGCATATAACTCCCGTTAAAAACTGTTCCTGCGCTGCCAGAGCAGTAGCAAAAAAAATGGTCCACCAATCAGTGAGATAATGATTCCGGCAGGCAGTTGCAAAGGCAAAAAAGCCAAACGACCAATGCTATCCGCCAGAATAACTAACAACGCCCCCGATACCGCGCTCCCCAGCAGTAATGTCGTCTGCCCGCCACGTAGAATAAAACGTGATATATGGGGTGCTATCAATCCGACAAAACCGATGTTACCAACACACGAAACGCAGACGGCTGTCAGGATTATGGGTGCGGCGACACGTAACAACGCCAGACGAGAACTATTCACCCCTAACCCGGTTGCAACCTGATGACCAAGCAGAGCGATATCCGCAGTCCTGGCGGTGAACAGCAATAAAAGAGCGGCTGGCAACATCCAACAGGCTGAAATACCGACTAACATCCAGTTAGCTGCATGCAGGCTTCCCGATAACCACATCAATGCAGTTTGTACATCTCGAACATCTGCAGTGGTCATAAATACACCGATACCGGCGGCGAAAAACCAGGAAACACCAATACCAATCAGAACAAATCGCGGGCGGGAAATATCGCGCGCACAAAAAATCACGATTAAAGCCACCAACAGACCACCAGCAAGACCAGCCACTGGACGCCAGAACATTCCCAGCATTGGAAACTGGAAAATCAGCCACAGCACCGCCACGCTACATCCTTCTTTGACGCCGATTAAACCAGGATCGGCAAGGCCGTTACGCGCAATGGATTGCATCGCGGCCCCCGCCATACCTAACATGGCCCCGCATAGCAATGCCATGATGACTCTCGGCAAGCGAATATCCTGCACAATATAACGTGCGTCTGTGCTTACGTTTTCTGTAGCAAACAACGCTCGTCCTACTTCCGATGCCGGAACAGAGAAAGAACCCTGCATCAGACCGAATATCAGTATTCCAACCGCAAGCAGGAACAGCCCACCAAGCAACAGCAGATTTTTAGGGCGCACCAGTGTCGAAAACTTACCAACACGTAGTGGGCGTAGCCCGACGTTCATTATCCGACTCATTTGAACATCCTCGTCGCCATAATGACAAAAACAGGCGCACCAACTAACGCCGTCATGACACCGGTCGCTAACTCATGGGGCGTGAAAAGCGTCCGGGCAATAATATCTGCCAGTAATAACAAAAGCGCGCCGACACAAGCTGAAAGAGGGAGCAGAACGCGCAGATCCGCTGATACCAGACGCCGGACAATCTGCGGTACTAGCAGGCCGACAAAACCAATGGGGCCAGCAATCGATACGGCTGCGCCACAGAGCAACGCGATCGCAAGCAGGGTAAATGTTCGCGTGCGGAGTACAGAGACGCCCAGCCCCTGCGCCATGCGATCGCCCAGTGCCAACATGTTAAGGGAGGGTGCAAGGTAAAGGGCTAACACAAATCCCCCCAGAGAAAACCAGGCGGACGTACCCAGCGTCGCCCAATCCTGCCCCGCTAAATCACCTGCTAGCCATGTCCGCATCGCCAGCAGTGTTTGTTCGTCAAGAATCAGGATTGCAGCCGTTATTGAGGACACGAACGCCGATAGCGCCACGCCGCATAAAGTAACTTTCATTGGCGTTACCCCTGAACGCCCTGCGGAGGAAAGCAGCAATATCAACAGGAACAATAACGCGCCCCCCGTAGATGCCAGCAGTGGGCGTCCAACCGGAAAGGCCAGTCCAAGCGCACTGGCGGCAACGACAGCAAGAGCGGCTCCGGCATTTAAGCCTAAAATATGTGGCTCCCCCAATGGGTTACGAATGACAGCCTGCAACAAAGCACCAGCAACACCAAGAGAAGCACCGGTAAGTAATGCTGCCGCTAAACGCGGCAAACGGAGTCTTACAATTACGTTGTGATCGAAGTTTTGCGGATCAAAATGAAGAAATGCCTGCAACACCGTTTGTGGTGCAATAAATCGGGCACCAATCCCTGGATATACCACGCATCCCACCAGCAGTAAGGCGAGGAAAATTACAGTAACCAGCCCTGTGCGCATCATACTTTTTCTACACCACGAAACGGCATGAAGAACGGCTTTCCCGTCAGAGGATTTATTGATGCGTGAACATCAACGTCAAAGACAGCTTTTACCAGTTCAGGCGTGCAATGCTCCCCCTCATTCAACACGCGCACCACTTTCCCCTGGCGTAAAAATATCAACGTATCGCCATAATTGACGGCAAAATTCAGATCATGCAACACCACGACGACTGTACGCCCGTGATGACGCGTTAAATCATGTAATAACTCAAGAATTTCAACCTGATAACGTAAATCAAGCCAGGTTGTGGGTTCATCCAGCAGGATATAAGGCGTCTTTTGCGCCAACACCATCGCAATCCAGCAACGCTGGCGCTGCCCACCAGAGAGTTTTTCAACAGGTAAATGTGCAAACTCCTGCGTACCGGTTAATTTCAGGGCCTCTTCCACCGCCTGCTCATCGGCGTCGCTCCATTGACGTATGAAATTTTGCCAGGGAAAACGCCCACGCGACACCAGTTCATAAACGGTTAAGCCCTCCGGCAATAATGGCGACTGCGGCAAGATCCCAAGTCTACGGGATAACGCTTTCGTTGGTTGCTCGTGAATCGCTTTGCCATCAAGCAATATCGAACCGCCCATAGGTTGCAAGATACGTGCAATGGTGCTGAGCAACGTCGACTTTCCACAGCCGTTTGCCCCAACCAGAACGGTCATTTTTTCTGTGGGAACGGAGAAAGAAACACCATCAACAATGATCTTCTTGTGATACCCGGCAGAAACATTGTCGAGGATCAGCCCCTGCCCTTTTGCGTTATGTGCCACGTGTACGCCAACTTAATCAAAGACAAACAAAAATAAAACTCATTCTCCTTTGAGAGTTTGACGCCACAAAATGTAGTAGTCAAGCAGTTAAAAGCCACACAAAAACAAGGTAAATAACAGGTAAAATATTTTTATACATAAAAATAAAAACATTAAATATCAATAAATTAAAAGCAATCAAATTGTATAAACTTTTCATAAAAACACATGTAGCAATTTTTTGTTATTTCTCATTTACTACTACATTACTGCGTGATTGAATGATTCTCAATTACATATCCGATGGCGAAATAACAAACGGATAGTGCTTAGTGAGCAATAAGAAACAATTTTCACTCGCGACAATCCGCGAGTTTTTGGGATAACAGACTAAATGGCTATGTTCACACCTTCATTCTCAGGACTCAAAGGTCGGGCGCTCTTTTCACTGCTTTTTGCGGCACCGATGATTCATGCAACAGACTCTGTAACGACCAAAGATGGCGAAACAATCACTGTTACAGCAGATGCAAATACCGCAACTGAGGCAACCGATGGTTATCAACCTCTGAGCACCTCCACGGCGACATTAACCGATATGCCGATGCTGGATATCCCGCAGGTGGTCAATACGGTTAGCGATCAGGTTCTGGAAAACCAGAATGCGACAACGCTGGATGAGGCGCTTTATAACGTCAGTAACGTGGTACAGACCAATACATTAGGCGGGACTCAGGATGCTTTTGTACGCCGTGGGTTTGGCGCAAACCGGGATGGCTCCATCATGACCAACGGTCTGCGAACCGTACTTCCTCGTAGTTTCAACGCCGCAACAGAGCGTGTGGAAGTGCTAAAAGGCCCGGCCTCCACGCTGTATGGCATTCTCGATCCTGGCGGACTGATTAACGTCGTGACCAAGCGCCCGGAAAAAACATTCCATGGTTCGGTTTCAGCCACCTCCTCCAGTTTTGGTGGCGGCACTGGGCAACTTGATATCACAGGTCCCATTGAAGGCACTCAGCTGGCGTATCGCCTTACCGGGGAAGTGCAGGATGAAGATTACTGGCGAAACTTCGGTAAAGAGCGCAGTACATTTATTGCCCCGTCACTCACCTGGTTTGGTGATAATGCAACAGTAACCATGCTCTATTCCCATCGGGACTATAAAACTCCGTTCGATCGTGGAACGATTTTCGACCTTACGACGAAACAGCCCGTAAACGTTGATCGAAAAATACGTTTTGACGAACCGTTTAATATTACAGATGGTCAGTCCGATCTGGCGCAACTCAACGCAGAATATCATCTCAATAGCCAGTGGACAGCGCGCTTTGATTACAGCTACAGCCAGGATAAATACAGCGATAATCAGGCGCGTGTTACCGCGTATGATGCAACGACAGGAACACTGACACGGCGTGTTGATGCAACTCAGGGATCTACCCAGCGTATGCATGCTACTCGTGCGGATCTGCAAGGGAATGTTGATATTGCCGGATTCTATAATGAGATTCTGGGTGGGGTGTCATATGAATATTATGATCTTCTGCGTACAGATATGATTCGCTGTAAAAAAGCTAAAGATTTCAATATCTACAACCCTGTTTATGGTAATACCAGCAAATGTACAACGGTTTCGGCGTCGGACAGTGATCAGACGATCAAACAGGAGAGCTACTCAGCGTATGCACAGGACGCACTCTATCTGACCGATAACTGGATTGCCGTCGCCGGGATCCGCTATCAGTATTACACGCAGTATGCGGGTAAAGGCCGTCCTTTTAATGTCAATACTGACAGCCGCGATGAACAATGGACTCCCAAACTGGGGTTGGTCTACAAACTGACGCCATCGGTATCCTTATTTGCCAATTATTCGCAAACATTTATGCCGCAGTCGTCAATTGCCAGCTACATTGGCGATCTTCCACCGGAATCATCTAATGCTTACGAAGTCGGGGCAAAATTCGAGCTATTCGATGGTATCACCGCAGATATTGCGCTGTTTGATATCCATAAACGTAATGTGTTGTATACCGAAAGTGTTGGTGATGAAACCATTGCCAAAACGGCAGGCCGTGTTCGTTCAAGAGGGGTAGAAGTCGACCTTGCGGGAGCATTAACTGAAAACATTAATATCATTGCCAGCTACGGCTATACCGATGCTAAGGTTCTGGAAGATCCTGATTATGCAGGTAAACCATTGCCGAATGTTCCTCGTCATACCGGTTCGCTATTCCTGACCTATGACATTCATAACATGCCTGGCAATAATACGCTGACATTTGGCGGTGGTGGACATGGCGTAAGCCGTCGTTCGGCAACCAATGGGGCTGACTATTATCTGCCTGGCTATTTCGTTGCCGATGCCTTCGCCGCATACAAAATGAAATTGCAGTATCCGGTCACTCTGCAATTAAACGTCAAAAACCTGTTTGATAAAACATATTACACCTCTTCCATCGCCACAAATAATCTGGGCAACCAGATTGGCGATCCGCGTGAAGTGCAATTCACAGTGAAAATGGAATTTTGATAAAAAAAGCCCGGTATACGCGTGTATACCGGGCTATGTTTTATTCTTCTGGCGGGAGGATTATCAGACCTCAATCTCTGCCATGTCGCCTTTCTCTTGCAACCAGTTGCGGCGATCTTCCGAGCGTTTCTTCGCCAGCAGCATATCCATCATCGCGTCAGTACGCTGATCGTCTTCATCATCGATAGTCAACTGCACCAGACGGCGAGTGTTCGGATCAAGCGTGGTTTCGCGCAATTGCATCGGGTTCATTTCCCCGAGACCTTTAAAACGCTGGACGTTTGGCTTGCCTTTCTTGCGTTTTAATTGCTCAAGTACGCCCTCTTTCTCTTCTTCCGTCAGCGCGTAATAAACCTCTTTCCCGAGGTCAATACGGTAGAGCGGTGGCAGTGCAACGTAAACGTGACCGTGTTTCACCAATGCGCGGAAGTGTTTTACAAACAAAGCGCAGAGCAGCGTGGCAATGTGCAGACCATCGGAGTCAGCATCCGCCAGGATACAGATCTTGCCGTAACGAAGCTGGCTCAAATCGTCGCTGTCAGGATCGATACCGATAGCTACCGAAATATCGTGCACTTCCTGCGAAGCCAGCACTTCGTCGGAAGAGACTTCCCAGGTGTTAAGGATCTTACCTTTCAGTGGCATGATCGCCTGATATTCGCGATCGCGCGCCTGCTTGGCAGATCCGCCTGCGGAGTCACCTTCCACAAGGAATAGTTCGGTACGGTTAAGATCCTGCGCGGTACAGTCAGCCAATTTACCAGGCAGCGCCGGGCCGCTGGTTAGCTTTTTACGCACCACTTTTTTAGCCGCACGCATACGACGCTGGGCGCTGGAAATCGCCATCTCTGCCAACAGCTCCGCCGCCTGAACGTTCTGGTTCAGCCACAGGATGAAGGCATCTTTCACCACGCCCGAAACGAATGCCGCACACTGACGCGAAGAGAGACGTTCTTTGGTCTGCCCGGCAAACTGCGGATCCTGCATTTTTACTGACAGCACATAGGCGCAGCGATCCCAGATATCTTCCGCCGACAGCTTTACACCACGCGGCAGAATGTTGCGGTATTCACAGAACTCACGCATCGCGTCCAGCAGGCCCTGACGCAGGCCATTAACATGGGTACCGCCCTGCATCGTTGGGATCAGGTTGACGTAGCTTTCGGTCAGCAGTTCACCGCCTTCCGGCAGCCACAGTAGCGCCCAGTCCACCGCTTCAGTATCGCCAGCGAAATTACCGATAAACGGTTTTTCTGGCAGCGTCGGTAAACCGTTTACCGCTTCCGCCAGGTAATCATTCAGACCGTCCTGATAGCACCAGCGCTGTTCGGTGTTGTTGATCTCATCTTTAAAAGTGATCTCAACGCCCGGGCACAGTACCGCTTTGGCTTTCAGCACATGCGTCAGGCGTGAAACAGAAAAACGCGGGCTGTCAAAGAAGGTTTCATCCGGCCAGAAGTGCACGCTGGTACCGGTATTGCGTTTACCGCAAGTGCCGACAACCTGTAAATCTTGCACCTTTTCGCCATTTTCAAAGGCGATGTTATAGATCTGACCATCGCGGCGTACGTTAACTTCTACGCGCTTCGACAGGGCGTTAACTACCGAAATCCCCACGCCATGCAGGCCGCCAGAGAACTGGTAATTTTTGTTAGAGAATTTACCGCCCGCGTGCAGACGGCAAAGAATCAGTTCAACCGCCGGTACCCCCTCTTCCGGGTGAATATCTACCGGCATCCCGCGCCCATCGTCAATCACTTCTAACGACTGGTCGGCATGTAAGATTACATCCACGCGTTTTGCGTGGCCCGCCAGTGCTTCATCGACACTGTTATCAATAACTTCTTGCCCCAAATGGTTAGGGCGAGTGGTATCGGTATACATCCCCGGACGGCGGCGAACCGGCTCAAGCCCGGTGAGTACCTCAATGGCATCAGCGTTATAAGTTTGCGTCATGGTTTAAGTTAGCAATTCGAGTTGATCGTCAGAGATGGTGCAGACCAAGAAAATCGACGATCGGGTTGAAATAATCTTCGAAGCCCGTGAATGCGTGGTTGCCGCCTTCTATGACAGTCTGGCGGCAGGAAGCGTAGTACGCCACCGCCTGGCGGTAATCCAGCACTTCATCTCCCGTCTGTTGCAGCAGCCAGATCAAATCCGGCGCTTCCAGCGGGTCAATCTGCATGACTTTGAGATCGTAAATATGGCGTGACTCTAGCACATATTGCTGCCCGGTGTAGGGGTTCTCGTTCTGACCGAGATAGTCCGTCAGCAGTTCAAACGGGCGCACCGCCGGGTTGACCACCACTGCGGGCAGCATAAAACATTGCGACAACCAGGTGGCGTAATATCCCCCCAGTGACGAACCGACAATACCCAGCGAATCGCCGCCATGTTCCAGGACAATGGATTCCAGCAGTTCTGCCGCGTCAGAAGGATACGGCGGCAACTGCGGAATGATCATCTCAACGTCAGGGTGATGTTCCGCCAGCCAGTTTTTTAACAAGCTCGCTTTTGCAGAGCGCGGCGAGCTGTTGAAACCGTGTAAATAAAGAAGCGTAGACATCAGTAGCCTTCTGAAGCGGTATCAGGTTGGAAGCGTGCGTCCGCCAGGCGATGCACCTCGGTGGTCAGCGTGCCATCAGCATGTAACTCGAGAGTACGCCAGCCGGGCGCGATGGTGTCCAGCGTAAAGTTAGAACAGTGCGGCTTAAACTGCACACAGGTCGACGGCGTTGCCAGCAAGCGGCGACCGTTCCAGTCGAGATCCAGCTCCTGATGAATATGACCGCACAGCAAGTATTTGACGTGCGGAAACTTCGCCAGCACGGTATCCAGTTCGCCCGCGTTACGCAGGCTGTGTTGATCAAGCCAACTACAACCCGCAGGTAGCGGATGATGATGCAGCAGCAGCAACGTATGGCGTTCTGGCGCATCGGCCAGTTTACGTTCCAGCCACTCAAGCTGAAACTCGCTCAGCTCACCGTGCGGCACGCCAAACACCTGGCTATCCAGCAACAGGATTTGCCATTGCTCACCAATAAACACGCGCTTCGCCGGGGAGATACCCGCATCCTGTAACGCGCTGTACATCGCGGGCTGGAAATCGTGGTTGCCCGGCAGCCAGACGCAGGGCGCACGAAAACTTGCGATGCCTTCAGCGAAATGCTGATAGGCCGCAGAGGATTGATCCTGCGCTAAATCACCTGTCGCGACAATCAGGTCGAATTCGTGCTGGTGTGGCCGAATCGCCTCCAGCACCGCCTGGTAGCTTTCCCAGGTGTTTACCCCTAACAGGGCTTCGTGCTTTTGTGCAAACAGGTGAGTGTCGGTAATTTGTAAAATCCTGACTCTGGCCTCACCAGCCAGAGGAAGGGTTAACAGGCTTTCCAAATGGTGTCCTTAGGTTTCACGACGCTAATAAACCGGAATCGCCATCGCTCCATGTGCTAAACAGTATCGCAACCAGTCCGCTAAAAACTGATTAATTTGATGCTTTTCGTCGCGTTGATGCAACTTTTTATTAGGATAATCATACCGCGCTTTGAAGCGAAAAATCTGCTGGCTTGAACACACTTCAGCCACCATCGCGTCATGATACAGACGCACCGTCATTGACGGAAGGCTCCAGTAACTGATCGCGGGCGCAGTCTGTTCTATTGTCACCAGGGTAGTGTATCGGGTCGATTCCACAATCGTCAGCCGATATTGTGCGTTTGCCACCTGATAGCTTACAGTTTCGCCGGGTGCGTCATTGCGCGGTAACAAACGGCGCAATTGTGAAAAGTTCATCTCGCACAGGCGCATCATTTCAGGAAAGTCAGGTGTGTAACGCTTCATTTATGCCCACTCATTTTTTAACGCTTGATGATGCAGCTGCAGCCATTGCAAAGCGATGACCGACGCTGCGTTGTCGATTTTCCCCTCTTCTACCCACTGGTATGCCTGTTCCCGGCTTACCACATGAACGCGAATATCTTCGTTTTCATCAGCCAGACCGTGAATACCGCTTGCGGTCGTGGCGTCCACTTCGCCCACCATAATTGACGAACGCTCACTGGTGCCCCCCGGGCTTGCCAGGAAACTTAACACCGGTTTGGTCCGTTTGACTATCAGTCCCGCCTCTTCAATCGCTTCGCGACGGGCAACATCTTCCACACTTTCACCCTCTTCAATCATCCCGGCAACCATCTCCAGTAGCCAGGGGGTTTCGCTGGTGTCGTACGCGGCAATCCGAATCTGCTCAATCAGCACAACTTCATCACGCACTGGGTCAAAGGGTAGCAAGACTGCGGCGTGACCGCGCTCAAAAATTTCCCGCCGTACCTCATGACTCATTTGCCCGTTGAATAGACGATGACGAAATCTATAAAGATCTAATGAAAAAAAGCCGCGATAAAGTGTTTCTCGTGCAATAATTTCTACATCGTTTTTGCCAAATGTAACGGGCAGGTTGTCTGGCTTAAGCATTGTTAATGTCCTGGCACTAATAGTGAATTAAATGTGAATTTCAGCGACGTTTGACTGCCGTTTGAGCAGTCATGTGTTAAATTGAGGCACATTAACGCCCTATGGCACGTAACGCCAACCTTTTGCGGTAGCGGCTTCTGCTAGAATCCGCAATAATTTTACAGTTTGATCGCGCTAAATACTGCTTCACCACAAGGAATGCAAATGAAGAAATTGCTCCCCATTCTTATCGGCCTGAGCCTCTCTGGGTTCAGTTCGTTGAGCCAGGCCGAGAACCTGATGCAAGTTTATCAGCAAGCACGCCTTAGTAACCCGGAATTGCGTAAGTCTGCCGCCGATCGTGATGCTGCCTTTGAAAAAATTAATGAAGCGCGCAGTCCATTACTGCCACAGCTAGGTTTAGGTGCAGATTACACCTATAGCAACGGCTACCGCGACGCGAACGGCATCAACTCTAACGCGACCAGTGCGTCCCTGCAGTTAACTCAATCCATTTTTGATATGTCGAAATGGCGTGCGTTAACGCTGCAGGAAAAAGCAGCTGGGATTCAGGACGTCACGTATCAGACCGATCAACAAACCTTGATCCTCAACACCGCGACCGCTTATTTCAACGTGTTGAATGCTATTGACGTTCTTTCCTATACACAGGCGCAAAAAGAAGCGATCTACCGTCAATTAGATCAAACCACCCAACGTTTTAACGTGGGCCTGGTAGCGATCACCGACGTGCAGAACGCCCGCGCACAGTACGATACCGTGCTGGCGAACGAAGTGACCGCACGTAATAACCTTGATAACGCGGTAGAGCAGCTGCGCCAGATCACCGGTAACTACTATCCGGAACTGGCGGCGCTGAATGTCGAAAACTTTAAAACCGACAAACCACAGCCGGTTAACACGCTGCTGAAAGAAGCCGAAAAACGTAACCTGTCGTTGTTACAGGCGCGCTTGAGCCAGGACCTGGCGCGCGAGCAAATTCGCCAGGCGCAGGACGGTCACTTACCGACTCTGGATTTGACGGCCTCTACCGGAATTTCTGACACCTCTTACAGCGGTTCAAAAACCCGTGGTGCGACCGCAGGCCAGTATGACGATAGCAATATGGGCCAGAACAAAGTTGGCCTGAGCTTCTCGCTGCCGATTTATCAGGGCGGAATGGTTAACTCGCAGGTGAAACAGGCCCAGTACAACTTTGTTGGTGCCAGCGAGCAACTGGAAAGCGCGCATCGTAGCGTCGTGCAAACCGTACGTTCCTCCTTCAACAACATTAATGCTTCTATCAGTAGCATTAACGCCTACAAACAAGCCGTAGTTTCCGCTCAAAGTTCATTAGACGCGATGGAGGCGGGTTACTCGGTCGGTACGCGTACCATTGTTGATGTGTTGGATGCGACCACCACGCTGTACAACGCTAAGCAAGAGCTGGCAAATGCGCGTTATAACTACCTGATTAACCAGTTGAATATTAAGTCAGCTCTGGGTACGTTGAACGAGCAGGATCTGCTGGCACTGAACAATGCGCTGAGCAAACCGGTTTCCACTAATCCGGAAAACGTTGCCCCGCAAACGCCGGAACAGAATGCTATTGCTGATGGTTATGCGCCTGATAGCCCGGCACCAGTCGTTCAGCAAACATCCGCACGCACTACCACCAGTAACGGTCATAACCCTTTCCGTAACTGATGACGACGACGGGGCTTCGGCCCCGTCTGAACGTAAGGCAACGTAAAGATACGGGTTATCTGCCGCATTCTTCCCCCTTCTCGCTTCAATTTCGACCAGCCATCCTCTATTCTGATGGGTATTTACCACTGGTCCCGGAAGACAAAAATGAAACGGACAAAATCCATACGCCACGCATCGTTCCGCAAAAACTGGAGCGCACGCCATCTGACACCAGTCGCTCTCGCGGTTGCCACTGTTTTTATGCTGGCGGGCTGTGAAAAGAGTGATGAAACAGTGTCTCTCTATCAAAATGCTGACGACTGTTCAGCTGCAAACCCAGGCAAAAGCGCCGAATGTACCACCGCGTACAACAATGCGCTGAAAGAAGCCGAACGTACTGCGCCGAAATACGCCACCCGTGAAGACTGTGTTGCTGAATTTGGTGAAGGTCAGTGCCAGCAGGCACCAGCCCAGGCTGGCATGGCACCAGAAAACCAGGCGCAGGCCCAGCAATCCAGCGGGAGTTTCTGGATGCCGCTGATGGCCGGTTACATGATGGGGCGTCTGATGGGCGGCGGCGCGGGATTTGCACAGCAGCCGCTGTTCTCCTCGAAAAACCCGGCCAGCCCGGCTTACGGTAAATATACCGACGCGACCGGTAAAAACTATGGCGCAGCCCAGCCAGGCCGAACCATGACCGTACCGAAGACGGCAATGGCACCAAAACCGGCGACCACTACTACTGTTACCCGTGGCGGTTTTGGTGAATCTGTTGCCAAACAAAGCACTATGCAGCGTAGCGCAACCGGCACCTCTTCTCGTTCAATGGGTGGCTGATACCGATGGAAAGAGTCAGTATTACCGAGCGCCCGGACTGGCGCGAAAAAGCCCACGAATACGGTTTCAATTTTCACACCATGTACGGCGAGCCGTACTGGTGTGAAGATGCTTACTACAAGTTGACCCTCGCTCAGGTTGAAAAGCTGGAAGAAGTCACCGCCGAACTGCACCAGATGTGCCTGAAAGTGGTGGAAAAAGTGATCGCCAGCGATGAGCTGATGACCAAATTCCGCATACCAAAACACACCTGGAGTTTTGTGCGCCAGTCATGGCTGACGCACCAGCCATCGCTTTATTCGCGTCTTGATCTGGCATGGGATGGTACTGGCGAACCTAAACTTCTGGAAAATAACGCCGATACGCCAACGTCACTATACGAGGCGGCGTTCTTTCAGTGGATCTGGCTGGAAGATCAGCTTAACGCCGGTAACTTGCCGGAGGGCAGCGACCAGTTTAACAGTTTGCAAGAAAAGCTGATCGATCGCTTCGTTGAGCTGCGTGAACAGTATGGCTTCCAGTTGCTGCATCTCACCTGCTGTCGCGACACGGTGGAAGATCGCGGAACCATTCAGTATTTGCAGGACTGCGCGACGGAAGCTGAAATCGCTACCGAGTTCCTCTACATCGACGATATCGGGTTAGGTGAAAAAGGTCAGTTCACGGATTTACAGGATCAGGTGATTTCCAACCTGTTCAAGCTGTATCCGTGGGAATTTATGTTGCGTGAGATGTTCTCCACCAAGCTGGAGGATGCAGGCGTACGCTGGCTGGAACCGGCGTGGAAGAGCATTATCTCCAACAAAGCGCTTCTACCGCTACTGTGGGAGATGTTCCCGAATCACCCGAACCTGCTGCCCGCTTATTTTGCGGAAGATGATCATCCGCAAATGGAAAAATATGTGGTTAAACCGATCTTCTCCCGTGAAGGCGCAAACGTGTCGATCATTGAGAACGGCAAAACCATTGCAGCAGCGGAAGGTCCGTATGGCGAAGAAGGGATGATTGTTCAGCAATTCCACCCGTTACCGAAATTCGGCGACAGCTATATGCTGATTGGTAGCTGGCTGGTGAACGATCAACCTGCCGGAATTGGCATTCGTGAAGACCGTGCATTGATCACCCAGGATATGTCTCGGTTTTATCCGCATATTTTTGTTGAGTAATACAGCTTAATATTGCCCCGATAAGCGGGGCAATCTCTTATAATCCACCATTCATAACTCCCATCAATATATAAACACATACATATCCAACCTTTATTTAACATTAATACTCAATTTAATGTTAAATCGTCATATGCAAGCGATATTGTAATTAAAGTAAGTGAATACATCACAACATAACTATTTGATATTATTTAAATACTTTACTTTTATCTCACCAGATTTAAATTTAATAATTAAAAAACAATGTTGCAGGGATCACACTACACAGTATTGAACATTGTGATTGATATATTGCCCCCCTACTATCCATTAAACATAAATATTTGTTTCACCGAATAACAACATATTTAAAAGAAACACAAAAGCATTCTCACTCTTTATTGAATTAATATTTATATTCACGTAACGAATTTATTAGCACCCTCTCAACAGTCGATATTCATCATTATTATATATTTGCGTTATATAAGGAGATATATCCATGTTTGATAAATATAGAAAAACACTCGTAGCCGGAACTGTGGCGATAACCCTGGGTTTGTCAGCATCGGGGGTGATGGCTGCGGGTTTTAAACCAGCGCCACCTGCCGGGCAACTGGGTGCGGTCATTGTCGATCCCTACGGCAATGCACCACTGACCGCTTTGGTTGACTTAGATAGCCATGTTATTTCTGACGTCAAAGTTACCGTCCATGGGAAGGGCGAAAAAGGCGTAGAAATCAGCTATCCCGTGGGTCAGGAATCACTAAAAACTTACGATGGTGTACCGATTTTTGGTCTTTATCAGAAATTTGCTAACAAAGTGACCGTTGAGTGGAAAGAAAACGGCAAGGTCATGAAAGATGATTATGTGGTGCACACTTCGGCCATCGTCAATAATTACATGGATAACCGCTCTATCTCCGATTTACAACAGACCAAAGTTATTAAAGTCGCACCGGGTTTTGAAGATCGCCTCTATCTGGTTAATACCCACACCTTTACCGCCCAAGGTTCCGATCTCCACTGGCATGGTGAGAAAGATAAAAATGCCGGTATCCTTGATGCGGGTCCGGCAACTGGCGCACTCCCTTTTGATATCGCGCCATTCACCTTTATCGTCGATACCGAAGGTGAATACCGCTGGTGGCTGGATCAAGACACTTTCTACGATGGTCGTGACCGCGATATCAACAAGCGTGGTTATCTGATGGGTATCCGCGAAACGCCACGCGGCACCTTTACCGCTGTACAAGGTCAGCACTGGTACGAGTTCGACATGATGGGACAGGTGCTCGAAGATCACAAACTACCGCGCGGATTTGCTGACGCCACTCATGAGTCCATTGAGACGCCAAATGGCACGGTACTGTTGCGCGTAGGTAAGAGTAACTATCGTCGCGATGACGGCGTACACGTCACCACCATTCGTGACCATATCCTCGAAGTCGATAAATCTGGTCGCGTTGTCGATGTATGGGATCTGACCAAGATCCTCGATCCGAAACGCGATGCACTGCTCGGCGCGCTGGATGCAGGTGCAGTTTGCGTTAACGTTGACCTTGCCCATGCAGGACAACAGGCAAAACTGGAACCAGATACACCGTTCGGCGACGCGCTGGGTGTAGGGCCAGGCCGCAACTGGGCGCACGTGAACTCTATCGCCTATGACGCAAAAGATGACTCTATCATCCTCTCCTCTCGCCACCAGGGTGTTGTGAAGATTGGTCGTGATAAGCAAGTGAAATGGATCCTTGCGCCCTCTAAAGGTTGGGAAAAACCGCTGGCCAGCAAGCTGCTGAAACCGGTGGACGCTAACGGTAAACCTATTACCTGTAACGAAAACGGTCTGTGTGAAAACTCGGACTTCGATTTTACCTACACCCAGCATACCGCCTGGATTTCCAGCAAAGGAACGCTCACCATTTTTGATAATGGCGATGGTCGTCATCTGGAACAACCTGCCTTACCAACCATGAAATATTCCCGCTTTGTGGAATATAAGATTGATGAGAAGAAAGGCACCGTTCAGCAAGTGTGGGAATACGGTAAAGAACGTGGCTACGATTTCTATAGCCCGATTACCTCCATCATTGAATATCAAGCCGACCGTAACACCATGTTTGGCTTCGGTGGTTCTATTCATTTGTTCGATGTCGGGCAGCCAACCGTCGGTAAGTTGAACGAAATCGATTACAAAACCAAAGAAGTGAAAGTGGAAATCGACGTGCTGTCAGATAAACCCAATCAGACTCACTATCGTGCACTGTTAGTCCGTCCACAACAGATGTTCAAATAATTAAGAAGGGAATAAAAATGTCGAAATTAGGGATCTCATCACTATTTAAAACCATACTGCTTACCGCAGCTTTGGCTGTTTCATTTACCGCTTCTGCATTTACCGAAGGCACGGATTACATGGTTCTGGAAAGACCTATTCCGAATGCCGACAAAACGCTGATTAAGGTATTTAGCTACGCCTGCCCGTTCTGTTACAAGTACGACAAAGCGGTTACCGGTCCGGTATCGGAAAAAGTGAAAGATATCGTTGCTTTCACGCCGTTCCATCTGGAAACAAAAGGTGAATACGGCAAACAAGCAAGCGAAGTCTTTGCGGTTTTGATCAATAAAGATAAAGCAGCAGGCATTTCCTTATTTGATGCTAACTCTCAGTTTAAGAAAGCCAAGTTTGCCTACTACGCGGCTTATCACGACAAAAAAGAACGCTGGTCTGACGGTAAAGATCCCGCTGCCTTTATCAAAACTGGTCTGGATGCCGCAGGTATGAGTCAGGCGGATTTTGAAGCGGCACTGAAAGAACCAGCGGTTCAAGAAACACTGGAAAAATGGAAAGCCTCTTATGATGTCGCCAAAATCCAGGGAGTTCCAGCCTATGTCGTTAATGGTAAGTACTTGATCTACACCAAGAGCATCAAATCCATCGACGCGATGGCAGACCTTATCCGTGAGTTAGCAAGCAAATAACAGGGAAACAGGCTATGGGTATTAAGGGAATGTGGAAAGATCTTCGCACATCACCAGTTGACACACTGGTCAGATGGCAGGAGCAACGCTTGTTGTGGTTGTTAATGGCCGTTGCGATGGGCGCATTAATTATCCTGGCGCACTCTTTCTTCCAGATCTATCTCTACATGGCACCCTGTGAGCAATGTGTATACATTCGCTACGCCATGTTTGTGATGGTTATTGGAGGATTGGTTGCAGCGATCAACCCAAAGAACATCATCCTAAAGCTAATTGGCTGCGTGATGGCATTTTACGGCAGCATTTTGGGACTGAAGTTTTCGCTCAAACTGAACGATATCCACCATGCAGTACATAATCCGGATCCCGATTCACTGTTTGGCGTACAGGGTTGCTCTACCGATCCAACTTTTCCCTTTAACCTGCCGCTGGCACAGTGGGCACCAAATTGGTTCAAGCCTACCGGGGATTGTGGCTATGACGCACCAATCGTTCCTGATGGCGTCACACTGAGCAGCACGCAACAGTGGTTTGTGGAAATGTATCAGCAATCTGAAGGCTGGTATCTGCTACCACCATGGCATTTTATGAATATGGCTCAGGCTTGTATGCTGGCTTTTGGTATGTGTCTGGTGCTGCTGGTCATTATGAGTGGCGCATGGGCGCTTAAAATCATCAGAGGCTAACTCAGCAACACCCGAAGCCAGTCGTTCTGGCTTCGGGTTCTTTTATTAACCTATCTGCACCGACAGCATACTTAAACTGCCCATTTCTATACCATCGACCGGAATGGTAATTGGCTCCTGCCCATCCCACGCACCTAAGACATACAACAACGGCAGATAGTGCTCTGGCGTTGGGTTCGATAACGCGCCACCTTCATGGTCGAGATAATTCACCAGAGGATGTTGTTCCACTGGCCCTTGCCACGTCAGATTCGCTTTCACATACTCATTAAACGACGCCGCCCACGGATACGGTGAACTATCACCGTGCCACTTCACTGTACGCAGGTTATGCACCACGTTGCCACTGGCGACCAACATTATCCCTTCATCACGCAGCGCCGCGAGTTTGCGCCCCATTTCGAAATGCCAGGCGGCAGGTTTGCTACTGTCGATACTCAACTGCACCATCGGGATATCGGCGTCAGGATACATCTTAATCAGTACGCCCCACGAGCCGTGGTCGAAGCCCCAGGCTTCTTTATCCAGCGTAACAGGGACCGGCGCTAACAGCTCAACCAGATGCTGTGCCAGCGCAGGTGAACCCGGAGCAGGATAATACGTATCGTACAGCGCCTGCGGGAAGCCACCAAAGTCATGAATCGTGGGCGGCATCTCCATCGCGGTCACTCCTGTTCCACGGGTAAACCAATGAGCCGAAACCACCACTATTGCTTGCGGGCGTGGCAATGTCATCCCCAACGTCTGCCAGCTGCGGGTATACAAATTATCTTCCAGCACGTTCATCGGACTACCGTGACCTAAAAACAATGCTGGCATACGTGTTGAAGACATGATGATATCCTTAACTAAAGGTGTCATTTTGATATCCTCACAATACGCTTGTTCGGCGGAGTAAGAACCCGGATAACAATGATGATGATCATCAGTTATTTTGACGATCTGCCTGAAGGTAAAGATTTATAAGGAGTTGTCGATGTCAGTACCTCTCATTCTGACCATACTGGCGGGGGCAGCCACGTTTATTGGCGCGTTTCTCGGCGTTCTCGGGCAAAAACCCTCGAACCGCTTACTGGCGTTTTCGCTAGGATTTGCGGCGGGGATCATGTTGCTCATCTCATTAATGGAAATGCTTCCTGCCGCATTAGCCGCCGAAGGAATGTCGCCTGTGTTGGGTTATGGAATGTTTATCTTCGGTCTGCTTGGCTATTTTGGCCTGGACCGCATGTTGCCACATGCGCATCCGCAGGATTTAATGCAAAAATCGGTGCAGCCGTTGCCAAAATCGATCAAGCGCACAGCCATTCTGCTCACTCTCGGCATCAGTCTGCATAACTTCCCGGAAGGGATTGCCACCTTTGTCACGGCGAGCAGCAACCTGGAGCTGGGATTTGGCATCGCCCTGGCCGTAGCGTTGCACAATATTCCTGAAGGTCTGGCGGTTGCAGGCCCGGTTTACGCTGCAACAGGATCGAAACGTACCGCGATTCTGTGGGCGGGCATTTCCGGGCTGGCAGAAATTCTTGGTGGTGTGCTGGCATGGTTAATCCTCGGTAGCATGATTTCTCCGGTGGTCATGGCGGCAATCATGGCGGCGGTTGCAGGAATTATGGTGGCGCTCTCCGTTGACGAATTAATGCCGCTCGCCAAAGAGATCGACCCCAATAATAACCCCAGCTATGGCGTACTATGTGGAATGTCAGTGATGGGATTCAGTTTAGTGCTGCTACAAACGGCGGGAATTGGTTAAAAGCAACATCAGAAGTTGTCCAGCGCATGGACAACTTCTGTCAGCTTCACTAAAGTCTTATTCTACCTTTTCGGCTGTCTCTTCTCTCGTACTGTTTAAGTATTTGTTCCGCGCTTCAAGCAGGGCGTCTCTGTCCTGGCGAAACGCCCGACAATATCGTTTCAAATGCAGGAAATAACCCACCACAACCAGAGCAATCAATACAATCCAGTACCAGGCGATAAACATCCTTTTACCCTTAATATTTAACAATACTAAACATTTAGCGCATAAATTTCACATATCCTTTTTCGGATATATTCATATGGTCGCATAATAACGGAACAATTATATGATTTTGATCATAATGAAAAAGAATGCCTGATATTAATGAAATTTTCTCATAGAAAGAGAAGCGGAATTAACATCTTGCATAGCAGGGAAAAATAAAAACCGAAGCCTGCTACAACTTCGGTTTCTTGATTAAGGCAGTAAATTAAGCAGCGGTTTTCAGCTGGCTTTACGCTCATGTGCCTGACGGTATGCCACCAGGTCTTCAATAGTCACGAGCGCCATATTGTGTTTATTGGCAAACTCAATGCACTCTGGTGCACGCGCCATCGTGCCATCGTCATTAGTCAGCTCACACAGCACACCAGCAGGTTTAAAGCCTGCCAGCGTCATCAGATCGATAGTCGCTTCAGTATGACCGCCACGCGTCAGTACACCACCTGCCTGCGCGCGAAGTGGGAAAACGTGGCCTGGGCGATTCAGATCTGAAGGTTTTGCGCCATCGGCAATCGCTGCGCGAACGGTCGTAATACGGTCAGCGGCAGAAACACCGGTAGTCACACCTTCAGCTGCTTCAATGGTCACGGTAAAACCGGTGCCATAGGCGCTGGTGTTATTTTCTACCATCATTGGCAGATCGAGTTGTTTACGGCGATCGTCAGTAATGCACAGGCAAACAATACCACTCCCGTGGCGAATGGTCAGCGCCATCTGCTCAACGGTCATGGTTTCTGCCGGGAAGATCATATCGCCTTCGTTTTCACGGTCTTCATCATCAAGCACCATCACACCGCGTCCTTCACGCAGCGCAGCCAGTGCATTTTCAACACGTTCGAAAGGCGTACCAAAAGAGGAAAGTAGCGTCTGATTCATGGTAAAAAAACCTCACTAAAATTATGGTTACCAGAATCAGGGCAGTCTTAGGAGTGGCGGCATATAGCCAAAATAACGTGAGCGGGTCCATGCCCGACAGAATCGTTACTCTCTCCCATCCGGACTCTAACCGTCGGCCCCGGAATTACACCGGATCTGCTGTCCTTTGAGTTCGCACCCAAAGCGCTCGCGGGCTTTCAACTGAGTTGATTTACCGCCGGTGGGGAATTTCGCCCCGCCCTGAGAATAAGCGGATTCACTATAACGCTAATGATTAGCGCCAGCAACGCATAGCTTCACATAATTCTGGTTTATGACTTACCCTTATCGCACTACAATGGCACTCAACACCTATCAGTACAGGGAAACTACAATGATTGACCCGAAAAAAATTGAGCAAATCGCTCGCCAGGTTCACGAATCAATGCCTAAAGGAATCAGGGAGTTCGGGGAAGATGTGGAGAAAAAAATCCGCCAAACCCTACAAGCGCAGCTGACGCGTCTCGATCTGGTAAGCCGCGAAGAATTCGACGTTCAGACGCAAGTCCTGTTACGGACTCGTGAAAAACTGGCGTTACTAGAGCAGCGCATCAGCGAACTGGAAGCGCGCAATAATCCGGTAGCAGAACTTCAATCTCCTCCGGCTATCCCGCCAGTTGATAAAGCAGAATAAAGCACCACAAAAACGGGCCGGACGGCCCGTAATATCAGTGTTCTAATTCAAGTTCTCTGGTTTGCATCATCTGTTGGCAATACCAGGCATAACGTGCGCAAAACCAGGTTCTATGTTCTTCATCCATGTTACCAGTAACGGCCAGAATATCGACCGGGCGACCTTCTGCGTGCATTCTGGCAAAACTACGCGCGAGAAAATCGAAATTATTTAAAGAATTAAGACTATGATCCATAAGCACATCCTCCGGTTATTGCATACCTTTTAAGGCCATATGCTTTTTCTGATTTCAGTATTCCCCAATCAGTGTAGTGCCTTTAAACATAACGTGCGTAAATATATTGTCCCCGATCACACTTTTTAGTGAAAAATAAAAAAACCATATTAAAAGACTTTCTCTTCCAGAACCTCTCTAACACGTGTTATTATTAACAAAGATAAATGTAAGCAAGGAAACTATTCCAAAGTAAATATTGCGTCACTAAATGGACATTGGAGTGACATATGATTTTATTCGCCGACTATAACACCCCTTATCTTTTCGCTATTTCCTTTGTACTCTTGATCGGCCTTTTAGAAATTTTTGCACTTATCTGCGGTCACATGCTCTCCGGTGCTCTTGATGCACATCTTGACCATTATGATTCCATAACCACAGCTCATATTAGCCAGGCACTTCATTATCTCAATATTGGAAGATTACCAACTCTCGTCGTCCTCTGCTTACTCGCTGGTTTTTTTGGTCTTATTGGCATCCTGTTGCAACATGCCTGCGTTACGCTCTGGCAATCACCACTCCCCAACCTGTTCGTGGTTCCTGTCAGTTTACTGTTTACAATTATTGCAGTGCATTATACCGGTAAAGTCGTTGCACCCTGGATTCCACGCGACCATAGTTCAGCTATTACAGAAGAAGAATATGTTGGTAGCATGGCATTAATTACCGGCCATCAAGCCACTTCAGGTAACCCCTGCGAAGGAAAACTCACCGATCAATTTGGCCAAATACATTATTTGCTACTGGAGCCTGAAGAAGGAAAAACTTTCACTAAAGGAGACAAAGTGTTAATTATTTGCCGACTTTCTGCAACGCGATATTTGGCGGAAAATAATCCCTGGCCCCAGATATTGTGATTTATTAATCAAAAGGAAATTTAATAATGGATGATATCGTTAATTCTGTGCCCTCCTGGATGTTTACCGCGATTATCGCCGTATGCATTCTGTTTATTATTGGAATTATTTTCGCCAGGCTCTATCGTCGCGCTTCGGCAGAGCAAGCATTTGTTCGTACTGGTTTAAGTGGGCAAAAAGTGGTGATGAGCGGTGGCGCAATCGTGATGCCGATCTTTCATGAAATAATTCCCATCAATATGAATACCCTGAAGCTGGAAGTCAGCCGTTCTACTATTGATAGCCTGATTACGAAAGATCGTATGCGTGTTGATGTTGTAGTGGCTTTCTTTGTGCGGGTAAAACCGTCAGTAGAAGGGATTGCCACCGCCGCCCAGACGCTGGGGCAACGCACCCTGTCGCCTGAAGACTTACGTATGCTGGTGGAAGATAAATTTGTCGATGCCCTCCGTGCAACAGCGGCACAAATGACCATGCATGAGTTACAGGATACCCGCGAGAACTTCGTGCAGGGAGTACAAAATACCGTAGCTGAAGATCTGTCGAAAAATGGCCTGGAACTGGAAAGCGTTTCACTTACCAACTTTAACCAGACCTCGAAAGAACATTTCAATCCGAACAATGCCTTTGACGCCGAAGGTTTAACCAAACTGACTCAGGAGACGGAGCGCCGTCGTCGCGAACGTAACGAAGTTGAACAGGATGTGGAAGTCGCAGTGCGTGAGAAAAACCGTGATGCACTTTCGCGGAAGTTGGAGATTGAACAACAAGAAGCGTTTATGACGCTTGAGCAGGAGCAGCAGGTTAAAACCCGTACCGCTGAGCAGAATGCGAAAATTGCGGCTTTTGAAGCTGAACGTCGTCGTGAAGCAGAGCAGACGCGAATTCTGGCTGAACGACAGATTCAGGAAACGGAAATCGACCGCGAACAGGCCGTCCGCTCAAGAAAGGTTGAGGCCGAACGTGAAGTTCGCATTAAAGAGATCGAACAGCAGCAGGTCACCGAAATCGCTAACCAGACGAAATCGATCGCTATTGCCGCCAAATCGGAACAGCAGTCACAAGCGGAAGCGCGTGCCAACCTTGCACTTGCAGAAGCGGTAAGCGCCCAGCAAAACGTAGAAACCACTCGCCAGACCGCAGAAGCCGATCGTGCCAAGCAGGTGGCGCTGATTGCCGCAGCACAGGATGCAGAAACCAAAGCGGTTGAACTGACCGTGCGGGCGAAAGCAGAAAAAGAAGCAGCAGAGATGCAGGCGGCGGCGATCGTTGAGTTAGCCGAAGCAACACGCAAAAAAGGCCTGGCGGAAGCAGAAGCGCAACGTGCGCTGAACGACGCTATCAACGTACTTTCTGACGAGCAAACCAGCCTTAAATTCAAACTGGCCTTGTTGCAGGCGCTACCTGCGGTAATTGAGAAATCCGTGGAACCAATGAAGTCCATTGACGGTATCAAGATTATTCAGGTCGATGGATTAAACCGAGGTGGTGCTGCGGGGGATGCGGCATCAGGCAGCGTTAGTGGCGGAAACCTGGCAGAACAGGCATTGTCTGCCGCCCTTTCTTACCGCACACAGGCACCGCTGATTGACTCCTTGCTCAATGAAATTGGCGTTTCAGGCGGCTCACTGGCGGCATTGACTTCCCCCTTAACCTCAACAACTCCCGTCGAAGAAAAAACAGAGTAAACCCTCTTCTATGAATAATCCCTGGCCCAAAAAGCCGGGGATTTTTTATATCTGCGTTCCGCAAAAAGGTGCAAATGATCAGGCTGTTGCAGCGTTTTGCGTGACTGCTCGGGGAAGGCAAAACTGCCTCTGGGAAAGCGTTGCGCGGAGTCCGGCGCTCATCAACAATCGGGGAGTCAGCAAGGGGCTGAAACGGGAAAGCCCCTCCCGAGGAAGGGGCCTTATAGAAGGAAAGGGTTATGATGAAGTTCGTCATCATACTGGTTGTGTTGTTACTGTTAAGTTTCCCGACTTACTAACAACTCATCAGAGGGGGGAGAGATCCTCCCTTACCCTTGTTCCTTTACTTTAGGTTGAAAAAAAATCAGCGTCAATAGGCCCGCCTGCTACAAAGCGAGATCTGTGAACCGCTTTCCGGTTAGCCTTTTTTATCCTGTTGGATCTTCTTGATGATGTTGGTCGTCGAGCAACCGTCTTCAAAGTTGAGCACCAGCACTTCGCCACCGTTGGCCCAGACTTCTTTACTCCCGGCAATCTCTTCTGGTTTATAGTCGCCGCCTTTCACCAGTAGATCTGGTAAGATCCCGGCGATCAAGCGCTGCGGCGTGTCCTCTTCAAACGACACCACCCAGTCGACCGCTTCCAGTGCGCCCAGCACAATCATACGCTGTTCGAGCGGGTTAACGGGGCGGGAATCCCCTTTCAGCCGTTTGGTGGAGGCATCGCTGTTCACAGCGACAATCAAACGGTCACCCAGTTTACGGGCATTTGCCAGATAAGAGACGTGCCCGGCGTGCAGGATGTCAAAGACACCGTTGGTCATCACCACTTTTTCACCGCGTTTACGCGCTGCCGCTACAGCAAGCTTCAGTTCCTCTTCGGTCATCACACCAAAGCCGGTATCTGCACGTCCACGTACTGCGTTTTCCAGCTCGATCGGCGAAACCGTGGATGTCCCCAGTTTGCCGACCACCACACCAGCCGCCGCATTGGCAAAGAAGCAGGCTTCTTCCAGCGAATTACCCGCTGCCAGCGTTGCCGCCAGGACGCCAATCACCGTGTCGCCCGCACCGGTAACGTCATACACTTCCTGCGCCTGGGTTGGCATATGCAGCGGCGCTTTACCCGGTTGCAGCAGCGACATACCCTGTTCGGAACGGGTCACTAACAGAGCCGAGAGTTCGTAATCGGCAATCAGTTTCATGCCGCGCTCAACAATCTCTTCTTCGGTCTTACATTTACCGACAACAGCTTCAAATTCCGAGAGATTCGGCGTTAACAGCGTAGCGCCGCGGTAGCGCTCAAAATCGGTACCTTTTGGATCAATCAGCACCGGAACACCCGCTTTACGCGCCAGTTGGATCATCTGCTGTACGCTTGCCAGCGCACCTTTGGCGTAGTCAGAAAGCACCAGCGCGCCAATCGAACTCAGTGCCTGATTAATCCGCTCGTGCAGCGGCTGCGGATCAACCCCTTCGAAACCTTCTTCGAAATCCAGACGGATCAGCTGTTGGTTGCGGGAAAGTACCCGTAATTTGGTGATAGTCGGATGCGTCGGTACAGAAACAAAGTCGCATTTGACGTTGACGTCGGCCAGAGATTTACTGAGCGCGCGCGCCGCATCGTCAATGCCCGTCAACCCGACCAGGCGTGCATTAGCACCGAGAGAAGCGATATTCATCGCCACGTTAGCTGCGCCGCCCGGACGTTCTTCGATGGTATTCACTTTAACCACGGGCACCGGCGCTTCCGGCGAGATACGACTGGTGGGACCGTACCAGTAACGATCCAGCATCACATCACCAACCACCATCACTCCTGCACGTTCAAACTCTGGCAGCGTTACTTTCATTCCTGTCTCCTGAGAGATTCAAAATTTGCGCGCGATAATACCATACTTCATTCTTCCACCAGCCACTTCTGCCAGCTTGCCCGCACCAGTTCACGCTCTGCGGTGAAGCAATCCTCCGACACATGGCCCGGCAATTCCTGTAATGCCAGATGATGAAGTTCATCGCGCAGCGTCGTGTAAGCACGGGTCAGCGCCATCGCTTCCTGCTCTTCCATAATGTCGTTTTGCGCCAGTAGTTCCAGAATGCGCACGTTGTCTGACCAGCGCGTTAACTTTGGTTTTTCATGAGCGTAGCGCAACACCAGATATTGAGTAATAAATTCGATATCGGTAATTCCGCCTTCATCGGCTTTGATATCAAAGCGATCGCGATGTTTATTGCCGAGATGGGCACGCATTTTCTCGCGCATTTCCCGCACTTCTGTTTGCAGGGTTTTGCCTTCGCGCGGCAGCGTCATAATCTCCCGGCGTACTGCGTCAAAGTGCGCGGTGAGCTGCGGATCGCCGTACACTACACGCGCACGCACCAGCGCCTGATGCTCCCACGTCCAGGCCTCGTTTTTCTGATAATCAGCAAATGCTTCTGCGGATGTCACCAGCATTCCCGCCGCCCCGGACGGACGCAGTCGTGCATCCACTTCATACAAAATGCCGGAAGAGGTTCGCGTACTGAACAGATGCATAATGCGTTGCGCCAGACGCAGATAAAACTGTCGCCCGTCGATTTCCCGCTCGCCGTCAGTCATCGCATCCATTGGGCAATCATGGAGGAAGATCAGGTCAAGATCGGAACTGTAGCCTAACTCCCAGCCACCCAGCTTGCCGTAGCCGACCACCGCAAAACCACGCCCTTCGCGTTCGTTCAGGTGATTTGGCTTACCGTAGCGGGCAACCATTTGAACCCACGCCTGCTGAACGACGGCATCAATCATGGCTTCTGCCAGCCAGGTTAAGTGATCGCTCACTTTCATTACCGGTAGCGTACCGGCGATATCCGCTGCCGCAATGCGTAACAGCTGCGCCTGTTTGAACTGACGCAGCGCCTCAAGCTGTTGTTCTTCGTCATCTTCCGGCACGCGCAGCAAATACTGGCGCAGTTCATCACGGTAGGCATCCGTCGCCGTTGGTTGGTAGAGGGTATTTGGATCGAGCAATTCATCCAGCAATAATGGATAACGCGCTAGCTGGCTGGCAATCATCGGCGATGCAGCACACAGAGAAATCAAATGTTTAAGCGCCGCAGGGAATTCACTAAGCAGCTCAAGATAAGTGGTGCGAGTAACAATCCCCACCAGCAAGGCGGTAATGCGCGACAGCGTGACAGCAGCGTCTTCACGCGCACAGACATCACTTAGCAGATGTGGCATCAGATGGTCGAGCACCTGACGTCCTCGCGGCCCGATAGTGCGCTTATCCAGCTCTTTGCGGAAATCAGCAATCAGCATTAGCACCTGTTTGCGATCATCCTCGCTAAGATGCGCCAGCACTGGCGTGGTGTCATCTTCCTGCAACGCATCCTGCCACAGCTCACGCCACTGTTCCGACAGCGACTCTTCCTGAGTTTCACTTTCGTCGTCGCCAATCAATTCATTAAACACCCGGCGCACATTGGCCATATGTGCGGTCAGCATCCCGGTCAATTGCGGCCAGTCAGCAAAGTCCATCGCCCACGCCAGCCGCGCACGGTTAAGCTCATCAGAAGGAAGCGTCTGGGTTTGTTCGTCGTTAATGCTTTGCAGCAGGTTTTCCAGACGCCGCAGGAACAGATACGCCACTCGCAATTGTTCAGCATCGTTTTCAGAAAGCAGATGCAGCACGGCAATGGCGCTGAGCGTTGGCAGTAAAGAGCGCGATTGCAGCGACGGTTCGCGCCCGCCGCGAATGAGCTGGAACACCTGGACGATAAATTCAATTTCGCGAATGCCGCCTGCGCCAAGTTTGATGTTGTCGGTCAAACCGCGTCGACGCACTTCACGGGCAATCATCCCTTTCATGTTGCGCAGCGACTGAATCACGCTGAAATCGATGTAACGACGGAAAACAAACGGGCGCAGCAACGCACGCAACTCGTTAGCATAGACGCCGTCGCTATCCCCCATAATCCGCGCCTTGACCATCGCGTAACGCTCCCAGTCGCGCCCCTGCTCCTGGTAATAATCTTCCAGCGCCGCAAAGCTCAGCACCAGCGGGCCACTTTCCCCAAACGGACGCAGCCGCATATCCACGCGATAGACGAAGCCATCCTGCGTTGGTTGATCCAGTACTTTAATCAGCCGCTGCCCCATGCGGGTAAAAAACTGCGCGTTATCCAGTTCCCGGCGTCCGCCCTGGGTACAACCATGTTCCGGCCAGGCAAAAATCAGATCGATATCTGAGGAGAAATTCAATTCCCCGCCGCCCAGCTTACCCATGCCTAAAATCAGCAGCGGTTGCGCTTCGCCCTGCGCATTGCACGGCGTTCCCCATTCGCGGCAGCAGGCGTCATACAGCCAGTCACGCGCCGCAACAATCAGCGTCTCCGCCAGATGGCTGAGCTGCTGCAATATGCTCTCTTCAGTAACCAGTGCCAGCGTTTGCGCCCAGGCGATGCGCACCATAATGCGCCGCCGGAATAGCCGCAGCTCGCGCATTAACCCAGCCTCGTCACTCACATTACTGAGCGCCTCCTGCAACCATGCAGCGTAATGCTGCCATTCGTCGGCCTGCGGCGGTTGGCTTTCCAGTTCCGTCAGCCACTCTGGATGCGCAATCACGCTGTCCTGCACAAAATCACTGAAAGTAAGTACTGACTTCGCCTGTGCGCTAAGTGATTCCTCGGCTAAAGGCTCTGGCAGCCGCTCAACAACGGTCTGCCAGTACTGCTGTAACGGTGAAGAGAGCGGCTTCATAAGCGATTTTATCCTTGCCTGATTAACGTTTTCCGCTGTGCAACCAGAACGGTTCCTGATTGTTTGCCTCATTACGGAAATGTTCAATTTCAATGCGTTGCCCGGTCGCAATAGCGTGACGCAGCCCCTGCCAGTTCTCCAGCCAGTCTTGCGCGACGACAGGATCGTAGTAACCCGCCAGCAACAGTATTGAGTCAATATCACGCGTCAGGCGTGGCAATTGGTCACGGTAGCGATCGCCTAACGGCTGGCAGAAAACGCTTTTCAGTTCAGCGGCATGGCGGGAAAGATGGATATCGGCAAAGCGTTTGAAGGAATCGCTGATTTTGCTCTGCGCTTTGGCATCTAAAAACGGCTGCCAGGCTTTGCTTACCAGCCATTCGGTCAACGCCAGCTTCGCCATTGCCGTTTCGGTAGAGTAGACCGCCGTTACGGCAGAAACCGCAGAAGCAATGGTCGCCTCGCATTGAGTCAGCAGATCACGTAAGTGAGTGCTCGCTTTACGCGGCACGATACCGCCGAACAGCATCAGTGTATGACGGACCAGGCCAATGGCTGCCAGCACCTGCTCTTTCGCCGCATCGTTGCCGCGTACCCACAGTTCTTCATGATACTGCCATTGCGCTAACGCCAGCTCGAGCGCCGCTTCCAGCCCCTGTTCCACATCAGCTTTTGCCGCAACATGCAAAATGGTGGTCGGTTTGATTTCACGCGCCGGATTGCCCTGCGCCAGATGATAGCCACGCGCTGCTTTGCTCAGGCTGCCCTGGCGTAATCCGGTTTGCGATACCAGTTGGTTCGCCAGTTTCAGCACCGCACGCATGTCGCCGCTAAGCAGTTCCAGTTCCAGCTCACAGATAGGTTCAGCAAATTCACCCGCTTTCACCTCACCCTGATCGAGAGCGATTTCAATTCGGCTGCCATCGACCTCTACTAGCCATTTTTCGCGATAAAAATCGGTGCTAAACAGCGGCTGCACGCGGGAAGCGAGATCGGCAGGCAATTCGCCGTTCGGCCAGACTACCGTCGGTAACTGCGCCAGGTCGAGCGTCGGTTCGCTCAACGCCACGTTATATTCCGGGCGCTGGTGTAAGCCGCCTGTCACTCTTCCTGCAACTTTCATGGTCATCTCATAGCGACCGTTTTCGCCACGAATACGCAAGCCCATGTCGTGCCCACGCAGCCAGTTATCCGGCGTTTCGTAGTAAATATTCAGCAACTGCACGGGGTCATGGTGCTCGCCGCCCAGCGTATTGAGATGGTCACGCAGCGCCTCAACGGCACTGTGATTAACAATAAACTTTAATTCGATTTCCTGAGCCATGGCCTTTACTTACTGGTTGTGTCACATAAGTGACGATGAACGGCGAACTTAATGCGATCTTTTTTGTCAGTAGATAGTATTTTGCGCCAAATTGCCATGCAACGGGCAATTTGACGGGCGTAAAAGTTTGAAGCAGTGGCAAGACCTGACACAGAGGATTCCGATTGATGTCGAATGCTTTGCGTAGCGACACTGATGCCACTACTATCGTTCCACTTTCCATGACAATAACGACAGCCTGATGCCAAAATTACGCCTGATCGGATTAACTTTACTCGCACTTAGCGCGACTGCCGTCTCACACGCTGAAGAAACGCGCTATGTTTCCGACGAACTGAATACCTGGGTCCGTAGCGGTCCGGGAGATCATTATCGCCTCGTGGGCACGGTTAACGCCGGCGAGGAAGTGACCTTATTACAAACTGACGCCAACACCAATTATGCCCAGGTGAAAGACAGCTCTGGCCGTACTGCCTGGATCCCGTTGAAACAACTTAGCACTGAACCAAGCCTGCGCTCCCGTGTGCCAGATCTGGAAAATCAGGTCAAAACGCTGACCGATAAACTCACCAATATCGATAACACCTGGAATCAGCGCACCGCAGAAATGCAGCAAAAAGTGGCGCAGAGCGACAGCGTGATCAACGGGTTAAAAGAAGAAAATCAAAAACTGAAAAACGAGCTGATTGTCGCGCAGAAAAAGGTCGATGCCGCCAGCGTACAGTTGGATGACAAACAGCGCACCATCATCATGCAGTGGTTTATGTATGGCGGTGGCGTGCTGGGGCTTGGCTTGCTGCTTGGTCTGGTACTGCCGCACCTGATCCCAAGCCGCAAACGCAAAGATCGCTGGATGAACTAAATCGCCTTCTTCGTTGCACTGTCTTATTATTAGGAATTGTGTATTTGACGAAGGGATGATGGCGTGAAGATTTATCTGGTCGGTGGTGCTGTTCGGGATGCATTGTTAGGGCTACCGGTCAAAGACAGAGATTGGGTGGTGGTCGGCAGTACGCCACAGGAGATGCTCGACGCGGGCTACCAGCAGGTAGGCCGCGATTTTCCTGTGTTTCTGCATCCGCAAACGCATGAAGAGTATGCACTGGCACGTACCGAACGGAAATCCGGTTCCGGTTACACCGGTTTTACCTGCTATGCCGCACCGGATGTCACGCTGGAAGATGATCTTAAGCGTCGCGATCTGACCATTAATGCGCTGGCCCAGGACGATAACGGCGAGATTATCGACCCGTACAACGGTCTGGGCGATCTGCAAAATCGTCTGTTGCGCCATGTTTCCCCCGCTTTTGGCGAAGATCCGTTACGCGTGTTGCGCGTAGCGCGTTTTGCTGCGCGTTATGCCCACCTCAGTTTCCGTATTGCCGATGAAACTCTGGCGCTGATGCGCGAGATGACCCATGCGGGTGAACTGGAACACCTGACGCCTGAACGGGTATGGAAAGAGACGGAAAACGCCCTCACCACCCGCAATCCCCAGGTGTTCTTCCAGGTACTGCGCGATTGCGGCGCACTGCGCGTTTTATTCCCGGAAATTGACGCCCTGTTTGGCGTTCCGGCCCCTGCCAGGTGGCATCCGGAAATCGACACGGGTATTCATACCTTAATGACGCTCTCAATGGCGGCGATGCTGAGTCCGCAGGTCGATGTCCGATTCGCAACGTTATGCCACGATCTCGGTAAAGGACTGACGCCGCCAGAACTTTGGCCACGTCATCATGGTCATGGCCCGGCGGGTGTGAAGTTAGTGGAACAACTATGCCAGCGTCTGCGCGTGCCAAATGAAATTCGCGATTTAGCCAGACTGGTGGCTGAGTTTCACGATCTCATCCACACCTTTCCAATGCTGAACCCGAAAACCATTGTTAAATTGTTTGATTCCATTGACGCCTGGCGTAAACCGCAGCGTGTCGAGCAACTGGCGCTGACCAGCGAGGCTGACGTGCGCGGCAGAACCGGTTTTGAATCAGCGGACTACCCGCAAGGCCGCTGGTTGCGCGAAGCCTGGGAAGTGGCGCAGTCAGTGCCGACAAAAGCCGTCGTTGAAGCAGGATTTAAAGGTGTGGAGATTCGTGAGGAGCTGACCCGACGGCGGATTGCGGCGGTAGCCAGCTGGAAGGAACAACGTTGCCCAAAGCCTGATTAACTTTTTAAATTCAGTATATTGCAGAAATCCCTTAGGTCGGATAAGACGCACAAGCGTCATATCCGACACTATCTCTCAATCAAAAGAACACGACGTACACCGCAGCCGCCACAATAAAGCGATAAATGGCGAACGGGATAAACGAAATGCGCTTAATCAATTGCAGGAAGGTTTTAATCGCTATCAGCGCCACCACAAAAGCGGTGATAAACCCAACGGCAAACATCGGGATATCGCCGGTAGTCAGGAAGCCCCAGCTTTTGTAGAGATCGAGCGCCGTTGCGCCCATCATCATCGGCACCGCCAGCAGGAACGAGAACTCGGAAGCAGCGTAACGGCTCACCCCCATCAGCATCCCACCTGAAATGGTCGCCCCGGAACGGGAGAAACCCGGCCACAGCGCCAGACACTGGAAACAGCCAATCATAAACGCCTGACGATAGGTCATATCATCAAGACCCGGCGCACGCGGCTCTTTCGGCTTCAGGCATTCGGCGGCAATCAGCAACAGACCGCCAACGACCAGTGCATACATGACATTTATCGGGTTAAACAATGATTTAATCGTGTCGTGGAACAACAGCCCCAGTACCACCGCCGGAATCATCCCCAGCAAAATGTGGATCAGCGTTAAACGACCTTTGCTTTCTCCTTCGTGCTGCAACGGGCGGCCAAAGTGGATGCCAATCAGGCCAAACAGACGCCGCCAGAACATCACTACTACCGCCAGAATTGATCCTAACTGGATCACGACTTCAAAGGTTTTCGCCGTGTCGCCCTCAAACCCCAACAAGTGACCGACAATAATCATATGGCCCGTGCTGGATACCGGCAGAAATTCTGTCAATCCTTCGACCACACCCAATATTGCCGCTATCAGCAGCGAGTGCATATCGCTCATCAATAAACCCCTAAATTATAAAAATGTAACGCTTGTCCGAACTACTGCAGTATGACCAGGTTATAATCGTTTGGTTTAACAACTGTAAAATTAATTATTTTCTTTCAGATTATTGCCACGCTCAATGATTACGCCAACATTCGCCGCCCGCGCCACTGCGCCTGGCTTGCTGAGTTTGATACGCACCCACGGCGAGTTGAAGCGTGCTAACAGCAGCTCCGCCACCTCTTCAGCCACGCGTTCCACCAGCGCAAAACGCGCCCCCTCGACGTGGCTGACCACCGTTTCTGCAATGTCAGCGTAACTGAGGCAATCCGCCACATCATCACTTTTCGCCGCTTTACGGTTATCCCACGCCATTTCGATATCGAACACTAACTTCTGTTCGATGGTCTGTTCCCAGTCGTAAACACCAATAGTGGTGATTACCGAAAGTTGCTCTATAAATACAATATCCATCACGTCCTGCCTGCTTTTTGGCTAACCGGATACCACTTCCGGCGAAATGTGCGTATTATCCACAGATTCATCGTTGAACACGAATTTTCAAAACGGAACAGCTTATGAGTGCAATCGCGCCTGGAATGATCCTCATCGCGTACCTCTGCGGCTCCATTTCCAGTGCCATTCTGGTTTGCCGCTTGTGTGGGTTACCCGATCCGCGAACCAGCGGCTCCGGCAATCCAGGCGCAACCAATGTGTTACGTATCGGTGGCAAGGGAGCAGCCGTAGCAGTACTGATTTTCGACGTTCTGAAAGGAATGTTGCCCGTCTGGGGCGCGTATGAATTAGGTGTCAGCCCCTTCTGGCTAGGCTTAATTGCCATCGCCGCCTGTCTTGGACACATCTGGCCCGTTTTCTTCGGTTTTAAAGGAGGAAAAGGCGTTGCTACCGCTTTTGGTGCCATCGCACCAATTGGCTGGGATCTCACAGGAGTAATGGCGGGAACCTGGTTACTGACCGTGCTATTGAGTGGTTACTCGTCGCTGGGAGCGATTGTCAGTGCACTGATTGCTCCGTTTTATGTCTGGTGGTTTAAGCCACAATTCACCTTCCCGGTTTCGATGCTCTCTTGCCTGATCCTGCTGCGTCATCATGACAACATCCAGCGTCTGTGGCGTCGCCAGGAGACAAAAATCTGGACGAAATTCAAAAGAAAGCGCGAAAAGGATCCCGAGTGATTTCTGGTGGATCTACATGACCTGATAGCCTTCGTCGGGCTTGCCCAGCCGTTGCTGGCACCATGCCGCCAGAAATTCCACACAGACACGTAATTTCATGCTGCGATAGAGCGGCTCCCGGTAAACAGCCCAGATATTGGCGCTTTGTGCATACTCCGGCAATACTCGCACCAGTTTGCCACTCTCCAGAAACGGCAACACATCCCACTCGGAACGCAGCATAATCCCTTTGCCCTCCAGCGCCCATTGCAGCACAATCTCGCCGCTATTGGAGGAAAGATGTCCGCTTACCTTCACCGATTTTTTCTCCTGACCGTTCCCCAACTCCCATATTCCGTGGGTCATATCGCGCTCTTTGGTCACCAGGCAGTCATGACGACTTAATTCCTGTAAGGATTGTGGCTGCGGATATTTTTGCAGATACTCAGGTGCTGCGCATAATATTCTTTTATTTTTTGTCAAAAGATGCGCAATATAATAATCAGGAATTGCGTCATTAATACGAATATCCAGATCAATATTATCCTGCACTAAATCAATTTGTCGATCGAACAATTCAAAATGCACCTGTAACTCAGGATAATTGCGCATCAGTTCGGTAATGGCTGGCGCAATATGGCTGCGCCCAAAACCAAAACTGCAACCAATACGAATCATCCCCTCCGGGCGCGTTTTGATTTGCGTGACGTCATCGACCAGTCGCTGATATTGGGTGAGGATTTCCAGCGCATGTTCGTAACAACGTTGGCCACTTTCAGTCAGCGCCACGCCGCGAGCGGAGCGGTTCAGCAGCGTTGTTGCCAGCGTATTTTCAAGGATTTGGATCCGCTTGGTGACAAATGCAGGCGTTTGCCCAAGCGTCGCCGCTGCAGCACTAAAACTCCCGCTATGGACGATTTCCACCAGTACCTGCAAGTCTTTGGCTAAAGGCCAGCTATTTAGCATTGTTAAATATCCGCAGTTTTGATAAACGCAGTGTATTTCGCAAAACATTACCATTCCCTGCTCTGGCGCAATATTCGTTCTTATTTTCACGTTGATTCACGAACTGTTAATTACATATTCACGGTGGCAAAAAATATAAAACCACATTTTTAGTGGTAGTTTGTGGCGGTGAATTTTTCCAGACAAATACATAAACTGGAGTTGCCATGATGAGCGAAAGTAATAAGCAACAGGCAGTGAATAAGTTGACGGAGATTGTCGCTAACTTTACCGCCATGATTTCTACCCGAATGCCTGATGACGTGGTGGATAAACTAAAACAGCTAAAGGATGCCGAAACATCGTCGATGGGAAAAATCATCTACCACACGATGTTCGATAACATGCAAAAAGCGATCGACCTGAATCGTCCTGCCTGTCAGGACACCGGCGAAATCATGTTTTTTGTTAAGGTCGGTTCCCGTTTCCCACTGCTTGGCGAGCTGCAAAGCATACTCAAACAAGCCGTGGAAGAGGCAACCGTCAAAGCGCCACTGCGTCACAATGCGGTAGAAATTTTTGACGAAGTAAACACCGGCAAAAATACCGGCAGCGGCGTACCGTGGGTCACCTGGGATATCGTCCCCGACGGTGACGATGCGGAAATCGAAGTTTACATGGCAGGCGGCGGCTGCACGCTACCTGGCCGATCGAAAGTGTTAATGCCGTCAGAAGGCTACGAAGGCGTAGTGAAATTCGTCTTCGAAAATATCTCCACCCTCGCCGTAAACGCCTGTCCGCCGGTACTGGTGGGCGTTGGCATCGCTACCTCGGTGGAAACCGCCGCAGTGCTCTCGCGAAAAGCCATTTTGCGCCCGATTGGCAGCCGCCACCCCAATCCGAAAGCGGCAGAGCTGGAGCTACGCCTGGAAGAAGGACTCAACCGTTTGGGGATTGGTCCACAAGGGCTGACTGGCAACAGTTCAGTGATGGGCGTGCATATCGAATCTGCCGCTCGCCATCCGTCAACCATCGGCGTTGCTGTTTCTACCGGCTGCTGGGCGCATCGTCGCGGCACACTGCGAGTTCATGCCGATCTCACCTTTGAAAATCTGTCTCATACCCGGAGCGCGTTATGAAAAAGATCCTGACAACCCCGATCAAAGCTGAAGATCTGCAAGATATTCGCGTCGGCGATGTGATCTACCTGACCGGTACGCTGGTGACCTGCCGTGACGTTTGTCACCGCCGATTGATCGAACTGAAACGTCCGATCCCTTACGATCTCAACGGCAAAGCGATTTTCCACGCTGGCCCCATCGTGCGCAAAAACGGCGACAAATGGGAGATGGTGTCCGTCGGCCCGACAACCAGTATGCGTATGGAAAGTTTTGAACGTGAATTTATCGAGCAGACCGGCGTGAAACTGGTGGTCGGCAAAGGCGGAATGGGGCCGCTGACCGAAGAAGGCTGCCAGAAATTCAAGGCGCTGCATGTGATTTTCCCGGCTGGCTGTGCGGTACTGGCGGCAACTCAAGTGGAAGAGATTGAAGAAGTGCACTGGACAGAACTCGGGATGCCAGAATCGCTGTGGGTCTGCCGGGTCAAAGAGTTTGGCCCGCTGATTGTCTCTATAGATACCCACGGCAACAACCTGATAGCCGAAAATAAAAAGCTGTTCGCCGAACGCCGCGATCCCATCGTGGAAGAGATCTGCGAGCACGTCCACTACATCAAATAACCCTCACGGAGAGGCTCGCCCCTCTCCTTTTTCGCAGGCATAACACGATGAAACCTTCCACTGAATGGTGGCGATACCTTGCGCCGCTGGCGGTCATCACCATTATTGCTCTACTTCCGCTTCCCGCAGGGCTGGAGAGTCATACCTGGCTCTACTTTGCCGTTTTTACTGGCGTGATCGTTGGACTGATCCTCGAACCCGTGCCGGGTGCCGTGGTGGCGATGGTGGGTATATCCATCATCGCCATTCTTTCGCCGTGGCTGCTGTTTAGCCCGGAGCAGCTCGCCCAGCCAGGTTTTAAGTTCACCGCCAAATCCCTCTCCTGGGCGGTTTCTGGTTTTTCTAATTCAGTTATCTGGCTTATTTTCGCCGCCTTTATGTTTGGTACGGGCTATGAAAAAACCGGGCTTGGACGTCGCATCGCGCTGATTCTGGTGAAAAAAATGGGGCATCGCACGCTGTTTCTCGGCTATGCAGTGATGTTCTCCGAGCTGATACTCGCGCCTGTAACACCGTCCAACTCGGCGCGTGGTGCGGGGATTATCTATCCCATCATCCGTAACCTGCCACCGCTCTATCAATCACAACCAAACGACAGCAGTTCGCGCAGCATTGGCTCGTACATCATGTGGATGGGGATTGTTGCCGACTGCGTGACCAGCGCCATTTTCCTGACGGCGATGGCTCCAAATTTGCTGTTAATTGGACTGATGAAAAGCGCATCTCACGCCATGCTAAGCTGGGGCGACTGGTTCCTCGGGATGTTGCCGCTCAGCATTTTACTGGTTCTGCTGGTTCCCTGGCTGGCTTACGTGCTGTACCCGCCGGTACTGAAGTCTGGCGATCAGGTGCCGCGCTGGGCAGAGACGGAACTGCAGGCAATGGGCCCGCTCTGTTCGCGTGAAAAACGGATGCTGGGGCTGATGGTAGGCGCACTGGTGTTGTGGATTTTTGGCGGTGATTATATCGATGCCGCGATGGTCGGTTACAGCGTGGTGGCGCTGATGCTGCTTCTGCGCATTATCAGTTGGGACGACATTGTCAGTAATAAAGCGGCGTGGAACGTTTTCTTCTGGCTGGCCTCGCTTATCACCCTCGCTACCGGACTCAACAACACCGGTTTTATTAGCTGGTTTGGCAAACTGTTAGCAGGCAGCTTAAGCGGTTATTCGCCAACGATAGTGATGGTGGCGTTGATTGTGGTCTTTTATCTGCTGCGCTACTTTTTTGCCAGCGCCACAGCGTATACCTCCGCTCTCGCACCGATGATGATTGCCGCCGCGCTGGCGATGCCGGAAATCCCGCTGCCGGTGTTCTGCCTGATGGTTGGTGCGGCAATTGGTCTGGGGAGCATTCTTACACCATACGCCACCGGACCCAGTCCGATTTACTACGGCAGTGGTTATCTGCCAACGGCGGATTACTGGCGACTGGGGGCGATTTTTGGGCTGATATTCCTCGTATTGCTGGTGATTACCGGCTTACTGTGGATGCCCGTGGTGTTGCTTTAAGTGAGGACGGTGCCGGAAATTGCTCTCCGGCACCCAATAGTTTTACGCGGCCGGTAACTCTGCCAGTGGCCAGCGCGGACGCACACTCACGCCGAGATCCGCCGTCGCGCCTGCTTTAAACCGCACCATTCCGGCATAGGCGATCATCGCACCGTTATCCGTACAAAATTCCGGACGCGCGTAGAACACTTCGCCACGACGCTTTTTCATCATTTCCGCCAGTTTCGCCCGCAGTGTGCGGTTAGCACTCACGCCGCCCGCCATTACCAGACGCTTGAAGCCCGTCTGATCCAGTGCTCGCTTACACTTAATCATCAACGTATCGACCACTGCATCTTCAAAGGCGCGGGCGATATCGGCACGCGTCTGATCGTCAGTGCCGTTGTCACGTATGGTATTTGCCGCGAAGGTTTTCAGACCAGAAAAGCTGAAATCCAGCCCCGGACGGTCGGTCATCGGACGCGGGAAAACAAAGCGCCCGGCAGTACCCTGAGCCGCCATTTTCGACAGTAACGGTCCGCCAGGATAATCCAGCCCCAGCAGCTTCGCGGTTTTATCAAACGCTTCACCGGCGGCATCATCGATAGACTCACCGAGCAGCTCGTACTGACCAATGCCAGTCACGCTGATTAACTGCGTATGACCGCCGGAAACCAGCAGCGCGACAAACGGAAATTCCGGTGGGTTATCTTCCAGCATCGGCGCTAACAGATGCCCTTCCATATGGTGTACCGGGATCGCCGGAACGTCCCAGGCAAACGCCAGAGAACGCCCCACGGTCGCGCCAACCAGCAGTGCGCCGACTAATCCAGGGCCTGCGGTATAGGCCACAGCATCAATGTCTTTTGCCGTTAAACCAGACTCCTTTAGCGCCTCCTGGATCAACGGTACGGTTTTACGCACGTGATCGCGGGAGGCCAGTTCAGGCACGACGCCGCCGTAGTCAGCGTGCAATTTCACCTGACTATACAATTGGTTGGCTAACAAACCTTTTTCATCGTCGTAAATGGCGATGCCGGTTTCATCGCAGGAAGTTTCAATACCCAGTACACGCATGACTTGTTTTACCTCGCTTTATTACCGCGCAGTGTAGGACCAATGCGGGTTGATGTAAAACTTTGTTCGCCCCTGGAGAAAGCCTCGTGTATACTCCTCACCCTTATAAAAGTCCCTTTCAAAAAAGGCCGCGGTGCTTTACAAAGCAGCAGCAATTGCAGTAAAATTCCGCACCATTTTGAAATAAGCTGGCGTTGATGCCAGCGGCAAACCGAATTAATCAAAGGTGAGAGGCACATGCCGGTAATTAAAGTACGTGAAAACGAGCCGTTCGACGTAGCTCTGCGTCGCTTCAAGCGTTCCTGCGAAAAAGCAGGTGTTCTGGCGGAAGTTCGTCGTCGTGAGTTCTATGAAAAACCGACTACCGAACGTAAGCGCGCTAAAGCTTCTGCAGTGAAACGTCACGCGAAGAAACTGGCTCGCGAAAACGCACGCCGCACTCGTCTGTACTAATTCCCCGAGAGCGTTGCTCTCCGATCAGACCGAGTTGTAGTTGTAAGGCCGTGCTTCCGAAAGGAATGCGCGGCTTATTTTCGTTTATGAATTGCTAAAAATCGGGGCCTATGGCTGGACGAATCCCACGCGTATTCATTAATGATCTGCTGGCACGCACTGACATCGTCGATCTGATCGATGCCCGTGTGAAGCTGAAAAAGCAGGGCAAGAATTTCCACGCGTGTTGTCCATTCCACAACGAGAAAACCCCGTCATTCACCGTTAACGGTGAGAAACAGTTTTACCACTGCTTTGGATGTGGCGCGCACGGCAACGCGATCGACTTCCTGATGAACTACGACAAGCTCGAGTTCGTCGAAACGGTCGAAGAGCTGGCAGCAATGCACAATCTTGAAGTGCCATTTGAAGCAGGCAGCGGCCCCAGCCAGATCGAGCGCCATCAGAGGCAAACGCTTTATCAGTTGATGGACGGTCTGAATACGTTTTACCAACAATCTTTACAACAACCTGTTGCCATGTCTGCGCGCCAGTATCTGGAAAAACGCGGATTAAGCCACGAGGTTATCGCTCGCTTTGCGATTGGTTTTGCGCCCCCCGGCTGGGACAACGTCCTGAAGCGGTTTGGCGGCAATCCAGAAAATCGCCAGTCATTGATTGATGCGGGCATGTTGGTCACTAACGATCAGGGGCGCAGTTACGATCGTTTCCGCGAGCGGGTGATGTTCCCCATTCGCGATAAACGCGGTCGGGTGATTGGTTTTGGCGGGCGCGTGCTGGGCAACGATACTCCCAAATACCTGAACTCGCCGGAAACGGACATTTTCCATAAAGGCCGCCAGCTTTACGGTCTTTATGAAGCGCAGCAGGATAACGCTGAACCCAATCGTCTGCTTGTGGTCGAAGGCTATATGGACGTGGTGGCGCTGGCGCAATATGGCATTAATTACGCCGTTGCGTCGTTAGGTACGTCAACCACCGCCGATCACATACAACTGTTGTTCCGCGCGACCAACAATGTCATTTGCTGTTATGACGGCGACCGTGCAGGCCGCGATGCCGCATGGCGAGCGCTGGAAACGGCGCTGCCTTACATGACAGACGGTCGTCAGCTACGCTTTATGTTTTTGCCTGATGGCGAAGACCCTGACACGCTGGTACGAAAAGAAGGTAAAGAAGCGTTTGAAGCGCGGATGGAGCAGGCGATGCCACTCTCCGCATTTCTGTTTAACAGTCTGATGCCGCAAGTTGATCTGAGTACCCCTGACGGGCGCGCACGTTTGAGTACGCTGGCACTGCCACTGATATCGCAAGTGCCGGGCGAAACGCTGCGAATATATCTACGTCAGGAATTAGGCAACAAATTAGGCATACTTGATGACAGCCAGCTTGAACGATTAATGCCAAAAGCGGCAGAGAGCGGCGTTTCTCGCCCTGTTCCGCAGCTAAAACGCACGACCATGCGTATACTTATAGGGTTGCTGGTGCAAAATCCAGAATTAGCGACGTTGGTCCCGCCGCTTGAGAATCTGGATGAAAATAAGCTCCCTGGACTTGGCTTATTCAGAGAACTGGTCAACACTTGTCTCTCCCAGCCAGGTCTGACCACCGGGCAACTTTTAGAGCACTATCGTGGTACAAATAATGCTGCCACCCTTGAAAAACTGTCGATGTGGGACGATATAGCAGATAAGAATATTGCTGAGCAAACCTTCACCGACTCACTCAACCATATGTTTGATTCGCTGCTTGAACTGCGCCAGGAAGAGTTAATCGCTCGTGAGCGCACGCATGGTTTAAGCAACGAAGAACGCCTGGAGCTCTGGACATTAAACCAGGAGCTGGCGAAAAAGTGATTTAACGGCTTAAGTGCCGAAGAGCGATCGGGAAGCCCCCGACAGCCGCACTGAGAGGCAGCGGCAAATATATAAGTACGCCCTCGTAATTATCGTTGGCGGTAAACAACCGTTGGATTTCAGCGTTAACAGCTGAAGGACATCGGGTCAATCGCCCAACACCAACCTCATGAAATAAGTGTGGATACCGTCTTATGGAGCAAAACCCGCAGTCACAGCTGAAACTTCTTGTCACCCGTGGTAAGGAGCAAGGCTATCTGACCTATGCCGAGGTCAATGACCATCTGCCGGAAGATATCGTCGATTCAGATCAGATCGAAGACATCATCCAAATGATCAACGACATGGGCATTCAGGTGATGGAAGAAGCACCGGATGCCGATGATCTGATGCTGGCTGAAAACACCGCGGACGAAGATGCTGCCGAAGCCGCCGCGCAGGTGCTTTCCAGCGTGGAATCTGAAATCGGGCGCACGACTGACCCGGTACGCATGTACATGCGTGAAATGGGCACCGTTGAACTGTTGACCCGCGAAGGCGAAATTGACATCGCTAAGCGTATTGAAGACGGGATCAACCAGGTTCAATGCTCCGTTGCTGAATATCCGGAAGCGATCACCTATCTGCTGGAACAGTACGATCGTGTTGAAGCAGAAGAAGCGCGTCTGTCCGATCTGATCACCGGCTTTGTTGACCCGAACGCAGAAGAAGATCTGGCACCTACCGCCACTCACGTCGGTTCTGAGCTTTCCCAGGAAGATCTGGACGATGACGAAGATGAAGACGAAGAAGATGGTGACGACGATACCGCCGATGATGACAACAGCATCGACCCGGAACTGGCTCGCGAAAAATTTGCGGAACTGCGCGCTCAGTACATTGTAACGCGTGACACCATCAAAGCGAAAGGCCGCAGTCACGCTGCCGCTCAGGAAGAGATCCTGAAACTGTCTGAAGTATTCAAACAGTTCCGCCTGGTGCCGAAGCAGTTTGACTACCTGGTCAACAGCATGCGCGTCATGATGGACCGCGTTCGTACGCAAGAACGTCTGATCATGAAGCTCTGCGTTGAGCAGTGCAAAATGCCGAAGAAAAACTTCATTACCCTGTTTACCGGCAACGAAACCAGCGATACCTGGTTCAACGCGGCAATTGCGATGAACAAGCCGTGGTCGGAAAAACTGCATGATGTCTCTGAAGAAGTGCATCGCGCCCTGCAGAAACTGCAGCAGATTGAAGAAGAAACCGGCCTGACCATCGAGCAGGTTAAAGATATCAACCGTCGTATGTCCATCGGTGAAGCGAAAGCCCGCCGTGCGAAGAAAGAGATGGTTGAAGCGAACTTACGTCTGGTTATTTCTATCGCCAAGAAATACACCAACCGTGGCTTGCAGTTCCTTGACCTGATTCAGGAAGGTAACATCGGCCTGATGAAAGCGGTTGATAAATTCGAATACCGCCGTGGTTACAAGTTCTCCACCTACGCTACCTGGTGGATCCGTCAGGCGATCACCCGCTCTATCGCGGATCAGGCGCGCACCATCCGTATTCCGGTGCATATGATTGAGACTATCAACAAGCTCAACCGTATTTCTCGCCAGATGCTGCAAGAGATGGGCCGTGAACCAACGCCGGAAGAACTGGCTGAACGCATGCTGATGCCGGAAGACAAGATCCGCAAAGTGCTGAAGATCGCCAAAGAGCCAATCTCCATGGAAACGCCGATCGGTGATGATGAAGATTCGCATCTGGGGGATTTCATCGAGGATACCACCCTCGAGCTGCCGCTGGATTCTGCGACCACCGAAAGCCTGCGTGCGGCAACGCACGACGTGCTGGCTGGCCTGACCGCGCGTGAAGCGAAAGTTCTGCGTATGCGTTTCGGTATCGATATGAACACCGACCACACGCTGGAAGAAGTGGGTAAACAGTTCGACGTTACCCGCGAACGTATCCGTCAGATCGAAGCGAAGGCGCTGCGCAAACTGCGTCACCCGAGCCGTTCTGAAGTGCTGCGTAGCTTCCTGGACGATTAATCGGTAGGCCGGATCAGGTGTTACGCCGCACCCGGCACTAGTCCCTCCGCACAAACGCCACCTTTTCGGTGGCGTTTTTATCGCCCACGCACCACCAGCGCCTGGTCCAGCTCGCGATACGCTTCAACCAGTTTCTCCAGTGAAACGCGACTTAAACCGCTGGGATTTGGCAGCACCCAAATCTGCGTCGAACCAATGGTGAGCGTTTGTTTCCCCCACTGTGCACCGCGCTGGCTGAATCCCTGTTCATATGCTTGTTTGCCCAGAATCGCCAACGCCTGCGGCTGATAATCTTCAATTTTTTCAATCAGCTTACGCCCGCCTGCGTGTAGCTCCTGCTTTGAAACTTCATTGGCTTGCACCGTTGGACGGTCTACCAGTTTGGTGACGCCACAACGATAATCCAGCAGATGCTGTGCCTCCTGCGGCTTCAACTGACGGTCGGTAAACCCGGCCTGATATATCACCTTCCAGAAGCGATTTGCCGGATGAGCAAAGGGAAAACCAGTCCCGGCGGATGAAAGACCAGGGTTGATACCGCAAAACACGACCCGTAACCCTGGAGCCAAAATATCCTCAACCATATTTACTCCTTTCTAACATCACCAGGAAAAGTATAACGGATTGAAAATACATTGTTTATAAAAACAGCAGGCGCGCGGTAATGGCTGGATTGCGACACGGAGTTACTTTATAATCCGCTACCATGGCCCCTTAGCTCAGTGGTTAGAGCAGGCGACTCATAATCGCTTGGTCGCTGGTTCAAGTCCAGCAGGGGCCACCAGACATAGCAAAGGCTGACGAGAAATCGTCAGCCTTTTTCTTTTTATATATCCGTTACTTTGCGTGCCAGTAAGCCGCCGCACGTACCCGCTGTGGGTCATACTGTTCCGTTTCAAAGCGGCGGCTTAAATTCTTAACGACTTTGCCTTCGCCGGTTATCCAGATGAAGTAATCATCGGCAGGGATTTGCATCTGCGCCAGACGCGCATCTACCGCCTGCTCATCATGTGCCAGCCATTCGATATTAAAACCATCAAGGTGCGCGAGATAATCCTGACAGGCGTTATCCCGCACGCTAACCAGCGCACTAACTTGCGGTTTAACGGCAAGTTTGCTCAACGTTTCCAGGCGGCGGCGCAGTGCGGGCATTCCGGATTCATCGCAGACATACAGCTGATACGCGTAATCTTCCGGCACCACCAGCGAACCGCGCGGACCTGCCACCGTAAGTTTATCGCCCGGTTTCGCCTGCATCGCCCAGCCGCTGGCGACCCCACCGTCGTGAATAAAGAAATCGATCGCCAGTTCATGGCGTAGTTCGTCATACAGCGGCGTATAGTCACGCGACGGTGGGCGTGGTCCTTCCGGCCAGACGATGCCCTCTTCCGTTACCATTGGCGGCACAAAGTGAGCGTCAGGTTGAGGAAAGAAGAGTTTGCTGTGATCGTCAAAGCCGCGCGATGTAAAACCGTCCAGCGCCTCGCCGCCAAGGACAATGCGCTGAAAACCGGCGCTGATACGCTCAACGCGTAGCACAGTCAGTTCACGGAAGCGCAGATCATTGCGAACGCGCTGTGGGTAGCGGGGGGTGTTATTCATTGTTATCGCCTTCGTGATGGTAATCAGATATATCTAAATAAATTCCACAAATGATAATGATTGTTAATCATGATAAATGCAAGTGATTTGTAGCACTGATATATCTGTAGTCTGATAAGACGCGCAACCTCTTATCAAGCATCATTGCTCAATGCCGGATGCGGCGTGAACGCCTTATCCGGCCTACATGTTGAGTAAACCTGCGTTTAAAAATCATTTTTGTACTTGCAGTAATGCTTATATCAGATATAAATTAGATATATCTAATTAAGCAAAAGGAGGCTGATATGAGCCATCATCACGAAGGGTGTTGTAAACATGAAGGCCAGCCACGCCATGAGGGCTGCTGCAAAGGTGAGAAGTCAGAACACGAGCACTGCGGACACGGTCACCAGCATGAACACGGTCAATGCTGCGGTGGTCGCCACGGTCGCGGCGGCGGTCGTCGGCAACGTTTCTTTGGTCACGGTGAATTGCGTCTGGTGATTCTGGATATTCTCTCGCGCGATGACAGCCACGGTTACGAGTTGATTAAAGCGATTGAAAATCTGACCCAGGGGAATTACACCCCAAGCCCGGGCGTCATCTACCCGACGCTGGATTTTCTGCAGGAGCAGTCGCTGATTACCATCCGCGAAGAGGAAGGTGGTAAGAAGCAGATTGCGCTGACCGAACAAGGCGCGCAGTGGCTGGAAGAAAACCGCGAACAGGTAGAGATGATTGAAGAACGCATCAAAGCGCGTTGCGTTGGCGCTGCGCTGCGCCAGAACCCGCAAATGAAGCGGGCGCTGGATAATTTTAAAGCGGTGCTGGATTTACGCGTCAACCAGAGCGATATCACTGATGCACAAATAAAAAAGATCATTGCGGTGATCGACCGCGCCGCTTTTGATATTACCCAACTGGATTAATCACCGATTGCCGGATGCGGCGTACCCTACACACCCCGTAGGCCTGATAAGATGCGCCAGCATCGCATCAGGCATTGTGCTCCAACCGCCGGATCCGGCATACCGATTAATGCAGCACCGTCACCGCGTCTTCCAGTCGGCTGGCGCGGTGTTTCACCATCGCCGACACCTGCGCACTCTCTTCCACTAACTCGGCGTTTTTCTGGGTGATCAGGTTAAGCTCATCCACTGCACGGGTCAGGCTGGAAAGCCCATCGGCCTGTTCCAGCGTTGAATGGCTAATCTGAGCTATCAACTGGGTGACGTTTTTTACCTGCGCCACAATATCTTCCATCGTCCGTCCGGCGGCGTGTACCTGCTGCGAACCAGATTGCACCTTATCAGCACTGGCATCAATCAGCTTGCGAATATCGTTGGCAGCATTGGCGCTGCGGCTGGCTAAATGACGCACTTCCCCCGCCACCACTGCAAAACCTTTGCCCTGTTCGCCGGCACGCGCCGCTTCCACCGCCGCATTCAGGGCCAGAATATTGGTCTGAAACGCAATATCGTTAATCAGCGAAGTAATGGTGCCAATGCGCTGGGTACTGTCGGCAATATCGTCCATTGTCTTGATCACCGTAGTCATCGCCTCCCCGCCCTGCACTGCCGCATTACTGGCGGTGATAGAAAGTTTATCGGCAGCCGACGCCGTGGCAGAGTTCTGTTTCACCGACGCCGCCATTTGGTTCATGGTCGCCACCGTTTGCTGAACGTTATCAACTGTCTGCTGGGTATGTTCGTTCAGTTCATCGGTGCCTTTCGCCAGCGTCTCACTGCCGTTTCTGACACTGGACACCTGGCTTGAGACATCATTAATTAGCCAACGGCACATCAGGCCAAGCTGCCCTACCGCGCGTAATGTCAGCCCCAGCTCATCGCTGCGCTTCAGATGCTCAACACTATTACGTTCTCCGGTCGCCACTTTCAGTGCCTGGCTGGCGACATTTTCTATCGGACGTACAATTTGCCATTCAAAACAGGCATTTCCCAACAACATCACTAACGCACAGAGGAAATACGTCACCACCGGGGCAGCGACAAACCAGAGCATGGCCGCCAGCACGATAAACATCAGGGTCATCACTCCACGCACCCGCCAGCGAAGCGGTAATGAAGGCAGTTTACCCAGCCAGCCTTTACGCACCACCAGGCCTTTATGAATACGCTTACCGGTACGTCCGGCGTTCAGCGCTTTGTACAGCGGCTCCACCGCCGCGATCTCTTCATCCGTCGCCCGGGTACGAATCGACATATAGCCACTGATTTTTCCCTCGCGCACCATCGGTACCGCATTGGCCCGCACCCAATAATGGTCGCCATTTTTGCGGCGATTTTTCACGATGCCGCTCCAGGGTTCCCCTTTTTTCAGGGTGAACCACATATCCGCAAACGCCGCTTTTGGCATATCCGGGTGACGCACCATGTTGTGCGGTTGCCCCTGTAACTCCTGCAAGGTATAGCCGCTCACCTGCACAAAAGTGTCATTAGCATGAGTAATATAGCTTTGCAGATCGGTAGTGGACATCAGAGTGGTGTCGTCCGCCAGCGGGGTATTTTGCTGGGTGACATACGGATGAGAAGACATGTTCGCGTCCTGTGCAGGTTATATGGTTGTTAACTTCTTGTCAGAGTTTATGTCGGCCCCGCTGTGGTTATCTTTAACCAATTAATTTGATTTAGATCGCAATTTGCGATTAAAGCACAAATCTAATTCCTTGATTTAAAATACTTTCACTCTGTTACTATACGAAAACGTTAATTATCTTGCCCAAAAATCAGGCAATTATTGCCCTGAAAGCGTGCATTTGCGCAGCAATCATCAAATCCATACCCGACAAAAACCGTGCAAAATAACAGCAAATGTTAGCAAATAGCATTAAATATTGCGCAAATGATAACCACATTTGTGTTTATCCCGATTTTCGCGATCGCAGCCGGAGTGGCGCAATCCCTGCAATACTTAAATCGGTATCATGTGATACGCGAGCCTCCGGAGCATATTTTGAACAGGTTACCTTCGAGCGCATCAGCTTTAGCGTGCAGCGCCCACGCCCTGAATCTCATTGAAAAGCGAACGTTGGATCATGAGGAGATGAAAGCACTTAACCGGGAGGTGATTGAATACTTCAAAGAGCATGTCAATCCGGGGTTTTTAGAGTATCGCAAATCTGTTACCGCCGGCGGGGATTACGGAGCCGTAGAGTGGCAAGCGGGAGGTTTAAATACGCTTGTCGACACCCAGGGACAGGAGTTTATCGACTGCCTGGGAGGTTTTGGAATTTTCAACGTGGGGCACCGTAATCCAGTTGTGGTTTCCGCCGTACAGAATCAACTTGCGAAACAACCGCTTCACAGCCAGGAGCTGCTTGATCCGTTACGGGCGATGCTGGCGAAAACCCTTGCGGCGCTAACGCCCGGTAAACTGAAATACAGCTTCTTCTGTAATAGCGGCACCGAATCCGTTGAAGCGGCGCTGAAGCTGGCGAAGGCTTATCAGTCACCGCGCGGCAAGTTTACTTTTATTGCCACCAGCGGCGCGTTCCACGGTAAATCACTTGGCGCGCTGTCGGCCACGGCGAAATCGACCTTCCGCAAACCGTTTATGCCACTGCTGCCAGGGTTTCGTCATGTACCGTTTGGCAATATCGAAGCCATGCGCACGGCTCTTAACGAGTGCAAAAAAACCGGTGATGATGTTGCTGCGGTGATCCTCGAACCGATTCAGGGCGAAGGTGGCGTAATTCTGCCGCCGCCAGGCTATCTCACCGCCGTGCGTAAGCTGTGCGATGAGTTCGGCGCACTGATGATCCTCGATGAAGTACAAACGGGCATGGGGCGCACGGGCAAGATGTTCGCCTGCGAGCATGAGAACGTACAGCCGGATATCCTTTGTCTGGCAAAAGCACTCGGCGGCGGCGTGATGCCGATTGGCGCAACCATCGCCACTGAAGAGGTGTTCTCAGTTCTGTTCGACAATCCGTTCCTGCACACTACCACCTTTGGCGGCAACCCGCTGGCCTGTGCGGCGGCGCTGGCGACCATCAATGTGTTGCTGGAGCAGAACTTACCGGCTCAGGCTGAACAAAAAGGCGATATGTTGCTGGACGGTTTCCGTCAACTGGCGCGGGAATATCCCGATCTGGTACAGGAAGCGCGTGGTAAAGGGATGTTGATGGCGATTGAGTTTGTTGATAACGAAATCGGCTATAACTTTGCCAGCGAGATGTTCCGCCAGCGCGTACTGGTGGCCGGAACGCTCAACAACGCTAAAACGATCCGCATTGAACCACCACTGACACTGACCATTGAACAGTGTGAACTGGTGATCAAAGCGGCGCGTAAGGCGCTGGCGGCCATGCGAGTCAGTGTCGAAGAAGCGTAATATCAAATCGGATGGCGATACGACGTCGCCATCCGATCTTTTTATACGATACGTACGCCCGCAGGCATCATCCGCTCCGGCGTTAACAGCACGCTTTCACCGCCGTCATCGGTTTCCGCACACAACAGCATGCATTCCGACGTTTCACCGCGCATTTTCGCTTTTTGCAGATTGCATAAGACCACCACTGTTTTCCCCATCAGCTCTTCTTCGCTGTAGTACGGCACCAGGCTGGTCACGGTTTGCAGCGTTTTTTCACCCACATCAACCTGTACGATGTACAGCTTGTCGGCGTTTTCATGGCGTTTCACTTCCACAATCTTTCCGACGCGCATTTCCAGACGTGCAAAATCAGCGTAAGCCACGGTTTCCATTGTTTCCTCCCTTCGAGTAAAATTTTACTAAACTATAGCAAAAGTTTTTCTCAATCCTGTAGGCTAAAAATGGAGAATGCAGGCGTGATCACATTCGTGAGCCGCTGTGTTACCGTTACAGCGTCAAAGAAACGCGCTTTATTTACTGAAAACAGGTGACCCGATAAGCACTTCCTCTACAATGGGGGCGCACATCAGGGAAAGTAAAAAAGGTAAACATGGCAACACTAAAAGACATCGCAATCGAAGCTGGCGTATCCCTGGCGACAGTATCCAGGGTCTTGAATGACGATCCGACATTGAATGTGAAAGAAGAGACGAAACATCGCATTCTCGAGATCGCCGAAAAGCTGGAGTACAAGACCAGTAGCGCCCGTAAACTCCAGACAGGCGCAGTCAACCAACACCATATTCTGGCTATCTACAGCTACCAACAGGAGCTGGAGATCAACGATCCTTACTATCTGGCGATCCGCCACGGCATTGAAACTCAGTGCGAAAAGCTGGCGATCGAACTGACCAACTGTTATGAACACAACGGCTTACCAGACATTAAAAACGTCACCGGTATTTTAATTGTCGGCAAACCCACGCCCGCCCTGCGCGCCGCTGCCTGTGCGTTGACCGACAATATCTGTTTTATCGACTTTCACGAACCCGGCAGCGGTTACGATGCGGTGGATATCGATCTGGCACGTATCAGTAAAGAAATCATCGATTTCTATATCAATCAGGGCGTTAATCGTATTGGTTTTATTGGCGGTGAAGACTTGCCTGGCAAGGCGGATATTCGTGAGGTCGCCTTTGCGGAATATGGTCGTCTGAAACACGTGGTACGCGAAGAGGATATCTGGCGCGGCGGTTTTTCCAGTTCGTCGGGCTATGAACTGGCAAAACAGATGCTGGCGCAGGAAGACTATCCGAAGGCACTGTTTGTTGCTTCCGATTCCATTGCTATCGGCGTACTGCGGGCAATTCATGAACGTGGCCTGAACATCCCACAGGATATTTCGCTTATCAGCGTTAACGATATCCCCACCGCGCGATTTACCTTTCCGCCGCTCTCCACCGTGCGCATCCATTCCGAGATGATGGGAAGTCAGGGCGTTAACTTGGTGTATGAAAAAGCCCGCGATGGTCGCGCGCTGCCGCTGTTGGTCTTCGTTCCCAGCAAATTAAAACTGCGCGGCACGACCCGTTAAATCCCCTTACACACTGTCCGGCAATCGTTTTTGCCGGACAGTGCTGCCGTTTATTTTCGTGATCCAGTTAAAGTAAATGCATTTACCTGCTACTTTTTAGTAAAAATTTTACTAAACTCCCCAGCAATTACACAAACTACCATCACCATAAATGGTTCCGATTTCTCTCTACCGGGAGGCCCTATGAATCGCTGGGAAAACATTCAGCTCACCCACGAAAACCGACTTGCGCCGCGTGCGTACTTTTTTTCATATGATTCTGTTGCGCAAGCGCGTACCTTTGCCCGCGAAACCAGCAGCCTGTTTCTGTCCTTAAGCGGTCAGTGGAATTTCCACTTTTTTGACCATCCGCTGCAAGTACCAGAAGCCTTCACCTCTGAGTTAATGGCTGACTGGGGGCATATTACCGTCCCCGCCATGTGGCAAATGGAAGGTCACGGCAAACTGCAATATACCGACGAAGGTTTTCCGTTCCCCATCGATGTGCCGTTTGTCCCCAGCGATAACCCAACCGGTGCCTATCAACGTATTTTCACCCTCAGCGACGGCTGGCAGGGTAAACAGACGCTGATTAAATTTGACGGCGTCGAAACCTATTTTGAAGTCTACGTTAACGGTCAGTATGTGGGGTTCAGCAAAGGCAGTCGCCTGACCGCAGAGTTTGACATCAGCGCGATAGTTAAAACCGGCGACAACCTGTTGTGTGTGCGCGTGATGCAATGGGCGGACTCTACCTACGTGGAAGACCAGGATATGTGGTGGTCGGCGGGGATCTTCCGCGATGTTTATCTGATCGGAAAACAACTCACGCACATTAACGATTTCACCGTGCGCACCGACTTTGACGAAGCCTATTGCGATGCCACACTTTCCTGCGAATTGGTGCTGGAAAATCTCGCCACCTCCCCTGTCGTCACGACGCTGGAATATACCCTGTTTGATGGCGAACGCGTGGTGCACAGCAGCGCCATTGATCATTTGGCAATTGAAAAACTGACCAGCGCCCGCTTTGCTTTTACTGTCGAACAGCCGCAGCAATGGTCAGCAGAATCCCCTTATCTTTACCATCTGGTCATGACGCTGAAAGACGCCGACGGCAACGTTCTGGAAGTGGTGCCACAACGCGTTGGCTTCCGTGATATCAAAGTGCGCGACGGTCTGTTCTGGATCAATAACCGTTATGTGATGCTGCACGGCGTCAACCGCCACGACAACGATCATCGCAAAGGCCGCGCCGTTGGGATGGATCGCGTCGAGAAAGATCTCCAGTTGATGAAGCAGCACAACATCAACTCCGTGCGTACCGCTCACTACCCGAACGATCCACGTTTTTACGAACTGTGTGATATCTATGGCCTGTTTGTGATGGCGGAAACCGACGTCGAATCGCACGGCTTTGCTAATGTCGGCGATATCAGCCGTATTACCGACGATCCGCAGTGGGAAAACGTCTACGTCGAGCGCATTGTTCGCCATATTCACGCGCAGAAAAACCATCCGTCGATCATCATCTGGTCGCTGGGCAATGAATCCGGCTATGGCTGTAACATCCGCGCGATGTACCATGCGGCTAAGGCGCTGGATGACACGCGACTGGTGCACTACGAAGAAGATCGCGATGCTGAAGTGGTCGATATTATTTCCACCATGTACACCCGCGTGCCGCTGATGAATGAGTTTGGTGAATACCCGCATCCGAAGCCGCGCATCATCTGTGAATATGCTCATGCGATGGGGAACGGACCGGGCGGGCTGACGGAGTACCAGAACGTCTTCTATAAGCACGATTGCATTCAGGGACATTATGTCTGGGAATGGTGCGACCACGGGATCCAGGCGCAGGATGACAATGGCAATGTCTGGTATAAATTCGGCGGCGACTACGGCGACTATCCCAACAACTATAACTTCTGTCTTGATGGTTTGATCTATTCCGATCAGACGCCTGGGCCGGGCCTGAAAGAGTACAAACAGGTTATCGCGCCGGTAAAAATCCACGCGTTGGATCTGACTCGCGGCGAGTTGAAAGTCGAAAATAAACTGTGGTTTACCACGCTGGATGACTACACCCTGCACGCAGAGGTGCGCGCCGAAGGTGAAACGCTCGCGACGCAGCAGATTAAACTGTGCGACGTTGCACCGAACAGCGAAGCCCCCTTGCAGATCACGCTGCCGCAACTGGACGCTCGTGAAGCGTTTCTCAACATTACGGTGACCAAAGATTCCCGCACCCGCTACAGCGAAGCCGGACACCCTATCGCTACTTATCAGTTCCCGCTGAAGGAAAATACCGCGCAGCCTGTACCTTTCGCGCCAAATAATGCGCGTCCGCTGACGCTGGAAGACGATCGTTTGAGCTGCACCGTTCGCGGCTACAACTTCGCAATCACCTTCTCAAAAATGAGTGGCAAACCGACATCCTGGCAGGTGAATGGCGAGTCGCTGCTGACCCGCGAGCCAAAGATCAACTTCTTCAAGCCAATGATCGACAACCACAAGCAGGAGTACGAAGGGCTGTGGCAGCCGAATCATTTGCAGATCATGCAGGAACATCTGCGCGACTTTGCCGTAGAACAGAGCGATGGTGAAGTGTTGCTAGTCAGCCGCACGGTTATTGCCCCACCGGTGTTTGACTTCGGGATGCGCTGCACCTACATCTGGCGCATCGCTGCCGATGGCCAGGTTAATGTGGCGCTTTCCGGCGAACGTTATGGCGACTATCCGCACATCATTCCGTGCATCGGTTTCACCATGGGAATTAACGGCGAATACGACCAGGTGGCGTATTACGGTCGTGGACCGGGCGAAAACTACGCCGACAGCCAGCAGGCTAACATCATCGATATCTGGCGCAGCACCGTCGATGCCATGTTCGAGAACTATCCCTTCCCGCAGAACAACGGTAACCGTCAGCATGTCCGCTGGACGGCACTGACTAACCGCCACGGCAACGGTCTGTTGGTGGTTCCGCAGCGACCAATTAACTTCAGCGCCTGGCACTATACCCAGGAAAACATCCACGCTGCACAGCACTGTAACGAGCTGCAGCGCAGTGATGACATCACCCTGAATCTCGACCACCAGTTGCCTGGCCTCGGCTCTAACTCCTGGGGCAGCGAGGTGCTGGACTCCTGGCGCGTCTGGTTCCGTGACTTCAGCTACGGCTTTACGTTGCTGCCGGTTTCTGGCGGAGAAGCTACCGCGCAAAGCCTGGCGTCGTATGAGTTCGGCGCAGGGTTCTTTTCCACGAATTTGCACAGCGAGAATAAGCAATGAGGATCATCGATAACTTAGAACAGTTCCGCCAGATTTACGCCTCTGGCAAGAAGTGGCAACGATGCGTTGAAGCGATTGAAAATATCGACAACATTCAGCCTGGCGTCGCCCACTCCATCGGTGACTCATTGACTTACCGCGTGGAGACGGACTCCGCGACCGATGCGCTATTTACCGGGCATCGACGCTATTTTGAAGTGCATTACTACCTGCAAGGGCAGCAAAAAATTGAATATGCGCCGAAAGAGACATTACAGGTAGTGGAATATTATCGTGATGAAACTGACCGCGAATATTTAAAAGGCTGCGGAGAAACCGTAGAGGTCCACGAAGGGCAAATCGTTATTTGCGATATCCATGAAGCGTATCGGTTTATCTGCAATAACGCGGTCAAAAAAGTGGTTCTCAAAGTCACCATCGAAGATGGTTATTTCCATAACAAATAACAACTACGGCGGCAAAAGGAGTTTGCCGCCACCGCTACCCTACTCATTTTCGGAGATGTGTTATGTCTGATACCAAACGTAATACAATCGGCAAATTCGGCTTGCTCTCGCTGACTTTTGCCGCCGTTTACAGCTTTAACAACGTTATCAATAATAATATTGAGCTTGGACTGGCCTCGGCACCGATGTTTTTCCTCGCAACAATTTTTTATTTTATTCCCTTCTGTCTGATCATCGCAGAATTTGTTTCGTTAAATAAAAACTCGGAAGCCGGTGTCTACGCGTGGGTAAAAAGTTCGCTGGGCGGACGTTGGGCATTTATTACTGCCTATACCTACTGGTTCGTAAACCTGTTCTTTTTCACCTCATTATTGCCGCGCGTTATTGCTTACGCCTCGTATGCATTCCTCGGCTACGAATATATTATGACGCCGGTTGCCACCACCATTATCAGTATGGTGCTGTTCGCCTTTTCCACCTGGGTTTCTACCAACGGGGCGAAAATGCTGGGGCCAATTACCTCCGTCACTTCAACGCTGATGCTGCTGTTAACGCTCTCCTACATTTTACTGGCAGGTACGGCACTGGTTGGCGGCGTACAGCCTGCTGACCCCATCACTGTTGACGCGATGATCCCAAACTTTAACTGGGCGTTCCTCGGCGTTACCACCTGGATCTTTATGGCTGCAGGTGGCGCGGAGTCCGTCGCGGTGTACGTTAACGACGTCAAAGGCGGTTCGAAATCGTTCGTTAAAGTGATCATCCTCGCCGGGATTTTTATTGGCGTACTGTACTCCGTCTCCTCGGTACTGATTAACGTCTTCGTCAGCAGCAAAGAGTTGAAGTTTACCGGCGGATCGGTACAGGTATTCCACGGCATGGCGGCGTATTTTGGTCTACCGGAAGCACTGATGAATCGCTTTGTCGGTCTGGTGTCCTTTACCGCGATGTTCGGTTCCCTGCTGATGTGGACGGCAACGCCGGTGAAAATTTTCTTCTCCGAAATTCCGGAAGGCATCTTTGGTAAGAAAACCGTCGAACTGAACGAAAACGGCGTTCCGGCGCGCGCAGCGTGGATCCAGTTCCTGATCGTCATCCCGCTGATGATTATCCCGATGCTCGGTTCCAATACCGTGCAGGATCTGATGAATACTATTATTAATATGACTGCTGCAGCGTCCATGCTTCCGCCGTTATTCATCATGCTGGCTTACCTGAATTTACGCGCCAAATTAGATCACCTGCCACGCGATTTCCGTATGGGCTCCCGCCGCACCGGTATTATCGTTGTTTCAATGCTGATTGCGATATTTGCCGTAGGGTTTGTCGCTTCGACATTCCCGACTGGCGCGAATATTCTGACCATCATTTTTTATAACGTCGGCGGTATTGTTATCTTCCTCGGCTTTGCGTGGTGGAAATACAGTAAATATATAAAGGGATTAACGGCTGAAGAGCGCCATATTGAAGCGACGCCAGCCAGCAATGTTGATTAAGCAGAATAATAAAAAATGAGCAGGCATTTTCCCTCTTCCTGGAGAGGGAAAATAGTTTCTGCCTTTATATTTTTATAATTACAACGATAAAAGGCTGTACTTTTTCTTTAGCTCATGGATTAACACAATGAAATTAATCACTGCACCATGCAGAGCATTACTTGCCCTGCCTTTTTGCTACGCTTTTTCTGCACTTGGCGAAGAAGCACGTCCGGCAGAACATGACGACACAAAAACCCCCGCAATGACCTCGACATCTTCTCCTTCATTTCGTTTTTACGGCGAATTAGGGGTTGGTGGGTATATGGATTTAGAGGGTGAGAATAAACATAAATACAGCGACGGCACCTATATTGAAGGTGGCCTGGAGATGAAGTACGACTCCTGGTTCGGCCTGATTTACGGCGAAGGCTGGACCGTGCAGGCCGACCACGACGGTAATGCCTGGGTGCCTGACCATAGCTGGGGTGGTTTCGAAGGTGGGATTAACCGTTTCTATGGCGGTTATCGTACCAATGATGGCACCGAAATCATGCTCAGTCTGCGTCAGGATTCCTCGCTGGATGACCTGCAATGGTGGGGCGATTTCACGCCCGATCTGGGCTACGTCATTCCCAATACCCGCGACATTATGACTGCGCTGAAGGTACAGAACTTAAGCGGCAACTTTCGTTATAGCGTTACCGCCACACCTGCCGGACATCATGACGAAAGCAAAGCCTGGCTACATTTTGGCAAGTACGATCGCTACGACGACAAATACACCTATCCGGCAATGATGAACGGTTACATCCAGTATGACCTTGCAGAAGGTATCACCTGGATGAACGGTCTGGAAATCACCGACGGCACAGGCCAACTCTATCTCACGGGCCTGCTTACCCCTAACTTTGCCGCTCGCGCCTGGCACCATACCGGACGCGCCGACGGGCTGGACGTACCGGGAAGTGAAAGTGGGATGATGGTGAGCGCCATGTATGAAGCGTTAAAGGGCGTTTATCTCTCCACCGCTTACACCTACGCCAAACATCGCCCTGACCACGCTGACGATGAAACCACCTCTTTCATGCAGTTTGGTATCTGGTACGAATACGGCGGCGGACGTTTCGCAACGGCTTTTGATAGCCGCTTCTACATGAAAAATGCCTCTCACGATCCCAGCGACCAACTCTTCCTGATGCAATATTTTTACTGGTAATAAGGACAGTAATCTCATGAAAATCAAAACTATTTTAACACCAGTAGCCTGTGCTCTGCTGATGAGCTTTTCCGCCCATGCCGCTAACGCTGACAATTATAAAAACGTGATTAACCGTACTGGCGCGCCGCAGTACATGAAGGATTACGATTACGACGATCACCAGCGTTTTAATCCGTTTTTCGATCTCGGAGCCTGGCATGGTCATCTGTTGCCAGACGGCCCGAACACTATGGGCGGCTTTCCAGGCGTTGCGTTGTTGACGGAAGAGTACATCAACTTTATGGCCAGCAATTTCGACCGCCTGACCGTCTGGCAGGACGGCAAGAAAGTCGATTTCACGCTGGAGGCATACAGTATTCCCGGCGCGCTGGTGCAAAAGTTGATATCGAAAGATGTACAGGTCGAAATGATTCTGCGCTTCGCCACGCCGCGCACATCACTACTGGAAACCAAAATCACCAGCGATAAACCGCTGGATCTGGTGTGGGATGGCGAACTGCTGGAAAAACTGGAAGCGAAAGAAGGGAAACCGCTTTCCGATAAAACCATTGCTGGCGAGTACCCTGACTATCAGCGCAAAATCAGCGCCACCCGCGATGGCCTGAAAGTTACCTTTGGCAAAGTGCGCGCCACCTGGGATCTGCTGACCTCCGGTGAATCAGAATATCAGGTGCATAAATCCCTGCCAGTGCAGACTGAAATCAACGGCAATCGCTTTACCAGTAAGGCGCATATCAACGGATCGACGACGCTCTATACCACCTATTCCCATCTGCTGACCGCTCAAGAAGTTAGCAAAGAGCAAATGCAGATCCGCGATATTCTGGCGCGTCCGGCGTTTTATCTCACCGCCTCGCAGCAACGTTGGGAAGAATACCTGAAGAAAGGATTAACCAATCCGGATGCGACGCCGGAACAGACGCGCGTCGCGGTGAAAGCGATCGAAACCCTCAACGGCAACTGGCGCTCACCTGGTGGTGCGGTGAAATATAACACTGTCACGCCGTCGGTAACCGGGCGTTGGTTCTCCGGCAACCAGACCTGGCCGTGGGATACCTGGAAGCAAGCATCTGCGATGGCGCACTTCAACCCGGATATCGCCAAAGAGAATATTCGCGCGGTCTTCTCCTGGCAGATCCAGCCAGGCGACCGCGTGCGTCCGCAGGATGTGGGCTTTGTCCCCGACCTGATAGCGTGGAACCTTAGCCCCGAGCGTGGCGGCGATGGCGGCAACTGGAACGAACGTAATACCAAACCCAGCCTTGCCGCCTGGTCAGTAATGGAAGTGTATAACGTCACCCAGGATAAGGCCTGGTTGGCAGAGATGTACCCGAAGCTGGTGGCCTATCACGACTGGTGGTTACGTAACCGCGATCACAACGGCAACGGCGTGCCGGAATATGGCGCAACCCGCGACAAAGCCCACAACACCGAGAGCGGCGAGATGCTGTTTACGGTGAAAAAAGGCGACAAAGAGGAGACGCAGTCTGGGCTGAACAACTACGCCCGTGTGGTGGAGAAAGGCCAGTACGACAGTCTGGAAATTCCGGCACAGGTTGCGGCGTCGTGGGAATCAGGTCGTGATGACGCCGCCGTCTTTGGGTTTATCGACAAAGAACAGCTGGATAAATATGTCGCTAATGGCGGCAAACGTAGCGACTGGACGGTGAAATTCGCCGAAAACCGCAGTCAGGACGGAACGTTGCTGGGCTACTCGCTATTGCAGGAGTCGGTGGATCAGGCCAGCTATATGTACAGCGATAACCATTATCTGGCGGAGATGGCGACGATTCTCGGTAAGCCGGAAGAGGCCAAACGCTATCGTCAGTTAGCACAACAGCTCGCGGACTACATCAACACTTGTATGTTCGACCCGACTACACAGTTCTACTATGACGTGCGTATTGAAGATAAACCGCTGGCGAACGGCTGCGCGGGCAAACCGATTATTGAGCGCGGTAAAGGGCCGGAAGGCTGGTCGCCGCTGTTTAACGGTGCGGCAACGCAGGCCAATGCCGACGCGGTGGTGAAGGTGATGCTGGATCCGAAAGAATTCAACACCTTTGTCCCGCTGGGAACGGCGGCGTTAACCAATCCGGCTTTTGGCGCGGATATCTACTGGCGCGGGCGCGTATGGGTGGATCAGTTCTGGTTTGGTCTAAAAGGGATGGAGCGTTACGGTTATCGTGATGATGCCCTGAAGCTGGCGGATACGTTCTTCCGGCACGCCAAAGGATTAACCGCCGATGGCCCAATTCAGGAGAATTACAACCCGCTCACTGGCTCGCAACAAGGCGCACCAAATTTCTCCTGGAGTGCCGCGCATTTGTATATGTTGTATAACGATTTTTTTCGTAAGCAGTAATTAGCAACGGCTGGCGGATGCGGCGTAAACGCCTTATCCGCCCTACATGTGCAATCCCCCAGGCCGGATAAAACGCGGCAAGCGTCGCATCCGGCGTTACCACCGGGCGTATTCTTTTTGAATCCCATCACAAACCCCGCACTCCCCTTTTCCCTTTTCTCCGGCGACGGCTAAATTAGAACTCATCCGACCACATAACAATTATTTCACATACTGGACAATTTTATGAGCTACCCGTCGCTGTTCGCCCCGCTGGATTTAGGTTTTACCACGTTAAAAAACCGCGTGTTGATGGGCTCAATGCACACCGGGCTGGAGGAATACCCGGACGGCGCTGAACGGCTGGCAGCGTTTTATGCCGAACGCGCCCGTCACGGCGTGGCGTTGATTGTCAGCGGCGGTATCGCACCAGATTTAACAGGCGTTGGCATGGAAGGCGGTGCAATGCTCAATGACGCCAACCAGATCCCACACCATCGCACCATTACCGAAGCCGTACATCAGGAAGGCGGCAAAATCGCCCTGCAAATTTTGCATACCGGGCGCTACAGCTACCAACCGCATCTGGTCGCTCCCTCCGCATTGCAGGCCCCCATCAACCGTTTCGTTCCTCACGAACTCACCCATGAAGAGATCCTGCAACTGATCGACGATTTCGCCCACTGTGCGCAACTGGCACGGGAGGCAGGATACGACGGTGTAGAGGTGATGGGGTCCGAAGGGTATTTGATCAACGAATTTCTGACGCTGCGCACCAATCAGCGTAGTGACCAGTGGGGCGGCGATTACCGCAACCGGATGCGGTTTGCCGTAGAAGTAGTGGGTGCGGTGCGCGAACGCGTCGGCAACGACTTCATTATTATCTACCGTTTGTCGATGCTCGACCTGGTCGAAGGCGGCGGTACTTTTGCCGAAACGGTAGAACTGGCGCAGGCCATTGAAGCGGCGGGCGCGACCATTATCAACACCGGCATTGGCTGGCATGAAGCGCGGATTCCGACCATTGCCACGCCCGTGCCGCGCGGTGCCTTTAGCTGGGTCACGCGCAAACTGAAAGGGCACGTTTCGCTGCCACTGGTGACCACCAACCGGATTAACGATCCGCAGGTTGCCGACGACATTCTCTCGCGCGGTGATGCGGACATGGTATCGATGGCGCGACCGTTTCTCGCTGATGCGGAGCTGCTATCAAAAGCGCAATCGGGACGAGCCGATGAGATCAACACTTGTATTGGCTGCAACCAGGCCTGTCTCGATCAGATCTTCGTTGGCAAAGTCACCTCGTGCCTGGTGAATCCTCGCGCCTGCCACGAAACCAAAATGCCAATCCTTCCTGCCGTGCAGAAAAAAAATCTGGCGGTGGTCGGTGCGGGACCTGCTGGGCTGGCGTTTGCCATTAACGCGGCGGCGCGTGGGCATCAGGTAACATTGTTTGATGCGCACAGCGAGATCGGCGGGCAGTTTAATATCGCCAAACAGATCCCCGGCAAAGAGGAGTTTTACGAAACGCTGCGCTATTACCGCCGGATGATCGAAGTGACGGGTGTAACGCTAAAACTCAATCACACCGTGACGGCGGATCAGTTACAGGCGTTCGATGAAACGATCCTCGCCAGTGGGATCGTGCCGCGCGTTCCGCCTATCGACGGGATCGATCATCCGAAGGTATTGAGTTATCTCGATGTACTGCGCGACAAAGCGCCGGTGGGCAACAAAGTTGCCATCATCGGTTGTGGCGGAATTGGTTTTGATACGGCGATGTATTTAAGTCAGCCGGGCGAATCCACCAGCCAGAATATCGCCGGGTTCTGTAATGAGTGGGGAATCGACAGTAGCCTGCAACAGGCCGGAGGTTTGAGTCCGCAAGGCATGCAAATCCCCCGTAGCCCACGGCAGATTGTGATGCTCCAGCGCAAAGCCAGCAAACCAGGACAAGGGTTAGGCAAAACCACCGGCTGGATCCATCGCACCACCCTGCTCTCACGCGGCGTGAAAATGATCCCAGGCGTAAGTTACCAGAAGATCGACGATGACGGGCTGCATGTAGTGATCAACGGCGAAACGCAGGTATTAGCAGTGGACAATGTGGTGATCTGCGCAGGGCAAGAGCCAAACCGCGCATTGGCGCAACCGCTGATTGATAGTGGGAAAACTGTGCATTTAATTGGCGGCTGCGATGTAGCTATGGAGCTGGACGCACGGCGGGCAATTGCCCAGGGAACACGGCTGGCGCTGGAGATTTAAATCGTTGTTTGAAGCGCCGGATGCGACGCATCCGGCACGTCGCGTTAATCAATAAACAAGGCGGGAGAAATGCCGAATCGCGTTGCCAGTTTTTTAGCGTGTTCCAGCGTTAATTTCCTCTTCCCGCTCAAAACGCGTGACACCATCGATTTACTGCCAATTTCCGGAAGATCGGAAAGGGTTAAACCATATTGATCCATAAGGGTACGAATCACAGCTATACCGCCAGGCATGGCTTGCGCCATGGCATTAAATTCCGCAAATTCGGGCGCTGATTCTTCCCACGCGGTTATTTTGGCACACACCAGATCCAGCAAGGGGTTTTCAGGATCGTTGAGCAGCAGATGATCTACCAGTTCCAGCGCCTGGGTGTATTGTTCCTCGTTCTGAATACCCGCCAGAAAAGGTGCCACAGCAGTTAACTTTTCTCCTGCTTGCAAGATGTCGGCAATCGCAATCATTTTTTCCCCTTAGTACGATGAACGGCGGTAAAGAAATCGTATTCTTTATGCGTCATAACTTCACGTATGTAGCACTTTTGCGATTCAAAAAAGACCATTGCTACAACACGTAATTCATTGCCCCCGACATTGAAAACATAATGCTTATCCAGATATTTGAAGTTATCCAGAGAAGGGAATACTGCTTTTAATGACTCAGGTTTTTTGAAATATCCCTTAGCAATCGTGTTCCCCAGAGCCACCAACTCCGTTTTATGTTGCGGGTATTTTTCCGCAGCATCTTTCAATGCTTTTTGAGTTATCAGGTGCATTCTTCATCACGTCCGTTGACAAATTGGCAATATGATAACATCCGTTGACAGATTGGCAACGAATGAATTTATCTGTGTGACGGAAGAATAAACGTAGAAAAACGCTAAACAAGAGAATGTAGAGGATGGTGACAGGAATTTTTTGTTTTATGGAAGCGCGATTCCAGAACTGGGCAGACATTGCCGGATGCGACGCTTGCCGCGTCTTATCCGACCTGGGGGTAATGTGCTGAACGTATGCCGGATAAGGCGTTTACGCCGCATCCGGCAGGTAACCCCCAATCTTACCGACGACGCCCCAGCTTCACTGCTTTCAGCACCACAAATTTATTATTCGTGGCGATGGTGGTGCAGTTGCCGAAAATTTTCTTCAGTTTATGGAAGTAATCCAGGTGACGGTTGGCAACGATATACAGCTCGCCGTTGATTTTCAGGCAGCGGCGGGCGTGGTGGAACATCTCCCAGGCGACGTTATCGGTCAGCGCATGTTGCTGATGAAACGGCGGGTTGCAGAGCACAGCATTAAAACGGAAAGGCTCCACGCCGGAAAGCGCGTTGTTGATCATAAACTCGCAGCGATCCAGTGCCTCGGGCATGTTGGTTTCAACATTCAAACGGCTGGAAGCAACCGCCATCGGTGATTCATCGACAAACACCACTTTCGCCTGCGGGTTTTTATCGAGCAATGTCAGGCCAATAACGCCATTACCGCAACCGAGATCGACAATCTCACCTTCGAGATTCTCTGGCAGATGTTGCATAAAGAAGCGCGCGCCAATATCCAGCCCGGTGCGGGAGAAGACATTCGCATGGTTGTGGATAGTCCAGTCAGTACCTTCCAGCTTCCAGCTAACGGTCTGCGGCGCATCGGCCAACGGCGGTTCGTTGAAGGTGCAGTTAATCAGGCGCGCTTTCTTCCATGCCAGCGTGGTGGTGGTCGGGCCGAGCACTTTTTCGAACAATTCCAGCGTGGAAGTGTGAATGTCACGGGCTTTGGCACCAGCAATAATGCGCGTATCTGGCGTGACCACTTTGCGCAGCGCGCGCAGTTGTTGTTCCAGCAATGCCAGTGTTTTCGGCACTTTGATCAGCACCACACCCGGCTGTTGCGGGTAGTCGGCGGTGCTGTCGAGAAACTTCACGCTCGACTCATCAATCCCGTTGAGGCGTAAATTCTCGCGCGTGGCCAGTTCACTGATGTATGAGTCGCCAATGCTGTACGGCTTATGTTTCGCCAGCACACAGCTTAACGCACCAAAAGCATCATTCAGGATCAACACCGGGCCGCGGATTTCTGTGTCGTCCAACTGTTGCAGCAAATATTCATCCGCCGCTTCCCACGCCTGTAGCGGGTTAACGTCATCCGTCGCCGGAAAACGTTGTAGTGTCAGTGAACGGAAACCGTTGTCTAAGTGGCTCATCGGCCCTCCTGAATGATAAAATTTCGACGTTGCCCCTGAAAAGGGTGCGTGAGTATACCCTTTTTCTCTTTTTCGTGGGCGGTTATGAGCAATCTTACTTATCTTCAGGGTTATCCCGAGCAGCTACTTTCCCAGGTGCGAACGCTGATTAACGAACAGCGTCTGGGCGATGTGCTGGCAAAACGTTATCCGGGAACACACGACTACGCCACCGATAAAGCCCTCTGGCAATATACTCAGGATCTTAAAAATCAGTTTCTGCGCAATGCCCCGCCGATCAATAAAGTGATGTATGACAATAAGATCCACGTGCTGAAAAACGCGCTCGGATTACATACTGCCGTTTCGCGTGTGCAGGGCGGCAAGCTGAAAGCAAAAGCAGAGATCCGCGTCGCTACCGTGTTTCGCAACGCGCCGGAACCGTTTTTGCGCATGATCGTGGTGCACGAGCTGGCGCACCTGAAGGAGAAAGAGCATAACAAAGCGTTTTACCAGTTGTGCTGTCATATGGAACCGCAGTACCACCAGCTTGAGTTCGACACCCGGCTGTGGCTAACGCAGTTGTCGCTTGGGCAGGACAAAATCTGAAAATGATGTCAGGCGTTATTTTTTCCTCCTTTAGCGCCTAAAATCGACCTCCCCCCTTTCGTTAAGGATAACGACCATGCTGCGCGTATTTGCCCACCTTCTTCGCCGCGTTTGTTTCTCTCGCCGGACTCTTAAGATTGGCTGTTTATTGTTGCTTATAGCAGGAGCAACCATTTTTATTGCCGATCGCGTTATGGTCAACGCCAGCAAGCAGCTGACCTGGAGTGATGTCAACGCCGTTCCGGCGCGGAACGTGGGTTTATTGCTGGGGGCGAGGCCGGGTAATCGCTACTTTACCCGACGTATTGATAGCGCCGCAGAGTTGTACCACGCCGGAAAAGTGAAATGGCTATTGGTGAGCGGCGATAATGGACGTAAAAATTACGATGAAGCGTCAGGAATGCAGCAAGCCTTGATCGCTAAAGGCGTACCGGCAAAAGCCATCTTCTGCGACTATGCCGGATTCTCAACGCTTGATTCGGTGGTGCGTGCCAACAAGGTGTTTAGTGAAAACCATATCACCATTATCTCGCAAGAATTTCATAACCAACGCGCCATCTGGCTGGCAAAACAGTATGGTATCGATGCTATCGGTTTTAACGCGCCAGACCTGAATATGAAGCACGGTTTATATACTCAACTGCGGGAAAAACTTGCCAGAGTCAGCGCGGTGATTGATGCGAAAATCCTCCATCGCCAGCCGAAATATCTCGGGCCGTTGGTTATGATTGGGCCGTTTAGTGAGCATGGCTGTCCGGCAAAAGAATAATGCGTATCTGCGCACGTCGAAGATAAAAAAGGCGTGCTACAGTGACGACAGAATCCCTTTATGGAGTATCCACGCGTTATGATACGTTTCGCTGTGATTGGTACGAACTGGATCACTCGCCAGTTCGTCGAGGCCGCCCATGAGAGCGGTAAATACAAGTTAACCGCCGTCTATTCCCGCAGCCTTGAACAGGCCCAGCACTTCGCCAATGATTTTTCTGTCGAGCATCTGTTTACGTCGCTGGAAGCGATGGCAGAAAGCGATGCCATTGACGCGGTGTATATTGCCAGCCCAAATTCCCTGCACTTTTCCCAGACACAACTTTTCCTTAGTCACAAAATTCATGTGATTTGCGAGAAGCCACTGGCGTCGAATCAGGCGGAAGTGGATGCCGCCATTGCCTGTGCGCGGGAAAATCAGGTGGTGCTGTTTGAGGCATTTAAAACGGCCTACCTGCCGAACTTTCATCTGTTACGCCAGGCGCTGCCGAAAGTCGGCAAACTGCGTAAAGTCTTTTTCAACTATTGCCAGTATTCCTCGCGGTATCAGCGTTACCTGGACGGAGAGAATCCCAACACCTTCAATCCGGCATTCTCCAACGGTTCGATTATGGATATCGGCTTTTACTGCCTGGCGTCGGCGGTGGCATTATTCGGTGAACCGAAAAGCGTGCAGGCAACCGCCAGTTTGCTGGCAAGCGGTGTGGATGCCCACGGCGTGGTGGTGATGGATTACGGTGATTTCAGCGTTACGTTGCAGCACTCAAAAGTGAGCGATTCTGTCCTGGCAAGCGAGATTCAGGGCGAAGCGGGATCGCTGGTGATTGAAAAACTCTCTGAATGCCAGAAAGTCTGCTTTGTACCGCGTGGCAGCCAGATGCAGGATCTCACCCAGCCACAGCATATTAATACCATGCTCTACGAAGCAGAGCTGTTCGCTACCCTGGTGGATGAGCATCTGGTGAATCATCCAGGGCTGGCGGTCAGTCGTATCACCGCCAAACTGCTGACTGAGATCCGCCGCCAGACTGGGGTGATTTTTCCGGCAGATAACGTAAAACTATAATTGCCAAAGTAAAACAGTGTAAAAGGTATGTAACAGACCATTGACTGACTGAATGGTCTGTCATACTTTGTTACCTGCAAAGGGGAGTAACTTCATTGTCGGTCGATCGTCATTACGATGTGTGAAAAACCACATCCGGTCACCGGGCAACCCGAAAGGAATACGCAGACGTATTCCTTTTTTGTTGTAAGTGAGACCTTGCCGGAAGGCGAGGTCTATGCATAAAAAGCAGCGGCTGACGTCTTCCGACGTTGGCCGTTTTTTTATGTGTAAGGAACTTCTATGAATACTGTCGGCACGCCGTTGCTATGGGGCGGATTCGCTGTTGTTGTCACCATTATGCTGGCTATCGACCTGTTGTTGCAGGGGCGTCGTGGGGCACATGCCATGACCATGAAACAGGCTGCGGCCTGGTCGCTGGTCTGGGTGACGCTGTCGTTACTGTTTAACGCCGCTTTCTGGTGGTATCTGGTGCAAACCGAAGGTCGCGCCGTTGCCGATCCACAGGCACTGGCCTTTCTCACGGGTTATCTGATTGAGAAATCGCTGGCGGTCGATAACGTCTTTGTCTGGCTGATGTTGTTCAGCTATTTCTCTGTTCCGGCGGCATTACAACGCCGCGTGCTGGTGTATGGCGTACTCGGGGCGATTGTTCTGCGTACCATCATGATCTTCACTGGTAGCTGGCTGATTTCACAGTTCGACTGGATCTTGTATATCTTCGGTGCCTTCCTGCTGTTTACCGGCGTGAAGATGGCGCTCGCCCATGAAGATGAATCAGGCATTGGCGACAAGCCGCTGGTGCGCTGGCTGCGCGGTCATTTGCGCATGACCGACACCATCGACAACGAGCATTTCTTTGTGCGTAAGAATGGTTTGTTGTATGCCACGCCGCTGATGCTGGTGCTGATTCTGGTGGAGTTGAGCGACGTGATTTTCGCCGTGGATAGTATTCCGGCTATCTTCGCCGTGACCACCGATCCGTTTATTGTGCTGACCTCAAACCTGTTTGCGATCCTCGGCCTGCGTGCGATGTATTTCCTGCTGGCAGGTGTGGCAGAGCGTTTCTCGATGCTCAAATATGGTCTGGCGGTGATTCTGGTGTTTATCGGTATCAAGATGCTGATTGTCGACTTCTACCATATTCCGATCGCCGTCTCGCTGGGCGTGGTGTTTGGCATTCTGGTGATGACGTTTATTATCAACGCCTGGGTGAATTATCGGCATGATAAGCAGCGGGTTGGATGATTTTTAATCTGCCTAAGCCGTGTACCCTGTCATCCACATGAGCACCGTTTTCTCCCTCTCCCCAAAAGGGGCGAGGGGACTGACCGAGTACTTTTTTGACGTTGTCATCAGTCTGGAAGCCGCACGTTGGGCTTTATTTTCATGTCAAACAAATGTAACCATTAAGTTGCGAAATATGACTTCTCCTTAAAATCCAGCATATTTCGCTTCCCGAAGCTGTAACTTTCCTTATACTCGACCTTGCAAACACTTTGTTACATCCTGAAAGATGCGTCGACAGAACGCACCAGGGATGTGCGACAACACAATGAAAGGATCGAAAAATGACTACGCAACATTCACCGGGGCTATTCCGGCGTCTGGCTCATGGCAGCCTGGTAAAACAAATCCTGGTCGGCCTTATACTGGGGATTCTTCTGGCATGGATCTCAAAACCCGCGGCGGAAGCTGTTGGTCTGTTAGGTACTTTGTTCGTCGGCGCACTGAAAGCCGTTGCCCCCATCCTGGTGTTGATGCTGGTAATGGCATCTATTGCTAACCACCAGCACGGGCAGAAAACCAATATCCGCCCTATTTTGTTCCTCTATCTGCTGGGCACCTTCTCTGCTGCTCTGGCCGCAGTAATCTTCAGTTTTGCCTTCCCTTCTACCCTGCACTTGTCCAGTAGCGCGGGTGATATTTCGCCGCCGTCAGGCATTGTAGAAGTGATGCGCGGGCTGGTTATGAGCATGGTTTCCAACCCCATTGATGCGCTGCTGAAAGGTAACTACATCGGGATCCTGGTGTGGGCAATTGGCCTCGGTTTCGCACTGCGTCACGGTAACGAAACCACCAAAAACCTGGTCAACGATATGTCGAATGCCGTCACCTTTATGGTGAAACTGGTGATTCGCTTCGCACCGATCGGTATTTTTGGTCTGGTTTCTTCTACCCTGGCAACCACCGGTTTCTCCACGCTGTGGGGCTACGCGCAACTGCTGGTCGTGTTGGTTGGCTGTATGTTACTGGTGGCGCTGGTGGTTAACCCCTTGCTGGTGTGGTGGAAAATTCGTCGTAACCCGTTCCCGCTGGTGCTGCTGTGCCTGCGCGAAAGCGGCGTGTATGCCTTCTTCACCCGCAGCTCTGCGGCGAACATTCCGGTGAATATGGCGCTGTGTGAAAAGCTGAATCTGGATCGCGATACCTATTCCGTTTCTATTCCGCTGGGAGCCACCATCAATATGGCGGGCGCAGCAATCACCATTACCGTGTTGACGCTGGCTGCAGTTAATACGCTGGGTATTCCGGTTGATCTGCCCACAGCGCTGCTGTTGAGCGTAGTGGCTTCTCTGTGTGCCTGTGGCGCATCCGGCGTGGCGGGGGGATCTCTGTTGCTGATCCCACTGGCCTGTAATATGTTCGGTATTTCGAACGATATCGCCATGCAGGTGGTTGCTGTCGGCTTTATTATCGGCGTATTGCAGGACTCCTGTGAAACCGCGCTGAACTCGTCAACTGACGTGCTGTTCACTGCGGCAGCTTGCCAGGCGGAAGACGATCGTCTGGCAAATAGCGCCCTGCGTAACTAATACTTAGCCCCTTTCGTCTACGGCGGAAGGGGTTTTCTCCACTTTAAACGGATCAATTCCCCTTCTCTGCATACGCCAGAAACGAATGATATTCAGGCCATTCATCAGCAGAAAACTGCCTTCAATCATCGTGCCGCCTATCGACCCCGCCCAGAAGTTGTGAATCACCCAGCAACACGTTGAAAACCACATTACGCAGCGCATGGTCAGCCCTTTACAGCGGAACAGCGCCCAGGTACTGACAATCGTGCCGATTACCGGCAATAGTTCAACAGGATGATGGAACTTCGCGAGGCCAATTCCGCCAGTCAGCACAATAAAAATCGCCATTACCCATAAGCTGCGCGTGCGTAAGGTAATCAATGTACGAATGGCATTAAGGATGGCACTGGCACCGGCAGGATAGGTGCCCAGAAGAAAAAAATGTACGCCAATAACGGCGCTATAGACCGAAAGTTGCTTTTTGAAGCGACGTTCGTCACGATTGAAAAATGTTGTGATACCAATCAGAAAGGCGATGACACCCACGCCCTGGGCCAGCCAATACGCGGTCATGATAAATCCTTAGCAGGTATGGAAAAGCAAACGGCGCTTCACATTATGAAACGCCGTTTTTTATTAACAACTCATTTCGACTTTATAGCGTTACGCCGCTTTTAAAGATCGCCAGTTCGCGGAAGTCGTTACGCTCGTTACAGGTTTGCTTACCGTTGGCAAACTCAACGATGGTGTCGATAAATTCTTCCAGCAACTGCGGCATCGCTTTACCGTGGATCAGCTGACCCGCGTCAAAGTCGATCCAGTGTTTTTTCTTCGCCGCCAGTTCACTGTTGGTGGCGATTTTCACCGTCGGCACAAATCCACCATACGGCGTGCCACGACCAGTACTGAACAGCACCATATGGCAGCCCGCACCCGCCAGGGCGCTGGTCGCTACGGCATCGTTACCCGGCGCACTTAACAAGTTCAGCCCCGGCGTTTTCAGACGCTCGCCGTAACGCAGCACGTCAACCACGACACTGGAACCCGCTTTCTGGGTACAGCCAAGCGATTTATCTTCCAGCGTGGTGATACCGCCTGCTTTGTTCCCCGGTGATGGGTTTTCGTAGATCGGCTGGTCATGGGCAATAAAGTACTGCTTGAAGTCATTGACCATGGTGACCAGTTTTTCAAACGTTGCTTCGTCGCGGCAATGGTCCATCAGCAACTGCTCTGCGCCAAACATCTCCGGCACTTCGGTCAGTACGGTAGTACCGCCGTTAGCAATCACGTAGTCAGAGAAACGCCCCAGCATCGGGTTAGCAGTAATACCAGAAAGACCGTCAGAACCACCGCACTCCAGACCAAACTTCAGTTCGCTGAGTTTGCCCGGCTCGCGTTTATCGTTGCGCATCACGCTATACAGCTGATGCAAATGCGCGATCCCGGCCTCGATTTCATCATCCTGCTGTTGGCAGATCATGAAATGAACGCGTTCAGGATCGATATCGCCCAACGTTTCACGGAATGCGGCAACCTGGTTATTTTCGCAACCCAGACCAATCACCAGCACTGCGCCCGCGTTCGGGTGGCGCACCATGTTTTGCAGCATGGTGCGGGTATTGATGTGATCGTCGCCCAGTTGTGAGCAGCCGTAGGTGTGGCTGAAGAGGAACACGCCGTCGGTACCTTCAGCGTTGTTGGTCTCTTTCAGGAAACGATTTTGGATCTGCCGCGCGATGCCGTTGACACAGCCCACGGTTGGCAGGATCCACAGCTCATTACGCACCCCGACATCACCGTTAGCGCGACGATAGATCTGCACTTCACGATCTGCCGCTTGCGCAGGCAGATCCTGAAAATCAGGTTGATAGCGATACTGATCCAGATCGCTCAGATTCGTGCGCGTATTGTGGGCGTGAACGTGTTCCCCCGCCGCAATATCCGCCAATGCATAACCAATCGGCAGGCCATATTTAATGACGTTGGCCCCTTTTGCGATATCCGTTAACGCAAATTTATGTCCACGAGCAACATCCTGGCGCAGCGTAACAGTCTGGTTATCGACACTGACTTCTGTGCCTTCAGCCAAATCCGCTAAAGCAACCGCGACGTTATCCAGCGCATGGATCTTGATGTATTGCATATCAACCCCAGACCTTAGTTCAGTTCAATGGCGAAGTAGTCACGCGCATTGTTAAAGCAAATATTTTTCACCATCTCGCCCAGCAGGTTGATGTCCGCCGGTGCTTCGCCTGCTTCCACCCAGCGACCGATCATCTGGCACAGAATGCGGCGGAAGTATTCGTGACGGGTGTATGACAGGAAGCTACGGCTGTCAGTCAGCATGCCGACAAAGCGGCTCAGCAGACCGAGCTGCGCCAGTTGGGTCATCTGACGTTCCATACCGTCTTTCTGGTCGTTAAACCACCAGCCGGAACCGAACTGCATTTTGCCCGGCATACCTTCGCCCTGGAAGTTACCGATCATGGTGCCCAGCACTTCGTTATCGCGCGGGTTCAGGCAGTAGAGAATGGTTTTCGGCAGCAGGTTTTCTTCGTTCTGCTTGCTCAGCAGCTTAGATAGCTCTTCCGCCATCGGACGGTCGTTGATGGAGTCAAAGCCGACATCCGGCCCCAGCAGTTTGAACTGACGCAGGTTGTTATTACGCAGTGCGCCAATGTGGTACTGCTGTACCCATCCGCGACGTGCATATTCGGCACCAAGGAACACCAGCACCGCAGTTTTGAACTGTGCTACTTCGTGCTCGCTCAGGGTTTCGCCTGCCAGACGGCGCGCGAGGATGCTGTCCAGTTCCGCTTCGTTCGCTTCAGCAAACATCACCACATCCAGCGCGTGGTCAGACACTTTACAGCCGTGAGCGGCGAAGTGATCCAGACGTTTAGTCAGGGCAGTTTGCAGGTCAGCAAAGCGGCGAATGTCGGTATCAGAAACTTCGCCCAGCTTCGCCATGTAGTCGTTAAAGGTCGCCTGTTCAATGTTAAAGGCTTTGTCCGGACGCCAGCTCGGCAGCACTTTAATGGTGAAAGAGCCGTCTTTGGCGATCTCTGCGTGATGCTCCAGAGAATCGATCGGGTCATCGGTGGTGCCGACCATTTTCACGTTCATCTGCTGCATGATGCCGCGCGCGGAGAAGTTATCCTGCGCCAGCAGTTCGTTACATTCGTTCCAGATTTCATCGGCAGTTGACGGAGAAAGCAATTTGCCAGTGATACCAAACGGACGACGCAGTTCGAGGTGCGTCCAGTGGTATAACGGGTTGCCGATAGTGTGCGGAACAGTCGCCGCCCAGGCGTCAAATTTTTCACGGTCAGACGCATCACCGGTGCACAGACGCTCGGCCACACCGTTGGTACGCATAGCGCGCCATTTGTAGTGATCGCCCTTCAACCAGATGTCATACAGGTTTTTAAAACGATAGTCTTCCGCAATCTGCTGCGGCGGCAAATGGCAATGGTAATCGAAAATCGGCTGGTCTTTTGCGTAGTCGTGATACAGACGGCGGGCAAATTCAGTATCTAACAGGAAATCTTCAGTCATAAACGGAGTCATTTTCGTCTTCCTCTCAACGAGTGAGCTAGCTTGCTTATGGTGCGATGCTGACAAAGTTATCACACCAATTTCCAGAGTCCGAAGATATTTTCGTGAGTTAGATCAATAAACGTAGTTAAAAAAATTACTCTCAAAGTGGTAAATCTCGCTGCAGGCCGCGCCAGTACTGGCCTCGTCGTCGTCAGGTAATGTCCCTACAAATATTCGCACATTTGTGATGGCTCTCACCTTTTAAAGTTGTATGACAAGTTATCTTTCTGCCGTCGCAAATCATAAGTCGACGGAATGCAAATTGCCGATTCATTCATTTGTTAGATGAATCGGGTTAACCGGTACGGAAGCCGAATTAGCACGAAACTTTCATGGCAACGTTCGGGGCGTGCCGGTTTTTTTTCGGTTACCCGGTCGTAACTAACATCTTCAGCCTCTGGCGGGATGATGGCCGCGCTTCCTGCGGATATAACAAAACGATGAGGTTTTACATGCGTAAAATTAAAGGGTTACGTTGGTATATGATCGCACTGGTGACGCTCGGCACCGTGCTTGGTTACCTGACGCGTAACACTGTGGCGGCAGCTGCGCCAACTCTGATGGAAGAGTTAAACATCTCCACCCAACAGTATTCCTATATCATCGCAGCGTATTCTGCTGCTTATACGGTCATGCAACCGGTAGCGGGTTATGTACTGGATGTGCTGGGTACGAAAATCGGTTATGCAATGTTTGCTGTACTGTGGGCCGTGTTCTGTGGTGCAACCGCGCTGGCAGGTAGTTGGGGTGGCCTGGCGGTTGCTCGTGGTGCGGTCGGTGCCGCGGAAGCCGCGATGATTCCGGCGGGTCTGAAAGCCAGCTCCGAATGGTTCCCGGCAAAAGAGCGTTCCATCGCGGTAGGTTACTTTAACGTAGGTTCTTCGATTGGTGCGATGATTGCGCCGCCGCTGGTGGTATGGGCAATCGTGATGCACAGCTGGCAGATGGCATTTATCATCTCCGGTGCGTTGAGCTTTATCTGGGCGATGGCATGGCTGATTTTCTACAAGCATCCGCGCGACCAGAAACATCTGACCGATGAAGAACGCGACTACATTATTAATGGTCAGGAAGCCCAGCACCAGGTTGACACAGCGAAGAAAATGTCCGTTGGTCAGATCCTGCGTAACCGTCAGTTCTGGGGTATCGCGCTGCCGCGCTTCCTGGCAGAACCGGCATGGGGTACTTTTAACGCGTGGATCCCGCTGTTCATGTTTAAAGTTTACGGCTTTAACCTGAAAGAGATCGCGATGTTTGCCTGGATGCCGATGCTGTTTGCTGACCTCGGTTGTATCCTCGGTGGTTACCTGCCACCACTGTTCCAGCGTTGGTTTGGTGTGAACCTGATCGTTTCCCGTAAGATGGTCGTAACGCTGGGTGCGGTGCTGATGATTGGCCCGGGTATGATCGGTCTGTTCACCAACCCGTATGTCGCGATTATGCTGCTGTGTATCGGTGGTTTTGCTCACCAGGCACTGTCTGGCGCACTGATTACGCTCTCGTCTGACGTGTTCGGTCGTAACGAAGTGGCGACGGCGAACGGTTTAACCGGGATGTCCGCATGGCTGGCAAGTACGCTGTTTGCACTGGTAGTCGGTGCACTGGCTGACACCATCGGCTTCAGCCCGCTGTTCGCAGTTCTGGCAGTGTTCGACCTGTTAGGTGCGCTGGTTATCTGGACCGTGTTGCAGAACAAACCAGCGATTGAGGTGGCGCAGGAATCACATAACGATCCCGCACCGCAACATTAAGGCTTCGTGTAAGTTTTAGTTTCCCTTCAAAGCCGCCTTCTCAGGCGGCTTTTTCATCACTGCGAGTAGAGCTAAACTCGCAAAAGTGGTATAACAAATATAGTCTGCCGTATCATGCCTGGAGCGCATATGGAAATCACTGAACCACGCCGTTTGTATCAACAACTTGCCGCTGATCTGAAAGAGCGCATCGAACAGGGCGTCTATCTGGTGGGTGATAAACTGCCTGCCGAACGCTTTATTGCCGATGAAAAAAACGTCAGCCGCACCGTGGTTCGTGAAGCCATCATCATGCTGGAAGTTGAAGGCTATGTCGAAGTGCGTAAAGGTTCAGGTATTCATGTGGTTTCCAACCAGCCGCGCCATCAGCAGGCGGCTGACAATAATATGGAATTCGCCAATTACGGTCCGTTTGAGTTGCTCCAGGCTCGCCAGCTCATCGAAAGTAATATTGCCGAGTTCGCGGCAACTCAGGTCACAAAACAGGACATCATGAAATTGATGGCCATTCAGGAGCAGGCACGCGGCGAACAATGCTTCCGTGATTCCGAGTGGGATTTGCAGTTCCATATTCAGGTAGCCCTGGCGACGCAGAACTCCGCCCTGGCGGCTATCGTTGAAAAAATGTGGACCCAGCGTAGTCATAACCCGTACTGGAAAAAACTGCACGAACACATTGATGCCCGTACCGTCGATAACTGGTGTGATGACCACGATCAAATCCTCAAGGCGCTGATTCGCAAAGATCCTCATGCTGCTAAGCTGGCAATGTGGCAGCACCTGGAAAACACCAAGATCATGTTATTTAACGAAACCAGCGACGATTTCGAGTTCAATGCCGACCGCTATCTGTTCGCCGAAAACCCGGTGGTGCATCTCGATACAGCCACCAGCGGCAGTAAATGAAATTCCTGTCCGACAGGCGCTACAGTGCGCCTGTTTGTCTCGTCGGTAAGCGAAAAGTATAAAGTGTCAGCCTGTGTAAATCCTCTCGCCTCCCTCCCCTGCATTCAGCAAAATCAGACTCCATGGACATGTAATTTTGATAACGAACAACGTTGACCTTTGTTACAATTAGATTCAATTTGAATTTATGCTTTTGAATGCTTTCTTATCTCACGATTTAACAGGGAATAGTTCAGGCTGTGTTGATGTATCAAACCCGCAGAACATACCAAGACAGCAATAACATTGCGGTAGTGCATCATTTAAAACCAGCGTGGCGTTAACCGATTCACCAGGAATAATGAATGGAACTTTTGACCCAATTGCTGCAAGCCCTGTGGGCGCAGGATTTTGAAACCCTGGCCAATCCGTCGATGATTGGCATGTTGTATTTTGTCTTGTTTGTCATTTTGTTCCTTGAAAACGGCTTGCTTCCGGCGGCCTTTTTACCGGGCGACAGTTTACTGGTACTGGTCGGCGTATTGATTGCGAAAGGCGCGATGGGCTATCCGCAAACGATTCTGCTGCTGACCGTTGCCGCCAGCCTCGGTTGCTGGGTCAGCTATATTCAGGGGCGATGGCTGGGCAATACCCGCACCGTACAAAACTGGCTATCTCATTTACCCGCGCATTATCATCAACGCGCACACCATCTTTTTCATAAACACGGTTTATCGGCGCTGTTAATTGGTCGCTTTATTGCGTTTGTCAGAACACTGCTGCCGACGATTGCCGGGTTATCAGGGCTGAATAACGCGCGCTTTCAGTTCTTCAACTGGATGAGTGGTCTGCTGTGGGTGTTGATCCTGACAACTCTGGGTTACATGCTCGGCAAAACACCGGTATTTTTAAAGTACGAGGACCAGCTGATGTCATGCCTGATGCTGCTCCCGGTGGTGCTGCTGGTGTTTGGCCTGGCAGGTTCTCTGGTCGTGTTATGGAAAAAGAAATATGGAAATCGGGGGTAAGGGATGCAAATACCTCGCATGTCACTTCGCCAGCTAGCCTGGTCCGGCGCTGTTTTACTTCTGGTCAGCACACTATTGCTGGCCTGGTCCGCGGTTCGCCAGCAAGAGTCTACGCTGGCGATTCGTGCCGTTCATCAAGGGACAACGATGCCAGACGGTTTTTCAATCTGGCATCACCTTGACGCTCACGGCATTCCTTTCAAAAGTATCACCCCCAAAAACGACACTCTGTTAATTACCTTTGACTCCAGCGACCAGAGCGCCGCCGCAAAAGCGGTCCTCGACAGAACATTGCCCCATGGCTACATCATTGCGCAGCAGGACAATAACAGTCAGGCTATGCAGTGGCTGACCCGGTTGCGGGATAACTCTCATCGCTTCGGATAACTTCCTGTTATCCGAAACAGATCACTCACTTTGGTGATTTCACCGTAACTGTCTATGATTAATGAGGCGGTGGTTAACACGACCGCTTCGTTGTCTGGACAATCGTTCCTTTGTAATAGGTCCGAATCACAATGGAAGGTTCAAGAATGAAATACCGCATCGCTTTAGCTGTTTCTCTCTTTGCTCTTAGTGCCAGTAGTTATGCCACTACCCTGTGTCAGGAAAAGGAGCAAAATATCCTTAAGGAGATCAGCTATGCCGAAAAACACCAAAACCAGAATCGTATTGACGGTCTGAATAAAGCCCTGAGTGAAGTCCGGGCCAACTGTTCAGATAGCCAACTGCGTGCCGATCATCAGAAGAAAATCGCAAAGCAGAAAGATGAGGTGGCGGAACGCCAGCAAGATTTAGCCGAGGCGAAGCAAAAAGGCGATGCAGATAAGATTGCCAAACGCGAACGGAAACTGGCAGAAGCGCAGGAAGAGCTGAAAAAGCTGGAAGCGCGCGACTACTAACTCACAATAGTCACTACTTACTCACCTGGAGAAAACTATGTCGAAAGAACACACTACGGAACATCTGCGTGCTGAGTTGAAATCCCTTTCCGATACGCTGGAAGAGGTGCTTAGCTCATCTGGCGAGAAGTCAAAAGAAGAGTTGAGTAAGATTCGTAGCAAAGCGGAGCAGGCACTGAAACAGAGCCGTTATCGCCTGGGTGAAACCGGTGATGCCATTGCCAAACAAACCCGTGTCGCGGCGGCGCGTGCCGATGAGTATGTGCGTGAAAATCCGTGGACGGGCGTGGGCATTGGCGCAGCAATCGGTGTAGTGCTCGGCGTTCTGCTGTCGCGTCGTTAATTATGGCGGACACTCATCACGCGCAAGGGCCCGGTAAAAGCGTTCTGGGCATCGGGCAGCGAATTGTTTCCATCATGGTTGAAATGGTGGAGACACGTCTGCGGCTGGCGGTGGTGGAGCTGGAAGAGGAAAAAGCGAATCTCTTTCAACTTTTACTGATGCTGGGCCTGACGATGCTTTTCGCTGCATTTGGTCTTATGAGCCTGATGGTGCTAATTATCTGGGCGGTTGATCCGCAATATCGCCTGAATGCGATGATTGCCACCACCGTGGTGTTGCTGCTACTGGCACTGATTGGCGGCATCTGGACGTTACGTAAATCGCGTAAGTCTACGTTGCTGCGCCACACGCGCCATGAGCTGGCAAACGATCGGCAGCTGCTCGAGGAGGAGTCCCGTGAGCAGTAAAGTCGAACGTGAACGACGTAAGGCGCAACTGCTTAGCCAGATCCAGCAACAACGGCTGGATCTTTCCGCCACTCGTCGTGAATGGCTGGAGGCAACAGGCGCTTACGATCGTCGCTGGAATATGCTGTTGAGTCTGCGCTCCTGGGCGCTGGTTGGCAGTAGCGTGATGGCTATCTGGACGATTCGCCATCCTAATATGCTGGTCCGCTGGGCCAGACGCGGTTTTGGTGTATGGAGCGCCTGGCGTCTGGTGAAAACAACCCTCAAGCAACAACAGCTTCGCGGTTAACTTCCTCTCTGGCCGGAGAAATTCCGGCCTTATTCCTCAAATTTTTTGAAAATATTTGACAGTTTTCCTTGCTAACAATCACGCTTCGCCACGTTTATGATTCTCTCCATCGACAGCAACGACGCTAATAGCGCGCCCTTGCACAAAAAAACAATCAGCAGCCTGAGCGGCGCAGTGGAGAGTATGATGAAAAAATTAGAAGATGTTGGTGTACTGGTAGCGCGTATTTTAATGCCGATTCTGTTTATTACCGCAGGCTGGGGAAAAATTACTGGCTACGCGGGTACCCAACAATATATGGAAGCAATGGGCGTCCCCGGCTTTATGCTGCCGCTGGTGATTCTGCTTGAGTTTGGTGGTGGTCTGGCAATCCTGTTCGGTTTCCTGACACGTACCACAGCCCTGTTTACTGCGGGCTTTACGCTGCTGACGGCATTTTTATTTCACAGCAATTTTGCAGAAGGCATGAACTCGCTGATGTTTATGAAAAACCTGACTATTTCTGGCGGATTCCTGCTGCTGGCAATTACCGGTCCAGGCGCATTCAGCATCGACCGCCTGCTGAATAAAAAGTGGTAAGCACGCGCTATACTTAACGATAAAAAACGAGGGGGAAGCTCCTCGTTTTTGCTATTGGAGGATAGAAAAATGGGTCAACTGATTGACGGCGTCTGGCATGACACCTGGTACGATACCAAATCCACCGGCGGTAAATTTCAACGTTCAGCTTCCGCATTTCGTAACTGGCTCACTGCCGATGGCGCGCCAGGCCCCACTGGCAAAGGCGGTTTTGCCGCAGAGAAAGATCGTTATCATCTCTATGTTTCACTCGCCTGCCCGTGGGCACACCGCACGCTGATCATGCGTAAGCTCAAAGGACTGGAACCGTTTATTTCCGTTTCCGTAGTGAACCCGCTGATGCTGGAAAACGGCTGGACCTTTGATGACAGTTTTCCGGGAGCAAGCGGCGACACGCTCTATCAACATGAATTTCTGTATCAGCTTTATCTCCACGCCGATCCACACTACAGCGGACGAGTTACTGTTCCCGTGCTGTGGGACAAAAAAAACCACACCATCGTCAGCAACGAATCAGCAGAAATCATACGCATGTTCAATACCGCGTTTGATGCGCTGGGTGCGAAAGCTGGAGATTACTACCCACCAGCCCTGCAACCGAAAATTGACGAACTTAACGGCTGGATTTACGACACCATTAACAATGGCGTGTATAAAGCCGGTTTTGCCACCAGCCAGCCAGCCTACGACGAGGCGGTGGCGAAAGTGTTTGAATCGCTGGCGCGACTGGAACAGATTTTAGGTCAGCACCGTTACCTGACCGGCAACCAGCTAACCGAAGCCGATATTCGCCTGTGGACCACGCTGGTGCGTTTTGATCCAGTGTATGTGACCCACTTCAAGTGTGATAAGCACCGCATCAGCGATTACCTGAATCTGTATGGCTTCCTGCGCGATATCTACCAGATGCCGGGAATTGCCGAAACAGTCAATTTCGATCACATCCGTAATCATTACTTCCGCAGCCATAAGACCATCAACCCTACGGGGATTATTTCAATTGGTCCGTGGCAGGATCTCGATGAACCGCATGGACGAGATGTTCGCTTCGGTTAAAAAAAGGCACCTTACGAGGTGCCTCTGATAATTAGCTAAGTACGTGTTGTTCATGTCGGATGCGGCGTAAATGCCTTATCAAACCTACAAAACATTTATATTCAATATGTTGCAATGACCGCGCAGGCCAGATAAGCGTAGCGCATCTGGCAATTTTGCGTTTGCCCTTATCCTTCACAGCGCCTTATTAATTCATCGCGATAATATTTACTGCCATTTCATTCACGTCTATTCTTAATTTGCTGCTTTAAAAACAAGTGATTGAGCAAAATTGAGGCAAAAATGGACTGGTATCTGAAAGTACTAAAAAATTATGTCGGTTTCCGGGGTCGTGCGCGGCGCAAAGAGTACTGGATGTTTATTCTGGTCAACATCATCTTTACGTTCGTGCTGGGGCTACTGGATAAAATGTTAGGCTGGCAACGTGCCGGTGGCGAAGGCATCCTGACGACAATCTACGGTATTCTGGTGTTTTTACCATGGTGGGCAGTTCAGTTCCGCCGCCTGCACGACACCGACCGCTCGGCGTGGTGGGCACTGCTATTCTTAATCCCGTTTATCGGCTGGCTTATTATCATCGTCTTTAACTGCCAGGCGGGTACGCCAGGCGAAAACCGCTTTGGACCAGATCCGAAACTGGAACAAGAATAATAATTAAGCACCTTGTAAAAGGTGCTTAATCGATTATTTTCCGCTAAAAAGTTTGGGAATTTCCCGCAGACACCAGGATTTCGCCTCCCCCATACTGTCACGACGCCAGGCCATAATAATATCGATCTCGCTGGTCGATTCCGGGCTGACGACACGCAACCGCCCTTCCGCAATATCTTTTTCGACCATCGGATACGGCATCGTCGCCACGCCAAGCCCCGCCAGTAATGCCTGACGTTTATCTTCAATCGTGCTCACCGTTAAGCGCGGCTGTTTGTCCAGCAACTGTACGGTCAACACCGGGCGCTCACGAGCGGTATCCGCCACCGCAATTCCACGATATTTCACGCGCGTCACTTCAGATAACGGTTCCGGCTCCTGATGAATCGGGTGATCCGGCGCGGCAACATAGACGTTCATTAAGGTATAGAGTTTGCGCGAGTTGATCTCCGACGAGGAACGAAAATGCATATCCGGCGCGATAACGATATCGGCCCGCCCCTGCTCCAGCCGTTCCCACGCCCCCGCCAGCACTTCGGTGATGATTGCCAGTTGGGTATTGGCTTTTGCCGCCAGTTTGTCGATTAACGGGAAAAAGGCAGGTGTCGGTACCAGCGCCTCGGTCACAATGGTGAGATGCGTTTCCCAACCGCGCGCGAGGGCTTCCGCATCGGTAGTCAGTTTATCTGCGGCTTCCAGCAAAACGCGCCCTCGTTCCAGCAACATCCTCCCGACATTGGTGAATTTGGTGCGATGGCCCGAGCGGTCAAACAGCACCACATCCAGCTCTTCTTCCAGTTTTTGCATGGTGTAGCTAAGTGCGGAAGGCACGCGTCCCAGCTCATCCGCCGCCGCCGCAAAACTGCCCCGGCGATCGATCGCATCCATAACCCGTAGTGCTTCCAGCGTTAATGCCCTTTCTTTGGCCATTTCGTTCTCATTCAGGAAATTTGAACATACCGGGCAGAATATCTGGCTAACAATGTAGCGTCCAGCCCCTTACCATAAAAGGAAGTAAAGAGAGGTCAAGAATTATGATTACTACCCGAACTGCCAGGCAGTGTGGACAAGCAGACTACGGATGGTTGCAGGCCCGGTATACTTTTTCCTTTGGACACTACTTCGACCCGAAATTGTTAGGCTATGCCTCCCTGCGCGTGCTTAACCAGGAAGTGCTGGCCCCAGGTGCCGCCTTTCAGCCACGAACCTATCCCAAAGTCGATATTTTAAATGTGATTCTGGATGGAGAAGCTGAGTATCGCGACAGCGAAGGCAATCATGTTCAGGCCAGCGCTGGTGAGGTGTTGCTGCTCTCTACCCAGCCGGGTGTCAGCTATAGCGAACACAATCTCAGCAAAGACAAACCGTTAACGCGAATGCAGCTTTGGCTGGATGCCTGCCCGCAGCGAGAGAATCCGCTGATTCAAAAGCTGGCGCTTAATATGGACAAGCAGCAATTAATCGCCTCGCCAGAGGGTGCGATGGGAAGCCTGCAATTGCGCCAGCAAGTATGGCTGCATCATATTGTGCTCGACAAAGGCGAAAGTGCGAATTTCCAGTTGCATGGGCCACGCGCGTATTTGCAATCGATTCACGGGAAATTTCATGCGCTTACGCATCATGAAGAGAAAGCGGCGCTAACCTGCGGTGATGGGGCGTTTATTCGTGACGAGGCTAACATTACGCTGGTTGCCGATTCCCCACTGCGCGCTTTGCTGATAGATTTGCCTGTCTAGTTGTTTTTACAGGGAGATGATGATGAGTAAAAAATCGGCCAAAAAGCGCCAGCCAGTGAAGCCCGTGGTGGCGAAAGAACCTGCTCGTACCGCCAAAAATTTTGGCTATGAAGAGATGTTGAGCGAACTGGAAGCCATCGTCGCGGATGCTGAAACGCGTTTAGCCGAGGATGAAGCTACCGCGTAAAGACAGGTTGCCGGATGCGGCGCAAACGCCTTATCCGGCACAATACCCAAAACCGGGCGTTTATCTGGCCTTGCTCGCCATAATCTCGATAATCTGCCGATCCGTTTGCTGCATCGAATGGCTTGCTAACGCACACAGGTTGGCAATCGACTGCTCAACATCATGCGCCACAATCCCTTCATTGCCGGTCACGGCGGTATCATCCAGCGCCATTAACACCGCTTTCCACGCAGCCGAAGCACTGGTCGAAACCTTCATCGCGCAGCTGTTCGATGCACCATCGCAAATCATGCCGCTGACATCGCCGATCATACTGCTGATCGCCATCGAGATGGTTTCATAACGCCCATCCACCAGCCATGCCATCCCGGCAGCGGCCCCCATTGCTGCGGTCGTTGCGGCACACAGCGCAGACAAACGCGGTAACTGGTTATGGATGTAAATCGCGCTCAAATGCGAAAGCATCAGCGCACGCGCCAGCCGTTCATCATCCGCTCCGAAGTGTTCAGCTACCACCACCACGGGCATTGTTGCGGTGATCCCCTGGTTACCCGAGCCGGAGTTACTCATTGCCGGAAGCGTAGCGCCGCCCATACGCGCATCGGATGCCGCGCTGGTACGAATCACAATGGATGAAGAGAGATCTTTCGCCAGCAAACCGCGCGCGCACTGTTTTTCCAGCGTCGCACCAATATGCAGCCCCCAGTTACCGCTCAAACCTTCCTGCGATAACGCACAATTTAACTTCGCAGAATCGAGAATAAAGCGGATCGCCGCAAACGGGACTTCATTGACGAACTTCAGGATCTCAGCCAGCGTCGTCCTGGAAAGCACCGTCAGCGGCGACTCTTGCTCGCCCTCTGTCACACACGCCTGCTGGGTAAACACCACACCATTGTGCGTCTCAATATGCACAATGTTGGTATGCCCGCCGACGATGGTGACACACGCCCACTTCTCACCGTTCCAGACTTTGGCGCGTGAGAAGAGGATTTCATCGCAAGGTTCCTGGATCTTAACTGAGACTTTCCCCGCCGCCAGCAGTGCTTTGGCATCGGAAATTGCCTGCGCAGTTGCGTCTTTCAGCACTTCCAGCCCGGCGTTAGCATTTCCACCTAACGCTCCCAGCGCCGCCGCAATTGGCAGCCCCACCATTCCTGTACCAGGAACGGTGACACCCAGACCGTTCTTCATCAGATTTGGCGAAACCCAGGCTTCTACACGTTCAACCGGACCTTCCAGTTCAGCCGCAGCAACCGCCGCCGCCAGCGCCAGTGAAATCGGTTCAGTACACCCCAGCGCCGGTTTTACTTCCTCCTGAACGGCGAGGATGTAACGCTGCCATAACGGATTTAAAGTCGAATCAAACATATTAAAAACCTTAAAATTTCAGGTAAATCAAGAAAATGCCAGGAACGGAGAAACACAAAGCAACAAACCAGTGACGATAATCAGGTACAAAGACATCCCTTTGTATTTGTGCAATGCCGGTACTTTGTAAACCAGCCACGCCGGGATCAGGCACCCTACCATGCCGAAAATCGGGCTACAGATAGAGGTGAAGCTCAACACCGGGGCGTTCAGTACGATGGCGCTCCAGGCCAGCAAAATGGCGAAAATCATGATGCCGCGCTGAACGAGATTTTCGTTAATCTTCTCGGCAGGTATCTTGCGACGCAGGATGTTCATTACGATCCCTTGCGTTGCTTCGCGAAAGCCTAAATAGACGCCAAAGAATGCAGTCATTACAGCAAAGATATTGAGAATAACGCTGACCACTTTCACCCACGCTGCGCCATCACCGCTAATAAACTGTGCGGCAATCGCCAGCGCGGAAATATTCTGCTCGTAGGCTTTTACCGCTTCGTCATGTCCCATCGCCAGCGTGAACGACACGGCGTAGAAAAAGACGGTGACAAACAAAATGCCAAACGCGATATTCATTGCCCGCAATGCTTTATGCCGCGCCACTTCAATTGATTTTTCCCGCGAGCGATAAGAGATCACCATCGGGCTTAACGTCTGGATAAATAGAATCGACGTCAGGGTAAACGGCAGCGTAATAATGGCGTTTTTCATCAGCAGTCCCAGCGGCGGTAGCGAACCGACGTTATACAGATGCCACATTCCCACCATCGACACGCCCAGCGCCGCGACCACCAGCAGCTTGGTCAGCACCATGCCGGTCGAAATTTTGAATAACAATTTCTCGCCGCGTGAGGAGATCGCCACCAGAATGCAAATCAGTACCAGACCATAAAAGGGACTGTCTGACAGCAACCCTTCCGTCACGCCGAAGGTATGCAGGTAGGAAGCACTATCGTTGGTGATGGCGGTGGAATAGACGAACATCCAAATCACCAGCATTACGAAATAGAGTGCACCTAACAGGATGCCCCAGTTTTTACCTAAATAACCGCTAATGACACTCGGGTAATCTTTACATTCTGGTGATTCTGCCAGCGTATTAATAAACAATCGCTGAAACAGATACATTGCCGGGTAACCAATCACCGATGAGAGCAAAAATACCCACAATCCCATCAAACCGACCTGCACCGGGAGAAAAACAATCCCCGCGCCAATCGCCATCCCGATACTCATAATCACCCAGCCGGTGTCAGTACTGTCGAATTTGATCGCTTCTCGCCACTCGCTCTCACTCATTCCAGCACGACCCGCCGGGGTCGAAGCGTCTGCAATGACGCCTTTATTCGATGCAATTTCCATAATTTCTCGCTCAATATTTTGTAGGGCTTATTATTTTTTTCCGAGCCGCATCAAGGCGATATGCGGTCTACGTTTTTGCAGGCGAGTTATTAGAATAAAGAAATGATACGCGCGAGGTCAGAGAAAATCTTCACAATCAAGACTTTTAAATAGCAATTGTGGGTAATAATTTTCTATTAAATTGAGTTAATAGAAATAGTTATTCTCTATTTGCGGCAGATCACAATAAAAAAGGGTGCACATTTTGTGCACCCAAGGATGAAAGCTGACAGCAATGTCAGCCGCAGACCACTTTAATAGCCAGTCCTCCGCGTGATGTTTCGCGGTATTTATCGTTCATATCTTTGCCGGTTTCATACATCGTCTCGATCACTTTATCGAGTGAAACACGCGGTGCCGAGGTGCGGCGCATCGCCATCCGCGCGGCGTTTACTGCTTTCACGGCATTAATGGCATTACGTTCAATGCACGGGATTTGTACCTGTCCGGCAACCGGATCGCAGGTCAGCCCAAGGTTATGCTCCATCGCGATTTCCGCCGCATTGCATACCTGCGCCGGACTGCCGCCCAGTAGTTCAGTTAACCCTGCCGCCGCCATTGAACAGGCCACGCCAATCTCCCCCTGACAGCCGACTTCCGCGCCAGAGATGGAGGCGTTCATTTTATACAGCGCGCCAATTGCCCCCGCTGCCAGAAAATAGCGGGCAATTGACCGCTCGTTTACCGGACGACGGAACTTATCGTAATAAGCCAGCACTGCCGGAATAATGCCGCACGCACCGTTAGTCGGTGCCGTTACCACGCGCCCGCCAGCTGCGTTTTCTTCACTAACCGCCAGCGCGTACATGTTGATCCAGTCGATGACATTCATCGGATCGTTAGAGATGTTATCGCTGGAAACCAGTTGACGACGCAGCGCTACGGCACGGCGCGGCACATTGAGCGGACCAGGCAGCACGCCTTCAGTATTCATTCCACGTTCAATACCGTCATGCATCACTTGCCAGATACGGGCAAACCCTGCGTCAATTTCCGCTTTACTGCGCAGCGCCAGCTCGTTGTGCATCATCAGGCCAGATATAGACAGGCCGTTGTAATCACACATTTTCAGCAGTTCACCTGCTGAGTGGAAATCGTAAGGTACGGGTGTTTCGACATCGTGCGACAGGCCGAAGTGTTCTTCTTCGACAATAAACCCGCCGCCGACAGAGTAATAGGTTTTGCTTAATAGCTCTTCCTGTCCCTTCCAGGCAGTGATCCGCATTCCGTTCTCATGGCGAGGCAACATTTCGGGATGGAAGATAATGCTCTTTGCTACAGGAAAATCAACAATATGCGCGCCAGAAGCCACCGGCAACCGCCCGCTGCGCGTCACTAACTCTATAAATGCAGGGATCTCATCAATGACAACATCCTGCGGACTGTTTCCTGCCAGTCCCATGATGATGGCGACATCCGTGGCATGGCCTTTGCCCGTCAGTGACAACGACCCGTACAGATCGACCACAATATGGCTCGTCGCGGTTAATAAGCCGCTACTTTCCAGCCGATCAATAAAACTTTTTCCGGCATTCATTGGCCCCACAGTATGCGAACTGGAGGGACCAATCCCAATTTTGAAAATATCGAATGCACTAATCATATCCACACCCTCGGATTGCCGTTCAGTGAAGTGGAGCGGAACGACCTTGCGACCGTCCCGCTCACGAGGCCTTACGCACTACGTACTGCGATGGCTTCAATTTCCAGCTTCACATCTTTCGGCAAACGCGCGACCTGCACACAGCTCCGGGTCGGGTAGGTCGCCTGATGTTCATCGAAGAACTGCTTATAGACTTCATTGATGGTGGCAAAATCATTCAGATCGGTGATGAACACGGTCATCTTGATGATATCGCCCACACTCAGCCCGGCAGCAACCACGATCGCTTTGACGTTTTCGAGGCTTAAACGCGCCTGATCTTGCACATCAGCCGGGATCTCACCGGTCTGTGGGCAAACCGGAATTTGCCCGGAGGTGAAGACCATGCTGCCTAAATCAACGCCCTGAACATAAGGGCCGATTGCGCCTGGGGCACGTTGCGTTTCGATAATCTTTTTCATACATCCTCCGGCGTCAGAGCGCCTGGGTAAAGGTACGTGAAATAACATCCTGTTGCTGTTCACGGGTCAGTGCGTTGAAGCGCACGGCGTAGCCAGAGACACGGATTGTCAGGTTAGGATATTTTTCCGGGTGCTCGATGGCATCCAGCAGCATTTCCCGATTCATTACGTTGACGTTGAGGTGTTGACCGCCTTCGACATCCGCTTCGTGGTGGAAATACCCATCCAGCAGGCCGACAAGGTTGGTTTTACGTACTGGATCTTCTTTGCCCAGCGCCGCAGGGACGATGGAGAAGGTGTACGAGATCCCATCTTTGGCGTAGGTGAACGGCAGTTTCGCCACCGACGTCAATGAGGCCACGGCACCTTTGCGATCACGACCGTGCATCGGGTTAGCGCCCGGCGCGAACGGTGTTCCGGCGCGGCGACCGTCCGGCGTGTTCCCGGTTTTCTGACCGTACACCACGTTAGAGGTGATAGTCAGAATCGATTGGGTCGGCACAGCATTGCGATAGGTTGGCAAAGCTTTAATTTTCTTCATAAAGCGTTCAACCAGATCGCAGGCAATGCTGTCTACGCGCTCGTCGTTGTTGCCATACTGCGGATATTCGCCGTCAATCTCGAAATCCACCGCCAGGCCGTTTTCATCACGGATTGGTTTCACACGAGCATATTTGATGGCAGACAGGGAGTCCGTTGCCACCGACAGGCCCGCGATGCCGCACGCCATGGTGCGATAGACATCACGATCATGTAGCGCCATCAGCGAAGCTTCGTAGCTGTACTTGTCGTGCATGTAGTGAATGATATTCAGCGCGCTGATGTACTGTACCGCCAGCCAGTCCATGAAGTGGTCGAGGCTATCCATCACTTTGTCGTAGTCCAGCACGTCATCCATCAACGGAGCCGTTTTCGGGCCAACCTGAATCTTCAGCTTCTCGTCCATTCCGCCGTTGATTGCGTACAGTAGCGTTTTCGCCAGGTTAGCGCGCGCACCGAAGAACTGCATCTGCTTACCAATCACCATTGGGCTGACGCAACAGGCAATCGCGTAATCGTCGCTATTGAAGTCAGTACGCATCAGATCGTCGTTTTCATACTGCAAAGAGGATGTGACGATAGACACCTGCGCGGCATATTTTTTGAAGGCAATCGGCAAGGCTTCCGACCACAGAATAGTCAGGTTAGGTTCCGGTGCAGGCCCCATAGTGTGCAGGGTGTGTAAATAGCGGAAGGAGTTTTTGGTCACCAGGGTTCGACCGTCCAGCCCCATCCCGCCGATCACTTCCGTCGCCCAGATCGGGTCGCCGGAGAACAGCGAATCAAATTCCGGCGTACGCAAGAAGCGCACCATACGGATCTTCATGATGAAGTGGTCGATCAGTTCCTGTGCCTGCTGCTCATTGAGTACGCCTGCTTTAAAGTCGCGCTCAATGTAGATATCGAGGAACGATGCCGTGCGCCCCAGCGACATCGCGCCGCCATTTTGCGATTTCACTGCCGCCAGGTAAGCGAAGTAGAGCCACTGCACGGCTTCTTGTGCATTCTGCGCTGGACGAGAGATATCAAAGCCATATTTCGCCGCCATTTCCTGAATCTGTAACAGCGCACGACGATGTTCCGCCAGTTCCTCACGCAGACGAATGGTGGCTTCGAGATCTTCGCCTTTTTCCAGACGGGACTGGAGATCGGCAAACTGCAGTTCGCGTTCACGTACCAGATAACTGATGCCGTACAGTGCCACACGGCGATAGTCACCGATGATACGCCCACGACCATAACCATCTGGTAAACCGGTCAGTACACCAGATTTACGGCAGCGCAGCATATCCGGTGAGTAAGTATCAAATACGCCCTGATTATGGGTTTTACGCAGATCGGTAAAGATGTATTCAAATTCGCTATCCATTTCATGACCATACGCGTGGAATGAACTTCTAATCATATTAATGCCGCCGAACGGATGCAGCGCACGCTTTAATGGCGCATCCGTTTGCAGACCCACTATTTTTTCCAGCGGCTGGTCAATATATCCCGCGTCATGAGCGGTAATTGTGGTGGCAATATTGGTATCGAAATCCAATGGCGCGTGAGTCGCATTTTCGATACGGATGCCTTCCATGACTTTTTCCCACAATTCCGTGGTGGCAGGCGTCGCTTCGGCGAGAAAAGATTCATCGCCTTCATAAGGTGTATAGTTATGTTGAATAAAATCGCGGACATTAATTTCGTTTTTCCAGTCCGTACCTTTAAAGCCAAGCCATGCGTCGGCGTACAGCTTATCGCTGGTATCAATATCTACCTTCATGAAAAATAATCTCTCTACAATACTTCAACTAAATTATGCAAATTCTGCGGGCGCGTTCACTTTGCCTAAATGAATGGCATCCAAAGCAATCATTTTTTCTTCGTTAGTCGGAATTACGGCGCAAATGACACGCGCATTTTCACTGGAAACAATTCGCTCTCCAAAAGAGTTAGAGCGATTATTCATTTCTGTATCAATCTCTACGCCTAATACAGCTAAATGTTCCATGACCAGACGACGAATTAAACTTGAATTCTCTCCTATTCCGCCGGTGAATATAATTCCATCCAGGCGATGTAATGAAGCAGCGTGTCCGGCAATATGACGGGCAATTCGGTGAACAAAGGTTTTAATTGCCAGTTGCGCGCGTTCGTGACCTTCATGCCAGGCTTTTTCCAGAACACGTAAATCCGAAGAAAGGCCGGAAATACCTAATAATCCCGACTCTTTATTCACTACGCGTTCCAGGTCCCCCAGGCTCTGGTTGGTTTGGCTGGCGACCCAGGACATCGCCCCGAAGTCGACATCACCACTGCGGGTACCCATCATCAAGCCTTCCAGCGGCGTCATTCCCATTGAAGTGTCAACACTCTGACCGTTGCGAACCGCGCAGATTGACGCGCCATTGCCAAGATGCGCCACAACCAGGCCGGAGTCATCTTCCGCCAGATTCAGCAGCGAATGTGCGCGCTGGGAAACATAGCGGTGCGACGTGCCGTGGAAACCATAACGGCGTACACCTAACTCTTCATAATATTTCCACGGCAGGCCGTATAAATAAGCTTCCGGAGCCATCGTCTGGTGGAAACTGGTATCAAATACCGCCACCTGAGTTACGCCCGGGAATAATTGCTGCGCCGATTCAATACCACTTAAATTGGCGTAATTATGCAGGGGTGCCAGTGGAGAAACGCGACGGATATTATCAATGACTTCATCGGTAATAATGGCGGACTCGGTAAAAATACTGCCGCCGTGAGCGATGCGGTGGCCAATTAAAGCCACACTGTCATTTAAATTCCGTTTTTCCAGTTCAAATGCAATTGCCTTCAATGCACCTTCGTAGCTGTGGTGAGCCAGCGGTGCTGGCTCTCCCCCATTTACGGATAAGAATGCATTTTCCGAGTTAATACCGTCGGCAATACCTGACATTAATACTTCACAGTCGCTGGCATTGAGTACGGAAAACTTAATCGAAGACGAACCACAGTTAATAACCAAAACAACCGGAAATTCATTCATCTCTTTTCTCATCCTGAGTTACGGATTAAAACAGTTTGTATACGATGTTCAGGATGGTCAGCAGACCAATCACGGTAACAAACACGTTATCCAGACGACCACGGTATTTCGCCAGAGACGGCGCTTTACGGATGGCATACATCGGCAACAGGCACAGCAGTGATGCGATAATCGGTGCGCCCATGGCTTCAATCAAGTCGAGGATGTTCGGGTTGGCGTAGGCAACAACCCAGGTGGAGCCCATAATGAAAATCATGCTGATAGTATTCAGTTTACCCAGCGACACTTTGGTTTTGTCACCTTTATAACCGAACTTCAGAATCAAACCATTCAGCCCTTCCAGCGTCCCAAGATAGTGACCGAAGAAAGATTTGAAAATAGCCACGAGTGCGATGATGGAAGCGGCATATTCCAGTGTAATCGCAAACGTTGTTTTGGTACCGGTCATGGACGCAAAGTGGTTAGCCAGATAAGAAAGCACTGGAATATTCTGCGCTTTCGCTTCAGCCATATTCGCCGGAGACAGCGTAAACAGGCAGCTAAAGGCAAAGAACATCACCACTGCAACCATCAGCATACTGGCGCGAGAGATGATTTGTGAACATTTACGCTCGGTGAAGTCGCGACCAAAATCTTTCTCGTACTCTTCACGTTTAGAAACCACGAAGGAAGAGACGATTGGCGAGAAGTTAAAGGAGAAAACCATGATGGAAATCCCCAGCCAGACGGTGATCAGGATACCGTCATGACCAGTTAACGACAGCGAACCGAGGTCAACCTGGTCGATAACTGCAGAGTTCCAGTAAGGGATCAGCGAAAGAGAAATCAGCACCAGGCTGGCGATAAACGGCCATACCAGATAGCTCATCACTTTAACCATCAGATCCTTACCAAACCAGATGACGAAAGCCATCAGCAGCAACAGGAACAGCGCCACAAAGCCGCGATTCAGCGGTGCAAAGCCGAGCTGGTTTTCCCAGAACGTCATAAAGGTGTTGGTAATGGTAACGCCATAAATCCACAACAGTGGGCAAATCGCGAAGAAGTACAGGAACGTGATAACCACGCCGCCAGTTTTACCAAAATGCTCTTCCACCGTTTCCGTAATGTTGCCGGAAGGGTTAGAGCCAGAAAGACACAGACGCGCCAGTGCCCGGTGGCAATAAAACGCGATGGGGTATGCTAATACCAACATCAGAAGAATCGGGATCAGTCCGCCAAAACCTGCGCGGATAGGGAAGAACAGCACCCCGGCGCCGATTGCCGTACCAAACAAGCCTAACGTCCATGTGGTATCTGATTTACGCCAGGACGATTGTTTTGTCTGGCTGGATACAATGCTATCTGAAGTACTCATATCCTATCCTCAACGAATTAATTAAGCGTCAACGAAACCGGTGATTTGAGAGACGCGAGAAAGATCGATATTGCCGCCGGAAATAATACTGACGGTTTTTCTGTTTTGAATATATTGGTCTAATTTACCGCTTAATAATGCAGCACATGCCAGAGCGCCTGCGCCTTCGGTGACGACTTTATTGCGCTGAATTAAGGCAATCATACTGTTTCTGATTTCGTCTTCGCTGACCAGCACGATGTCATCGACTAATTCACGAACGATTTCGTAAGTTAAATTACCCGGGCGGGAGACATCACAACCATCCGCCAGGGTGCCGGTAGTTCGGTGCGTAGTTATTTCTCCGGAGTGGAAAGAAGCCGCCATGCCGTGAACGTTTTCAGACTGTACGCCAATAACACGGATGGTCGGGTTGATAGATTTAATTGCCACCGCAATACCTGCAATTAAACCGCCGCCGCCAATTGGCACAATCACGTTATCGACATCATAGAGATCTTCCATAATTTCCAGACCAATCGTTCCCTGGCCAGCAATCACTTTCGGATCATCGTAAGGTGGGATAAAAATACGGCCTTCCATTTCGACAATTTCGCTCACTTTAGCAATAGTGTCGTTGAAGTTATCACCATGCAAAACGACTTCTGCGGAGTAGTCGCACGTTGCCGCGACTTTGGATTTCGGCGCACCTTTTGGCATCACCACTTTACCGTCAATACCCAGCATCGCGCAGGAGAGCGAAACCCCTTGCGCATGGTTGCCCGCAGAGCAGGCCACTACACCTTTACGTTTTTCCGCATCAGTCAGTGAACTTAATTTATTAAATGCGCCACGAATTTTAAATGAACCGGTACGCTGCATGTTTTCGAATTTGAGGAATATTTCACCTTTGCAACGTTCACTAAAATAGTTGGAGCGAGGCATACCTGTTTTATAAATTCGCCCAGCCAGTCGTTGTTTTGCTTCAATGATGTCATCAATAGCAACCGGGAGATCGTATGTAATATGCATTATAAAACCTCTTAGCCTGAATTAAATATGTAGGTAACCGTAACCGACACCTGCAAAACAGACAGGTGGATTATTTATGTTTAAATTAAAACAAATAACTAATCAACTTCAATTAATTGCCTTCGTCTACACCCATTATAAGATGAATACTCTTTGGCTAATTCCACCAAAACCGATGCTGCTTTTTTAATACGATAATTTTTCGACCATACCGCGGCATATTGTGCCACAGGTAATGTTTCTTCAACCGGAATAGTAATAAATTGATTAGAACCAAAAGGTGATGTCATATCACAAGGAATTACAGTTAAGAAATCAGCATTGAGAACAAGATTATAAATTGTCACGACTGAGTCGGTTTTAACGATGTTTTCAATACTGATGCCATTTCTTTGTAACGTAGTAAGTAGTTCGCTGTAGTACCCCATATTGGTTTGTGGCAACACCCACTGTTCGTTCTTCAACGACTCCAGCGTGGTGGTGCCGGTGCATGTTCGGGACTTACTGGCTACCAGCACAAACTCGGACTCGAACAGCGGCTCAACATGTAAATCCTGAAGCTTCATTTCTGCGCTTAACGTACCAATCGCAAAATCCAGTCGACCGTCGCGGATTGCCGGTAAGAACGAAGACAGTTGCGCTTCATACATAGAAACCTGCGCTTTCGGGAACACCTCTTTGAACTTGTTGATCATCCCTGACATAAAAGTAAAACCAATCAATGAAGGAAAACCAAATGAGACTTCCACCACCGCCTCAGAAGACATACCGCTTATCTCATTAACCATATTTTTCATTTCACGGGTAATGGATTCGGAACGGGAGAGTAACAATTGACCGGCAGGTGTTAATGTTACACCGGTATTTTTCCGCACCACTAACTCCACCCCAAAATAATCTTCAATATCGTTAATGATTTTACTGACGGCCGGTTGAGTTAACCCTAACTCTTTTGCAGCCGAGCCGATAGAACCACTTCTAATAACTTCCTGAAAGACTACCAGGTGCTGCGTTTTCGGAAGAAGAATAGTGCTCATAACGACCTACGTTAATTACCTCATTGACGGTATGAAGTGTATCAAAATGAAATGAACAGGATATGTGCGACCACTCACAAATTAACTTTCAATACTTTCCATAGCATCGTTACCCCAATTAAATACCTTTAATTATCAACAAGTTAAAGTATGAAAATCAGCATAAACCCTGATTTTTGTCAAAAAAAATGACGGGGATAACCATATTTTATGGCGATAACATCATTCTTTATGTGGTTAATACAAAAAAGGGGCTGAGACTATATTTCAAGCAATTACCGGATAATTACCAGGCAAAATTTGAGTTAAATTTAATGAGTAAGTTCTCAAATTTTATTATAAACAAACCATTTTCAGCGATAAATAATGCGGCACGTCACATTTTTTAACGCTATTTGTTGGAGAACAAACATTTATTTTATCAATATTTTAAAATTTCGAATACAGGTATTGATCATCTCGAACAATTGATTAACGTCAACGTTTTCTCTTCCGACAGGACGTCATTTTGTGAATGCAATCGTTTTCCATAAATTCTTCTCCCATCATAGACAACGAAGAGCATTTTGTGTTGAGGATCACAAAACGAATAATTGCTGGTCGCCGCGATAAGGTCAGACGAAGACAACAAGGGGGATTCTCACTGTGCTTTACATCAGCGTAGGCCATAGAATGTTGCTTCGTTGACTGTAATGCCGGGTAAATGAGCGTTTTTTGATAGTGCGAAAGAACCGTGCAAGGAGAATAAGCATCTATTATTGTTTGTCATGATGACAGGCAGGCATCAATGAAAGGCTTCTCAATTGCTCATATTTTTCACCCTTCAATCCCGTCAATGCACGCAGTGGTTAACAATCACAATAGAAATATTGATTATTGGACGGTAAAAATTTAGGTTATAACGCCCAAATTATTCAACGATCGGACAATACCTGCGAACTTACAATTAATGAGAGAAATATACGTATAATTACGACCTTTTAAATGCAATATAGACTTAATAACTTCTTACAAAGTCTGTTATTAATACCGTAGACATTCATCTTACCCTGGGCACCAAAAGCAAAAACCCGCCGAAGCGGGTTTTTACGTAAATCAGGTGAAACTGACCGATAAGCCGGGTTCTGTCGTGGACAGTCATTCATCTAGGCCAGCAATCGCTCACTGGCTCAAGCAGCCTACCCGGGTTCAGTACGGGCCGTACCTTATGAACCCCTATTTGGCCTTGCTCCGGGTGGAGTTTACCGTGCCACGGACTGTTACCAGCCGCGCGGTGCGCTCTTACCGCACCCTTTCACCCTTACCTGATCCCGCTTACGCGGGCCATCGGCGGTTTGCTCTCTGTTGCACTGGTCGTGGGTTTCCCCCCCAGGCGTTACCTGGCACCCTGCCCTATGGAGCCCGGACTTTCCTCCCCTCCGCCCGTCTCCCCCGAAGAGGACGACGACGAAGCGGCGACTGTCTGGTCAGCTTCGGCGCGCAGTATAGAGGGTTTGCGCGCCCTTGTCACCCCGCGTTGCGCATTCCAATCGCCAGTGTCGCGGCGATATTACGTGAAGCACGGCAGATATTGTCATAAGCTCCGCGGAGTGCTTCGTCTAACGTACCAATGCTGGTCAGTACGCTGAAGACCGCATCAATGCCATGCTGATGTACAACGCCAACATCATTGGTCAGGCTACCCGCAATGCCAATCACCGGTTTATGGTACTTCTTCGCCACGTTTGCGACACCAATCGGTACCTTGCCGTGAATACTCTGGCTATCAATACGCCCTTCACCAGTGATCACCAGCGTACAATCGTGAATATGTTCCTCCAGATTCAGCGCCGTAGTGACGATTTCAATACCACTTTTCAGTTCTGCACCAAGAAACGCCATCAGCGCTGCGCCCATACCTCCCGCAGCTCCTGCGCCGGGGACATCTTTCACATCAACATGCAGCGCTTTTTTAATAACATCGGCATAGTGAGAGAGGTTATTGTCCAGCTCGACAATCATCGCCTCACTGGCTCCCTTTTGTGGGCCAAAGATGCGCGAAGCACCACTGTCGCCTACTAACGGGTTGGTGACATCACAAGCGACGCGGATGACACAATCTTTTAAGCGCGGATCGAGACCGGAAATATCAATATCATTCAGAGTATTAAGACTACCGCCGCCAAAACCAATTTCATTGCCGTTGGCATCGCATAATTTCGCCCCCAGCGCCTGTACCATGCCTGCGCCGCCGTCGTTGGTGGCGCTGCCGCCAATGCCGATAATAATGTTTGTCGCACCGCTCTCCAACGCCTGCAGGATTAACTCGCCAGTACCGCGTGAAGTGGTCACGAGTGGATCGCGTTTTTCCGCAGGTACCAGTTCCAGCCCACTGGCCGCCGCCATTTCGATAAACGCGGTTTTGCCATCGCCGGAGATCCCCCAACTGGCATTCACTTTCTCGCCCAGCGGCCCTGTAACCCAGGCGTGACGTTCAGCCCCCTGGGTGGCTGCAATCATCGCTTCCACCGTTCCTTCACCACCGTCGGCAACCGGAACAGAAACATACTGTGCATCAGGAAAAATTTCCCGAAATCCTTTTTCTATCGCCTGCGCAACCTCGCTGGCAGATAAACTTTCTTTATAAGAGTCTGGGGCGATTACGATTTTCATACCTATGCCTGTTACCACATGACGCCGGAGGGCGTTTCTCTTATTCGGCCTGGATTCCAGGCCCGGATTGCAATACGCCATCCGGGCACGACGTCATTAGCGAGTAACTTCGACTTTCGCCAGTTTTTCGTAGTAGCACGCCAGGGCGCTATGATCCGCCGTTCCTAAACCATCTGCACGCAGTGCCTGCATCATCTCCATAACCGCAGCAGTGAGCGGCAGTTGCGCGCCGACGCCGTGAGAAGTATCCAGCGCATTCGCCAGATCCTTAATATGCAGATCAATACGGAAGCCCGGTTTGAAGTTGCGGTCCATCACCATCGGCGCTTTGGCATCCAGCACGGTACTGCCCGCCAGCCCACCGCGAATTGCCTGATACACCAGATCCGGGTTAACGCCCGCTTTGGTTGCCAGCGTTAACGCTTCTGACATCGCGGCAATATTCAGCGCCACAATGACCTGATTTGCCAGTTTGGTGACGTTACCTGCACCGATTTCCCCGGTATGCACCACGGAACCCGCCATCGCTTTCATCAAATCATAGTATTTGTCGAAAATAGCCTTGTCGCCGCCCACCATCACTGACAGCGTACCGTCGATGGCTTTCGGTTCACCGCCGCTCACCGGAGCATCCAGCATATCAATGCCTTTCGCTTTCAGCGCTTCGCTGATTTCACGGCTTGCCAGCGGTGCGATAGAACTCATATCGATCAATACCGTACCTGGCTTCGCGCCTTCAATAATGCCATTCTCACCCAGCGCCACCTCTTTCACATGAGGGGAGTTTGGCAGCATGGTTATGATGACGTCGCACTGTTCAGCGATCGCTTTAGCCGTAGCGGCTGTTTCTGCACCGGCAGCAATCACGTCAGCAATAGCTTCTGGGTTACGGTCAGCAACCACCAGCGAGTAACCTGCTTTCAGAAGGTTTTTACTCATTGGTTTACCCATAATCCCCAGGCCAATAAAACCAACTTTCATAGTCATATCAATCATCTCTCTTATTGCGGTGGTGGTTATTTTTTAAAGGTATCAGCCAGTTTCTGAGTGGCAGAGCGGAAGACGCCGAGATCGCTGCCGACGGCCACAAACGTCGCGCCCCATTCCAGATAACGACACGCATCAGCCTCGACTGGTGCGAGGATGCCGCTGGGTTTGCCGTGCGCGCTGGCACGGTTAAAAATGTGCTGAATTGCTTTTTGTACATCCGGGTGCGAGGCATTGCCGAGATGGCCTAATGCCGCAGCCAGATCGCTGGGGCCGACGAAGATGCCGTCTACACCTTCGGTAGCGGCAATAGCATCGACGTTATCTACGCCCTGCTGACTTTCTATCTGGACCAGAATGGTGATGTTCTTGTTCGACTGAGCGAAATAATCCGCCACGGTGCCAAACATATTGGCGCGGTGAGAAACGGAGACGCCGCGAATGCCTTCCGGTGGGTAACGAGTTGATGCCACCGCCTGCTCTGCTTCCTCTTTTGTTTCTACAAAAGGAATCAGGAAGTTATAGAAACCGATATCCAGAAGACGCTTAATAATTACCGGCTCGTTGGTCGGCACTCGCACTACTGGCGCGCTGGCGCTGCCTTTCAGGGCCATTAACTGCGGAATAAACGTGGAGATATCGTTTGGCGCATGTTCACCATCCAGCACCAGCCAGTCAAACCCAGCCAAACCAAGAACTTCAGTGCTAATCGGGTTAGAGAGAGCTGACCAGCAACCAATTTGTACCTGTTTCGCAGCCAGTGCGGCTTTGAATTTATTCGGGAAAACATCGTTATTCATCGCTTATACCTTTGCTTATTTCTGCAATTCCATACGTTTAATGTCGCCGACTACGAAGAGGTAGCAGACCATCGCCATCAGCGCTGAACATCCCACAAAAACCAGTGCTGCATTGAAGGAGTGCAGTTCACTTACCAGATAGCCAATCACCAGTGGAGTGACAATGGAGGCAACATTGCCAAAGACGTTAAAGACGCCGCCGCAGAGGCCAACAATCTCTTTCGGCGCGGTGTCAGAAATCACTGGCCAGCCCAGCGCACCAAATCCTTTGCCAAAGAAAGCCAGCGCCATCAGCATGACCACCAGCGTGGTGTTGTTGGTGTAGTTACATAAGATGATGGTGGAAGCCAGCAACATTCCCAGCACAATTGGTAGCTTACGTGCCAGGGTCAGGGACAAACCGCGTTTGATCAGATAATCCGAGAAGACACCTCCCAGCACGCCGCCCGCAAAGCCACACAGTGCCGGAATCGAGGCGACCAGACCCACTTTCAGAATCGACATGCCTTTTTCCTGCACCAGATAAATTGGGAACCAGGTGAGGAAGAACCAGGTGATGGTGTTGATAAAATATTGTCCGAAAAATACGCCCAGCATCATGCGGTTAGAGAGCAATTGCTTGATGTAATGCAGTTTGGGTCCGCTTGCTGCCGCACTACCCGGCTTTTTGTGGTCCATATCGACCACCGCGCCATTTTCCGAGATAAACTTCAGCTCTTCTGCAGACATACGTGGGTGATCTGTCGGGTTATGAATCAACTTGATCCACAGCGCCGTCAACACAAAACCAATCACCCCCATAACGGTAAAGACATGCTCCCAGCCCCAGGCGAAAGTCAGCCAGCCAAGCAGCGGCGAAAAGAGCGCCAACGAGAAATATTGCGCCGAGTTAAAGATGGCGGAGGCAGTACCACGTTCTTTCGTCGGGAACCAGGCGGCGACAATACGGGCGTTCGCCGGGAATGATGGCGCTTCCGAGAACCCCAGCATAAATCGCATAAAGAACATGGAGATCCCAGCCCAGGCCAGCGGAAACATATCGACAAAGCCTTGCAGGAAGGTGAACAGCGACCAGAAAAAGAGGCTGTAAGTGTAAACTTTCTTCGAGCCAAACTTATCAAGCAGCCAGCCGCCGGGAATTTGCATCAGCAAGTAGGCCCAGCCAAAAGCAGAGAAGATGTAACCCATCGAAACCGCACTTAACTGCAACTCTTTTGCCACTTCGGTACCAGCAATAGACAGCGTTGCACGATCGGCGTAGTTAACGGCGGTAACAATAAAAATAATCAGTAATATTAAATAGCGGGTATGCACGCCTTTCTTTTTTACGTCAACGGTGTCCAGAATCATTTTATTTACCTCGGGTACTTATGCTGATTTTTATTATTATGGGGAAGGTGTTATTTATGAGTTTTATTTATGCCGTTACGACAATGAACTCGGGAATTAGTATAAGCAGCGAGAGAATAATAATCATTGTGCAAATGCTAATTTAATTAATACTATTTAAATATTATTTTGAGCATATGCACATAAGGTTGCGCGCTAAAGCACAGATTTGCGCTTTACCTTACCGGGCGGCACTGCAATCCCTGAAATGATTGACATTGATCACATTTCTGCATTTAAACTCCTGACATTCTTATTTCACCCAATGAAGTTATTTATTTTTAAATGAGACCAGGTCCTCATTTTAATAGTCCCTGGCTGGAGAATATTGCACAATGGCCAACATCGAAATCAGACAAGAAACGCCAACTGCGTTTTATATAAAAGTTCACGACACAGATAATGTGGCAATTATTGTTAATGATAATGGCCTGAAAGCAGGAACGCGTTTTCCGGATGGGCTGGAATTAATTGAACATATTCCCCAGGGGCATAAAGTCGCATTGCTGGACATTCCGGCTAATGGTGAAATTATTCGTTATGGCGAGGTGATTGGTTACGCCGTGCGCGCAATCCCACGCGGAAGCTGGATCGACGAATCAATGGTTGTACTACCGGAAGCGCCGCCGTTACATACGCTGCCACTGGCAACCAAAGTCCCGGAACCCTTACCGCCGCTGGAAGGATACACCTTTGAGGGCTATCGCAATGCCGATGGCAGCGTGGGCACTAAAAACCTGCTCGGCATCACCACCAGCGTCCACTGTGTGGCAGGCGTGGTGGACTATGTAGTAAAAATCATTGAACGCGATCTGCTACCGAAATACCCGAACGTCGATGGCGTGGTGGGGCTGAATCATTTGTACGGTTGTGGCGTGGCGATTAACGCACCGGCGGCAGTTGTGCCTATTCGTACTATCCACAATATTTCGCTGAACCCTAACTTTGGCGGCGAAGTAATGGTGATTGGTCTGGGTTGTGAAAAGTTGCAGCCTGAACGCCTACTGACTGGAACGGATGATGTGCAAGCTATTCCAGTAGAAAGCGCCAGCATTGTCAGTTTGCAGGATGAAAAGCATGTCGGTTTTCAGTCCATGGTCGAGGATATTTTGCAGGTCGCCGAACGCCATCTACAAAAACTGAATCAACGTCAGCGAGAAACCTGTCCGGCTTCAGAACTGGTTGTCGGCATGCAGTGCGGTGGCAGCGATGCGTTTTCTGGCGTAACGGCAAACCCGGCGGTTGGGTATGCGTCTGATCTATTGGTGCGCTGCGGCGCAACGGTGATGTTTTCAGAAGTCACAGAAGTGCGTGACGCGATCCATCTGCTGACACCACGCGCAGTGAACGAAGAGGTCGGCAAACGGCTGCTGGAGGAGATGGAGTGGTACGATAACTATCTCAATATGGGAAAAACCGACCGCAGCGCCAACCCTTCGCCGGGCAACAAGAAAGGCGGTCTGGCAAACGTGGTAGAGAAGGCACTCGGCTCCATTGCTAAATCGGGTAAAAGTGCAATTGTTGAAGTGCTGTCGCCCGGCCAACGCCCGACTAAACGCGGATTAATTTACGCCGCGACGCCAGCCAGCGATTTTGTCTGTGGCACGCAACAGGTGGCTTCGGGTATCACCGTGCAAGTGTTTACGACCGGTCGTGGTACGCCGTACGGCCTTATGGCGGTACCCGTCATTAAAATGGCGACCCGCACCGAGCTGGCGAACCGCTGGTTTGATTTAATGGATATTAACGCGGGCACTATCGCTACCGGCGAAGAAACCATTGAAGAAGTGGGCTGGAAGTTGTTCCACTTTATTCTCGACGTCGCCAGCGGGAAGAAGAAAACTTTCTCGGATCAATGGGGACTGCATAACCAGCTGGCGGTGTTTAACCCGGCACCGGTGACCTGATTTCTTTTGGAACGTCCCTCGCAAAACATGGCCTTAGTGCCATGTTTTTATTGTTTAAAGTCTACACATCCATTAATAATGCATTTGCATTACCTTAGTTCAAGCTTATAATTTGAGCAGAAAACAGGCTGTAAAAGGACAGTAAATAATGCCCGCTAATGCTCGCTCTAACGCTGTACTGACCACTGAATCAAAGGTCACTATACGCGGACAAACAACTATCCCTGCGCCAGTGCGTGAGGCCTTAAAACTGAAGCCAGGCCTGGACAGCATTCATTACGAAATTCTGCCTGGTGGGCAAGTATTTATGTGCCGACTGGGAGATGAACAGGAGGATCATACTATGAATGCATTTTTGCGTTTTCTGGATGCAGATATCCAGAACAACCCGCAAAAAACTCGTCCATTCGACATTCAACAAGGAAAGAAACTTGTCGCTGGCATGGACGTCAACATTGACGATGAGATTGGCGACGACGAATAATGGATTTTCCACAAAGGGTTAATGGTTGGGCGCTATATGCTCATCCCTGTTTTCAGGAAACCTACGATGCTTTAGTTGCCGAAGTCGAGGCATTAAAGGGAAAAGATCCTGAAAATTATCAGAGAAAAGCTGCCACAAAGTTATTGGCGGTGGTCCATAAAGTGATTGAGGAGCATATCACGGTCAATCCATCATCACCGGCATTCCGTCATGGCAAGTCGTTAGGCTCTGGGAAAAATAAAGACTGGTCACGGGTAAAATTTGGTGCTGGTCGCTATCGTCTCTTCTTTCGTTACAGTGAAAAAGAGAAAGTCATCATTCTGGGATGGATGAACGATGAAAACACGCTGCGCACCTACGGTAAAAAAACAGATGCCTATACCGTATTCAGTAAAATGTTAAAAAGAGGACATCCTCCTGCCGACTGGGAAAGCCTCACCCAAGAGACAGAAGAAAACCATTGATGGTGTTCACAATGCCCGCCGAACGCATTGGTGTTGACCAGCGGGCATCCTTTCTCATTCCCCGACCAGAATCACTTCAACCCCAGCCTTTCGCAGTCCTTCCAGACTATCCGCAGGAATGCCTTCATCAACAATGATCATGTCGATACGTTGAGTATCAATGATCTTATGTAAACTGGAACGGTTGAACTTACTGGAATCGGTGACCACGATGATCCGTTCCGCAACTTCGCACATCCGACGGTTTAAACGGGCTTCATCTTCATTATGCGTGCTGACGCCGCGCTCCAGATCGATCGCATCTACACCAAGAAACAGCATATCGAAGTGGTAATTTTGCAGCGATTGCTCAGCCTGATCACCGTAAAAAGATTGCGACTGACGGCGCAAATGCCCCCCGGTCATCAGCAGCTCAACGCCTTCCGCTTCCAGCAACGCATTAGCCACGTTCATACCGTTGGTCATCGCAATTACGTCGGTGTGCTTGCGCATCAGACGAGCAATCTCAAAAGTGGTGGTCCCGGAGTCGAGGATCACCCGATGACCAGGCTGAATCAACTCAACGGCAGCTTTCGCAACGCTGCGTTTCATCGCGGTGTTCAGCGCGCTTTTATCTTCCACTGATGGCTCGACTGACGGCGTTGTGCTATCGCAGATCAACGCGCCACCATAGGCACGCACAGCGATCCCCTGCTTTTCCAGAAACGCCAGATCGTTGCGGATCGTCACAGTAGATACACCATACAACGCCGATAGATCATTAACTTGCACACTTCCTTGCTGTCGCAGACGCTGAATGATCTGTTCTCGTCGCTCGCTGGTGCCTGTCACTCGCTTCTCACCTGAAGCGTCGGTATTACTCATAGTAAGTCCTTTCGTAAAACTTTCGTTTCATTTCGTTTTGCCTATTAACGCCTTTCTATTAAGCAAATGCAAGCCCACCTTACCCATTGGCGCAAGCTACTCTCGTTTCAGTGGCTTTCATTATGTTTCTTTTGTGAATCAGATCAGAAAACTATTATCTTTCGTTTTATTTTTATCTCACCATGACGCAGTATCAACTGAAACAAAACGAAAGATTAATGTCGCAGTAATCTGAACTGGAGAGGAAAGTGAAACATCTGACAGAAATGGTGAGACAGCACAAAGCGGGCAAAACAAATGGGATTTATGCCGTTTGTTCCGCACATCCGCTGGTGCTGGAAGCTGCAATCCGCTACGCCAGTGCAAACCAAACGCCGTTACTGATTGAAGCTACCTCCAATCAGGTGGACCAGTTCGGCGGTTATACCGGAATGACGCCCGCCGGTTTTCGCGGCTTTGTTTGTCAGCTCGCCGACTCGTTGAATTTCCCGCAGGATGCGCTGATTCTGGGTGGCGACCATCTGGGGCCAAACCGCTGGCAAAATCTGCCTGCCGCTCAGGCAATGGCCAATGCCGATGATTTGATTAAAAGCTACGTGGCGGCAGGATTCAAAAAAATTCACCTTGATTGCAGCATGTCCTGTCAGGACGATCCGATTCCCTTAACCGATGGCATCGTGGCCGAACGCGCCGCTCGTTTGGCGAAAGTGGCGGAAGAAACCTGCCGTGAACATTTTGGCGAGGCCGATCTGGAGTATGTCATTGGTACCGAAGTGCCGGTGCCTGGCGGCGCGCATGAAACCTTAAGCGAGCTGGCGGTCACCACGCCGGATGCCGCCCGCGCCACACTGGAAGCCCATCGCCACGCCTTTGAAAAGCAGGGCCTGAATGCCATCTGGCCACGCATTATTGCCCTGGTGGTTCAACCCGGCGTCGAATTCGATCACACCAACGTTATTGATTATCAGCCCGCCAAAGCGACCGCCTTAAGCCAGATGGTCGAAAACTACGAAACGCTGATTTTCGAAGCGCACTCTACCGATTACCAAACGCCGCAATCGCTGCGCCAGCTGGTGATTGACCACTTTGCCATTCTGAAAGTTGGCCCGGCGCTGACCTTTGCTCTGCGTGAAGCTCTGTTCTCTCTGGCAGCGATTGAAGAAGAACTAGTGCCAGCAAAAGCCTGTTCTGGTCTGCGTCAGGTGCTGGAAAACGTGATGCTCGACCGCCCGGAATACTGGCAAAGCCACTACCACGGTGACGGCAACGCGCGTCGTCTGGCGCGTGGTTATAGCTACTCGGATCGCGTGCGCTATTACTGGCCGGACAGCCAGATTGATGACGCTTTCGCTCATCTGGTTCGTAATCTGGCGGATTCACCAATTCCGCTGCCGCTGATCAGTCAGTATCTGCCGCTGCAGTACGTGAAAGTTCGCTCCGGCGAGCTGCAGCCAACGCCACGGGAACTCATTATCAACCATATTCAGGACATCCTGGCGCAGTACCACACAGCCTGTGAAGGCCAATAAGCAAAACAAAGAGGAACACGCTATGCCAAATATTGTTTTAAGTCGGATTGATGAACGCTTGATTCACGGTCAGGTCGGCGTTCAGTGGGTAGGATTTGCGGGGGCAAATCTGGTGCTGGTAGCCAACGATGAGGTTGCCGAAGATCCGGTACAACAAAACCTGATGGAAATGGTACTGGCAGAAGGGATCGCCGTACGTTTCTGGACGCTGCAAAAAGTCATCGACAACATTCATCGCGCCGCCGATCGACAGAAAATCCTGCTGGTTTGTAAAACACCGGCCGATTTCCTGACGCTGGTGAAAGGTGGCGTTCCGGTGAATCGCATTAACGTTGGCAATATGCACTACGCCAATGGCAAGCAACAAATCGCCAAAACGGTTTCTGTGGATGCGGGTGATATCGCAGCATTTAACGACCTGAAAGCCGCTGGGGTGGAATGCTTCGTTCAGGGCGTCCCGACAGAGCCTGCTGTGGACCTCTTTAAATTACTTTGAGGGATTCATCATGGAAATCAGTCTGTTGCAGGCATTTGCGTTGGGCATTATCGCCTTTATCGCTGGCCTGGATATGTTTAACGGCTTAACCCATATGCACCGCCCGGTGGTTCTCGGCCCGTTGGTCGGGCTGGTACTTGGCGATCTGCATACCGGTATTTTAACCGGCGGTACGCTGGAACTGGTGTGGATGGGGCTGGCCCCGCTGGCGGGCGCACAGCCGCCTAACGTGATTATCGGTACTATCGTCGGCACGGCGTTTGCCATTACTACTGGCGTGAAACCCGATGTCGCGGTCGGTGTCGCCGTACCTTTCGCTGTTGCAGTACAGATGGGGATTACCTTCCTGTTCTCGGTGATGTCCGGCGTGATGTCCCGCTGCGACCGGATGGCGGAGAACGCCGATACTCGCGGCATTGAACGCGTGAACTATCTGGCACTGCTGGCACTCGGCACTTTCTATTTTCTCTGCGCTTTCCTGCCTATCTACTTCGGCGCGGAACATGCAAAAACCATCATTGATGTCCTGCCGCAACGATTAATTGATGGCCTCGGCGTCGCGGGCGGCATCATGCCAGCAATCGGTTTTGCCGTGCTGCTGAAAATCATGATGAAAAACGTCTACATCCCCTACTTCATCCTGGGCTTTGTTGCCGCAGCCTGGCTCAAGTTACCGGTGCTGGCTATTGCTGCCGCTGCGCTGGCGATGGCGCTGATCGACCTGCTGCGTAAATCTCCTGAACCGACTCAACCTGCGGCACAGAAAGAGGAATTTGAAGATGGCATCTAATCAAACCACCCTGCCGAACGTCAGCGAAAATGAAGAAACACTGCTGACTGGCGTCAATGAAAACGTGTATGAAGATCAGAGCATTGGCGCGGAGCTAACGAAAAAAGATATCAACCGCGTCGCCTGGCGTTCCATGCTGTTACAGGCTTCTTTCAACTACGAACGTATGCAGGCTTCCGGCTGGTTGTACGGTCTGCTGCCAGCTCTGAAAAAGATCCACACTAATAAACGCGACCTGGCGCGCGCCATGAAGGGGCATATGGGTTTCTTCAATACCCATCCGTTTCTGGTGACGTTTGTTATCGGCATTATCCTCGCGATGGAGCGTTCTAAGCAGGACGTTAACAGTATTCAGAGCACCAAAATTGCCGTCGGTGCGCCGCTCGGCGGGATTGGCGATGCGATGTTCTGGCTAACGCTACTGCCGATTTGTGGCGGGATAGGTGCAAGCCTCGCGCTACAAGGCTCTATTCTTGGCGCTGTCGTCTTTATTGTGCTGTTCAACGTGGTACATCTCGGTTTGCGTTTTGGTCTTGCACATTATGCTTACCGCATGGGCGTGGCGGCTATTCCACTCATTAAAGCAAATACCAAAAAAGTCGGCCATGCGGCATCTATCGTTGGGATGACGGTGATCGGCGCGCTGGTGGCAACCTATGTTCGTTTAAGCACCACGCTGGAAATCACAGCGGGCGACGCAGTGGTTAAGTTACAGGCTGATGTTATCGACAAACTGATGCCTGCCTTCTTACCGCTGGTCTACACCCTGACCATGTTCTGGCTGGTACGCCGCGGCTGGAGTCCGCTGCGCCTGATTGCAGTGACCGTGGTTCTCGGCATCGTCGGTAAATTCTGCCATTTCCTTTAAATACAATGAGGTATTAGATGTTAAGTATTATTTTGACAGGGCATGGCGGGTTTGCCAGCGGTATGGAAAAAGCAATGAAGCAAATTCTCGGTGAGCAATCGCAGTTTATCGCCATCGATTTTCCAGAAACCTCAAGCACCGCGCTGCTTACATCGCAGCTTGAAGAGGCCATCGCCCAACTGGATTGTGAAGACGGCATTGTTTTTCTGACGGATTTGCTGGGCGGCACGCCGTTTCGCGTAGCTTCAACGCTGGCGATGCAAAAACCGGGCTGTGAAGTGATCACCGGCACAAATTTGCAACTATTACTGGAAATGGTGCTGGAACGCGAAGGGTTAAGCGGTGAAGAGTTCCGTGTGCAGGCGCTGGAGTGTGGACACCGTGGGCTAACCAGTCTGGTGGACGAACTTGGTCGCTGCCATGAGGAATGTCCGGTCGAGGAAGGAATATGACACACGTTCTGCGCGCCAGAAGGCTGCTGACTGAAGAGGGATGGCTCGATGACCATCAGTTGCGTATTGCTGACGGTGTAATCGCAGCAATCGAACCGATTCCAGTGGGCGTGACTGAACGCGATGCGGAACTGCTCTGTCCCGCTTACATCGACACCCATGTACACGGTGGTGCGGGCGTTGATGTAATGGATGACGCGCCGGATGCGCTCGACAAGCTGGCAATGCACAAGGCACGCGAAGGTGTCGGCAGTTGGTTACCGACCACCGTAACCGCGCCGCTTAATACCATTCATGCGGCGCTGAAACGTATTGCTCTACGCTGCCAGCGCGGTGGGCCTGGTGCGCAAGTGCTGGGGAGTTATCTCGAAGGACCGTACTTCACGCCGCAGAATAAAGGCGCGCATCCGCCGGAGCTGTTTCGCGAGCTGGAAATTGCCGAGCTGGATCAATTGATTGCCGTTTCTCAGCACACCTTACGCGTGGTAGCGCTGGCACCAGAAAAAGAAGGGGCATTGCAGGCCATCCGCCATCTTAAACAGCAAAACGTACGGGTGATGCTGGGGCATAGCGCGGCGACCTGGCAACAAACCCGTGCCGCGTTTGATGCTGGTGCCGACGGCCTGGTGCATTGCTATAACGGGATGACAGGTTTACATCACCGCGAACCGGGAATGGTTGGCGCGGGATTAACGGACAAGCGCGCCTGGCTGGAACTGATAGCCGATGGTCATCATGTACATCCGGCGGCAATGTCGCTCTGTTGTTGCTGTGCGAAAGAGAGGATCGTACTGATCACCGACGCGATGCAGGCAGCCGGGATGCCGGATGGTCACTATACGTTATGTGGTGAAGAAGTGCAGATGCACGGTGGCATTGTCCGTACCGCGTTCGGTGGGCTGGCGGGCAGTACGCTGTCTGTCGATGCGGCAGTGCGCAACATGGTCGAGTTGACGGGCGTAACGCCTGCGGAAGCCATCCATATGGCGTCGCTGCATCCGGCGCGAATGCTGGGTGTTGATGGTGTTCTGGGATCGCTTAAACCGGGCAAACGCGCCAGCGTCGTTGCGCTGGATAGCGGGCTGCATGTGCAACAAATCTGGATTCAGGGTCAATTAGCTTCGTTTTGATGGTTTGCTCCTTTATTAGGCCTTCACTTCCCCCGTAAGGCCTTTCTTTTTCTTTCGTTTTGATCTGTGCAGCGGTGTCGGATGCGACGCTAATGCGCCTTATCCGACCTACGGTTGGTGACCGTAAGGCCGGATAAAGTATTTACGCCGCATCCAGCAATCCCTTTTACTTCCCTTGTCTTTTCTTTCAACGATCACAGATTTCGTTTTATTTCCTTTTTCTCCATTGAACTTTCAGTTTCTTTTCTATAGATTTTAACCAACGAAAGAAATCACCAAGTGAAATGAAACGAAAGGCAAGCGAAAGCGACAACGCCGACGTCAAGTTCATCAGACTAAGGATTGAGTTATGCCAGAAAATTACACCCCTGCTGCTGCCGCAACCGGTACATGGACTGAAGAAGAGATCCGCCATCAGCCTCGCGCATGGATCCGTTCACTCACCAACATTGACGCGCTACGTTCCGCGCTCAATAACTTCCTTGAACCGTTACTGCGCAAAGAGAATCTGCAAATCATCCTGACCGGAGCCGGAACATCGGCATTTATCGGTGACATCATCGCGCCGTGGCTCGCCAGCCATACCGGTAAAAACTTCAGCGCCGTACCAACCACCGATCTGGTCACCAATCCAATGGACTACCTGAACCCAGCTCATCCGCTACTGTTGATCTCCTTCGGTCGCTCCGGCAACAGCCCGGAAAGCGTCGCCGCCGTGGAACTGGCAAATCAATTTGTACCAGAATGCTATCACCTGCCGATCACCTGCAACGAAGCGGGCGCTCTTTACCAAAACGCGATCAACAGCGACAACGCGTTTGCCCTGCTGATGCCCGCAGAAACGCACGATCGCGGCTTTGCGATGACCAGCAGCATTACCACCATGATGGCCAGCTGCCTCGCGGTTTTCGCACCTGAGACGATCAACAGCCAAACCTTCCGCGACGTGGCGGATCGTTGCCAGGCGATCCTGACCTCACTGGGCGATTTCAGCGAAGGTGTGTTTGGTTACGCACCGTGGAAACGGATCGTTTATCTCGGCAGCGGTGGCTTACAGGGCGCAGCACGCGAGTCGGCGCTGAAAGTGCTGGAACTGACAGCGGGTAAACTGGCGGCCTTCTATGATTCCCCGACCGGATTCCGTCATGGCCCGAAATCGCTGGTCGATGACGAAACGCTGGTAGTGGTGTTTGTCTCCAGTCACCCTTACACCCGTCAGTACGATCTTGACCTGCTGGCAGAACTCCGCCGTGACAACCAGGCAATGCGCGTGATCGCCATCACCGCTGAAAGCAACGACGTTATCGCCGCTGGCCCGCATATCATCCTGCCGCCGTCCCGTCACTTTATCGACGTTGAACAAGCATTTTGCTTCCTGATGTACGCCCAGACGTTTGCACTGATGCAGTCGCTGCACATGGGCAATACGCCAGATACCCCATCAGCCAGTGGCACCGTAAACCGCGTGGTGCAAGGCGTAACTATTCATCCGTGGCAGGCATAAGAGGATCGCATTATGAGCATTATCTCCACCAAATATCTGTTACAGGACGCCCAGGCCAATGGTTACGCGGTGCCTGCATTTAACATCCATAACGCCGAGACGATCCAGGCGATCCTCGAAGTGTGCAGTGAAATGCGATCTCCGGTGATCCTCGCCGGGACACCAGGTACCTTTAAACATATCGCGCTGGAAGAGATCTACGCCCTGTGTAGTGCCTATTCCACAACCTACAACATGCCGCTGGCGCTACATCTCGACCACCACGAATCGCTGGATGATATTCGCCGTAAAGTCCACGCAGGCGTGCGCAGTGCAATGATCGACGGCAGCCACTTCCCGTTTGCCGAGAACGTGAAGCTGGTGAAATCGGTTGTCGACTTCTGCCACTCCCAGGATTGCAGCGTGGAAGCTGAACTAGGCCGCCTGGGCGGTGTGGAAGATGACATGAGCGTTGACGCCGAAAGTGCATTCCTGACCGATCCACAAGAAGCTAAACGCTTTGTCGAACTGACTGGCGTCGACAGCCTGGCGGTCGCGATTGGTACGGCGCACGGCTTATACAGTAAAACACCGAAGATTGATTTCCAGCGGCTGGCGGAAATTCGTGAAGTGGTGGATGTTCCTCTGGTGCTGCATGGTGCCAGCGATGTTCCAGATGAATTTGTCCGTCGCACTATTGAACTCGGTGTAACAAAAGTGAACGTTGCCACAGAATTAAAAATAGCCTTCGCTGGCGCGGTTAAAGCCTGGTTTGCGGAAAATCCGCAGGGTAATGATCCTCGTTATTATATGCGCGTCGGAATGGATGCGATGAAAGAAGTGGTCAGAAATAAAATTAATGTCTGTGGTTCAGCGAATCGAATTTCAGCATAATCATTAATTTTATACGTTTTTTCAGAATGCACTGCCCGATTAATATCGGGTAGTACCTTAATGGCAAAGGAGATAACCAAACATTAATAAATACATCAGTACAATATCGCAACAATAATATATTTAAAAATATTATATTATTCAACTTTATGGTGAGGATTACACAATGAGCAGTCCAAATATTCTCTTAACCCGTATTGATAACCGTCTGGTTCACGGTCAGGTTGGCGTGACCTGGACATCCACCATCGGTGCGAATCTGTTGGTAGTCGTGGATGATGTTGTCGCTAACGATGATATTCAACAGAAATTAATGGGTATTACCGCAGAAACCTACGGCTTTGGCATTCGTTTCTTTACTATCGAAAAAACCATTAACGTCATCGGCAAAGCTGCACCACATCAGAAGATCTTCCTGATTTGCCGTACGCCACAAACGGTACGTAAATTGGTAGAAGGTGGTATTGACCTGAAAGATGTCAACGTCGGCAATATGCATTTCTCGGAAGGGAAAAAGCAAATCAGCAGTAAAGTTTATGTCGATGACCAGGATCTCACGGACTTACGTTATATTAAACAACGTGGCGTGAATGTTTTCATTCAGGACGTCCCTGGCGATCAAAAAGAACAAATCCCTGACTAAATCTAAAATCGCCTTAATATTGGTTTGAGGTAATAAAAATGCATGAAATAACCCTACTCCAGGGATTATCCCTGGCGGCGTTAGTTTTCGTTCTGGGGATTGATTTTTGGCTGGAAGCCTTATTTTTATTCCGCCCGATAATCGTTTGTACCCTTACAGGTGCTATTCTCGGTGATATTCAGACTGGCTTAATTACCGGAGGCCTGACAGAGTTGGCTTTCGCCGGATTAACCCCTGCAGGTGGTGTTCAGCCGCCCAACCCTATTATGGCGGGTCTGATGACCACCGTCATTGCATGGTCTACGGGCGTTGATGCCAAAACGGCAATTGGTCTTGGCCTGCCGTTTAGTTTGTTAATGCAGTACGTCATTCTGTTCTTCTATTCCGCTTTCTCATTATTTATGACCAAAGCCGATAAATGCGCGAAAGAGGCGGATACGGCAGCGTTTTCCCGACTTAACTGGACAACGATGCTCATCGTCGCTTCAGCGTATGCGGTGATTGCTTTCCTCTGTACTTACCTGGCACAAGGGGCGATGCAGGCGCTGGTGAAAGCGATGCCCGCCTGGCTGACCCACGGCTTTGAAGTGGCTGGCGGTATTCTGCCTGCCGTTGGTTTTGGCTTGCTGCTGCGCGTGATGTTCAAAGCGCAATATATCCCTTACCTGATCGCCGGTTTCCTGTTTGTTTGCTACATCCAGGTCAGCAACCTGTTGCCGGTTGCCGTGCTGGGCGCAGGCTTTGCGGTGTATGAGTTTTTCAATGCGAAATCCCGGCAGCAAGCGCAACCGCAGCCCGTTGCCAGTAAAAATGAAGAAGAGGACTACAGCAATGGGATCTGAAATCAGTAAAAAAGATATCACCCGTCTGGGCTTTCGTTCGTCACTGCTACAAGCAAGCTTTAACTACGAAAGGATGCAGGCGGGCGGTTTTACCTGGGCGATGTTGCCGATCCTGAAAAAGATTTATAAGGACGACAAACCGGGCCTAAGCGCGGCGATGAAAGATAACCTCGAATTTATTAATACCCACCCTGATCTGGTCGGATTTCTGATGGGGTTATTAATTTCGATGGAAGAAAAAGGAGAAAACCGCGACACCATTAAAGGCCTCAAAGTGGCACTGTTTGGCCCAATCGCCGGGATTGGCGATGCGATTTTCTGGTTTACTTTGTTGCCGATTATGGCGGGGATTTGCTCATCGTTTGCCAGTCAGGGGAACCTGTTGGGACCGATTTTGTTTTTCGCCGTTTACCTGCTTATCTTTTTCCTGCGCGTCGGCTGGACCCACGTCGGTTATTCAGTCGGCGTGAAGGCTATTGATAAAGTGCGAGAGAACTCGCAGATGATTGCCCGTTCGGCAACCATCCTCGGGATCACAGTAATCGGCGGGCTGATCGCTTCGTATGTGCATATTAACGTGGTGACGTCGTTTGCCATCGACAGTACCCACAGCGTCGCACTGCAGCAGGATTTTTTCGATAAAGTCTTCCCGAATATTTTACCGATGGCCTACACCCTGCTGATGTATTACTTCCTGCGGGTGAAAAAAGCGCATCCGGTGCTGTTAATCGGCGTGACGTTTGTTCTTTCTATTGTTTGTTCTGCATTCGGCATTTTGTAAATGGAACGAGGCACCGCGTCTGGCGGTGCCTCTTTACTTAAGGAATTTCATCCTGTGCAAACCCTTCAACAAATTGAAAACTATACGGCGTTAAGTGAACGTGCCAGCGAATATTTATTGGCCGTGATCCGTCGCAAACCGGATGCCGTGATTTGCCTGGCGACCGGAGCCACGCCATTACTGACGTATCATTATCTGGTAGAAAAAATCCACCAGCAGCAGGTTGATGTCAGCCAGCTCACCTTCGTGAAGCTCGACGAATGGGTGGATCTGCCATTAACGATGCCTGGTACCTGCGAAACTTTCCTTCAACAGCATATCGTGCAGCCGCTGGGGCTACGTGAAGACCAGCTCATCAGTTTTCACTCCGAAGAGATAAATGAGACAGAGTGCGAACGGGTAACGAACCTGATTGCGCGCAAAGGCGGTCTGGATTTATGCGTTCTCGGATTGGGGAAAAACGGTCATCTTGGGCTGAACGAACCGGGAGAAAGCCTGCAACCGGCCTGCCATATCAGTCAACTTGATGCCAGAACACAGCAACATGAGATGTTAAAAACCGCGGACCGTCCCGTGACTCGTGGAATCACCTTAGGCCTGAAGGATATTCTCAATGCCCGCGAAGTTTTGTTACTGATAACTGGCGAAGGAAAACAGGATGCGACAGAACGTTTTCTCACGGCTAAAGTCTCCACCGCTATCCCGGCTTCATTTTTATGGCTGCATAACCATTTCACATGCGTGATTGATGAAATGTGTCGTCATTAACTCGCCTGGTACAGGCGTTGCAGCGCTATTCCTGCTGCGACGCCTGTAATCACTCTTCCTGCTGCTCCAGCGCATACTTATACAGCGCATTTTTCTTCACGCCGTGAATTTCTGCGGCCAGCGCCGCCGCTTTTTTCAGCGGCAGTTCTGCCTGTAGCAGCGCCAGCGTGCGCAGGGCATCAGCAGGCAGGTCATCTTCCTGCGCTTTATGGCCTTCGACAATCAGCACCATTTCGCCTTTGCGACGGTTTTCATCTTCTTTTACCCACGCCAGCAGCTCGCCAACGGGCGCGCCGTGAATGGTTTCCCAGGTTTTGGTTAGCTCACGCGCCAGAACCACGTAACGGGATTCGCCTAATACCGCAATAATATCTTCCAGGCTATCTAACAGACGGTGGGTAGATTCATAAAAAATCAGCGTGCGCGGCTCCGCTTCAATAGCTTTTAGCGCATCACGGCGGCCTTTTGATTTGGCAGGTAAAAAGCCTTCATAACAAAAACGATCGGATGGTAAACCCGCGGCGCTTAACGCAGTGATAGCAGCACACGGCCCTGGTAGCGGCACCACGCGAATCCCCGCTTCACGACAGGTACGCACCAGATGGTAGCCAGGATCGTTAATTAGCGGCGTTCCGGCATCGGAAACCAGCGCAATATTTTGCCCCTCTTGCAGCTTCGCCAGCAGCGTTTCGGCTTTTTGTTGTTCGTTATGGTCGTGCAAAGCAAACAATCGGGCGTTAATTCCAAAATGTTGCAGCAGTAAACCGGTATGACGCGTATCCTCGGCGGCAATCAGATCAACGGCCTGTAATACCTCTAATGCACGCTGGGTGATATCCGCCAGATTGCCGATTGGCGTCGGTACGATGTAAAGCTGGCCCTGAGAATTATCCGCCGATTGGTGTTGTTTCATTGTGTCGTCCGTATTGCCGATTTAATATTGAGCATTGCGTAAAAAAAATATCACTGGATACATTATGGTACCCTCAACATTTTCTCGTTTGAAAGCCGCGCGTTGTCTGCCTGTTGTTTTGGCAGCCCTGATTTTCGCCGGTTGTGGCACCCATACTCCCGATCAGTCCACTGCTTATATGCAGGGCACGGCGCAGGCTGATTCTGCCTTTTACCTGCAACAGATGCAGCAAAGTTCTGATGATACCAGGATCAACTGGCAATTACTCGCCATTCGTGCACTGGTGAAAGAAGGTAAAACCGGACAGGCGGTGGAGTTGTTTAACCAACTACCGCAAGAACTGAACGATTCTCAGCGTCGCGAGAAAACACTGCTGGCGGCAGAGATTAAACTGGCGCAGAAAGATTTTGCTGGCGCGCAAAACTTGCTGGCGAAAATCACACCTGCCGATTTAGAACAAAACCAGCAAGCGCGTTACTGGCAGGCAAAAATCGATGCCAGCCAGGGGCGTCCTTCCATTGATTTACTGCGCGCGTTAATTGCTCAGGAACCGCTGCTCGGTGCGAAAGAAAAGCAGCAGAATATTGACGCCACCTGGCAGGCGCTCTCCTCCATGACTCAGGAACAGGCGAATACGCTGGTGATCAACGCCGACGAAAATATTCTGCAAGGCTGGCTGGATTTGCAGCGCGTCTGGTTTGATAACCGTAACGATCCTGACATGATGAAAGCTGGGATCGCCGACTGGCAGAAACGTTATCCGAACAACCCGGGCGCGAAAATGCTACCAACGCAGTTGGTTAACGTAAAAGCGTTTAAACCCGCATCGACCAACAAAATCGCCCTGCTGTTGCCGCTGAATGGCCAGGCAGCGGTATTTGGTCGCACTATTCAGCAAGGCTTTGAAGCGGCGAAAAATATCGGCACTCAGCCTGTGGCGGCCCAGGTAGCTGCCGCACCTGCCGCAGACGTAGCAGAACAACCTCAGCCGCAAACCGTGGATGGCGTTGCCAGCCCGGCACAAGCTTCGGTTAGCGATCTGACCGGTGAACAGCCTGCGGCCCAGCCGGTACCTGTAAGCGCCCCGGCGACAAGCACCGCAGCGGTAAGCGCACCCGCAAATCCATCCGCAGAGCTGAAAATCTACGATACCTCATCACAACCACTTAGCCAGATCTTAAGCCAGGTTCAGCAGGATGGTGCGAGTATTGTGGTCGGTCCGTTGCTGAAAAATAACGTTGAAGAGTTGCTGAAGAGCAACACCCCGCTGAACGTGCTGGCACTGAACCAGCCGGAGAACATCGAAAACCGCGTCAATATTTGTTACTTCGCGCTTTCACCGGAAGACGAAGCGCGCGATGCAGCGCGTCATATTCGTGACCAGGGTAAACAAGCGCCGCTGGTGCTGATCCCACGCAGTTCATTGGGCGATCGCGTAGCCAATGCGTTTGCGCAAGAGTGGCAGAAACTGGGCGGCGGCACCGTTCTGCAACAAAAATTTGGTTCCACCAGCGAATTACGCGCGGGTGTTAACGGCGGTTCGGGTATCGCTTTAACGGGTAGCCCAATTACTCCCAGAGAAACAACCGACTCCGGCATGACGACCAACAATCCAACGCTGCAAACCACGCCAACCGATGATCAGTTCACCAATAATGGCGGTCGTGTCGATGCGGTGTACATTGTGGCAACGCCGGGTGAAATCGCTTTTATCAAACCAATGATCGCCATGCGTAACGGTAGCCAGAGCGGTGCAACGCTGTACGCCAGCTCCCGCAGTGCGCAAGGGACCGCTGGCCCGGATTTCCGCCTGGAGATGGAAGGCTTGCAGTACAGCGAAATCCCGATGCTGGCAGGCGGTAATCTGCCGTTAATGCAGCAGGCGCTCAGCGCGGTGAACAACGATTATTCGCTGGCTCGCATGTATGCGATGGGCGTCGATGCCTGGTCGTTGGCAAATCATTTCTCACAAATGCGCCAGGTTCAGGGTTTTGAAATCAATGGTAATACCGGAAGCCTGACGGCAAGCCCGGATTGCGTGATTAACAGGAAGTTATCATGGCTACAGTACCAACAAGGTCAGGTAGTCCCCGCCAGTTAACCACCAAACAGACCGGCGATGCGTGGGAAGCACAAGCGCGTCGCTGGCTGGAAGGCAAAGGACTACGGTTTATCGCCGCTAACGTGAACGAGCGTGGCGGCGAGATCGATCTGATAATGCGTGAAGGCCGGACCACCGTTTTTATCGAGGTGCGTTACCGCCGCTCTGCGCTTTATGGCGGCGCGGCAGCCAGTGTGACCCGCAGCAAACAACACAAATTATTACAGACTGCCCGTTTGTGGCTCGCGCGTCATAATGGGAGTTTTGATACTGTGGATTGCCGGTTCGATGTGGTAGCCTTCACCGGGAATGAGGTTGAGTGGATTAAGGATGCCTTTAATGACCACTCATAATTAAGGTTTAAGGATTAGCGTGCAAGAAAGAATTAAAGCTTGCTTCACTGAAAGCATTCAAACTCAAATTGCGGCGGCAGAGGCGCTTCCGGATGCCATCTCCCGTGCAGCCATGACGCTGGTTCAGTCTCTGCTCAATGGCAACAAAATCCTCTGTTGTGGTAATGGAACTTCCGCTGCCAATGCACAGCATTTTGCTGCCAGCATGATCAACCGTTTCGAAACGGAGCGGCCCAGCTTACCTGCCATTGCACTAAATACTGATAATGTTGTCTTAACGGCAATTGCCAACGATCGCTTACATGATGAAGTGTATGCAAAACAGGTGCGGGCGCTGGGTCATGCGGGAGATGTATTGTTAGCCATTTCCACCCGTGGCAACAGCCGCGATATTGTAAAAGCGGTAGAAGCTGCCGTTACGCGTGATATGACCATTGTGGCATTAACCGGCTATGACGGCGGTGAACTTGCAGGTTTGTTAGGGCCACAGGATGTGGAGATCCGCATTCCTTCGCATCGTAGTGCTCGCATTCAGGAAATGCATATGCTGACGGTAAATTGCCTGTGCGATCTGATCGATAACACGCTTTTCCCTCACCAGGATGTTTAAGGAGAATACATGAAGGCATTATCGCCAATCGCAGTCCTTATTTCCGCGCTGCTGTTGCAAGGTTGTGTTGCCGCTGCCGTAGTGGGTACTGCTGCTGTGGGTACCAAAGCCGCAACTGACCCACGCAGTGTCGGCACCCAGGTAGACGATGGTACCCTGGAAGTGCGCGTGAACAGCGCATTGTCGAAAGACGAACAAATTAAGAAAGAAGCGCGCATTAATGTAACGGCCTATCAGGGCAAAGTGCTGCTGGTTGGGCAGTCACCAAACGCTGAACTTTCGGCTCGCGCCAAACAGATTGCTATGGGCGTAGACGGTGCCAACGAAGTGTATAACGAGATTCGTCAGGGCCAGCCGATTGGTCTGGGCGAAGCGTCTAACGATACGTGGATCACCACCAAAGTACGTTCGCAGCTCTTAACCAGCGACCTGGTGAAATCGTCCAACGTGAAAGTGACTACCGAAAACGGTGAAGTGTTCCTGATGGGGCTGGTGACTGAACGTGAAGCGAAAGCGGCGGCAGATATTGCCAGCCGGGTAAGCGGCGTGAAGCGGGTAACTACGGCGTTTACGTTTATTAAATAGCAGCCCTTGTAATGCCTGATGCGACGCTTGCAGCGTCTTATCAGGCCTACAACGATGCAAACCGTAGGTCGGATAAGGCGTTTACGCCGCATCCGACATGTTTTCCCTCAAATCAAGCCAACAGCGCCAGCCCGCCGACAATCACACCAGACACTGCCACCATCGCCCCCGTCAGCCATAAGGCTTTCGTCGGGAACGCTTTGCGCAGCATAATCAGTGACGGCAAACTCACCGCCGGGAGCGTCATCAACAATGCCAGCGCCGGAGCAGTTCCCATACCTGCCAGCATCATCGTTTGTACAATCGGAATTTCTGCTGCCGTGGGAATGACAAACAAGCATCCTGCCACCGCCATCGCCACCACCCACATCAGGCTGTTATCGACAGCACCATCGGCATGGGGGAATAACCAGACGCGAGCGGCACCCAACACCAGTACTGCAAGGATGTAAACCGGGATCGTACTCCAGAAAAGCGTCCATAGCGCCCTGCCCCAGCGGCTAAAAAATCCTCCCTGTGCTTCCGGTATGTCAATTTCGACCGGTGCCTGCGTTTGCGGTGTTTCACGCCCCCATTTTTGCACCAGCGTCGCAATCAGCAACACCATCACCAGCCCCGCCACCAGACGAATCGCCGCAAAATCCCAGCCGAGGACGAACCCCATAAACACCAGCGTCGCCGGGTTTAACAACGGATTCCCCATCCAGAATGCCAGCGCACCGCCCATCGACACCTGTTGGCGACGCATTCCCGCCGCGACCGGAGCCGCACAGCAGGTACACATCATGCCCGGCAGCGAAAACAGCGTTCCCAGCAGCGTGCCGCGAAAGCGCGATTGCCCAAGCGTACGCAATAACCAGTCACGCGGGATCAGCACCTGAATCAACGAACCGAGGATCACCCCCAGCACCGCCGCTTTCCATACCGCGAGGAAATAGATCATCGCGTAATCCAACGCCGCCTGCCACGGATTAGCATCCGCCTGCGCAAGGATAGATTTACCGATACTGTGGGTTTCGGCAGCAGTAAACGCTTTGCCGTAGTAAGGTTGCCATTTCACATACCAGAGACCGGCAATGACAACGAGAAAGAAAAGCGCGGGTTTCCACCACTGAATGGGCGTTGCCGCCTGAGATGAAGACTGACCAGTCATAGCATTCCCCAGGAATAAGTTATGATAATTGAGCGCGTGAATATTACGCTCACTATCAATTCTTGGGAATAATTATTCAGCTCTTTTGCGTAATTCTGAAGAGCTTAAAATCGTCACACCTTCATGCTCAGGCCGCATCGCCTCTGCCAGCATGACCCGCGCCACGTCTCTCGCATCAATGGATTTCCAGTTACCGGGTAACAAACGGAACAGCGGCGCAAAAAGCGTTTCGTTCATCCGCTGTTTGCTACGATCGCCCAGTAACATCGACGGGCGAGCAATGGTCAATTTCGGCCAGTTCTGGGCGATTAATGCTTCTTCCATCTCCCCTTTGACGCGGTTATAGAAAAACGGCGAGTGGGCATTAGCACCCATAGCACTGACCACCAGCATATGCTGCGCACCGAGCCGCCGCCCGGTTAATGCGGTATCCACCACCAGCGTGTAATCGGCATGAATAAACGCCTCTTTGCTCCCCGCTTCTCGCCGCGTGGTGCCGAGACAACAAAACACAATGTCGATGGGATCGGTGACCTGCGCCAGCGCGTCAGTCAGTTGCGGATCATGGGGATTAAACACCCCGGGCATATCGCCCAACGGACGTCGCGTCGGCGCAGCAATGACGTTAACTTTCGGTTCATTAATCAACATCCGCAGCAGGTGACCGCCCACCAGCCCCGTTGCGCCTGTAATCAGTACCTGACTCATCTTCGCTCCTTTACAGAATTGTCTGCCTTGCGCTCCCCAGCTCATGCACCAGGCTTAATAGACCATGAGGTAATTATCCCCGATTGTGGAAAATTCGCCTCATCCAATGCAACAACGCGGAGGAAGCATGAGTAAGAAAATCGCCGCTTTAATCACTGATGAATTTGAGGATTCAGAATTCACTTCACCCGCAGACGAGTTCCGTAAAGCCGGACACGAAGTGATTACCATTGAAAAACAAGCGGGTAAAACGGTGAAAGGCAAAAAAGGAGAAGCCAGCGTGGTCATCGATAAATCCATCGATGAAGTGACGCCCGCAGAGTTCGATGCCCTGCTGCTACCGGGCGGTCATTCACCAGATTATCTGCGTGGCGACAACCGTTTTGTCACCTTCACTCGCGATTTTGTGAACAGCGGCAAACCTGTTTTCGCCATCTGTCACGGTCCCCAGTTGCTGATCAGCGCCGATGTGATCCGTGGTCGTAAGCTGACCGCCGTTAAACCGATCGTGATTGATGTTAAAAACGCGGGCGCGGAATTTTACGATCAGGAAGTGGTGGTCGATAAAGATCAGCTGGTTACCAGCCGGACACCGGACGATCTGCCAGCGTTTAACCGCGAGGCGTTACGCCTGCTCGGTGCCTGAGTTACGTAGCCAAATCATTTTTTTACCAAAGCCCAGCGTGTTGTCGGTGAATTTGATTTCATCGAGCCGGATTTCCCATACCGGGGCCGACAGCATTCTGGCAACCGGAAAGCGACGATTGTACGCCTTGCGTGCGAGGTCGCTTTCCTCGCCTTCCAGTCTGCGGATCTCACCTTTAAACTGCACGCCGCGAATTAACGCTACCGTTTTCGGCTGACCGTTTACCGTTCCGGCAATTGCCGCCTGCGGCCCGCTCATCTGCGCATGACGCGTTTTTTCTTCCGTCAAAATGTAGAAGGCGACTTTCTGCGCATCAAAAAGATAAAAGGCATTGGCGCACCACAATTCCCCTTCCTGCTGCACACACCAGGTGACAACATGTTGTTTTGCCAGCCAACGGCTGATGGCGGTGAGTGTTTCCATTGCTGTTCTCTTTTATACTGTGGGCCTGACCTTAACATGCGACGCAGACGATGACACCCTGGTTTCTTTACTTGATCCGTACCGCCGACAATAAGCTTTATACCGGGATCACCACGGATGTCGAACGCCGCTATCAGAAGCACCAAAGCGGCAAAGGGGCGAAAGCACTGCGCGGGAAGGGAGAACTAACGCTGGCGTTTTCCGCACCAGTGGGCGATCGTTCACTGGCGTTACGGGCAGAATATCGCGTTAAGCAACTGACCAAACGGCAAAAAGAGCGTCTGGTAGCGGAAGGTGCAGTGTTTGCAGAACTGTTGAACAGCCTGCAAACCCCGGAGATTAAAAGCGATTGAAGTGCTCGTGATACTCAACCAGACCAGTTACACCGTTCAGCGCGTCATCCGCTAAACGATGTACCTGGAAGGCACTTTCAGTGCCCGGCCAGCGGCAACGCAGATCGTGATGTGCCGCCAGTTCAAAGCCGAAACGGCTGTACAGCGCCGGATCGCCCAGCGTCACCACTGCGGCATAGCCGAACTCATTAAGCGAATCGAGTCCTTCATAGACCAGTTGGCGTGCCAGCCCCTGTCCACGGTATTTTTCATCTACCGCCAACGGTGCCATGCCGACCCATTGCAGGTCTTCGCCCTGCACATCAACCGGACTAAATGCCACATAGCCAATGACCTGACCTTCGTCATCTGTCGCCACCAGCCCCAGCGTCAGAAAGCCATCTTCACGCAGATCGTGAACCAGCTTCGCTTCCGCATCACTTTCGAATGAACGACGCAGCAGGGCATCAATACCCGGCGCATCAATGGGAATTTCTACTCGAATTAGCATGGTTCACCTACCGATGTCTGTTTGGTTTCAGGCGCGGTTTTCATTCCCGCCTCAACAAAATCCGCCAGTTGCAGCAGCATCATGCGTAAGGCTTTCGGCATTTGCTCCAGTTCAATGGCGTCCATCAGGTTTTTCACATACAGCCCCAGCTCCGTATCGCCTTCAATCACCAGCCGACGCTGGAAGAAGAGCGTATCCGGATCTTGTTTACGCGCCGCAATCATCAGCAGATCGCTGGCGTCGGCACTAAAACTCACATCAGCTTGCGCGTTCTGGCTAACGACCAGTTTGCCATTCACCACCGAGGTAAACCATTGCAGGTCAATATCACGCACATGAATACTTAACCAGCGACCTTCAAGAAACTCCAGCTCGCCATCATCCAGCGCCTGACGGAATTGCCAGCTTAAGACCTGCTCAAGAACCTGGCGTTTTAGCGCAAATGGCGTCAGTTTTACCGGTACACTCAACAGAGATGGCCCCAAATGCACAATACGGGAACGCAGTTTATCCAACACGAGTTTTACTCCCTGTTTCAACAATCATCCTATTTTGCCATATCAGAAAAATAACATAGCGGTATAAATCAACAATTCCATATGAAATTGCTGCTACCACCAATACAACTTTAACTGCCTTAAATCAAAAATTGTCGCAGCAAGGTTAACTAAAATCCCAGTTCGTTAACATTTTTGCGTTTTGATAGCGCAACCTTCAGGAAAAATTATGGAGCTGCTCTGCCCTGCCGGAAATCTCCCGGCGCTTAAGGCGGCCATCGAAAACGGCGCAGATGCTGTTTATATCGGGCTAAAAGATGATACCAATGCCCGTCACTTCGCCGGCCTTAACTTTACCGAGAAAAAATTGCAGGAAGCGGTGAGTTTTGTCCATCAACATCGCCGCAAACTTCACATCGCGATTAACACTTTTGCGCATCCGGACGGTTACGCCCGTTGGCAGCACGCCGTGGATATGGCGGCGCAACTGGGTGCCGACGCGCTGATCCTCGCCGACCTCGCCATGCTGGAGTACGCCGCCGAGCGTTATCCGCATATTGAGCGCCACGTATCGGTGCAGGCTTCGGCGACCAATGAAGAGGCGATTAACTTTTATCATCGCCATTTTGACGTTGCCCGCGTGGTGCTGCCGCGCGTGTTGTCGATTCATCAGGTGAAACAACTGGCACGGGTCACACCTGTACCACTGGAAGTCTTTGCTTTCGGCAGCCTGTGCATTATGTCGGAAGGTCGTTGCTATCTGTCGTCGTATTTGACGGGTGAGTCGCCCAACACCGTGGGCGCGTGTTCTCCGGCCCGTTTCGTGCGCTGGCAACAAACGCCGCAGGGGCTGGAATCCCGCCTGAACGAAGTGCTGATCGACCGTTATCAGGACGGCGAAAACGCAGGTTATCCGACGCTGTGTAAAGGGCGTTATCTGGTGGACGGCGAGCGCTATCACGCGCTGGAAGAACCAACCAGTCTCAATACCCTGGAACTGCTGCCGGAGTTAATGGCGGCGAATATTGCTTCGGTGAAAATTGAAGGCCGCCAGCGTAGCCCGGCGTATGTCAGCCAGGTGGCGAAAGTCTGGCGTCAGGCTATCGACCGTTGTAAGGCCGATCCGCAAAACTTCGTACCGCAAAGCGCGTGGATGGAGACGCTCGGGTCGATGTCCGAAGGCACGCAAACTACCCTTGGCGCGTATCACCGTAAATGGCAGTGAGAAAAGCAATGAAATATTCCTTAGGGCCGGTGCTATGGTACTGGCCAAAAGAGACGCTGGAAGACTTTTATCAGCAGGCCGCCGCCAGCAGCGCAGACGTGATTTATCTTGGTGAAGCGGTCTGTAGCAAACGCCGGGCAACCAAAGTTGGCGACTGGCTGGAGATGGCAAAATCGCTCGCCGGAAGTGGCAAGCAGATTGTGCTCTCCACGCTGGCGCTGGTGCAGGCATCCTCTGAACTGGGCGAACTGAAACGCTATGTTGAGAACGGTGAGTTTCTGATTGAAGCCAGCGATCTCGGCGTGGTGAATATGTGCGCTGAACGCAAACTGCCGTTCGTCGCCGGGCACGCGCTGAACTGCTACAACGCGGTGACACTGAAAATATTGCTCAAACAGGGCATGATGCGCTGGTGTATGCCGGTGGAGCTTTCCCGCGACTGGCTGGTGAATCTGCTTAATCAGTGCGATGAGCTGGGCATTCGCAACCAGTTTGAAGTGGAAGTCCTGAGCTACGGTCATCTACCGCTGGCCTACTCCGCCCGCTGCTTTACCGCGCGTTCGGAAGACCGCCCGAAAGATGAGTGTGAAACCTGCTGCATTAAATATCCGAACGGGCGCAACGTACTGTCGCAGGAAAACCAACAAGTGTTTGTACTCAACGGCATTCAGACCATGAGCGGCTACGTTTACAACCTCGGTAACGAGCTGGCATCCATGCAGGGGCTGGTCGATGTGGTCCGCCTGTCACCGCAGGGTACTGACACTTTCGCAATGCTCGATGCCTTCCGCGCTAATGAAAATGGCGCTGCGCCACTACCGTTGACGGCAAACAGCGACTGTAACGGCTACTGGCGGCGGCTGGCCGGGCTGGAGCTGCAAGCGTAAGTATATAGCTCACTTTGTTAACAACTTTAACTACTCTTTAATGCAGTATTAAAGACTAATCGGTAACAAAGTGAGCTGTTATGACTGATAAAACCATTGCGTTTTCGCTACTCGATCTGGCCCCCATCCCCGAAGGTTCTTCAGCGCGGGAAGCGTTCTCCCACTCTCTCGACCTCGCCCGTCTGGCTGAAAAGCGCGGCTATCATCGCTACTGGCTGGCGGAACACCACAATATGACCGGCATTGCCAGTGCTGCAACGTCGGTGTTAATTGGCTATCTGGCGGCGAATACCACCACGCTGCATCTGGGGTCTGGCGGCGTGATGTTGCCTAACCACTCACCGTTGGTGATCGCCGAACAATTCGGCACGCTCAATTCGCTCTATCCGGGGCGAATCGATTTGGGGCTGGGCCGCGCGCCGGGTAGCGATCAGCGAACCATGATGGCGCTGCGTCGTCATATGAGCGGCGATATTGATAATTTCCCCCGCGATGTCGCGGAACTGGTGGACTGGTTTGACGCCCGCGATCCCAATCCGCATGTGCGCCCGGTACCAGGCTATGGCGAGAAAATCCCCGTGTGGTTGCTAGGCTCCAGCCTTTACAGCACACAACTGGCAGCACAGCTTGGACTGCCGTTTGCGTTTGCCTCACACTTCGCGCCGGATATGTTGTTCCAGGCGCTGCATCTTTATCGCAGCAACTTCAAACCGTCGGCACGGTTGGAGAAACCGTATGCGATGGTGTGCATCAATATTATCGCCGCCGACAGCAACCGCGATGCCGAATTCCTGTTTACCTCAATGCAGCAAGCCTTTGTGAAGCTGCGCCGCGGCGAAACCGGGCAACTGCCGCCACCGATTCAAAATATGGATCAGTTCTGGTCGCCGTCCGAACAGTATGGTGTGCAGCAGGCGCTGAGTATGTCGCTGGTGGGCGATAAAGCGAAAGTGCGTCATGGCTTGCAGTCGATCCTGCGCGAAACCGACGCCGATGAGATTATGGTTAACGGGCAGATTTTCGACCACCAGGCACGCCTGCATTCGTTTGAGCTGGCGATGGATGTGAAGGAAGAGTTGTTGGGGTAGTGTGTTTTAACGTAGGAAGCCTTATCCGAGGTGGCAACGCTGTCCTACGTAGGCCTGATAAGCGAAGCGCATCAGGCATTGTGTAGGCAGCAGAAATGTCGGATAAGGCACCGCTGATTACTGATACACCGGCAGCACATTAAAGCTCGATAAGATATGGACCAGTGCGTTGCCAACGCCAAATACCAGAATCAGCATAATCATCGGCTTGCCGCCCCATACACGGAATTTCGGGCTACCAAAGCGTTTACGAGATGCGCGGGCCAACAGCGCCGGAACAATTGCCGCCCAGATGGTAGCCGCTAAGCCAGCATAACCAATGGCGTACAGGAATCCGTTAGGAAACAGCAGGCCACCCACAACAGGCGGGGCAAAGGTCAGCAACGCTGTTTTCAAACGGCCCATAGCCGAGTCGTCAAAACCAAACAGATCTGCCAGATAGTCAAACAAACCCAGCGTTACGCCAAGGAACGAACTCGCTACCGCAAAGTTTGAGAACACAACCAGCAGAAGGTCCAGGCTACGGCTGTTCAGTACGCCGCTTAACGCCTGTACCAGCACATCAATATTACCGCCCTTCTCGGCGATGCCGATAAACTCCGGACGCGGGATGTTACCCATCGTCGCCAGCAACCAGATGGTATACAGCGCCAGCGCCATCAGCGTACCGTACACCAGGCATTTCACGATGGTTTTCGGATCTTTGCCGTAATACTTCATCAGGCTCGGTACGTTACCGTGATAACCAAACGATGCCAGACAGAACGGCAGCGTCATCAACAGATACGGTGCATAAGACGCATTGCTTTCGGCGACGTTGAACAATGTCGCAGGCTGCACATGCCCCAGCAGGCTACCGAAGGTGAGGAAGAAGGTAATGACTTTCGCCCCCAGCACAATCGCTGTCATGCGACTGACGGCTTTGGTGCTCAACCACACCACAAACGCCACCAACAGTGCAAAACCAAAACCCGCTGCCCGTGCCGGGACGTTTAGCGACATCTCTGCGAAGGTGTGATGCAGAATCGAACCACTGGCAGAAATATAGGCATAGGTCAGGATGTAGAGCACAAAGGCAATGGAAATGCCGTTGACCACGTTCCAGCCTTTGCCGAGCAGGTCTTTGGTGATGGTGTCAAAGCTCGAACCGATTCGGTAATTCAGGTTAGCTTCCAGAATCATCAAGCCGGAATGCAGCATACAGAACCAGGTGAAAATCAGCGCCGCCATTGACCAGAAGAACCACGCCCCGGACATGACCACTGGCAGAGAAAACATCCCTGCGCCAATAATGGTGCCGCCGATAATCACCACGCCGCCAAGCAGCGACGGTGACGTTTGGGTGGTGGTTAGTGTTGCCATGAGGGCTTCTCTCCAGTGAAAAATAGTGCGACTGCGTTGTTATGCATTGCACTGTACCAGTACATGAGTACAAAAAAACAGAAAAAAAGCCCCGATGGGTAAAATCGGGGCTGTATATATTATTTTACAGATTGTGTTCGCTGTTCAGCGATGATTACGCATCACCACCGAAACGACGACGACCGGTAGAGTCATCACGACGCGGTGCGCGGCCTTCACGACGTTCGCCGCTAAAACGACGCCCATCACCACGACCCCCTTCACGGCGTTCACCGCTGAAGTTACGACCGCCTTCACGGCGTTCGCCACCGAAACCACGACCACCGCCACGACGCTCACTGCCAGTATGCGGCTGTGCATCGCCCAGTAACTGCATATTCATCGGCTTGTTGAGAATGCGAGTACGCGTAAAGTGTTGCAGCACTTCACCCGGCATACCTTTCGGCAGTTCGATGGTGGAGTGAGAAGCAAACAGCTTGATGTTACCAATGTAACGGCTGCTGATGTCACCTTCGTTAGCAATCGCGCCAACGATATGACGAACTTCAACACCATCATCGCGGCCCACTTCAATACGGTACAACTGCATATCGCCAACATCACGACGTTCGCGACGCGGACGATCTTCACGGTCGCCACGCGGGCCACGGTCGTTACGATCGCGCGGACCACGGTCATCACGGTCACGGAATTCACGTTTCGGACGCATCGGCGCATCTGGCGGAACAATCAGAGTACGTTCACCCTGTGCCATTTTCAGCAGTGCGGCGGCCAGAGTTTCGAGATCCAGCTCTTCACCTTCTGCCGTCGGCTGAATTTTGCTCAGCAGTGCACGGTATTGATCCAGATCGCTGCTTTCCAGCTGCTGCTGTACTTTAGCGGCGAATTTTTCCAGACGACGTTTGCCCAGCAGTTCTGCGTTCGGCAGTTCAACTTCCGGAATGGTCAGCTTCATGGTGCGTTCAATGTTACGCAGCAGACGACGCTCACGGTTCTCAACGAACAGCAGCGCACGGCCAGCACGGCCCGCACGACCAGTACGACCGATACGGTGAACGTAAGACTCAGAATCCATCGGGATATCGTAGTTAACTACCAGGCTGATACGCTCAACGTCCAGGCCACGGGCCGCAACGTCGGTCGCAATCAGGATGTCCAGACGACCATCTTTCAGTCGTTCCAGTGTCTGCTCACGCAGCGCCTGGTTCATGTCACCGTTCAGCGCGGCGCTGTTGTAGCCGTTACGCTCAAGAGCTTCTGCCACTTCCAGAGTCGCGTTTTTGGTACGAACGAAGATAATCGCCGCATCAAAATCTTCCGCTTCCAGGAAACGTACCAGTGCTTCGTTTTTACGCATACCCCAGACAGTCCAGTAGCTCTGGCTGATGTCAGGACGGGTAGTCACGCTGGACTGAATGCGCACTTCCTGCGGCTCTTTCATAAAGCGGCGGGTAATGCGACGAATCGCTTCCGGCATGGTTGCAGAGAACAGAGCGGTCTGATGACCTTCCGGGATCTGCGCCATAATGGTTTCAACGTCTTCGATGAAGCCCATGCGCAGCATTTCGTCAGCTTCATCCAGAACCAGACCGCTCAGTTTAGAGAGGTCCAGAGTGCCACGTTTCAGGTGGTCCAGCAGACGGCCCGGAGTACCGACAACGATCTGCGGCCCCTGACGCAGGGCGCGTAATTGCACGTCATAACGTTGGCCGCCGTACAGGGCAACCACGTTTACGCCGCGCATGTGTTTAGAGAAATCCGTCATTGCTTCAGCAACCTGTACCGCCAGTTCGCGGGTCGGTGCCAGCACCAGAATCTGTGGTGCTTTCAGCTCAGGATCAAGATTCTGCAGCAGAGGTAAAGAGAATGCTGCAGTTTTTCCGCTCCCCGTCTGGGCCATACCCAGAACGTCGCGGCCATTCAGCAGATGTGGAATACACTCTGCCTGAATTGGAGATGGTTTTTCGTAACCCAGATCGTTAAGGGCTTCAAGGATAGGAGCCTTCAGGCCCAGATCTGCAAAAGTGGTTTCGAATTCAGCCATGTAGTACGTGTGCCTCAAAATTAATGGCGGCCAGTCTACATAACTCATCATGAAATTGATCAGCAATTTTCATTGAAAAGTGTGAACCGGCTCAAAGTAGGTGTATTAACGAACAACAACGCCCTCACCCGTTAAGGTGATGGCAATCAAAAAAGATTACGGGCTGATGTGTACGTCAGCTATTGCTGGTCCGATTCTGCCAGGTCATCTTGGTCCTGGCCCAGGAGCGATAATTCCAACAATGCGTATCGGTGCTCAACAAAGTTATGAACGTTGTTGGCAACCGCCAGTTTGAACAGTGCCGTGGCGCTGTCCAAATCCCCCAGACTTAGGTAGTACTTACCTAAATAGAAGTTGGTTTCACTGAGATGCTCAGCGAGCGAGGTGTTATCCGTTGCGTCCGCCTTGAGCCTTTCCATTAACGTTTGTTCGCTAATGTTGCCCAGGTAGAACTCGACAATGTTCCATCCCCACTGTTCCTTATCCGATTTTTCGAAGTGCTGTTTCAACACTTCTTTAGCCTGCTTCTCATCGAGCTTCTGCTCGGCGAGATAAAGCCACAGACTACGGAAAGGATCATTGGGATCGTCTTGATAAAACGCCAGCAGATCATCTTGCGCTAACTTGTCACGACCGCCGTAATATAATGCGATCCCGCGATTCAAGTGCGCGTAGTTGTAAGTTGGATCAAGCTCAAGTACAGAATCAAACGCTTCATAGGCAGCATCAAAATTGCCTGCCTGCGTTAAATATATGCCTAAGTAATTGAATACTTCAGGCATATCCGGTCGGATTGCCAGCGCTTGCGAAAAATCGTTACGCGCTAATGCCCTCAGACCGAGACTATCATACAACACTCCGCGCTCATATAAAAGCTGTGCGCGTTCGTCATCGGTTAAAGCCCGACTGGCAAGGATTTGTTCCATACGTGCCAGAATCACTTCCTGCTGTAAAGTCGGTTGCAATGGTACCGCGAGGACTTCACTTTTACGCCAGGAAGTATTACTGCATCCTGCAAGCGTAAGTGCTGTCGCAACGAAACACCAGCGCAAAAAAGGCTTCATTTCCCACTCCCGAAGACCACGGTTGAATGAACGTCCTGTTCCCGGTTGCTAACAAGGCGTCCTGCCCGGTTAAAAGCCCCCCGCCGCAGCGGAGGGCAAATGGCAACCTTACTCGCCCTGTTCAGCAGCCGGAGCTTCCGGTGCTGCAGCAGGTTGAGACTGCTCAGTCGCTTCTTTAATGCTCAGACGGATACGGCCCTGGCGATCAACTTCCAGAACTTTCACCGGTACTTCCTGACCCATCTGCAGGTAATCGGTCACTTTCTCAACGCGTTTATCAGCAATTTGAGAGATGTGGACCAGACCTTCTTTACCGCCACCAATGGCAACAAATGCGCCAAAGTCAACGATGCGGGTCACTTTACCATTGTAGACGCGGCCCACTTCGATTTCTGCAGTGATCTCTTCGATACGACGAATCGCGTGTTTCGCTTTCTCGCCGTCGGTCGCTGCGATTTTCACAGTACCGTCATCTTCAATTTCGATGGTGGTGCCGGTTTCTTCGGTCAGAGCACGGATTACAGAACCGCCTTTACCGATAACATCTTTGATCTTGTCCGGGTTGATCTTGATGGTATGGATACGCGGTGCGAACTCAGAGATATCGCCACGCGGCGCGTTGATCGCCTGTTCCATTACCCCCAGGATATGCAGACGCGCACCTTTAGCCTGGTTCAGCGCAACCTGCATGATCTCTTTGGTGATACCTTCAATTTTGATATCCATCTGCAATGCAGAGATACCGTCACGAGAACCCGCAACTTTGAAGTCCATATCGCCCAGGTGATCTTCGTCGCCCAAAATGTCAGACAGTACAACGTAGTTGTCGCCTTCTTTCACCAGACCCATTGCGATACCCGCAACGGCAGCTTTGATCGGCACACCGGCGTCCATCAGCGCCAGAGACGCGCCGCACACGGAAGCCATAGAAGAGGAACCGTTGGATTCGGTGATTTCAGACACAACACGTACGGTGTACGGGAATTTGTCCATATCCGGCATTACTGCCAGCACGCCGCGCTTCGCCAGACGACCGTGACCAATTTCACGACGCTTCGGAGAACCGACCATGCCGGTTTCGCCTACGGAGTACGGAGGGAAGTTGTAGTGGAACAGGAAGGTATCGGTACGTTCGCCCATCAGTTCATCAAGAACCTGCGCGTCACGAGCAGTACCCAGCGTTGCGGTAACCAGCGCCTGCGTTTCACCACGGGTGAACAGCGCAGAACCGTGAGTACGCGGCAGCACACCAGTACGCACATCCAGACCACGGATCATATCTTTTTCACGACCGTCGATACGCGGTTCGCCGGCCAGTACGCGGCTACGAACAACATTTTTCTCGATAGCGTGCAGAATTTCACCCAGTTCGTTTTCGTCCAGGGTTTCGTCTTCAGCAAGCAGTGTCGCGATGGTTTCAGATTTGATGACATCAACCTGCGCATAACGCTCTTGTTTGTCGGTGATGCGGTAAGCATCGCTCAGACGAGCTTCAGCCAGCGCAGCAACGCGCGCGTTCAGCGCTTCGTTTACCGGCTCCGGCTGCCAATCCCAACGCGGTTTACCGGCTTCTTTCACCAGTTCATTGATGTTCTGAATAACAACCTGCTGTTGTTCATGACCGAACACCACTGCGCCCAGCATTTGGTCTTCGCTCAGCAGTTCAGCTTCAGATTCAACCATCAGCACGGCAGCTTCTGTACCGGCAACAACCAGGTCCAGTTTGCTCTCTTTCAGTTCGTCCTGAGTCGGGTTCAGTACGTACTGGTCATTGATGTAACCTACACGGGCAGCACCAATCGGGCCATTGAACGGAATACCAGACAGAGACAGTGCTGCGGAAGCACCAATCATCGCGACGATATCCGGGTTAACCTGCGGGTTAACAGAAACCACGGTGGCGATAACCTGAACTTCGTTGACGAAGCCTTCCGGGAACAGCGGGCGAATCGGGCGGTCAATCAGACGCGCGATCAGGGTTTCGCCTTCGCTTGGGCGGCCTTCACGACGGAAGAAGCTACCCGGGATACGACCAGCAGCGTAGGTACGCTCCTGATAGTTAACGGTCAGTGGGAAGAAGTCCTGACCTGGTTTGGCTTTTTTCTGACCAACAACGGTAACAAATACCGCGGTGTCATCCATGCTAACCATAACAGCGGCAGTAGCCTGACGAGCCATCATGCCGGTTTCCAGAGTCACGGTGTGTTGGCCGTACTGGAATTTACGAACGATCGGATTAAGCAATGTAATATCCTTTCTCTTTCTTAGACAGTACCTTACGGTACTGGTGTTAATACCCGATCTTCTGCGCATCCTCGCGACTAATGACAACCCTAACCCAGCTCTATGTGGGTAAAGCCTCTCATTAGCCGCGCGAACCTCTGCAACGGAAGATCATTCATAGCAACAATACATTAGTTTCCAGTGAATTGCTGCCGTCAGCTTGAAAAAAGGGGCCACTCAGGCCCCCTTTTCTGAAACTCGCAAGAATTAGCGACGCAGACCCAGGCGCTCGATGAGCTGGGTGTAACGTGCTACGTCTTTACGTTTCAGGTAGTCGAGCAGTTTACGACGCTGAGAAACCATGCGCAGCAGACCACGACGGCTGTGGTGATCTTTTTTGTGCTCTGCAAAGTGGCCCTGCAGGTGGTTGATCTGTGCAGTCAGCAGTGCTACCTGAACTTCGGTAGAACCGGTGTCGTTTGCGTCACGACCAAACTCAGAAACGATTTTAGCTGTTGCTTCAGTACTTAGAGACATTTTAAAACTCCAAAGTATATAGAATGAAAGGACGCCGATCTCTAATTCAGCGATCCCAGTGTACGTTACGCAAAGTGTTAAACAATTTACGCGACGTTAAGCGGCAGTATTCTACTCGTAGCGACCTGTTATCGCAAGACGGTTAACATTACGCCGGGTATTCAACCACCAGGCGACGAGGCGCAACGCGGCCTTCATCGTCAATTTCGCCCATACCGATAAACTTGCCGTTCTCACCCTCTGTAACGCGAACCAGTCCTTCCAGCGGCGCACCGGATGTACGAACTGGGTTACCATTTTTGAAGTAAACAGAAGACGTTAACGGAAGATTCACCACTGGGTAGTCCGAAGCTGGACTGTCCATTGGCATCAGTAATGGATCAAGTAACTCCGCAGCCGGAATATCCTGCTGTTCGGCTTGCTCAACCAGTTCACGCAGATGTTCCAGGGTCACCATCCGTTCAACCGGATATTTACTTACCGCCAGACGACGCAAGTAAATAACATGCGCGCCACAACCGAGTTTTTCGCCGAGATCGTCAATGATAGTGCGGATATAAGTGCCTTTTGAGCAGTGAATTTCCAGCTCCAGCTCATTGCCTTCATGGCGAATAAACAGCAATTCATAAACGGTAATCGGGCGCGCTTCACGCGGAACTTCAATGCCCTGACGCGCGTATTCGTACAGTTTTTTGCCCTGATATTTCAGTGCTGAATACATCGAAGGGATCTGTTCGATATCGCCACGGAAGGTATCCAGCGCCGCCGCCAGTTGCTCTGCACTAAAGGTTACCGGACGTTCTTCAACGATTTGTCCGTCGGCATCAGAAGTATCGGTACGCTGTCCAAGACGCGCAATGACCCGATAGCGTTTGTCGGAGTCCAGCAGATACTGGGAAAACTTCGTCGCTTCCCCGAGGCAAATCGGCAACATGCCGGTCGCCAGCGGGTCCAGCGCACCAGTATGCCCGGCACGGTTGGCGTTATAAATCCGTTTCACTTTTTGCAGCGCATCGTTGCTGGACATCCCCTGCGGTTTATCCAGCAACAAAACGCCGTTAATGTCGCGACCGCGACGACGAGGACGACTCATTAGTCCTCCTTGCTGTCGTCCGGGTTAACACGACGTTCTTCGTCATGTTTGACCACGCTGGTCACCAGGTTTGACATGCGCATCCCTTCAACCAGAGAGTTGTCGTAGAAGAAGGTCAGTTCCGGCACGATACGCAGGCGCATCGCTTTCCCCAGCAGGCTGCGGATGAAACCAGAAGCTTCCTGCAACGCTTTGATGCCCGCTTTAACCGCGTCTTCATCTTTGTCGTTGAGGAACGTCACATATACTTTGGCATACGCCAGGTCGCGAGACATTTCGACACCGGAAACGGTGGTCATCATGCCCAGACGAGGATCTTTAATTTCACGCTGCAGGATGAGAGCGATCTCTTTTTGCATTTCCTGCGCTACGCGCTGCGGGCGACCAAATTCTTTCGCCATAATAAATTCTCCTGACAAAAAAGGGGCTGTTAGCCCCTTTTTAAAATTAATTTCAGGTGGAAGGGCTGTTCACGTTGGCCTGATAAGACGCGCCAGCGTCGCATCAGGCAATCCATACAGGATGCGGCATAAACGCCTTATCCCGCATGGAACCCTAAAAACCTTAAGCGATGGTACGTTGGATCTCGATGATTTCGAATACTTCGATCACATCGCCAGTGCGGACATCGTTGTAGTTCTTAACGCCGATACCACATTCCATACCGTTACGGACTTCGTTAACGTCATCTTTGAAGCGGCGCAGGGACTCCAGCTCGCCTTCGTAGATAACCACGTTGTCACGCAGAACGCGGATCGGGTTGTGACGTTTAACCACACCTTCGGTAACCATACAACCTGCGATGGCACCAAATTTCGGTGATTTGAACACGTCACGAACTTCCGCCAGACCGATAATCTGCTGTTTCAGTTCCGGAGACAGCATACCGCTCATCGCCGCTTTCACTTCGTCGATCAGGTTATAGATGACGGAGTAGTAACGCAGATCCAGGCTTTCCGCTTCAATCACTTTACGTGCAGAGGCATCAGCACGTACGTTGAAGCCAACCAGGATGGCGTTGGACGCCGCAGCCAGGGTAGCGTCGGTTTCGGTGATACCACCTACGCCAGAACCGATGATCTTCACTTTAACTTCGTCAGTAGACAGTTTCAGCAAGGAGTCGGAAATTGCTTCCACAGAACCCTGTACGTCTGCCTTCAGGACGATATTCACTTCGTGAACTTCGCCTTCGGTCATGTTGGCGAACATGTTCTCGAGTTTAGATTTCTGCTGACGCGCCAGTTTAACTTCGCGGAATTTACCCTGACGATAAAGTGCAACTTCACGCGCTTTCTTCTCGTCACGTACAACGGTAACTTCATCACCCGCAGCCGGTACGCCGGACAGGCCGAGGATTTCCACCGGAATGGACGGACCCGCTTCCAGCACTTCCTGACCCAGTTCGTTACGCATTGCACGAACACGACCGTATTCGAAGCCACACAGAACGATATCGCCCTTGTGCAGAGTACCTTCACGTACCAGAACGGTAGCAACCGGACCACGACCTTTATCGAGGAAGGATTCGATAACCGCACCGCTCGCCATACCTTTACGTACCGCTTTCAGCTCCAGAACTTCCGCCTGCAGCAGGATAGCATCCAGCAGTTCATCAATACCGGTACCCGCTTTTGCAGATACGTGTACGAACTGGCTTTCGCCGCCCCACTCTTCTGGCAGGATGCCGTACTGGGAGAGTTCGTTCTTAACGCGATCCGGATCGGCTTCTGGTTTATCGATTTTGTTCACAGCAACCACCACCGGAACACCCGCCGCTTTCGCGTGCTGGATAGCTTCGATGGTCTGCGGCATTACACCGTCGTCTGCAGCAACAACCAGGACTACGATGTCCGTTGCCTGCGCACCACGTGCACGCATTGAAGTAAACGCGGCGTGCCCCGGGGTGTCCAGGAAGGTGATCATGCCGTTTTCAGTTTCAACGTGGTATGCACCAATGTGCTGGGTAATGCCGCCCGCTTCGCCAGAGGCCACTTTCGTTGAACGAATGTAGTCCAGCAGAGAGGTTTTACCGTGGTCAACGTGACCCATGATGGTCACAACCGGCGCGCGCGGTTCAGCCGCAGCACCCGTGTCACGGTCGCTCATTACCGCCTCTTCCAGCTCGTTTTCACGACGCAGGATAACTTTGTGGCCCATCTCTTCAGCAACCAGCTGTGCGGTTTCCTGATCGATAACCTGGTTGATGGTTGCCATTGCGCCCAGTTTCATCATCGCTTTGATGACCTGAGAGCCTTTAACCGCCATCTTGTTCGCCAGTTCGCCAACGGTGATGGTTTCGCCGATCACAACGTCACGGTTAACGGCCTGAGCTGGCTTCTGGAAGCCTTGCTGCAGCGAAGAACCTTTACGTTTTCCGCCCTTACCGCCACGTACTGCTGCTCGAGCTTCTTCACGATCAGCTTTTGATTCAGCGTGTTTGTTGCCTTTCTTCGGACGCGCTGCTTTCGCGTTACGACCACGGCCACGGCCGCCTTCGACTTCACGATCGCTTTCGTCTTCTGCCTGGCGAGCATGTTGAGAAGTAGTGACGTGATAATCGCTGGAATCTTCAGTCGGTTCCGCGTTATCAGTCCATTTGTTTTCTTCCGCCATACGACGTGCTTCTTCAGCAACGCGACGTGCTTCTTCTTCGAGTTTACGACGCGCTTCTTCTTCGGCTTTACGCTTGAGCTCTGCAGCTTCCTGCTCACGGCGGGCTTTTTCAGCCTGGGCGTTTTTAGTCATATCGTCTTGTTGATTGCTCACTTTGTCTTTTTCCGCAGCTTCACGTTTCGCTTGTTCAGCAGCTTCACGCTTAGCTTGTTCTGCGGCCTCACGTTCAGCTTTTTGTTGCGCCTCGCGTTTAGCCGATTCTTCTGCCTCACGACGGGCTTGCTCTTCCGCTTCACGCTGCGCTTGCTCTTCCGCTGCAAGGCGCTCAGCCTCTTGCGGATCGCGTTTCACAAAGGTGCGTTTCTTGCGGACTTCGATTTGTACCGATTTGCTTTTTCCACCGGTACCAGGAATGTTAAGGGTGCTGCGTGTTTTACGTTGCAGCGTCAATTTGTCCGGGCCTGAATTTTTCTGATTCAGGTGGTCAATCAAAGTCTGTTTCTCTTGTGCAGACACAGAGTCGTCAGCAGACTTCCGGATACCTGCATCAGCAAATTGCTGTACCAGGCGTTCCACGGAGGTCTGTCGCTCTGCGGCCAGCGTTTTAATCGTTACATCTGTCATGCTGTTCCTTCCTGCTACAGTTTATTACGCTTCGTCACCGAACCAGCAAATATTACGGGCAGCCATAATCAGTGCTCCGGCTTTTTCGTCGGTCAACCCTTCGATATCAGCCAGATCATCAATGCCCTGTTCGGCGAGATCTTCCAGCGTACAAACGCCACGGGCGGCCAGTTTGAATGCCAAATCACGATCTACCCCTTCAAGGTTCAGCAGATCATCAGCCGGTTTGTTATCACCGAGGCTTTCTTCCTGGGCCTGTGCAATGGTGGCCAGTGCATTTTTAGCACGCTCGCGCAGTGCTTCAACGGTCGGCTCATCAAGGCCTTCGATTTCCAACAGCTCTTTCATCGGCACATAGGCCAGTTCTTCCAGCGTCGAGAAGCCTTCTTCTACCAGAACAGTCGCGAAGTCTTCATCGATGTCGAGATATTTGGTGAAGGTGTCGATCGCTGCGTGCGCTTCCGCCTGATGCTTAGCCTGCAGGTCGTCAACGGTCATCACGTTGAGTTCCCAACCGCTCAGCTGCGAAGCCAGACGCACGTTCTGACCGTTACGGCCAATCGCCTGCGCCAGGTTACCGGCTTCAACGGCGATATCCATGGTGTGTTTATCTTCATCCACCACGATAGAAGCAACGTCTGCCGGTGCCATTGCGTTAATCACGAACTGCGCCGGGTTATCATCCCACAGGACGATATCGATACGCTCTCCGCCCAGTTCAGTAGAAACCGCCTGAACACGCGCGCCACGCATACCTACGCAAGCACCTACCGGATCGATACGTTTATCGTTGGTTTTCACCGCAATTTTCGCACGAGATCCCGGGTCGCGAGCCGCTGCTTTAATTTCAATCACTTCTTCGCCGATTTCCGGCACTTCAATACGGAACAGTTCGATCAGCATTTCCGGCTTGGAGCGGGTGACGAACAGCTGCGCGCCACGCGCTTCCGGGCGAACGGAATAGAGCACGCCACGAACGCGGTCGCCAGGGCGGAAGTTTTCACGCGGCAGCATATCTTCGCGCAGGATCACGGCTTCAGCGTTGTTGCCCAGATCCAGAGAGATGTTGTCGCGGTTTACTTTTTTCACCACGCCGGTGATGATTTCACCTTCGTGTTCACGGAACTGATCAACCACCATTGCACGTTCGGCTTCACGCACTTTCTGCACGATAACCTGTTTTGCCGTCTGGGTAGTGATACGGTCAAAGGTAACAGACTCAATCTGATCTTCAACGTAATCGCCCAGGTTCAGGCTTTCATCTTCATAACGTGCGGCTTCAAGGGTGATTTCCTTGGTCGGCTGGGTGACTTCATCAACAACTAACCAGCGACGGAAGGTGTCAAAATCACCGCTTTTGCGATCGATCTGTACGCGAACGTCGATTTCTTGTTCATATTTTTTCTTTGTTGCTGTCGCCAGCGCGCTTTCCAATGCTTCGAAAATCTTCTCGCGAGGTAGCGCCTTTTCATTGGATACGGCTTCAACTACAGCCAAAATTTCTTTGTTCATCGCGGGCTTTTCACCTCATCCAGACTATTAAAAGTGGGGAACCAGGTTCGCCTTCTGGATATTACTCAGCGCGAACACTTCATCTTTACCTTCGACGGTAACTGTGATCATTTCACCGTCTACCGCTTTGATAACGCCCTGCCATTTACGACGGTTTTGTACCGCCATACGGAGAACCAGAGTCACCTCTTCTCCGACAAAACGGGCGTAGTGTTCAGCCGTGAACAGTGGGCGATCGAGACCCGGTGAGGAGACTTCCAGGTTATAAGCAACGGTGATGGGGTCTTCAACATCCAGCACAGCACTTACCTGGTGGCTCACATCAGCACAATCATCAACATTGATGCCATCTTCACTATCAATATAGATGCGCAGTGTGGATGTGCGACCGCGAATAAATTCGATGCCAACCAGTTCAAAACCCAGGGCCTCAACTGGCGCAGTAATCATCTCTGTTAATTTTTGCTCTAATGTGGACAAGCCCACCCCCAAGACATAAAAAAAGGGCCTAAAGCCCAGTTATTCTGTAGTCAGATAACAAAAAACCCCGATAAATCGGGGCTTTATATAACTGAACCCTATAACCGCAACTGCGGTCTGGAGCACTTTCCAGAAGGATTTTTTCAAATCCCACTACGAAGGCCGAAGTCTTCACAGTATATTTGAAAAAGGACTCTAAGGGAAAGTGGTTGCGGGGGCCGGATTTGAACCGACGACCTTCGGGTTATGAGCCCGACGAGCTACCAGGCTGCTCCACCCCGCGCCTGAAACGTGGCAAATTCTACTCGTTTTGGGTAAAAAATGCAAATACTGCTGGGATTTGGTGTACCGAGACGGGACGTAAAATCTGCAGGCATTATAGTGATCCACGCCACATTTTGTCAACGTTTATTGCTAATCACGTGAATGAATATCCAGTTCACTTTCATTTGTTGAATACTTTTACCTTCTCCTGCTTTCCCTTAAGCGCATTATTTTACAAAAAACACACTAAACTCTTCCTGTCTCCGATAAAAGATGATTAAATGAAAACTCATTTATTTTGCATAAAAATTCAGTGAGAGCAGAAATCCAGGCTCATCATCAGTTAATTAAGCAGGGTGTTATTTTATGACGACGATTCTCAAGCATCTCCCGGTAGGTCAACGTATTGGTATCGCTTTTTCCGGCGGTCTGGACACCAGTGCCGCACTGCTGTGGATGCGACAAAAGGGAGCTGTTCCTTATGCATATACTGCAAACCTGGGCCAGCCAGACGAAGAGGATTATGATGCGATCCCTCGTCGTGCCATGGAATACGGCGCGGAGAACGCACGTCTGATCGACTGCCGCAAACAACTGGTGGCCGAAGGTATTGCCGCTATTCAGTGTGGCGCATTTCATAACACCACTGGTGGACTGACCTATTTCAACACGACGCCGCTGGGCCGCGCCGTGACCGGCACCATGCTGGTTGCTGCTATGAAAGAAGATGGCGTGAATATCTGGGGTGACGGCAGCACCTATAAAGGAAACGATATCGAACGTTTCTACCGTTACGGTCTGCTGACCAATGCTGAACTGCAGATTTACAAACCGTGGCTTGATACTGACTTTATTGATGAACTGGGCGGCCGTCATGAGATGTCTGAATTTATGATTGCCTGCGGTTTCGACTACAAAATGTCTGTCGAAAAAGCTTACTCCACGGACTCCAACATGCTTGGTGCAACGCATGAAGCGAAGGATCTGGAATACCTCAACTCCAGCGTCAAAATCGTCAACCCAATTATGGGCGTGAAGTTTTGGGATGAGAGCGTGAAAATCCCGGCAGAAGAAGTCACAGTACGCTTTGAGCAAGGTCATCCGGTGGCGCTGAACGGTAAAACCTTTAGCGACGACGTAGAAATGATGCTGAAAGCTAACCGCATCGGCGGTCGTCACGGCCTGGGCATGAGCGACCAGATTGAAAACCGTATCATCGAAGCAAAAAGCCGCGGCATTTATGAAGCCCCTGGGATGGCACTGCTGCACATTGCGTATGAACGTTTGTTGACCGGTATTCACAACGAAGACACCATTGAGCAGTATCACGCGCATGGTCGTCAGTTGGGCCGTCTGCTGTACCAGGGACGTTGGTTTGACTCCCAGGCGCTGATGCTGCGGGACTCTCTGCAACGCTGGGTTGCCAGCCAGATCACTGGTGAAGTTACTCTGGAGCTGCGCCGCGGGAACGATTATTCAATCCTGAATACCGTCTCAGAGAACCTGACCTACAAGCCAGAGCGTCTGACGATGGAAAAAGGCGACTCGGTGTTCTCGCCAGATGATCGTATCGGTCAACTGACCATGCGTAACCTGGATATCACCGATACCCGCGAGAAACTTTTCGGTTATGCCAAAACTGGCCTGCTCTCCTCCTCTGCCGCTTCAGGCGTGCCGCAGGTGGAGAATCTGGAAAATAAAGGCCAGTAATTCGACATCAACCCTGCCCTTCAGGGGTGGGGTTACCTTGATTATCCTCTGTAAACTCCTTTCTGAGCATCACATAATCGAAAACATCATGGTTTGCATCCACAACCCGTGAGTCTCCTTTATAGTGTGCAATCACTTCCTCAAGCGTTTGCGGCTGTTCCGGCTTTGTTACCCCCATCCACGCATTAATAAGGTAATTATTGTAAGCTGTCGAAAAGATGTTGTTTTCCGTTGTGCGATCCACGCCATCCCCAAGAACGGGGCTATACCAGATAAACATCGGGACATGATATGCCTGCTGGCTAGCCTCCCTGCCTCCATGAAAATAGACGTTCTTCTTCGTAGGGTCGCGTTCCAGGCCGTGGTCGGCAAAATACATGACCGAGGCGCGGCGATCTTTTAATAATTCAAAAACCTGACCTAGCAAACTATCTGTGTAATGAATGGAGTTGTCATAGCAGGCATCTTGATCGTCCTGCGGTTGAAACACGGCGCTGGATTGCGGATAGGCGCTACAAGCCGGTTCATGGCTTCCATTTAAATGAAGAACAATCAGTTTCTTTTGCTGCGTCTTTTGCTGTAACGCTTGCGATAAATGCGGCAACAACAATTCATCAAATCCTCTGACATAGACTGTTTCCATGGCGCGCATGGCGATACTGGTAACTGCTGTACCATTCTGCCGAAAAGCGGATTGCGAGCTTAGCCAGAAAGTCTGAAATCCTGCCTGATTAGCCATATTAATAATGTTGTCCGGATAATTATGAATGTCATGACTCAAAACAGAATCAGCAGTTAAAGAAAGGGGAACCGACAGCGCAGTGTAAGGTGCACCGCTTATTGCTTGATTAAACAGTTTGATCTGCTTTCTTTGTGCTTCGACTTGCGGTGTCGTAGAGTGTGTATATCCATACAAAGACATATTGTCGACACGTACAGACTCCCCCACAATCAACACGTAGGTATCAATACCTGTATCCCTGACTGATAATTGAAAATACGGCACCGTGTTTGCAATTGAGAGTAATCTTTGATGCTCTTTCGCTGCTAAAGCAAAATAATTGAGATTGAAAAACGGCGTATAGGTAGCAAATCGCGACGCTAGTATATATGGACTGAACGCCTCTTTATTTTTTGCATCTTTATAAGCAAATTGACAAGCGGAAAATAAACTGCCCGAAATGACAATCAGCAATAATATTCCTGTCACTTTTTTTGTCGGCAAGGAAACATCATATTTTATTATTACTGCCAAAAAAAGAAGGGATAAAAAGGCAAAAGCACATAGATAAGGGATATACATTCCCAGCATTTTGACAACTTCATCCGGATCACTCTGCAGCACACTAATCGCAAATCCATCATTGAAAGTTGTACCAAAGATACACCATGAATAGAGGCTAATACTCATATCTGCCGCAGTCAGTAACACAAATGGTGCGGCAATAAGCAGGCGAAGCGGAAGGGATGGTATACGTTTAACAACCAGGATGGTCAGAACGAAGAACAGCAATCGCTGAACCATATGCGCTCCGGAAGAAGCGACTAAGTTCGTAATACCAAAAATAATAACACAAAGATACAACAACCAATGAGATTTAAAACTTTTAACAAATTTGTTGAATACTGTCATCCAGAAATCCAAGTTCACAACCAATATAAACAATTATCAACAATGTTCAATTTTATATCAGACATGTTTTTCAACTCTAATCCATATCAGACCGAAACACTGCTAGATTTTTTCTTTTTAAATGATGCGGCCATTGCGTTCTCAGTAATTAAATAACATTATCAATGCGTCTCTAAACATTACGCAGAACGTAGCCATCAGTAGTTATACTGACAGGGGCAGGATGGTTTATCGAGAAGTAAACATATCCGTATTCGTACCGGAAATGGAGTTGACACAATAAAGTGCCAATTATGTCAGCAGAAGGGAAAAGCTTATAACTAAGGCATACCGGCACCATCGTTTCAAGGTACCAGCTACGAGTAAAACAACTGGACGAGATACAGATACCTGACAACCATTCCTCAGACCAGGACCAAAACGAAAAAAGACGCTTTTCAGCGTCTTTCTGGAATTTGGTACCGAGGACGGGACTTGAACCCGTAAGCCCTATTGGGCACTACCACCTCAAGGTAGCGTGTCTACCAATTCCACCACCTCGGCACGGATACTACTTTTTAGTTCGGGATATCGCTGGTCGGCTTAGCCGGAGCAGCTGGCTGAGTTTGTTCGGTTTTCGCCGGCGCACTCAGGTTTTCCCATTCGCTACCTTTATTGGTTTTGTTGCTATTGATGTTACCCAGCACCAGACTGATGATGAAGAATAACGTTGCCAGCAGCGCCGTCATGCGGGTCATGAAGTTACCAGAACCACTTGAACCAAACAGCGTAGCGGAAGCGCCTGCTCCGAAGGAGGCTCCCATATCAGCGCCTTTACCTTGCTGCAGCATGATCAGACCAACAAGGCCAATTGCCACAATAAGGAAAACTACTAAAAGAGCTTCGTACATAATCAACCTGTTCCTTGCGGAGTTGCCGCGTACCAATGCTTCAACCAATAAAGCGGGAATATTTAACCTTTCCCACTGAAGCGGGTGTGAATACTAACCAAAGCGAATGACCTTCGCAAGGGCAATTTTATTGCATTGTATCAACTGCGGAAAAAAACAGCAAAACCGATGTGTTCGCTAAGAAAAAAGGCGACAATCGCCGCCTTTTTAGCCAGCCATTTATCGTTTTAAACAGCTTTTACTGCATCGGCGATGCGGTGTGCAAATTCAGTCACCTGCGCTTCGTCTTCGCCTTCCACCATCACGCGAATTAACGGTTCGGTGCCGGATTTACGCAACAGCACACGTCCACGGCTACCCAGCGCCGCTTCAACTTCTGCGGTCACAGCTTTGACTGATTCATGCTCCAACGGATCGCCGCTACCTGCGGTGTAACGCACATTAACCAGAATCTGCGGGAACATTTTCATGCCGCTGCAAAGGTCGTGCAGGCTCATATGGTTACGCGCCATCGCCGCCAGCACCTGCAAGCCAGCAACAATGCCGTCACCGGTAGTGGTTTTATCCAGCAGGATCACATGACCGGAGTTCTCTGCACCGATACGCCAGCCTTTCTCCTGCATTTTTTCCAGTACGTAGCGGTCACCCACTTTCGCGCGCGCAAATGGAATACCTAACTGTTTCAGCGCCAGTTCAAGCCCCATGTTGCTCATCAATGTACCCACAGCACCACCACGCAGCTGGCCCTGACGAAGACCTTCACGCGCGATGATATACATGATCTGATCGCCATCGACTTTATTGCCTTCATGGTCAACCATAATCACGCGATCGCCGTCGCCGTCGAAGGCAATACCGAGATCCGCTTTTTCAGCCAGCACACGAGCCTGGAGCGCGCGAACGTCGGTAGCCCCCACTTCGGCATTGATATTTACACCGTTCGGCTCACAACCGATAGCGATAACGTTCGCCCCCAGTTCACGCAGCACGTTCGGTGCGATGTGATAAGTCGCACCGTTTGCACAATCCACCACAATCTTCAGTTCACTGAGGCTAAGTTCGTTCGGGAACGTGGCTTTGCAAAACTCGATATAACGACCCGCGGCATCAACGATACGGCTGGCTTTACCCAGTTCTGCCGAATCAACACAGCTGATCTCTTTTTCCATTTCCGCTTCGATGGCTTCTTCAACTGCATCCGGCAGCTTAGTACCGTCAATAGAAAAGAATTTAATGCCGTTATCGTAGAATGGGTTATGCGATGCAGAAATTACAATTCCAGCCTCTGCGCGGAAGGTACGCGTCAGATAAGCCACGGCCGGTGTTGGCATCGGGCCAGTGAAGAGCGCGGAAAGACCGGCAGCCGCAAGACCCGCTTCCAGTGCTGACTCCAGCATATAGCCAGAAATACGCGTGTCTTTACCAATAATAATCTTACGGGAGCCGTGGCGCGCCAGCACTTTACCCGCGGCCCAACCCAGCTTAAGCACAAAATCAGGTGTGATCGGCGCATCCCCTACACGACCACGAATCCCATCGGTACCGAAATATTTACGATTACTCATAGCGTTTGTTTTCCTTTGCAGACAGAGTGGCTTCCACCACCCGCATCGCTTCTACGGTTTCTTTGACGTCATGAACACGAATGATGTGCGCGCCTTGCATTGCGGCAATGACCGCACAGGCCAGACTACCGCTCAGGCGCTCGGACGGCCCCACGTTCAGCAATTGCCCAATCATCGATTTTCGTGACATACCCACCAACAGCGGCAGGTTGAAATGGTGAAATTCAGCCAGGCGCGCCAGTAATGAATAGTTATGGGAGAGATTTTTACCGAAACCGAATCCGGGGTCGAGCAACAATTTCTCTTTTGCGATACCCGCCTGCTCGCAACGTGCTATTTGCTCAATAAAGTAGCGATTCACTTCTGCAAAGACATCGTCATACTTCGGCGCTTCCTGCATGGTTTTTGGATTTCCCTGCATATGCATCAGACAAACCGGTAAACCGGTTTCTGCAGCCGCCTCCAGAGCACCAGGTTCGGAAAGGGAGCGGATATCGTTAATAATGTGAGCGCCAACTTTCGCTGACTCACGGATGACCTCTGGTTTGGATGTATCTACCGAGATCCAGACTTCGAAGCGTTGAGCAATTGCCTCAACCACAGGAATAACACGTTGCAACTCTTCTTCAACGCAAACTTCCGCCGCCCCTGGGCGCGTGGACTCGCCACCAACGTCAATGATCGTCGCGCCAGCGTTGATCATCAGATTCGCATGTTTCACCGCATCTAACAGCGAGTTATGCGTGCCACCATCCGAAAAGGAATCAGGCGTGACGTTGAGGATCCCCATTACGTGAGGATGGCTAAGGTCCAGTGAAGTACCCTGGGCAAAGAGTTTCATGATGTTATCCCTGGTATGAATTGATAAGAAAAAACCCCGGAGCACGCCCCGGGGTTTTCGGTACAAATACAGTCATCTGATACGGGAACTTACTTGTCGCCTAACTGCTCTGACATGGTGTTACCCGGGTTCGGCGTACGCGGTTCATCAACCGGACGAGGAGCCTTTGGACTACCATTGTCGCCAGAATTGTTAGAAGCGCCTGGTTCTTCCCAGCCCGCTGGCGGACGTACATCGCGACGTGCCATCAGGTCATCAATCTGCGGTGCGTCGATAGTCTCATATTTCATGAGAGCATCTTTCATCGCATGCAGAATATCCATATTGTCGGTCAGAAGCTGACGCGCACGATTATAGTTACGCTCAATCAGTGCTTTCACTTCCTGGTCGATGATACGTGCAGTTTCATCGGACATATGTTTCGCTTTCGCTACGCTACGGCCGAGGAACACTTCACCTTCTTCTTCCGCGTACAGCAGTGGACCCAATTTCTCAGAGAAGCCCCACTGGGTCACCATGTTACGTGCCAGGTTGGTCGCAACTTTAATGTCGTTGGACGCCCCGGTAGAAACATGTTCCGGTCCGTAGATGATCTCTTCCGCCAGACGACCACCGTACAGCGTGGAGATCTGACTTTCCAGTTTCTGACGGCTGGCGCTGATTGCGTCGCCCTCAGGCAAGAAGAAAGTCACACCCAGCGCACGACCGCGTGGGATAATCGTCACTTTGTGCACCGGATCGTGTTCCGGCACCAGGCGACCGATAATCGCATGACCCGCCTCGTGGTAAGCCGTCGATTCTTTCTGCGCTTCCGTCATCACCATGGAGCGACGTTCCGCACCCATCATGATTTTGTCTTTCGCTTTCTCGAACTCAACCATCGAAACAACGCGTTTGTTGCCACGAGCAGCGAACAGTGCCGCTTCGTTCACCAGGTTCGCCAGGTCAGCACCGGAGAAACCAGGAGTACCACGGGCAATGATTGCCGCGTCGATATCGGGTGCCAATGGTACGCGACGCATGTGAACTTTCAGGATCTGCTCACGACCGCGAACATCTGGCAAGCCAACCACAACCTGACGGTCGAAACGGCCAGGACGCAGCAGGGCTGGGTCGAGAACGTCCGGACGGTTAGTCGCAGCGATAACGATGATACCTTCGTTACCTTCAAAACCATCCATCTCAACCAGCATCTGGTTCAGAGTCTGTTCACGTTCATCGTGACCACCGCCCAAGCCTGCGCCGCGCTGGCGGCCTACGGCGTCGATTTCATCGATAAAGATGATGCACGGCGCCGCTTTCTTCGCCTGTTCGAACATGTCACGAACACGGGATGCACCCACACCGACGAACATTTCTACGAAGTCAGAACCGGAGATAGTAAAGAACGGAACTTTCGCTTCGCCTGCAATTGCTTTCGCCAGCAACGTTTTACCGGTACCCGGAGGACCTACCATCAGGACGCCTTTCGGGATCTTACCGCCGAGTTTCTGGAAGCGGCTCGGCTCGCGCAGATACTCAACCAGTTCAGCAACTTCTTCTTTTGCTTCGTCGCAGCCCGCAACGTCAGCAAAGGTGGTTTTGATCTGATCTTCCGTCAGCATGCGCGCTTTGCTCTTACCAAACGACATGGCACCTTTGCCACCGCCGCCCTGCATTTGACGCATGAAGAAGATCCAGACACCAATCAGCAACAGCATCGGGAACCAGGAGATGAAGATAGAAGCCAGCAGGCTTGGTTCTTCAGGCGGTTCACCGACAACCTTGACGTTCTTGGTCAACAGGTTATCCAGTAATTTCGGATCCTGAACCGGAATGTAAGTGGTATAACGGTTACTATCTTTCTTGGTAACGTTGATTTCACGTCCGTTGATACGCGCTTCACGAACCTGGTCGTTATTGACCTCTTGTAGGAAGGTAGAGTAATCCACCTTACGGCCATTAGACTCGCTGGGCCCAAAGCTCTGGAATACTGACATCAGCACAACGGCAATGACCAGCCAGAGTATTAGGTTTTTCGCCATGTCACTCAAGGGATTAACCTCTTATTACAACTGTGTTAAAAACAGCGTCAGGATACTCTATATCCAGCATCTTTCAAACTTTCGTCTGAAATCTCCCGGTTAGGGTTTACGCCCGGTCGCTACAATATACACTTCCCGCGAACGTGCACGAGAAGAGTCCGGCTTACGAACTTTGACCTTCGTAAACAGGGAGCGAATTTCCCTTAGATACTCATCGAAACCTTCGCCCTGGAACACCTTCACTACAAAACTGCCACCTGGCGCTAATACATCACGACACATTTCTAGCGCCAGTTCCACCAGATACATGGCACGGGGGATATCCACCGCCGGTGTTCCGCTCATGTTTGGTGCCATATCGGACATGACAACCTGGACTTTGCTGTCGCCAACGCGCTCCAGCAGTGCTTTCATCACCAGTTCATCACGAAAATCGCCCTGAAGAAAGTCCACACCAACGATAGGATCCATAGGTAAAAGATCGCAAGCGATGATGCGGCCTTTGCCGCCAATTTGGGTGACCACATATTGTGACCAACCACCCGGAGCAGCACCAAGGTCGACAACCGTCATTCCCGGTTTAAAGAGTTTGTCACTTTGCTGTATTTCATCAAGTTTAAACCAGGCACGGGAACGTAACCCCTTTTTCTGTGCCTGTTGAACATATTTATCGCTAAAGTGTTCCTGAAGCCAGCGGCTGGAGCTGGCAGAACGCTTCTTACCTGTCATTTAACTTTCCCATGGGGATAACTCATCGTAACCAATTGCGTAAATTTTTACGCGCCTATTTGGTGATATATGGGAGATGGCGGTAGAATGACCCGTTTTCAATCCCAACGTAAGCAAAAAATACGATGAATCTGAGTACTAAACAAAAACAGCACCTGAAAGGTCTGGCACATCCGCTCAAGCCAGTTGTTCTGCTTGGCAGTAATGGTTTGACCGAAGGGGTGCTGGCCGAGATTGAACAAGCGTTAGAGCACCATGAACTCATCAAGGTGAAAATCGCCACCGAAGATCGCGAAACTAAAACCTTGATCGTGGAAGCTATCGTGCGCGAAACCGGCGCCTGTAATGTACAGGTCATCGGTAAAACGCTGGTGCTTTATCGCCCAACTAAAGAACGTAAAATCTCGCTGCCACGCTAAGATTATCCTAAAGTTACACACATTCGCTGTGTAAAACGAGGGGTTTTCCGCAGGCAGGAGAGCAAAATGCCACGCTCTGTTCGTTGATAAAAGGCCGCATAGCGGCCTTTTTCCTTTCTTTACAATACATCAACATCTTGAGTATTGGGTAATTCTTACAGGTATTCCACCTTAATTACTTCAAATTCTACTTCGCCGCCCGGCGTTTTGATGACCACAACATCATCTTCTTCTTTGCCGATCAGGCCACGAGCAATAGGCGAGTTTACAGAAATCAGGTTTTGTTTAAAGTCAGCTTCGTCATCGCCAACGATGCGATAAGTCTGTTCTTCGTCAGAATCGAGATTCAGCACCGTTACGGTAGCACCAAAAATAACGCGCCCATTGTTGGGCATTTTGGTGACATCAATCACCTGCGCGTTCGACAGCTTGGCTTCGATGTCTTTGATACGGCCTTCGCAGAAGCCCTGCTGTTCACGAGCTGCGTGGTATTCGGCGTTTTCTTTCAGGTCGCCATGCTCACGCGCTTCCGCGATAGCAGCAATGATTTCAGGACGGCGCACAGATTTCAGAAAATCCAGCTCTTCGCGTAATTTTTCAGCGCCGCGTAAGGTCATCGGAATAGCTTGCATTTGTTATACCTCTTGAATATTCCTGATGGGGCAAGTCTTCACCCACCCCGGCTGTTCGGCCTGCCCGGCATAACTCCTCACCGGGACCAGAAGCAAAAAAATACCGACCCGGGTACAAGTCCCAGGTCAGCTACAATTCACATTTTGATAGTCATTTTACCCTGGAGTTCCCGAAGGGTCATCGTTTACTTTATAGGGCGTTGCGCCGTAGTATGACGGCTCGATTCCAGGTTGTTAGCGCGAGATTATGCGATTTTCCAGATTTATCATCGGATTGACCAGCTGTATAGCGTTCAGTGTTCAGGCCGCAAATGTTGATGAGTACATTACTCAACTCCCCGCAGGTGCCAACCTTGCCCTGATGGTGCAAAAAGTCGGCGCGTCGGCCCCCGCTATTGATTACCACAGTCAGCAGATGGCGCTACCCGCCAGTACGCAGAAAGTGATTACTGCGCTGGCGGCGTTGATTCAACTCGGCCCCGATTTTCGTTTTACCACGACGCTTGAAACCAAAGGCAATGTGGAAAACGGCGTACTTAAGGGTGACTTAGTTGCGCGATTTGGTGCCGATCCGACGTTAAAACGTCAGGATATTCGCAATATGGTCACGACTTTGAAAAAATCTGGCGTCAACCAAATCGATGGCAATGTGTTGATAGATACCTCCATTTTCGCCAGCCACGATAAAGCCCCCGGCTGGCCATGGAATGACATGACACAATGCTTTAGCGCACCGCCTGCCGCCGCCATAGTTGACCGCAACTGTTTCTCCGTCTCGCTCTACAGTGCCCCAAAACCTGGTGATATGGCTTTTATACGCGTGGCATCTTATTACCCCGTTACGATGTTCAGCCAGGTACGCACCCTCCCCCGTGGTTCTGCCGAAGCGCAATACTGCGAACTGGATGTCGTACCAGGTGACCTGAACCGCTTTACGCTAACGGGATGCCTGCCACAACGTTCTGAGCCGCTCCCGTTGGCTTTTGCCGTGCAGGATGGTGCCAGCTATGCCGGGGCAATTCTGAAAGATGAGTTAAAACAGGCGGGTATCGCCTGGAGCGGAACACTGCTGCGCCAGACTCAGGTTAACGAACCTGGAACGGTAGTTGCCAGTAAACAGTCGGCCCCGCTGCACGATCTGCTTAAGATTATGCTGAAAAAGTCGGACAACATGATTGCCGATACGGTTTTCCGCATGATCGGCCATGCGCGCTTCAATGTGCCTGGAACATGGCGGGCCGGATCGGACGCCGTGCGTCAGATCCTGCGCCAGCAAGCCGGTGTCGATATCGGAAACACCATTATTGCCGATGGTTCAGGGCTTTCGCGGCATAACCTGATTGCCCCCGCCACCATGATGCAGGTGCTGCAATATATTGCCCAACACGACAATGAACTTAACTTTATCTCCATGCTGCCGCTGGCGGGCTATGACGGCTCTTTGCAGTACCGTGCAGGTCTGCATCAGGCGGGCGTGGATGGAAAAGTCTCAGCGAAAACCGGTTCGTTGCAGGGGGTATATAACCTGGCGGGATTCATTACCACAGCGAGCGGGCAACGAATGGCGTTTGTGCAATATCTTTCTGGCTATGCAGTAGAACCGGCGGATCAGCGTAATCGCCGTATTCCGTTAGTGCGTTTTGAAAGCCGTTTGTATAAAGATATTTATCAGAATAATTAGCCTAAAGAGAAACCCCGGCACATGGCCGGGGTTTTGCTGATTAACGCTTGTAAATGAACTCAACGCCTTCTTCGTCGTCTTCGTCCCAGTCGTCATCCCAGTCCTCATCATCCTCTTCAGCAATCTCTTCAAGCTGCTGACGGTGATAATCATCCCACATGAATTCGACTTTCTCTGGCTGTTTCGCTTCTTCAGCCTGCACGACCGGGTTTTCAATGATAAAGGTCATCACATCCCAGCAGAGATCTTTCACGCCCAGTCCGCTCGCCGCAGAGATCAGATAATATTTATCTTCCCAGCCCAGCGCTTCAGCGATCGCTTTCGCTTTCTCTTCGGCTTCTACCTTATCCAGCAGATCGATCTTGTTGAAGACTAACCAACGCGGTTTCGCCGCCAGATCCTGGCTGTATTTTTCCAGCTCACTGATAATAATACGCGCGTTTTCAACCGGATCGGTGCCGTCAATCGGATCGATATCGATGAGGTGCAACAGGACGCGGCAACGTTCCAGGTGCTTCAGGAAGCGAATGCCCAGACCTGCGCCTTCTGCAGCGCCTTCAATCAGTCCTGGAATATCGGCAACAACGAAGCTCTTTTCGTTGTCCATACGCACCACGCCCAGGCTTGGTACCAGAGTGGTAAACGGATAATCCGCCACTTTCGGTTTAGCCGCCGATACCGCACGAATAAAGGTCGATTTACCCGCGTTTGGCATCCCCAACATACCGACGTCAGCCAGCAGCATCAGCTCCAGCAGCAGCTCACGCTTATCGCCCGGCGTACCGTTAGTTTTCTGCCGTGGTGTACGGTTAACTGACGACTTGAAACGGGTATTGCCCAGACCGTGCCAGCCGCCCTTAGCAACCAGCAGACGCTGACCGTGTTTGGTCATATCGCCCATGGTTTCACCGGTACCCTGGTCGATTACACGCGTACCTACCGGTACTTTAATCGTGACGTCTTTACCGCGCTTACCGGTACAGTCTCGGCTTGCACCGTTCTGACCGCGCTCTGCACGGAAAGATTTTTCAAAACGATAATCGATAAGCGTGTTCAGGTTCTCGTCGGCTTCCATCCATACGTCACCACCATCACCGCCGTCGCCGCCATCCGGGCCGCCTTTCGGAATATACTTTTCGCGGCGGAAGCTCACGCAACCATTACCGCCATCACCTGCAACGACCAGAATCGATGCCTCATCAACAAACTTCATTTTATTCTCCGTAAATCATTCGCCTGCGCGGGGTTGCGATACCACCGTTGTATGCTTACGTAATCCGCCCCAAATACGATGACCAATGGCGGAATACATCGCGCCCGCAACCACGACAAACGCACCGAGATAACCTAAAAGGTTTAACATCGGTCTGGCGAAGAAATCGGGCCAGGCCAGTGATAAAAGATCTGAAAAAAACAGCGTAAACAGTGGGGTGAGCGTGATGATCGCGCTCACCTGCGCTGCCTGCCAGCGAGCCATCGCTTCCGCCAGGGCGCCATATCCTACCAATGTATTCAGTCCGCAAAAAATTAAACATGCGAGCTGCCAGTGGCTAAGCTGCGCTATCACTCCAGGATCTGCCAGAGGGAAGAGCGCAATTGTACATAAAGTGTACAGTAAAAACAGGATCTGCGGTGAGGCCAGCCGACGCAATAAAACCTTTTGCGCCACGCCATAACTCACCCAAACCGTCGCCGCACCGACCCCAAAGATAACTCCCCAGGTGTAATCGGTGAGCTTTGTAAATATCTCGACCAGACTGGTGTTAAAAAACATCACCAGGCCGCTCAGGAGCATCAATGCCCCTACAACCTGAGTACTGCGCATTTTCTCTTTCAGGATAAATACGCTGGCAACCATCATGCCAACTGGCGAGAGTTGCCCAATCACCTGCGAAGCGGTCGGACTCAGGTATTGCAAGGATGAGCTGAACAGGATGAAGTTCCCAAACAGCCCGGCAGTCGCCACTGCTAACAAAATCAACCAGCGTGGCTTACGAAACACGCGTAATGGCGGCAACCGCTTCTTCACCGCAAGAATGGCACCAAGGCCAATACTCGCCATCAAGAAACGGTAAAACACGATTGTCGGAGGTTCCATCACCTCCAGCACCTGCTTCATTGCGATTGGCAACGCCCCCCAGCAAATTGCTGTGGTGAGCGCCAAAAGAATGCCAATGCCTGCCTGCTGCTTCATACCGTATTCCCTGCAAAGCGCATATGCGGATTAACGTCGCACCATGCGCATTTTTACCGGTTATCGAATGTAAAAAGCCCCGCAACGTGTTGCGGGGCTTTCATCCGTTACCGGGACGCGAAAAACTTATTCAGCTTCGATGCTGATAAATTTACGGTTTTTCGGGCCTTTAACTTCGAATTTCACTTTACCGTCTGCTTTAGCAAACAGAGTGTGGTCACGACCGCAACCTACGTTAGCGCCAGCGTGGAATTTGGTACCACGTTGACGAACGATGATGCTACCCGCCAGAACGGATTCACCACCGAAACGCTTAACGCCCAGGCGTTTAGCTTCTGAATCGCGACCGTTACGTGTGGAGCCGCCAGCCTTTTTATGTGCCATTTGAAATCTCTCCTCAGGTCTTAGGCGCTGATGCCAGTAATTTTCACATCAGTGAACCACTGACGATGGCCCTGCTGCTTACGATAGTGTTTACGACGACGAAACTTAACGATTTTAACTTTCTCGCCACGACCGTGAGCAACAACTTCAGCTTTGATTACGCCGCCATCAACGAAAGGAACGCCGATTTTGACTTCTTCACCGTTTGCGATCATCAGCACTTCAGCGAACTCAACAGTTTCGCCAGTTGCGATGTCCAGCTTTTCCAGGCGAACGGTCTGACCTTCGCTTACTCGGTGTTGTTTACCACCACTTTGGAAAACCGCGTACATATAAAACTCCGCTTCCGCGCACACCTTTTCAATGATTCAGAGTGCGCTATAAATATTCACAATAGGGCGCGAATATTACGCAAAACGCACGCCTTTGACAAGTGCTACAGTCAATACACGAAGAAAAAAAACACAACTTGTACGGTAACGTTTATCTGTGCCATTTTTTCAGTACAATCACCCTATATTCCTAACCATAAACCCTAAGTTGCCTTTGTTCACAGTAAGGTAATCGGGGCGAAAAGCCCGGCTTTTGCGATGAATTTAGAAAAAATCAATGAGTTAACCGCGCAAGATATGGCGGGTGTTAATGCGGCAATCCTTGAGCAGCTTAATTCCGACGTCCAACTGATCAATCAGTTAGGCTATTACATCGTCAGCGGCGGCGGTAAACGTATTCGTCCGATGATTGCTGTACTGGCTGCACGAGCTGTTGGCTATGAGGGAAATGCGCATGTCACCATTGCTGCCCTGATCGAGTTTATCCACACGGCGACTCTGCTACACGACGACGTTGTGGATGAATCAGATATGCGCAGGGGTAAAGCTACCGCCAACGCCGCATTTGGCAATGCCGCCAGCGTGCTGGTAGGCGATTTTATTTATACCCGCGCGTTCCAGATGATGACCAGCCTCGGTTCACTCAAAGTGCTGGAAGTCATGTCAGAAGCCGTAAACGTCATCGCAGAAGGTGAAGTTCTGCAACTGATGAACGTTAACGATCCGGACATCACTGAAGAAAACTACATGCGCGTTATCTACAGCAAGACTGCGCGTCTGTTTGAGGCTGCCGCGCAGTGTTCCGGGATTCTGGCTGGCTGTACGCCGGAGGAGGAGAAAGGCCTACAAGATTATGGGCGCTATCTCGGCACTGCTTTCCAGTTGATCGACGATTTACTCGATTACAATGCCGATGGCGAACAGTTAGGTAAAAACGTCGGCGACGATCTGAACGAAGGTAAACCGACGCTGCCGCTGCTGCATGCGATGCATCATGGCACACCAGAACAGGCACAGATGATTCGTACCGCCATCGAACAGGGTAACGGTCGCCATCTTCTGGAACCGGTTCTGGAAGCAATGAACGCTTGTGGATCTCTTGAATGGACGCGTCAGCGTGCCGAGGAAGAAGCAGACAAAGCCATCGCAGCGTTACAGGTGCTCCCGGACACCCCGTGGAGAGAAGCACTTATCGGCCTCGCGCACATCGCTGTTCAACGCGATCGTTAATCCCCTCCCCTCATCCCGCGCAGTGCGCGGGATGATTCCAGTAAATTCCATAAAACACTTATTCAGCTCTATAACTCCTGAAAAACAGGGCTGTGTATCTTTATATATTCTGAATATTCACACTCTTTACAGGAACTTTTTAGAGCAATAGGCCATCAGGAGTATAGTGATGCTCGACAGAAACAGAAGAAGTGTTCTGAATGAAAGCGACTAACTTAAGGAGTGAGGAAAGATGGAAAGTAATTTCATTGACTGGCATCCCGCTGACATCATTGCAGGTTTGCGCAAGAAGGGAACGTCAATGGCGGCGGAGTCTCGCAGAAATGGTTTGAGTTCCTCAACGCTGGCGAACGCATTATCACGCCCATGGCCGAAAGGAGAGATGATTATTGCGAAAGCCCTGGGAACTGACCCCTGGGTTATCTGGCCATCACGCTACCATGATCCGCAGACCCATGAGTTTATCGACAGAACGCAGTTGATGCGTAGCTACACTAAACCGAAAAAATGAGTGGTCTGGCGGTAGCCCCGCGAACGGGGCTGCCAGCTCTCAGACAATTACTCGCCTTTCACACGCTCAATATTTGCACCTAAAGCGCGTAGTTTGTCTTCAATGCGTTCGTAGCCACGATCGATGTGATAAATACGATCAACCACCGTCGTCCCTTCCGCAATACAGCCAGCCAGCACCAGGCTTGCTGATGCACGCAGATCGGTTGCCATAACCTGTGCGCCAGAAAGTTTTTCAACACCGTGACAAATAACGGTATTGCTTTCGATTTCGGCGTGCGCGCCCATACGGCTCAGCTCTGGCACATGCATAAAGCGGTTTTCAAAGACCGTTTCGGTGATGAATCCGGTCCCTTCTGCCACCAGGTTCAACAGCGTGAACTGGGCCTGCATATCGGTCGGGAATGCCGGATGCGGCGCGGTACGTACGTTAACAGCCTTCGGACGTTTGCCATGCATATCCAGGCTAATCCAGTCTTCGCCGACTTCGATGTCCGCTCCAGCGTCACGCAGTTTCGCCAGCACGGCGTCCAGAGTATCTGGCTGCGCGTTACGGCAGATAATTTTGCCGCGAGAGATCGCCGCCGCCACCAGGAAAGTACCGGTTTCGATACGATCCGGCAGCACGCGATAGACACCGCCGCCTAAACGTTCCACACCTTCGATGACGATACGATCGGTGCCCTGACCGCTAATTTTCGCACCCAGCGTAATCAGGAAGTTCGCGGTATCGACGATTTCCGGTTCACGCGCTGCGTTTTCAATAATCGTGGTGCCTTCCGCCAGGGTTGCAGCACACATGATGGTCACCGTTGCGCCAACGCTGACTTTATCCATCACGATATGTGCGCCTTTCAGACGACCATCGACGGAAGCTTTAACGTAACCTTCTTCCAGTTTGATGGTCGCGCCTAATTGTTCGAGGCCAGAAATGTGTAGATCAACCGGACGTGCGCCGATCGTACAACCGCCAGGCAGTGAAACTTGCCCCTGACCAAAGCGCGCTACCAGCGGCCCCAGCGCCCAGATAGAAGCACGCATGGTTTTAACCAGATCGTAAGGTGCGCAGAATACATTAACGTCGCGGGCATCAATATGCACAGAACCATTACGTTCTACTTTCGCACCCAGCTGGCTTAGCAGCTTCATTGATGTATCGACGTCTTTTAGTTTCGGGACGTTCTGGATCTCTACCGGTTCTTCCGCCAGTAGTGCGGCAAAAAGGATAGGCAGAGCAGCATTTTTAGCGCCGGAAATTGTGACTTCGCCCTGGAGCTTCGTTGGCCCCTGAACACGAAATTTATCCATTTAGTTTGTTCTCAGTTAACAATTCATATCCGCTACCGGCGAATCGCCCATAGCTCAAAAGCCGTTCAGTTTGCGATCGCGCGCCCACTCCGCAGGGGTATACGCTTTGATCGACACAGCATGAATGCGGTTATCCGCAATATATTCCATCAGCGGGCCATAGACCGTCTGCTGTTTTTTAACCCGACTCATGCCGTCAAACAACTCACCCACGGCAATAACCTGAAAGTGGCTGCCATCGCCGGAAACGTGGACTTCCTGGAGGGAGAGAGCGTTCATCAACACGCTCTGAATTTCATTATTTTCCATGGGATCTTCAATCATCAGTTAATAAATCAGCGAAACATCTTAGAGCAAAGTTGCGCTGGCATAAATAAGCAAAAAGCCTCGCTGATAAATCAGACAAGGCTCGACTTGCAGGCAGGTTTGCCGGACAGGCGGTTAACGCCATATCCGGCCTGAAAAAATTTAACGAGGCAGAACATCAGCAGGCAAATTATACAATTTCGCCAGGGTATACACTTTGTCGTTTACCCCCTGAAGCGTCACATTGTTGCCCTGCTTTTTCGCCAGATCGATAAGATGGAGCAGCAGTGCCAGTCCACCCGTATCCACGCGAGACACACGGCTAAGATCGATGCTGGTAATCCCCTTCACCGCTTCCTCACGTATTTCCCAAAGCGGTAGCAGAACGTCCTGATCCAGCTCTCCGGATAACGCCAGCGTGTCACCCGTCTGCATCCAGCTCAGTGACTCGCTCATTATTTTTTCTCTTCCAGAGTGATTTTCTGTTGAGAAATCGATTTCAGTTGCGCAGTCAGGCCGTCGATACCTTTGGTACGCAGCAGCGTTCCCCACTCGTTTTGTTTGGTGGTGATCATACTGACGCCTTCAGCAATCATGTCGTAAGCCTGCCAGTTGCCCGTCTGGGAGTTTTTACGCCACTGGAAGTCCAGACGCACCGGCGGGCGGCCATTCGGGTCAATAATGGTAACGCGAATCGGCACAATGGTTTTATCACCCAGCGGCTGTTCTGGCGCAATCTGATAGGTTTGACCGTGATACATCGCCAGCGCCTGACCGTAAGCCTGCTTCAGGTACTCACGGAAAGCGGCAAAGTAAGCATCACGTTGAGCTGGGGTCGCACTCTTGTAATACTGGCCCAGCACCAGCGCACCGGCGTATTTCACCTGTACGTATGGCAACAGTTCCTGATCAACAATGGTACGCAGATAATCCGGGTTGGCCCGAATTTGCGGTTGCTCATTCTTCAGGCGATCGAACGTTTTCTGCGCCGCCTCGTCCATCAGCTTATACGGATTGGTCTGGTCTGCCGCGGTTGCCGCACTCAGCGGTGCAATCACCAGCAAAGCGACCATCATTAAACGTTTAAACATGCGTCGGTTCTCCTGAAATTATTTCGTTGTACCCACAGGTTCAGTGGTTTCATTATTACCTGGCGCAGCAGCTGGCGCATCGCCACTATTCTTATTGTCATCGCCTTTACTACCGTAAAGGAACTGACCAATGAGATCTTCCAGCACCATCGCAGACTTGGTGTCCTGAATTGTATCGCCATCCTTCAGGATAGCAGTCCCCAGTTCCGGGTCTTCAAAACCGACGTTTAATGCCAGATATTGTTCCCCCAGCAGGCCGGAAGTACGAATGCTCAACGAACTGGTATCAGGAATGTGGTTATAACGTTGTTCAATTTCCAGCGTTACGCGCGGCAGATAGGTTTTCGGGTCCAGCGTAATATCCGCCACCCGGCCCACAACAACGCCACCAATGCTGACCGGAGAGCGCGCTTTCAGGCCGCCAATGTTATCGAACGTCGCATAAAGCGTATAGGTCGGTTCAGTACGTATAGACGTCACGTTCGCTGCCTTCAGGCAAACAAACAGCGCCGCAAGCAGTGCTGCTAATAAAAAGATACCCACCCAAATTTCATTTTTTTTCGTTTGCATGAACTCAATTCCCAAACATCAATGCGGTCAGCACAAAATCCAGCCCCAGAACAGCCAGAGACGAGTGGACAACGGTGCGAGTGGTTGCCCGGCTAATCCCGGCAGACGTCGGGATGGCGTCGTAGCCGTTAAACAACGAAATCCACGTCACCGTGATGGCGAACACCACGCTCTTAATCAGACAGTTGACGAGATCCATACGCCAGTCGACGGCATTTTGCATTGCCGACCAGAAGAACCCACTATCAATGCCTTTCCAACTGACGCCGACCAGCGATCCGCCCCAGATCCCCACGGCGACGAAGATAACCGTCAACAGTGGTAATGAAATAACTCCAGCCCAGAAACGGGGAGAAATAACCCGACGCAGCGGATCCACCGCCATCATCTCCATACTGGAGAGTTGCTCTGTAGCGCGCATCAGGCCGATTTCTGCGGTTAGCGCCGAACCAGCACGCCCGGCAAACAACAACGCGGCAACCACCGGCCCCAGTTCACGCAGTAGCGATAACGCCACCAGCATACCCAGACTGGTTTCCGCACTATAAGTGGTCAGAACCAGATAACCTTGCAGCCCCAACACCATTCCGATGAACACGCCAGAAACAACAATAATCAGCATCGACAGGACGCCGACATTATAGAGCTGGCGCACCAGCAGCGGTGCATGTTTGCGAAATTCCGGTTTGCCGACCAGCGCATTGAATAACATTAACCCGGCCCGCCCGAACGTTCTCAGGGTTTTAATCCCTTTATGTCCGAGCGACGCCAGCGCATTTAACAGCATGAGTGGCTTAACTCCCTGGTAAAAGATCAGCGTGATAATCGCCGGCAGGATAGCGGAACGGAACAGGCCCGTCAGCTATCCCGTCCAGAAACTGACGTACGCGCGGATCAGGATTCGCCTGCAACGCCTGGGCACTGCCATGAGCGACAATTTTTTTGTCCGCCAGGATCCAGGCGTGATCCGCAATACTTAACACTTCCGGCACATCGTGAGAAACCACCACACAAGTCACGCCCAGCGCGCTGTTCAGCTCAGAAATCAGCTTCACCAGCACGCCCATGGTAATGGGATCTTGCCCAACAAAGGGCTCATCAAACATGATGAGATCCGGCTCCAGCGCAATCGCACGTGCCAGCGCTGCACGCCGCGCCATCCCACCGGAAAGTTCAGAAGGCATAAGTTTAGCCGCTCCACGCAGCCCCACGGCCTCCAGCTTCATCATCACCGTACTATGCAACAATGGCGCGGGAAGTTGGGTATGTTCCCGCAGTGGATAGGCGACGTTGTCAAATACGTTCATATCAGTGAACAACGCCCCGGACTGAAATAACATGCTCATCCGTTTGCGCACTGTATACAGGCGCGAACGAGACATCGCCGGAATATTCTCACCATCGAAAAGGATCTCACCATGATCTGGTGCGATTTGCCCGCCAATCAGACGGAGTAGCGTCGTTTTACCGATGCCCGATGGCCCCATGATCGCCGTGATCTTCCCTCGCGGCACGGTCAGGGAAATATTATCGAAGATGCAGCGATTGCCACGCGTAAAACTGACATCGCGCATATCGACTAAATTCGCCACAGACTGCTCCATAATTCACCCTTCGTCTTGCGTTGATTTTCTAAGCATGGCGCTCAATTTAACCTTGAACCCAACATATTTACAGAATATTACCTGCCGTGGTTAGCGAAAGCTGGCATTTGTTTTACTTTTTAGCCGCATAAAGTCAAAATTAAGAATCTGTTACGGCTTTCTGAAAATCTTCAGCGGACCGGCGAGTATACCTGAAGAAAGGACGTTAGATGCTTTTAGCTACGGCACTGTTAATTGTTGGTTTACTTTTGGTCGTTTACAGTGCCGACCGCCTGGTTTTTGCCGCGTCTATTCTTTGCCGAACCTTTGGCATCCCGCCGCTGATCATCGGCATGACGGTGGTCAGTATTGGTACATCGTTACCAGAAATCATCGTCTCGCTTGCCGCGTCTTTGCACGAACAACGCGATTTAGCCGTTGGTACAGCCCTCGGCTCAAACATTATCAATATATTGCTGATCCTCGGTCTGGCTGCGCTGGTTCGTCCTTTTACCGTCCATTCTGATGTTCTACGCCGTGAATTACCCTTAATGTTGTTGGTCAGCGTGGTGGCCGGTTCCGTACTCTATGACGGACAACTTAGTCGCAGCGATGGTATCTTTCTCCTCTTTCTGGCTGTGCTATGGCTGCTGTTCATTGTTAAACTTGCACGTCAGGCTGAACGTCAGGGGACTGACAGCCTGACCAGAGAGCAGCTTGCAGAGCTGCCGCGTGAAGGTGGATTGCCCGTCGCATTTTTATGGCTCGGCATCGCACTGATCATTATGCCAGTGGCCACGCGGATGGTAGTTGATAACGCCACGGTGCTGGCGAATTACTTTGCCATCAGCGAGTTGACGATGGGTCTGACGGCAATTGCTATCGGAACCAGCCTGCCGGAACTGGCAACCGCAATAGCAGGGGTTCGCAAAGGTGAAAACGACATTGCGGTCGGAAATATCATTGGCGCAAACATTTTTAATATTGTCATCGTGTTGGGTTTACCCGCGCTGATAACGCCAGGAGAGATTGATCCACTGGCGTACAGTCGTGACTACAGCGTGATGTTGCTGGTGAGCATTATTTTTGCGTTGCTGTGCTGGCGGCGCTCCCCGCAACCGGGCCGTGGTGTAGGGGTATTATTAACTGGCGGATTTATCGTATGGCTGGCGATGTTGTACTGGTTATCGCCAATACTCGTTGAATAACTGGAAACGCATTATGTCGCACGTAGAGTTACAACCGGGTTTTGACTTTCAGCAAGCAGGTAAAGAAGTCCTGGCGATTGAACGTGAATGCCTGGCGGAGCTTGATCAATACATCAATCAGAATTTCACGCTTGCCTGTGAAAAGATGTTCTGGTGTAAAGGGAAAGTTGTCGTCATGGGGATGGGGAAATCGGGGCACATCGGGCGCAAAATGGCAGCAACATTTGCCAGCACTGGTACACCTTCATTTTTCGTCCATCCTGGTGAAGCCGCGCATGGTGATTTAGGCATGGTCACCCCGCAGGATGTGGTGATTGCTATCTCTAACTCAGGTGAATCCAGCGAAATCACGGCCTTAATTCCAGTGCTTAAGCGTCTTCACGTACCGTTAATCTGCATCACCGGTCGCCCGGAGAGCAGCATGGCGCGCGCCGCAGATGTGCATCTGTGTGTTAAAGTAGCGAAAGAAGCCTGTCCGTTAGGGCTGGCACCGACCAGCAGCACAACCGCCACGCTGGTTATGGGCGATGCCCTCGCTGTCGCGCTGTTAAAAGCACGCGGCTTTACTGCTGAAGATTTTGCGCTCTCACACCCAGGCGGCGCACTGGGTCGTAAACTTCTGCTGCGCGTAAACGATATTATGCATACGGGCGATGAGATCCCGCATGTTAAGAAAACGGCCAGTCTGCGTGACGCATTGCTGGAAGTTACCCGCAAAAATCTTGGTATGACTGTCATTTGCGATGACAATATGATGATTGAAGGCATCTTTACCGACGGTGATTTACGCCGTGTCTTCGATATGGGCGTGGATGTTCGTCAGTTAAGTATTGCCGATGTGATGACGCCGGGGGGAATACGCGTGCGCCCAGGCATTCTGGCCGTTGAGGCACTGAACTTAATGCAGTCCCGCCATATCACCTCCGTGATGGTTGCCGATGGCGACCATTTACTCGGTGTGTTACATATGCATGATTTACTGCGTGCAGGCGTAGTGTAAAGATTCAAGGATAAACAACAATGAGCAAAGCAGGTGCGTCGCTTGCGACCTGTTACGGCCCTGTCAGCGCCGACGTTATGGCAAAAGCAGAGAACATTCGTCTGCTGATCCTCGACGTTGACGGCGTACTGTCAGATGGCCTGATTTATATGGGCAATAACGGCGAAGAGCTGAAAGCGTTCAATGTTCGTGACGGTTATGGCATTCGTTGTGCGCTCACCTCTGATATTGAAGTCGCTATCATTACCGGGCGAAAGGCTAAACTGGTAGAAGATCGTTGTGCCACATTGGGGATCACTCACTTGTATCAGGGGCAGTCAAACAAACTGATCGCCTTTAGCGATCTGCTGGAAAAACTGGCGATTGCCCCGGAAAATGTGGCTTATGTCGGCGATGATCTCATCGACTGGCCGGTAATGGAAAAAGTGGGTTTAAGCGTCGCCGTGGCCGATGCGCATCCACTGTTGATCCCGCGCGCCGATTACGTAACGCGCATTGCTGGCGGTCGTGGCGCAGTGCGAGAAGTTTGCGACTTATTACTCCTGGCGCAGGGCAAACTGGATGAAGCCAAAGGGCAATCGATATGAGTAAAGCCAGACGTTGGGTTATCATTGTGCTATCACTGGCGGTTCTGGTGATGATCGGCATTAATATGGCCGAAAAAGACGATACCGCCCAGGTGGTCGTCAACAACAATGATCCCACCTATAAAAGCGAGCATACGGACACGCTCGTCTATAACCCAGAAGGGGCACTAAGCTATCGATTGATTGCTCAACACGTTGAATATTATTCCGATCAGGCCGTTTCGTGGTTTACGCAGCCGGTACTTACCACGTTTGATAAGGATAAAATCCCGACATGGTCCGTAAAAGCAGATAAAGCCAAGCTGACCAATGACCGGATGCTCTATTTATATGGACACGTTGAAGTCAATGCACTCGTGCCGGACTCTCAACTTCGCAGAATCACGACGGATAACGCGCAGATCAATCTGGTGACGCAGGATGTTACCTCTGAAGACCTCGTCACGTTATACGGAACAACATTTAACTCCAGCGGTCTGAAAATGCGCGGCAACTTACGCAGCAAGAACGCCGAGCTGATTGAAAAGGTTAGAACATCCTATGAAATTCAAAACAAACAAACTCAGCCTTAATCTTGTGCTTGCCAGCTCACTTCTGGCCGCCAGCATTCCGGCATTTGCCGTAACCGGAGACACTGATCAGCCGATCCACATTGAATCGGACCAGCAATCTCTTGATATGCAAGGCAACGTGGTTACCTTTACCGGTAATGTCATCGTCACCCAGGGCACCATCAAAATTAATGCCGACAAAGTGGTCGTTACCCGTCCGGGCGGCGAACAAGGTAAAGAAGTGATTGACGGCTACGGTAAACCGGCAACGTTCTACCAGATGCAGGACAACGGTAAACCCGTTGAAGGTCACGCTTCCCAGATGCACTACGAACTGGCAAAAGATTTTGTCGTTCTGACGGGTAATGCTTATCTGCAGCAGGTCGATAGCAACATTAAGGGCGATAAGATCACTTACCTGGTGAAAGAGCAGAAAATGCAGGCTTTCAGCGACAAAGGCAAGCGCGTAACCACCGTTCTGGTGCCGTCGCAGCTGCAGGACAAAAACAATAAAGGCCAGACCCCGGCACAGAAGAAGGGTAATTAATTCGTTATGGCAACATTAACTGCAAAGAACCTTGCAAAAGCCTATAAAGGCCGTCGCGTGGTAGAAGACGTCAGCCTGACCGTCAACTCCGGGGAAATTGTCGGTCTGCTGGGGCCAAACGGTGCCGGTAAGACCACCACTTTCTACATGGTTGTTGGCATTGTGCCGCGCGATGCGGGCAACATCATTATTGATGATGACGATATCAGTCTGCTGCCTCTGCATGCACGCGCGCGCCGCGGTATCGGCTATCTGCCGCAGGAAGCCTCCATTTTCCGTCGCCTCAGCGTTTACGATAACCTGATGGCGGTGCTGCAAATTCGTGATGACTTGTCTGCTGAACAACGTGAAGACCGCGCGAACGAGCTGATGGAAGAGTTTCACATTGAGCACCTGCGTGACAGCATGGGGCAGTCACTCTCCGGGGGTGAACGTCGCCGTGTAGAAATTGCCCGCGCACTGGCTGCGAATCCGAAATTTATTCTGCTCGACGAACCGTTTGCCGGGGTTGACCCGATCTCGGTTATCGACATTAAACGCATCATTGAGCACCTGCGCGACAGCGGCCTGGGCGTGCTGATCACTGACCACAACGTGCGTGAAACACTGGCGGTTTGTGAACGCGCTTATATCGTCAGTCAGGGGCATTTGATCGCCCACGGCACGCCTACAGAAATCTTACAAGACGAACACGTTAAGCGTGTATACCTTGGGGAAGACTTCAGACTCTGATAGGGTAGAAGTTTGCGACGTTTTAGCAGGAGAGTACGATTCTGAACATGAAGCAAGGTTTGCAACTCAGGCTTAGCCAACAACTGGCGATGACGCCACAGCTCCAACAGGCAATTCGTCTGTTGCAGTTGTCGACGCTGGAACTTCAGCAGGAGCTACAGCAGGCGCTGGAGAGCAATCCGCTGCTTGAGCAAATCGACACTCATGAAGAAATCGACACCCGCGAAACGCAAGACAGTGAAACACTGGACACCGCCGACGCGCTCGAACAAAAAGAGATGCCGGAAGAGCTGCCGCTCGATGCCAGTTGGGACACCATTTACACCGCTGGTACACCATCCGGCACCAGCGGTGACTACATTGATGACGAGCTGCCGGTCTATCAGGGCGAAACGACGCAGACCTTACAGGATTACCTGATGTGGCAGGTCGAGTTGACACCGTTTTCCGACACTGGCCGCGCTATTGCTACCTCTATCGTCGATGCCGTTGATGACACCGGTTATCTGACTGTCCCGCTGGAAGATATTCTCGAAAGTATGGGCGATGAAGAGATTGACATCGACGAAGTTGAAGCCGTCCTTAAGCGGATCCAACGGTTTGATCCGGTCGGTGTGGCGGCAAAAGATCTGCGTGACTGCCTGCTGATCCAACTCTCCCAATTCGATAAGACCACGCCATGGCTGGAAGAGGCCAGACTGATCATTAGCGATCATCTCGATCTATTAGCCAATCACGACTTCCGCACTTTAATGCGCGTCACGCGTCTGAAAGAAGATGTGCTGAAAGAAGCCGTCAATCTGATCCAGTCGCTCGATCCGCGCCCCGGGCAGTCGATCCAGACTGGCGAACCTGAGTATGTCATTCCAGATGTGCTGGTGCGTAAGCATAACGGTCACTGGACGGTAGAACTCAACAGTGACAGCATTCCGCGTTTGCAAATCAACCAGCACTACGCCTCGATGTGCAATAACGCGCGCAATGATGGTGATAGCCAGTTTATCCGCAGCAATCTGCAGGATGCCAAATGGTTGATCAAGAGTCTGGAAAGCCGTAACGATACGCTACTGCGCGTGAGTCGCTGTATCGTTGAACAGCAGCAAGCCTTCTTTGAGCAAGGCGAAGAATATATGAAGCCGATGGTACTGGCCGATATCGCCCAGGCTGTCGAAATGCATGAATCGACGATATCTCGCGTGACCACGCAAAAATACCTGCATAGTCCACGAGGCATTTTTGAACTGAAGTATTTCTTTTCCAGTCACGTCAATACCGAGGGCGGCGGCGAAGCTTCCTCCACGGCGATTCGTGCGCTGGTGAAGAAATTAATCGCGGCGGAAAACCCAGCGAAACCGTTGAGCGACAGCAAGTTAACCTCTTTGCTGTCGGAACAAGGTATCATGGTGGCACGCCGCACTGTTGCGAAGTACCGAGAGTCTTTATCCATTCCGCCGTCAAACCAGCGTAAACAGCTCGTTTGACCCAACCGATAAGGAAGACACTATGCAGCTCAACATTACCGGAAATAACGTCGAGATCACCGAGGCACTGCGCGAATTTGTTACAGCCAAATTTGCCAAACTTGAGCAATATTTTGACCGAATCAACCAGGTCTATGTTGTTCTGAAAGTGGAGAAAGTCACCCACACCTCAGATGCAACACTGCATGTAAACGGTGGTGAAATTCATGCCAGCGCGGAAGGTCAGGACATGTACGCTGCCATTGATGGCTTAATTGATAAGCTGGCACGCCAGTTGACCAAACATAAAGATAAACTGAAACAACACTAATTGTCCGGGCAATTAGCATGTGCATGGCGGCCTGTTGTGCGGCACAACGGGCCATTTGTACGGTTAATGCTCCGAACCTGTTCCACTGTTTGAGTGGGCAGGTTCTTAGGTGAAATTATGACAAATAATGATACAACTCTACAGCTTAGCAGTGTTCTTAACAGGGAATGTACGCGAAGCCGCGTCCACTGCCAGAGCAAAAAACGCGCCCTGGAAATCATCAGCGAGCTGGCGGCGAAACAACTTAGCCTGGCGCCTCAGGTGGTTTTTGAAGCTATCCTGACGCGGGAAAAAATGGGCAGTACCGGTATCGGCAATGGTATTGCCATTCCGCATGGCAAACTGGAAGAAGATACTCTGCGTGCCGTTGGCGTTTTCGTTCAGCTCGAAACACCTATAGCTTTCGATGCCATCGACAACCAACCGGTGGACTTACTTTTTGCCCTGCTGGTGCCGGCAGACCAAACTAAAACGCACCTGCATACTCTGTCGCTGGTGGCGAAACGTCTGGCGGACAAAACCATCTGCCGCCGTTTACGCGCAGCCCAGAGCGATGAAGAGCTGTATCAAATCATTACGGATACCGAAGGTACTCCGGATGAAGCGTAGTTATTCGGTAATGTCTCTTTTAGACGTTGTGAGGAGAAACAGTACATGGTACTGATGATCGTCAGCGGACGTTCAGGTTCAGGTAAATCTGTCGCCCTGCGTGCGCTGGAAGATATGGGTTTTTACTGCGTGGATAACCTTCCCGTAGTGTTGTTACCCGATCTGGCTCGAACTCTGGCCGATCGAGAGATTTCTGCCGCCGTCAGCATTGATGTTCGTAATATGCCGGAGTCACCAGAAATATTCGAACAGGCGATGAGTAACCTGCCTGACGCTTTCTCACCGCAACTACTGTTCCTGGATGCCGACCGTAATACCTTAATTCGTCGTTACAGTGACACGCGCCGACTGCATCCGCTTTCCAGCAAAAACCTGTCGCTGGAAAGTGCTATCGACAAAGAAAGCGATTTGCTGGAGCCTCTGCGTTCGCGAGCGGATCTGATTGTCGATACCTCAGAAATGTCCGTTCACGAGCTGGCAGAAATGCTGCGTACCCGTCTGCTGGGTAAACGTGAACGTGAACTGACCATGGTCTTTGAGTCTTTCGGCTTCAAACACGGTATCCCTATCGATGCAGATTACGTCTTTGACGTGCGCTTCTTGCCGAACCCGCACTGGGATCCGAAACTGCGTCCAATGACAGGTCTTGATAAACCTGTCGCCGCGTTCCTCGACCGCCACACAGAAGTACACAATTTTATCTACCAGACGCGAAGCTATCTTGAGCTATGGTTACCTATGCTGGAAACCAACAACCGTAGCTACCTGACGGTCGCCATTGGTTGTACCGGCGGGAAGCACCGTTCGGTGTATATTGCAGAGCAACTGGCAGACTACTTCCGCTCGCGCGGTAAAAACGTCCAGTCACGCCATCGGACGCTGGAAAAACGTAAACCATGACCGTCAAGCAAACTGTTGAAATTACAAACAAGCTGGGCATGCATGCCCGGCCTGCAATGAAGCTGTTTGAATTAATGCAGGGTTTTGACGCTGAAGTGCTGTTACGTAATGACGAAGGCACCGAGGCTGAAGCCAACAGCGTTATTGCGCTGCTGATGTTGGATTCTGCCAAAGGACGGCAGATTGAAGTTGAAGCGACCGGTCCACAGGAAGAGGAAGCACTGGCCGCCGTTATAGCCCTCTTTAACTCTGGTTTTGATGAAGATTAATCTTCATCACTTTGACATTCAAATCCCTTCAAGCTCCCCCGGCAATAAGAAAAGCGCGTACTGAAATCGTTATCAATCAACGTCGATTGTACATTTCGTGCGCTTTTTACTTTCAGAAGAACCTTAAGAAAACCTTAAGAAGCATTGTTTAGATTTCGTTTAAGTTAATCGACCATACTGGAGATCGTCAGAAAATATTTCCAGGAGATGGCATGATTCGCTTATCTGAACAAAGTCCCCTGGGCACCGGAAGACATCGGAAATGTTATGCGCATCCGGAAGATGCCCAACGCTGTATCAAGATTGTCTACCATCGTGGCGATGGTGGCGATAAAGAGATCCGCCGTGAGTTAAAGTACTACGCGCATCTTGGTCGCCGGTTAAAAGACTGGAGTGGAATACCGCGCTATCACGGTACCGTTGAGACGGATTGCGGAACCGGTTATGTCTACGATGTGATTGCCGATTTCGACGGCAAGCCTTCCATTACGCTGACCGAATTTGCAGAACAATGCCGTTACGAAGAAGACATTGCACAACTGCGCCAGTTACTGAAACAGCTGAAGCGTTATTTGCAGGATAACCGTATCGTGACGATGTCGCTGAAGCCGCAGAATATCCTCTGTCACCGCATCAGTGAGTCAGAGGTTATCCCCGTCGTCTGCGACAACATTGGTGAAAGCACATTGATTCCACTGGCGACCTGGTCGAAGTGGTGTTGTCTGCGTAAGCAAGAGCGGTTATGGAAACGATTTATCGCCCAACCGGCGCTGGCTATTGCCCTGCAGAAAGATCTGCAACCTCGTGAGAGCAAAACGCTGGCCCTCACTTCGCGCGAAGCTTAATCAAGCTGGTGTTGTTGCATAAACGGCTCACCGCCTAACTGATACATCTGCCGTAAAATCCACGCCTGACGGCTACGCACATAGCCCGATGGCGCGGAGACTTTGAAACGAAGTGGATTAGGTAATACAGCTGCCAGTAATGCAGCTTCCGACCGGGTAAGTTTGCTCGCGGGTTTGTGGAAATAACGTTGTGCCGCAGCTTCGACGCCAAACACACCGTCGCCAAATTCGGCGATATTCAGGTAAACCGTCAGGATACGCTTTTTGCTCCAGACTGTTTCTATCCCCAGCGTTAATCCGGCTTCCAGCCCTTTTCGAACCCAGCTACGCCCATCCCATAAAAAGAGATTTTTGGCTGTCTGCTGAGAAATCGTTGAAGCACCGCGAATACGGTTTTCATTGCGCTCGTTGTGCGCCAGGGCTTGCTCAATGGAAGCGACATCAAAGCCCCAGTGCTCAGGAAATTTCTGATCTTCTGCGGCAATCACCGCCAGTCCCATCCACGGCGAGATTTGATCCATACTGACCCAGTCAGAATGTGCCACGTAACGAAAATTGCCATGCAGCCAGGCGCTGACTTGCCGCTCGACCATTACCGCTGAGAAAGGAACAGGCGCAACGCTAAACAACGCGATGCCCCCGCCCCAGAAAATGGCGAGGACAACCATTAACCGCAGAAGAAAACGGCGAACGAAACTAAACACCGTTAAGCGGCTTTTACTCATTCAGCCAGAACCAGCACGCGGGAAACCAGCTTATCAATGCCGCTCGCCGCTTCTGCAATGTTCTGCGCCAGCATATATGCCGGGGTGGTGACAATCTTATTGTCTTCATCAACCACGATATCATCGACAGGACACGGCACATGCTCCGCGCCCATCTCTTCCAGCACTTCTGCGGTATCGATATCAGTACCGATGGTCAAACGTAGCGGGAAATCGAAAATTTTCGGCAGTATCGCCGGTGCTATACACATAAAACCAAGCGGTTTTCCGGCCTGATGCATCGCTTGTGCCAGCGCCTTTAATTCACGGTCAACGGTGCATTCGCTACCAAGACTGGCAAAATTGCTTAAATTCTTCGCCGCGCCAAAACCCCCCGGCACAATCAACGCATCCAGTTCAGCGGCATCGGCCTGGGCCAGAGGACGAATTTCACCGCGCGTTATTCGTGCCGCTTCAATCAGCACATTGCGCGTTTCCGTCATCGCTTCACCAGTTAAATGGTTGATAACATCAACCTGCTGCTTATCCGGTGCAAAGCAGACCGCCTGCGCACCGCTGCGTGAAATAGCTAACAACGTCAACACCGCTTCATGAATTTCAGAACCGTCATAGACGCCGCATCCGCTCAGAATTACGCCAATTTTCTTCATTGTGATCTTCCTTTCGCAATTGACTGAAACACATTAATTTTTTTAATAAAAATGCTACGCATCACACATTTAACTGATTCATGTAACAAATCATTTAAGTTTTGCTATCTTAACTGCGTGCGGCCTGAAAAACAGTGCTGTGCCCTTGTAACTCATCATAATAATTTACGGCGCAGCCAAGATTTCCCTGGTGTTGGCGCAGTATTCGCGCACCCCGGTCTAGCCGGGGTCATTTTTTAGTGGCTTTTGCCACCCACGCTTTCAGTACTTCTACGTCGTGACGCCACTCTTCTTTCATCTCTTCAATCCATTCACCGACGTTATCTTCCCAGGCGGGAAGGTCAGGAGACTGAATTTGCTGACCCAGCTGTTGCAGATGGCGTAACCCCACTGACCCCGCCGCACCTTTAATTTTATGCCCTTCCTCAACAATGCCTTTTTTATCCTGCGCCGTCAGATTCGACTCCAGCACGCTGACATAGCCCGGCATCATCCTCTCAAACACCGCTAACCCGTCGGTGATCAGCTTCGGTCCTACAAGTTCGAGATACTGTTCCAGCATGGGAATATCGAGCAATGCTTCTGATTTACTGTTCTCTTCTGTCGTCACCGTACTCTCCTCATCATCCTGGGTATCCCAGAATTTCTTGATCATCGCGGTTAGCGCCGGAACAGAAAGCGGCTTACTCAGCACATCATCCATTCCAGCATTGAGGTACTCTTGTTTGTCTTTCAGCACGTTAGCGGTTAAGGCCACCAGCGGCGGTAAATCCTCGCGCGGATAACGCTTCGTCAGTTCACGAGAGATATCCAGCCCGGTCATATCTGGCAACTGAATATCCAGCAACACCAGGTCGTATTCGCCCGGTTTAAACATCTCCAGCGCCGCCTTGCCGGTCATGGCGACATCAACGCTGTTACCTAATTTTTCCAGCACAGAGCGCGCGACAATCACGTTCAGTTCAATGTCTTCCACCAGCAGCACATTCAGCGCCGGTAAAGGCATATCGTCTTCATCAAACGCATCATCAACCTCTTCTGCTACCGACGGTGCGTGGATCGTCAACGTAAAGGTTGAACCTTTGCCCTGTTCGCTGGTAACCGTAATATCGCCGCCCATATTTTTCGCCAGACGACGAGAAACGGCCAGACCAATACCGGTGCCGGTGGCAGGTTTACCGCCATGACTGTCTTTCACCTGGTAATACATGGCGAAGATTTTATCCAGCTCACCCTGCGGAATGCCGATACCAGAGTCTTCCACTTCAAAATGCAGCATATCGCCTTCATCGTAGCGCACACGCACGGTAACCTGGCCTTGCTGAGTGAATTTGACGGCGTTACTGATGAGGTTCCACAAGATCTGCCGTAAACGCGTCCCGTCGGTAATGACCTGATGCGGTAATGGCAGCGTCGGCTCCAGATTAAAGCGCAATCCTTTTTGTTGCGCCTGCAATGCGGAGAGATTTTCCAGATCGGCAAGGAAGCTGGTGAAATCAACCGGTTGATTATCAAGCTGGACCTTGCGCCGTTCCATCTTATCCATGTCGATAATATCGTTGAAGATATTCCCCAGCGTGACAGCCGAAACATGGATGGTTTTGAGATATTTTTCCTGCTCGGCGGTGAGTTCAGTATCCAGCAGAATGCGGCTCAGGCCGACGATACCGTTCAGCGGTGTACGCAATTCGTGACTGATGGTGGAGATAAACGTCGTTTTGTCGCGGCTGGCGCGTTCAAGCGCATCCTGATACCGCTTACGCTCGGTAATGTCGCGACCAAAGCCCATCAAACCGTGACGTTTACCCACACGGTCGTAGTACGGCACTTTGCGGATTTCAAAGCAGGCTTTGCGTCCGTCGGGATAATCCAGCCACTGCTCATAGGTCAGTGACACATTATGACGGAACACTTTTTCATCGGTTTCAATGACTTTCGCAGCGGCTTCCGGTGAGTAAACATCAGCAGGTTTCAGGTGAACCAGTTGTTTTTCGCTTTTTCCGGTCAGCAGCTCCATCGCGCGGTTACAGCCGGAAAACTCTTTATCTTCGTTACGATAAAAAACCAGGTCGGGTGAAGCGTCAAGGAAGGAACGTAAGAATGAGGATTGCTGCTCGAGCTGAATTTGTGTCTCTTCGCGCTCTTTGATTTCAATTTTCAGTTGGCCGAAGGTTTCCTGCAGTTCTGCTTCCGCTTTTTCACGAACGGCGATTTCCTGATTTAGCTGGGCAATATTATCTTTTAACTGAACGTTGAGGCTCAAATCGCGCTCGCGCATCTCCTCCAGTTTTTGCACCAGTCGTGACAGACGTTGTCGTGACTCCTCCAGTTGCTCGACGACCACCGATAGAAAGTAGACCGCCCACGGAGTAATTAGCAAACCAAAGAAGATAGAACGAATAACATCAATGCTTTCGACCTGGCCATGCAGCACCATGGTTACCGCCATTTGTACCACAATGGCAAGAACGACGAGGGCCAGCGCCAGCAACATTGAGAAGCGCACCAGACCTAACTTCATCATCAGGTCAACATAATACTGCGCCAGCAGACGAATTTGCTTCATTAGGGAATTCCTTCACGACAACCTGCCCCAATAATACCCAATTCTGACAGTTACGTTATAAATTGTGTGAGAAATGCGGAATTCCCCTCAATGGCCTACGCCGTTGGAGGTAGCCACGGACGTCCCAGCGCCGATCCCTGTACGCCATGTTCATTCAGATAACGATCCAGCTCGACCATTCCCGTCCATCGATTTTCGCACCACAGCGGAGCAAGCAGCGTCGGGCGACGGGCGCTGGCGGAAATGCGGTGGTAGATCACTTCCGGTGGCGTATGGCGAATCATTTCTCCGGCAGTGAGCGTGTAATCCTCCAGTTCAATTCCGTTCAAACGCCCCGCTTCCCAGGCTTTCGCCATAATGCTGCCTTTCACTATATGCAGCGGATGCAGCTTTATGCCGTCCACGCCGGTTTCAACCACTCGCTCCAGCGTTTGCAAACATTCAGCCTGCCCTTCGCCAGGCAGGCCAACAATTAAGTGAGAACACACCTTCAGCCCACGCTCACGCGCCAGCTGCGTCGTGCGCTGATAGCAGGCAAAATCATGACCGCGATTGATGCGATGCAGTGTTTTGTCGTGGGCGGTTTGTAGCCCCAGCTCCAGCCACACTTCGTAGCCCTGGTCCTTATATTCGCAAAGCAGATCCAGCACCGCATCCGGCACGCAGTCCGGGCGGGTACCAACACACAAACCGACAATATTGGCCTGGCTCACCGCCTGCTGATACATCGAACGCAGCACCTGAACTTCCGCAAAGGTGCTGGTATACGCCTGAAAGTAGGCCAGATAGCGTTTAGCGCGGTTAACTAAATTCGCCTGGTGCGCCAGTTGCTCGGCAATAGAACGATGCTGCTGCGCTTCATCGGCAAACGAGGCAACATTACAGAATGTGCAGCCGCCACGCCCGATGGTACCGTCACGGTTAGGGCAGCTAAAACCGCCGTGCAGCGTCAGCTTATGCACCTTTTGCCCATAACGACGGGTGAGATCACCACCAAACATATTGACTAATTTCTGTAACTGCATAATCTGATAGACCGCGCCTTGAAAAGAGGCCAAAGCCTGCCATTTTTAGCCCAATTCGGCGATGACCTGGATCAATCGTCCCGGCCTGCTTTTATCAACTGCATAATCAATCAAAATTACCGAAATTTCATGCACAATCACATAAATCACTTTTGCTTATCTTGTGTCAGATTTTTTTATCTCCTTATGGATTTTAGGCAAAAACAGTAGCATGAAACGTTATTGCCAATTAAGGCAGTATAAAATGCTGACTTTCTCGTCAATTCAAGGCAGGATAAGGGTTAACACGCCTTTATGACAGTCAGGAATTGGCTGTTTCTCTAACGACGCCCCTTTTAGCCTTAAATAGAAAATCCAATTTAATTTCAGATAATTAATAAAGAATTTTGCGCTAAAGCACATTTCTGTACCAATAAGCTTGCCATTTGACCTGTATCAGCTTTCCCGATAAGTTGGAAATCCGCTGGAAGCTTTCTGGATGAGCAGCCTGCTCATCATATTTATGCAGTAATTGAGATCCCCTCTTCACCGTATTAACCGATGCGAAAAGGACAACAAGGGGGCGAATGCGAGGCGCGCGTATGACACGCAAACCCCGTCGCCACGCTCTTACTGTGCCCGTGCGCAGCGGTTCGGAAGTGGGGGTCCCGCAGAGCCTGGGGGAGGTTCACGATATGTTGTACGATAAATCCCTTGAGAGGGATAACTGTGGTTTCGGCCTGATCGCCCACATAGAAGGCGAACCTAGCCACAAGGTAGTGCGTACTGCAATACACGCACTGGCCCGCATGCAGCACCGTGGCGCGATTCTCGCCGATGGTAAAACCGGTGACGGTTGCGGCTTGCTGTTACAAAAACCGGATCGTTTTTTTCGCATCGTTGCGCAGGAGCGCGGCTGGCGTTTAGCAAAAAACTACGCCGTCGGGATGCTCTTCCTGAATAAAGATCCTGAACTCGCCGCTGCCGCACGCCGCATCGTTGAAGAAGAGCTGCAACGCGAAACGTTGTCGATTGTGGGCTGGCGTGATGTCCCCACTAACGAAGGCGTGCTGGGTGAAATCGCCCTCTCCTCTCTGCCACGCATTGAGCAAATTTTTGTGAACGCCCCGGCAGGCTGGCGTCCGCGCGATATGGAGCGCCGTCTGTTTATCGCCCGCCGCCGCATTGAAAAGCGTCTCGAAGCCGACAAAGACTTCTACGTCTGTAGCCTGTCGAATCTGGTCAATATTTATAAAGGTCTGTGTATGCCGGCGGATCTGCCGCGCTTCTACCTGGACCTCGCTGACCTGCGTCTGGAATCGGCCATCTGCCTGTTTCACCAGCGCTTTTCCACTAACACCGTACCGCGCTGGCCGCTGGCGCAGCCGTTCCGCTACCTCGCGCATAACGGTGAAATCAACACCATCACTGGTAACCGCCAATGGGCGCGTGCGCGTACCTATAAATTCCAGACGCCGCTGATCCCTGACCTGCACGACGCCGCGCCGTTCGTCAACGAAACCGGCTCTGACTCCAGTTCGATGGATAACATGCTGGAACTCCTGCTGGCAGGCGGGATGGATATCATCCGTGCCATGCGTCTGTTAGTGCCACCTGCCTGGCAGAACAACCCGGATATGGACCCGGAACTGCGTGCCTTCTTTGACTTTAACTCCATGCATATGGAGCCGTGGGATGGCCCGGCAGGCATCGTGATGTCTGACGGTCGTTTTGCCGCCTGTAACCTCGACCGTAACGGTCTGCGTCCGGCGCGCTACGTCATCACCAAAGATAAGCTCATTACCTGCGCCTCTGAAGTCGGTATCTGGGATTATCAGCCTGACGAAGTGGTCGAAAAAGGCCGCGTGGGGCCAGGCGAACTGATGGTTATCGACACCCGCAGTGGGCGTATTCTGCACTCGGCAGAAACCGATGACGATCTGAAAAGCCGCCACCCTTATAAAGAGTGGATGGAGAAAAACGTCCGCCGTCTGGTACCGTTTGAAGATCTGCCCGATGAAGAAGTGGGTAGCCGCGAACTGGACGACGACACGCTTGCCAGCTACCAGAAACAATTTAACTACAGCGCGGAAGAGCTGGATTCGGTGATCCGCGTACTGGGTGAAAACGGTCAGGAAGCGGTCGGTTCGATGGGCGACGACACCCCATTCGCCGTGCTCTCCAGTCAGCCGCGCATTATTTACGACTACTTCCGCCAGCAATTTGCCCAGGTGACTAACCCGCCAATCGACCCGCTGCGCGAAGCGCATGTTATGTCGCTCGCCACCAGCATTGGCCGCGAAATGAACGTCTTCTGCGAAGCAGAAGGCCAGGCGCACCGTTTAAGCTTTAAATCGCCGATTCTGCTCTATTCCGATTTCAAACAGCTCACGACGATGAAAGAGGATCACTACCGCGCAGATACGCTGGATATCACCTTTGACGTCACTAAAACCACGCTCGAAGCGACGGTGAAAGAACTGTGTGACAAAGCCGAAAAAATGGTACGTAGCGGCACCGTGCTGCTGGTGCTCTCCGACCGGAATATCGCTAAAGATCGCCTGCCGGTTCCGGCTCCGATGGCGGTTGGCGCGATCCAGACCCGTCTTGTCGAGCAAAGCCTGCGTTGCGATGCCAACATCATCGTAGAAACCGCCAGCGCCCGTGATCCGCACCACTTCGCCGTGTTGCTGGGTTTCGGCGCGACGGCTATTTATCCATACCTTGCCTATGAAACGCTGGGCCGCCTGGTAGACACCCACGCGATTGCCAAAGATTATCGTACCGTGATGCTCAACTATCGTAACGGCATCAACAAAGGCTTGTACAAAATCATGTCCAAAATGGGCATCTCCACCATCGCCTCTTACCGCTGCTCGAAACTGTTTGAAGCGGTCGGTCTGCACGATGATGTCGTGGGCCTGTGCTTCCAGGGGGCGGTTAGCCGCATTGGGGGGGCTAGCTTTGAAGACTTCCAGCAGGATCTGCTGAATCTGTCGAAACGAGCCTGGCTGGCGCGTAAGCCTATCAGCCAGGGCGGCCTGCTGAAATACGTGCACGGTGGCGAATACCACGCCTACAATCCGGACGTGGTGCGCACGCTGCAACAGGCGGTACAGAGCGGCGAGTATAGCGACTATCAGGAATACGCGAAGCTGGTTAATGAGCGTCCGGCAACCACGCTACGCGATCTGCTGGCAATTACGCCGGGTGAAAACGCGGTCAACATTGCTGATGTTGAACCGGCAAGCGAACTGTTTAAACGCTTCGATACCGCCGCGATGTCTATCGGCGCGTTAAGCCCGGAAGCCCACGAGGCGCTGGCGGAAGCGATGAACAGCATCGGCGGTAACTCAAACTCCGGCGAAGGCGGTGAAGACCCGGCGCGCTATGGCACTAACAAAGTGTCGCGCATCAAGCAGGTAGCGTCCGGTCGCTTCGGCGTTACTCCGGCGTACCTGGTCAATGCCGACGTCATTCAGATAAAAGTCGCCCAGGGCGCGAAGCCGGGTGAAGGTGGTCAGTTACCGGGTGATAAAGTCACTCCTTACATTGCCAAACTGCGCTATTCGGTGCCGGGCGTGACGCTGATCTCCCCGCCGCCGCACCACGATATCTACTCTATTGAGGATTTAGCGCAGCTGATTTTCGACCTCAAGCAGGTCAATCCAAAAGCGATGATCTCCGTGAAGCTGGTTTCCGAACCGGGCGTAGGCACCATCGCGACTGGCGTGGCAAAAGCTTATGCCGATTTAATCACCATCGCAGGCTATGACGGCGGCACCGGCGCAAGTCCGCTTTCATCGGTGAAATACGCAGGCTGTCCGTGGGAGCTGGGGCTTGTTGAAACCCAACAGGCGCTGGTTGCCAACGGCTTGCGTCACAAGATCCGTTTGCAGGTCGATGGCGGCCTGAAAACGGGTGTCGATATCATCAAAGCGGCGATTCTTGGCGCGGAAAGTTTTGGCTTCGGCACTGGCCCGATGGTAGCGCTTGGCTGTAAATATCTGCGAATTTGCCACCTGAACAACTGCGCCACGGGTGTAGCAACTCAGGATGACAAACTGCGTAAGAATCACTATCACGGCCTGCCGTTCAAAGTAACTAATTACTTTGAGTTTATCGCCCGTGAAACCCGCGAGCTGATGGCACAGCTGGGGGTAACGCGTCTGGTGGATCTGATTGGTCGCACCGACCTGCTGAAAGAGCTGGACGGTTTCACCGCCAAACAGCAGAAACTGGCACTGTCGAAGCTGCTGGAGACTGCCGAGCCGCATCCTGGTAAAGCGCTCTACTGCACCGAAAACAACCCGCCGTTTGATAACGGCCTGCTGAACGCGCAGTTGCTGCAACAGGCAAAACCGTTTGTCGATGAACGCCAGAGCAAAACCTTCTGGTTCGATATCCGCAACACCGACCGTTCTGTCGGCGCGTCGCTTTCAGGCTATATCGCCCAGACGCACGGCGATCAGGGGCTGGCTGCCGATCCTATCAAAGCGTACTTCAACGGCACTGCAGGCCAGAGCTTCGGCGTGTGGAACGCGGGCGGCGTGGAACTGTACCTGACCGGTGATGCCAACGACTATGTTGGTAAAGGCATGGCGGGCGGCTTAATCGCCATTCGTCCTCCGGTTGGTTCCGCCTTCCGCAGCCATGAAGCGAGCATTATCGGCAACACCTGCCTGTATGGCGCGACCGGTGGTCGTCTGTATGCCGCAGGCCGCGCGGGTGAACGTTTCGGCGTGCGTAACTCCGGTGCTATCACCGTGGTAGAAGGCATTGGCGACAACGGCTGTGAATATATGACGGGTGGTATCGTCTGTATTCTGGGTAAAACCGGCGTTAACTTCGGCGCGGGCATGACTGGCGGCTTCGCTTACGTTCTCGATGAAAGCGGCGATTTCCGCAAACGCGTTAACCCGGAGCTGGTCGAGGTCTTAAGCGTTGACGATCTGGCGATCCATGAAGAGCATCTGCGTGGTCTTATCACCGAGCATGTTCAGCATACCGGTTCCCAGCGTGGTGAAGAGATTCTGGCGAACTGGTCAACCTTCGCCACTAAATTTGCGCTGGTTAAACCGAAGTCCAGTGATGTAAAAGCACTGCTGGGTCACCGTAGTCGTAGCGCAGCAGAGTTGCGCGTGCAGGCGCAGTAAGGGGTAGCAACAATGAGTCAGAATGTTTATCAATTTATCGACCTGCAGCGCGTTGATCCGCCAAAGAAACCGCTGAAGGTCCGCAAAATTGAGTTTGTTGAAATTTACGAGCCGTTTTCCGAAGGCCAAGCCAAAGCGCAGGCTGACCGCTGCCTGTCGTGCGGCAACCCATACTGCGAGTGGAAATGCCCGGTACACAACTACATCCCAAACTGGCTGAAGCTCGCCAATGAGGGGCGTATTTTTGAAGCGGCGGAACTGTCGCACCAGACAAACACCCTGCCGGAAGTTTGCGGACGTGTCTGCCCGCAAGATCGTCTGTGCGAAGGTTCCTGCACACTGAACGATGAGTTCGGTGCGGTGACCATCGGCAACATTGAGCGTTATATCAATGATAAAGCGTTCGAGATGGGCTGGCGTCCGGATATGTCCGGCGTGAAACAGACCGGTAAAAAAGTGGCGATTATCGGCGCAGGTCCGGCGGGTCTGGCGTGCGCGGATGTCCTGACGCGCAACGGCGTAAAAGCGATCGTCTTCGACCGTCACCCGGAAATTGGCGGCTTGCTGACCTTCGGTATTCCGGCTTTCAAGCTGGAAAAAGAGGTAATGACGCGCCGCCGTGAAATCTTCACCGGCATGGGTATTGAATTCAAACTCAATACCGAAGTGGGCCGCGACGTGCAGCTGGACGATCTGCTGAGTGATTACGATGCCGTGTTCCTTGGCGTCGGGACTTATCAGTCAATGCGCGGCGGGCTGGAAAACGAAGACGCCGATGGCGTGTACGCAGCGCTGCCGTTCCTTATCGCCAACACCAAACAGTTAATGGGCTTTGGTGAAACCCGCGACGAACCGTTCGTCAGCATGGAAGGCAAACGCGTGGTGGTCCTTGGCGGTGGCGACACTGCGATGGACTGCGTGCGCACGTCTGTACGCCAGGGGGCAAAGCACGTTACCTGTGCCTATCGTCGTGATGAAGAGAACATGCCGGGTTCCCGCCGCGAAGTGAAAAACGCGCGGGAAGAAGGTGTTGAGTTCAAATTCAACGTCCAGCCGCTGGGTATAGAAGTGAATGGCAACGGCAAAGTCAGCGGCGTAAAAATGGTGCGCACAGAAATGGGCGAACCGGATGCCAAAGGCCGTCGCCGCGCGGAGATTGTGGCAGGTTCCGAACATATCGTTCCGGCAGATGCGGTGATCATGGCGTTTGGTTTCCGTCCACACAACATGGAATGGCTGGCAAAACACAGCGTCGAGCTGGATTCGCAGGGGCGCATTATCGCCCCGGAAGACAACGACAACGCTTTCCAGACCAGCAACCCGAAAATCTTTGCTGGCGGCGATATCGTCCGTGGTTCCGATCTGGTCGTTACCGCCATTGCCGAAGGTCGCAAAGCGGCGGACGGCATTATGAACTGGCTGGAAGTTTAAGCGAGGTAACAATAAATTCGCCAGACAGTGTCTGGCGAATTTATAAAACGAGCGATCCAACTAAATTTTAAGCCATTAAATCAGCCTTAATCTTCACTACCACCTTTTTAATCTCACCAGGTTCGCCAACAACGCATCCCGGTTTATGCGGTTCTCCTGGCATAAACACGGCGAACATTCCCGGTTTCAGGATGATGGCTTGCTCGTTTTCAATGGCGCTGCAAAGCTGATAATCATCTTCATGGTGGAACTCTTCACACTGACGCGCAGTGCCTGCCATGCCAAACAGAATCCGTTCCTCACCGTTTAATAACAGCTGGATATCAATGTATTGTTCGTGCAATTCGGCTTTTTTCTCAACGGGCGATTGAGTATTAAATGTCATGACATTCATAAAGATATTGTCGCCCTGTAATTCGTAACGGCCAGGCGCTTTTTCTTGCGGTCTGGCAGCTAATGCCAACGTTAACGCGTCCTGTAACGCAGGATGTAATCCGGCAGACGGTAATGACTGTACTTCACCCATCATCATAATATTTCTCCCTGGGCCAACAGCGCAGCCCCAAGTAAACCTGCATCGTGGCGGTAGTGCGCCGCCAGTAAATCAACATGAAATGCCGCTGGCTCCTGCGCCAGATACGTTTCCACCAGCGCCAGATACCCTTCTGCCAGACCAACGCTGCCACCGACCACCACGCACTGGCAATCAGTTGTGGCTTTAATATCAGCGATCAGCCTTGCAAGCGTACGTGCGGAGCGGTGAATCAGTTGCTGCGCCTGCTCATCGCCCTGCCCGGCGCGCGTGAAAATAGTTTTCGCATTCGCACCAGCCAACTCCCCCTGCGCTGCCGCTGCAATGCCGCGACCAGAAGCAATCGCTTCCACGCAACCTGTGCGTCCACAGCCGCAGACTGGACCATGCGGATCGGCAAGCGTATGCCCGATATGCCCCGCCAGACCGCCAGGGCCGGTAAGCAGTTTACCGCCGCTCACTACACCGCCGCCAACGCCGGTGGAAACAGTGATAAACACCATATCGGTTATATCGCCATCCAGCGCCTGATACTCCGCCCATGCTGCGGCCTGCGCATCATTAATGGCAATGGTCGGCAAATTGGTAAGTTGCTCCAGCGTTTTGACTAACGGAAAGTGTAACAATCCACCGAGATTATGCGGATTCAGCGCCAGCAAGCTGCCGTCGCGAATAATTCCGGTTGAAGCGATAGCAACCCGCTGCGCATGTGCTTGCAACGGAGAGACTAATGCGGATAAGGCATCACGCAGCGCCTGCGGAGTTTGGCTAGCAGGCGTAGGAAGTTCTCGGCGATCGCGGATCTGCCCGTCAGCGCCAATCAGCGCGGCGGCAAGTTTAGTACCGCCGATATCAATCGCCAGTGTGGTCATAGCACCGCCTTTTTCATCGCTGTGTTGTACCACTGACAAATGTGTTCAAGACGCGTAATGGCAGAACCGACCGTCACCGCCCACGCGCCGTGGCGCATCGCATCCGCCGCCTGAGCAGGCGTGTTGTAACGCCCTTCGGCAATCACCCGGCATCCGGCGTCACTCAACGTTTTCACCAGCGCCAGATCCGGCTCTTCTGGCGTTTCAGGCGTGGTATAGCCAGAAAGCGTAGTGCCAATAATTTCGGCTCCCAGCTTTTGGCATGCCAGGCCGTCTTCCGGCGTTGAGCAGTCGGTCATCGCCAGTAAACCGTGATGGTGAATACGTGCCAACAGCGTTTCAACTGGCACCGGACGCGGTCGGTCGGTGCCGTCAATCGCGATAATGTCCGCGCCCGCCTGCGCCAGCGCATCAACATCTTCAATATAGGCCGTGATGCGTACCGGAGAATCCTCCAGATCGCGCTTCACAATCCCAATAATCGGCACGCTCACCACCGCACGCGTGGCTTGCAGATTTGCCACACCTTCAATACGAATGGCAACCGCGCCCGCCTGCTCTGCCGCTAATGCCATGGCAGCGACGATTTCGGGTTTATCGAGCGGGCTGTCCGGAACCGGCTGGCAGGAGACAATCAGGCCACCGTTAGCAGCGATTTTTTGATCCAGTTGTGCAAGTAACGACATACATCTTCCCTTAGCGAAAGGCCCGGTACAGAGACCGGGCAACAGGATTAACTTTTGGTTTTGACTAAATCGTTTTTGGCGCTGCCAAACGGCACGGCACCGCTAAATGGTTTGCCGTCGATAGCGTCATGAGTACGCAATGCTTCCGGGCGCAGCCAACGCTGAACACGAGAAGGCATATCCAGACCAATCAGCAGGATCACCACAAACGTTAAACTAAACGAGAGCGAGCCAAGTGCCGTTCCCAGATCCAGACGTTGAGCGATCAACGCGCCGAGGATTGGAGCTAGTGCACCGCCCAGTGCGCCAACGTTGTAGGTAAAGCCCAGCCCCGCCGCACGCTGGTCGGTATCGAAATAACCGCCGATCAGTTTCGGTAAAATCCCTGAGATGCCCTGACCAAGCATTTGCTGGAAGAACAGTAACAAACCGAGCACCCAGACGTTTGCGCCGCCAATCGCAAATACCGGAATAATCAGCAGCTGCGAGGCCAGCAGACTACAAACGTACGCTTTGCGGGTTCCCAGCCAGTCACCGAGGAAGCCACCGACGCAGCACCCCACCGCCGCGCCAAAGCCACTAAAGAACAGCACATTGGCGACAGTATGCGGGTCATAAGCCAGATCGGTTTTCAGATACGTTGGCAACAGCGCCTGAATCGGCCATGAGTAGAGGAAAGCGAACAACACGACCACCATCAGCATTACGCCCGTTGGCCAGCGTTTGCCCGTACTCTGCACCATAAAGCTGATAAAGATTGCGGCGCATAACAGCCCGAGTACAGCGACGATTGCGGCATTTTGCAGGTTACCGGCGAAGCAGAACCACAGCGCAGTAGCCGCCGCCAGCGTCATTACGATATTGGCAATGCGATGTTCACCACGGTAAAGAATGTCTACCATCGTGCGTACTGGTGCTTTACCCCCGTGTTTCTCTTTCCAGTCTTCCGCTTCCGGGATGTTTTTACGCAGCCAGAGAGCAAAGATGATTGGCAAAATGCCGATAAAGAACAGCGCACGCCAGCCCCAGACCGGAACCACCAGACTATAGACCTGAGCGGCAACGACGGCCCCCACTGAGAAGCCTGAAATCAGAAAACCACTGGCTTTGTTACGCAGATGCTTTGGCCAGCTTTCAATGACATAGGTGGCGCTGGAACCGTATTCACCCGCCATCCCCATGCCGATGACCAGACGAGCGATAAACATGGTGATGTAGCCTGGCGCAAAGCCGCAGGCCAGCGTCCCGGCCGAGAAGAGAACGATGCTGGTGACCATTGCCAGACGACGCCCGTAGCGGTCACCCATAGCGCCGAGCATCAGGCCGCCGAACCAGCGAGAGATAAAGGCTGCGGAGATCAGACTTGCCGCCTGCACCGTCGTCAGCCCGAATTCACCCTGTACTTCGGTGAGTACAAGGGCGATTAAAACGAAATCAAAACCGTCAAGCAGATATCCCAACCAGGCAGCGGAAAATGCCCGCCATTGTGCGCGGTTAAGATGGCGATACCACGGGATATTCTGGGTTGTAGTACTCATTGTGAGTCTCCCGCGGTGGGCGATGCCCACACGCTTTGGTATGAAAATTGTAGGGTACAGATGCGTTTATTTCCCCTCACCCGGTAGGGGCGAGCGAGGGGAAACAACTCACCCGCGCTCTTGCATCAACTGCTGGGCCAGCGCCTTCAGTTCTGGCAGATATTTTTCATCTACCGGACCAAACGGTTTGCGGCACAGCGGCACAGAAACGACATCCATATAATGCAGGACAGTTTTCAGGCCGCGGAATACGCCAGTTTTGATCAGTAAATCAATGACTTTGTTGCATTCAGTTTGCAGTTTCTGCGCGGTCTGGATATCGCCTTCTTTCAGCGCCTTCACGATCCCCTGATAACGCCAGCCCATGATGTTGTAAGTGCTGCCGATACCGCCGTCTGCGCCCGCCAGAAGACCAGAGGCGAAGATTTCGTCGTAACCGTTATAGAGCACCAGATCAGGATGTTCACGACGGATCTGCTCCATCTGATAGAGATCGCCAGAGGTCTGTTTCAGCGCACCTACACCAGGCAGCGTAACCAGGGTGTTGATCTGATCCAGGGTCAGTTTTACCCCACTCAGGGCTGGAATGTTGTACACCACCATCGGCAACCCATCCGCCGAATCAATAATTGCCCGATAGTGATCGCAGTGTTCTTCAAAGCTGAAAGGATAGTAGAACGGCGTGACGGCGGAGACGGCATCGAAGCCATAACGTTTAGCCGATGCCGCAAGTTGTTGGCTTTCGGCGGTGCTGACGCAACCGACGTGGGCGATGAGTTTAATCTTACCTTTCGCCTCTTCGGCGACGATTTCCAGTACCTGTTCGCGCTCGGAAAGGCTTTGTACAAAGGCTTCGCCGGTCGAACCACCCACGTACAAACCGTCGATGCCCTGCTGAATATTGAACTGAACCAGGCGGCGCAGACTCGCTTTATCCAGTGCTTGTTGTTGGTCAAAAGGAGTCAGGAGTGCAGCCATTACGCCACGTAAATTCGTTGCCATAAATACCTCTGAAGTGATGCTTGTCTGATAAACGATATACCTTTATACCTGTTATACCAGATCAATTAAGCAACACCCCATACAGAAAGCTTATAATGCGATCTGCTTCACTAAAGTGGCATTATTTCTTTTTGTTGGTGGTCTGACCGAAGGCGTGCCAGGTAGCAGAGACGCTGTTGAGATGCGATTGCAACGCGCGATCGGCTTCGTCAGGATCATGACGGCGGATCGCGTCAACGATCGCAATATGCTGTTGATAGCTAACGTTGTTATGCTCATGCAGAGCCTGATCGGTCACGGTTGGACGTGCGGCGATTAGCCAGTCGAGCAGGGCAACGTGGATCGCCATGAAGATTGGGTTACCAGGGATCTCCGCCAGAACGCGGTGGAAATCAACGTCTGAGCGAATGAATGCCGCGTTGTTATCCAGCGACTGACTGTTGATTTCCAGTGCTTTTGCCAGCAAATCGATTTGCTCATCGGTGGCGTGTTCAGCCGCATAGCGCACCAGGCTGGATTCAAAGAACAGACGTAATTGTTCGAAATGGGCAATCCCACCAGGATGAGAAAGGAAATCTTTCGCCATGCCGGAAAGCTCGCCGATGATGGTGTCCGCAGAAGGACGTGAGACGCGGGCACGTTCGCCGTTGTTTATTTGCACCAGACCTTTGCGTTTTAACGCTGCCAGCGCTTCGCGCACCGAAGGACGCCCGACGTTAAAGAACGCCATCAGTTCGCGTTCAGACGGTAATTGTTCACCTTCGCCAAATTCACGACGGCGGATCATCTGTTCCAGCTCTTCTTCCACCATTTCGGAGAGTTTTTTACGCGCCAGCGGGCGGCTGCGCAAGTTGCGCCCGATAGTGGTAGTAGAATCTTCAGCTTGCGGATCAAATGCGTTCATAGGACTCATTCAGGAAAATGCGTTAGCGGATAATAACGACGCTATCGTAGCACAGTATCAAAGTCAGGCGAAAAGATGACAGATAGCAAAACAGGCCACATGGGCCTGTTTTCATTTTACTTCACAACGCGTAATGCCGGTCGACCACCGCGTGGTGGCTGCGGAGGTTCATCGTCAGGATGAGTTTCATCATCGTGATCTGGCTTGTCGCCATCGATAACCGACATAACGGTTTCGTTGTCTGCCGATGCCTCTTCATCATTCATGATGCTGGCATCTTCATCGTAGGCAGCTTCAGGCTCAAACATCGTGCCTGCGCCATTTTCACGGGCGTAGATAGCCAGCACGGCAGCCAGCGGCACAGAAACCTGACGCGGAATGCCACCAAAGCGCGCGTTAAAGCGCACCTCATCATTCGCCAGTTCCAGATTGCCGACAGCACGCGGCGCAATGTTGAGTACGATTTGCCCGTCACGCGCATATTCCATAGGAACCTGCACGCCAGGGAGCGTCACATCCACCACCAGGTGCGGCGTGAGCTGGTTATCCAGCAACCACTCATAGAATGCACGCAGCAGATAGGGACGACGTGGTGTTAGCTGTGACAAATCCATACAGATTAACTCCGGCCCAGACGCATTTCACGTTCTGCTTCAGTTAAAGAAGCAAGGAAAGAGTCACGTTCAAAGACGCGGGTCATATAGCCTTTCAGCTCTTTCGCACCCGGGCCGCTGAACTCGATGCCCAGTTGCGGCAGACGCCACAGCAGAGGAGCAAGGTAGCAATCGACCAGGCTGAACTCATCGCTCAGGAAGTACGGCTTCTGACCGAAGACCGGCGCAATCGCCAGCAGTTCTTCGCGCAGTTGCTTACGTGCGGCATCGGCTTCAGAAGCTGAACCGTTGATGATGGTGTTCATCAGCGTGTACCAGTCTTTTTCGATGCGATGCATGTACAGACGGCTTTCACCGCGAGCTACCGGGTAAACAGGCATCAGTGGCGGATGCGGGAAACGCTCATCCAGATATTCCATAATGATGCGAGATTCCCACAGGGTCAGCTCACGATCCACCAGGGTCGGAACGCTCTGATTCGGGTTGAGGTCAATCAGATCCTGAGGCGGATTGTCCTTTTCCACGTGTTCGATCTCGAAACTTACACCTTTCTCAGCCAGCACAATGCGGACCTGATGGCTATAGATGTCAGTAGGACCGGAAAACAGCGTCATTACCGAACGTTTGTTGGCAGCGACAGCCATGAAAACCTCCAGGTATAGTCAGAATTTTTACTGCTACCAGCCACCAGGTGGCCAGTCAGAAGTTGTGTTACCCAGTAAGGAACGACTCTCTTTGTTCGAAAATCAAACAAAAAATGAGCAATACCCGACATTTGGGCAGAAAATTGGATGATAGTTTACCAGATTTTGCGCCCTTTGTGGTGAGTCGATGCCGGAAATGGGGAAAAAGAGATGCGCTTTAGTCTGAAATAGTTGACTTAGTCCCTTATTGGCGATGTGGTTTTTGTTTTACCTGTCTGTCAGGTGGCAGCAAAAAGCAACTTTCCATTTTTTACGCTGATGCAGATTTTAGCCATAAAAAAACCCGCCGAAGCGGGTTTTTTCGCAAATTGTTTTCTGCCGGAGCAGAAGCCAATTAACGTTTGGAGAACTGCGGACGACGACGTGCTTTACGCAGACCGACTTTCTTACGTTCAACCTGACGAGCGTCACGAGTAACGAAGCCAGCTTTACGCAGCTCAGAACGCAGGGACTCGTCGTATTCCATCAGAGCGCGGGTGATACCGTGACGGATCGCACCAGCCTGACCAGAGATACCACCACCTTTAACGGTGATGTACAGGTCCAGTTTCTCAACCATGTCGACCAGTTCCAGCGGCTGACGAACTACCATACGGGCAGTTTCACGACCGAAGTACTGTTCCAGAGAACGTTGGTTGATTACGATTTTACCGTTGCCCGGTTTGATGAAAACGCGAGCTGCGGAACTTTTGCGGCGACCAGTGCCGTAGTATTGATTTTCAGCCATTGCCTATAATCCCGATTAGATGTCAAGAACTTGCGGTTGCTGTGCCGCGTGGTTGTGCTCGTTACCCGCGTAAACTTTCAGTTTACGGTACATAGCACGACCCAGCGGGCCTTTTGGCAGCATGCCTTTAACCGCGATTTCAATCACACGCTCAGGACGGCGGGCAATCATCTCTTCAAAGGTCGCTTCTTTGATACCACCGATGTGGCCGGTGTGGTGGTAGTACATTTTGTCTTCGCGCTTGTTGCCGGTAACAGCAACTTTTTCTGCGTTCAGAACGATGATGTAATCACCGGTATCAACGTGCGGAGTGTATTCCGCTTTGTGCTTACCGCGCAGGCGACGAGCCAGTTCAGTAGCCAGACGGCCCAGAGTTTTACCGGTCGCGTCAACAACATACCAGTCGCGTTTTACGGTTTCTGGTTTAGCTGTAAAAGTTTTCATTAAAAGCTTACCCAATAAATAGTTACACGTTGGTGAACACCCAAACGTCTTCAATTGTTGAGGTTCACACGACAAAGTCCGGCAAACCTACCCCTTCGAATAGCCTATGCCAGCACACAAAAAGTTTCGGGAAAAAAAACTTTCTTGTAACGTGGGGTCGCAGGATTATAGAGAAGTCGGGGTCAAAGATCGACCCCTTTTTGTGATTTGTGGCAGGTTTTACCCCGCCAAATGCTCGCGCTTCAAATACTCTTCGCTTTGCATCTCTTGCAGACGTGACAGGCAACGCTGGAACTCAAACTTCAGCCGCTCGCCCTGATAAATTTCATACAGCGGCACTTCTGCACTCACCACTAATTTGACATGGCGCTCGTAAAACTCATCCACCAGCGCAATAAAGCGTCGCGCTTCGCTCTCCATCAACCGCGTCATGACCGGCACATCAAACAACATCACTGTGTGAAACAGACGTGAGAGCGCAATATAGTCATGCTGACTGCGGGCATCGACGCACAAGGTAGTAAAAGAGACTGCCAGCGTCTGGTTCTCGACGCCCATTGTCGCCAACGGCCGATGGTTAATTTCTAACGTCGGTGAATTTTCTCGTTTCGCCCCCGCCAGCGCCAACCATAGTTTATCCATTTGCGCCCGGGTTTCATCGTTGAGTGGCGAAAGCCACAGGTGCGCCTGAGTGAGTGTACGCAGTCGATAATCAACACCAGCGTCCACGTTCATTACATCACAATGCTGTTTAATGGCATCGATTGCAGGCAAAAAACGCGCACGTTGCAGGCCATTTCGATAAAGTTCGTCCGGCGGAATATTTGACGTCGCTACCAGGGTAATACCGCGGGCGAACAGGGCTTTCATCAGACCGCCAAGTAGCATGGCATCGGTAATATCAGAAACAAAAAATTCGTCAAAACAGAGCACGTCAGTTTCTGCTTTAAAGCGATCGGCAATAATTTCCAGCGGATCGCTTTGGCCTTGTAATTCGGTCAGCTCATCGTGCACCCGCAGCATAAAACGGTGAAAGTGCAGGCGCTGTTTCCGCTCTCCCGACAGACTTTGATAGAAAAGGTCCATCAGCCAGGTTTTCCCGCGTCCTACACCGCCCCACATATATAAGCCACGCACTGGCATATGCTTTGTGTCTTCGCGTTTACCCCACAGCTTACCGACCCGCGCCATTAGCCCACTCGTCCTGGGGGCTGGTGGCGTGCTATTGACGAGTTCCTGATAAATAATTTCCAGGCGGCTGACGGCCTCTTTTTGAACGTCGTCGGGTTGATGGCTGCCTTCATTGAGCGCCTTCAGGTATTGCGATGTTGGGGTAACGCTTTGCATGATCTTATTGTTATTCCTTGAATAATCGGTGCGCCGTTGTTCACGGTTGACGAAAAAAAGGCCGTTCTACACTACGCGATATGCTGTCGGGATTCCACTTCTGTGGAATTAACGGTTATAGTGGCATAATCAGCCGCAGGCATGGAGCCTGAAGCCAACACCCTACGGAAACAAAAGACAACGGGAGATGTTCATGACCTGGGAATATGCGCTAATTGGGTTAGTCGTCGGCATCATTATTGGTGCTGTGGCCATGCGTTTTGGTAATCGTAAACTACGCCAGCAACAGGCGTTGCAGTACGAACTGGAAAAGAATAAAGCTGAACTGGACGAGTATCGCGAAGAGCTGGTTAGCCACTTTGCCCGCAGCGCGGAATTACTGGATACCATGGCGCACGACTATCGCCAGCTGTATCAGCACATGGCGAAAAGCTCCAGTAGCCTGCTGCCGGAACTGTCTGCGGAAGCAAACCCGTTCCGTAATCGTCTGGCAGAGTCTGAAGCCAGCAACGATCAGGCACCGGTGCAGATGCCTCGCGACTATTCTGAAGGCGCATCCGGCCTGCTGCGTACTGGCGCGAAGCGCGACTAATTTATTTTTCGGGCGCAGCCATTGCGCCCTCCTCTTCTCTCCCTCCCCGACTATCATTTAATCTGGTGTCTCATTGTTAGCCGTCTGAAAATTCAATAACATCAAACTGTTTTGAATCTCTTTTCTTATCATTCAGGTACGAGAGCAGGAATAATGAAAAAACAAACCCAGCTGTTGAGTGCATTAGCGTTAAGTGTCGGGTTAACTCTCTCGGCGTCATTTCAGGCCGTCGCGTCGATTCCAGGCCAGGTTGCCGATCAGGCCCCCCTCCCCAGTCTGGCTCCAATGTTGGAAAAAGTGCTTCCGGCAGTGGTGAGCGTACGGGTGGAAGGAACGGCCAGTCAGGGACAGAAAATCCCGGAAGAATTCAAAAAGTTTTTTGGTGATGATTTACCGGATCAACCTGCACAACCCTTCGAAGGTTTAGGCTCCGGTGTCATCATCAACGCCAATAAAGGCTATGTGCTGACCAACAACCATGTGATTAATCAGGCACAGAAAATCAGTATTCAGCTCAATGATGGGCGCGAGTTTGATGCAAAACTGATTGGTAGCGATGACCAGAGCGATATCGCCCTGTTGCAAATTCAAAACCCGAGCAAATTAACGCAAATCGCTATTGCCGACTCCGATAAATTGCGCGTCGGTGATTTTGCCGTGGCGGTCGGTAACCCATTTGGCCTTGGGCAAACCGCCACCTCTGGCATTATTTCCGCATTAGGCCGCAGCGGGTTGAATCTTGAAGGTCTGGAAAACTTTATCCAGACAGATGCTTCCATTAACCGCGGTAACTCCGGCGGTGCACTGTTAAACCTTAACGGTGAGTTAATTGGCATCAACACTGCAATCCTTGCGCCTGGCGGCGGTAGCGTCGGGATTGGATTTGCCATTCCCAGTAATATGGCGCGAACACTGGCGCAGCAGCTTATCGACTTTGGAGAAATCAAACGCGGTTTGTTAGGCATCAAAGGCACCGAGATGAGTGCCGATATCGCCAAAGCCTTCAACCTTGACGTGCAGCGTGGCGCGTTTGTCAGCGAAGTGTTGCCAGGTTCTGGCTCGGCGAAAGCGGGCGTCAAAGCGGGCGATATTATTACCAGCCTCAACGGCAAACCGCTGAATAGCTTTGCTGAGTTGCGCTCTCGTATCGCGACCACCGAGCCGGGCACGAAAGTGAAGCTTGGCCTGCTGCGTAACGGCAAACCACTGGAAGTAGAAGTGACGCTCGATACCAGCACCTCTTCGTCGGCCAGCGCTGAAATGATCACGCCAGCGCTGGAAGGTGCAACGTTGAGCGATGGTCAGCTAAAAGATGGTGGCAAAGGTATTAAGATCGATGAGGTTGTCAAAGGAAGCCCAGCTGCTCAGGCTGGCTTGCAAAAAGACGATGTGATCATTGGCGTCAACCGCGATCGGGTGAACTCGATTGCTGAAATGCGTAAAGTGCTGGCGGCAAAACCGGCCATAATCGCCTTGCAAATCATACGCGGCAATGAAAGCCTCTACCTACTAATGCGTTAATGTCGTAAACCGGGCATCAGGCTGACGTGTGATGTCCGGTTAACTCGTGGTATGCTGCTGCCGTTCCCTTTTTTAACGATGCCTCCATCATGTTTGTGAAGCTCTTACGTTCCGTTGCGATTGGATTAATTGTCGGCGCTATTCTGCTGGTTGCCATGCCTTCGCTGCGCAGCCTTAACCCGCTTTCCACTCCGCAATTTGACAGTACCGATGAGACGCCTGCCAGCTATAATCTGGCGGTTCGCCGCGCCGCGCCAGCGGTGGTTAACGTTTATAACCGCGGTTTGAACACCAACTCTCACAACCAGCTTGAGATCCGCACCCTGGGATCTGGTGTAATCATGGATCAACGCGGGTATATCATCACCAATAAACACGTGATCAACGACGCCGATCAGATCATCGTCGCCTTACAGGATGGACGTGTTTTTGAAGCGTTACTGGTTGGCTCTGACTCTCTAACCGATCTGGCGGTGCTGAAAATTAACGCCACAGGCGGTTTACCAACGATTCCGATCAATCCACGCCGCGTACCGCACATTGGCGATGTGGTTCTGGCGATCGGTAACCCGTACAACCTAGGGCAGACCATTACCCAGGGGATTATCAGTGCCACGGGTCGAATCGGTCTGAACCCGACCGGGCGGCAAAACTTCCTGCAAACCGATGCTTCCATTAACCACGGTAACTCTGGCGGCGCGCTGGTGAACTCGCTGGGCGAACTGATGGGCATTAACACGCTGTCGTTTGATAAGAGTAACGATGGCGAAACGCCGGAAGGTATCGGCTTTGCGATTCCTTTCCAGTTAGCGACCAAAATTATGGATAAACTGATCCGTGATGGCCGTGTGATCCGTGGCTACATTGGCATTGGTGGACGTGAGATCGCCCCATTACATGCGCAGAGTGGCGGCATGGATCAACTGCAAGGGATCGTGGTTAACGAAGTGTCGCCTGATGGCCCAGCGGCAAATGCAGGCATCCAGGTCAACGATCTGATTATCTCTGTGAATAACAAACCCGCTATTTCCGCCCTGGAGACAATGGATCAGGTCGCGGAAATTCGCCCTGGTTCGGTGATCCCGGTTGTCGTGATGCGTGACGATAAACAGTTAACATTGCAGGTCACCATTCAGGAATATCCGGCGACCAACTAAGGTCAGCGTAAAAAAACAAAAACCGGAGTCTGTGCTCCGGTTTTTTATTATCCGCTAATCAATTACTTATTAATGAACTCTTCGCCCAGGGCGATATCTTTCTTCAGCGTATCCAGCATACCTTCCAGCGCGTTCTGTTCAAATGCGCTCAGAGTACCGATAGATTTACGCTCTTCCACGCCGTTTTTACCCAGCAGCAGCGGTTGAGAGAAGAAACGTGCGTACTGACCGTCGCCTTCAACGTAGGCACATTCGACAACGCCTTGTTCGCCCTGCAGTGCGCGAACCAGAGACAGACCAAAACGTGCAGCTGCCTGGCCCATAGACAGGGTTGCAGACCCGCCACCGGCTTTCGCTTCAACCACCTCAGTACCCGCGTTCTGGATACGTTTGGTCAGATCAGCCACTTCCTGCTCGGTAAAACTAACGCCAGGAACCTGTGACAGCAGCGGCAGAATGGTAACACCAGAGTGACCGCCAATAACCGGCACTTCAACTTCGCCTGGCTGTTTGCCTTTCAGTTCCGCAACAAAGGTGTTGGAACGAATGATATCCAGCGTGGTAACGCCGAACAGTTTGTTTTTGTCATAAACACCGGCTTTTTTCAGCACTTCAGCAGCAATCGCAACTGTAGTGTTAACCGGGTTAGTGATAATACCAATGCACGCTTTCGGGCAGGTTTTCGCAACTTGCTGTACCAGGTTTTTCACGATGCCGGCGTTAACGTTAAACAGGTCGGAACGATCCATACCCGGTTTACGCGCTACGCCTGCAGAGATAAGAACGACATCTGCACCTTCCAGCGCCGGAGTCGCATCTTCACCTGAAAAACCTTTGATTTTCACAGCAGTAGGGATATGGCTCAGATCGACAGCCACACCGGGAGTCACTGGAGCGATATCATACAGAGAGAGTTCTGAACCTGAAGGCAGTTGGGTTTTTAACAGTAGTGCAAGCGCCTGGCCAATACCGCCAGCAGCGCCGAGGACTGCGACTTTCATCCTAAACTCCTTATTATATTGATAAACTAAGATATGTTGCTCCGCTGCCGCGACCTTAATCCACAAAATTGCCGTTTACAATGATCACATCTCAAGAATGTGTAGTCACGCAAGTTTAGCGTTTATGCATTTAATTGCCGTAATCAGGAACCTAACTTACGTAATTAACAGTCACTTATGCATTAGCGCAACATTCCAACAGGTGGTGACAATATACCCTACCGCTCAGCCAAAACAATATCAATTTGATAACAATTAATTTACTTTTAAGCAGAATTTGCAGGCCGTGACGCAGGCATGTTTCTCAATAACGAAATTTGATAAAATCCCGCTCTTTCATAACATTATTTCAGCCTTCTTCAGGGCTGACTGTTTGCATAAAAATTCATCTGTATGCACAATAATGTTGTATCAACCACCATATCGGGTGACTTATGCGAAGCTCGGCTAAGCAAGAAGAACTAGTTAAAGCATTTAAAGCATTACTTAAAGAAGAGAAATTTAGCTCCCAGGGCGAAATCGTCGCCGCGTTGCAGGAGCAAGGCTTTGACAATATTAATCAGTCTAAAGTCTCGCGGATGTTGACCAAGTTTGGTGCGGTACGTACACGCAATGCCAAAATGGAAATGGTTTACTGCCTGCCAGCTGAACTGGGTGTACCAACCACCTCCAGTCCATTGAAGAATCTGGTACTGGATATCGACTACAACGATGCAGTTGTCGTGATTCATACCAGCCCTGGTGCGGCGCAGTTAATTGCTCGCCTGCTGGACTCACTGGGCAAAGCAGAAGGTATTCTGGGCACCATCGCTGGCGATGACACCATCTTTACTACCCCTGCTAACGGTTTCACCGTCAAAGAGCTGTACGAAGCGATTTTAGAGCTGTTCGATCAGGAGCTTTAATCTCTGCCCCGTCGCTTCTGGCGGCGGGGAAAATGTTGCTTTTGCCTATCAACCCCCTGCTTTCCCCTGCGATTCATTTAACGAATAGTGCGTTTTACTGCGACATATCATTCACACAATGAATACATATAGTAAAAAAGCACATTATGCAAAATTCATTATCTAATTGAAAATACTATAATTAACAATAAATGATCGTGTTTTTAATTCTTTTTTGTTATTAAAATTCACATTTTTAACACTTAGTATCAACTGAAACAGTTAGCGTGGTATTAATTAGTTCAATAATTAGTGTATACTTGATTTTGTGATATGGGTCACGAAACAAAGGCCCAGCTAAAAGATTATGTCGAGGTAAAAATCATGAAAATCAAAACCACTGTTGCTGCATTAAGCGTACTTTCTGTTCTCTCTTTCGGTGCATTCGCTGCCGACTCCATTGATGCTGCACAAGCACAAAATCGTGAAGCAATCGGGACCGTATCCGTAAGTGGTGTGGCGTCTTCGCCAATGGATATGCGTGAAATGCTGAACAAAAAAGCGGAAGAGAAAGGCGCAACGGCCTACCAGATTACTGAAGCTCGTAGTGGTGACACCTGGCACGCTACGGCTGAACTGTACAAATAAACCCTCATCGTCTTGTCCGACGATATTGCCCCCGGTTCGGGGGCTTTTTTTGCGCTAATGACGAACATTAAAACGCAAATGCCCTTCCAGCTCTTCCTCTGCCTCATCAAACAGCAATATTAACGCGCCAAAACGGCGACGCGTTTTCTCTCCCAGATGAACAAATTCAATCTCAAGTGGTAGCGGCAGGACATCGTTCATTAACACATCCCATAGTGAGTCGAGATCGCGTACCTTATCTTTAGCCAGACCAAAGGTTTGGCTAAAGTCACGATAAAAATCCTCCTGACTCTCAATCTCATCAAAATCAAAGGTATAAATATTCATCTGTTGCCACCGTCACGTTTCGCGGCGAGTTCTGCCGTTCATCGCTAAGTATAGCCATGAAAAAACCGACGCTTCGGGCGTCGGTTTTGACTTAACTATCGGTCAACGCATGTTGATACTTATGGAGCATACCCGTAAGCCGATGTACTGGTTCCGTCACCTGCGGTGGCGCTTGCCAGATGCGTAGCTTTTCCTGGTAGATTTCCAGTTCTTCCAGCAACTGGCCAAAGTACCGACGACGTTTATCATCGCTACGGGCAGATATCACATGGTCTGCTGTGCGGCGCATTTGTCGGTGAAACGCCGATAAATCCTCGTTAACCGGGATCGGCGCATCACGCAGGCGCTGGTGCGCGATAATCATCGTCAGCGCCAGGCGAAATTTCGGCAAATCCCCTGGGAACTTATTCATCAGCAAAAACAGCTGCTGATAAAGTGCCAGGAGGTGATTCTCTTTACGACGTGCCACATTGGTAGTCATCGCGGAAACAGCGGCAGAAACAAACTGATTAAGCAGTACACGTCCAGTCCTGTCGCGCGATTTATCCCGCACCAGCAAAATAACGGTGAACGCGAGCACACAGCCGACGATTTGCCCTAATGCGCTGTCGAGAAACTGACTGAAATGGAAAGTCATCGGGTTATCCAGCACGATAATGTTTATGGTGCTGGCCAACGCCCCCATCGAGCCCAATCTCCGTTTCTGTACTTCTATACCGAGGAAAAATCCCAGCACTGCCAGGCTAATACACAGCAGCAACATGCTCTGTTGGGTATTAGGGATAATCACCAAAAAGTAGAGCAGCCCTAACGGCAGCGCTGCCAGCGTCCCGTAGATAAAGTCGATCGCCACCATGCGTGGATTCGGCAAACGCATTGCCAGTGACGTCACGACCGCAATCATCACCATTGCACCACTGCCGGAAGTCCAGCCCGTCCACAGCCAGAAAAGCGTGCCCAGAATGCAAGAAAGTGTGGTTCGCCAGAAGTTAACCATTGCATGATGACGTTCGGCTGACTCTACTTTTACTTCCGGTTCGCCTTGCAGGATCTCTTCTTCGGTGGCGTTGATTTTTGTGTTACTGATAACGCCGCGCTTGAGAAGCTGATAACGCGTTGCCGCCGCGACCCAACTATAAATGGTAACAGGCGTTTCCCGTTCCCCGGTCCAGGCGATCACTCTCCGCAGGCGTTTGAGCTGCTTGTGGACGTCCTGCGCAGTTTCTACCGGCGTGTCAAAAAATTCGCGGAAAGTATCAGTGATCAATTCCGGGCGCGTATTCTGAATAAGATAAGTTTCGCAGGATTGGGTAATCAGCGTCAGCGATAGCGTATTGATCGCTTTTAAACGTCGATTAGCCCGCGCCCAGCGGGAAGATTCCATATTCAGGTTGCTGCGCATACCTTGTAACGCCGTAGTACGTCGCACCAGATCGCCCCAGGCTTTATCGACAACTTCACCATCGCCATGCTTGATACAGAGTTGCATTAATTGATATTGCGCGACCAGCAAACTTTCCAGCTCTCGATCCACTTCTTGTTTGATCGATCGCGGAGAAAAGAGCAAATCCGCCATAATTGCACACACAATACCGATAACGATCTCGCTACAACGTTCGACGGCAAACTGCGGCGTAAGCAATGGTTCCGGCTGAATGGTGATCACAATGATCAGCGCGGTATAACCGGCCAGCCCCCACGCATACGAGTTTTCTATTCGTACCAGCGAGGATATCCAGGTACAAAAACCGGCCCAGATACAGCACACCAGAATCATCAATAATGGTGCTCGGATCATCGCAATGATGATTACCAGTCCGGCAATACAGCCAATAAATGTGCCGATGATGCGCAAAAAGCCACGATAGCGAATAGCGCCAGAATACGGTTCACCTCCCGCAGCAAAGGCCGGACCGGCGGCAACAATCGCCGCTGTCAGTACCGCCCAGCGTGGCGTTTCCAGCTGGAAGTGAAAGCCAACAAACAGCGCCAGTACAATGGCGGTCGCCAGTTTTACCGCAAAGCGAATATGTTGATTAGCAATGGAGAAAATACCCATCGTGATTAACCAAACTCACGCAGGCGATGAGCCATTTTACGGAAGAACGAATCCTGACTTTCGTCGCGATCTTGTTTGCCAGTGACTACCACCGTAGCAGTGGTGCCCGCAGGCCAGATGTTCTCTTGCTGGTTGTCGAGACGAATACGTACCGGAACACGTTGCGCCAAACGTACCCATTCAAGGTTAGAGTCGATGGTCGCCATCCCTTTGTCGTCACGCGTGCTGCTGGCATTGGTGACCCCTGCGGCAACACTATCAACAGTCCCTTTCAGCACTTTGTTACTGCCAAGCGGCGTGATCTCCGCACGATACCCAGGGCGCACCCCTTCCAGCTTAGTTTCTTCCATATAGGCCAGTACATAGAAGGAGTTCTGTTTCACCAGCGCAACCGCCGTTGATCCTCGAGTAATAAACTCACCGGTATAGACGTTGAGGTTGGTCACCCAGCCATCTGCTGGCGCGCGGATGACTGTACGTTCAAGATCCAGTTTTGCCAGATCGCGGGTCGCCTGCGCTTTCGCTAACTGATGCAGAACTGTTTGTAGTACGTTGTTGGCCTGGTCGATCTCTTCGCGAGACATAGCCTGCACACCGAGACGGTTACGACGTCCGGCCTCCTGGCGTTTCTCCTGTGCCAGTACCTGATAATAAGCAACATCGGCTTGCGCTTCCTCAAGCGCCTTTTGATAGCGCGGCTGGTCGATGGTGAACAGTACCTGTCCTTTTTTCACCAGCTGGTTATCATGAACATTCACCTGGGTAATGAGTCCAGAAACGTCCGGCGCGATCGCAACAACGTCAGCGCTAAAGCGCGCGTCACGCGTCCACGGGGATTCGGTGTAATAGACCCAGGCATTAAAAATTGCGATGAAGGCCAGAATGACTAATACGACCGTGATGGCCGTACGGGAGAATTTTCTTATTAGTGTTTTCACTTCAACCTCAAACGAACAGTCGCGATATCAAATAAAACAAGCAGCAATAGAGCGCGGTGTTGAACAACGCCGGATGCCAGGCAAAGTCGTAGATACCTGTTGGCACAAGTACCCGGCGCACCAGCCAGAAAATCGCCAGTGATAAAAGCAATTCGAAAAATATCGGTGGGAAGGACAGCCCAAACACCACGATAACGGGAAACAGACTCATGTTGACCTTGGTTGTATAGAGAGAGCAGGCGTTATTATTTTCAGCATCTGTCGCCGCAGAGAAGGGCATGGAAAGCCGGGCGAGAGCAACATTGCTGTAGATTGATATTTAATATATTAACGTAACTGTTATGCTGTTATCTATATTATGTGATCTAAATCACTTTTAAGTCAGAGTGAATAATGGAACGACTAAAACGCATGTCGGTGTTTGCCAAAGTAGTTGAATTTGGCTCTTTTACCGCCGCCGCCAGACAGCTACAGATGAGCGTTTCGTCCATCAGTCAGACGGTGTCAAAACTGGAAGATGAGTTGCAGGTAAAGCTGTTAAACCGTAGCACACGCAGCATTGGCCTGACCGAAGCCGGCAGAATTTACTACCAGGGCTGCCGTCGGATGCTCCATGAAGTGCAGGATGTTCATGAGCAACTGTATGCCTTCAATAACACCCCCATCGGGACGCTGCGCATTGGCTGTTCTTCAACTATGGCACAAAATGTTCTCGCCGGGCTGACGGCAAAAATGCTGAAAGAATACCCAGGTTTGAGTGTCAATCTGGTTACCGGAATTCCTGCCCCCGACCTGATTGCCGACGGTCTGGATGTGGTGATCCGCGTCGGCGCGTTGCAAGATTCCAGCCTGTTTTCCCGCCGTCTGGGCGCGATGCCAATGGTGGTGTGCGCCGCAAAAAGCTATCTCACACAATACGGCATACCAGAAAAACCCGCCGATTTAAGTAGTCATTCATGGCTTGAATACAGCGTGCGACCCGACAATGAATTTGAACTGATCGCACCGGAAGGGATCTCGACTCGCCTGATCCCGCAAGGGAGATTTGTGACTAATGATCCGATGACGCTGGTGCGCTGGCTGACGGCGGGTGCCGGGATCGCCTACGTGCCGTTGATGTGGGTGATCAACGAGATCAATCGCGGGGAACTGGAGATCCTGCTACCACGTTACCAGTCAGATCCACGCCCGGTTTATGCGTTATATACCGAAAAAGATAAGCTGCCGCTGAAGGTACAGGTCGTGATCAACTCGCTGACGGATTATTTTGTTGAGGTCGGTAAATTGTTTCAGGAGATGCACGGGCGCGGGAAAGAGAAGTAATTCATATTGTACTGTTACGTTGTACAAACCTGTGCCGACGGGTTCCCCTAACCCCAGAGGGGCGAGGGGACCGTTCGTGCACGGAGAAGGATTAATTATCCTTCTGAAAATACTGAAATTATTACGCAGTACCGCCAACAGTCAGGTTATTAACTTTCAGCGTTGGCTGGCCCACGCCAACCGGCAAACTTTGCCCTTCTTTACCGCAGACACCCACGCCGTTATCCAGTTTCAGGTCGTTGCCAACCATCGAAATCTGCTGCATGGTTTCGATACCGGAACCAATCAACGTTGCGCCTTTCACCGGCTTAGTTACTTTACCGTTTTCAATCAGATACGCTTCTGAGGTGGAGAAAACGAATTTGCCGGAGGTGATATCCACCTGACCGCCACCAAAGTTCGGTGCATAGATACCGTACTCAACGGATTCAATAATTTCCTGCGGGGTCGATTTACCCGCCAGCATATAGGTGTTGGTCATACGCGGCATGGGCAGATGAGCGTAGGATTCACGGCGACCGTTGCCAGTCGGCGTCATCCCCATCAAACGCGCGTTGAGTTTATCCTGCATGTAGCCTTTCAGAATGCCGTTCTCAATCAGCACGTTGTACTGGCCTGGCGTACCTTCGTCATCAATCGCCACCGAACCACGGCGATCGACCATCGTGCCATCATCAACCACGGTACACAGTTCTGAAGCCACCAACTCCCCGACCTGTCCACTAAATACTGAAGTGCCACGGCGGTTGAAGTCGCCTTCCAGACCGTGACCCACCGCTTCATGCAACAGCACGCCCGGCCAACCTGCGCCAAGTACTACCGGCATGGTGCCCGCTGGTGCAGCAACGGCAGAAAGATTGACCAGCGCCATACGCACTGCTTCTTTTGCCCACGCATCCGCACGGACTTCGCCGTCGAGATCGGCAAGGAAGAACTCATAACCAAAACGACCGCCGCCACCACTGGCACCGCGTTCGCGTTTGCCATCTTCTTCGACCAAAACGCTCACGGAAAGACGCACCAGCGGACGGACATCCGCCGCTAGTGTGCCGTCGGTGGCCGCAACCAGAATTAATTCATAGACACCACTGAGGCTGGCAGTCACTTCCTGTACGCGCTTGTCCGCTTCGCGGGCAACCTTATCGACGCGACGCAGGATATCCAACTTCTCTTCACGGCTCATGCTTTGCAGCGGATCTACCGAGGTATATAACGGGCTATGCTCTACCGCGCCCAGCGTCTGTACTTTGCCATCACCACTATCACGGACGATGGTGCGCGCCGCTTGTGCACTCTGTTCCAGCGCCAGCAGGCTGATTTGGTCAGCATAAGCAAATCCGGTTTTTTCACCATTGATTGCACGCACGCCAACGCCCTGATCGATGTTGTAAGAACCATCTTTAATAATACGGTCTTCTAAAACCCAGGATTCGTGATAGCTCGACTGAAAATAGAGATCGCCATAATCAAGGCGACGTTCGGCCAGTTGACCGAGGATCGCGAACAAGTCCTGATGTTTCAGGCCGTTCGCCGCTAGCAATTGTTCACTTACCAGGTTCAGACTCATCGTTTTTGCTACTCGTTAGTTACTGCAGTAGAGGATTTTTTACGGCTGCCGGATGCGGCGTGAACGCCCTGTCCGGCCTACGGTTATGTTCTGGCTCGTTGGCCTTTGGCAACGATTATCATATGAGATTGGGGCAATTACGCGCCCTCGTCAAATCATTGCGCTTTTTCTTTACGCGGTTGTCGCAACACTTCGTTGATTTGCGGATCGTCCAGCGGACCCGAAATGTGATAGCGCAAAATGGAGACTTTGCTCCACAGCGGACCCAGCACTTTACTGGCGGCAAACACTGCCGCGCCAACAATGGGGTTAACCGCAAAGGCCGCAGCCACGCCCACCGTCGCAGAAATCTCTGGTGCGACAACTGCTTCCATATTCAGGTCGCGACGTACCAGATTTACCGACCCTTTCATGGCGATGTCCGCTTCCAGGCCATCCACCAGCGTGTCGTCGGTGTGCATAACGCCGTCTTTAATCCACGCGGTGCTGCGAATGGAGTCAAAATAGAACCCTTCGCCAAAAGTGTCTCTGAAATCAAAACGCAGCTTACGCATCAGGGCATCTACGCTCAATAAGCGCAGCAATTGCCCGGCATGTCCGGTATTGATTTCGGTAATTTCGCCTTTACCCAGTTGAGTATGAATGATGCCATTCAACGTCGCCTCATCTGGCTGCCAGGGTGCTTTGCGCCAGTGTAAATCGTAATCCACATTAAATGACGACTGGCGTATGGGCGTCGTGACACCAAAAAATTCTGCGGCGGCATCAATTTTCTGCCCGCGCAGTTTTCCTTTCAGCGAGGTACGTTCATTCCCCGGATTGTTAACCCATTCACCATCGGCAGTGAGCCGCGAAAAACCAGTATCAATCAGTCCATTAGTCAGCGTTAACGTATCGCCAGAAATGGTGATATCACTGTCAATACGACCGAATTTTTGCCCCCAGAACCAGCACTCTGCGCATCGTATTTGTGCGTCCGGCCAGCCACGGAAGTTAATGCGCTCCGTTGTCGGAAAAGGTGATGACGGCGTTGAATCACCACGAGTTTTCGCCACGCTCGGGTTGTAATAAAGATATTTGATATTCGCCAGCCACGGCGCGTTATTACGCATCGCCAGCGTGGCGTTGATTTCACGCCCTTGCGCCTCAACCTGGATGCCATTTGCCGTCGGTTGCGAAACAATACTCAGGTTATTCCATTGCTGATTTCCCAGCGACAACATAGGCGTACGTAACGTTATGTGTTGTGGGAAACTCGCTGCACCACCGACACTCTCCGCCGCGCCTTTCTGGAACAGGGCCAGCCACTCGGCACCATTCATCGGCGGCATATTGAGTTCAACGCCACTTTGTTCCGGCAACGGCGGGAGCGTTTTACTGTCTGCCGCCCAAATAGCACGGTCGAGCGTCAGCTTTTGACCAAGCAACCAGCGGCTATTGAAATGGTTATCTGCACCAGCCTGTCCGGTTAATTCAAAGCTGTTGAGATTGCCATCAACCTTAACGTTTACCGGTAGTGGTTCACCCGCAGGTTTGGCTAACGGTGAAGGTAAGTGACTGCTCACATTCTTCAAATCGCCGTTCAGCTCTACGTTATACGTCGCGCCAGCATGATAAGGCAGCTCAATGCCCACTTTACCATCCCACGCCACGCTGCCACTTAATGCTTCGTTCACCGCTGCAGGCAGAACGCCGGTTTTCGCTGGTTGCCAGTTACCGTTGAGATTCACCGCGACCTGGTAGGCTTTTGCCCCTTCTTTGGTGGAAAAATCCACGTTCAACGGCTGATTAAACCAGCTTGCTGTCAGTGGTTCACTTTGCAGATCGCCATTGATAAAGCTGAATTTACCGCTCAAATTTTTCAGGGTGCTGTCGAGTGGTTTGATAAACAGGCTGTTATTACGCAGCGTCACTTCACCTTTCGCGGTTACCAACTCGCCGTTCAGCGGGATATCAAGATGTAAGCGAGCATTCACATCGCCGTCGAGCTGGAGTTCTTGCAGGGTCGCACCCAGAGAATCTTTCAGCGGTGTCTCATCAAAGTAAGGGCCAACGGCTTTACCCGGACCTTTAATGTCAGCGTCAATCAGCAGTTTTTCTTTTGAGTAGTCAGGGATCACTGCGGTGAGATTACTCGCGCGCACGCCGCCCAAATTAACGCCATCGGTTTTCATCCATAAACCGTCGTTAATAAAGTCCAGTTCAATATCAAGGTTAGTTAATGCAGGCCAGTCCGGCTGGAAGGCAAACTTCGCGTTGCGCAGCGGCACCAGCACTTCAAACTGACCTTCGTTGTGTTTATAGGGGAAGAGTTGCGGATTGCCACCATAAACCAGCGTCGCGTTATCCGCTTCACCGCCCTGAATCGCGCCACTTAAGTAATCAACCAGGTCTTTACCCATCAAGTTTTCCGGGAAATAGCGCCAGGCTTGCGAACCATCATCGGTACTGATGCCAGCCAGAATACCCAGCCAGGGTTCATCGTTAGCAGGTTGCAGGTAACGAAAACCGCCGCGCGCATGGACGGCTTTGGCTTTAACGTCAATATTACGCCCATCCAGCTGGAAACCTTTGTCACTGTTCAGCCAGCTTATCGTTGCCTGGCCGTCGGCGATTTCCAGTGGCGCACGGAATACCGTTTCGTAAGGCATCTTTGCCTGCTTCATCGACGCAGTAAGCAAACCATTTTCTACGCTGCCGGAAAGCGTCCCGGAAAAGTGTTCCGCACCCGGTAATAATTTCCACTGCTTCCAGGCCAGATCGCTCCACGATGCCTGAAAACGGGTCTTGTCTGCCGCCTGAAGCGGGATATCCAGCGCCAGAGTGTTAATCTTGCCGCTCGGTTGTGTGGAGCGCCAAACATCACCCAGTGCAGGTGAAAGTTTCGCGACCAGCGGGCGTACGCCCTCCAGCCCTGCCAGCTCCAGATTACTGGCACGAATCCGGAGTTCGTCACTGCGTTTATTGTCTTTGCCGCCAACGTCCTGTTCCGGTATCCAGGCCAGCGTCAATGCTCCGCTCGGCCAGGGTTTGCCGTCCATCGTGATCCGTGTATCGGGAATAGAGAACTGCCATCCCGGATTTTCACGCGTAATATGCGCAGTCAGATTATCCACCGACAGCGTATGCGTTTCCTTCTCGCCCAACCAGCTGGCACCGCCCTGTTTCAGCCAGACGTCACCGCCGGTTACATCGCCTTTGTCGATCGTCATCCAGCCTTCAAGGGAGAACTGTGCCGTTTCCAGCGCAATATTGTCCTGCATCCATTTACCGAGCCACGGCTTCAGGTCGATGTCATCCGCCTGGAGCCAGACGCGACCATTGCTTAACAACCCCTCATCATCGCGCAAATCCATACGCACCTGCATCACGCCGTGCTGTCCGGTAAGGCTGGAGAGGCTTACCAGGCCTTCCGCACGGTGTCGACGTGGATCGTTCAGCCAGGTGAGCTGTGGGATCGCCAGCTCGGCGCGCTGACCGGATGGCGTCAGGAAACTGACTTCACTGTCGCGGAGATCGAAATGGTCAAATTGACGAAGAAACAGATCGCTGATGTGACTGGCTTCCAGGCTATCATTACCATCGCCGCTGGTGATAGAAGTGTTGGTGCGAAAGCGCAGCTGCCAGAAAGTGAGGTCGCGAAACTGCCAGCGCATATGTAACAGGCTCTGCCAGACATCCAGCGCCAGGGTAACGCGTTTAACCGAAAATTCGCCGCCATCTTTTAGTTCTGCACGGATGTCGTGCGCTTCAAGCGTCGGACCAAAATTCTGCCAGCTGGCTGAGAGCTGACTGGCTTCTACCGGCATGCCAATCGCGGATTCTATTTTGTTGAGGATTTCCGGACGCCAGGCGTCAAGATGCGGTAAAGCAATACGCAGGCCGCTAACCAGCAGGGCAGCGATCACAACGAGCGCAGCTCCAGTAAGCAGTAAAATCCCCGGCAATCGCCTCACCCGTCACTCCTTGTCTGCTAAAAATGTGACTCAAAAACCCTTTGCCGGATGGCGGCCCAGCATCTGTTTACATCATTACGACGTCAAACTGCTCCTGGTTATAGAGCGGTTCAATTTGTACTTTAACCTGTTTGCCAACGAAAATTTCCACTTCCGCCAGCGAGTGTGACTCTTCGCCTTTCAAGGCTTCGGCTACTGCCGGAGAAGCATAGACCAGGAAACGGTCGGAGTCGTAAGCATGGTGGACACGAACAATCTCGCGCATGATTTCATAGCATACCGTTTCCACGGTTTTCACCGTTCCGCGACCGTGGCAGGTTGGGCATTCGTTACACAGTACGTGCTCAATGCTTTCGCGGGTGCGTTTACGCGTCATCTCCACCAGCCCCAGCGCCGAAAAACCATTAACGCTGGTTTTCACCCGATCTTTGCTCAACGCCTGCTCCAGCGAGTGCAGCACGCGGCGACGGTGATCTTCATTATTCATATCGATGAAATCAATAATGATAATCCCGCCCAGATTGCGCAACCGTAACTGGCGAGCGATAGCCTGCGTCGCTTCAATATTGGTATTGAAAATGGTGTCGTCCAGATTGCGATGACCGACAAACGCCCCGGTATTGATGTCCACGGTGGTCATCGCTTCGGTCTGGTCGATAATCAGATAACCACCGGATTTCAATTCTACTTTGCGTTCCAGCGCTCGCTGGATTTCGTTTTCGACATCAAAGAGATCGAAAATCGGCTGGCGTCCGGTGTAATGCTCCAGCTTGCTGGTCATCTCGGGAATGTACTCTGAGGTAAACTCCAGCAATGCTTCGTAAGTCAGGCGTGAGTCAACGCGAATGCGGTCGAGTTCGGCGTCGGCGAAATCACGCAGAACACGCTGCGCCAGCGCCAGTTCGCCGTACAGCTGATAACGGGTCTGCGGGCGTTTTTTACGCTCCATAACTTTGGTCCAGACGCGTTTCAGATAAGCGGCATCGGAGGCCAGTTCAGCCTCGCCAACCCCTTCCGCTGCAGTACGGATGATAAACCCGCCCTGCTCGTCGCAATACTCTGCGACCACTTTTTTCAGGCGTTCACGTTCTGATTCGCTTTCAATACGTTGGGATACCCCAACGTGAGAAGCCCCTGGCATAAACACCAGATAGCGAGAAGGCAGCGTGATATCGGTAGTCAGGCGCGCACCTTTAGTGCCAAGCGGATCTTTCACCACCTGCACCATCAGATCTTGCCCCTGACGGACCAGTTCCGAGATGTCGCGCACCGTGAATTGCTTTTGTTCTTCACCCGCCACACATTCAGTGTGCGGCATGATGTCAGATGCATGAAGAAACGCGGCTTTATCCAGCCCAATATCTACAAAAGCCGCCTGCATACCCGGAAGTACACGACTTACACGACCCTTGTAGATATTGCCTACTATTCCGCGTCGCGCCTCACGTTCAATATGAATTTCCTGCAGAATACCGCCATCAATATACGCCACTCGCGTTTCCGAAGGCGTTACGTTTACCAACAATTCAGCCGTCATGTTTATCCCTTTTCTCACGCAGTGCGTTAAAATTACTTAATAATTCATACGTTTCAACCAGCGGTAAGCCGACTACGGCGTGAAAGCTGCCATTTATCTTCCTGACAAAACAGCCACCCAGCCCCTGAATACCGTATGCACCTGCTTTATCTAACGGTTCGCCGCTGGCGACATAGCCCGCGATGTCTTCGTCTGTTAACGTTCTGAAAGTCACATCGGTGACCACCAGGCAATCGAGAATGTGCTGGCTGTCGGCCAACGCCACTGCCGTCATCACCTGATGGGTCTGACCCGATAATTTGCGCAACATCTGCGCCGCATGCTCTGCGTCGCGCGGTTTCTCGAGCACTTCTCCGTTCAGGATAACGATAGTATCCGCACCCAGCACCGGGAGATCCTGCGCCGTTTGCGCGACACCCGCCTGTGCTTTCTCGCGCGCCAGACGCACAACATACTGCTGCGCGCTCTCCTGCGGCTGACGCTGCTCCTCAATGCCCGTAACAATACGTTCAAAGGTCACGCCAAGTTGCGCAAGTAACTCCTGACGACGCGGAGAACCGGAAGCTAAATACAGAGAAGTCATAGAAACCTTTATTGCACTGCAAACTGCTGACGGACTTTACGCATCAGCAAGAAAATCCACGGCCAGAGAACGCCATTGACTACACTACTCCAGAACACTTCCGGTCTGAAAGAGACGTTAATCACTAAAAACTCTGCCCAGAAAACAATAATATCCACCACCAGCGAAAGCAACATGACGACCAGCGCCTGCTGCCATAATGCGAGGTTGCGGAAAAGCTGGTATTTCAGCGCCACCAGGTAAGCAATGATGCTCATCGCCAATACGCGTACGCCAAGCGTCGAGCCGCTGATCAGATCCAGTATGGCACCCATCACAAAACCTGTGCCCACATTTACGCGATGGGGCAAGGCCAGGATCCAATACAACAAGATGAGTAACACCCAGTTTGGCCGGAAAACAATCAGATTATCCGGCCAGGGCATGATTTGCAGCAACAGCGCAATGAGGAAAGAGAGCCAGATTACCCAGCGTCCCTGGCTACGATAGCTCGCCACTATTGTCCTCCCGGCGCACGCGCAGGCGGTTGAGCACCACTTTGCGGCGGCGTAGCCCTTTGTGGAGAGCGATTAGCTGCGGGCTGTGTGAGCGCAGCAGGCGCAGTAACTGCATTTCCTGTCGCCGGTTGCTGCGGAGTCGGCTGAGTGATCCCCGTTGCCGGTTCAGGTAACTTTGGCCCCATCGCATCTGGCGAAGGCAATACCTGCGGCATCATCTGCATCAAACGTTCATTAGCAACACGATGCACCTCTTCCGGCGTCATCGGGTTAGCGCCGTTACGATCCGCGCCCCACAGCAGCAGCAGATAACGCAAACGTTGCAGTCCTGCAGTCGGACGCGCCTGAATCACAGTATAAGCGCGCTGGGTATCGAGTTTTACGGAAGAGACAACCGCGACCGGATAGCCTTCCGGGAAACGACCGCCCAGACCGGAAGTCACCAGCACATCACCAACACGAATGTCCGTATTCGCTGGCAGATGCTCAAGCTGCAAATCATCCGTACAACCGTTACCGGCTGCAATTACGCGGATATCGTTGCGCAGCACCTGGATTGGCAGCGCGTGGGTCGCATCACAAATCAGCAGCACGCGGCTGGTCAGTTTAGCGACGGCCACCACCTGACCAACAACACCTTTGTCGCTGATAACCGGCTGGCCTTCATAAACGCCATTAACGCTACCTTTATCGATAACAACTTGATCGCTATAAGGATCGTTAACCGTGGAGATAACCTGAGTCACCATTTTCTGCTCATCCTGACGCAGCGGGGAACCCAGCAGCTCGCGCAGACGCGCGTTCTCCTGTTTGTATTGTCCAAGCATCAGCAGTTCACTGTTTTTCAGCAACAGTTCCTGACGTAACGCCCGGTTTTCAAGTTCTAGTTGGTCACGCGAGGCCAGCGTCTGCGATACGCCATCCAGCAATTCACGAGGAGCATTGGAAACAAAGTAGAAAGGACTGACGGCGGTATCCATATAAGTACGGATTTGACTGAACGTCCCCAAGCGGCTGTCGGCAATAATAATGCCGAGCGCCACCAGCACCGCCAGAATAAGGCGAATCTGTAGCGACGGGCCACGGCTAAAAATTGGCTTCATAAGTTATGCGTATTCTCGTATCAGACCAGGCAGGGTAAACAGACACTTCCCCTGCCTGCATCCGATTACTCTTCGCTGAACAGGTCGCCGCCGTGCATGTCGATCATTTCCAGCGCTTTGCCGCCACCGCGCGCCACACAGGTCAGCGGGTCTTCAGCAACAACGACTGGAATGCCGGTTTCTTCCATTAACAAACGGTCAAGGTTACGCAGCAGTGCGCCACCACCGGTGAGCACCATGCCACGCTCGGAGATGTCGGAAGCCAGTTCCGGCGGGCACTGTTCCAGTGCAACCATTACCGCGCTCACAATACCGGTCAGCGGTTCCTGCAGTGCTTCGAGGATTTCGTTGGAGTTCAGGGTAAAACCGCGTGGAACACCTTCTGCAAGGTTACGGCCACGAACTTCGATTTCACGGACTTCATCGCCCGGGTAAGCCGAACCGATTTCGTGCTTGATACGTTCTGCGGTGGCTTCACCGATCAGAGAACCGTAATTACGACGTACATAGTTGATGATAGCTTCGTCGAAACGGTCACCACCAATGCGCACGGAAGAGGAGTAAACCACGCCGTTCAAGGAGATAACAGCAACTTCAGTAGTACCACCACCGATATCAACCACCATAGAACCGGTCGCTTCAGAAACCGGCAGGCCAGCACCAATTGCGGCAGCCATCGGTTCTTCAATCAGGAAGACTTCACGGGCACCAGCGCCCTGCGCGGATTCACGAATTGCGCGGCGTTCAACCTGGGTCGCGCCAACCGGCACACAAACCAGAACGCGCGGGCTTGGACGCATAAAGCTGTTGCTGTGCACTTGTTTGATGAAGTGCTGGAGCATTTTTTCAGTCACGAAGAAGTCGGCGATAACGCCGTCTTTCATTGGGCGAATGGCAGCAATATTGCCCGGCGTACGGCCCAGCATCTGCTTCGCGTCATGACCTACTGCAGCTACGCTTTTCGGTGAACCGGCACGATCCTGACGAATGGCCACCACGGAAGGCTCATTCAATACGATGCCTTGTCCTTTTACATAAATGAGGGTATTCGCAGTACCCAGGTCAATGGACAAGTCATTGGAAAACATGCCACGAAATTTTTTCAACATACTAAGGGATAATCCTGAAAGCTGGGGCGGAAAAGAAAATCCGCTTACTTTACCAACCACACGCAGCAGCGACAAGGCGCAAAAATCATCTGCTACGGTGAAAATTAGTGCAGTTCGTTTCCTTTGTTACAAATCTCTGCCTGAGTCCAGAAAGGCTTAATGCATCAGCAGCATTCCTCGCCTGTTTGCAACCGCGTAAGGTCATTCATCTGCATATGTGCTGCAACAATCTGGCGAGCAGACAAGCACACTCCCATGAGACGCAGCGCGCGTTATTCTACGTGAAAACGGATTAAACGGCAGGTTAAACCGAGTATCTTTGTGAATATTTTTTCACGTTAGTATCAAGTGGCTGTGAGGACGCGAAAAAATCCCCTTGCCCACCTGTAACACCGCGCTGAATCAGGGTCTGCCACTCGCTTCGCGAACGCACGCCGGTGGCGTAAACCTGGGTGCTGGTCCCGGAGCAGGCTTCCACCAGGCTTTGAACCAGCAGCTGGTTCTCCGTTCGCTTCTCAATGTTTCTGACCAGCCCCGGATGGAGCTTGAGTAACTCAACATTAAGTTCTTTGATCCAACTGGTGCTTACCAGCGTCAAACCAGCCTGGTTGACGGCTACCCGTACCCCTAAAGCATTCACTAAACGAATAACAGGTTGTAAGCGACTGATATGTTGACCAACATCGGCCTCTGCAAGTTCAATAATTATGCGTCTTCGTTGCGATTTTTCACATTGCATTAACGTATCGCGCAGCCAACGCTGAAAACGCGGGCGAATCAGCGACTCAACGGTAACCTGAATCGCCAGATTTTCCTCTGGCCAGTAACGCAATAGTGGAATAAGACGGCTGATTAGCAGGCGGTCATACTCTTCCGATAAACCAAACTGCAAGACCATCGGCATATACTCTGCCGAGCTAACCTCTTCATTACCATCGAAGATGCGGCACATGAGTTCACGATGATGAACCCGGCCTTCGCGAGTAACCGCCGGTTTTTGATAAAGGCGCGGGCCGCCGCGACTGAGCATTTGCTCGATAAGCGTACGCCAGCGAACATTACCGCGTCCTTTTTCAGGCAACGAGTCATCGTAAATAGCCCAGCTATTGCCGCCCTGCAATCCCGCATTACGCGTGGCAGACTCTGCATGTTCCATTACCTGCTCGGTATCCTGACCACTACGCCAGGCACAGATACCAATGTGGATCATATCGTCGCGATCGAGCATTTTATTGTTCGGCAAGGTATCGACGGCTTTGATTAACTGACTGGCGATGCTCTCTGCCTCTTTTAACGTCCGGTGCGGTAACAACGCAGCAAAATCACTGCGGTGGTAACGCGCCAGCAGTGCGCCAGGGTAGCGCATCATAAATGTCGATAGCAGATTCGTCAGAGAGAAGAACTGTTCTTCAACCTGGCTGTGCCCCCAGGTATCACTCAACATATTGAAATCCGGCAGACGAATCATCATCACGATCCCGTGGGTACCTACTTTCTCTTGATCTTCCAGTAACGTTGCTAACTGATTATCGAAAAAGAGTCGGTTATTGAGGCCGGTTTTCATGTCCTGGGCGGCATAAGAGCGGATCAGCGTATCAAGACGGCTGTGTTGTTCGCGTGCGTTCTGAATTTCACAAAGCAGCGTATCCAGCGCACTGCTGGTTCTGGGCGGCCATTCATAGATGGTTCCCAACACATTAGAGCCACGCTCACCGTTTAAGATACGAGTAGCCCGGGTTTCCAGCAATTCTTGCCCGGCAAGTTGCCGTTGTAACCAGCGTACCGCCAGGAAGAGCATAAGAATGATAAAGCCAATCGCCCCCGTGAGCGGCGCGGTAGTCATTAAAGAATGGAAATAGTTGCCCATCGGATCCTGATAAACCAGACGCAGCGACATCCCCGGATGCTTTATCAACGGAACGCTCAGTTCACGAAACAGATCGTTGGTGCCAACCGGACGATAACTACCATTTCTGGCCAGGGTATAAACCTGCTTATCACCATGGAGCAGGTCAACACGAACGATATCTGCCGACATCATTAATTCGGTAATTTGTGGCCTTAATGTGCTGAAGTCATTCGACAGTAGGTGGGTATCAATCGCCGTCGCCACCGCCTGAACACGATGACTAAACTTATACTGAATGGCGTTGTAGAAACTTAGCGAACAGCCCAGCAAAGTCACAAAAATTGTTAACCCGGTGAGCAGCGTGACAAAGGCCGAAAATTTCGTCGTTAATCTCATCCTTGTGTTAACTCCGATAGTGAGGAAGCGGGCATACTAGCAAATCAGATTTATCTCGCAATTTATTGCGCTTCATCGGCTTTGCTTTTTCATTAGCGAGTATAGTCTTCAGAAATTATTTTCCAATCCATCATGCACATGAGGACCACTTATGCAGGCGTTACTTTTAGAACAGCAGGACGGCAAAACTCTCGCATCAGTACAGACTCTGGACGAAAGTCGCCTGCCGGAAGGCGATGTCACGGTTGATGTTCACTGGTCGAGCCTGAACTACAAAGATGCGCTGGCGATTACCGGTAAGGGAAAAATCATCCGTAATTTTCCGATGATTCCTGGGATCGATTTTGCCGGAACTGTACGCACCAGCGAAGATCCGCATTTTCATGCCGGTCAGGAGGTGTTACTCACTGGCTGGGGCGTTGGTGAAAACCACTGGGGTGGGCTGGCGGAACAGGCGCGAGTGAAAGGTGACTGGCTGGTTGCCATGCCGCAAGGGCTGGACGCGCGTAAAGCAATGATTATCGGTACTGCCGGTTTTACCGCCATGCTGTGTGTGATGGCGCTGGAAGATGCCGGTGTTCGCCCGCAGGATGGGGAGATTGTCGTGACGGGTGCCAGTGGTGGCGTCGGCAGTACCGCCGTGGCGCTGCTGCATAAGTTGGGTTATCAGGTCGTTGCTGTTTCCGGTCGCGAAAGTACCCATGAATATCTGAAAAGTTTAGGTGCCAGCCGTATTCTTCCTCGCGATGAGTTTGCCGAATCCCGTCCTCTGGAAAAACAAGTCTGGGCTGGGGCAATTGACACCGTTGGCGACAAAGTGCTGGCAAAAGTGCTGGCGCAAATGAATTACGGCGGCTGCGTGGCGGCCTGTGGTCTGGCGGGTGGTTTTACTCTGCCAACCACGGTCATGCCATTTATTCTGCGTAATGTCCGTTTGCAAGGGGTGGATTCAGTAATGACGCCACCAGCACGCCGCGCACAAGCCTGGCAGCGACTGGTCACCGATTTACCGGAATCATTCTATACCCAGGCGGCAAAAGAGATACCTCTGGCAGAGGCACCGAAGTTTGCCGAGGCCATCATTAATAACCAGATCCAGGGTCGCACGCTGGTGAAGGTTAACTAACCATTTAGCAGGGAATAATAAGAGAGGGAACTCATTTTGAAATCATTATTCAATCGGTTAACGGGAAAAGCGGTTAGCCGGACAGCTTTCGTCGAACATCTTGGTTATGAAGTTGTACAACATCATCCAAACTGGAAAGTCATGATTTCGACTGACCATAAATTGATGCGCATTGATGCTCCACCAAACAGCCATTATTGATACGCCTCCGTCGCCTGTTAGGTTTATGGTGCTTTGCCTTGGCGACGCTACGCTTAATCTGTTACTGATTTCTGGTACCATGGGGGGAATAATCTGATTTTATTTGATTACAAATTAACCACTTAAACCTATTGAATGCGGAGCATTGTCAGTCGGTTAATTTTGCGTGCTTTAGCATTCACATCTTTCCGGACGATGCAGTGAAAATTGGGTAATCCCCAGCAACCGCTGCGTAATGTCGTCTATCTTGTCGCGATCCTGGCATCCCTACATTATTTGTGGTCTGTGAAGATTATCTCATTGCAGCCCCCCATCTTCGCAGGGCTGGCTTTACAGCTTTTCACCTTACGTTATAAGAAGTTCCGTCGATGATGGCGCTAATTTCGTGAATTGTGCGGCTTGTTGCAAATTACACGGTGTTGAAGGTTATTTACATGTTAGCTGTTGATTATCTTCCCTGATAAGACCAGTATTTAGCTGCCAATTGCTACGAAATCGTTATAATGTGCGACCTCGTCCTCCCTGACGCAGTTTTTGCGCTGCGGAAAAGGTGACATTGGCGCAACGAAGGTATATTTTGTTTTTTGCCGGAGGATAGCAGCAGATCGCTGCACAATGTCCGTCAAGTCTAACATTGACACTCTGGGGCAAAATAGACCGGCGTCCCGGCCTGCTGGAATTTATCGCTATGCATACAGCTGTCGGGGCATACGCTTTACAGACGGCGGTGAAACGCCTGTCACAATCACACTAAACAAAGAGTACGGAACCCACTCATGGATATTCGTAAGATTAAAAAACTGATCGAGCTGGTTGAAGAATCAGGCATCTCCGAACTGGAAATTTCTGAAGGCGAAGAGTCAGTACGCATTAGCCGTGCAGCTCCTGCCGCAAGTTTCCCTGTGATGCAACAAGCTTACGCTGCACCTATGATGCAGCAACCAGCTCAATCTAACGCAGCCGCTCCGGCGACCGTTCCTTCCATGGAAGCGCCAGCAGCAGCGGAAATCAGTGGTCACATCGTACGTTCCCCGATGGTTGGTACTTTCTACCGCACCCCAAGCCCGGACGCAAAAGCGTTCATCGAAGTGGGTCAGAAAGTCAACGTGGGCGATACCCTGTGCATCGTTGAAGCCATGAAAATGATGAACCAGATCGAAGCGGACAAATCCGGTACCGTGAAAGCAATTCTGGTCGAAAGTGGACAACCGGTAGAATTTGACGAGCCGCTGGTCGTCATCGAGTAACGAGGCGAACATGCTGGATAAAATTGTTATTGCCAACCGCGGCGAGATTGCATTGCGTATTCTTCGTGCCTGTAAAGAACTGGGCATCAAGACTGTCGCTGTGCACTCCAGTGCGGATCGCGATCTAAAACACGTATTACTGGCAGATGAAACGGTCTGTATCGGCCCTGCTCCGTCAGTAAAAAGTTATCTGAACATCCCGGCAATCATCAGCGCCGCTGAAATCACCGGCGCAGTAGCAATCCATCCGGGTTACGGCTTCCTCTCCGAGAACGCCAATTTTGCCGAGCAGGTTGAACGCTCCGGCTTTATCTTCATCGGCCCGAAAGCAGAAACCATTCGCCTGATGGGCGACAAAGTATCCGCAATCGCGGCGATGAAAAAAGCAGGCGTTCCTTGCGTACCGGGTTCTGACGGCCCGCTGGGCGACGATATGGATAAAAACCGCGCCATTGCTAAACGCATTGGTTATCCGGTAATTATCAAAGCCTCCGGCGGCGGCGGCGGTCGCGGTATGCGCGTAGTGCGCGGCGACGCTGAACTGGCACAATCCATCTCCATGACCCGTGCGGAAGCGAAAGCTGCTTTCAGCAACGATATGGTTTACATGGAGAAATACCTGGAAAATCCTCGCCACGTCGAGATTCAGGTACTGGCTGACGGTCAGGGCAACGCTATCTATCTGGCGGAACGTGACTGCTCCATGCAGCGCCGCCACCAGAAAGTGGTCGAAGAAGCACCGGCTCCGGGCATTACCCCGGAACTGCGTCGCTACATCGGCGAACGTTGCGCTAAAGCGTGTGTTGATATCGGCTATCGCGGTGCAGGTACTTTCGAGTTCCTGTTCGAAAACGGCGAGTTCTATTTCATCGAAATGAACACCCGTATTCAGGTAGAACACCCGGTTACTGAAATGATCACTGGCGTTGACCTGATCAAAGAACAGCTGCGTATCGCTGCCGGTCAACCGCTGTCGATCAAGCAAGAAGAAGTTCACGTTCGCGGCCATGCGGTGGAATGCCGTATCAACGCCGAAGATCCGAACACCTTCCTGCCAAGTCCGGGCAAAATCACCCGTTTCCACGCACCTGGTGGTTTTGGCGTACGTTGGGAGTCTCATATCTACGCGGGCTACACCGTACCGCCGTACTATGACTCAATGATCGGTAAGCTGATTTGCTACGGTGAAAACCGTGACGTGGCGATTGCTCGCATGAAGAATGCGCTGCAGGAGCTGATCATCGACGGTATCAAAACCAACGTTGATCTGCAGATCCGCATCATGAATGACGAGAACTTCCAGCATGGTGGCACTAACATCCACTATCTGGAGAAAAAACTCGGTCTTCAGGAAAAATAATTTGTGACGCGCGGTGTTTTCATCGCGCTTAGCAAAGAACGTAATCAACGCCGGGCCTGTTAATGCTACCCGGCGTTTTTATTGCCGTTAACTAACGGTAGCCTGCAATTTCCGCTTTCAACGCGCTAATTTCAGCATCGCCATCAACAATTCCCAGCTCAAAGCAGTATTTCTTTGTTTCCCCTGGCTCAATAAAGGGCAGACGCCCCTGCGCTCGTTCTTTATCACGACCGTCAGGAAAACTATTACTGACCTCCAGTCCCATAACATATTCACCCGCGCCTAAATTTTTCCACTGGATAAAGTTGGGTAGCTGCATGGTGTCGAATTTCTCGTAAATTCCCCACCCCAGTTCGGCGTTCACCAGCGCAACTTTACTCATCCCCTGACTGTCGCTATTCAACGTGAGATAGTAAACCTGCTCGTCAAAACCGGGCTGTGGGGTACAAATCTCCAGATGACTGGTTAACCCTTCCGCCGCATGCGGAGTTCGTGGCGTTATGCTTTTAGCCGACAGCAAGATTTCTGCCTGTGGCGATAATAAAGGCCAGCCGTAATTAAAGTGATAAAGAATTTGCAGCGGCTGGCGGGTGAAACCATGATTAGTCACCTTGTCTTCAATGCGCATTACATTTTCGCCATAACGGCAGCGAATGGTCCTTTCCAGCGTCAGATTTTCACCGAACAATCGTGTTTCCCGTACTTTGCCATTGATGACAAATTCAATGCTGTCGTCGGTCCGTTCTGCGCGATACCCCACCTCTTCTGCTGGAGTCGCAGCCAAACGCCCGTGTAACCCCAGCGTTTCTCCTTCATCCTCACAGGGTGTGCCAATGTAGCTAAGTCCGCAGGTAGTCAGTAACCCCGCGTAAAAGCTACGTAAAAACCCGTTGCCCTGAGACTCAAAAAAAGCGGGGGCGACAACACCGTTGGGGGTGATAAAAGAGAGCGCAGTGTCCTTGTAGCTGGCCCATGCAATATCCAGCGCGCGATCTTTTACCACCGTAAATGCCAGTCCCGCACCAGTACGGACATCAAACGCTTCTGTACCCTTTGCTCTGCCACTACGTAACTCATAGTGTTTAATTCCGGCAACCTGCGAGAGATCGCCAATCCACGACCAAATTTCGTTTTTCATTGTGCTGCTTCCCGAATGGACATGTCATGGCGCTGGATGAACGTTTCGATTTCCATAAGGCGAGACGTTCCCTCCATTGGGCCACGTCGGGTTACCGCCAGTGCACCGCAGGCGTTGGCATATTGTAATGCCCGATGGGCGTCAAACCCTAGCTGGCGGCAGGCAATCCATGCGCCACCAAAACAGTCTCCCGCACCGGTCGGGTCAACTTCTTCCACCGGATAGCTCTCAACATGAAACTGCTCATTCGCGGAGTAGTAACTGGCACCTTGATTGCCGCGCTTCACAATCACCTCTTTAACACCTTCTTCAAGAAAACCAGCGATTGCACGCTCCGGTGTCGAGTGTGGCGACAAGAGCAACACTTCGCCCTCGCTGGGCATGTAGATATCTGTTAACTCAAGAACAAAGTGGAGGGCATCACGCATTTCTGGAATATCGAGCATCTCTTTACGAATATTCGGGTCGAAAGAAATAACGCCACCATTTGCTTTAACGATGGTTACTGCTTTTTTTACTGCGTCTACCATATGGAATGAAAACAGGGATGAACCCATAATATGAAAATGGGTACAATCCTTCAGAATATTTTCATCAACATGCTGTGCCGATAATTTACCGCAAGCGGCATTCTTGATATTAAAAATAAAATCGCGATCGCCAGAGTTATGATAAGAAACAAAGGCACTACCGGTGGCTTCCAGAGGTAAGACTGAAATCCCCCTGATGTCCACACCGTCAGCAGCCAGACGATGTATATTAATATCACCAAAGCCATCATTCCCCACGCAGCTAATGATGCCGCACGGAACGCCAAGACGTGTCACCTGGTCGATAAAAATGGCGGGCGCACCACTGGGATAAGGGCCGTTCCAGATACCTGGTTGATCAAATGGCTGGCCGATTTTACTCGCCATAATTTCAACCAGAATTTCTCCAATTGTGAAGACCTTACTCATATGATTAATTCCTTGAAATGATTAGCTGCGTTTTCTTTTATTTCTTACGTCAAAATAAACGGCTACAAGAATGACTAATCCTTTAACCACCATCTGGTAAAAATAAGGAACATTCATTAAGTTCATACCATTATTAATAACGCCGATGGTTAATGCGCCGATCACCGTCCCCACCACGGTTCCATAGCCGCCATTCAGGCTGGTGCCTCCCAGTACAGCCGCGGCAATAGCATCCAGTTCGTAGCTCAACGCGGAATTCGGTTGCCCGGAATAGAGGCGTGAGGCAAGGATCATCCCGCTGATACCTGCCAGCACGGCTGTAATCATAAAGACTTTAATTTTCAAGCGGGTGACATTTATCCCTGAATAAATTGCCGCTTCTTTATTACCACCAGTGATATAAATTTTTCGTCCAAAGGTTGTTTTAGTAAGAATGAAGTGGTTTATCAGCAATAAGATGATTAATATCCATATAGGAATAGGTATATAGAGAAATTCTCCATTCCCCAGCGCCAGAAAGGCATCATCTTTAATCATGATGGGCATACCATCGGTCACTATATAAGCGATACCACGGAAGATCCCCATAGTAGCAACGGTGACAATAAACGAAGGGATCCCCGCTATAGCCGTCAAGCCACCATTTATCATCCCCAGAGCCAGTGCTGCAATAATGGATAATGGGACCAATAAAACAAATGGAATTCCCCATGAAGCCCCAAGCGCAGCAAATGTGCCAATCAATGCAATGGTTGAACCGACCGATAAATCAATATCGCCAAGCAAAAGCACATAAGTCATTCCATAGGCGGTAATTGCAATTATCGAAACCTGAAGAATAATATTAGTAATGTTATTGGCGGTAAAAAAACTGTCATTAATAAAACTGAACAGAATGATTAACACCACCATTCCACTGAGGATACCACCATATTGCCTGAAGACTTTTTTTAAATTATTTGCAATGGGAATTTCCGAAGGTTTCGGACTGGCAAGAGTTTTCTCTGTCATTTAACGTACTCCTGTTGCAGCGGTCATTACCTGTGTCTGCGTTAAATTTTCACATGAATAAATATCGGCAATCGTTTTATTACGCATTACCACCAGACGATCGCTAAGTGCCATGACTTCTGGCAGTTCAGAGGACACCAGAATAATTGCTGTCCCTGCCGCAGCCAGTTGACGTATCACGTTATAGATTTCAAATTTTGCGCCGACATCCACTCCGCGCGTTGGCTCATCGAGCAATAAAATACGCGGAGTTTTCTCCAGCCACTTCGATAACACGATTTTCTGTTGATTACCGCCGCTCAGCGCTCCCACTGCCTGATGTACAGAACTCACTTTAGTGTTCATTCTGGCAATTGATTGCAGCGTCTTCGCCTCTTCTTGTCGGTGATTGATGAGTCCCATCCGCGAAGCGTTATATTGAAACGCCACATGGTGCGTGTTCATATTGACGTCGTGCATCAGCACTAACCCTTCTTCCTTGCGGTTTTCGGTCACAAAAGCAATGCCATGATCAATAGCCTGTTTGGGATTAGCGATCCTGACTTCCTTACCATCAATCAACACAGTCCCGTGATACGAAACGAGGCCAAATAGCGCCTTCATCACATCGGAACGCCCGGCCCCCACCAGGCCAAAAAATCCGAGGACTTCCCCCGGACGCACAGCGAAACTGACCTCTTTAAAAAGCGAAGGATGGGAAAGATTTTTTACTTCCAGTTTTGCAGGAACATTTTCATCCGGTTTTTCCCCAAGACGTGCTGGCCAAATATTTTTCATTTCCCGACCAACCATTTGGGCAATCAAGTGCTGGATATCACTGTTTTTCTTTTCATGCGTAGCGATATACTCACCGTCGCGGATCACCGAAATATCATCTGAAATCCGCATAATTTCATCCATGCGATGAGAGATATAAATAACCGCACAGCCTCGCTGCTTTAATTTTTCAATAATGTTAAACAGGATCTCCGCTTCATTATCACTTAGCGAAGATGTCGGTTCATCCATAATCACGACATCCGCTGCATAGCTTAAGGCTTTAGCAATTTCTACCAGTTGCCTATGTGCCATCGACATATTGCCGACCATTTCCAGAGGGTCTAGTGGGATGCCCAGTTCCGCGAGGAGGTTCTGGCAATCTGCGAGCATTTTTTTATCGTTAATGATGCCAAAACGTCGCGGTTCATTATTGGCATAAATATTTTCCGCCACGGTCATATTATTACTCAGGCTCAGTTCCTGAAAAATAATCGCAATCCCTAACTGGCGAGAATGCTGCGGATTATTAATGGTGATGGTTTCACCACGTAGTGTTATCGTTCCCTGGGTTGGCGGATAAACACCGGCCAGTATTTTCATTAATGTCGATTTACCGGCACCATTCTCGCCTAATAAAGTATGCACCCGCCCTTTACGTAAAGAGAGTGTAATATCTTTTAATGCCTGAACATGACCAAATGTCTTCGCAATATGCGAAACATCAAGAATAACATCCGTCATAATGACCTCGGTGTCACAACAAAACGCCAATAACGTTTTGTTGTGAGGTGAAGATATTTACTATTTACCTGTATAAACGCCGGGTTGTACCGGGATCATTTTTTCTACCGGTTTACCATTGAGGTGATCAACAGCGGCATCAATGGCTTTAGCCCCCATTTGATCGGGATATTGCCGAATCACGGCCGCAAACGTTTTTTCACTGTCAACGGCATCACGCGCTTCTTTCATGCCGTCAAAACCAATGATTTTGATGTTGTCGTTATGCGCAGATTTTGCTGCGATAACCGCTGCCAGCGCCGCATCATCACCAAAGCCAAACAGACCATTCAGGTTAGCATTTGCCTGCATAATGTTTTGCGCAGTCGTTAACGCTTCAGCTCGCGTAATACCAGGCTGTTCAGCAACAATTTTAATATCCGGTGTATCGCTTAACCCTTTCTTAAAACCATCAACGCGCGCAACCACCGATTGTAGTGCCGGATAAGAAATAATGGCTACAGTACCTTTACCACTCAAAAGTTTACCCATTAACTTGCCTGCTTCAACGCCTCCCGCATAGTTATCGGTCGCAACATGCGATACGACCGGAACGCCTTCCGCAGCGACGTCAACGGTGATAACGGGAATACCGGCCTTATCGGCTTTAATTATCGCTGCCTGGACGCCTTTCGAATCGACCGGAGAGATAATAATGGCATCCACTTTTTTAGTAATAAAATCCTCAACATCAGAAAGTTGTTTGTTTAAATCCTGATTGGCAATAGAGACACTTAAATTGACATTGTCTTTTTTTGCCTCTTCTTTCATGGCATTCGCAAGATCAATATAGAAAGGATGTTGTTGTGTTAATAATGACGCACCAATTTTATACTCTTTTGCCAACGAACTTTGCGAGAACAATGCCAGGCTCACCAACATAGCTGAACCAAGTAATTTAATATTTTTCATAAACAATCCTCATTATTTTTGTAGGGTACAACGTCTTAAATTTTTCCTTCACTACCACAAACGCCAATAATACGAGTTACGACTTCTTTCATGGCGGCCTTTGCGGGCTGCATATAGTGACGTGGATCATTTGCCGCAGGATTGTTGTAGAAATATCCTTTTAACGCATCGGCAAACGCAATTTTCAATTCTGTCGCGACATTCACTTTACAAATACCGCGACGAATACAGTGCTGAACGTCCTGTTCCGATAAGCCCGAAGCACCATGCAACACCAGCGGAATCTCCACTCGCTGACGAATCTGTTCCAGCCGCACAAAATCCAGTCGTGGTTCATGCGCATATAAACCATGTGCTGTGCCGATTGCTACCGCCAGGGAGTCAATTTGGGTACGTTGAACAAACTCTGTAGCTGCGGCTGGCGAGGTATAAGCGGAATCTTTTTCATCCACCCGCAGATCGTCCTCCTGGCCGCCAAGACGCCCTAGCTCGGCCTCAACGCTAACATCAAAGCGATGGCAAAAGGTGGTAACTTCTTGCACTCGCGCAATGTTGTCTTCAAATGGCAAATGGGAGCCATCAATCATGACAGAACGGATCCCTGCGCGAACCTTGTTAAAAATGTCATCACTCTCTTCATGATGGTCGAGATGCAGGACTAACGGCAGGTTGTACTCGCGAGCCAGCGATTGTACTAACGAAATTAAACTTCCCACGCCACCATAACGATATGTACCGGGTGTTCCCGCCAGCATAACGGGAGAGCGAAGTTGTGCAGCGCTCTCAACAACTACCTGTAAAGTTTCAAGGTTATGAATGTTGAAAGCAGGGACGGCATATCCCTCTGACTGGGCTTTTTTCAGCATGTTTTTGCTTGAAATAATGTACATCGCAGCTCCTGTTATTTGTCGTTCGCCTTACAAAATGAAGAAAGAGAATCTTCACTTTCATTTTGAAAGCAAACTAGCACAGCAAAAGCAGCAAAAAGCGTGATGCATGTCGAACATCATCAAAATAACTTACAAAAAATAACTTAATTTATTTTTCACTTTGCAAGTGAAACCAATGAAAACCCTGCATAAATATGAATATATTCATTTATTTTTCAATGTATTAAGCTATTTTCGCTGCAATTTTGACCCATGATTTTCTTTTCGAATTGTCGATATTATTGAAGGATAACTTTCAAAGAAAAATACAAGGGGCTATAGTGTTACGCATTAAAGGCCAATGAAGAGTGTTAACGTGCCGAGAAAATCGTCTAACTTACTGAAACGTAGATTAAAAATTGCAGAAATTGTTGCCGCCCAGGGTGAAATCAAAGTTGATGACTTATCTGCGCAACTTGGTGTCTCTGGCGTGACGATCCGCGGCGATCTCAGTTATCTGGAGCAACAGGGATATTTAAAGCGATCATTTGGCGGTGCTATTGCGACACCACTCTCCTCTGAACCAGAAGCGATACAACCGATCGCGCCATTGTCTCTGGCACAACAAATGGAAATAGCACGACATTGCGCACGGTTAATTCGCGATCGTGACACGCTATTTCTTGGACATGGGACAATCTGCCGTAAGATCATTCCATTGCTCAGCGAAGTGAAAAAACTGCGTCTGATCACCAACGATCCCGAACATGCGCTGCTGGCAAATCAGTTTATTGATGGCGAAATAATACTGGCTGGCAGTGAAATGCTGCGCCCCGACACCGCACTGGCCGGAAAACCGCTTGAACAGGCACTTCAGAATTTCACCATTACACATAGCATTCTGGAAATCAGCCATCTGGATGCTGATGGTACTTTAAATATCAACGTTCCCAGACTCGCCGCTGCCTGGCAGCTCTGTTTCGATCATGCCCAGAATAAGACGGTTATCGTTGCCGCCGATCCTGCGCCATCAACGGCTGCTATCGGGCATTTGCATCAGGCAGAAAATGTGATCGTCAGCCGCAGCATTAACGAACAATATCAGCAACAATTGCAGTCGGCTGATTTCGTTATCCTTTATACCAGTAATGAGTGCTTTACCTGGTCCAATCGCGAAAGGCTTCAGGAATGAGAGGGGTTTTGTGACAATAACTATCTGCGCTATGGGCGAATTGCTGGCCGAGTTTTTGTCCCGCAACCCACATCAAAAATTCACTCAGCCAGGGGAGTTTATCGGGCCATTTCCCAGCGGTGCGCCAGCAATTTTTGCTGCTCAGGTGGCAAAACTGTCCCATCGGGCCATCTTCTTTGGATGTGTTGGTAATGATGATTTTGCCCGACTCATTATAGAGCGTCTCCGTCATGAAGGTGTCATTACCGATGGGATCCATGTTATGAACAATGCCGTCACAGGTACGGCGTTCGTGAGTTATCAAAATCCCCAGCAGCGGGATTTCGTCTTTAATATCCCTAACAGCGCCTGCGGTTTGTTTACTGCCGAGCACATTGATAAGGATCTGCTTAAACAGTGTAACCATCTGCATATTGTGGGCTCATCGTTGTTCTCATTTCGCATGATCGATGTCATGCGTAAAGCAATAACGACGATCAAATCGGCTGGCGGCACCGTTTCTTTCGATCCCAATATTCGCAAAGAGATGCTGAGCATTCCTGAAATGGCGCAGGCTCTCGATTATTTGATTGAATATACGGATATTTTTATCCCCAGCGAAAGCGAACTCCCTTTCTTCGCGCGTCACAAAAATCTGTCAGAGGAACAGATTGTTAGCGATCTTCTCCACGGCGGCGTAAAACATGTGGCGATAAAACGCGCCCAGCGTGGGGCTAGCTATTACAAGCTTAAAAACGGTACATTACACGCCCAGCATGTTGCAGGTCACGATATCGAAATTATCGATCCAACGGGTGCAGGCGACTGCTTTGGCGCAACGTTTATCACTCTTTTCTTATCCGGTTTCCCGGCACACAAGGCGCTGCAATATGCAAATGCCAGCGGCGCGCTCGCCGTAATGCGGCAAGGTCCGATGGAAGGGATATCCTCACTGGCAGACATTGAAGACTTTTTGCAGCAGCACTGAACGGCAATTTTCTGTCAGATTATTTTCCCTGCCTGAAGACTTGCCGTAGAATTGCCCGTTTCTCGTATCCCCCCATGAGGAGGACCCCTTCCGTGGACACTCGTTTTGTTCAGGCCCATAAAGAGGCGCGCTGGGCGCTGGGGCTGACCCTTTTGTATCTGGCGGTATGGTTAGTAGCCGCTTACTTACCTGGCGTTGCCCCCGGTTTTACCGGTTTTCCGCGCTGGTTTGAGATGGCCTGCATCCTGACGCCGCTGCTGTTTATTGGACTGTGCTGGGCGATGGTGAGATTTATCTATCGCGATATCCCACTGGAGGATGACGATGCAGCTTGAAGTAATTCTACCGCTGGTCGCCTATCTGGTGGTGGTGTTCGGTATCTCTGTTTATGCGATGCGTAAACGGAGCACTGGCACCTTCCTTAATGAGTATTTCCTCGGCAGCCGCTCTATGGGCGGTATTGTGCTGGCGATGACGCTCACCGCGACCTATATCAGTGCCAGTTCGTTTATCGGCGGGCCTGGAGCTGCTTATAAATACGGCCTGGGCTGGGTATTGCTAGCGATGATTCAGCTTCCTGCAGTCTGGCTTTCGCTCGGTATTCTCGGCAAGAAGTTCGCAATTCTTGCGCGCCGCTACAATGCGGTGACGCTGAACGATATGCTGTTTGCCCGCTACCAGAGTCGTCTTCTGGTATGGCTGGCGAGTTTGAGTTTGCTGGTTGCGTTCGTTGGTGCGATGACCGTGCAGTTTATCGGCGGTGCGCGCCTGCTGGAAACCGCGGCGGGTATTCCTTATGAAACCGGGCTGCTGATTTTCGGTATCAGCATTGCGTTGTATACCGCCTTTGGCGGCTTTCGCGCCAGCGTGCTGAACGACACCATGCAAGGGCTGGTGATGCTGATTGGCACCGTTGTGCTGCTTATTGGCGTGGTACATGCCGCAGGTGGTTTAAGTAATGCGGTAGACACGCTGCAAACCATCGATCCGCAACTGGTTACGCCACAAGGCGCTGACGATATTCTGTCGCCTGCCTTTATGACGTCGTTCTGGGTACTGGTGTGCTTTGGCGTTATAGGCCTGCCGCATACTGCGGTGCGCTGTATCTCTTATAAAGACAGCAAAGCCGTACATCGGGGGATCATTATCGGTACGATTGTAGTCGCAATCCTGATGTTCGGTATGCATCTGGCCGGAGCGTTAGGTCGGGCGGTGATCCCCGATCTCACCGTACCGGATCTGGTGATCCCGACGTTAATGGTAAAAGTGCTGCCACCGTTTGCCGCCGGGATCTTCCTGGCTGCACCGATGGCTGCGATCATGTCGACAATTAACGCCCAACTGCTGCAAAGTTCCGCTACGATCATTAAAGATCTCTATCTGAATATCCGTCCGGATCAAATGCAAAACGAGACGCGTCTGAAGCGGATGTCGGCGGTGATCACGTTGGTTCTCGGTGCGTTGCTGCTGCTTGCCGCCTGGAAGCCGCCAGAAATGATCATCTGGCTGAATTTGCTGGCCTTCGGTGGGCTGGAAGCCGTTTTCCTGTGGCCGCTGGTGCTGGGTCTTTACTGGGAACGCGCCAACGCCAAAGGCGCGCTAAGTGCGATGATCGTTGGCGGCGTGCTGTATGCCGTACTCGCGAAGCTGAATATTCAGTACCTGGGCTTCCACCCTATCGTGCCCTCGTTACTACTAAGTTTGCTGGCTTTCCTGGTCGGAAACCGTTTCGGTACATCCGTCCCGCAAGCTACCGTTTTGACTACTGATAAATAAAGAGTTTTGCCATGCCTTGGATCCAACTGAAACTGAACACCACCGGCGCAAACGCGGAAGATCTTAGCGATGCGCTGATGGAAGCGGGTGCCGTTTCTATCACTTTTCAGGATACCCACGATACGCCAGTATTTGAGCCGCTGCCGGGCGAAACGCGCCTGTGGGGCGACACCGATGTGATTGGTCTGTTCGACGCTGAAACCGATATGAACGACGTGGTGGCGATTCTGGAAAACCATCCGCTGCTCGGCGCGGGCTTCGCGCATAAAATCGAACAACTGGAAGATAAAGACTGGGAGCGCGAATGGATGGATAATTTCCACCCGATGCGCTTTGGTGAACGACTGTGGATCTGCCCAAGCTGGCGTGATGTGCCGGACGAAAACGCCGTCAACGTGATGTTAGACCCAGGGCTGGCGTTTGGTACGGGTACCCATCCAACTACCTCTCTGTGCCTGCAATGGCTCGACAGCCTCGATTTAACCGGTAAAACAGTCATCGACTTTGGCTGCGGTTCCGGCATTCTGGCTATCGCGGCGCTGAAACTGGGTGCAGCAAAAGCCATTGGTATTGATATCGATCCGCAGGCGATCCAGGCCAGCCGCGATAACGCCGAACGTAATGGCGTTTCTGATCGTCTGGAACTCTACTTACCGAAAGATCAGCCAGAAGAAATGAAAGCCGACGTGGTGGTCGCTAACATCCTTGCAGGCCCATTACGTGAACTGGCACCGTTAATCAGCGTCCTGCCAGTTCCAGGCGGTTTGCTGGGCCTTTCCGGTATTCTGGCAAGCCAGGCAGAGAGCGTTTGCGAAGCTTATGCCGACAGCTTCGCTCTGGACCCGGTCGTGGAAAAAGAAGAGTGGTGCCGCATTACCGGTCGTAAGAATTAACCTTCGCATCGCCGTATGGCGACGCAGAGCGAAGTGCGAGCGATGTCACAAAAGGCACGTTAATTTGCCGATTATTTACGCAAATTTGCGTGCCAAAATTTTCATTCATAAAGAAAAATTGAGAACTTACTCAAATTTCTTTGAGTGTAAATTTTAGTCACTATTTTCTAATATGATGATTTTTATGAGTAATTATCGCGCCACGCTCATTTTAAATGCAATTCTTTGATCCATCTCAGAGGATTGGTCAAAGTTTGGCCTTTCATCTCGTGCAAAAAATGCGTAATATACGCCGCCTTGCAGTCACAGTATGGTCATTTCTTAACTCATGCGCATCGGACAATATCAGCTCAGAAATCGCCTGATCGCAGCGCCCATGGCTGGCATTACAGACAGACCTTTTCGGACGTTGTGCTACGAGATGGGAGCCGGATTGACAGTATCCGAGATGATGTCTTCTAACCCACAGGTTTGGGAAAGCGACAAATCTCGTTTACGGATGGTGCACATTGATGAACCCGGTATTCGCACCGTGCAAATTGCTGGTAGCGATCCGAAAGAAATGGCAGATGCAGCACGTATTAACGTGGAAAGCGGTGCCCAGATTATTGATATCAATATGGGTTGCCCGGCTAAAAAAGTGAATCGCAAGCTCGCAGGTTCAGCCCTCTTGCAGTACCCGGATGTCGTTAAATCGATCCTTACCGAGGTCGTCAATGCAGTGGACGTTCCTGTTACCCTGAAAATTCGCACTGGCTGGGCACCGGAACACCGTAACTGCGAAGAGATTGCCCAACTGGCTGAAGACTGTGGCATTCAGGCTCTGACCATTCATGGCCGTACACGCGCCTGTTTGTTCAATGGAGAAGCTGAGTACGACAGTATTCGGGCAGTTAAGCAGAAAGTTTCCATTCCGGTTATCGCGAATGGTGACATTACTGACCCGCTTAAAGCCAGAGCTGTGCTCGACTATACAGGGGCGGATGCCCTGATGATAGGCCGCGCAGCTCAGGGAAGACCCTGGATCTTTCGGGAAATCCAGCATTATCTGGACACTGGGGAGTTGCTGCCCCCGCTGCCTTTGGCAGAGGTTAAGCGCTTGCTTTGCGCGCACGTTCGGGAACTGCATGACTTTTATGGTCCGGCAAAAGGGTACCGAATTGCACGTAAACACGTTTCCTGGTATCTCCAGGAACACGCTCCAAATGACCAGTTTCGGCGCACATTCAACGCTATTGAGGATGCCAGCGAACAGCTGGAGGCGTTGGAGGCATACTTCGAAAATTTTGCGTAAACAGAAATAAAGAGCTGACAGAACTATGTTCGAACAACGCGTAAATTCTGACGTACTGACCGTTTCTACCGTTAACTCTCAGGATCAGGTAACCCAAAAACCCCTGCGTGACTCGGTTAAACAGGCACTGAAGAACTATTTTGCTCAACTGAATGGTCAGGATGTGAATGACCTCTATGAGCTGGTACTGGCTGAAGTAGAACAGCCCCTGTTGGACATGGTGATGCAATACACCCGTGGTAACCAGACCCGTGCTGCTCTGATGATGGGCATCAACCGTGGTACGCTGCGTAAAAAATTGAAAAAATACGGCATGAACTAATTCAGGTTAGCTAATTGCTTGATTAAAAGGCGCTACTCGGCATGGGGAAGCGCCTTTTTTATAGGTGTCACAAAGGGAGTGACCATGAGAACAGGATGTGAACCGACCCGATTTGGTAATGAAGCAAAGACCATCATCCAGGGTGATGCATTAACCGAACTTAAAAAGCTCCCCGCCGAAAGTGTCGATCTGATCTTTGCCGACCCACCGTATAACATCGGTAAAAATTTTGATGGTCTGATCGAAGCCTGGAAAGAAGATCTGTTTATCGACTGGCTGTTTGAAGTGATTGCAGAGTGCCACCGCGTTCTGAAAAAGCAGGGCAGCATGTACATCATGAACAGCACGGAAAACATGCCCTTTATCGATCTCCAGTGCCGCAAGCTTTTTACCATCAAAAGTCGCATCGTCTGGTCATATGACAGTTCTGGAGTGCAGGCGAAAAAACACTACGGCTCCATGTACGAACCCATCCTGATGATGGTGAAAGACGCAAAGAACTACACGTTCAACGGTGATGCTATTCTGGTAGAAGCCAAAACCGGATCGCAGCGCGCGTTGATCAATTATCGCAAAAATCCTCCACAGCCTTACAATCATCAAAAAGTACCGGGTAACGTCTGGGATTTTCCGCGCGTGCGTTATTTGATGGATGAATATGAAAACCACCCGACGCAAAAACCGGAAGCCTTGCTGAAACGCATTATTCTCGCCTCTTCCAACCCAGGCGATATCGTTCTCGACCCGTTTGCCGGTAGCTTTACTACCGGTGCCGTAGCCGTCGCCAGCGGGCGAAAATTCATTGGTATTGAGCTCAACAGCGAGTACATCAAAATGGGGCTTCGACGGCTGGATGTCGCGTCGCATTACTCTGCGGAAGAACTGGCGAAAGTGAAAAAAAGAAAGACCGGCAACCTGTCAAAACGAAGCCGGTTAAGCGAAGTTGACCCCGATCTCATTGCAAAGTAAAGGAAGTGTAAGCCTGGTTTTCAGATTATTCATTTCGTGTATATTTCCTGCCAGACTTGGTTAAACATGCACAGGCTCAGGTAATGATTCGCAAGTATTGGTGGCTCGTCGTTTTCGCTGTCTTCGTTTTTCTGTTTGATACTTTACTGATGCAGTGGATTGAACTGCTGGCAACAGAAACAGACAAATGCCGCAATATGAACTCAGTTAATCCACTAAAACTGGTTAACTGTGACGAACTGAATTTTCATGACAGAATGTGAATTTATATGACACTTAATTCATTCGTTTGATGAATTAATTTCGTTATGTTTTCATCTGGCATGAACATTCTTAATACGTTATCGACCAGTGCGGGTGCTTGTTTATAAAGGTCATAACACGCCATATTCATTAACCAGTTTTGAACAATTCCGCTGAAGGCACCATCAATAATAATCATCACAACATCTAAATCGAGATTATTTGCTATACAACCTTGTTGCTGACACGCCTGCAATACTTCGCGGAGAGTCTGCGGATTAAAGCCCATCTTTTCGCGTATCACTCCCTCGGCCAGCATCTCATCATTAAATTCACATTTGTGATATAAGATTTTCAGCAACGCCTGCTGGCGGGGAATTTTGGCAATATATTGCAAACCGACAATCAATTTTTCACGCAATTGCTGAAACGGGCCATGCTCTAACCCAGCGGTCAAGTGATCCTGGATTAACTCCCGCAATGAAGGCTGTTGCAACCACATCTCATTAAACAGTTGAGTCTTGTTCTCGAAGTGCCAGTAGATAGCGCCACGCGTAACGTTAGCAGCGTCGGCAATGTCGTTGAGCGTCGTCTTGCTTACGCCATGCTGCGCAAACTGGGCGATGGCAGTTTCAATCAGTTCTTGCCGGGTCTTCAGGGCTTCAGCTTTGGTTCTTTTTGCCATGATTAATTATTCAGGAAATAAATATGTTCGACACAGGATGAGAAAATAGCGAAGGTTAATCTATCACCTAATGTGTATTTATACGAGAGGCTAATATTGCGTTGCTATAAATCGTCAAATAAATGATATGTATTATTTACCTAAAATACATTCACTTGACCTATATATATTTCAATTTACGAGGTTTTAATTCTACTTCTTTCAATCCGCGTCAAAATAAAACAGTAGAATATTAATCTTTTTTTGTGTTTATGTGCCTTGAGTTGCCAGTATTCATAACTATTCCTTACATCGACGAATGATAATTTGTAGGATAGCGAACTGTATTTTTCTTTCTGCGAGTTAACGCATTGCCTTTTTGGGCAAATAACGCGCTTTTGGTTTTTTGAGGAATAGTAATGACGAAACATGCCAGGTTTTTCCTCCTGCCCTCCTTTATTCTGATCTCCGCGGCTTTAATCGCCGGTTGTAACGATAAGGGAGAAGAGAAAGCTCACGTCGGTGAACCGCAGGTTACCGTTCATATTGTGAAAACGGCCCCGTTAGAAGTTAAGACTGAATTACCAGGCCGCACCAATGCTTACCGTATAGCCGAAGTTCGCCCACAGGTTAGCGGGATCGTACTGAATCGCAATTTCACTGAAGGCAGCGATGTGCAAGCAGGCCAGTCCCTGTACCAGATCGATCCCGCGACCTATCAGGCAAGTTATGACAGCGCGAAAGGCGAACTAGCGAAAAGTGAAGCCGCCGCCGCCATCGCGCATTTGACGGTAAAACGTTACGTTCCGCTCGTGGGTACGAAATACATCAGTCAGCAGGAGTACGACCAGGCCATTGCTGATGCTCGCCAGGCCGATGCCACCGTGATTGCCGCAAAAGCCACAGTTGAAAGCGCTCGCATCAATCTCGCTTATACCAAAGTGACTGCGCCTATTAGCGGACGTATCGGCAAATCGACTGTGACCGAAGGCGCTCTTGTCACTAATGGACAAACGACTGAACTGGCGACTGTCCAGCAGCTCGATCCTATCTACGTTGATGTGACCCAATCCAGCAACGATTTTATGAGGCTGAAGCAATCCGTAGAGCAAGGAAATTTGCATAAGGAAAACGCCACCAGCAACGTAGAGTTGGTCATGGAGAACGGTCAAACCTATCCCCTGAAAGGTACGCTGCAATTCTCCGATGTGACCGTTGATGAAAGCACCGGCTCCATAACCCTACGTGCTGTCTTCCCTAACCCGCAACATACGCTTTTGCCGGGTATGTTTGTGCGCGCACGGATTGATGAAGGCGTCCAACCTGACGCCATTCTTATCCCGCAACAAGGCGTTAGCCGCACACCACGTGGTGATGCAACCGTGCTGATTGTTAACAATAAAAGTCAGGTTGAAGCGCGCCCTGTCGTTGCCAGCCAGGCGATTGGCGATAAATGGTTGATTAGCGAAGGTCTGAAATCTGGCGATCAAGTCATTGTCAGCGGCCTGCAAAAAGCGCGTCCGGGAGAGCAGGTTAAAGCCACTACCGATACCCCCGCAGATACTGCATCGAAGTAAGGCAATCTGACATGGCAAACTTTTTTATTCGACGACCGATATTTGCATGGGTGCTGGCCATTATTCTGATGATGGCGGGCGCACTGGCGATCCTACAATTGCCCGTCGCCCAGTATCCAACCATTGCGCCGCCTGCGGTTTCTGTTTCGGCAAACTATCCGGGTGCTGATGCGCAGACCGTGCAGGATACGGTGACGCAGGTTATCGAACAGAATATGAACGGTATCGATAACCTGATGTATATGTCCTCCACCAGCGATTCCGCCGGTAGCGTGACAATTACCCTTACTTTCCAGTCCGGGACCGATCCTGATATCGCGCAAGTACAGGTGCAGAACAAACTCCAGCTCGCCACGCCGTTGCTGCCGCAGGAGGTTCAGCAGCAGGGGATCAGTGTTGAAAAGTCCAGTAGCAGCTATTTGATGGTGGCGGGCTTTGTTTCTGATAACCCTGGCACCACACAGGACGATATCTCGGACTATGTGGCCTCTAACGTTAAAGATACGCTTAGCCGTCTGAATGGCGTCGGTGACGTACAGCTTTTCGGCGCACAGTATGCGATGCGTATCTGGCTGGACGCCGATCTGCTAAACAAATATAAACTGACACCGGTTGATGTGATTAACCAGTTGAAGGTACAGAACGATCAGATCGCTGCCGGACAGTTGGGCGGAACGCCAGCGTTACCAGGGCAACAGTTGAACGCCTCGATTATTGCTCAGACGCGGTTAAAAAATCCGGAAGAATTCGGCAAAGTGACCCTGCGCGTAAACAGTGACGGCTCGGTGGTGCGTCTGAAAGATGTCGCACGGGTTGAACTTGGCGGTGAAAACTATAACGTTATCGCTCGCATCAACGGAAAACCGGCGGCGGGCCTGGGTATTAAGCTGGCAACCGGCGCGAATGCTCTCGATACCGCGAAAGCCATTAAGGCAAAACTGGCGGAATTACAGCCATTCTTCCCGCAGGGAATGAAGGTTCTCTACCCTTATGACACCACGCCATTCGTCCAGCTTTCTATTCACGAAGTGGTAAAAACGCTGTTCGAAGCCATTATGCTGGTGTTCCTGGTGATGTATCTGTTCTTGCAGAATATGCGGGCAACATTGATACCCACCATTGCTGTACCTGTCGTGTTGTTAGGGACATTTGCCATACTCGCCGCTTTTGGTTACTCCATCAATACGCTAACGATGTTTGGGATGGTACTTGCCATCGGGCTTCTTGTTGATGATGCGATAGTCGTTGTGGAGAACGTCGAGCGCGTGATGATGGAGGATAAGCTCCCCCCCAGAGAAGCGACGGAAAAATCGATGTCGCAAATCCAGGGCGCGCTGGTAGGTATCGCGATGGTACTGTCGGCGGTATTTATTCCGATGGCATTCTTCGGTGGCTCAACAGGGGCAATTTATCGACAGTTCTCTATCACTATTGTTTCAGCAATGGCGCTTTCAGTACTGGTTGCGCTGATTCTCACCCCCGCGTTATGTGCAACATTGCTGAAACCAGTCTCTGCCGAGCATCACGAAAATAAGGGCGGTTTCTTCGGCTGGTTTAATACCACCTTCGATCATAGCGTTAATCACTACACCAATAGCGTTGGCAAAATCCTCGGTTCCACAGGGCGATATTTACTGATCTATGCGCTGATTGTTGCAGGAATGGTGGTGTTGTTTTTACGCCTTCCGTCTTCCTTCTTACCTGAAGAGGATCAGGGTGTCTTTCTGACCATGATTCAGTTACCCGCTGGCGCGACGCAAGAGCGGACGCAAAAAGTGTTGGATCAAGTGACGGATTACTATCTGAAGAACGAGAAAGCGAACGTTGAAAGTGTCTTTACAGTTAACGGCTTTAGCTTCAGCGGTCAGGCACAAAACGCCGGTATGGCCTTCGTCAGTCTGAAACCGTGGGAAGAGCGTAGTGGTGACGAAAACAGTGCGGAAGCAGTAATCCATCGTGCCAAAATGGAATTGGGCAAGATCCGCGACGGTTTTGTCATTCCATTCAATATGCCAGCCATTGTTGAACTGGGCACGGCAACGGGTTTCGACTTTGAGTTAATTGATCAGGCTGGGCTGGGTCACGATGCCCTGACCCAGGCCCGTAACCAGTTGCTTGGTATGGCGGCGCAACATCCTGCCAGCTTAGTCAGCGTGCGTCCCAATGGCCTGGAAGACACCGCGCAGTTTAAACTGGAAGTTGACCAGGAAAAGGCGCAGGCATTAGGTGTTTCACTTTCTGACATCAATCAGACCATTTCAACGGCGCTGGGTGGGACTTACGTTAACGACTTCATCGACCGTGGTCGCGTGAAAAAGGTGTATGTTCAGGCGGATGCCAAATTCCGTATGCTGCCAGAAGATGTCGATAAACTTTATGTCCGCAGCGCCAACGGCGAAATGGTGCCATTCTCTGCCTTTACCACTTCACATTGGGTGTATGGCTCTCCGCGACTGGAACGCTACAACGGTCTGCCGTCAATGGAGATTCAGGGAGAAGCCGCGCCAGGAACCAGTTCCGGCGATGCCATGGCGTTGATGGAAAACCTAGCGTCAAAATTACCTGCGGGCATTGGTTATGACTGGACGGGTATGTCGTATCAGGAACGCTTATCGGGAAACCAGGCTCCCGCTCTGGTAGCTATTTCCTTTGTGGTTGTTTTCCTGTGCCTTGCTGCACTCTATGAAAGCTGGTCAATTCCTGTCTCGGTTATGTTGGTCGTGCCGTTAGGGATTGTCGGCGTGCTACTGGCGGCAACACTCTTTAATCAAAAAAATGACGTCTACTTTATGGTGGGCTTGCTAACGACAATTGGCTTGTCGGCCAAAAACGCTATTTTGATTGTTGAGTTCGCTAAAGATCTCATGGAGAAAGAGGGTAAAGGTGTTGTTGAAGCGACACTAATGGCAGTACGTATGCGTCTGCGTCCTATCCTGATGACCTCTCTCGCCTTTATTCTCGGCGTATTACCGCTGGCTATCAGTAACGGGGCCGGCAGTGGCGCGCAGAACGCAGTGGGTATCGGGGTAATGGGCGGAATGGTCTCTGCAACGTTGCTGGCAATCTTCTTCGTACCGGTGTTCTTTGTGGTGATCCGCCGTTGCTTTAAAGGATAAATCAGAAACATAAAGGCGCTTTCGGGTGCCTTTTTTATTTTCAGTGAAACCCATAAAAATTAATAAGATATTCTTCTGCTCACTCTTTAAAAACTTTCTATAGTTCCCGCTCCCTTCACTATTTTTACAATTCACATAAATTGTCATTATTCATTCCGCAAGATTTATAACCTCCAGTGATAAAATGTCATTCAGCTCGTTAATAAGAGAGTTAACTTATTAAGCGTTAGCGTTTATTACTGAGGTAACACCATGAAAAGATTAATTCCTGTGGCATTGCTCACCGCATTGCTGGTGGGCTGTGCTCACGATTCGCCCTGCGTTCCGGTTTATGACGATCAGGGTCGTCTGGTTCACACCAATACCTGTATGAAAGGCACGACTCAGGATAACTGGGAAACGGCTGGGGCTATTGCCGGCGGGGCAGCAGCTGTTGCTGGCCTGACGATGGGGATCATCGCTCTGTCGAAATAACTAAACAGGGCGCGGAGCTCCGCGCTCTTTTTAACGATACAGTATCTTTCCATAAGATAAAATATTGCTATATTCTGCTGGGTAATTCCCTGCTGATTTAGCATGTTATATCACGTTATTTCGCTGCTTTCGAAATAACGCATCAATTTAACTTTCACACTTCCCACCAGAAATATACTCACGCTAACAATCATTATTCTGCTTAGTAAAAAATGCGTAAATATTTTGCGCCAAAATGTGGCGCATGTTTCATTTTCGCACCATTACGAGGCGCTGTTTTTATTATTTCCTGTCTACACTCAGCTTATTGCGACGCGAAATCGTGCGCAAAAGCTGGCACTACTTTTGCTTATAAGAGGATGGCCACAGACGGGTAAAAGACGTTTCCCAAACGTCCTATAACGATAATTTTCGCCTCACAGGAAGCATTATGAAAAAGATGATGATAGCCACACTGGCTGCCGCCAGCGTGCTGCTTGCCGTTGCAAATCAGGCGCATGCTGGCGCGACGCTTGATGCCGTTCAGAAAAAAGGTTTTGTGCAATGCGGGATCAGTGATGGATTACCTGGGTTCTCTTATGCCGATGCTGACGGTAAGTTTTCAGGTATTGATGTAGATGTTTGTCGTGGTGTTGCCGCTGCTGTATTCGGTGACGATACGAAAGTGAAATATACCCCACTCACTGCAAAAGAACGCTTCACCGCTTTACAGTCAGGGGAGGTGGATTTGCTCTCCCGTAATACGACCTGGACTTCATCTCGCGATGCCGGGATGGGAATGGCATTTACTGGCGTCACTTATTACGACGGCATTGGCTTCCTGACGCACGATAAAGCGGGGCTAAAAAGCGCGAAAGAACTGGATGGCGCTACCGTCTGTATTCAGGCGGGGACTGATACCGAACTCAACGTCGCCGATTACTTCAAGGCAAATAATATGAAGTACACGCCAGTAACCTTCGATCGCTCAGACGAATCAGCGAAGGCTCTGGAATCTGGCCGCTGCGATACTCTGGCCTCGGATCAATCACAACTGTATGCCCTGCGCATCAAATTAAGCAACCCAGCTGAATGGATTGTCTTACCGGAAGTTATCTCTAAAGAACCACTTGGGCCGGTAGTTCGTCGTGGCGATGATGAATGGTTCTCGATTGTACGCTGGACGCTTTTCGCCATGCTGAATGCTGAAGAGATGGGCATCAATTCCCAGAACGTCGATGAAAAAGCGGCTAATCCAGCAACGCCTGATATGGCACATCTGCTGGGTAAAGAAGGCGATTACGGCAAGGATCTGAAGCTGGATAATAAATGGGCCTTTAACATCATCAAACAGGTGGGTAACTACTCGGAAATTTTCGAGCGTAACGTAGGTTCAGAAAGCCCGCTGAAAATTAAACGTGGGCAAAATAATCTCTGGAATAACGGCGGTATTCAGTACGCGCCGCCCGTGCGTTAAGTCGGTGTGAGGTAACGAGCGTCGCTACGGCGGCGCTCTTTTCAGCGTTATGGTTTTCGAGGTTTCTATGCCCCATCGCCGCTCAACCGTTAAAGGCTCACTCTCTTTTGCCAACCCTACGGTTCGCGCCTGGTTATTCCAGATCCTTGCCGTTGTTGCTGCTGTCAGCATTGTTGGTTGGTTATTTCACAACACTGTAACGAATCTCAGTAATCGTGGCATAACATCAGGATTTGCTTTTCTTGACCGCGGGGCCGGTTTTGGCATCGTTCAGCATTTGATTGATTATCAGCAAGGCGACACTTACGGACGCGTTTTTATTGTCGGCCTACTCAATACGCTACTGGTTTCTGCATTGTGTATTGTGTTCGCTTCTGTTTTGGGCTTCTTTATCGGTCTGGCGAGACTTTCGGATAACTGGCTGCTACGAAAGCTTTCCACAATTTATATTGAGATCTTCCGTAATATTCCCCCGCTGCTGCAAATCTTCTTCTGGTACTTTGCCGTGTTGCGCAATTTGCCCGGACCACGACAGGCAGTGAGCGCGTTTGACCTGGCCTTTTTGAGCAATCGTGGGCTTTATATTGCGTCGCCGCAGCTGGGAGACGGATTTATTGCGTTTATCCTGGCTGTTGTTATGGCTATAGTCCTTTCTGTTGGGCTATTCCGCTTTAATAAAACATACCAGATAAAGACCGGACAACTGCGCCGCACCTGGCCATTCGCCGCTGTGTTGATCATTGGTTTGCCTTTACTGGCGCAATGGCTTTTTGGCGCAGCACTACACTGGGATGTCCCAGCCCTTCGAGGCTTTAATTTCCGCGGCGGGATGGTTTTAATTCCTGAACTGGCAGCCTTAACGCTAGCACTTTCGATTTATACCTCTGCATTTATCGCCGAGATTATCCGCGCAGGGATCCAGGCAGTGCCTTATGGTCAACATGAAGCGGCTCGATCACTGGGATTACCCAACCCGGTTACGCTACGCCAGGTCATTATTCCCCAGGCATTGCGGGTGATTATTCCACCGTTAACCAGCCAGTATCTCAACATCGTCAAGAACTCCTCTCTTGCCGCCGCTATTGGCTATCCCGATATGGTTTCGCTGTTTGCTGGCACCGTGCTGAACCAAACGGGGCAAGCCATCGAGACGATAGCCATGACCATGTCGGTCTATCTGATTATCAGCCTGACTATCTCGCTGCTGATGAATATCTATAACCGCCGCATCGCGATCGTTGAACGCTAAGGAGTCATGATGACAAAAGTATTGCTGTCTCATCCCCCGCGCCCGGCGAGCCATAACTCAAGCCGCGCGATGGTGTGGGTGCGAAAAAATCTGTTCTCCAGCTGGAGCAATAGCCTGCTGACTATTGGCTGCATATGGTTGATGTGGGAACTGATCCCACCGTTGCTGAACTGGGCATTTTTGCAGGCTAACTGGGTTGGCTCAACGCGTGCCGACTGCACAAAAGCCGGTGCCTGTTGGGTCTTCATCCACGAACGATTTGGTCAGTTTATGTATGGACTTTACCCACACGACCAACGCTGGCGAATTAACCTGGCATTACTGATTGGCCTTGTTTCTATCGCACCAATGTTCTGGAAAATACTTCCGCATCGCGGTCGCTATATTGCGGTCTGGGCGGTGATTTACCCACTGGTTGTCTGGTGGCTGATGTATGGCGGGTTTCTTGGTCTTGATCGGGTTGAAACCCGGCAATGGGGCGGGTTGACGCTAACTTTAATTATTGCATCAGTTGGGATTGCGGGGGCGCTACCGTGGGGGATCTTACTGGCGTTAGGTCGCCGCTCCCATATGCCGATTGTGCGTATCTTATCGGTCATTTTTATCGAGTTCTGGCGCGGCGTACCGCTGATTACCGTATTGTTTATGTCTTCGGTCATGCTGCCGTTGTTTATGGCAGAAGGCACCAGTATCGACAAACTGATCCGCGCGCTGGTTGGCGTGATCCTGTTTCAGTCAGCATATGTTGCGGAAGTCGTGCGAGGCGGATTGCAGGCGCTGCCTAAAGGGCAATATGAAGCGGCAGAGTCGCTGGCATTGGGTTACTGGAAAACTCAGGGGCTGGTTATTCTGCCACAGGCGTTGAAGCTGGTAATTCCTGGGCTGGTAAATACCATCATCGCACTCTTCAAAGATACCAGTCTGGTGATCATCATCGGGTTGTTCGATCTTTTCAGTAGCGTTCAGCAGGCAACCGTTGATCCCGCGTGGTTGGGTATGTCGACGGAAGGGTATGTTTTCGCCGCGCTGATCTACTGGATCTTCTGTTTCAGCATGTCACGTTATAGCCAACATCTGGAAAAACGTTTTAACACCGGGCGTACACCGCATTGAGGACACTATGAGCCAAATTTTACTGCAACCTGCTAACGCGATGATTACGCTGGAAAACGTCAATAAATGGTATGGACAATTCCATGTTTTGAAAAATATAAATTTAACCGTGCAACCGGGCGAACGGATCGTTCTATGTGGCCCTTCAGGTTCCGGTAAATCAACAACCATTCGTTGTATTAATCATCTGGAAGAACATCAACAGGGACGGATCGTGGTAGATGGCATCGAACTTAATGAAGATATCCGCAATATTGAGCGCGTCAGGCAGGAAGTGGGAATGGTCTTTCAGCATTTCAATCTCTTCCCTCATCTGACCGTGTTACAGAACTGTACCCTGGCACCGATTTGGGTACGCAAGATGCCAAAGAAAGAGGCTGAAGCTCTGGCGATGCATTACCTTGAGCGGGTGAGAATTGCCGAACATGCCCAGAAGTTTCCCGGACAGATTTCTGGTGGTCAGCAGCAACGTGTTGCCATAGCACGTTCGCTGTGTATGAAGCCAAAAATTATGTTGTTTGATGAGCCAACGTCGGCGCTCGATCCTGAGATGGTGAAAGAGGTGCTGGATACGATGATTGGGCTGGCGCAGTCGGGTATGACAATGTTGTGTGTAACACATGAGATGGGGTTTGCACGAACCGTCGCTGACCGGGTGATTTTTATGGATCGTGGGGAAATAGTGGAGCAAGCTGCACCTGATGACTTTTTTGCGAATCCTAAATCAGAGCGTACGAGGGCATTTTTATCGCAGGTAATCCATTAATTGAATGTTAGTTCGAAAAGCAAAAAGGCCATCCTTTCGGATGGCCTTTCGCTTGATTTGATGTCTGGCAGTTCCCTACTCTCGCATGGGGAGACCCCACACTACCATCGGCGCTACGGCGTTTCACTTCTGAGTTCGGCATGGGGTCAGGTGGGACCACCGCGCTACTGCCGCCAGACAAATTCTTTTCTAATCTGCCGAACTTTAACCTAAAAAGTGGTGCTGATACCCAGAGTCGAACTGGGGACCTC